>Ga0308156_1000031_pt1 | contig 578358 bp, 520 predicted proteins | sample PhyAR2_FD_201041 | JGI IMG/M metagenome (GOLD analysis project Ga0308156, IMG submission 201041) | Phyllosphere microbial communities from UC Gill Tract Community Farm, Albany, California, United States - DLSL A.R2 | ecosystem: Host-associated > Plants > Phyllosphere > Unclassified | place... | reverse complement strand
CCCCATGCCGAACTCAGAAGTGAAACGCCGTAGCGCCGATGGTAGTGTGGGGCCTCCCCATGCGAGAGTAGGGAACTGCCAGGCATCCAACTGCGATAACCCTGACCTCACGGTCAGGGTTTTTTGCGTTTGGGCTTTCCCTTTTCTCTCCTTTCCCTCTCCTGTTTGCCACTTTAAGCTGAAAGATTTTCATAAACTGCATGAAGCCTCGACAACTTCCCGCTGCCAGGGTAATGTTGGGCATCTGGATGTCTAAACGTATATACGGTTGTAAAGAGGAAAGTCGCACATGCCAATCAGGGTTCCCGACGAATTACCGGCAGTAAAGTTCTTACGTGATGAAAACGTGTTTGTCATGACCTCGTCGCGCGCCAGTGTTCAGGAAATCCGTCCGTTGAAAGTTTTGGTGCTCAATCTGATGCCAAAGAAGATTGAGACGGAAAACCAGTTCCTGCGTTTGCTTTCAAACTCGCCGCTACAGATCGATATCCAGCTGCTGCGTATCGACAGCCGCGAGTCGCGCAATACGCCAGTGGAGCATCTCAACAACTTCTACTGCAACTTTGACGATATTCAGCACGATAACTTTGACGGCCTGATTGTCACCGGCGCGCCGCTGGGCCTGGTCGACTTCAATGATGTAGCCTACTGGCCGCAGATCCAGCGCGTGCTGCACTGGGCAAAAGAGCACGTCACCTCAACGCTTTTTGTCTGCTGGGCAGTACAGGCGGCGCTCAATATTCTCTACGGTATCCCTAAGCAGACGCGGCAGACCAAACTGTCGGGCGTCTATGAGCATCAGATTTTGCATCCGCACGCGCTGCTGACGCGTGGTTTTGACGACAATTTTCTGGCACCTCATTCGCGCTATGCTGACTTCCCGACGCAGCTGATCGCGGACTACACCGATCTGGAACTGTTCGCCGAGTCTGAACAGACCGGCGCCTATCTGATGGCGAGCAAAGACAAGCGCCTGGTTTTCGTTACCGGCCACCCGGAATATGACGCGCTGACCCTGTCAGGCGAATACCACCGGGATTACGAAGCGGGCCTGCAGCCGGAAGTGCCTTTTAACTATTTCCCCCAGGATAATCCGGAGCTGCCGCCGCGCGCCACCTGGCGCAGCCACGGCAATCTGCTCTTCTCTAACTGGCTGAACTATTACGTCTACCAAATCACGCCATTCGATCTGCGCCGGATGAATCCCACGCTCGAATAATCATTTTCCTCGTTTGTCCTTACCGTGCCAGCTGCAAAGCTGTCACGGTTTTTTTATGTCTCCTCTTTTTGAAAACGCCTCCCTTTAAATAGAAAACTTTAACTTCATTTGCTTCAGGGATTTAACTGAAACTTTCCTTGAAAATGGAAATAGTTTTTGATTTTAAGTAAAGAGTGAATATGCTTGGATCCTGTAGCTCAAAAATTATCCTCTAACCGGATCGCTGTGACAGGATCCGATCGGCGACAGGAGCGATCTCATATGACCGACACGATAATTCATAGCGATCTTACCTTCACACAACCCTTCTCCCATGCGGAACAGCAGCTGTTCACGCCAGAGGCACAGCAGTTTTTGCTTGAACTGGTCACTCATTTCTCCGCTGAGCGGGAAAGGCTGCTTGCCCTCAGGCAGCAGCGGCAGCAGCGTTATGACGCCGGCCAGCTTCCCGACTTCGATATGGAAACCGCTTCCATTCGTGAGAGCGCATGGCGTATCGGCACCATCCCGCATGACCTGCTGGATAGACGCGTGGAAATTACCGGACCGCCGGAACGCAAAATGGTTATTAACGCCCTGAACGCTAACGTGAAAGTTTATATGGCGGATTTTGAAGACTCGCTGACGCCGCAGTGGGATAAGCTGATGGAGGGGCAGCAAACGCTGCGTGAGGCGGTCAGTGGAACGCTCAGCTTTACCAGCGAAACCGGGAAGATCTACCAGCTGCGCGCCGACCCTGCGGTGCTGATGTGCCGCGTGCGCGGTCTGCATCTGGAAGAAAAACATGTGCAGTGGCAGGGCAAAGCGATTCCCGGCGGGTTGTTTGATTTTGCGCTCTACTTTTTCCACAACTTCGCCACGCTGCTCAGCAAAGGCAGCGGCCCATATTTCTATCTGCCGAAAAGCGAAAGCTGGCAGGAAGCTGCCTGGTGGCGCGAGATCTTTCGCTTCACTGAGGATCGCTTCGGACTGGCGCGCGGCACCATTAAGGCCACGGTACTGATTGAAACCCTGCCAGCGGTCTTCCAGATGGATGAGATCCTGTGGAACCTGCGCGACCATATTGTTGGTCTTAACTGTGGCCGCTGGGATTACATCTTCAGCTACATCAAAACGCTGCGCCAGCATGGCGACCGCATTCTGCCCGACCGGCAGTCGATTACCATGGCGCAGCCTTTCCTGGATGCTTATTCACGGCTGCTGGTAAAAACCTGCCATCGGCGCGGTGCGTTCGCCATGGGCGGTATGTCAGCTTTAATCCCGGCCAAAGAGAGTGGGCGTAATGAGTGGGTATTGCAGCGCGTGCGTGAGGATAAACAGCGTGAGGCTGATAACGGTCACGACGGTACCTGGATTGCCCATCCTGGACTGGCTGATACGGCAATGGCGGTCTTTGACGCTGCGCTCGGCGAGCGTCAAAACCAGCTCGACCTGCTGCGCGAAAGCGATGCGCCCGTAGACGCCGCACAGCTGCTGGCGCCCTGCGCAGGCGAACGTACCGAGGCCGGAATGCGGGCCAATATCCGCGTCGCGCTGCGCTATCTGGAAGCCTGGCTGGGCGGCAACGGCTGCGTGCCGATCGACGGCCTGATGGAAGATGCCGCCACGGCAGAAATCGCCCGCACCTCCATCTGGCAGTGGATCCATCATCAGCAAACCCTGAGCGACGGTCAGCCCGTCACCGCCGAAAGCTTTCTGCGCATGCTGGATGAAGAGCGACGCCAGCTCAACGATGCGCGTTACGACGACGCGGCGCGGCTGATGGCGCAGATCACCACCGAAGACGAACTGGTTTCATTTCTTACTCTGCCGGGCTATCGCCTGATCCCCTGAAAAAGGAGCCGTTGCCATGACTCGTACCCAACAGATCCAGCAGCTTGAACAAGCCTGGCGCGCACCGCGCTGGGAAGGCATCACGCGTCCCTACAGCGCTGAAGAGGTCGTTAACCTGCGCGGCTCGGTCAATCCAGCCTGTACGCTGGCGCAGCGCGGGGCGGAAAAGCTCTGGTCGCTGCTCAACGGCACCGCGCGCAAAGGCTACATTAACAGCCTCGGCGCACTGACGGGTGGCCAGGCGTTGCAGCAGGCGAAAGCGGGCATTGAAGCGATCTATCTTTCGGGCTGGCAGGTGGCGGCGGATGCCAATCTTGCCGGGCAGATGTATCCCGATCAGTCGCTCTATCCCGTGAACTCGGTGCCGGAAGTGGTGCAGCGCATCAACCAGACTTTTCAGCGCGCCGATCAGATCCAGTGGGCGAACGGCGCTCAACCGGGTGAAGCGGGCTACATTGACTATTTCCTGCCGATTGTTGCTGATGCCGAAGCGGGATTTGGCGGCGTGCTCAACGCTTTTGAACTGATGAAGGCGATGATTAGCGCGGGTGCCGCAGCGGTACATTTCGAAGATCAGCTGGCGGCGGTGAAAAAATGCGGCCATATGGGCGGAAAGGTGCTGGTGCCGACGCAGGAGGCGATACAGAAGCTGGTGGCGGCACGGCTGGCGGCTGACGTGATGGATGTACCGACCATCCTGTTAGCGCGCACCGACGCCGATGCAGCCGATCTGATTACCTCTGACTGTGACGACTATGACCGGCCTTTTATTCGCGGCGATCGCACGGCGGAAGGCTTCTTCCGCACGCACGCGGGCATTGAGCAGGCGATCAGCCGCGGGCTGGCCTACGCGCCTTACGCTGATGTGCTGTGGTGCGAAACCTCGACGCCAGATCTGGCGCTGGCGCAGCGCTTCGCCACCGCCATTCACGCACGCTATCCCGGCAAGCTGCTGGCCTACAACTGCTCGCCCTCCTTTAACTGGAAAAAGAACCTCGACGACCGCGCCATTGCGGGATTCCAGCAGGCGCTGAGCGAGATGGGCTATCGCTTCCAGTTCATCACCCTGGCGGGCATTCACAGCATGTGGTTCAACATGTTCGACCTGGCGCACGCCTATGCCCAGGGAGAGGGCATGCGACACTACGTCGAGAAGGTGCAGCAGCCGGAATTTGCGGCGCGGGATAAAGGCTACAGCTTCTCATCCCATCAGCAGGAGGTCGGGACGGGCTACTTCGATCGGGTCACCACCCTGATCCAGGGCGGCCACTCGTCAGTGACGGCGCTGACCGGCTCGACCGAACAGCACCAGTTTTAACGCTAAACCAGATGGCCTGCCCGACGCGTTCGGGCGGGCTTTTACGGGAGCTGCCTGTGCCACCACGCGAATCCTTAATTGCCCATACCATCCTGCAGGGCTTTGACGCGCAGTATGGTCGCTTTCTTGATATTACCGCTGGCGCGCAGCAGCGCTTTGAACAGGCGGACTGGCAGGCGGTGCAGCAGGCGATGAAAACGCGCATCCACCTCTACGACAGCCACGTCACGCTGGTGGTGGATCAGCTGCGCATACTCAACGATGCGGCCCACTGGGACGACAGGTTCTGGCTACAGGTCAAACAGGATTACGAAGCGCTGCTGCCGGACTATCCGCGCGCGGAAATCGCCGAAAGCTTTTTTAATTCCGTTTACTGTCGTCTGCATGGCCACGCGCACCTGCAGCCGCAGCGGCTGTTTATCTTCTCTACCCAGCAGCGCGCCGCGCAGCCTGCACGCCCGCTGGCGCGTCGCTATCAGCCGCAGCACGGCTGGCAGGCGATGCTGGAGCAGGTGCTGGCCGATACCACACTGACGCTGCCCTGGCAGGATCGCGCGCGCGACGCCAGCTATATCCTGCGTCATCTGCAACAGCATTTCAGGCTGGAGGGCGGCTGGCTGGAGGTGGCCAGCGAACTCTTTTTCCGAAACAAAACCGCGTGGATTGTGGCGCGTTTACACCTGCCGCACGCCATTTTTCCCTGTCTGCTGCCGGTTCAGCGTACCGCGCAGGGTGAGCTGTGGATCGATACCTGCCTGACGGATGCGAACGATGCCAGCATCGTGTTCGGCTTCGCCCGCGCTTATTTTATGGTGTACGCGCCGGTGCCCGCGGCGCTGGTGGCGTGGCTACAGCCGATTCTGCCGGGCAAAACGCTCTCTGAGCGCTACATGGCGATTGGCTGTCAGAAGCACGGCAAAACCGAAAGCTACCGCGACTATCTGCATGCGCTGGCGCACAGCGATGCGCCATTTGAAATAGCGCCCGGCGTGCGCGGCATGGTGATGCTGGTCTTTACGCTGCCGGGCTTTGATCGCGTCTTCAAGGTGATTCGCGATCGCTTTGCGCCGCAGAAAGAGGTGACAGAGGCGCAGGTGCGCGCCTGCTATCAGCAGGTCAAAGAGCACGACCGCGTCGGGCGCATGGCGGACACGCTGGAGTTCGAGCAGTTTGCGCTGCCGCTGGCGCGTATTCCGCCCGCGCTGATGGCAGAGTTCCAGTCCAGCATTGCCACAAAGATGCATATCGACGGCGACCGCCTGATTGTCCGCCATCTTTGGCTGGAGCGGCGTATGCAGCCGCTCAACCTCTATCTGGCGCAGGCGAACGCCGAACAACGCCGGCACGCGGTTGAGGAGTATGGCAATGCCATCAAACAGCTGGCGGCGGCCAATATCTTTCCTGGCGATATGCTGTTTAAAAACTTCGGCATGACGCGGCACGGGCGCGTGGTGTTTTACGACTACGATGAAATCCGGCCAATGGATGAGCTGCACTTCCGCGATGTGCCGCAGGCGCGCTATGACGAAGATGAAATGAGCGCCGAACCTTGGTACAGCGTCGGCCCGGACGATGTCTTTCCTGAAACCTTTCGCTACGCGCTGTGCAGCGAAGCCGCTACCGGCGCGCTGCTGCAACAGCTGCATCCTGAACTCTTCGATGCGGGCTGGTGGCGGGCACAGCAGCAGCGCATCCGGCAGGGGCATGTGGAGGAGACGATTGCCTGGCGTCAGGCGCAGCGCTTCAGCGTGCGCTACGCCCGCGAACTGGCTTAGCGGCCGCTGTAGGCCAGCGTCACCTGACGCGCCTCACGGATCACCAGCGCGCCCAGCTCGGTAATGCGATCGTCCGTCATACGCGCCACCGGCCCGGATATCGACAGGGCGGCAAAGGGTTCGCCGTGCTCGTCGTAGACTGGCGCGGCGACGCAGCGCAGTCCCAGCGCGTGTTCCTCATCGTCAAAGGCGAAACCGCCTTTGCGTACCTGTGCCAGATTAGCCTTCAGGCTCTGCGGCGACATCAGGGTGTTGGGCGTGTAGTGATGGAGACCTTTCTGATGCAGCAGCGCGGTGACCTGCTCATCGCTCAGGTGCGCCAGAAAAGCCTTGCCCGCGCCTGAGGCGTGCATTGGCAGCTTGCCGCCAATGGGGGCCGACATGCGCATCAGCTGTGTACACTGCACCTGGTCGATGATCACTGCCTGATAATCGCTGAGATCCAGCACGGCCAGATTGACCGTTTCGCCCGAATTTTCCATCAGCCTGCGCAGCACGGGATGCACCAGCGCCAGCAGGTTTCGGCTCTGCAAAAAACTGCTTCCGACCACAAAGGCGTGCGCGCCGATCGTCCACAGGCCGAGATCGCCGGTCTGATGCACGAAACCCTGCTGCTGCATCGTCGTCAATAAACGGTGCGTGGTGGAGTTAGGCAAACCCGCCTGCTGCGCCAGTTCGGTCAGCGCTACGCTGCCGTGGGAGTCGGCGATCAGCTCCAGCAGATGCAGGCCGCGTTGCAGAGACTGCACCTGGCCGCTGGCAGGCGGAGCGGCGGGTGTGCCGCGCGGTTTTTTGCCGCGTTTAGCGGGAACGGGCGTAGCCATTGAGGTATCTCCTTACGCAAAGTGGAAATCATTTTCAGGTTAATTGCGCAATTTGCAAACGCGCGCGTTCTGGTCGGATCTGTTAAGCGGTCCGCCTGAAAATGTCTCACCTGCTGCGGCTTTCTCCCCTGTGAAAGTTATGACAGTATGATGCGCTGGCATTTTAGCCAACAGATGAGCGGATGAGGCAAGAGTGAGCAACAGAATCGAAGCGCTGCATCAGCAGCTCGCGCAACGCATCATGGTGCTGGACGGCGGCATGGGCACCATGATCCAGAGCTACAGGCTGGACGAGCACGATTTTCGCGGCAGCCGTTTCCGCGACTGGCCCTGCGATCTCAAAGGCAACAACGATCTGCTGGTGCTCAGCAAGCCTGAGGTGATCCGCGAGATCCACAATGCCTATCTGGAAGCGGGCGCCGATATTCTGGAAACCAACACCTTTAACGCCACCACCATTGCGATGGCGGACTACCAGATGGAAGGGCTGTCGGCGGAGATTAACCTTGAGGCAGCCCGGCTGGCGCGCGCCTGCTGCGACGAATGGACGGCGAAAACGCCCGATCGCCCGCGCTATGTGGCTGGCGTGCTCGGCCCGACCAACCGCACCTGTTCCATCTCGCCGGACGTCAACGATCCCGCTTACCGCAACGTTACCTTTAACCAGCTGGTAGAGGCGTATCGCGAATCGACGCGCGCGCTGGTGGAGGGCGGCGCCGATCTCATCATGATCGAAACGGTGTTCGACACCCTGAACGCTAAAGCGGCGGTTTTTGCGGTGCAGACCGAAATGGAAGCGCTGGGGGTCAGGCTGCCGCTGATGATCTCCGGCACCATTACCGACGCCTCTGGCCGCACGCTATCCGGCCAGACCACCGAGGCCTTTTACAACTCGCTGCGCCACGCTGAACCGCTCTCGTTTGGCCTCAACTGTGCGCTCGGCCCGGACGAGCTGCGCCAGTACGTGGCGGAGATGTCGCGCATTGCCGAATGCTACGTTACCGCCCACCCGAATGCCGGACTGCCCAACGCCTTTGGCGAATACGATCTCGATGCCAGCGTGATGGCGGATCAGATTGGCGAATGGGCGCGCGCCGGTTTCCTCAACATTATCGGCGGCTGCTGCGGCACCACGCCGCAGCACATCAGGGCGATGGCGGACAGCGTCGCCGGGGTGGCACCGCGCAAGCGGCCTGAACTGCCGGTCGCCTGCCGTCTCTCTGGCCTTGAGCCGCTCAATATCAGCAGCGATACGCTGTTCGTTAACGTCGGCGAGCGCACCAACGTCACCGGCTCGGCTAAATTCAAGCGGCTGATTAAAGAAGAGAAGTACAACGAGGCGCTGGAAGTGGCGCTGCAGCAGGTGCAGAGCGGCGCACAGGTTATCGACATCAATATGGATGAGGGGATGCTCGACGCCGAAGCGGCGATGGTGCGCTTCCTCAACCTGATCGCCGGCGAGCCTGATATCGCGCGCGTGCCGATTATGATCGACTCCTCAAAGTGGGAGGTGATTGAAAAGGGCCTGCAGTGCATCCAGGGCAAAGGCATCGTTAACTCCATCTCGATGAAAGAGGGGGAGGAGGCCTTTATCCATCATGCGCGCCTGGTGCGCCGCTACGGCGCGGCGATGGTGGTGATGGCCTTTGATGAGGATGGCCAGGCGGATACGCGCGCGCGCAAGATCGAGATTTGCCGCCGCGCCTATAACATTCTGACCGAGCAGGTCGGCTTTCCGCCGGAAGATATTATCTTTGACCCGAATATCTTTGCCGTTGCCACCGGTATCGACGAGCACAACAACTACGCCATGGACTTTATCGGCGCGTGTGAAGATATCAAGCGCGAGCTGCCGCACGCGATGATCTCCGGCGGCGTCTCTAACGTCTCCTTCTCTTTCCGCGGCAACGATCCGGTTCGTGAAGCGATTCACGCCGTGTTTCTCTACTACGCCATCCGCAACGGCATGGATATGGGCATCGTTAACGCCGGTCAGCTGGCGATTTATGACGATCTGCCTGTCGAGCTGCGCGAGGCGGTTGAGGATGTCATTCTTAACCGTCGCGCCGACGGCACCGAGCGCCTGCTGGCGCTGGCGGAGAAGTATCGCGCCAGCAAAGGTGATGGCACCGAGGATAAGCAGCAGGCGGAGTGGCGCAGCTGGGACGTGGTGAAGCGTCTGGAATATTCGCTGGTGAAAGGCATCACCGAATTTATCGAGCAGGACACCGAAGAGGCGCGTCAGGCGTCGGCGCGTCCGATCGAGGTGATTGAGGGGCCGCTGATGGCGGGCATGAACGTCGTGGGCGACCTGTTCGGTGAAGGAAAAATGTTCCTGCCGCAGGTGGTGAAGTCGGCGCGCGTGATGAAGCAGGCGGTGGCTTACCTTGAGCCCTATATTCAGGCCAGCAAAGAGGCGGGCCGCAGCAACGGCAAAATCGTGCTGGCGACGGTAAAGGGCGACGTACACGATATCGGCAAGAATATTGTCGGCGTGGTGCTGCAGTGCAATAACTACGAGATTATCGATCTCGGCGTGATGGTGCCGAGCGATAAGATCCTGAAAACCGCCATCGAACAGAAGGCGGATATTATCGGACTCTCGGGCCTGATTACGCCGTCGCTGGATGAGATGGTCAACGTCGCCAGAGAGATGGAGCGTCAGGGCTTTACGCTGCCGCTGCTGATTGGCGGCGCCACCACCTCGAAGGCGCACACCGCCGTGAAGATCGAGCAGAACTACAGCGGCCCGACGGTGTACGTGCAGAACGCCTCGCGCACCGTGGGCGTCGTGTCGTCACTGCTCTCGCCGACGCTGAAAGAGGATTTTGTGGCGCGTACCCGTAAAGAGTACGACACCGTGCGCATTCAGCACGCGCGTAAAAAGCCGCGCACGCCGCCGGTTTCGCTGCAGGCCGCGCGTGATAACGCGGTCCACATCGACTGGGAAAGCTATACGCCGCCGGTGGCGCATCGTCCCGGCGTCAGCGAGATTTCGGTTGGCATCGACGCGCTGCGTCACTATATCGACTGGACGCCGTTCTTTATGACCTGGTCGCTGGCGGGCAAGTATCCGCGCATTCTGCACGATGAGGTGGTGGGGGAAGAGGCGAAGCGTCTGTTTGCCGACGCCAACGCCATGCTGGACAGGCTTAGCGCGCACAAATCCCTGACGCCGCGCGGCGTGGTGGGCATCTTCCCGGCTAACCGCGTCGGGGACGATATCGAAATTTACCGTGACGAGAGCCGCCGCGAGGTGATTGCCGTTAGCCATCATCTGCGTCAGCAGACCGAGAAAAGCGACTTCCCTAACTACTGCCTGGCCGATTATGTTGCGCCGAAGGGGAGCGGCAAGGCCGATTATCTGGGCGCTTTCGCCGTGACCGGCGGCCTTGAAGAGGACGCGCTGGCGGAGGCGTATGACGCGCAGCACGACGACTACAACAAAATCATGGTGAAAGCGGTGGCCGATCGGCTGGCGGAAGCCTTCGCCGAGTATCTGCACGAGCGGGTGCGTAAGGTAATCTGGGGCTTCGCCCCCCATGAGAACCTGAGCAACGATGAGCTGATCCGCGAAAACTATCAGGGCATTCGCCCCGCGCCGGGTTATCCCGCCTGTCCGGAACATACCGAGAAAGCGGCGATCTGGCAGCTGCTCGATGTGGAAGCCCACACCGGCATGAAACTTACCGAATCCTTCGCCATGTGGCCGGGCGCGTCGGTTTCAGGCTGGTACTTCAGCCATCCTGAGAGTCGCTACTTCGCGGTGGCGCAGATCCAGCGCGATCAGGTCGAGGATTACGCGGCGCGTAAAGGGATGACGGTAAGCGAGGTGGAGCGCTGGCTGGCGCCAAACCTGGGGTATGACGCCGATTAAGCGGGGTGCCTGAAGCCTGCCGCGAGCGCAGATGATACCCGCCACGCGCGTGGCGGGTGCACTCAGTTAATTAAAGCGTGCGTCGCGGTCTGACGTCAGGTCATAAAGCTGATATTTACGTCCCAGCATCTGCCCGCCGTCACGCGTCAGCGGCACCCAGTTCACCTGCGCGCGTCCGCGCGTCGGCGTCACGGTAAAGAGATCCATTGGAATCGACAAATAGAAGCCTTTGGTGAAATCCCCCTCGCCATACTGCTCTGACGACACGTTGGTTTTGGTCGCATAGACGCCCACCATCACGCCGCTGTCGAAGCGCTTAGAGACGTCGAGCGTGACGCCCTTGTCTTTGGCCAGATACTGCCCGACGCTCGCCTTCACCAGCAGATCCTGCATAAACCACGGACGCCAGTAGGCTGTCACATGGCCGGTCGGCGCTTTGTAGCGGGTGAACTGCATCATGTTGTCCCAGTCGCGCTGGCGCACGTAGTTGGCGTCGACGCCAAAGGCCCAGTTGCTGTCGACTGGACGGTAGAGCATCTCGCCGCCAACGCCGCCGTACATGGTCTCCAGGTAACCGCCGTACATCTGGCCGTAAAAGCCGTTGCCGAGGTAGCCCATGTAGTTGGCCTGCAGATCGTTAACGTAAACGTTGTTCTCGACGTAGTCGCGGATATGGGTACGCACGCGCGGCAGCGTCGAATCGGAAGGCGCGCCGTTGTAGTTGAACTTGTCGTAGTTGTTAGCGAGGTTGCCGAACAGGCTGCCGCCCACCAGCAGATGATCGGTAAACCAGTAGTCCAGGTTACCCATCACGCCGACCTGGTACATATAGAAACTTTCCGGGCCGCCGACCGACTGGTTCAGCACTGGCGACAGGCTGTAGTTCAGGCGCTCTTTACGAATAAAGAAACCTTGCTCGGTCTCTCCTGGATCCACCGGATTCTCGCGCGTCTGGCGCAGCGGCTGCTCCTGGCCGAGGGGATAGCCTGCCAGCGCATTGCGCAGGCTGTTGACGTCGGTGCGCGTCGTGACCTGCGGCATGTTGAAGCGCGACTCGGTCACCTCGATAGTTTCGATGCCCGCCGGCAGGTTATTCATAATGATGCGGTTGGCGCGATCGACCCCTTCGCGCGTGTCGCGATATTTGGTCTGCTCGCCAGAGACGAACAGCGTGCTGCCGCGAGTCTGGATGCGCGGCCCGTTCAGTCCGGCGTTGTACTTCAGATCGCTCAGCTGGCTGGCGACCACGGTCGGCTCCAGCATGCTCTCCTGCGGCTGAGGATGGTATTCGGGCTTCGCGCTGTCGATATGCGCCTGGCGCAGATCGTTAAAGTTGGTGCGCACCGTGACGCCGAACATAAAGGTGTTGCCGCGCTCGTAGCTGGCGTTGATATCGGCCCAGTCAGTGACGCGGTAGATCGCGCCAACGTTGACCTTGCTGCGCTGATCGAGCCGGCCGGCGAAATCATCCTGATAGTTATTGCCTTCATACTCCAGCTTAAGACGCAGCGGCTGCCACGGCGTTTGATACTCCACGCCGCCGAACAGCGCCGACGGGCCGTGGAACATCTGCGAGCCATTAATTGATCCCGCTTCGCCGACGCCGGGACGCTGGCAGTAGCTGTCGCTGTAGGAGCAGAAGGGGTTTTTAACCGTGCCGCTGTTGCCGAGGTAGCCCCAGCCCAGCCCCAGGGTAAAGTCGAACGGCCCCCAGGCTTTGCTCGCCACCAGATATTCGCTGTCGAACAGGCCGGTGCCGCCCAGATCGCGCGAGCCGAAAGCGACCTCTGGCAGCCAGTAGCTCTCTTTCAGCAGGCGCAGCTTAAGGTCGAACGCCTTGTCTTTGTAGCTCTGGTTGCCGCTAAAGCTCTCTACGGCGCTGTAGCGCCTGGTGCGCACGTCGGTATAGCGCACCGTTGTCTCCAGCCAGGGCAGCAGCTGCAGCGAGGCGGAGTAGTAGCGGTACTGATCGTTATCGCGGAAGTTAAGGCTGAATTCGCCCTCGCGCGCCATGCGCGCGGTCGGCACCTGCAGCAGGCCGACGCCGCCGAAGTCAGACTGCGACGGACCCACCGGATCGGGAAAGGTCTCGGCCTGCGCCTGGCACGCGGCGGCCACGGAAACAGCCAGCAGGCTGAAAAAAAGTCGTTTATTCATCACTCTGGCACCCGGTGAGTCAGAACAGAAATCATGCGCTGGTTCAAATCGCTATAGGCGTCAGGCAGGCTCCAGGAGGAGAAGCCCAGCCAGATAATGCTGCCGGGTGCGACCTCGCGATGACGCTGATTCCAGTACGCGACCGGCACGCGCTGCGTCTCGCCGGAGGGCGCGATTACCGTGGCGTAGCTGTTCTCCGCGCCGGAAAGGCGATCGTGTTGCGCCAGATAGCCGCGCACCGTCTGGCCCGGCTGCCAGCTCACTTTGCCTGCGCCGCGCAGCGCGCCCATCAGCCATACGCTGTCGGACGGCGGCGTCAGCCAGAGGTCGTAGCGGCCTTCCAGGCGACGGTTGGCTTCAGGATGGAGCCGGATCTCGTCGGGATCGAGCGAGACGAACTGGCGGCCAGTGACCCTGATGGCGCTGAGCTGGCGCAGCACTTCGCCAATAGCGGCGGCGCGATCGCCGCTGCTCTCTGCCTGCCAGGCGCGCAGATCGGCCAGCGTCTGCTGCTGCTGGCGCTGCGCTACCGAGCTGGCGTTTCGCTCTGCGATGACTGCGCCGCGCCACCAGGCGGCGTCAATAAGCGCCGGCTGCGTTGTCAGCTGCGCCAGATTCTGTACGTTTTCGAGCGTAGCGCTGCCCTGTGCGGCGTGCACCGTGACCTGACCCGCCGCCCACGCGGCGCTGCTGCCGGCCAGCATCAGCCCGACCAGCAAAGAGAGTGTTGTTTTCATGATTTCGCCGGCTTCAGAAGGGTAGTGGCAACAGGGAAGTCGTCCGCAGCCAGCATCTGGCGCGCCTGCACCACATCGCCGCTGCTGTTATCGACCCAGAAGGTGTTCTCCCACGCGCGGCCGGTGGCCTCGATGCGCGCCTGCTCGATCCAGACGCGGCAGGCGACGCGGCGACCCGGCAGCGTCAGCACCTCGTCAGCGCCGCGCGTAAAGCGCGAGCTTACCGTCGCGGCGCGCGTCTCGCCGCGCTCGGTCCACTGCGCGATGCGCGTCCAGCTGGCGCCGTCGCGCAGATGCAGCGCATCCGCCAGCGGATCCTGCGGCAGATTGCTCACCGCCTGCAGGTTATCCGGCAGGCCGAGGGTTTTCACCAGACGGCCGTGCTGGGTCACCAGCATGGCGTTATCCTGGGTGATCCACTTCTGCTGACCATTTTCGTTATAGCCCAGCACCACGAAAATCTGTGGGCCTTCATTGATTCGCGCATAGAGGCTGGCGTAGGGCAGGTCGGCGATCTGCTGATCGGTTTTAATCACGTCATCGGGCCCGGACACCGCCATCATGACGGTCTGTTCCAGCCCTTTTTGCGTCTGCGTGCAGGCCTGCAGCAGCAGGCAAGCCAGCAACAAAGGAAGTTGGCGCACTGTGTGTCCCTGTAAAAGAAGCCAAAGCAAAAAATAACCACACGGCTGTGTGGTTATGTTTAAAGGTGCTACGTCAACGAGTGGTGCTCGTTGTGGTCGTGGTTGTTGTACCGGTATTCGCGCCATCACCACCGCCAGAAGCGGCGATGCCGACACCGACTAACGCGCCGAGCGCACCGATACCGACAGCGGTCGAGGTGCCGGCGGAGATTGCTCCCGCCTGCGCGCCCGCTGCGGCACCCGCTTCTTCCGGAGCGGCAAAAGCCACGGAATGCGCTGCGACGTATAGTACGGCTGCTCCGGCAACCATGATTTTTTTCATACAGCTTGTCCTGCATTGAGTGAATGAAGGATGTACCCGTTACGGGCGCGTTCAGTATAGGGCAACAAATTACCAGAGTTCAGCGTGGGAAAAAGGGTGTGAAAGGCGCGGTTTATTGTGACTAAAAAGGGGGCTAAACAGCGATAACCCCTTTTTTATTGGCTGGAATTAGCGCAAGGCCGGATTTATTGCTGGCCGAAAATTAAATGCAAAGCGTTTTGCGCTTTTTTATTAATAACTGGCCCGAAAACGCGATTATCAGATTTTGCCGGGATAGCTGGAAATAAAATTTCCTTATAAAACAAGCGAGAGAGGGGTGTGGCAGGGAAAATAAGGGCCATTTAAAACGCGAGTCAGAGAGGGCGTCAGGCTACAGCTTCAGAACAATCTTAGCTTAATTTAAGAATTATCCCGTCTGCATTGCGCCTGTTTCGGGGGCCAGCGCGGTTATTTTGTTCGCTATGACACAAAAAAGGCGGCCGTGCGGGCCGCCCTTGCAGAACAGCGACTTTATTAGCGCCAGGATTTATAGCGGTTAATTAAGCCATTAGTGGAACTGTCGTGGCTGGTAATATCCTCGCTGTTTTCCAGCTCAGGCAAAATACGGTTAGCCAGCTGTTTGCCAAGCTCTACGCCCCACTGATCGAAGGTGAAGATATTGAGAATAGCGCCCTGGGTGAAGATCTTGTGCTCGTAAAGCGCAATCAGCGCGCCCAGGCTGTAAGGGGTGATCTCGCGCAGCAGAATCGAGTTGGTCGGGCGATTGCCTTCAAACACCTTGAACGGCACGATGTGTGCGACAGACTCGGCTGATTTGCCCGCATCGGTGAACTCTTTCTCCACCACCTCGCGTGACTTACCAAACGCCAGCGCTTCGGTCTGGGCGAAGAAGTTGGAAAGCAGCTTCTGGTGATGATCCGCCAGCGCGTTGTGGGTAATGGCCGGCGCGATAAAGTCGCACGGTACCAGCTTGGTGCCCTGATGGATCAGCTGGTAAAAGGCGTGCTGGCCGTTAGTACCCGGCTCGCCCCAGATAATCGGGCCGGTCTGGTAATCCACCGGGTTGCCGTCGCGATCGACGTACTTGCCGTTAGACTCCATATTGCCCTGCTGGAAGTAGGCCGCGAAGCGGTGCATGTACTGATCGTAAGGCAGAATCGCTTCGGTTTCGGCACCGAAGAAGTTGTTGTACCAGATGCCGATCAGCGCCAGCAGTACCGGCAGGTTCTGCTCGGCCGGCGTGGTGGAGAAGTGCTTATCCATCGCGTGCGCGCCGCTCAGCAGCTGCTCGAAGTTGTCGAAACCGATAGAGAGGATAATCGACAGGCCGATAGCGGACCAGAGCGAGTAGCGGCCGCCGACCCAGTCCCAGAACTCAAACATATTGGCGGTATCGATGCCGAATTCGCCCACCGCTTTCGCGTTGGTCGACAGCGCGGCGAAGTGTTTCGCTACGTGCTGCTGGTCGCCAGCGGTTTTCAGGAACCAGTCGCGCGCGCTGTGGGCGTTGGTCATGGTTTCCTGCGTGGTGAAGGTTTTTGACGCCACCAGGAACAGCGTGGTTTCCGGGCTGAGATCTTTCAGGGTTTCCGCAATATGCGTGCCGTCCACGTTGGAGACGAAGTGCATATTCAGGTGGTTCTTATAGGGGCGCAGCGCTTCCGTCACCATAAACGGACCCAGATCTGAACCGCCGATGCCGATATTCACCACGTCGGTGATCGCTTTGCCGGTATAGCCTTTCCACTCGCCGCCGATAATGCGCTCAGAGAAGTGCTTCATCTTCTCCAGCACCGCGTTCACTTCCGGCATCACGTCTTTGCCGTCTACCAGGATCGGCGTATTGCTGCGGTTGCGCAGCGCAACGTGCAGCACGGCGCGATCTTCGGTGCGGTTGATCTTCTCGCCGGAGAACATCGATTTAATTGCGCCGCTCAGGTCGGTCTCTTTGGCCAGCGCCTGCAGCTTGTCAAGCGTCTCCTGGGTGATGCGGTTTTTCGAAAAATCCACCAGCATCTGGTCGTCAAAGGTGGCAGAGAATTTAGCAAAACGATCGGCATCCTGGGCGAACAGCTCGGCGATAGTCACCGATTTCATCTGTTCAAAATGCTGTTGCAGCGCTTTCCAGGCTGCGGTTTGGGTCGGATTGATATTTTTCATGGCAACACTCTTGTTGATTTAAGAACCGTCATTCCATCGTGGGCAACCACACCCGTGTAGCGTTTCAGTATGACAATAGTGTCCGCTGAAAGGAAAAATTTTGTCGGCGTCGTCACCTTTGCGGCGGGCAGCGCGGCGGAAACCGCGCGCCGTTTTCGCCTGTCGCCGCAGGCGATGTCCAGACCAGGCGGTGCCTATTGTGCCGTTAACGCCGCCGCTGAACCTTGTGCCGAATCAGAATAAACCGGTCTGAAAGGGGGCATTTAGCTCTGCGGGCGCAGCAAATCGCCAACAGACGTAGACAGCAACCTTATGACCCGCTATTTTTATGCGGCTACTTGCGCACCCGTGCGCAAGCCAGAAGAGGCGCGTCGCCCAGGCAGTGTGTTGGAGGAACCGTATCCGGGGATAACACATCAGGGGGAGCGACGCCGAGGTGGTCAACACACGGAGTGTTGCCTGTCGGCTGCAGGGGCTGAATCCCCTGGGTTGTCACCAGAGGCGTCCACAGTCGGTCGCTTCGCAAGGTGAAGTGCTTCTGGGTGACACGTCTCCTGATCTTGTCTGCCCAATTCTGCTCTTCCCTTGTGCCAAGGCTGATACAATGTCTCCCGTCCCATAAACGCGGGAGAAGATAACCTGACACGAGGTCGTACATGTCTCAAACTCTGATCGTGGCGAAATTTGGCGGCACCAGCGTTGCCGATTTCGATGCTATGAACCGCAGCGCCGATGTGGTGCTGGCCAATGCCAACACGCGTCTGGTGGTGCTCTCCGCATCGGCGGGCGTAACCAATCTGCTGGTATCGCTGGCGGAAGGCCAGGAGCAGGCGCAGCGCGCTTACCTGCTGGATGAAATTCGCCGCATCCAGTATGCGATTGTCGAACGCCTGCAAAACCCGGCCGTTATCCGTGATGAAATCGATCGCATGCTCGAAAACATCACCATGCTTTCCGATGCCGCCTCGCTGGCCACCTCTAACGCGCTTACCGACGAACTGGTCAGCCACGGCGAGCTGATGTCGACGCTGCTGTTCGTGGAGATCCTGCGCGAGCGTCAGGTAGAGGCGGAGTGGTTCGACGTGCGTAAAGTGATGCGCACCAACGACCGCTTTGGCCGCGCCGAGCCGGAAATCGCGACGCTGGCCGAACAGGCCGCCGCGCTGCTCACCCCGCGTCTGGCGCAGTCGCTGGTGATTACCCAGGGCTTTATCGGCAGCGAACAAAAGGGGCGCACCACCACGCTGGGACGCGGCGGCAGCGACTACACCGCTGCGCTGCTGGGCGAGGCGCTGAAAGCGGCGCGCGTCGATATCTGGACCGACGTGGCGGGTATCTACACCACCGATCCGCGCGTGGTGCCGTCCGCTAAGCGTATCGATGACATCACCTTCGAAGAGGCGACCGAAATGGCGATCTTCGGCGCCAAGGTGCTGCATCCGGCGACGCTGCTGCCGGCGGTGCGCAGCGATATTCCGGTGTTTGTCGGCTCAAGCAAAGATCCCGCCGCCGGCGGCACGCGCGTTCACCGCGAAACCGCCAACCCGCCGCTGTTCCGCGCGCTGGCGCTGCGTCGTCGCCAGACGCTGCTGACGCTGCACAGTCTGAACATGCTGCACTCGCGCGGCTTCCTCGTCGAGGTGTTCACTATTCTGGCGCGCCATAACATCTCGGTGGATCTGATTACCACCTCAGAAGTCAGCGTTGCGCTGACGCTCGACACCACCGGCTCGACCTCGACCGGCGACAGCCTGCTGACCCAGGCGCTGCTGACGGAGCTATCGTCGCTCTGCCGCGTTGAGGTAGAAGAGAACCTGGCGCTGGTGGCGATTATCGGCAACAACCTCTCCAGAGCGCGCGGCGTTGGCAAAGAGGTGTTCGGTACGCTTGAGCCGTTTAACCTGCGCCTGATCTGCTACGGCGCCAGCAGCTACAACCTCTGCTTCCTGGTGCCGGGTGAAGATGCGGAAAGCGTCGTGCGCGCGCTGCATAAGAACCTGTTCGAGTAAGGATCTGCCCGGCCGGATCGGATCCGGCTGGTGCGATCGACCGCTTTTTAGCGTAAAAGCCAGCGTATTTCCGGTACTATCTGCGGGATCGGCAGCAGTCGATCCCCATTTTCCCTTCTGGCCTCACCTTGCGATAACGAAATGTTATGATCCCGCTCCGCCGGCGCACCCGTTCCTGCGCCGCGTTTCTCTGTGGCAAAACCGCGAAAAAACACAACATTCAAAGAAGGAAGTCTGGCTATGCTCGCCAAAATAACCCGCCTGTTCCCGCTGTGGGCCGTGCTGCTCTCCCTGGCCGCCTGGTATTCCCCCGGCGTCTTTCTCGGCATCGGGCCGTGGGTCTCCTGGCTGCTGATGCTGATTATGTTTGGCATGGGCGTAACGCTTAATATCGACGATTTCAAACGCGTGCTGGTGCGCCCGGCGCCGGTGATCGCCGGCACCTTTCTGCACTATCTGGTGATGCCGCTCGCCGCCTGGGCGCTGGCGAAGCTGTTCCATATGCCGCCGGATCTCGCTGCGGGCATGATCCTGGTCGGCAGCGTGGCCAGCGGCACCGCCTCGAACGTGATGATCTATCTGGCGAAGGGCGACGTCGCGCTCTCGGTGACCATCTCCTCGGTTTCCGCGCTGGTGGGGGTTTTTGCTACGCCGCTGCTGACGCGCTTCTACGTCGATACCCATATCCAGGTGGACGTTATGGGTATGCTGCTCAGCATCGTGAAGATCGTGGCGATCCCCATTAGCCTCGGACTGATCGTTCACCACAGCTTTAACGGACTGGTGCGCCGCATCGAGCCCTACCTGCCGGCTTTCTCGATGGTGTGCATTCTGCTGATCATCAGCGCCGTGGTGGCGGGCAGCCAGGGCTTTATCAGCTCGGTCGGCCTGATGGTGATCGCCGCCGTGATAATGCATAACGCCATCGGCCTGCTGGGCGGCTACTGGGGCGGCAAGCTGTTCGGCTTCGACGAGTCGACCTGCCGCACGCTGGCGCTGGAGGTCGGGATGCAGAACTCCGGCCTGGCGGCGACGCTGGGCAAACTCTACTTCTCGCCGCTGGCCGCGCTGCCAGGCGCGCTCTTCTCGGTCTGGCACAACCTTTCCGGTTCGCTGCTGGCTGGCTACTGGTCAGGCAAACCGGTCGATAAAAAGTAACAGAGCGGGGGCGATGCGCCCCCGCTTCACTCATAGTCCCGCTCGTCGTCCGGCTGCTCCAGCAGCGTATAGGCCACGCTGCAGAGCAGCGAATTCAGGCGTTTCATATCTCCCAGCAGCCCCAGATGCAGCGAGCTGGTTTCAATGCTCTGAACGTTTTGCTGATGCAGCCGCTCCACATGCGCATGCGAGAAGCGGCGGATCAGAATACGGAAGCGATGCTTGGCGCGGCGCAGCCGTTTCGCGCTGCTGATGTCGCGTGAGAGAAATACCGACAGGCTGAGGCGCAGGTTCGCCAGCAGCTGCTCATGCAGCGTCTCCAGCTCCCTGATGCCTTCCGGCGAGAAGGCGCGACGCGGCGTCAGCGCCTTATCCGCTACGTCGCCGCTCATGCGCTCAATAATGTCGCCCGCCTGTTCAAGGTTCAGCGACATTTCGATAATTTCGCCCCAGCGGCGCGAATCCTCTTCCGACAGATCTTCTTTCGGCATGCGCGCCAGATAGAGCTTGATGGCGGTATAGAGTACGTCGACATCGTCGTCCAGCCGTCGCACCGTACGCTCTTCGCGCACTTCGCCGTGCACCACTTTGCTGAACGCCTCCAGCATCATTTCCAGCACGTCGCCGATGCGCAGCGCCTCGCGCGCGGCGTTGACCAGCGCCAGCGTCGGCGTATCCAGCGCACTGCGGTCGAGGTGGCGAGGCTTCACTGCCATATCCGCCTCGGCGTCGTCGCCGATGAGGCGGGTGCAGAGGCGCGCCATCGGTTCAGCGAAGGGCACCATAATCAGGCAGCGGATCAGGTTGTAGAAAACGTGGAAGAAGATCACCAGCTCTTCGTCATTGACCGGCAGCTTATCGAGCCAGGGCGCCAGCAGGTTGATAAAGGGCAGCACCGCCAGCGAGCCGAGCAGCTTGAACAGCAGGCTGCCGAGCGCCACCCGCTTGCCGGCGGCGTTAGAGCCGCTGGCGTTGAGCATCGCCAGCAGGCCGCTGCCGAGATTGGCGCCAATGACCAGACAGAGCGCCACTTTAAATGAGATCACGCCTGCGGCGGTCAGCGTGGCGGTGATCAACACCGCCGCCAGGCTGGAGTAGCTGATAATGGCGAAGACCGCGCCGATAAGCGCATCCAGCAGAATATCGCCGGTCAGGCTGGAAAAGAGCACCTGCACACCCGACGCCTGGGTAATCGGCCGGGCGGCGCTGACAATCAGCTGCAGCGCCAGCAAAATCAGCCCCAGTCCGATACTGGCGCGGCCCATCTGGCCGACGCGCGTCTGCTTGCGCGACAGGAAAAAGACCACGCCGAAAAAGATAAACAGCGGCGACAGCCAGGAGAGATCGAAGGTGAGAATACGCGCCATAATGGCGGTGCCCACGTCGGCGCCCAGCACCACCACCAGCGCAGGCGTCAGGCCCATTAGTTTCTGCGCCACAAAGGAGGTCGCCAGCAGCGTGGTGGCGTTGCTGCTCTGCACCAGCGTCGTTACGCCGATGCCCGCGAGAAAAGCCATGGGTTTCTTTTCGATGCTGCGGCTGAGCACGCGGCGCAGGTCCGCGCCGAAGACGCGCATAATGCCGGAGCGCACGATATGGGTGCCCCAGACCAGCAGGGCGACGGCGGAGAGAAGATTAAGCAGGGTCAACACGTCATGCCACTCCATAACCGTCAGGCTAAAAAGCAGCAGAAAGCCAGCCTGACGGAAAGAGCAATCTGCAAAACGAACCGCCGGGCGGGCGCAATTTTTCCTGAATTTTAAGCGACCTGCGCGCGCTGCCGACTCTTTAACTGTAGACCAGTTCGCTCTACAGGAAGGGGATAAATATTGGCTGGCTATCGGCAGCTGGCGCGCCGAGCCGGGCAGGGCGCGGCTGGTATCTTGTGATCTGTGTCACGTTGCAGCATGATGGCGATCCTTACTAAAAGCCATTATCGAGGCAAATTATGAACGTTAAACCCACCGGCGGTCAGTACATCGCGTTGGCGCTGCAATGGGTGCTCAACCTGGGACTGCTGGCGCTGGCGGTTATTCTGGCAGTGTTCCTCGGCAAAGAGACGCTGCACCTTGCCAACGTGCTGCTGAACGTTGGCGAGCAGGCCTCCTCTTATCTGCTGATTGAGGGGATCGTTATCTATTTCCTCTACTTCGAATTTATCGCGCTGATCGTCAAGTATTTCCAGTCTGGCTATCACTTTCCGCTGCGCTACTTTGTCTACATCGGCATTACGGCGATTATTCGACTGATTATCGTCGACCATAAAAATCCCTTCGACACGCTCTGCTACTCCGGCGCCATCCTGATTCTGGTGGTGACCCTGTGGCTGGCGAACAGCAACCGCCTGAAGCGCGAATAAGCGCCGCCAGGTGTGCCCGTCGCGCCTCTGCGCTACACTGTTGCCCTCAAAATTGACGGGAGTGGTGATATGTCGCACGAGGCGCTCAGCTTATTACGCGCGCTCAACTGGCTGCCGTCCACGCATCCGACGCTGACCGCGCCGCTGCTGGACTGGCTGATGGAGGAGGACTCCATGACGCGCCGTTTCGAGCAGCACTGTCGGCAGGTAACGGTGCAGCCGATACGCGAAGGCTTTATTAATGCCGATGAGCTTACCGATGAAAGGACGCTTCTGCCGGACGATGCGCGTTTCTGGCTGCGCGAGATTGTGCTGTGCGGCGACGACGAACCCTGGCTTATTGGCCGCACGCTGGTGCCGGAGAGCACCCTCAGCGGGCCAGAGCAGATGCTGCAAAAGCTGGGAACGCGCCCGCTTGGCCGCTATCTCTTCTCCTCTTCAACCTTAAGCCGCGACTTTATCGAACCGGGCAGCGTCGGCGCGCTCTGGGGACGCCGCTCGCGCCTGCGACTGTCAGGCAAGCCGCTGCTGCTGACCGAACTGTTTTTACCGGCCTCGCCGCTCTATCGCGACCTGGCCTGAGGACGATTACACGTGGAAAAAAGCGTACAGATGAGCAAGTTTCAGGCCTATAGCCGCCTGATGCGTATTGATAAACCGATCGGCACGCTGCTGCTGCTGTGGCCGACGCTGTGGGCGCTCTGGCTGTCGACCCTGGGCGTGCCGCCGCTGTCGGTGCTGGTGGTGTTTGTGCTCGGCGTATTTGTGATGCGCGCGGCGGGCTGCGTGATTAACGATTTCGCCGATCGCAAGGTCGACGGCTTCGTGAAGCGTACCGCAGGCCGTCCGCTGCCCAGCGGCGCGGTAAGCGAGAAAGAGGCGAAAATCCTGTTCGTGCTGCTGGGGCTGCTGGCGTTCGGGCTGGTGCTCACCATGAATCTGATGACGATTCTGCTTTCGTTTGGCGGCCTGGCGCTGGCCTGGTGCTATCCCTTTATGAAGCGCTATACCCACTTGCCGCAGGTGGTATTAGGGGCAGCATTCGGCTGGGCGATCCCGATGGCCTGGTCTGCGGTTAGTGAGTCCTTACCACTAGAGTGCTGGCTGGTGTTTCTGGCTAACATCTGCTGGACCGTCGCCTATGATACGCAGTACGCCATGGTGGATCGCGATGACGATATCAAGATTGGCGTCAAATCAACGGCGATTCTGTTCGGCCGCTACGACAAGCTGATTATCGGCCTCCTGCAGCTCGCAACGCTGGCGCTGCTGGCGCTGGTGGGCCTGATGATGCAGCTTAACGCCTTCTTTTTCTGGTCGCTGCTTGGCGCCGCGGCGCTGTTTCTCTACCAGCAAAAGCTGATCGTACACCGCGAGCGCGACGCCTGCTTCCAGGGCTTCCTCAACAATAATTATGTTGGCCTGGTGATATTTATCGGCGTGGTGTTGAATACGCCGCCGTTTAGTGGGCTGTTTTAACGGTAAAAAGGCGACAACGTTGTCGCCTTTGGCGCTAGCGCGGAAGAGACGCTTTTTACCTTTCCCGCTTATCAGGCTGATGAGTAACTGAAAAAAAGGGCGACATCACTGTCGCCCTTTGTTTTTTCTGCCTGCGGTGCGTTACTCGTGCGCCACCGCGCTTTCGATAGTCAGACGCACATCGCTGGTCACCAGATCGGCCAGAATATGCCAGGTGGCCTGGGTACGCTCAACGTCGGCGTCGCCGGTATCGCTGATATAGCCCTCATCGCGCAGCGTCAGCACCAGCGTGGTAAACACCGCCTTATCGAAAAACTCCGGCGCGTTGATGCCGTGCAGCACCGAAAGACGCTGCGCCAGCATACGGCTCTCTTTCTCCAGCGTGCCGCGGTTAATGGTCGGCTTCGCGCTGAGGATAGAGAAGGTGATAGCGAAACGTTGCAGGGTCTCGCGGATACCGGCGGCCAGCAGCTGCAGCGTGCGATAACGCGCGGCGGTGTGGCGCAGCTGGCCATCCTGCAGGGTAATCAGCCCCTGACGCGCCAGCTCCTGACAGAGCGCGCTCAGCAGTGCCGGCAGGGCGTCGATTTCCCAGCGCAGGAACAGCTCGCTTTTCAGCATCGGGTAGATCAGACGCACCTGGCGCAGCAGCTCGGCTTCGCTCAGGTTAGGATGCTGCTGAATAATGGCGGCGATCAGCGACGGCATCACCAGCATATGGTGAATATTGTTGCGGTAATAGGTCATCAGCACCGCCTGCTCGCGCGGCAGGATGATGATATCGCCGATATTGTCCTGTTCAGTTTCGAACTTATTCATGCTCATCGCATGGTTCAGCAGCTCTTCCGCTGAAAGCGGCGGCACCGTTGATTCCGGCGAATAGGGCACGTTGCGCAGCAGAGCGGTGTAGCAATCCAGCTGCTCGATCAGCTGCTCGCGGGTTAGTGAGCGCTGACGTGAGGCGAGCAGCGCGGTAACGCACAGGTTCATGGCGTTAGCCGCGCCCGCTTCGTTGATGCGCACCATCAGACGCGCCGCAATATCGTTGACCGTCGGCGTCAGCCAGCTGGGACGCTGCGGTTCAATCGGGTCGATAGCGTCGCGCCACTCCGGCACCTGCTTGTTCAGGTAGTTCACCAGCGGCAGCGGTTCGCCGAAGTTAACGTAGCCCTGGCCCAGGTTACGCAGCTTGCGCAGGCCGCGCACCATCTGCATAAAGCCTTCTTTCTCTTTCGCCGCGCCGCGCAGCTCTTTGGCGTAAGTACCCACTTCCATGACGTGCTCATAGCCGATATAGATCGGCACCAGCGTAATCGGACGTTTGCCGCCGCGCAGCATCGCCTGCAGCGTCATCGCCAGCGTGCCGGTTTTCGGATCGAGCAGGCGACCGGTACGTGAGCGCCCACCTTCAACGAAATACTCGACCGAATAGCCGCGGCTGAACAGCTCGCCGAGATATTCACGGAATACGGTGGCGTAGAGTTTATTGCCTTTAAAGGTACGGCGAATAAAGAACGCGCCCAGGCGACGGAAGATCGGACCGGCGGGCCAGAAGTTCAGGTTGATGCCCGCGGCGATATGCGGCGGCACCAGGCCCTGGTGATAAAGGACATAGGAGAGCAGCAGATAATCCATATGGCTGCGATGGCAGGGCACATAGACGATCTCATGGCCATCTTCCGCCAGCTGGCGTACGCGTTCGCCGCCGTTGACGTTGATGCCCTGATAGAGACGGCTCCACAGCCAGCCCATGACGCGATCGGTGACGCGGATCGCCTCATAGGAAAAGTCGGCAGCGATCTCTTCCATCATCTCAACGGCGTTTTGCTGCGCCTTCTCATGGGAGAGCTTTTTGCTGCGCGCCTCTTCTTCCACCGCTTTTTCAATCGCCTTGGACTGCAGCAGCTTGTTGAAGAGATCCTGTCGCGCCGGCAGACGCGGACCAACCGCGGCTAAACGCTGGCGTGCGAAATGAATACGCGCCACGCGCGCCAGTTTCTGCGCGATGGATTTGTCGGTGCCGTGCTGCGTCGCCATCCAGCGCAGCGAGACGGTTGGCGAAAAGCGCACAAAGCTGTCGCGGCCGTGCCAGACGATAGCGAAAAACTTCTCAACCCCGTTAAGCTCGCGCAGGTGCGGCGCATCGTCGCCCTGAACCTCGCGGCCGGGCGCGCGGCCAAACATCACCGAAACCGGCAGCATCTGGATATCGAGCTGAGGGTTGTTACGGTGCAGATCGAGATACTCGTGAAAAATCTTCACCGATTCGGTATTCGGCCCAAAAGCGGGGAATACGCGCGGGCCGTCGTGAATAAACACGTGGCGCGGCAGTATCGAGCCGTCAATCTCCAGTGGTGACAGCGGATCGGGCAGATTATGCTTCAGACACTGCTGGCGCAGCGTCAGCAAATCCGCCTTGGAATCGTATGGCAGCACGTACATAATCGGCCGCGTTGGATCGAGTCCATGTTCGGAAACGGGATCGCCCGGAATAGCCTTCGTTTTTACCAGAACAGAGAGTGGTAAATTCAACAATTTATAATAAAGTTTACGCCAACCTGACATAGACAACATGAAGCCTCTTGTTAGCAAAGCGCCGCAAGCATATCAGAAAGTGCTGCGAAGATCTGTGGTGGTGCCAAACGCACCTGGCCCAGACATTGACGTCAAACAACCTAAAGGGTTCCCTCGCAATGGCAAGTAATACCACCGGTTTGCTCAGGATTGTAAAAGCGGCAGGCTACTCGTGGCAGGGGCTGCGCGCCGCCTGGCAGCATGAAGCCGCGTTTCGTCAGGAGGCCACGGCCGCCATCGTCGCTATCGCTATCGCCTGCTGGCTGGATGTCGACACCGTCGCGCGCATCCTGATGATTGGATCGGTGGTGCTGGTGATTATTGTCGAGATCCTCAACAGCGCAATCGAAGCGGTGGTCGACCGTATCGGCCAGGAGCGTCACCCGCTGTCGGGACGAGCGAAAGATATGGGCTCCGCCGCCGTTTTGCTCGCTATTATACTGGCGCTGTTCATCTGGATCGCGCTGCTCTGGACGCATTTGCGGTAGGCTTTCCACAATGGCCCAAACGGCTGTTATTTCCCTGGGTTTTGGTTTTCATTTCACCAATACCTGTATATACTCACAGCGACTGTATAAACAACCAGGGGGCGGGATGAAAGCATTAACCACCAGGCAGCAACAGGTTTATGACCTGATTCGCGACCATATCAACCAGACGGGCATGCCGCCAACGCGTGCGGAGATCGCCTCGCAGCTGGGGTTCCGTTCCCCCAACGCCGCCGAAGAACACCTTAAAGCGCTGGCGCGTAAAGGCGTTATTGAGATCGTTTCCGGCGCATCACGCGGCATTCGCCTGCTGATGGAAGAGGAAGAGTCCAACGGGCTGCCGTTAATCGGCCGCGTCGCCGCTGGCGAGCCGCTGCTGGCTCAGGAACATATTGAGACGCACTATAAAGTCGATCCCGACCTGTTTAAGCCCTCTGCTGACTTCCTGCTGCGCGTTGCCGGTATGTCGATGAAAGATATCGGCATTATGGATGGCGATCTGCTTGCGGTGCATAAAACGCAGGATGTGCGTAACGGTCAGGTTGTTGTGGCGCGTATCGATGACGAAGTCACGGTAAAACGCTGGAAAAAGCAGGGCACCGTGGTTCATCTGCTGCCCGAAAACAACGACTTCGAACCGATTATCGTCGATACCCGCACGCAGTCGCTGACCGTTGAAGGTCTGGCAGTGGGCGTGGTGCGCAACGGCGAGTGGCTCTGACCGCTCGCCTTCAGACGCCTGTATCGCTTCGCCAGGCGTCTGTACGATAATCTTTTCACGCGCCTCCTCCTGCGGCTAGCGCCGCATTGAGGCCGCCTCGCTCCTTTTTACGTTTTCAGGCATGGACCGGCTGATGCGTCTCTTCTCTGCTGACGATCGACAACTCTGGCGGCTGGCGCTGCCGATGATCCTCTCTAATATCACCGTGCCGCTGCTCGGCCTGGTGGACACCGCCGTTATCGGCCATCTCGACAGTCCGGTTTACCTTGGCGGCGTGGCGATTGGCGCGACCGCGACCAGCTTCGTCTTTATGCTGTTACTCTTTTTACGTATGAGCACCACCGGCTTTACCGCGCAGGCCTTTGGCGCGCGCGATGCGCAGGCGCTGGCGCGCGCCCTGACGCAGCCGCTGCTGATGGCGCTGCTTGCGGGCCTGCTGTTTATTCTGCTGCGCGATCCGCTTAGCGCGCTGGCGGGTCGGCTGGCGGGGGGCAATCCCCAGGTGCTGGAGCAGGCCGCCATCTTTATCCATATTCGCTGGCTCAGCGCGCCGGCAACGCTGGCAAATATGGTTATCCTCGGCTGGCTGCTGGGCGTGCAGTATGCCCGTGCGCCGGTTGTGCTGCTGGTGGTGGGCAACACGGTAAATATTCTGCTCGATCTCTGGCTGGTGCTCGGTCTGAAGTGGGGCGTGGCCGGCGCGGCGACCGCGACGGCGCTGGCGGAATATGTCACGCTGGCGGTAGGGCTGGCGATGGTATGGCGGGTTCTGAAACTACGCGGCATATCAATGACGATGCTGAAGAGGAGCTGGCGCGGCGATATCCGTCGCCTGCTGCGCCTTAACCGCGACATTATGCTGCGCTCCCTGCTGCTGCAGCTCTGCTTTGCCTCGCTGACGCTTATCGGCGCGCGCCTGGGGCCAGAGATCGTCGCCGCCAATGCCGTCCTGCTGATGTTTATTACCTTTACCGCCTATGCGCTCGACGGGTTCGCCTATGCGGTGGAAGCCGTTTCCGGCGAGGCCTATGGCGCGCGCGACGGCGACAGGCTGCTGTCAGTATGGCACGCCGCCTGTCGTCAGGCGGGCATGGTTGCGCTCGCCTTCGCGCTAATCTATGCGGCGAGCGGTGACGCTATTGTGTCGATGCTGACTTCGCTGGCGTCGCTGCAGCAGCTGGTCGATCGCTATCTTATCTGGCAGATCATTCTGCCGCTGGCTGGCGTGTGGTGCTATCTGCTGGACGGGCTGTTTATCGGCGCGACGCGCGGGCGCGAAATGCGCAACAGCATGGCGGTGGCCGCGCTCGGTTACTTCCTGACGCTGCTGACCTTGCCCTGGCTGGGCAACCACGGTTTGTGGCTGGCGGTAACGGTTTTTCTTGCGCTGCGCGGCGTTTCGCTTTGGTGGATCTGGCGGCGCGAATGGCGCCTAAACCGCTGGTTTGCAAACTGATTATCGCGCGCAGCGGCAGCCTTAACGCGCTGCGCTAAACAGATTATTCTGTATTTCTGCGTCAGTTGCCGATTCGTCTACTATAATTAACTTACAACAGCGCGACACAGCAGCGCTTTGTATTGTCGTATCACCATTATGTGGTGGTATGTATAACTAAGGATGACGTGGAGGTCTGACATGAACAAAGACGAAGCGAGCGGTAACTGGAAGCAGTTTAAAGGTAAATTCAAAGAAAAATGGGGCAAGCTGACCGACGATGACATGCAGGTTATCGAAGGCAAACGCGATCAGCTGGTCGGCAAAATTCAGGAACGCTACGGTTACGCTAAGGATGAGGCAGAGAAAGAGGTCTCAGACTGGGAAAGCAATAACAAAGATTACCGCTGGTAATCTTCTCGCTCAGGCCTTGCCTGAGCGACCGGCACAGGGACGTGCTGCTTAGCCTCTTCTTCCGCGCTTTTTCCCTTCTGATTCATGATCGTGCCCGCAGCTATCCTTATGCGTACAGGCTTCAACTTCCGCACAGCTCGTGCAGAGACCGTGCGCCTCAATCACGCTGTGCCGTAGCGTAAAGCTCGCCTCGCCAGCCAGATCGGCAATAATATTCTCTACGCCCTGCGCCTGCTTTTCCGTGACCGCCGCGCAGCGATCGCAGACCAGCATCACCGAGGTATGCGCCGGCGCTTCAAAATGGTGGCAAACCACATAGCTGTTGTTTGACTCCACGCGGTGAATAAAGCCCTGTTCCAGCAAAAATTCCAGCGCGCGATAGACCGTCGGCGGTTTTGCCTGTGGCTCGCTGGCGCGTAGCTGATCCAGCAAATCATAAGCGCTAATCGATCCATGCTGCGCAGCCATCAGACGTAACACCTCAGCGCGCTGCGCTGTCAGGCGCACCCCGCGTTGCAGACAGAGCTTCTCTGCCTGGGTCATGATTTTATCTGGCGTCATTGTCGACATGGTGATTCTCCGCTAAAAACGAGATGTTATCTTATCACACCCGATGCGCTTGCGCTCAGGTTGCGCGCTTTCAGAGCCGAACCTGTCATCTTCCATTAATATCAATAGATTAGGCTGGCCGCTGGCTGGTGAACTCGCTTCGCTAATGCTAATCAGTGCCAACATTGTTAAGACATAAATTAACAAAAAGAGAGTTTTGCTTTACAACTCACCAGGTTAAGCACTAATGTTCAAGAGGCCTTAAGCAACTGCTGGCCTCAATATCCTTTTTGATTATCCCCCTAAATAATAAAAGCGCCGATTTGTAGCTAAAACATCCAATCCGGCGAATAACAGTGCTGTTTCAACTGAATTCACAGCAATGAACCGTTAGCCGCGGTACACAATAGCGCTAACGACAAATTCCGATGATGAATGTTTTCCTGATCAAGGTGATGGCAGACAAATGGCGAACAAAACCACCCGGCGCTCTGCGCTTTTATATCCTGCTGTTTTAAACGCGCTCTTTCTCTCCTCTTCCGCGATGGCTGCGGGAACCTGGTATGACGCGCGCAACGACGCGATGGGCGGTACCGGCGTCGCCTCCTCGACGTGGAGCTCCGCCGTGCTGGCGAACCCGGCGCTGATGACGCGTGCGCAGCCGGACGACAATGTCGGCATTATCTTTCCCTCCGCTGGCCTGCAAATTACCGATAAAGACAAGATGGTCGATAAGGTCGATGACATCAGCGATACCGTCAATCGCTATCGTGACGTTATCAACGGCCTGACCTTCCGCGACTATCTTAACGGCTATCCGCAGCTTAAAGCGGCGTCGCGGGATGTGGCGAACCAGCTGCGCGATCTGCGCGGTAACAAGGCCAACGGTACGGCGGGCGTCGCGCTGGCGGTTACGGTCCCTAACGAAACCCTGCCGTTTGCGTTTATCACCAAGGCGTACGGCACGGTTCACCTGCGTGCCAACGTGGCGCAGAGCGATATCGATTATCTTAACGGCGTAGCGGACGGCACCCGTATTCCCGTACCGGGCGACCAGAATAATTTGCGCTCCAGCGCAAACGGCCTGGCGGCGCTGGTCACCGATTACGGTATCGCCGTGGCGCACGAGTTTAACGTGGCGGGCCATCCAGTTTCGCTCGGCGTGACGCCGAAAATTCAGAAAACCTGGCTCTATAACTACACCGCCAGCATCTACAACTACGATAAAAACGACCTCAACGGCAGCCGCTACCGCAACGATAATACCGGCTTTAACGTCGACGCTGGTTTAGCGACGCCGCTGGGCGATAACTGGACGCTGGGCGTTACCGGGCAGAACCTGGTGTCGCGCGATCTGAAGACCAAAGAGACCAACGGCTATCGCGACACCTACCAGATCCGTCCGCTGGTGACCTCTGGCCTCTCCTGGAGCGGCGGTCCCTTTACCGCGGCGCTGGATGTGGATCTCACCGAAACGAAACGCTTTAAGTCGGAAGAGAGCAGCCAGTATGCTGGCGTCGGTGGGGAATACCGCGTGCTGGACTGGCTGGCGCTGCGCGCTGGCTACCGCGCGGATATGAAATCCAACGATGAAAATGTCTTTACCGCCGGTTTTGGCGTATCGCCGTTCAACAACGCGGTGCATCTGGATCTGGCTGGTTCAGTGGGCGACAACAATACCTGGGGCGCGATGATGCAGCTCGGGTTTAACTTCTGATCGGCGATGCTTAGCCGTCTCTAAACCGGGCGACGCAGAGTCGCCCGGCACCCTGTTAATGTGCTATCATTGCGCAGATTATCATCACCCTTAACGGATTTTCTGCGCTTCATGAGCAACTCTTTCTCCTCGCAACGTTTTTCCATCGCGCCGATGCTCGACTGGACCGACCGACACTGTCGCTATTTTCATCGTCAGCTGACCGGCGACGCGCTGCTCTACACCGAAATGGTCACCACCGGTGCCATTATTCACGGCAAGGGCGACTATCTGGCCTACAGCGAGGCGGAACATCCGGTTGCGCTGCAGCTTGGCGGCAGCGATCCGGCGGCGCTGGCCCAGTGCGCGAAGCTGGCAGAAGAGCGTGGCTACGATGAGGTGAACCTCAACGTCGGTTGTCCCTCCGATCGCGTTCAGAATGGGCGTTTCGGTGCCTGCCTGATGGCGGAAGCTTCGCTGGTGGCTGAATGTATCGACGCAATGCGTCAGGTGGTTTCAATACCGGTGACGGTAAAAACCCGCATCGGCATCGACGATCAGGACAGCTACGCATTTTTGACCGATTTTGTCGGCACCGTCGCGCAGCGCGGCGGCTGCGACACCTTTATTATCCACGCGCGTAAAGCCTGGCTTTCCGGCCTGAGCCCCAAAGAGAACCGGGAAATCCCGCCGCTCGACTATCCACGCGTCTATCAGCTGAAGCGTGATTTTCCTCAGCTGACGCTCGCCATCAACGGCGGCGTAAAATCGCTGGAAGAGGCCAAAGTCCATCTGCAGCATCTCGACGGCGTAATGATGGGCCGTGAGGCCTACCAGAATCCCGGCCTGCTGGCGCAGGTGGATCGCGAGCTGTTTGGCCGGGATGCGCCGGTAGCCGATCCGGTGGCGGTGGTGCGCAGCATGTATCCCTATATTGAGGCGGAGCTGGCGAAGGGCACCTATCTTGGCCATATCACGCGTCATATGCTCGGCCTGTTCCAGGGGATTCCCGGCGCGCGCCAGTGGCGTCGCCATCTGAGTGAAAACGCCCACAAGCCGGGCGCAGACGTGCGCGTGCTGGAAGCCGCGCTGGCGCTGGTGGCGGACAAGATCCCGCAGGAAGCCTGATCGCCTGCGGCAGTCGATAAAAACCAGCCTGAGTGCTGGTTTTTTTTACGCCAGAATTCAGGGGAATTCACCATTGCTGCCAGCGTTACTCTGGCCGTTTTGCTTACAGGACAATAAGTTACACTCTGGCACGCTTCTTGTAATAAGGCTGTAGAACTAACAAGAGGAGTAACAACGTGGAAATTCTGTTTGTGCTGGGCTTTTTCCTGATGCTGCTGGTGACGGGCGTCTCGCTGCTGGGCGTGATGGCGGCGCTGGTGGTCGCTACCGTGGTGATGTTTATCGGCGGCCTGTTTGCACTTGTAATCAAATTGTTGCCCTGGCTGGCGCTGGCGCTGGTGGCCGCCTGGGCATATCGCGCCTTTTGCGGCGACGGTCGTGAGCGTGCGCGCCGCAAGCTGCGCCGCAAAATCAGCAGGTTAGAGCGACGCCGCGGCTATTAATTGCGGGTGAGATCACAGAGTGACAGATTGCTTATGCCTGTTTTGCAATTAAACATATTTTTTACTTATGTTTTCTGCCAGGATAACTGTCGTTGAGTCGACATGAATTCATCGCCGCTGTCCCTACACCAGCGCGAACGATAAAAAGAAAAGGGGCTTCCTACGGGAAGCCCCGTTTGCGTTCAGGGCTCATGGGATCAGCAGGCTAGAGCCTTGGGTGCTGCGGCTCTCCAGCGTGCGGTGCGCCCGCTCCGCCTCTTTCAGCGGAAATTTCTGCTGCTCCGGCACCTCGACCTTGATGGCGCCGCTGGCGAGCAGCGAGAAGAGATCGTTGCTGGCGTGCTCCAGCTCTTCGCGGTTGGTGATATAGCCGTAAAGCGAAGGGCGGGTAACAAACAGCGAACCTTTCTGGTTGAGTATGCTCAAATCGACGCCTTTAACCGGCCCGGAAGCATTACCAAAACTCACCATCAGACCCTGACGACGCAGCGAATCCAGCGACGCTTCCCAGGTATCTTTACCCACCGAGTCATACACCACCGCGACCTTTTTACCCTCGGTGAGCTGGCTGACGCGCTCGGCAATATTCTCTTCGCGGTAGTTGATGGTGGCCCAGGCGCCCGCCGCTTTCGCCAGCTTCGCCTTTTCCGCCGACCCGACGGTGCCGATAAGATGCGCGCCAAGCGCTTTTGCCCACTGGCAGGCGATCAGGCCAACGCCGCCCGCCGCCGCGTGGAACAGAAAGGTTTCATCCGGCTTCACCCGGTAGGTCTGACGCAGCAGATAGTGTACGGTCAGCCCTTTCAGAAAGCTGGCGGCGGCCTGCTCGAAGCTGATGGCGTCCGGCAGCAGCATCAGGCGATCTTCCGCCACGTTGTGCAGTTCGCTGTAGGCACCCAGCGCCGCCTGGCAATAGACCACCCGGTCGCCCGGCTTAAAGCGCGTCACCGCGCTGCCGACGCGCTTCACCACGCCCGCCGCTTCGGTGCCGAGGCCTGAAGGCAGGGCGGGCACCGGATAAAGTCCGCTGCGCACATAGGTATCAATATAGTTAATGCCGATGGCGCGGTTCTCTACCTGCACTTCGCGCTCAGCAGGATCGGCAGGATCGACGTCAACCCACTGCAACACCTCAGGCCCGCCCTGCGCGGTAAACTGAATACGCTTTGCCATTTTTACTCCTGTGATTGTTCAACATCAGGCGTGAGAGGCGCGCCGCCATCAGGTATACTGGCGCGTCCCCTCAGAACATCGGTATTGCATTCACTATGGCAGGAAATAAACCCACCAACAAATCGAACGACACGCCCGACCGTCAGCTGGAAGGTATTAAAATGCCGCCGCATTCGATTGAAGCGGAGCAGTCGGTGCTGGGTGGGTTGATGCTGGATAACGAACGCTGGGATAACGTCTCCGAGCGCGTCGTGGCGGAAGATTTCTTCAACCGCTCGCACCGTCTGATCTTTTCCGAGATGCAGCGTCTGCTGGAAGCGGGCCAGCCTATCGACCTCATCACGCTCTCCGAGTCGCTGGAAACGCGCGGCGAGCTGGAGATGGCGGGCGGATTCGCCTATCTGGCGGAGCTGGCGAAAAACACCCCCAGCGCGGCGAACATCGGTGCCTATGCGGATATCGTGCGCGAACGCGCGGTAGTGCGCGAGATGATCTCGGTGGCGAATCAGATCGCCGATGCCGGTTACGATCCGCAGGGGCGCAACAGCGACGAGCTGCTCGACTTCGCCGAATCCAACGTCTTTAAAATCGCCGAGTCGCGCGCCAACAAAGATGAAGGGCCGAAGAACATTCAGGAGGTGCTGGAAGCCACGGTCTCGCGCATCGAATCGCTGGTCTCAACGCCGCACGACGGCGTAACCGGCGTCGATACCGGCTATCAGGACCTGAATAAAAAGACCGCCGGCCTGCAGCCGTCGGATCTGATTATCGTCGCGGCGCGTCCGTCGATGGGTAAAACCACCTTCGCCATGAACCTGTGCGAAAACGCCGCCATGCTACACGACAAGCCGGTGCTGATTTTCAGCCTCGAGATGCCCAGCGAGCAGATTATGATGCGTATGCTGGCGTCGCTGTCGCGCGTGGATCAGACGCGCATCCGTACCGGCCAGCTTGACGATGAGGACTGGGCGCGTATCTCCGGCACGATGGGCATCCTGCTGGAGAAGAAGAATATGTATATCGATGACTCTTCCGGCCTGACGCCGACCGAAGTGCGCTCGCGCGCGCGACGCGTCTTCCGCGAAAATGGCGGGCTGAGCATGATTATGATCGACTACCTGCAGCTGATGCGCGTGCCGGCGCTTTCCGATAACCGTACGCTGGAGATTGCCGAGATCTCTCGCTCGCTCAAGGCGCTGGCGAAGGAGCTTAACGTGCCGGTGGTGGCGCTGTCGCAGCTGAACCGCTCGCTGGAGCAGCGCGCCGATAAACGTCCGGTCAACTCCGACCTGCGTGAATCGGGCTCTATCGAACAGGATGCCGACCTGATTATGTTTATCTACCGCGACGAGGTTTACCATGAGAACAGCGATCTTAAAGGCATCGCCGAGATTATTCTGGGTAAACAGCGTAACGGCCCTATCGGTACGGTTCGCCTGACGTTTAACGGTCAGTGGTCGCGCTTCGACAACTATGCTGGCCCGGCCTACGACGACGAATAACCTTTCTATTCCGGCATGCACGATCTGTGCATGCCGCCTCGCATCATCAGAAAATAGTGTTGGACAACCCCGCCTTTAATCGGGTTATCTGTATCACAGCGCACGTTTACGCACTGGAAGCAGCATGACTCACGTAGATGATTACGACCTGAAAATACTGACCTTATTACAATCTAACGGCCGTTTGACCAACCAGGAGCTGAGCGATTTAGTGGGCCTGTCGGCCTCGCAGTGTTCGCGTCGCCGCATCAACCTTGAACAGGCGAATTTAATTCTTGGCTATCATGCGCGCCTGTCGCCTGATGCGATCGGCCTGGGCATGGTCGGCCTGATTGAGGTACGGCTGATTAACCATACCGCCGACTACGTCGACAGCTTTCACCGTATGGTGGAGCAGGAAGAGGCGATCGTCGACGCCTACAAAACGACCGGCGACGCCGATTATCTGCTCAAGGTCGCCGTAGCGGATCTGGCGTCGCTGAGCGCGCTGATTAGCCAGCTGGTGGCGGGCCATCAAAGCGTGTCCCATGTGAAAACCTCGGTCGTGCTGGGTCGGCTCAAAGAGAACGGCCTGATGATGGCCCCGGCGCACAAGGCGCGCCAAAAGAGTGCATGATGTGCTTATTTGGTGCAATTGCGCGCCATATGATGCAAAGGATATGCGTAAAACCTCGAATTTGCGCATGAATTGACGGTTTAACCGCAAGGCGTGCGCGAAAATAAACAATAAAAGCGCCTTAGTTATCAACTGGATAATCACTGGCACCTGCCGAAGGCGGCCATAAGCCGACGGCATGGTGCGTTTTTTGCATCTTAACGCCACGCTTTTTCGGCTCAGAGTGCAATGAGATTACCTATGGATAACGTTGTAGACCCTACCCGCATTCCCCATTCACGTATCGAAGACGCGCTGGCGATAGTGCTCGGCACGCTGATGGTCTCTTTCGGCGTCATTATGCTGAAACAGGCGGGGGCGCTGACGGGCAGCACCGCCGGCATCGCCTTCTTGATCGGCTATCTGACGCCGCTCTCTTTCGGCAGCGCCTTTTTCCTGATCAACCTGCCGTTTTACTGGCTGGCGGCGCGCCGCATGGGATGGGAGTTCACCGTGAAAACCTTCTGCGCGGTGGGGCTGGTGTCGCTCTTCACCCATCTTCATCCGCTCTTCGTCCACTTTTCCGCGCTCAATCCCTTTTATGCGACACTGTTCGGTAACGTGATCATGGGCATTGGGTTTATAGTGTTGTTTCGTCATAAAGCCAGCCTGGGCGGAATCAATATTCTGGCGCTGTGGCTGCAGGATCGCATCGGGCTGCGCGCCGGGAAACTGCAAATGGCGGTCGATACCTGCGTCGTGCTGGCGTCGCTGTTTGTCGTCAGCGTGCCGATGCTGTTGGCGTCGGTCGCGGGCGCAGTGATCCTTAACCTGATCATCGCCATGAACCATCGTCCCGGACGGTACATGGTTTAATGCTGCATACACCTCTGATTTTTACGACCATACATGGAGATCTGCACCGTGTTTCAAAACGTTGACGCCTACGCCGGCGATCCGATTCTGTCGCTGATGGAAACCTTTAAACAGGATCCGCGCCTGAATAAAGTCAATCTCAGCATCGGCCTCTACTATGACGAGCAGGGGATTATCCCTCAGCTCCAGGCGGTCGCCGCCGCAGAAGAACAGCTTAAAGCCGAACCGCAGCAGGCGTCGCTCTATCTGCCGATGGAAGGCCTCAACGCGTACCGTAACGCCATTGCGCCGCTGCTGTTCGGCGCCGACCACCCGATGCTGAAGGCGGGGCGCATCGCGTCCATTCAGACGCTGGGCGGCTCCGGCGCGCTGAAAGTCGGTGCGGATTTCCTCAAGCGCTACTTCCCGAATGCCGGCGTCTGGGTCAGCGATCCAACCTGGGATAACCATGTGGCGATTTTCAACGGCGCGGGATTCGAGGTGAAGAGCTATCCGTGGTACGACGCGGAGACCCACGGCGTAAAATTCGACGCCTTCCTGGCGACGCTGAAAACCCTGCCGAAGCAGAGCATCGTGCTGCTGCATCCCTGCTGCCACAACCCGACCGGCGCGGACCTCTCTGACGCGCAGTGGGATCAAACCGTTGAGGTGCTGAAGGCGCAGGAGCTGATTCCCTTCCTCGACATCGCCTATCAGGGCTTCGGCGCGGGCATGGAAGCGGACGCTTACGCCATTCGCGCGGTTGCCGCCGCTGGCCTGCCAGCGCTGGTCAGCAACTCCTTCTCGAAAATCTTCTCGCTCTATGGCGAACGCGTCGGCGGCCTCTCTGTCGTATGCGACAGCGCCGAAGAGGCGGGCCGCGTGCTGGGCCAGCTGAAAGCCACGGTGCGCCGCAACTACTCCAGCCCGCCGAACTTCGGCGCGCAGGTGGTGGCGCGCGTGCTTAACGACGACGCGCTGAAGGCGAACTGGCTGGCAGAAGTAGAGGCGATGCGCCTGCGTATTATCGCCATGCGCAAAACCCTGGTAGACGTGCTCAGCACGGCGCTGCCCGGCAAAAACTTCGACTACCTGCTGAAGCAGCGCGGCATGTTCAGCTATACCGGCCTGAGTGCACAGCAGGTAGATCGCCTGCGCGAAGAGTTCGGCATCTATCTGGTCGGTAGCGGGCGTATCTGCGTTGCCGGTCTTAACAGCAATAATGTGCAGCAGGTCGCGCAGGCGTTTGCCGCCGTGATGTGATGCAGCTGATGATCTCTGCAGGCGGGTAGCAGGGGAGAAGAGCAAAGCCCTCCGCGATAAAGATGTCGCGGGGCAGGCATGGATGACGCTTTTACTTCTTTGCGATCGGCCGCTCTCACTTGTGCCACCCCCACCTTGTACCCGATGCAAACCGTCCGCGCAGGCTGACGGTTTTTTTTCGCCTTCAGGTTTACCTTTCCGCGACTTATTGCACACTTAAACGGTGTAACCAACTCAGGAACAAGGCATGTGGCATCAACAAACGCTCACGCTCAGTGAGAAATCACGCGGTTTTCATCTGGTCACTGACGAGATCGTCGCTCATCTTCCGGCGCTGGCCCAGGTGCAAACCGGCCTGCTGCACCTGCTGCTGCAGCACACCTCCGCGTCGCTGACGCTGAATGAAAACTGCGATCCTACGGTGCGCAGCGATATGGAAAACCATTTTATGCGCCACGTTCCGGAAGAGGCGCCTTATCAGCACGACTATGAAGGCCGCGACGATATGCCGGCCCATATCAAATCCTCTACGCTGGGGGTATCGCTACTGCTGCCGGTACAGCGCGGCAGGCTGATGCTGGGCACCTGGCAGGGCATCTGGTTAGGCGAACACCGCATCCACGGCGGCGCGCGGCGCATTGTCGCTACTTTACAAGGGGAGTTGAAATGAATACGTCAGATCTGCTGACCTACTGCATGAGCAAACCGGACGCGGAGCAGAGCGTTCACAGCGACTGGAAAGCGACGCAAATTAAAAGCGGCGGCGTGCTGTTCGCTATGGTACATGAGGTGGAGGGACGCCCGGCGGTGTCGCTGAAAACGACGCCTGCGCTGGCGGAACTGCTGCGCGAAGAGCACAGCGATGTCTTCCCCAGCGAGCATCTTAATAAGACGCACTGGAGCACGCTATTGCTGGACGGATCGCTAAAAGATTCGCAGATTTACTATCTGGTGGATGCCTCTTATCAGCAGGCTGGCACCACCCGGGCGGCGGGTGCCTGAGAGAGGCGCGCGGCGTCAGGCCGCGCGCCGGGTTTCCCTTACGCCGCCGCTTCGTCGCGCAGCGTATTGATATCGATAACAAAGCGGTACTTCACGTCGCTTTTCAGCATACGCTCGTAGGCTTCGTTGATCTGATTCATCGCAATCAGTTCAATATCAGAAGTAATGCCGTGCTTGCCGCAGAAATCGAGCATCTCCTGCGTTTCGGCGATGCCGCCAATCAGCGATCCGGCAATGCTGCGGCGCTTCATAATCAGGTTAAACACCTGCGGTGCCGGGTGATCGTGCTCCGGCGCGCCGACCAGCGTCATGTTGCCGTCGCGCTTCAGCAGGGCGATAAACGGGTTAAGATCGTGCTGCGCCGCCACGGTGTTAAGGATGAAATCGAAGCTGTTGGCGTGCTGCGCCATCTGATCCGCATCTTTCGAGATCACCACTTCATCCGCGCCCAGGCGCTTGCCGTCTTCAATTTTCGACGGCGAAGTGGTGAACAGCACCACATGTGCGCCCATCGCGTGCGCAATCTTCACGCCCATATGGCCCAGGCCGCCCAGGCCGACGATACCCACTTTTTTGCCCGGTCCGACGTTCCAGTAGCGCAGCGGCGAATAGGTGGTGATACCGGCGCACAGCAGCGGCGCGACGCCCGCCAGATCGAGGTTTTCCGGCACGCGCAGCACGAAGTTTTCATCAACCACCACCGCCGTTGAGTAACCGCCGTAGGTGACGTCGCCGGTTTCGCGATCCTGACCGTTGTAGGTGCCGACGAAGCCGACTTCACAATACTGCTCCAGCCCTTCCTGACAGCTCGGACAGCTGCGGCAGGAGTCGACCATACAGCCGACGCCGACCAGATCGCCGACTTTGTATTTGCTGGCGTGGCCGCCGACGGCGGTTACGCGGCCGACAATTTCATGTCCCGGCACGACAGGAAAAAGGGTGTTTTTCCACTCGTTGCGGGCCTGGTGCAGGTCAGAGTGACAAACGCCACAGAACAACACTTCAATCTGTACATCATGCGCGCGCAGCTCACGCGGTTTGTAATCAAACGGCGCCAGTGGGGATTTTGCATCCTGAGCGGCGTAGGCGTGCGTAATATTCATGGTGTCTCCAGGTTCGTTGTGTCGTGAATAGAGTCGTGCGTTCGGCGCGCAGAGCGCCGTTATAAGAGTGCGCGGCCAACCGGGCGCGCCAATGAGGAACGTTAAAAGAATAGTCACAGAACCCTGGCGCGGCTATGCCTATACATGCCTGAATCTTGCCTGATTCTGTTTTTATCCGATGGAATATGCAGTAAAAGAAAGGCCCGCTTGCGGCGGGCCTGAGGGGGGATACGGATGACGATGGCGAAGAGGCAAAAGGGGAGAGCCCTGCCAGCCGGCTTGCGCGGATACGCACCCCATGGTTGAGGTGCGTCCATAAAGGGCCAGCCGCTTATCGCTAAGCGTCAGGCGCTCTTTTTCTTCAGCAGCGGCTTCAGGAAGCGCGCGGTGTGGGATTTCTCGCACTCCGCCACGGTTTCCGGCGTGCCGGCAACGAGGATTTCGCCGCCGCCGCTACCGCCTTCCGGGCCCAGGTCGACAATCCAGTCCGCCGTCTTGATCACGTCAAGGTTGTGCTCAATCACCACGATGGTGTTGCCCTGGTTGCGCAGCTGATGCAGCACCTCCAGCAGCTGGGCGATATCGGCGAAGTGCAGGCCGGTTGTCGGCTCATCCAGAATATAGAGCGTCTGGCCGGTACCGCGTTTTGACAGCTCGCGAGCCAGCTTGACGCGCTGCGCCTCACCGCCGGAAAGCGTCGTCGCCGACTGGCCGAGACGGATGTAGGAGAGGCCCACATCGATCAGCGTCTGCAGCTTGCGCGCCAGCGCCGGGACGGCGTCGAAGAACTCACGCGCCTCTTCAATGGTCATCTCCAGCACTTCATGGATGCTCTTGCCTTTGTACTTAATCTCCAGCGTCTCGCGGTTGTAGCGCTTGCCTTTGCACTGGTCGCAGGGCACGTAGATATCGGGCAGGAAGTGCATCTCTACCTTCAGTACGCCGTCGCCCTGGCAGGCTTCGCAGCGGCCGCCGCGCACGTTAAAGCTAAAGCGGCCCGGATTGTAGCCGCGCGAACGCGCTTCCGGCACCCCGGCAAACAGCTCACGCACCGGCGTAAAGATGCCGGTGTAGGTCGCCGGGTTGGAACGCGGCGTGCGGCCGATCGGGCTCTGATCGATATCGATCACCTTATCGAAGTGCTCAAGCCCGCTGATCTCGCGATAGGGCGCCGCTTCGCCCGTGGTCGCGCCGTTCAGGTGGCGCTGCGCGATTGGGAACAGCGTATCGTTGATCAGGGTCGATTTACCCGAGCCGGAGACGCCGGTGATACAGGTAAACAGGCCGACCGGCAGCGTCAGCGTCACGTCTTTCAGGTTATTGCCGCGTGCGCCGCTGAGCTTCAGCGTTTTGGTCGGGTCGCCTTTCACGCGCTCTTGCGGTACCGCGATCTCGCGCTTGCCGCTGAGGAACTGGCCGGTCAGCGACTCCTCCACCGCCATGATTTCGTGCACCGTGCCTTCCGCCACGATCTGGCCGCCGTGTACGCCGGCGCCCGGACCGATATCGATCACGTGATCCGCCGCGCGGATAGCGTCTTCGTCATGCTCGACCACAATCACGGTGTTGCCGAGATCGCGCAGGTGGACCAGGGTGCTGAGCAGACGCTCGTTGTCGCGCTGATGCAGGCCGATTGACGGCTCGTCCAGCACATACATCACGCCCACCAGGCCGGCGCCGATCTGGCTCGCCAGGCGGATACGCTGCGCTTCGCCGCCGGAAAGCGTCTCTGCGGAGCGCGACATCGAGAGATAGTTCAGGCCGACGTTCACCAGGAAGCTCAGACGGTCGCCAATCTCCTTCAGCACTTTTTCCGCGATTTTGGCGCGCTGACCGCTCAGCTTAAGGTTGCGGAAGAAATCCATCGCGTGCCCGATGCTCATATCGGAGATAGTCGGCAGATTGGTGTTTTCGACAAAAACGTGACGCGCTTCGCGACGCAGACGGGTGCCTTCGCAGCTGGCGCAGGCGCGGTTGCTGATAAACTTCGCCAGATCTTCGCGCACCGCGGTGGATTCCGTCTCTTTATAACGACGCTCCATATTGTGCAGCACGCCTTCAAACGGGTGACGACGCACCGAGGTATCGCCGCGATCGTTGATGTACTTAAACTCAATGTTCTCTTTGCCGGAGCCGAAGAGAATAACCTGGCGCGCTTTCTCGCTCAGGCTGTTGAACGGCGCTTCAACGTCGAAACTGAGATGTTCGGCCAGCGAGCGCAGCATCTGGAAGTAGTAGAAGTTGCGGCGATCCCAGCCGCGGATCGCGCCGCCGGCCAGCGACAGCTCGCCGTTCTGCACCACGCGGTCAGGATCGAAATATTGCTGCACGCCCAGGCCGTCGCAGGTCGGGCAGGCGCCTGCCGGGTTGTTGAACGAAAAGAGACGCGGCTCCAGTTCGCGCATGCTGTAGCCGCAGATCGGGCAGGCGAAGTTGGCGGAGAAGAGCAGCTCTTCTGCGTCTGCGTCGTCCATATCGGCGACGATCGCCGTCCCGCCGGAGAGCTCCAGCGCGGTTTCAAAGGATTCAGCGAGGCGCGTCGACAGATCCTCACGCACCTTAAAGCGGTCGATAACCACTTCGATGGTGTGCTTTTTCTGCAGCTCCAGCTTCGGCGGATCGGAGAGATCGCACACTTCGCCGTCGATACGCGCGCGGATATAGCCCTGCGCCGCAAGGTTCTCCAGCGTTTTGGTATGCTCACCCTTACGATCTTTCACTACCGGCGCCAGCAGCATCAGGCGTCGGCCCTCTTCCTGCGCCAGCACGTTATCCACCATCTGGCTGACGGTCTGCGCCGCCAGCGGCACGTCGTGATCCGGGCAGCGCGGCTCGCCGACGCGGGCGAACAGCAGACGCAGATAGTCGTGGATCTCGGTGATGGTGCCGACCGTAGAGCGCGGGTTGTGTGAAGTGGACTTCTGTTCAATAGAGATGGCGGGCGACAGACCTTCGATATGGTCGACGTCCGGCTTCTCCATTAAAGAAAGAAACTGACGCGCATAGGCAGAGAGCGACTCTACGTAGCGGCGCTGACCTTCCGCATAGAGCGTATCAAACGCAAGAGAGGACTTGCCGGAGCCTGACAGGCCGGTGACCACTATGAGTTTGTCGCGAGGGATGATCAGGTTGATGTTTTTCAAATTATGGGTGCGGGCACCACGAACTTCGATCTTATCCATTCACCTTTCCCGGATTGAGCAGCACGCCCCGTGCCTTGCGGACACGATTAGCGTAAACAGGGTATTATGGCACAAAAAATAGACTGATTAAATATCCAGTATTTTTTGCGTTTTGGGTGTAAAATGAGCGCTTCTGCGAGACGGCTCGAAAGTGGGATCGCCTGGCAGGACGTGGTAGAATTGATCGTTTAGACTCTTAGTATTAACTCAGCGGGAGAGAGCAACATGGCCAGTCGTGGCGTAAATAAAGTGATTCTTGTCGGGAATCTGGGTCAGGATCCGGAAGTGCGCTACATGCCGAATGGTGGCGCGGTTGCCAACATTACGCTGGCCACGTCGGAAAGCTGGCGTGACAAGCAGACCGGTGAAAACAAAGAGATCACCGAGTGGCACCGCGTCGTGCTGTTCGGCAAGCTGGCGGAAGTCGCTGGCGAATATCTGCGTAAAGGTTCGCAGGTCTATATCGAAGGTCAGCTGCGCACCCGTAAATGGCAGGACCAGGGCGGCCAGGATCGCTATACCACGGAAGTAGTGGTCAACGTCGGCGGCACCATGCAGATGCTGGGCGGCCGTCAGCAGGGCGGTGCCAGCGCAGGCGGCGCGCCGATGGGCGGCCAGCAGAGCGGCGGCAACAACAACGGCTGGGGCCAGCCGCAGCAGCCGCAGGGCGGAAACCAGTTCAGCGGCGGTGCGCAGTCGCGTCCGCAGCCGCAGAGCGCGCCGGCGAGCAACAACAACGAACCGCCGATGGATTTTGACGACGATATCCCGTTCTGATAATCCAGATTCCTGTAATAAAGCCGCGCTCGTCGCGGCTTTATTTATTTCTGCCCGCGCTTCTTCACTCAGCACGGCGCATCCATTCTGCCAGGATCGCCGCCGTGCTTTTCACCTCAGGCACATTTCCCGGCAGCGACAGGCCTGCCCAGACCTCATTGTGCTGTCCGATTAACTGCTCTGCGCTGGCCCAGGTGCGATCCGCCGTCGTGTGGGCATCGGCCGCAACGGTAATGCGATAGCCCAATCCCGCCCCGACTTTAATGGTGGTATCGACACAATAATCGGTCGCGCAGCCGCAAATCACAAAGGCATCGACGTTTAACTGCGCCAGCGTATCGGCCAGCCGGGTTCTCCAGAAGCTGTCGCAGGCGGTTTTGCTCACATACAGGCTGCCTTCAGGCTGATGCAGCCCGGCCAGCAGCTGAAACGCCGTCGTGCCTTCCTGCAGCTCGCCTTCGCAATGCGATATAAAAATCGTGCGGTCGGCCGCCTCAGTAAGCTGATTGATGCGCGCGGTACAGCCCGCCTGGTCAAAGCGCGGCGTGGCAAACACACCGTTTTGCATATCTACTACCACTACTGTTTTAAGCGACATCATCCTTTCTCCCTGCGCCTGCGATGGCCCAGTCTTACCCTGGCTGGGCAAAATGGCAAAACTGTTTTGCAATCGGTCAGCTATCGCTGGCATTCTGACTGCCTGTCAGGCGAATAAGGAGTCAGAGGTGGAGGGCGTTCCGGCCATTTTTCCCTGCGAAAAAGATCGCGCGCAGTTTCGCCAGTTTGACGAGCTGCCAGGCGTAGAACTCTATCAGGCGCATATCACCCGCTATGCTTTTGAGCCGCATACGCACGAAGCGTTCGGCATCGGCACCATCGAATCGGGCGCGCAGCGGTTCCGCTATCGCGGCGCGCAATACACGGCGCCGACCCATTCGCTGGTGATGATGAATCCCGATGAGCTGCATACCGGCGAGTCCGCCTGCGAGGAGGGCTGGCGCTACCAGATGATCTATATCCAGCCAGAGGAGATGACGCAGCTTACCGGCGATCGCGGCTGGTGGTTCAGCGAAGCGCTGCGCACCGATTCAAAGCTGGCGCTGCCGCTGTCGCAGGCGCTCTCGGCGCTGTGGCAGGCCGACAGCGTGCTGGCGCGGCAAAGCCTGCTGGGCGAGGTGCTGGCGCAGCTGCGGCCGCTGGCGCGCATGGCGCAAAGAGGCAAAGAGGAGGGGCGTCATCGCTTCGACCAGGTGCGTGATTACCTGCGCGACAATCTGGCCGAGTCGGTGAGGCTGGAAGAGCTGGCGGCGCTGGCGGGTCTTTCGCCGTGGCATTTTCTGCGCGCCTTCCGCGCGCACTTTCACGTGACGCCACACCAGATGCTGATGGCGTACCGGCTCTATGAAGCCAAGCTGCTGCTGGCGCGCGGGCAGTCGGCCGCCAGCGTGGCGGCGAGCGTCGGCCTGAGCGACCAGGCGCACCTCACCCGCGCCTTCGCCCAGCGCTACGGCATTACGCCGGTGCGCTATCAAAAACAGGTGCGCGGCACCCAGGGCTAACCGCAATCTGCTACAAGATTTATCCCTGCTTTTTCCGCCACACTTCCTTATGCACTTTAATAAAGGAAGAGACGATGTTAGCTGGCGTGTTGTTTGCCCTTGCCGCAGGGCTGATGTGGGGACTGATTTTCGTGGGGCCGCTGCTGGTGCCGGACTATCCCGGCGCGCTGCAGTCTGCCGGGCGCTATGTCGCCTTTGGTCTGATCGCGCTGCCGCTCGCCTGGCTCGATCGCCGCCGCCTGCGTAAGCTGCTGGCGGCCGACTGGCGCGAGGCGCTAAAACTGTCGCTGGTAGGCAACCTTCTTTATTACACCTTTCTCGCCAGCGCGATCCAGCGCACCGGCGCGCCGGTATCGACCATGATTATCGGCACGCTGCCGGTGGTGATGGCGATTACCGCCAACCTCTGTTACGGCCATCTTGAAGGGCGCCTCGCCTGGCGTCGGCTGGCGCCTGCGCTGCTGGCAATTGGCGCGGGGCTGGCGTGCGTCAATGTCGCCGAGCTGCGCGGTCAGGGGGGCGAGTGGGATCTTACGCGCTACCTGAGCGGCATTGGGCTGGCGGTGTTAGCGGTCGCGTGCTGGACCTGGTATCCGCTGCGCAACGCGCGCTGGCTGCGCACCCATCCGCAGCACAGGCCCGCCACCTGGGCAACGGCGCAGGGCGTTGTCACGCTGCCGCTGGCGCTGGTGATGTATGCGCTGGTCAGCGCGCAGCTGGCGTGGCAGCGACCGGCGTTCGCCCTGCCGTTTGGCCCGCAGCCGCAGCTGTTTCTGCCGCTGATGCTGGTGATTGGTTTGCTCTGCTCCTGGCTTGGCACCCTTTGCTGGAACGCCGCCAGCCAGCGGCTGCCGACGGTCTTTATGGGGCCGCTTATCGTATTCGAAACGCTGTCCGGTTTGCTGTGGACCTTTCTCTGGCACCAGAGCTGGCCACCGCTGCTGACGATAACGGGTATCCTGTGTTTAATCCTCGGCGTGCTCTGGGCGATGCGCATCAAGCCGGAACCGCTGTTGACCTCAATTGAGCATTAATCTCTGCTGCTGTCGCGCCATTCAATATGCGCTGACCCGCTGATTTCACACCGTTTTAAGAATAATACGCAGAGCGGAGCGGCAAAATTTGCCGCTCTTTTGCTAAATAAGCGCTAAGGCCAGCGAGAGAAACCTGATAAAAAGCGATCTTGATCGCATTTTTTTCGCTGTCAGCCTGGCGTTTAACGCCTCAACCTGGCCGTAATCTGCGCTTCCGGCCGCTTTTATTTCCTTTTAAACCGCCATTAAGGCCGTAACGCTGGCGATCAATTCGCCATTTTGCTGCATATTTATCACCTGCCGGTGCGTTTTTATTGGCATTTGGCCCTGAGAATAGCGTTTGATAAACCACCGTTTTTTCCAGAAAGGGGGCGGCTAATAAGAATAATTCCTAACGACGGAATTTACGAAACTTTAGATTTGCCGATCTTTATCCTGAATATTCTTATATGAGATCGCCCCTGAATAAGAAAAGAGATAAGCAGTGATAAACCATTCTGCCAGGAAAATTCCTGGCGTTTTTGTGCCGCACCGCTTATTCCGGGCTGATTAAATATTATCCAGTGGATGCAAACTTAGTGCCAGCGAATGTTGAAGTAAAAGTAGGCTGGCTTTGGCGGGCGCTTTAGCACGGCTTAATGGTAAGAGCGACGTTTAGCGCCGGCCATTAACATGCCTGATGAAAAGCAAGAAGCACCAATCTCATCGAAATGAGATTGGGCGAGAGTAGAAGTAGCGAGAAATGCGAGACTTTTGCTGGTGCTTATCAATATTACCGCAAAAAATGAAAATCAGCCCGGCTGCAAACTCATCAGGAATGCATGGAGCGAAAATTAAAGCCACGAATGGTATCTTAAAGTGTCATCATCTCTTCTGGTAAGAACAATCTCAGCGCTAAGTCAGTTTAAGGCAGTATTATTGGTTTTATCGATTTTCCGAGCCTGACGGGTAGTGATAAACGCTGCGGCTAATATCGAGCAGGCGGCAGCTGCGGCGCGTGCCGATGTCGAAAGTGCTCTGCAGGAAGTTGACCGCCTGACGTTTCTCATTGGTAGTAAAGAAGTTCTTCAGTACGCTTTGCAGCATCTCCTTATCTGAGTTGAGCATTTGCAGCTCACGGGTAAGTGTTTGTAGTTTATCCTCTAACTCCTTGATTCTTCTTCCTTCTTCCGAAGAGAGACCGGAGAATTTCTTTTTCCAGCTATAGAAGGTGGCCTCAGAGATCCCCAGCTCGTCACAAATCTCCCTGACTTTAACCCCTGATTCAGAAGCTTTAATGGCATTTGTGATTTGCTCTTCGCTATATCGTGACTTTCTCATAAATGCTCTTACCTTTCTTATCGATTAATGGATGAGATGTACTGTATTAATATCTGGCACTGTAAATAAACTATTAATGCAGTATTAAAGTGCGCGATTAGAATTGCGTGGGTTAAATTAAGATATTTAGAATAAATATCATCATGGGATAAATCTTATTTTATTCTTATCGGATGGGCGCACCTTCCTGGTCAGGGATTTTTGTTATAGATTCTTCCCATCCCAAATACGAAAAATTTCTACGTACATTTGATATTTAGCATAACGTGCTTGCTAAATTCGCAGGGAAATGGCTTGCGAATGGGTTCTGTTTTCACCGTGAAATCGATTCCAGATTAGCCGTTCTGAGCCAAATTTAATCAGAATTATCCTGAAAATATTCACCGAATCGTGTTCTGATTCTCATTTTTCGGACCAGCCTGGTTTGAAATCTTTAAATAACGCCAGGCCCACTGAGCGCTTGTTAATTCGTTACAGGGACGTTGTACCGAAGCGGTTGAAGTAAGTAATGCAAAGGATGAGTCAATGAAATTAAGCGTAATGTCGAATGCCGCCTGGATGATGTCTGAGAAGATCGTCTCGGTTTTTGGCGTCATATTTGTGACCTCCTACGTGGCGAAATCATTCGGGCCAACCGTATTTGGCCAGATGGCGTTTTCTACCTCTTTATTTTCTATGGTCCAGACCGTTGCCATCTTCGGTACCGAAACTATCTTGTTCAAGCGGATCAGCAAAAGCGCGCCGAAAGGGCTGCGCCTGATGAACGTGGCGCGCACGCTGCGCATGATTTTACTGCTGCTTACCTCGGTGCCGGTGCTGGCCTGGGTGTGGTTTACCATGCCGCAAAACTTTCTGGCGTTTACGCTGGCGTCGTTCGTCGCCTCGGTATTTGTCACCCAGGACACCTTCAGCGTTTACAACAACGCGCGCCTGGCCTCCCGGCTGAATACCGTTGCGAACTCGCTCGGCATGCTGCTGAGCTTCACCATCAGCTTCGTTATCGCCTGGCTGCGCCTGAATCCGGCATGGCTGACGCTCTCTATCGTCGCCGTGACCCTGGTGCCTTACGCTATCAAACGATACAACTTTTACCGCGAAACTCAGGATATTCCTCCGCCGCAGGAGAAGCGCAGCGCCTATCTGCGCTATCTGATGTACGCCGGTTTGCCGCTGGCGATCTCCAGTATTTTTATTTCGGTGCAGGTGAAAGCCGCGCAGATGTTTTTAGCCGGCATTGCGTCGGCAAGCGACCTCGGGCTGTTTGCGGCGGCCAACACAATCGCGGCTTCGTGGATTTTTATCCCCGTGGCGCTCATAACTTCATGCTTCACTGAGATCTTCAGGGAACGCGGCGAAGTGGCTATTAAGCTGGCAGCGCGGCTTAACGGCTATGTCATGGGAGTTTCACTGATGATGCTGCTGGTCATCGCGCTGTTCGGCGAGAAAATCATCATCGCTTTGTACGGTTCAGAATACACACAGTCAGGAAGTCTCATTACGTTGTTGTCAATGGCAACCTGTTTCTCCGCTATGGGCACAGTAGCCTACCGCTACATGGTGAAAGAGGGTGGTTTCAACTATCTGTTGAAGAAAATCATCTGCCTGATGGTGATCAGCCTGCCGCTTTCGTGGTGGCTGATCCAGGGCTACGGCATTATGGGCGCTGCGTGGAGCGTCTTCGTGTCGGAACTCTTGTCCCTTACCGTAATGAATTACTTCTTCAAAAACGGCGTCATTCAAAGAATTCAGGTTTCCTCACTCAACTACAAAACCTACAAATGAGGTCAGATATGTTTAAGTTGAAAGATGAACTCAGAAGAAGTGTGCAGTACTTCATTAAGAAGATGCCCTGGGCATACCAGGACCGCATTTACTACTTCCATAAGTTCAGAAAATTGCCCAATTTGCGCCAGCCCAAGGTGTTTAACGAAAAGGTGCTGTACCGCAAATTTGTCTATGGCGACTATCAGATCTACGGCCGCCTGTCGGACAAGTATTCAGTGCGCGACTATATTGCCGAGAAGATTGGCAACGAGTACCTGATTCCGCTGGTGCACCAGTCCACCGATCCGGCATCGCTGAATAGCCTGCAAAGCTGGAAGGGCACGGTCATCAAGCCGAATCACGCCTCCAATATGGTGGAGATCCTGCTGGAAGAGCCGGACGCGCTGCGCAAACAGCAGATTATCAACAGCTGCTATAAGTGGCTGAAGACCGACTTCGCCAACGAGGCGCGCGAGATCCACTACCGCTATATCAAGCCGCGTATTCTGGTCGAACAGTATATTGGCGACGGCAAAACGGCGCCGATCGATTACAAGTTCCATATGTTCAACAAGCGCGACGGCCGTTTTGAATATGTGCTGCAGGTGATCTACAACCGCTGCCAGCCGCAGCTGTCGATGAATTTTTACGTCAATAACCTGACCGAAGCCTTTCATAAGATTCGCGATACCGGTCTCGACGTGACGAAAATCGCCGATTCGCTGCAGCACGCGCTCGATCTGAGCAAGAAGCTGGCGAGCGATTTCGACTACGTGCGCGTGGACTGGTATATCCATGAAGGCCGCATCTATTTCGGCGAGCTGACCTTCACGCCGGGCGCAGGTCTGGTGACCGGGCTTGATCGCGGGCTTAATCAGATGATGGGAGATATGTGGATTCAGGATCGCCGCGGCACGCAGAGACCGGGCGTTTCGGTGCAGGACGTCAATATTCCTGCGCTGTTGAAGAAAGTTTGAGTCACACAGCAAAATAAAAAACCCCGCGCTGCGGGGTTTTTTATTGGCTAACGAAGCCAAAACGAAGCTGGCATGAGCCGAAGAGCAAAGCGTCCCGCGCCAGGGAAGGCGCGGGCCGAGCGAGCATGGATGCGTTAAGCGACTTTGCGATCGTGCCATGCCAGCTTCGTCAGCGCTGTGTAACCACCGCAAAATAAAAAACCCCGCTATGCGGGGTTTTTTACTGGCTAACGATTAAGGCATTGGCCAGTCAGGCGGCGTCTGGCTCATCACCTGAATAAAGGTATCTTTGGTCACCAGCATAAAGTGATGCACGTTTTCCATGCTCAGCGAGATACCCAGCAGACCCATCACAAACCAGCAGCTCATACCGAGACCAATGCCGCCGCACATAAAGGCCATCACATGATGGCTGCTCTGGCGGAATTTAATTTTAAGGGTGCTGGCAAAAAACATCATGATTGCGCTGAGCAGTTCCCAACGCATAACGATCAAGCTGGTGGTTATGGTCGCCATCGACTTAAGCCTCTGAATCTAAGTGATTATCCCTGACGGTTACTGGACATCACCGGCGACAGAAAGCGTGGTCAGGGAAAGGCTTTCCGTCGTCAAAAAGAATTTAATGTGTGATCTTGGTCACATTATATCACTGGATTTGATTTTTTGAACAAAATTTGTACCTGGTATGGTAGAAATTTTTTTATCGATATGTTGGCAGGAATATCAGGGCGTTAAGCAGAGAAGCGGGGAAAGGTGCGCCCGTTAAGGGCGCCTGAGGCTTAGCGAATCGGGCAGCATTCGCCGGTGGTACGCTGGGTGTAGCTCGCCGCGGGCTCGCTGCAGTCGAAGTTTACCCGGCGCGGACGCTGGATCGCCTGGCGACGCATAAAATGGCGATAGGCGGTTGGCGTCTGCGAAAACTGACGGCGGAACACGCGGGAAAAAGTCTGCTGCGAGTCATAGCCGTACTGCATCGCGATATCAAATACCGGACGCTGCGTCTGGCGCAGTGCTTCCGCCGCCAGCGTCAGGCGACGCTCACGAATGTAGCCACCCAGCGTCTGTTTCGTCACGGTACGGAACATACGCTGCAGGTGCCACTTTGAATAGCCTGACCTGGCCGCGACGTCATCGATCGACAGCGGCTTATCCAGGTTTTGATCGATCCAGCGCGTCAGGGAGTGAATGATCTCTTCTTGCATCATAATCTCGTCCTTTAGTTCTGAGGGATTCGTTATTTGACGGAGGCGAGTATAATTCCTCAAGTTAACTTGAGGTAAAGAGCCAGATGAAAAAAGATCGCAACTACCCAAAACCGGTTCTGACGCCGGGCGAAGTCGCGCGGCGCAGCGGCGTGGCGGTTTCCGCGCTGCATTTTTATGAGAGCAAAGGGCTTATCTTCAGCACCCGCAACGGCGGTAACCAGCGTCGCTACAGCCGCGACGTGCTGCGCCGCGTCGCCATTATCAAGATTGCCCAGCGTATCGGCATTCCGCTCGCCACGGTCAGCGACAGCCTGATGCATATCCCCGCCAACAAGCGCATGTCGACCCAGGAGTGGGACGCCCTGACGCAGCACTGGCGCGAGGAGCTGGATAAGCGCATCGAAACCCTGACGCGGCTGCGTAACGACCTCGACGGCTGTATCGGCTGTGGCTGCCTGTCGATGCGCGACTGTCCGCTGCGCAATCCCGGCGACCGGCTGGCGCAGCAGGGGTCCGGCGCGGTGCTGCTCGATCCCGAACAGGATGATAAAGGCGAGCCGCCGCGCTAAAGAGGATGAAGGCTATACTTGCCAGAGGCTCACAACAGGAATTGACTATGATTACCGTCCACCATCTTGAGCAATCGCGCTCGCATCGCGTGCTGTGGCTGCTGGAAGAGCTGGAAGTGCCTTACCAAATCAAACGCTATCAGCGCGAGGCGTCGATGCTGGCGCCGGAAGCGCTGAAGAAGGTCCATCCGCTCGGCAAGTCGCCGGTAATTACCGACGGCAATCAGGTGATTGCTGAGTCGGGCGCCATTCTTTCCTGGCTGGAAAGCAAATATGACCGCGAGCAGCGGCTGACCTCCGCCGACGAGCAGGCGCGTCTGCAGGCTAATTACTGGCTGCACTACGCCGAAGGCTCGCTGATGCCGCTGCTGGTGATGAAGCTGGTCTTTAGCCGTCTCGGCAAGACGCCGGTGCCCTGGCTGCTGCGTCCGGCGGGCGCGGCGCTGGGCAAGGGCATACAGAAGGCCTGGCTCGATAAGCAGCTGGTGCCGCATCGCCAGATGATTGAGCACCATCTGGCCGCTCAGCCCTGGTTTGCCGGCAAGCGCTTCAGCATCGCCGATATTCAGATGAGTTTTCCCCTGCTGGCGCTGCAGTCGCGCGGCGGCCTGGATGATATGCCCGCCACGGCGGCCTGGCTAAATACTGTGCAACAGCGCGCCGCCTGGCAGCGCGCCGTGCAGCAGGGCGGCGAGGTGCTACCAGGGGGCTAAGCGGCAAAAAAATCCCGCGACATCAGAACCTAACGCGACGGCGGCCCTGAAGCGGTCGCCGCACAACCCCGCAGAAAGCCCCATCAGCGCCTCTTTTTGTCCTGAATTTAAGCGAGGAAGCAGTTGAAAACCGGCTGCCAAACGCCGGATAATCCCGTGCCTTTAATCTGGCCGCATAGCGGACAGCTATCCGCCGCGAAGTAAACGTTTGCCTGCCGCCTGGCGCGCTATGGTGCCGGGTCGATAACCAGGGATTTTGCAGGCTGCGACGCAGGGCGTTTCACACAACAAAAAATTTTGAGGCTCAACTATGTCATATGAATCACGCTCGTCCGCTGGCAAGCTGGACGCCTGGTTCTCTGTTTCTGCACGCGGCAGCAGCGTCCGGCAGGAAATTCTGGCGGGACTGACCACCTTCCTGGCGATGGTCTACTCGGTGATTGTGGTGCCCGGCATGCTGGGCAAAGCGGGCTTTTCGCCCACGGCGGTCTTTGTCGCCACCTGTCTGGTCGCCAGCGTTGGCTCAATCGTCATGGGATTATGGGCCAATCTGCCGATGGCTATCGGCTGCGCCATCTCGCTCACCGCCTTTACTGCCTTTAGTCTGGTGCTCGGCCAGCATATCAGCGTGCCGGTCGCCCTCGGCGCGGTGTTCCTGATGGGGCTGCTGTTTACCTTTATCTCGCTGACCGGCATCCGCGCCTGGATTTTGCGCAATCTGCCCATGGGCGTGGCGCACGGCACCGGCGTGGGGATCGGCCTGTTTCTGCTGCTGATCGCCGCCGACGGCATTGGGCTGGTGGTGAAGAACCCTGCGCCTGGCCTGCCGGTGGCGCTGGGCAACTTCACTTCGTTTCCGGTAATGATGTCGCTGCTGGGGCTGGCGGCAATCGTCGGGCTGGAGAAGCGCCGGGTGCCGGGCGGCATTCTGCTCACCATTATCGCTATCTCGGTTCTCGGACTTATCTTCGATCCGGCGGTGAAGTTTCAGGGGCTGTTCGCCTTGCCCAGCCTGCGCGACGGCCAGGGCAACTCGCTGCTGTTCAGCCTGGATATTATGGGGGCGCTACAGCCGGTGGTGCTGCCGAGCGTGCTGGCGCTGGTGATGACGGCGGTGTTTGACGCCACCGGCACCATCCGCGCGGTGGCGGGGCAGGCGAACCTGCTGGATGAGAAGGGCCAGATCCTCAACGGCGGACGCGCGCTGACCACTGACTCAGTCAGCAGCCTGTTCGCCGGCCTGGTCGGCGCGTCGCCTGCGGCAGTCTATATCGAATCCGCAGCCGGCACGGCGGCGGGCGGTAAGACCGGCCTGACGGCGATTGTGGTTGGCCTGCTGTTCCTGGCGATTCTGTTTATGTCGCCGCTCGCTTATCTGGTGCCCGCCTATGCGACCGCGCCCGCGCTGATGTATGTCGGCCTGCTGATGCTGAGCAACGTGGCGAAAATCGACTTCGGCGACTTTGTCGATGCGATGTCCGGCCTGGTAACTGCGGTCTTTATCGTACTGACCTGCAATATCGTTACCGGCATTATGCTCGGTTTCGCCACCCTGGTGGTGGGCCGCCTGTTCGCCGGCGAGTGGCGCAGGCTGAACGTTGGCACCGTGGTGATTGCTGCCGCGCTGGTGATGTTTTACGCCGGCGGCTGGGCTATCTAGCAGTAAAACCGGGCGAGCGCCGTCTCGCCCGGCTCGTTCTCTGATTTTTCGCCGCGCCGCACGTGTGACTTGTCATTCTCTGCGCACTTTGCTTTACACTTTAGCGCTCACAACATTTTTTCTGACTTTACGATTCGCCTAAGGAAAGCATGGAAATCTTCTTCACTATTCTCATTATGACGCTGGTGGTGTCGCTCTCCGGGGTGGCCGCGCGCATCTTGCCGTTCCAGATCCCGCTGCCGCTGGTGCAGATCTTCGCCGGTGCGCTGCTCGCCTGGCCGACCTTCGGCCTGCATGTCGACTTCGACCCGGAACTCTTCCTTGTGCTGTTTATTCCGCCGCTGCTGTTTGCCGACGGCTGGAAAACGCCTATTAGCGAGTTCCTGCACCACGGCCGGGAAATTATCGGCCTGGCGCTGGTGCTGGTGCTGATTACCGTGGTCGGCATTGGCTACCTTATCTACTGGACGGTGCCGGGCATTCCGCTGATCCCGGCCTTCGCGCTGGCGGCCGTGCTGTCGCCAACGGACGCCGTGGCGCTCTCCGGCATTGTCGGCGAGGGGCGCATCCCGAAAAAAATCATGTCTATCGTGCAGGGCGAGGCGCTGATGAACGACGCCTCCGGCCTGGTCTCGCTGAAGTTCGCCGTTGCGGTGGCGATGGGCACGATGGTCTTTACCTGGGGCGGTGCCAGCATCGAGTTCCTTAAGGTGGCGATCGGCGGCCTGATTGCGGGCGTGGCGGTCTGCTGGCTCTATGGTAAATCGCTGCGTCTGCTGAGCCGCTGGAGCGGCGACGATCCGGCGACGCAAACCGTGCTGCTGCTGCTGCTGCCGTTCGCCTCCTACCTGATCGCCGAACATCTCGGCGTCTCCGGCATCCTGGCGGCGGTCGCGGCGGGCATGACCATTACCCGCTCCGGCATTATCCGTCAGGCGCCGCTGGCGATGCGCCTGCGCGCCAACAGCGTCTGGCAGATGCTGGAGTTCGTGTTCAACGGCATGGTGTTCCTGATGCTCGGCCTGCAGCTGCCGGACATTATCGGCACCTCGATTGATGCCGCCAACGCCGATCCCAACGTGGAACTCTGGATGCTGTTTACCGACATTATCCTGGTTTATGCCGCGCTGATGGTGGTGCGTTTCGGCTGGCTCTGGATCATGCAGCGTCTCAGCAAGCGCGTGCTGAAGAAGAAGCCGATGGAGTTCGCCAACTACTCGCTGCGCGAGCTGCTGATTGCCACCTTTGCGGGCGTGCGCGGCGCCATCACCCTGGCGGGCGTGCTCTCTATTCCGCTGTTCCTGACCTCCGGCGAGCCGTTCCCGGCGCGCTATGAGCTGGTGTTTATCGCAACCGGCGTCATCCTCTTTTCGCTGCTGGTGGGCGTGGTGGTGCTGCCGCTGCTGCTGCGCGGCGTAGACGGCATCGATAAAGCCGGCCACCGTCGCGAGCTGCAAAACGCCCGCGCGGTGATGGCGAGCGTGGCGATTGAAAGCCTGCATAAAATGGAAGAGCGGCTGGAGAAGGACAGCGAGGAGAATATCGATCCCGAGCTGTTGAAAGAGGTGAGCCTGCGCGTTATCGGCAACCTGCGCCGCCGCGCCGACGGCAAAAGCGATCTGGAGCAGGCGCTGTTCGCCGAGAATCTGGAGCGCCGTTTCCGTCTGACCGCGCTGCGCGCCGAGCGCGCCGAGGTCTATCACCTGCGCGCGACGCAGCAGATTTCCGATGAGAGTATGCAGCGGCTGCTGCGCGATCTCGACCTGCTGGAAGCGCTGCTGATCGAAAAAGAAGAGTAAGCCGCGCGCCGCGCCTAGACCGACAGGCGCGGCGCTTCATCCGGCCAGTGTTCGCGGCAGCAGGCGATCCACGCCTGCGCGCTGCGCGACAGATAGCTTCCCTCGCGCCAGATCAATCCCAGACTCCACTTCAGCTCCGACTCCAGCGGCAGCCACAGCAGCGACTGCTTATCGAGCCGCTGACAGATCGGCTCCGGCAGGATCGCCAGCCCCATCTCCGCCTGCACCATCGCCGCCAGAAAATCCCACTGGCCGCTGCGCACCGCAATATGCGGCGTCACGCCAAGGCGCTGAAACGCCTTCATCAGCTGGCGGTTCAGAGAGAACTCTTCGTTAAAAATCAGCAGCGGATGCGCCGCCAGCTCCGTCAGCGCGATATGGCTGCGGTTAAGCCAGGCGGCCTGGCGCGGCACCAGCACGCAGAGCGGATGGTGCATCAGCGGCAGCGTATTGAGCGGCAGATCGGCATCGACCGGCAGGGCGGTGAGCGCGATATCCAGGCTGCCCGCCAGCACCGCCTGCTGCACGGTCAGGCCGCCAAACTCGGAGATATTGAGCGCGACGCCGGGATAGCGGCGGCGAAAGGCTGAGATCGAGCCGGCGATCTGCATGCCGACCATCGGCGGAATACCGAGGCGCAGCTCGCCGGTCTTAAGCTGGTTAATGTCGCCGATCTCCGCCTCAAGCTGGTGAAACTCCTGCAAAATCGCCAGCCCGCGCTGGTAGACCGCCTGACCGCTGTCGGTCAGATGCAGCTTGCGTCCGTCACGCAGCAGCAGCGTGCAGCCCAGCTCCTCTTCCAGCTGGCGCAGCATTTTGCTGATGGTGGGCTGCGTAACGTAGAGCTTCTGCGCGGCGCGGGTAAAACTCTGCTGACGCACCACCTCGGTGAAGTAGCGTAAAGCGCGGACGTCCATAACTATTCCCTTTTGGCATGATTGGAATAATTTTAATTCATTTTTTTCACCTTCTGTTGCGGATTTATACTACGCGCTGAATCTGAGGAAGGGAGAGAAGAAAATGGCGTTAGCGCTCAGCCCGCAGCGCGTGGGCCGGCTGCAACGACTCTGGTTGCCGCTACAGCTGCTGCTCTATATCGGCATGTTTATCGCCAGCGATCGTCTGGTGAGCTGGCTGCACCTGCCGCTGCCCGCCAATATCGTCGGCATGCTGCTACTGCTGGTGCTGATCGTCACGCGCGTGCTGCCGCTGCGCTGGGTCAGGGCGGGCTCGCGCTGGCTGCTGGCAGAGATGCTGCTGTTCTTTATTCCCGCGGTGGTGGCGGTGGTGAACTATGGCGATCTGCTGCGCGTCGACGGCTGGCGCATCTGCGTGGTGATCGCGCTCAGCACTATGCTGGTGCTCGCCTCTACCGCGCTGGTGGTCGATCGCCTTTACCAGTATGAAGTGGCGCGCGCGGCGCGCAGGCAGCAGCGCGATGCGTGATTTTATCCTTAGCCTGCTCTGCCTGGCGGTTACGCTGCTGATCTACTTCCTTAATAAACGCCTCTATCGCCGCTGGCGTACGCTGCTGCTGATGCCGCTGGTGGCGACGCCGGTGCTGCTGGTCGGGCTGCTGCTGATTACGCACGTCTCCTGGCAGGACTATATCGCCGAAAGCCACTGGCTGCTCTGGCTGCTCGGCCCGGCGACGCTGGCCTTCGCCGTGCCGGTGTATGAGAACATGGCGATTATCCGCCGCCACTGGCTGTCGCTCAGCGCTGGCGTGCTGACCGCCACGCTGGTGGCGGTGTGCAGTTCGGTGTGGCTGGCGCGGCTGCTGACGCTGCCCGAGTCGATCCAGCGCAGCCTGGCGGTGCGCTCTATCACCACGCCTTTCGCGCTGGCGGCGGCGAAGCCTATCGGCGGCCAGCCCGATCTGGTGGCGCTGTTTGTGGTGATCACCGGCGTATTCGGCATGGCGATCGGCGACGTACTGTTTCTGCGCATCGCTATCCGGCAGGGCGTGGCGAAAGGGGCGGGCCTGGGCGCGGCCTCGCACGGGGCTGGCACGGCGCGCGCCTGGCAGCTCGGCGAGCAGGAGGGCGTGGTTGCCAGCCTGGTGATGATGCTTTCCGGCGTGGTGACGGTGGTGCTGGCACCGCTTATTGCTCATGTAATGTGGGCGGCCTGACAACAAAAAATACCGATCGACATGTCTGTTTACGTAAAGGTTGCCAAATAGAGTTGTCAGGGGATTTCAGGCTGTTAACCTTTGCGCCGAAATTATTGTCCTTTCATGGAGTGGAATCATGTTTAAGCAACTTGTTACCGGGAGCGCACTGGGTCTGGTGCTGATGAGCGGCGCAGCGCAGGCTATCGAAGGCAGCGTGGATGTTGGCGAGCACAACACAAATCTGAACGTCGGTCTGGGCACCACCTCGCCTGGCCTGTTCCTTAAAGGCAACTGGCTGCGCAGCGATCACGACGGCAGCACCTACGGTCTGGGACTGGGTTACAACGTCGATATCGGCGGCCTGCGTCTGGCGCCGACTGCCAAGACCATTTTCACCCATCCTGAAGATGGTAAAGATGGCTTCGCCGTGGCGCTGGGCGGCGGCGCGCAGTACAGCTTCAACAACATGTGGGGCCTGTACGGCGAATACTACTACGCGCCGGAAGGTCTGACCGACCATCTCGACAGCTATCAGGAAGCCGCTGGCGGCCTGAGCTTCACGCCGATTTCACTGCTGAACCTGCGCGTAGGCTATCAGTATATCGAGCTGAACAACAAAGGCGGCCGTAAAGACAACGTGCTGGTCGACGGCCCGTACGTCGGCGCTTCGCTGCGTTTCTAATCATCGCCCTAAAAGCCTTTGAGCCGGTTACTTACGTGACCGGCTTTTTTATTGCCAGGGCTGACGCTTTTTCACCGCTTTGGGCAGGCGAGCGCAATGATTTGTAGACCTTGCGGCGTGCAGCTAACCCTGTGCCGTCTGAGCAATAGCGCGAGCCACTCTGGCGCGCAGGCTTTCCGGTTTGCATGGCTTAAAGGCGACATACGCTCGCTGGTAAACAGATAAAGGCCGTGCGGCCATTCTGGGTGAGGGTAACGGCTTTGTGCTGCGCTTTGCTTATGAGTTCGCCAAAACGCCTTTTAGCCGGGTTAGCGGTCAACCGCAGCGTAGCGATCCTTGCATCATGCGATTAGTCGCTATTTACACCGGGATGGGGATAAAAACGCCAGCGTCCGGGAACGCTGGCGGGGAAACAGCCAGATTAGTGCGATTTGCCCTGCGAAATCCCGATGCCGGTTTGCGAGCGGATAAACTGCGCCCGGAAGCGGCCGCGCTCCTGCGCACCCTGCGGCGAATGGTCGGTGACCGAGAAGAGCCAGGTGCCGACAAAGGCGACGATCATCGAGAAGAGCGCTGGATACTCATAGGGGTAAACCGGCGACGCGTGGCCCAGCACCTGCACCCAGACCGTCGGGCCGAGGATCATCAGCACCACCGCGGTGATCAGCCCCAGCCAGCCGCCGACCATCGCGCCGCGCGTGGTCAGCTTCGACCAGTACATCGACAGCAGGATGATGGGGAAGTTACAGCTGGCGGCGATAGAGAAGGCGAGGCCGACCATAAAGGCGATGTTCTGCTTCTCAAACAGGATGCCCAGCGCAATCGCCACCACCCCCAGTACCAGTACGGTAATCTTCGACACGCGCAGCTCTTCACGCTCGGTCGCCTGGCCTTTACGAATAACGCTGGCGTAAAGGTCGTGCGACACCGCCGAGGCGCCTGCAAGCGTCAGCCCGGCAACCACTGCCAGAATGGTGGCGAAGGCCACGGCAGAGATAAAGCCGAGGAAGGTGCTGCCGCCCACCGCGTTCGCCAGATGCACCGCCGCCATATTGGTGCCGCCAATCAGCGCGCCGCTGGCGTCCTTAAAGGCGGGGTTCGCCCCGACCAGCAGGATCGCGCCGAAGCCGATAATAAAGGTCAGGAAGTAGAAATAGCCCATAAAGCCGGTGGCCCAGAAGACGCTTTTACGCGCCTCGCGCGCATCCGCCACGGTAAAGAAGCGCATCAGAATATGCGGCAAGCCGGCGGTGCCGAACATCAGCCCCAGCCCCAGCGACAGTGCCGAGATAGGATCTTTTACCAGTCCGCCGGGCTGCATGATGGCCGCGCCTTTCGGGTGTACCGCCATCGCCTGGGTAAAGAGGGTATTAAAGCTGAAGCCGGTCGCCTTCATTACCATAATCGCCATAAAGCTGGCGCCGAACAGCAGCAGCACCGCTTTGATAATCTGCACCCAGGTGGTCGCCAGCATGCCGCCGAACAGCACGTAGAGCACCATCAGAATGCCGACCAGCACCACGGCGATATGGTAGTCGAGGCCGAACAGCAGCTGGATCAGCTTGCCCGCGCCCACCATCTGCGCAATCAGATAGAGCGCCACCACCACCAGCGAGCCGCAGGCGGAGAGGGTGCGGATCGGCTTCTGCTGCAGGCGATAGGAGGCGACGTCGGCGAAGGTGTAGCGACCGAGGTTGCGCAGGCGCTCGGCAATCAGGAACAGGATCATCGGCCAGCCCACCAGGAAGCCGAGGGAGTAGATCAGTCCGTCGTAGCCGGAGGTGTAAACCAGTGCGGAGATGCCGAGAAAGGAGGCGGCGGACATAAAGTCGCCCGCCATCGCCAGCCCGTTCTGGAAGCCGGTAATATTGCCGCCCGCGGTATAGTAGTCGTTGCGCGAGCGGGTGCGCTTCGACGCCCAGTAGGTAATGCCCAGGGTGGCGGCGACAAACACCACAAACATGCCGATCGCCTGATAGTTTGTGCCCTGCTTCTGCACCGCGCCGGTCAGGGCGTCCGCCAGCGCGGAGGCGGGCAGCAGCGCCAGCAGCCAGAGAGAAAGACGCTTCATGGGGTTACCTCGCTGAGGATCTGCTTCGTCAGGCGGTCGAATTCGCCGTTGGCGCGCCAGACGTAAACGCCGGTCAGCACGAAAGAAATAACAATCAGGCCCACGCCGATGGGGATGCCGCGCGTCACGCTGGTGCCGTCATGCAGCGGCGTGCCGAGCCAGCCGGGGGCGAAGGCGATCAGCAGAATAAAGCCGACGTAGAGCACCAGCATAATCAGCGACAGCAGCAGGGCAAACCGCTGGCGCTTATGCACCAGCTCCTGAAAGCGCGGGTGACGTTCAATCCGTTGATTGAGCGCCTCCTGAGTGGAAAGGGCGTCGTTCATCACAGTTTCTCCAGAGGTTATGCAGGCGGCAGCCTCACGCCGCTGCGCGAGAAAGGCCTGGTCAGATATTGTTATGTGACTTCAGAAACACACTGCGTAAGGAAAGGGCGGCGGGAAGAAGAGACCTCCCGCCGGTAAGACGGTTACGGCATACGGATCGCCTGCTTCTCCTCCAGCAGTTTGTCCACCACGCCGGGATCGGCCAGCGTAGAGGTATCGCCCAGATTGCTGGTGTCGCCCGCGGCGATCTTGCGCAGAATGCGGCGCATAATCTTGCCGGAGCGGGTTTTCGGCAGCGAATCGGTCCAGTGCAGGATATCGGGGGTGGCGATGGCGCCAATCTCTTTCCGCACCCAGCTGCGCACCTCGGTATAGAGTTCCGGCGACGGCTCTTCGCCGTGGTTCAGAGTGATATAGGCGTAGATCGCCTGGCCTTTAATGCTGTGCGGAATGCCCACGACCGCCGCTTCGGCGATTTTGGGATGCGACACCAGCGCGGACTCGATCTCCGCGGTGCCGAGCCGGTGGCCGGAGACATTAAGCACGTCGTCGACGCGGCCGGTGATCCAGTAGTAGCCATCTTCGTCGCGCCGCGCGCCGTCGCCGCTGAAATAGCAGTTCTTGAAGGTAGAGAAGTAGGTCTGCTCGAAGCGGTCGTGATCGCCGTACAGGGTACGCGCCTGGCCAGGCCAGGAGTCGGTGATCACCAGGTTGCCTTCGGCCGCGCCCTCCTGCGGATTGCCTTCGTTATCCACCAGCGCGGGCTGCACGCCGAAGAAGGGTTTGGTCGCGGAGCCCGCTTTCAGCTCAGTCGCGCCCGGCAGCGGCGTAATCATAAAACCGCCGGTTTCGGTCTGCCACCAGGTATCGACAATCGGACAGCGGCCGTCGCCAATCTTGTTGTAGTACCACTCCCAGGCTTCCGGGTTAATGGGTTCGCCCACCGAGCCCATAATGCGCAGGCTCTGGCGGCTGGTGCCAGCGATCGCCTTATCACCCTCCGCCATCAGGGCGCGGATCGCCGTCGGCGCGGTATAGAGCAGCGTTACCTTGTGCTTATCCACTACTTCCGCCATGCGGCTCGGTTTCGGCCAGTTCGGCACGCCTTCGAACATCAGCGTGGTGGCTCCGCACGCCAGCGGCCCGTAGAGCAGATAGCTGTGGCCGGTGACCCAGCCGACGTCGGCGGTACACCAGTAGATATCTTCCGGGTGGTAATCAAACACATACTTAAAGGTGGTCGCCGCATAGACCAGATAGCCGCCGGTGGTGTGCAGCACCCCTTTCGGCTTGCCGGTCGATCCAGAGGTATAAAGAATAAAGAGCGGATCTTCCGCCTGCATCTCGGCGGGCGCGTGCTGCTCGCTGGCTTTATCCATTAAGTCTGACCACCAGAGATCGCGGCCCTCCTGCCAGCCGATCGACTGGCCGGTGCGCTTCAGCACCACCACGTTTTTCACGCTGTTGACGGTAAGGTTTTTCAGCGCGTCGTCGACATTTTTCTTCAGCGGGATAGGGCGTCCGGCGCGCACGCCTTCATCCGCGGTAATCACCAGCTTCGCGCTGGAGTCCACCACGCGGCCCGCTACCGCTTCCGGCGAGAAGCCGCCGAAAATCACCGAATGCACCGCGCCGATGCGCGCGCAGGCCAGCATCGCCACCGCCGCTTCCGGCACCATCGGCATATAGATCGCCACCACGTCGCCTTTTTTCACCCCCAGCGACAGCAGCACGTTGGCGAAGCGGCACACCTGGTGATGCAGCTGGCGAAAAGTCAGGGTCTTGCTTTCGCTGGCGTCGTCGCCCTCCCAGATAATTGCGGGATGGTCGCCGCGCTTTTCCAGATGGCGATCGAGGCAGTTGGCCGCCAGATTGAGCGTGCCGTCCTCATACCAGCGAATAGAAATATTGCCCGGCGCGAAAGAGCTGTTTTTCACTTTGCTGTAGGGCTTGATCCAGTCGAGGATTTTCCCCTGTTCGCCCCAGAACGCATCCGGGTCGCTGACGGACTGCTGATACATCGTCTGATACTGTTCGGCAGTGATCAGGGCATTCGCGGCGATGCCGGCAGGTATCGGGTGTTTATGTTGTTGGCTCATGGCGGATCTCCTTGAAGATGTTAATGATATGTCAATCAAAGGTTAAGTGAAGCCTGAGCCAGTGCTTTGTTTCTTTTTTGCGCCTCAGATCACGACAGCGCTTGCCCGCCTGAGATCTGTTGCAAAAGTCGACAGGTACCCGCCGCTGCCAGCACCTGCAGCTGGTGAAAAATAGAGCAAACGATCCCGCCGCCTTTTTGCGCAGCGCTGCATAGCTATGCGGAAAATTTGCTAACTATTACTTTTCATAACAGCAGGTTAGGGTTTTTATAACCAAACAGCATTTTATGCTATAAGAGTGGCTAATCTTTAATCGAACGCGCCAGGGGTTGCATTTACCACAGTGAAAATGGTACTTATCTCGCCCCTGCTCAGCAGGACTCAACCAGACGGCGTCTGAAAATAGTACGGGAATTTTCGCATTTTCGTAGAGGACGCTGTCCTCAATAACCCTCTAATTTACCGGGCTTTTGCTCACTTCCCTGTGTGTATCCTTCTCTGCACCTTCGCAGCGTAGCAATAGGGGTTTTGACTGAGGAAATAACGCGTTATGAAAGGTTTTAAAATAAGCCTGGCCTGGCAGATTCTGATTGCGCTGGTGCTCGGCATTGTTGTCGGTTCAGTGCTGCATAATCAGCCAGACGATCGTGAATGGTTAATCACCAACATTCTCAGCCCGGCGGGCGACATCTTTATTCATCTGATCAAGATGATCGTTGTGCCTATCGTTATTTCATCGCTGATTGTCGGCATCGCCGGCGTGGGCGATGCAAAGAAACTGGGACGTATTGGCGTTAAAACCATCGTCTATTTCGAAGTGATCACCACCCTTGCCATTGTGGTCGGCATTACGCTGGCTAACGTGTTTCAACCCGGCACCGGCATTGATATGTCAACGCTGGCAACGGTGGACATCTCTAAGTATGAAGCCACGACCGAAGCGGTGCAGAACGGGCCTCACAGCCTGGTCACCACCATTCTGTCGCTGATCCCGCAGAATATCTTCGCCTCGCTGGTGAAGGGCGACATGCTGCCGATTATCTTCTTCTCGGTGCTGTTCGGTATGGGCCTGTCGGCGCTGCCGTCAGAGCAGCGCGATCCGCTGGTCAACCTCTTCCGCAGCGTGTCGGAAACCATGTTTAAAGTGACGCACATGATTATGCGTTACGCGCCGGTGGGGGTCTTCGCCCTGATCGCCGTGACCATCGCCAACTTCGGCTTCACCTCGCTGTGGCCGCTGGCGAAGCTGGTGCTGCTGGTTTACGCCGCCATCCTCTTCTTCGCGTTCGTTATCCTCGGCGGCGTGGCGCGCTTCTGTAAGCTGCGCATCACCACCCTGATGCGTATTCTGAAAGATGAGCTGATCCTCTCCTATTCAACCTCCAGTTCGGAAACCGTGCTGCCGCGCATTATGCAGAAGATGGAGGCCTACGGCGCGCCGAAGGCGATCACCAGCTTCGTGGTGCCGACCGGCTACTCCTTTAACCTGGACGGCTCAACGCTTTATCAGAGCATCGCCGCCATCTTTATCGCGCAGCTTTACGGCATCGACCTGTCGCTGACCGATGAGATTATCCTGGTGCTGACGCTGATGGTGACCTCAAAAGGCATCGCAGGCGTACCGGGCGTATCCTTCGTGGTGCTGCTGGCGACGCTGGGCAGCGTCGGTATTCCGCTGGAGGGCCTGGCCTTTATCGCGGGCGTCGATCGCATCATGGATATGGCGCGTACCGCTCTTAACGTTATCGGCAACGCGCTGGCGGTGCTGGTCATCGCCCGCTGGGAGAACCAGTTCGACGCCGAGCAGGCGAAAGCCTACGAGCTGAAGCTGCGCGCGCAAACGGCGAGCTAATCCATCCGTTGACCTGGCTTTTCAGGCAACACCTGGCCATATAACAGGGTTCAGACCTCGTCTGAACCCTTTTTTTATCCCGCAAATATGATAAAACCGGGCCTGGATAAATCACGCCCGGAGCACGTCCCATGACAATCGACCTCAGCCAGCTCATCACCGAAGGCCGTAACCCGGCCAGCCAGAACATCGACGAGCTTTCGACCGACGCGATGCTGCGCGTCATTAACGACGAAGATAAAAAAGTGGCGCTGGCGGTTGAAGCGATCGTGCCGCAGATCGCCCAGGTGGTTGATGCTATCGTCGCCGCCTTCGCGCAGGGCGGCCGCCTGATTTACAGCGGCGCGGGCACTTCGGGACGGCTCGGCATCCTCGACGCCAGCGAATGCCCGCCAACGTTCGGCACGCCGCGCGACCAGGTTGTGGGGCTTATCGCCGGTGGCCACAAGGCGATACTGCAGGCGGTAGAAAACGCAGAGGATGACCGCGAGCAGGGCGCGCAGGATCTGCGTGATATCCAGTTCAGCGCGAAAGATGTGCTGGTGGGTATTGCCGCCAGCGGCCGCACCCCCTACGTGCTGGGGGCGCTGGCGTACGCCCGCGCGCTCGGTGCCACCACGGCGGCGCTCACCTGCAATCCCAACAGCGCAATGGCGCAGGCGGCGGATATCGCGCTTACGCCAGTGGTCGGCCCGGAAGTGGTGACCGGATCCTCACGTATGAAGGCGGGCACCGCGCAAAAGCTGGTGCTTAATATGCTCACCACCGGCGCGATGATCCGCAGCGGCAAAGTCTACGGCAACCTGATGGTCGACGTTGAGGCCACCAATCAGAAGCTGGTACAGCGCCAGATCAACATCGTTATGCAGGCCACCGACTGCGACGACGCGAGCGCCAGCCGCGCGCTGGCGGCCTGCGACGGCCACTGCAAAACCGCTATCCTGATGCTGCTGGCCAATATCGACGCCGCAGAAGCCCGCGCGCGGCTCAAGACGCATCAGGGTTTTATCCGCCGCGCCCTGCAGGGGTGATCGACAGGATTATTAAAAAGGGCTAACGATTTATAAATAAGCGGCTGACGGGTTAATTGCTCGCCAGCCGCTTTTTTAGCGGTGAAAATTTATTATCACCTCTAAAGCTGGGGTCTTTCGCTGCCGAAAATATAAAAAAACATAACTGATAATCTCCCGACATTCCGCAGCCCTTTCAAGGACCCGCCATGCGTAACAATCAGCCAGTCACCCAGCGCGAATTCGTGTTTGACGATGACGCGACCCTGATGTCGACCACCGATATCAACAGCAACATCACCTACGCCAACGACGCCTTTATCGACGTCAGCGGCTTTTCGCCGGAAGAGGTCAACGGCCAGCCGCACAATATGGTGCGCCATCCCGATATGCCGCCGGAAGCCTTTGCTGATATGTGGATGACGCTGAAGCAGGGCGAACCCTGGTCGGCGCTGGTAAAAAACCGCCGTAAAAACGGCGACCACTACTGGGTGCGCGCCAACGCGGTGCCGGTCGTGCGCAACGGCAAGGTGCAGGGCTTTATGTCGGTGCGCACCAAGCCAGGCGAAGCGGAAATCCGCGGCGCCGAAGCGCTCTACCGCGATTTTCGTGAAGGACGGGCCAAAGGGCGCCGCTTTCATAAAGGGCTGATAGTCCGCACCGGCTGGCGTCGCGTCACATCGCTGCTGAAAACGCTGCCGCTGCGCTGGCGCATTCGCCTGCCGCTGATGACGCTGCTGCCGCTGGCGGCGCTCAGTGCCGCGCTGCTCGGCATGACGCCTGCCTCACTGGGCTGCTTTAGCGGCGGCATGGCGATCCTGCTGCTGCTGACCAGCCTGTGGATGGAGCAGCAGATTTCGCGCCCGATCGAGCGCATTTGCCAGCAGGCGCTGAGCGTGGCGACCGGTGCCAGCCATAAGGTCGAGCAGATGGACCGCGTCGATGAGGTGGGCATGACGCTGCGCGCCGTCGGCCAGCTCGGCCTGATGTTCCGCTGGCTGGTGGATGACGTCAGCGGCCAGGCGATTAATGTCCTCAGCGCCAGCGACGCCATCGCCAGCAGCAACAACGAGCTGAGCCGCCGTACCGAACAGGCGGCGGCCAACGTGCAGCAGACCGCCGCCACCATGAACGAGATGACCGCCACGGTGAAAAGCAACACCGAAACGGCAGGCGAGGTGAATACCCTTTCGGCGCGCACCAGCCAGGCGGCGAGCAAGGGCGGCGACGTGATGCAGGAGATGGTCGGCATGATGGCGGAGATCGCCGAAAGTTCGCAGCGCATCGCCAACATCACCAGCGTGATCGACGGCATCGCCTTCCAGACCAATATCCTCGCGCTTAACGCGGCGGTAGAGGCGGCGCGCGCGGGCGAGCAGGGCAAAGGCTTTGCGGTGGTGGCAGGAGAGGTGCGCAGCCTGGCGCAGCGCAGCGCGAAGGCCGCCAGCGAAATCAAAAGCCTGGTGGAAACCAGCGCCAGCCGCGTGCAGCTCGGCAGCCGCCACGCCGACGCGGCGGGACGCACCATGCAGGATATTGTCGCGCAGGTGCAGAACGTCTCGTCGCTGATTGCGCAGATCAGCGCCGCTACCGCCGAGCAGTCTACCGCGCTGAGCGAGGTCTCTTCGGCGGTCGAGGATCTCGACGATATTACCCACCGCAACGCCGCGCGCGTGCAGGAGAGCGCCGAGGCGTCCGGCCGTATGACGCACCAGGCCAACCGGCTGGTGGAGGCGATCAGCGTCTTCCGCTAAGAGGCGCGCGCCTCTACCCGTCCGGCGCGCAGTGCGCCGGGCGGCTGACCAACGATGCGCTTAAAGGCGCGGCTAAAGGCGGCCAGCGAGCCGTAGCCGAGCTGAAACGCCACCACCTCTACCGCTTCGCCGTTATTGACGATGCGCTGCACCGCCAGCCGCATGCGCAGCTCGGTGAGATAGCGCAGCGGCGTCATGGTGGTGGCGTGCTGAAAGCGCTCGGCAAATACCGAACGCGAGCAGCCCGCCACGCGCGCCAGCCGCTCGACCGTCCAGTTCTCTCCCGGTTCGCGGTGCATCGCGGCAATCGCCTTGCTCAGGCGCGGATCGCGCATCGCCTGCACCAGTCCGCTGCCCTGGCCGCAGCCGTTCTCTACCCAGCCGCGCACGATCAGCGCCGCCACCACGTCCGCCAGCCGCGACAGAATGCCAGCGAACCCGGCGTGGCGCGTGCGCGATTCCCGCTCCATGGCGTCGAGAATCGGCTGGATCTCCGGGTACTGCGACAGCAGCGTGCTCACCAGCATGATATCCGGCATGGTGTTGATCAGCGGCTGCATGCCCCCCAGCTCGAACTTCATACAGGCGCTGAACAGGATCACGCTCTCCTCGTCGTCGCAGGCGTCGGCAGGCGCGCCGATGGCGCAGACGCTGTCGCAGATCGGCTTGCTGACGTAGGCGGCAATATTCTCAGTCGCGGCGTCGGGTGATGAAAGCAGGCTGTGCGGTTTGCCGTGGGGGATCAGCAGCGCGTCGCCGGTATTAAGCGTGAAGATGGCGCCCGACGCGCCGCGCACCAGCAGCGGCCCGCGCCCGACAAAGTGGAACTGCGCGCGGCCCGGCGCATGCTCATAGCGCAGGCCGAAGGGCGCGGCGAGCTGAATGCGCTGATAGGTCACGCCGTGCAGCCGCATCCCCATCAGCAGCTCGCTGGTCAGATCTTCATAATGGCTCATTGCATTCCAGACGAATTATCAATAATGAAGGTGTCACCATCATAGATCGTCTTGCCCGCAGCCTCTATGCTCCAGCCTTAATAAATTTTCTATGGAGAAGCTGCATGAGTCTGAGTAGCGAAGTGGCTGATGAGGTTTCCGTACCCGCGCGTCCAGCCTGGGGCGCGGTATTTTCAATGGCGTTTGGGGTCTTCGGCCTGATCACCGCCGAATTTCTGCCGGTCAGCCTGCTGACGCCGATCGCCGCCTCGCTGCAGGTGTCGGAAGGGCAGGCGGGACAAACGGTAACGGTGACCGCGCTGGTGGCGTTGCTGACCAGTCTGGTGGTGGGCAGCGTCACGCGGCGGCTCGATCGCCGCGTGGTGATGCTGGCCTTTACGCTGCTGTTGGTCGCCTCGGCGCTGCTGGTGGCGCTGGCGAGCAACCTGACGCTGATCCTGCTGGCGCGCGTGCTGCTCGGCATGGCGATCGGCGGCTTCTGGACGCTCTCTACCGCTATCACCATGCGGCTGGTGCCCAGCGATCAGGTGCCGCGCGCCCTGTCGATTGTTTTCAGCGGCATTTCGCTGGCAACCATTATCGCCGCGCCGCTCGGCAGCTATCTTGGCGGCCTGATCGGCTGGCGCAATATCTTTATGCTGACCGCCGGGCTGGGCGGGCTGGCGCTGATCTGGCAGTGCTTTACGCTGCCGGCGATGCCGCCAGAGAATAAAGCGCGCAGCGGCGGCGTGCTCGATCTGCTGCGCAGCGGGCTGATGCGCTGGGGCATGCTGGCGGTGATTATGATGTTCACCGGCCACTTCGCCTTCTTTACCTACCTGCGTCCGTTCCTTGAGAGCAGCGCGCAGCTCAGCCTTAATCAGCTCTCGCTGGTGCTGCTGGCGTTTGGCGTGGCGAACTTCTTCGGCACCTCGCTGGCGGGCTACCTGGTGACGCGCAGCGTATCGCTGACGCTGAGCGCGATGGCGCTGGTGATGAGCGCCACCGCGCTGCTGCTGGTGAGCTTTGCCGATCTCTCCTGGCTGGTGGCCGCGGGCGTGGCGCTGTGGGGGCTGGCGTTTGGTTCGATGCCGACCGGCTGGTCCACCTGGATCTCGCGCGCGGTACCGGACGACGCGGAATCGGGCGGCGGCCTGCTGGTGGCCACCATCCAGCTGGCGATCACCGGCGGGGCTGCGGCGGGCGGCTGGATGTTCGACCTGCAGGGCGCAGGCGGCGTCTTTCTCGCCAGCGGCGTACTGATGCTGCTCGCCTCTGTCACTATCTTTACTCGCGTGCGACATCACGGCTAACAGGCAAAAGGGCAGCAAAATATGCTGCCCTTTTTCTTTATGCCAGTGGGTTAACCTTTTGCGGCGCCGCTACACCTAATGTGCGCTTTGACTGTCAGTAAATTTGATAAAGAACGGCAATTATCTCCGCTATCAGCAGCAGCTTCCCCGGTCTATTATTCATATCAACAAGGCGACACGCCTTACCTGACTAAACATCTACCGAGGAATTGACCATGAAAACTATCAAAACTTTTGCTGCTGTTATCGCTCTCTCTGTTCTTCCCCTGACCAGCTTTGCGCAGAGCGTCACCGCTACCGACTCTACCCTTGACGGTGCGGAAGCCAAAATCGCGGCGCAGGCGAAAGAAGCGGGCGCATCTTACAAAGTGACCGAAGCCTACACCAACAACGGCGTACATATGACGGCTGAACTGCTGAAATAAGCCTGACCGGCTGTTGCTGACAGGACGCCTGCGGGCGTCCTGGCGGCGTTTAAGCGGGTGAAACCGCTTCCCTTTCGGCGATAAATCCTTATGATTTGCCAAAAAAACTGTCTCTGCTGGCCTTAGGGCCGTTTCGCTTTTTTGTCTGGTTTGCAATGTGAGCTTTCCAGCACTGCCTGACGGCGGTGAATTTTTGCTATGGAGAGATCATGAAATCCTTATCCTCTGCGCTGCGTGTGACGCTGCTCGCCACCGCGCTCTTTTCCGCTTCCGGCATGCTGGCGCATGCGAACGACCTTACCCAGCCGATCGGCAAAGGCGCCTATGAACTCGCTTTTAGCCCCAGCGACAATACGCTGTTCCTTGCCGCATCACAGGGCAGAGACGCGCCGGGCGGCGCGGTGTTCCGCCTCGATGCGCAAAACCTGGCGATTAAACAAACCATCCCCACCGAGCTGAAAAGCTTTGGCGCGGCGATTAACCCGCAAACCAACGTGCTCTATATTGGCAATACGGTCAGCAGCGCGCTGACCGCCATCGACGCCGTGAGCGGCAAGGTGATCAACACGCTGGTGCTGGACGGCCGCCAGCGCGGCGAGGGCGTGCGCCCGCTGCAGCCGCGCGAGATCGCCGTTGATACCAAAACCAACCGCGTCTACGTCACCGGACTGGGGCCGCAGAGCGTGGTCTGGGTGGTGGATGGCAAAACCCTGCAGCTTATCAGCGTGGTGCCGAACACTGGCAAAATGGCCACCGGCCTGGCGCTCGACAGCGAGCGGCAAAAACTCTACGTGACCAACGCCGACGGCGAGCTGGTTACCATCAACACCCGCACCAACGCGATTGAACAGCGTGAGAAAATCAGCGGCGACAAAGAACACTTTTTCCTGAATATTGCGCTCGATACGCAGGGCCAGCGCGCCTTCCTCAGTGATTCAAAACAGCCGCAGGTGCTGGTGGTCGATCTGCGCGATCGCAAGGTGATCCAGGGGATCGCGGTGCCGGAGTCGCTGGCGGTGCTGTTCAATGCGCAGCGCAACGAACTCTACGTCACGCACCGCAAAGCGGGCGAGGTCAGCATCATCGACGCCAGCAGCTATAAAGTGAAGCGCAGCGTTAAAACCGCAGGGCTGCCTAACAGCCTGGCGCTCTCCGCCGACGGCAGCACGCTCTACGTCAGCGTCAAGCAGCCGGGGTCGCGCAAAGAACCACCGAAGGATCCCGACAGCGTGATGCGTATCGCGCTTTAATTTGACCCTCCTCTTCAGGGGCGGCCGCTGCGCCGCCCTTTGCATTTCTTCGGCTACCTTTATTAGCGTGCCGCTGCCTGGCGGCATCAACACCATTGGAGAAGATGCAATGAGCCAGTTCCTGATGAATGAAAAAAATAATCTGGTCAACGAAGCGATAGAGGGCGTGCTGCTGAGCACGCCGTGGCATAACCTCAGCCGCCTCGACTTAGGCGACGATATTCGGGTGGTGGTGCGCAACGACTGGGACAAAAGCAAGGTGGCGCTGATTTCGGGCGGCGGCTCGGGGCATGAACCGGCGCACGCCGGCTTCGTTGGCAAAGGGATGCTGACCGCGGCGGTCTGCGGCGATATTTTCGCTTCCCCCAGCGTCGACGCGGTGCTGAGCGCCATTATCAACGTCACCGGCGACGCCGGCTGCCTGCTGATTGTGAAAAACTACACCGGCGACCGGCTTAACTTCGGCCTGGCGGCGGAGAAGGCGCGCGCGATGGGCTACCAGGTAGAGATGGTAATGGTGCAGGACGATATCGCCCTGCCGGACAACCCGCAGCCGCGCGGCATCGCCGGCACCGCCCTGATCCACAAAATCGCCGGCTACGCCGCAGAGCAGGGGCAGTCGCTGGCGCAGGTGAAAACCCTGGCGCAGCGCGCCATCAAGGGCACGGCGAGCATTGGCGTCGCCTTTTCCACCTGCCATATTCCCGGCGAAAAGCGCGACAACCGCGTGAAAGAGGGCGAGAGCGAGCTGGGTATGGGCATTCACGGCGAGCCGGGCGTTATTACGCTGGATACGCAAAACAGCGAGCAGCTGGTCACCCTTATGACGGAGAAGCTGGCTAAACATCTCTCTTCCGGCACCCGCGCGGTGCTGATGGTGAACAACCTCGGCGGCTTCTCGATGCTGGAACTGGCGCTGGTAACGCGCGACGTGCTGAAAAGCCCGCTGGCGGCGCAGATCAGCCATCTGATCGGCCCGGCGACCCTGGTAAGCGCGCTCGATATGAAAGGCTTTTCGCTGACGGTGCTGCAGGTGGAAGCGGCGTTTCTCGAGGCGCTGAAAGCGCCGGTCGAGGTGCTGGGCTGGGCACCAGTCCATGCGGTGGAGTCAGTGACCACGCTGAGCAGCCAGCGCGTGGTCAGCAACGTTGAATTTACCCCCTCTCAGGACGAACGCACGGCGCAGATAGTTGACCGCGTGGCGCAGACGCTGATCGATCTTGAAGCGGAGCTGAACGCGCTGGACGCGAAAGTAGGCGACGGCGACACCGGTTCGACCTTCGCCGCCGGCGCGCGCAAGGTGAAAAGCGCGCTGGAGGCGCAGCAGCTGCCGCTGGCGGATCTGCCGACGCTGTTCGCGCTGGTGGGCGAGCAGCTGGCGACGGTAATGGGCGGCTCGAGCGGCGTGCTGATGTCGATTCTGTTTACCGCGGCGGGGCAGCGGCTGGCGGAGGGGGGCACGCTGCCGCAGGCGCTGACGCAGGGGCTGGAGCAGATGAAGCACTACGGCGGCGCGCAGATTGGCCACCGTACGCTGGTGGATGCGCTGGAGCCGGCGCTGGCGGCGCTATCGGCGGGCAGCTCACTGGCGGAGGCGGCAGCGGCGGCGGCGCAGGGCGCCGACTCCACCGCGCAGATGCAGAGCGCCAGAGCGGGACGCGCCTCCTACCTTAATCAGCAGACGCTGGATGGGGTAAAAGATCCCGGCGCCTGGGCCGTGGAGAAGGTTTTCGCCGCGCTGGTGTGATGCCGGGCGGAGCTGTCCCCGCCGTGGGGACAGCTTCAGTGGCTACTCGTTTTCCGCCGCTTCGCGCATCATCTCCTGATGCGGGATATCCTGCAGAATCTGCTCGAAACTGCGCAGACGTTTGTAGATCGACATCAGCTCCACCAGCGTCGACCAGGAGGTAATCAGGTACTGGAATGAGGAGCGCACCTGGTCGAAAACGTTGGTGATCTGGTTCAGCAACCCGAGCGTAATGGTGCCCGCCACAATAGAGGGAAACAGCACGAACAGGCCGAATACGTTATCGACCTGCAGATAGAGAATGCGGGTGATATTAAAGTAGAGATAGTGAAAGTAGAGGCGGAAATAGTTAAAGCGTACGCGGCTGAACAGCGCCTGCACCGTCGGCGGCGTCGCGCGATCGGCATTATCTTCGCCGTAGACCAGCTCTTTACGATAGGCCGCCTCGACCCGCTGATTGCGGAACTCCAGCCCCGGCAGCTTGATGCCTACCAGCGCCAGCAGCGCCGTGCCGAACAGTGACCAGAGCAGCGCCGCGATCACCAGCGCATAGGGGATATTGCCGAGAATCGGCACATCCTTGACGTGATGCGACAGGCCGATCAACACCGGCAAAAAGGCCACCAGCGTCATAATCGCCTGAATAAAACTCACGCCCCAGTCTTCCAGCGTGCTGGCGAAGCGCATGGTGTCTTCCTGCACGCGCTGCGCCGCGCCTTCGACCTTACGCAGGCGCTGCCAGTTGTGCATATAGTAGTTGTTCATCGCGGTACGCCAGCGGAACACCCAGTGGCTGATAAAGAATGAGTTCATCACGCCAATCACCACCGCTATCAGGGCGATGCCGAGAAAAGCCATCACTTCCGCGTAAAAACGGCTAATCGGCACCGACCCTGCTTTGGTCAGCGCCTGCTGGATAAGATCGTAAAACGGGCCATACCAGGCGTTGACCCCGACGCCGACCTGCACGCCAAACCAGGTGACAAAGATAATCAGCGCCGATCCCCACACCGACCAGCGCTGCCAGGGATGGTTATCAATAACCCGCCAGGCCAGGACGAAGATCGCCACCACTATCCAGTAGTAGCCATAAAACCAGAGCTGGCTGGGGGCGATAAAACGCGCGGCCGTGGTCGGCAGCGGCTGCTGGACGGCGGCATGCAGCGCTGGCCAGCGGGACGGCAGGTCATCGGCAAAGCCGAACCAGGCAAAAATCGCGATCAGACTCCAGATCGCTGCCGAGCTGAAAAACAGCGCTGGCCGGGGGAAAAAGGACTTAAACATAGGCTCTCCGCTGTTGTGTGCACTCTTTTATAACGTCTTTTAGCATTATCTGTCTGTTGAGTGTTGTTTCTGGTGGTGACAGTTATCCGGTGCGTCAGGTAAAGCATTTCGACGAGATGTTAATGAATTTGTGCGAATTTGTTTCGGCGAACTAAATGTTTCACCACAACAGTGTTACACTAGCGGCCGCTGTTACCGGTAACAGTGCTGCTGTAACCCTTAATCCGCATAAAAAAACCATTACAACGCAACTGTTTAACTTTCATGCCGCATTATAAGCGGTACTGAGGCAATGTCATGTCAGAACAAAAACGTGGGCAGACACGCAGGGATTTTCTGTTAAGAACCATTGCGCTGGCGCCAGCGATGGCGGCGGGCAGCGCCGTCGTCGGCGGCTTCAGCATGGCACCCGCGGTGCAGGCTGCCGATCCCGCAGCGGCGCAGCCGGCGCGCGACTACCAGCCCAGCTGGTTTACCGCAGAAGAGTTCACCTTTATCAAGGCTGCTGTCGCCCGCCTGATCCCCAATGATGAGCGCGGCCCAGGCGCGCTGGAAGCGGGCGTGCCGGAATTTATCGACCGCCAGATGAACACCCCTTACGCCACCGGTGCCAACTGGTATATGCAGGGGCCGTTCAATCCGGACCTGCCGAAAGAGCTGGGCTATCAGCTGCCGCTGGTGCCGCAGCAGATCTACCGTCTGGGACTGGCGGACGCCGACGACTACAGCAAGCGCCAGCACGGCAAGGTCTTTGCCGATCTCAGCGGCGAGCAGCAGGACGCACTGCTGCAGGCGATGGAGAGCGGTGAGGCCGATTTCCGCCAGCTGCCGGCGAAAACCTTCTTCGCCTTTCTGATCCAGAACACCCGCGAAGGCTTCTTCAGCGACCCGATTCACGGCGGCAACCAGAATATGGTGGGCTGGAAGCTGATCGGCTTCCCAGGCGCGCGCGCCGACTTTATGGACTGGGTAGAGCGCGGCGAACGCTATCCGTTCCCGTCAGTATCGATTCGCGGGGAGCGTGCGTAACATGGCAAACGAGATGAAAAAAGCAGACGCGGTGATTGTTGGTTTCGGCTGGGCCGGGGCAATTATGGCGAAAGAGCTGACCGAAGCGGGTCTGAACGTGGTGGCGCTGGAGCGCGGCCCGCATCGCGACACCTATCCAGACGGCTCCTATCCGCAGTCGATTGACGAGCTGACCTACAATATTCGCAAAAAGCTGTTCCAGGATCTGTCGAAAAGCACCGTGACTATCCGTCACGACGCCTCGCAGACGGCGGTTCCCTATCGCCAGCTGGCCGCCTTTCTGCCGGGCACCGGCACCGGCGGCGCAGGGCTGCACTGGTCTGGCGTCCACTTCCGCGTCGATCCGACCGAGCTGCGCCAGCGCAGCCACTATGAAGAGCGCTACGGCAAAAACTTTATCCCGGAAGGGATGACTATCCAGGATTTTGGCGTCACCTATGATGAGCTGGAGCCGTTCTTCGACAAGGCGGAAAAAGTCTTCGGCACCTCCGGCACGCCGTGGAGCATTAAAGGGCAGGTAGTCGGCAAAGATAAGGGCGGCAACCCGTTTGCGCCGGATCGCTCCGATAAATTCCCGCTGCCGGCGCAGAAGCGCACTTACTCGGCGCAGCTGTTTGCCGAGGCGGCGAAGTCGGTGGGCTATCACCCCTACGATCTGCCGTCGGCCAACACCTCCGGCCCCTACACCAACCCCTACGGCGCACAGATGGGGCCGTGCAACTTCTGCGGCTACTGCAGCGGCTACGCCTGCTACATGTACTCGAAAGCGTCGCCGAACGTGAATATCCTGCCTGCGCTGCGCCAGGAGCCGAAGTTCGAGCTGCGCAATAACTCTTACGTGCTGCGCGTCAACCTGACCGACGACAAAAAGCGCGCCACCGGCGTCACCTATGTCGACGCGCAGGGGCGTGAGGTGGTGCAGCCGGCGGATCTGGTGATCCTGTCAGCGTTCCAGTTCCACAACGTCCACCTGATGCTGCTCTCCGGCATCGGCAAGCCCTATAACCCGATCACCAACGAAGGTACCGTCGGCCGCAACTTTGCCTATCAGAACATCTCGACCCTGAAAGCGCTGTTCGACAAAAATACCACCACCAACCCCTTTATCGGCGCGGGCGGCGCGGGCGTTGGCGTCGACGACTTCAACGCCGACAACTTCGACCACGGGCCGCACGGCTTCGTCGGCGGCTCGCCGTTCTGGGTCAACCAGGCGGGTACCAAACCGATCTCTGGCCTGCCGACCCCAACCGGCACGCCGAACTGGGGCAGCAAGTGGAAAGCGGCGGTGGCGGATACCTATACGCACCACGTCTCGATGGACGCCCACGGCGCGCACCAGTCCTACCGCGTGAACTACCTCGATCTCGATCCCAACTACAAAGATGCCCACGGCCAGCCGCTGCTGCGCATGACCTTTGACTGGCAGGATAACGACATCAAAATGGCGCAGTTTATGGTGGGCAAGATGCATAAAATTGCCGAAGCGATGAGCCCGAAGATGATTATCGGCGGCGCGAAAAAGCCGGGCAGCCATTTCGACACCACGGTCTATCAGACTACGCACATCAGCGGCGGCGCCATTATGGGGGAGGATCCCTCAACCAGCGCGGTTAACCGCTATCTGCAGAGCTGGGACGTGCCGAACGTCTTTGTACCGGGCGCCTCCGCTTTCCCGCAGGGGCTGGGCTATAACCCGACGGGCATGGTGGCGGCGCTGACCTACTGGTCGGCGAAAGCGATCCGCGAACAGTATCTGAAAAACCCGGGTCCACTGGTGCAGGCATAAGGAAATGGCGATGAAAAACGGCTTACTGGCCCTGATTCTGGGCACGATGACCTTTGCCGCACTGGCGGACGACAACGGCGGCGATCGGGTAAAACGCGGCGAGTATCTGGCGCGCGCGGGCGACTGCGTCGCCTGTCACACCAGCAAAGATGGCAAACCTTTCGCCGGCGGCCTGCCGATGGCGACGCCGATCGGCACCATCTACTCCACCAATATCACGCCGGACAAAGCGACCGGTATTGGCGACTACAGCTACGACGACTTCCAGAAGGCGGTGCGTCACGGCGTGGCGAAGAATGGCGATACCCTCTATCCAGCGATGCCTTATCCCTCTTATGCGGTGGTAAGCGACGAAGATATGCAGGCGCTCTACGCTTACTTTATGCACGGCGTGGCGCCGGTGGAGCAGGCTAACCATAAAAGCGACATTCCCTGGCCGCTGTCAATGCGCTGGCCGCTGGCTATCTGGCGCACGATGTTCGCGCCGGACGTGAAGGCGTTCCAGCCGGCGGCGCAGGAAGATCCTGAGCTGGCGCGCGGGCGCTATCTGGTGGAAGGGCTGGGCCACTGTGGTGCCTGTCATACGCCGCGCAGCATCACCATGCAGGAGAAAGCCCTGAACAACGGTGAAGGCAGCGACTATCTGGCGGGCAGCAGCGCGCCGATTGACGGCTGGACCGCCAGCAATCTGCGCGGCGATAACCGTGACGGGCTGGGCCGCTGGAGCGAAGAGGATCTGCGTCAGTTCCTGCGCTACGGTCGCAACGACCATACCGCTGCGTTTGGCGGCATGACCGAGGTGGTTGAGCACAGCCTGCAGCATCTCAGCGATAAGGATATCGCGGCGATCGCCCACTATCTGAAGTCGCTCGGCGCGAAGGACCCGAACCAGGCTGCGTTTAGCGTCGATGACGCCACGGCGAAAGCGCTGTGGAAAGGCGACGACAGCGCGACCGGCGCCTCGGTCTATGTTGATAGCTGCGCGGCCTGTCATAAAACTGACGGCAGCGGCTATCAGCGCTTCTTCCCGGCGCTGCGCGGCAACCCGGTGGTGATGGCCGAGGATCCCACCTCGCTGATCCATATCGTGCTGGCGGGCGGCACCTTGCCCGGCGTGAAAGGCGCGCCGACCACCATTACCATGCCGGCGTTCGGCTGGCGGCTGGACGATCAGCAGGTCGCGGACGTGGTGAATTTTATCCGCACCAGCTGGGGCAACGGCGGCAAGTCAGACGTCACGGCGAAGGATGTGGCGAAGCTGCGTAAAGATAAGACTATTCAGCCTTATCAGGGCAGCGCGGATATCCACCAGCTCGAAAATCAGTAATCCTGTATCACGGCGCTCCGGCTCAGGCTGGAGCGCCTTTATTCCACTTAAATATTCTCCAGATCGATCCCGCGCGTTTTTGGCCCGTAAACCCCCACCGACAGCATCACCATCAGCATACTCAGCACGATAAAGGCGATAACGCCCTGGCTGCCCGCATACTGCAAAATCATCCCGATAAGAATGCTGCTGAACACCGTTGAGAGGCGGCTAAAAGAGTAGCAAAAGCCGACCGCGCGGGCGCGGATATGGGTGGGGAAAATCTCCGTCTGGTAGGCGTGATAGCTAAAGGTCAGCCAGGCGTTGGAGTAGGTGATCAGAAAGCCGCAGAGTATCAGCAGCACCGGATTAGTCTGGAAGGCGAACAGCGTGCCGAACACCACCGTCATCAGACAGGATAAAACAATCTGCCATTTGTTCTCGATCCTGTCAGCGTAGCGGCTGCAGATCAGCGAGCCGAGCGGGTAGGCGAGGGTGATAAAAAAGGCGTAGAGCAGGCTGTGGGTGACGGTCGCGCCTTTGCCCGACAGCAGCGCGGGCAGCCAGTTGCCGAAGCCGAAAAAGCCGATCGCCTGAAAGAAGTTCATCACCACCAGCATCAGGGTACGCTTGCGGTAGGCGGGCGCCCAGATCTCGCTGAAGCGGCCGCGTTTCGGCAGCTGCGCCGCCGCGTCATCCGGCGGAAAATCTGCGCCGGGCGCGACGCCGCAGCGTTTCTCCATCGCGCTCAGCACCTGATGCGCCTCCTGATGACGGCCCTGCTGCGCCAGCCAGCGCGCCGACTCCGGCAGATCTTTGCGGATAAACCAGATAATCAGCGAACAGAGTGCCCCTGCAATCACCACCCAGCGCCACCCTTCGAGGCTTAACAGCGTTTGCGGCACCAGCCACCAGGACATGAGCGCCACCGTTGGCACCGAGAGGAACTGCACGAAAAAAGAGAAGGCGAAGGCGCGGCTGCGCAGATGCGTCGGCACCCATTCTGAAAGATAGGTGTCGATGGTCACCAGCTCGATGCCGAGGCCGATGCCCACCAGAAAGCGGAACAGAATAATCATCTCCGCGCTCTGCTGGAAGGCCATCAGCAGCGAGAAAACGCCATACCACGCCAGCGCGCACATAAACGTCAGGCGGCGGCCGAAGCGGTCGGCCCAGGGCGCAAGCAGGCTGGCACCAACAAACAGGCCGAGAAAGGTGGCGGAGGCGAAGGCGGCCTGATCGGCGATGCCGAACACGCCCGCGCTGCCGGTGTGGAAGATACCGGCGGCCACTAGCCCGGCGCTGATATAGCCGGTTTCGAACAGATCGTAGAGCTCAAAAAAGCCGCCGAGCGCCAGCAGCGTAATAAAACGCCATAAGCCGCGTGACGAAGGCAGGGCGTCGATGCGCGCCGCTAAGCTGTTATTCGGCGACGGCGCAGCGCACCCCGGCGCCATCCCTGAAGTGCAGGTGGTTGTCATTATTTTATTAACCTCGGTGTGACGGTGTTTGCCTGTCTCGCTAACGGCGTGGCGACGTTATAAAAATAGTGACCGTTAGCAAGCGAAGAAACAGCAGAATAATCAATTCGGCGATCCTTGCCGAGAGGGGTGTTGGTGAGTTTTTAGCAACGTACGTTGCACTTTTCGCCCTCCCTGGCGAGAGCGCTAAGGCATCTGCGGCCAGACGCCCGGCCCGATCGGCAGCCCCAGCGCATACCACGCGAGCAGCAGCGCGATCCAGGTGATAAAGAAGACCACCGGATAGGGGAAAATCAGCACGTAATAGGTGCCGAGCTGGGCACCTTTCAGGTAGCGCTGCAGAAAGGAGAGAAACAGCGGCAGAAAGGGCGACATCGGCGCCAGCGGCAGCACCGCCGAGTCGGCAATACGGAAGATCATCTGGGCGAAGGCGGGGTGAAAGCCGAGCAGCATAAACATCGGCACGAATACCGGCGCGAGGATCGACCATATCGCCGATCCGCTGGCGATAAACATACAGAGAAAGGCCGACAGGAACATCAGGCCGAGAAAGGCGGGCGCGCCGCTGATGCCCGCGCTCTCCAGCACGTCGGTCAGCCCGATGGCCATAAACTTGCCCATGTTGCTCCAGTTAAAGAACGCCACAAACTGCGACAGCGGAAACACCATAACGATAAAGCCCGCCATGCTCTTCATCGGCTCAACCAGCAGCTGCGGAATATCGTCGGGACGACGAATTTGCTTGGTCACCGCGCCATAGACGATCGCCACCACGAAGAAAAACAGAATGATGATCGGCACGATGCCGCGAATGAAGGGCGAGGGCACAATGCTGCCGGTTTTGGGATCGCGCAGCGGCGCATGTTCCGGCACCACCAGCAGCGCCAGCACGCCGATAAACAGCAGCGCCGCAATGCCCGCCGCGCGCAGGCCGCGATTCTCCAGCGGCGTCAGGGCCGCCAGCCGCTCGCTGCTGCCCTCATTCCACTGCGGCAGGCGCGGTTCGATAAATTTGTCGGTGAGAATGGCGCCCGCCACGGTCAGCACAATCACCGAGGTGGCCATAAAGAACCAGTTATCGATCACGCTGACCTGTACCGTATCGCTCACCGCCTTCGCCGCCTCGGTGCTGATGCCGGAGAGCAGCACATCGGTGGTGACGATAAGCAGGTTAGCGGTAAAGCCGGAGGCGACGCCGGCAATCGCCGCCAGCAGGCCCGCCACAGGATGACGGCCCACGGCGAGAAAGATCAGCGCCCCGAGCGGCGGCATCACCACCAGCGCGGCATCGGAGGAGATATGGCTGAAAAAGGCGATAAACAGCACCATATAGCTGGCGTAGCGGCGGCTCACGCGTGACGCCATCTTCACCATCAGCGACTGCAGCAGGCCAACTTTTTCCGCCAGGCCCGCGCCGAGCACCAGCGCCAGAATCGAGCCGAGCGGCGTAAAGCCGCTGAAGTTTTTGATGATATTGGGCAGGATCCACTGCAGGCCGGCGACGCTCAGCAGGTTATTAACGCGCACCATCTCACCGCTGACCGGATTTTTCACCGCCAGATCGAGCGAGCTGATAATCGCGGTGGCTACCATCAGCACCAGGATTAAATAAACAAACAGCAGGAAGGGATTGGGGACTTTGTTGCCGACCCGCTCTATCCAGCCGAACACTTTCCCAGGGCTGCGACTCTCCGACATTATGGTCATGATATTCCTCGTCTTGAATGGTCGTGTTTGCGTTTTTTTATTGTGTTATCGGTCCGCGCCCGGCGGCGCGGCCGCGGCTCAGCTGGCCAGTTTTGAAGGCGTGACGCCTGCAGGAATCGGGCATCTATAGGGCTGCGCGCGGCGCGCCCGTTCAAATTCGGCGCGGCAGCGCGCCAGCGCCTGCGCATCGGTCAGCAGCTCCAGCACGGTGGCGGCCATCACTTTGCCCGCCAGCAGCATCCCCTTGTGCGCGACGGTGGTGCGTCCCTGCGCCACCAGCTGCCAGGTGTGCAGCGGCGTGCCGAAGGTAAAGCAGGGCGCAAAGCACTGCGCAACGGGCGTCACCCAGCTGACGTCGCCGACGTCGGTGGATCCGTAGAGCAGCTCGCGCGTCGCCGCGCAGGGCGCGACTTCATCCATCAGCAGCTTGTCGCCGTGCGCCTCAATCCAGGCCGCGCCCGCCTCGCCGCCGGTGCGCGCTGCATTAAGCCGCGCGTTGCGCAGATCCTCCTCGCTCAGCGTGGCGCGGATATCGGCGGCGAAGGCGCGCTCGTCGTCGCTGTAGTGCGGCAGACCGAAGTGATGCAAATAACGCTCCATCACCGCCTCCAGCGCGCGGTTCGGCACATAGTTAGAGCAGGCCTTATCGAAGCGCACACTGACCTGGGTGTCGGTCATCAGCGCCGCGCCTTTGGCAATATTGATTACGCGCTGGTAGATCTCCTGCGCCTGCGGCAGCTCGGGCGCGCGGATCAGGTAGAGCACTTCGGCATCGGCCTGCACCACGTTGGGCGAGACGCCGCCGCTGTTGGTCACCGCATAGTGCAGCCGCGCCTCCTGCACGATATGCTCGCGCAAAAAGTTGGCACCGGTGTTCATCAGCGTCACCGCATCAAGCGCGCTGCGGCCCAGGTGCGGTGAGTTGGCCGCGTGCGCCGCCACCCCTTTGAACTGAAATGCCGCCTGGATGTTGGCCAGCGTGCTGAGATTAAACAGGCCGCTAAAGCCCTCGGGATGCCAGGTAACGGCGGCGTCGACATCGTCGAACAGCCCCTCGCGCACCATAAAGGTTTTACCCGATCCCCCCTCTTCGCCGGGGCAGCCGTAGAAGCGCACCGTGCCGCGTCCGCCGTGCTGCGCCAGCCACGCCTTCAGCGCGAACGCCGCCGCCAGCCCCGCGGTGCCGAGCAGATTATGGCCGCAGCCGTGGCCGTTGCCGTTTGCCTCCAGCGGCTCCGGCCGCGCGCAGCCCGCCCGCTGGCTCAGCCCGGCCAGCGCGTCGAACTCGCCAAGAATGGCGATCACCGGCTGGCCTTCGCCCGTACTGGCGATAAAGGCGGTTTCGATATTGCCGACGCCGCGCGTCACGGTGAAGCCTTCCTGCTCCAGCGCATCAGCCAGCAGCGCGCTGGATCGGACTTCGGCGAAGCGGGTTTCTGGCGTCTCCCAGATGGCGTCGCTGAGGGCGGTGAAGCGCGCCTGGTGAGTGTCGATATAGTCGGCAAGGCGATCCGCGTTCATCGTCCGCCTCCGAACTGCGCCTGGTTGAGCGCCAGCGTCGCCAGCATCTGCACCGCTTTGCCCATCACGCTTTCGTCAAAGTCGAAGCGGGCGTTATGGTGACCCGCCGCCAGCTCGCAGCCGAAGATGGCGTAGGTCGCCTGGCCGCCGCGCTGTTTGACGCGCTCCATCATGTAGGTCGCGTCTTCCGATCCGGCGGCCTGCGCCTTGCGGTCCACCACCGAGTCGAAGATGCCCAGCGCCTCCGCCTGCTGGTGGAGAAAATCGACCCAGGGCTGAGTCGGCGTGCAGCTGCGCGCCGCGCCCATCAGCTTCACCTCATACTCCACGCCGTACATCGCGGCTGCGCCGGCGATAACGCGCAGCGCCTGCTGATAGATATCGTCGTTGACCTCGTTGCTGGCGCCGCGCGTCTCCACCTTCATCAGTGCGGTGTCAGCCACCACGTTGCGGCCGGTTCCCGCCTGCAGCACGCCGACGTTGACGCGCGCCACGCCGCCGCTGTGCTGGGGCAGCCCGTGCAGCCCCAGCGTGGCCTGCGCCGCCGCCAGCAGCGCGTTGCGCCCCTCTTCAGGCTTGCCGCCCGCGTGCGCGCCGACGCCGGTAAAGCGTACGTCGAGCTTCGTGGTGGCGAGGAAGCTGTCGCTGCCGCATACCAGTTCGCCAGCGGGCACGCCGGTGCCGAGATGGATGGCGGTAAAGAGATCGACATCGTCCACCACGCCCGCTTCCACCATCGCCTTCGCGCCGCGGACGCCCTCTTCAGCGGGCTGGAAAATCAGTTTGAGGGTGCCGCTCAGCTGCGACTTCATCGCCATCAGCACGCTGGCGAGCGCCAGCCCGATGGTGGTATGGCCGTCGTGGCCGCAGGCGTGCATCATGCCGGGATTGCAGGAGGCGAAGCCTTCGCGCTGCGGCAGGTGATCGGCCGCCTGGCTCTCATTAAGATCGAGCGCGTCCATATCGACGCGGAACCCCATGACCGGGCCGGGTCGGCCGGTCTCCAGCGTGGCGACGATGCCGCAAAAGCCGCCGGAGAACGCGGGCAGCCACTGGGGAAGCGCACCCTGCTGCAGCGCGCGCGCCTCCTGCTGTTTGATGATTTCGGCGTCGGGCAGCCCCATGCGCGCCTCGGCGTTAATCACCTCGCGGCCCAGCTGCAGCTGATAGCCCAGCCTGTGCAGCGCGTCGGCCACCCGCGTCGCGGTGCGAAATTCCAGCCAGCCAGATTCGGCGTACTGATGGAGATCGCGGCGCCAGCTTTGCATCTGCGGCGCCAGCGCCTGGACCTGCTCGGAGAGGGTTGTCATAGGAAATCCTTATTGATGGTTTTTTATGCACAGCGTCGAATTTACACAAGGCGCGCGGACCGCATAAGATGCGAATAACTTTCTCCTGATAAACCGTGGTTATCATGCCGTCACAGCTTAAATTGCATCAGCTGCGCGCCTTTGTAGAGGTGGCGCGCCAGGGCAGTATCCGCGCCGCAGGCCGTCTTTCCGGGCTTTCCCAGCCAGCGCTGACCAAAGCGATTCAGGAACTTGAGCAGGTTTTAGGCGCAAAACTCTTTATTCGCCGCCAGCAGGGTGTGGTGTTAACCGACGTAGGTGATAACTTTTTTCGCCATGCGAGTCTGGTGCTGGAAGAATTACGTGTGGCGCAGGAGGATATTCAGCAGCGGCTGGGGCTGGCAGGCGGACGGGTGAATATCGGGGTGGGCGGCAGCGTGGCGCGCACCATCATGCCGCAGGTTATCACCCAGTTTCACCGCGAATATCCGCAGGTAAAGGTGCGTATCGTTGAGGGGCAGCTGGTGTCGATGATCCCGGAGCTGCGCCAGGGCGAACTCGATTTCACCATCAACACCTACGACCAGAGCCATCTCGATCAGGAGCTGAGCTTCGAGAAAATGATGCAGCGCGACTACAAGGTGGTGGTGCGCAAAGGGCACCCGCTGGAAAAGGCGCGCACGCTGGCGGAGTTGCAGCAGTGCGACTGGACGATGCCGACGCCGAAAGGCAGCTATTACCGACTGCTGCACGATCTGTTTGGCGAGCGCGGCATGGCGCCGAAAATCGTGGTCTCCTGCGAAACCTTTATGGCCTGCACCAGTCTGGTGGCGCAGAGCGATTTCGTCAGCATTTTGTCGGTGGATGTGATTAACGATCCGGTGCTGGGGCACCAGCTGGTGGCGCTGGAGCTGGACGAGCCGCTGCCAAAAGCGACCTTCTACCTGATTCAGCGCAAAGAGACCGCACTGACGCCGATGAGCGCCTATATGGCGCAGCTGTTTCGGCGCTATTGCCAGTAAAAACAGTGCATTAGGTCGATCGTCTACACTGTTAAGGTGCTGTAAGAAATCCAACCGACAAATGGAGGTGAAGATGCAAGTCAGTCCTTATCTGTTTCTCTATGGCCGCTGCGAAGAGGCGATCGATTTTTACCTGGCCGCCACCGAGGGCGAACTGCTGTACAAAATGACCTTTGGCGATATGCCGGATCAGGGTGAACAGGTGGGCGACCAGTCTGCGCCGCCGCTGCCGCCGGAGAAAATCATGCACGCTCATCTGCGTATTGGTCAGGGTGAGCTGATGCTGAGCGACGGCAACACCGATCAGCCGCCAGCTTCAGAACATGCGGGCTATGCGGTCAGTCTGTCGACCACCGATGTGGATCAGGGTAAAGCCTGGTTTGAAAAGCTGTCGGCGGGCGGCAAAGTCACTACGCCGTGGCAGGAGACCTTCTGGTCAGACGGCTTCGCCATGTTTATCGATAAGTTTGGCATTCCGTGGCGCATCAATGTGGTGAAACCGCAGCAGTAAGTCTGGTTAAGGTAGTGTGTTTACGCGGTGAGCGTTTTCCCATAACGCATCGCGTCAGCCCGGTAACGGGCGCACCTCAGGGATGAGGTGCGTATTTGCGCAGGTCGAGCTGGCATAGCCGTTTTTGCATCTCTGCGATCGGGCCAGCTCTCCTGCGACAGGCACTGCTTTCAAGCGGGCAGATAATTGATCGCCCGCTTTTATCAGAAGTTGTAACCCGCCACCAGGTAGTAACCCCAGCCAGTAGATTTCACTTCAAAAGGTCCGCGACCAAAGTTCAGCTCCTGGCCATCCGCCCACTGACCGCCGTTATGGAAGTAACGCGCCACGGCGGAGATATGCCAGTGGTCGTAACCCAGCGACAGAATATGGCTGGAGGCGATGGAGTTGCTGGTGCGCGACGCGTCTGATTTGTCGCGCAGGTCGGAACCCCAGTCAAAGTTGGTAAAGCCGATATAGCTCAGGTTGCCGCCCCACAGGGTGGTAATCGGCACCATATATTTCACCTTGAAGCGATAGCCATCCCAGCTGTTTTCGTTCGCCGCGCCGTAGTTTTCCCACTGGTATTTGGCGTAGACGTTAAGCGACAGGCCGACGTCGCTGTGCGTGTCGATGTCGGTGCCGAGACCCATATACCAGGTGTTCTGGCGGTTATCGCTGTTGCGGCCCATATCGTAGATATAGTTGTTGGCGAAATACCACTCTTTGAACGGGCCGAAGGCCAGGCTGGTGCCGGTCAGCTTATCGATTGAGAAACGCGGCTCAATTTCCATGAACATCGGCGAACCGTGGTCGAAGATGCCGTTGGCGTTGCTGTTACCCATGCCGAAGAAATTGGTCAGATCGAGATAGCCGTAGAAATCGAACCAGTCCTTTTTCGCGAAGGCTTCATATTCCAGATAGACATCGTTATTGAACTGCGGTCCGAAGCGGGTGTGATAGCTGCCCACCACGTTGACGCTCTGATGCCACCAGTCGGAAAGGTATTGCGGATCGCTTTCTGCGGCCTGCGCGCCGCTGCTCAGGGATGTCGCCAGCAAGGCGCCTGCTATCAAGGTTTTAAATTTCATTATCATTAACCACATGCTTTTGACCGCGCGGGGACGCAGCCAGAGTAAAATCGATCCCAGAGTGGGGCGGCGAAGATGTAACCGTTTTTTACAGCCGGTTTTTGACCTGCGTAGCCTGACCGTTACAGAGCGATAGAAAATAGATTTTGCTCACGTTTGTCAAAATGTGTTGCATTGCATTTACGTGAAATTGTGAAGTCCATCACGAAATTAAGCGGTGGCGAACGGAACGCCGCAACCGTTTACGTTGTCGGCATTGCGCGCGAACGTGAAAATCAGGGCAGGGTGACGCGAACCTGTAACCCGCAGATGGCGCCCTGCGGATTGAGGCAGTTGGAGAGGGAAACCTGGATATGGTGTTTCTGCGCGACGCTGCGCACAATCGACAGGCCCAGGCCGCTGCCCTGCGCCTTTACCGTCGGCGAACGGGTAAAGCGGTCAAAGGCGCGATCGATAAACGCCTCGGGCATGCCGGGGCCGTTATCGACGATATCGACCACCGTGCGATCCCCGACCTCATGCAGCAGGACATCCACCAGGCTGCCTTCCGGGGTATGCAGCATGGCGTTGCCGATCAGATTATCGAACAGGCTGCGCAGCTCGGAGCGGCTCGCCTGCAGGCGATAGCGAGTCGAGCCGTTAAAGCCGATGTCGATGCCGCGCTTGTCGGCCACCACCATCAGCTGCTCGATGCTCTCTTTCAGCAGATCTTCCAGCTCGATATTCTCTACCGAGGCGACCAGGGTTTTATCTTCCTGGCGTGAGATATTCAGCAGCTGCGTCACCAGATGTCGCGTGCGCGTTACGCCCGCCTCCAGCTGATCGAACTGGCGGCTCGCTTCGCCCGGCTGAATATGCTGGCGCAGGTTCTCCAGCTGCAGCGTCACCGCGGTGACCGGCGTGCGCAGCTCATGCGCCGCGTCCTCCAGGAACTGGCGCTGCGACGACCAGGCGGCGCGCAGCTTGTTCAGCAGTGAGTTGTAGGCCTCAACCAGCGGCAGGATCTCGTCCGGCAGCCCCTCGGGCGACACCAGATGGGGATGCAGCGTCTCCTGCGCGGCGATCTCGCGCGAGGCGACGCGCAGATCGCGGGTGATTTTGCGCACCACCAGCCAGATAACCAGCAGCGAGAGCGGCATCATCAAAATCAGGGGAATAATCGCCGCCAGCGCGCGCCTCACCATCTCGGCACGCATATGGCTGAGGTTATGCATCACCTGAATGGTTTTAATTTCGCTGCCTGGCTCGCCGGGACGGGTGTAGATACGCCAGGCGCACTCGTCACAGCCGCCAACGTCGATATCGTGCCAGCCTTTTTGCGCCTGCAGCGGCGCATGCAGCTCCGGCCAGGAGCTGGCGCGCAGCCTGCCGTTGCTGTCCCACAGCTGCACGACATAGGCGCTTTTCATTTTGTCGGCGTGCAGCATCAGCGGCATCAGCGCCGGGATCGTTTTGTTGGTCGCCCAGGCGTCGGCAATTTTCGACAGCTGGTCGTCCTTCATGGTGCCGATCATGTCGCCGTAGCAGCTAAAGAAATACCAGGTTACGCCGCCGATCATCAGCAGATGGATAAGCAGCAGCGTGCTCAGCAGCTTATTGCGCAGGGAGCGCATAAAAGTAAAAGGTTTCATAACGCAGGCACGCGCCAGCCAAGCCCGCGCACGTTGCGGATGGCGTCATTGCCGAGCTTGCGGCGCATGCCGTGGATCAGCACGTCCACCGCGTTGCTGGTTACCTCTTCGCCCCAGCCGTAGATGCGGTTCTCCAGCTGCTCGCGCGACAGAATGGCGCCGGGACGCTCCAGCAGGGCGTAAAGCAGGGCATATTCGCGCGCGGTAAGCTGCTCGCGCTGGCCCTTATAGAGCACTTCGCGCGTCATCATATCCAGCTGAACGTCGCCGCTGCCGAGCAGCGAGTCCGCTGCGCCGTGGCGACGACGGGTGATTGCACGCATGCGCGCCAGCACCTCTTGCAGGTCGAACGGTTTCAGAAGGTAATCGTCGGCGCCGCTGTCGAGCCCCTGCACGCGCTGCGCCACCGTGTCGCGCGCCGTTAAAATCAGCACCGGCGTGGTATCGCCGCGTCCGCGCGCGCGCTTCAGCACCTGCAGGCCATCGTCGCGCGGCAGGCCGAGATCGAGCAGCACGCAGGTATAGTCGCCCTCATTCCAGGCGTGATGGGCGAAGACGCCGTCGCGCGCCCAGTCAACCGACCAGCCTGCGGCTTCGAGCGCCTGCTGCAGGTTAGCGCCGATCATTTCATCATCTTCAACCAAAAGTACGCGCATGGAAGATCGCCTCGTCAGTGACTGGCCTCAGTTTACGCCGGGATTATTAGCACAGAATTAAAGCCGCCGCACGGCGGCGCGATGCTAATTCTGCGCTAATTTTTCGCTAATTAAGGGATAAATTTTCCCCGTTACAGTGGGTTCACTGAACATCATGCCGTATCAGGAGGAACTCATGAATCAGCGCGAATTTATTCGTAGTCTGCTGCAGTGGATTGAAAATAACTTAGGTCAGGATCTCCATCTGGATGAGGTGTCGCGCCGCTCAGGCTATTCCCGCTGGCATCTGCAGCGTTTGTTTCGTCAGCACACCGGCTTTTCGCTGGCGGAATATATTCGTCAGCGCCGCCTGACGGAGTCCGCGCTGCTGCTGCTGAACAGTAACGAGGCGATTCTGCAGGTGGCGATGAACTACGGTTTCGACACCCAGCAGGCCTACACGCGAACCTTTAAAAACTATTTTCGCGTCACGCCGGGGCAGCTGCGCCGTCAGCGCCGCGTTGAGCCGGATCGTCTGCTGTTTCCGCTGGCGATGGCAAGCTGAGGCCAGCTAACAGGTGTAACGGATAGCTGAATTGTTTAGTCTGCTTTTTTGCGGCGGACGAAGACGATTATGGATAACAGCGAAAACTTAACGGCGATGATGATGTTCGCCCGGGTGGTAGAGTGCAAAAGCTTCAGCGAGGCCGCGCGCGCGCTCGGCCTCTCTAAATCCCACGTCAGCCGGGAGATCGCCCGGCTTGAGGTGCGGCTCGGCTTTAAGCTGCTGTATCGCACCACGCGCAATATGGCGCTGACCGAGCTGGGCCAGGCCTACTATCCCTTCTGTACCCGCATGCTGGCGGAGATGCAGCGCGCCGACGCCTTTGTTCAGCAGCTGCATCAGAACGTCGCGGGCAACGTGCGGCTGCAGGCGCCGGTCACCTACGGCTGCCAGTGCGTCGCGCCGGTGCTCAACCTCTTTTTGCGTCGCCATATCCATATCAATGTCGATCTCGACCTGACCGATCGCGGTAGCGATCGGCTGGAGGAACAGGTCGATATCGCCGTGGCGATCCGCGCCCGCGCGCCGCAGGGCGCGCACGTCCGGCTGTTAGGCGATATTGAGTGGGGACTCTATGCTGCACCGGCCTATCTGGCGCAGCGCCCGCCTGTTACCCATCCCGATATGCTGCCGCGCCACGACCTGCTGATGTTTCACGGGCCGGCGCATACCGCCGCGCTGCCATTTCGCCGTGATAAGCAGCGGCTGGCGGTCGACGTGCGCAGCCGCTTTCGCGCCAACAACAGCATGGCGCTGCTGAACGCCGCCCAGGCGGGCAGCGGCATCGCCTATTTGCCTTCCTATATGGCGCAGGCGGCGCTGGCGCGCGGCGAAATTGTTCAGCTGCTGGCGGAGTGGCAGATGGATCGCCTGCAAAGCTATCTGCTGCTGAAGGAGGCGCAGCCTGCCGCGCCGGTCAGCCTGCTGTGCGACGCGCTGGTCGCCGCGCTGAGCGGCTGATTGTTGCTCTCCAGCAACAGCGGGCGGCGCTGAGTAATTATCGCGCCGCTACTGTTGTTCCCATGACAACGACGCTAGCCTGAAAGCCAGTCAAAAAGGAGGCCTGATGGAAGCGATCGCCGCGCCAGACGCGCAAATCTGGAAACGAAACTTATGGGTATGCGTGCTGGGCTCGTTCAGCACGATTGTCGCAATGACGCTGCTGCTGCCTTTTCTGCCGCTCTATGTGCGGCAGCTCGGCGTAACGGAACCGGCGGCCATCGCGCGCTGGTCCGGGCTGGCCTACGGCGCAACCTTTTTCAGCGCCGCACTGACCGCGCCGCTCTGGGGCAGGCTGGCGGATCGCTATGGCCGCAAGCTGATGCTGATCCGCGCCAGCCTCGGCATGGCGGTGGCGATGGCGCTGATTGGCATGGCGACCGCGCCCTGGCAGCTGGTGGCGCTGCGGCTGCTGGCGGGGCTGCTCGGCGGCTACGCCTCCGGCTCTACCATTCTGGTGGCGTCGCAGACGCCGAAGGCGCAGACCGGCTGGGCGCTGGGCGTGCTCTCTTCCGGCATTATGGCGGGCAACGTCGTCGGTCCGCTGCTGGGCGGCGTGCTGCCGCCGCTGATCGGCATTCGCCATACCTTCTGGCTGACCGGCGGCGTAATTTTCCTCGCCTTTCTGGCGACCACCTTTTTGCTTAAAGAGCAGCCGCGTCCGCCTGCGGCAACGCGCGCCGCCGACAGCGCGTCCGGCGCCGTCAGCGGCGTGGTAAAGCTGATGTGGCTGTCGGGCATGCTGCTGATTTTCGCCAATATGTCGATTGAGCCGATTATCACGCTCTATATTGGGCAGTTCGTTACCGGCGATCGCGCCATTACCGTTACCGCCGGGCTGGTGATGGCCGCCGCCGCGCTGGGCAGCATTCTCTCCGCGCCGCGGCTGGGCAAGCTGGCTGACCGCATCGGCCACTGGCGCGTGCTGATCGCCGGTCTGCTGGCCTGCGCGGCGCTGCTGATCCCGCAGGCGTTTATTACCGCCGCGTGGCAGCTGGTGGCGCTGCGCTTCCTGATGGGGATGGCCCTCGGCGGGCTGCTGCCCTGTATTACGGCGATAATTCGCCATAGCGTGCCGGAAGGGCAGGTCGGACGCATGCTGGGCTACTCGACGTCTGCGCAATATATCGGTCAGGTGAGCGGCCCGCTGTTCGGTGGCTTTATCGGTGGCGCCTTCGGTATGCGGCCGGTGTTTTTGCTGACGGCGGCGGTGCTGTTGTTGTGTGGGGCAGTGAACTGGAGGAAAAGCCGGAAAAAGTAGCGATAAGAGAATGAACTGAACGGGTTCATCTACGCTGGCACGTTGCCAATAAAAAAGCGGACCGAAGTCCGCTTTTTAACATACCTCGAAGAGGCTTATTTCTCGTCAGGCAGCGCGTAGGCGATCACATAGTCGCCCAGTTTGGTGCCGAAGGAACCGTGACCGCCCGCCGCGATAACAACGTACTGCTTGCCATTCGCTTCGTAGGTCATCGGCGTTGCCTGGCCGCCAGCGGGCAGACGCGCCTGCCACAGCAGCTCACCCGTTTCGGTGCTGAAGGCACGCAGATAGTTGTCTGCGGTCGCGCCGATAAAGAAGACTTTACCAGCCGTAGCGATCGGACCGCCCAGCATTGGCATACCCATCTTGAACGGCAGCGGAACCGGTGCGCTGTCGCGCGTGGTGCCGATACGTTTCTTCCAGACCACCTCATTGGTTTTCAGGTCGACGGCAGAAACGTAGCCCCAGGCCGGCTGCTTACACGGCAGACCAAACGGCGACAGGAACGGGTTCAGCTCAACGCCGTACGGCACGCCGTACTGCGGCTGGATACCGGTTTCGGTACCAGAACCGCCGCTCGCGCCTTCAGGCGGCTCGATCGGGTTGCCTGGACCGCGCGGCACCAGTTTAGAGACGAACGGCAGGGCCATCGGGTTAGCGATAGCGATCTGACGATGCGGATCGACCGCGATGCCGCCCCATTCGAACATGCCCAGGTTACCCGGGAACACCAGGGTGCCCTGCTCAGACGGCGGGGTGAACGGACCTTCATAGCGCAGACGCTTAAAGATCACGCGGCACACCAGCTGGTCATACAGGGTCGCGCCCCACATATCCTTGTCCGTCAGATTCTGCTTCGGACGGAAGGTCAGCTCGGAGTACGGCTGCGTCGGCGAAACGTGATCGCCTTTGGCCGCGCCCTGCGGAACCGGGGTTTCCGGCGCAGGCACTACCGGCTTGCCGGTACGACGATCCAGCACAAAGATGTTACCGGTTTTCGCCGGGGCGTAGATCACCGGAACGGTATTGCCATCTTTATCGGTAATGTCGGCCAGCGTCGGCTGTGACGGCAGGTCCATGTCCCACAGGTCGTGATGCACGGTCTGATATGACCACACCAGCTTACCGGTGGTGGCGTTCAGCGCCAGCACGCTGCTCGCGTAGCGCTCCTGCTCCGGGGTACGGTTGCCGCCCCAGATATCCGGGGTAGAGACGCCCATCGGCAGGTAAACGATATCCAGTTTCGGATCGTAAACCGCCGGTGCCCAGGAGTTAGGCGAGTTCATGGTGTAGGTGTGTTCGTCAGCCGGAATCGCGTTAGGATCTTTCGCGCCCGGATCGAAGGCCCACAGCAGTTTGCCGGTGTTAACGTCGAAGCCGCGAATCACGCCAGAAGGCTCGCGAGTCGAGTAGTTATCCGTTACCGCGCCCGCCATAACGATGGTGGTATCGGTGATAACCGGCGGTGACGTCGGCTCATACTGACCCGGCGTGGTTACCGGCTGCTTGTGCTGCAGATCCAGCTCGCCGTTGTTGCCGAAGGCAGGGCAGCGTGCGCCAGTTTCCGCATCCAGCGCGAACAGACGACCGTCGTTTACCGGCAGGTAAATACGGCGCGAGCAGAGCGCAGGCTGGCTGTTAGCAGCATCGGCCGCCGCAGGCACTTCGTGGTAAGAGACGCCACGGCAGGTCATATGCTGGAAGGTCGGATTCGGTTTCATACCCGGATCGAATTTCCACTTCTGCTTGCCGGTGGTCGCGTCGAGCGCGAACAGAATCTGGTGCGGCGAGCAGAGGTAGAGGGTGTCGCGGACTTTAATCGGCGTCACTTCGTCGGTAATTTCGCCCGGATCGTTAGGGGTCTTCAGATCGCCGGTCTGGAACTGCCAGGCAACCTGCAGGTTCTTCACGTTTCCTTCGTTGATCTGTTTCAGCGGCGAGAAACGCGTACCCTGTTGGTCGCGCGCATAGGCGGGCCAGTCGGCATCGTCGATATTGCTCAGCGGCTGCGCCGGCGTGGCGTTCTGCGCGGTCTCCGGCAGTTTGCCGTTGACCGTTTGCGGATCGTTAAATACCGCATACGCCAGCACCAGTGCGCTGGCGATCAGCGCGACAGCCATGCTGCCCAGCGCGGCTTTGCTGCCAGCGTTTACGCTACGGTAAACAAAAGGCAGGATCAGCCAGACGCCAAAAATTACCAGCACGTCGGTGCGCGGCGCCAGGGCCCAGAAGTCGGTGCCGACTTCCCACACGCCCCAGATCAGGGTGCCGATCAGCAGCAGCGCATAGAGAACCAGCGCGGTGCTTTTGCGACGTGACAGCAGATAAGCGGTGATAAGCATAACCACACCGCCGATAACGTAATACCAGGAACCTCCGATAGCGGCTAACCAACCACCGCCAATCAGCATAAACGCGCCCGTCAGGAATGCGAACAGCACCGTCAGGAAACGAATTACGCCAAAAGATGAGGAACTTTTCCCCATAATGTCGACCTCGTTTGTTGCCATAAAAACAAAGAAAACAACGAATTACGCTGTTTTCACGTTATATAAAGTACGTAAGAAAGCAGGTGTTCAATGCTGCTCTTCCCGTGAGCATCTTGATCCGTGTGAGTTAAATTTTATAGTAAAAACGTTAAGAGGTTTGATTTTTTTGGCGCTTTACGCTTAACGGCGCGATTACTACAACATTTTATGAGGTTAACGCTGCGTTATGGCGCTCAGGGTTCGCTCACAACGCCAGCGTTTGGGTTTTTCCTCGGTGCGTCAGCAGATAAGGCTGCCTGCGCGTCGTTGCTGCTGCCATCCCGATATATTTAGCGTCTTCATCACCTCGTCGGGCGGGACAGGCTGGGGGCTGCGGACAATAACCTTAATTTCTCTTTCAGCAAATGAAGATAATAAAAAGGGGAAGGTGAATTTTTGATAATTAGTGTTAAAGAAATCTTCGCTTAACACGATGCCGGAAAAGGGAAAAGAGTCAATCAGTCGCCAGTCTGCGCCGGGCGGCGCGAAGTCGAGCAACCAGAACTGAAAAACATTTGTTATTTCAGGCAAAGCGAGGCGGCACGCTTTTAACGCCTCATAGTTAATGGCCAGGCGAACGCGCGGATGTTGCCAGCAAAAATATTGATCCGGTGCGGCAATGATTTGTTTAAGCTGCTTCAGGGCAACGGGAATAATCATTAATGCCGCTTCATGTGGACATTGATTTTTCCATGTAACTATATCGCCATTATTATTGATTTCCTCTGCATCATCCAGTAAGTAAGGTTTTGAATAACAAAAACCCAGCAGGGTGCCTGCAGGGCCGAGAATATTTTCAGTAACATCTGGATTGTACAAGCTATTTTCCATGCATCTCTGGTTAAAAGAAAAAGTCGGACAAAGTTATAAGTGTTTCTCAAGGTAACGCTCAGGTTACTGCTGGACTCAATATAAAACGGAAATATTAAAGTCGTCATCCTTTTTATGCGCCTTATTGCGCGGCTAATAACGTGCATTACAAAGAATACTTAATAATTTAATGGCCCTAATTTTGTCTTTCTGGAAATAAATAGTCTGATAATAGTCAATAATAAAGCTGCCGCTCTGTGCCGCATTTTAGCGACAGGCTAAAGCACATCCCGACATTGCCAGGCGAGGAGAAATCAAGCACGCTGTGCTGCGCGTTCGCCTGCGCAGATTAAAAAGAGAGGTTCGCGCTATGACGTGAACCGGCAGACTGATTAACGGGATAAATTATGGATTCTGTGGAACAGACAGCGAATGAATCGCTGTTAAAGCATCGGGCGTTTGTTGCGTTCTGGCTGGCGCGCACCTGCTCATCGTTTGGATTTCAGATGTTTTCCGTCGCTATTAGCTGGCAGATTTATGCCCTTACCAACAGCGCGATGGCGCTGGGCATTATCGGGCTAATGCAGTTTTTGCCGTCGGTGCTGCTGGCGCTGCCCGCCGGTCATCTCGCCGATCAGCTCGACCGTCGCCGCATCGTTCTGCTGGGCCAGCTGATCGAGTGCGTCGCGCTGGTGGCGCTGCTGCTTTTAACCCTGTTCAACTGGGCCGGCAAAGTTGAGATCTGGGGACTGGTGTTTCTTATTTCGGTGGCGAAAGCGCTGGAGTGGCCCGCTATTACTTCAATGCTGCCTTCGCTGGTGCCACCCGCCATTCTTGCACGCGCCATGGCCTCGACCTCGGTCGGCAGCCAGGCGGCGGTTATTTTCGGTCCAACGCTGGGCGGTCTGCTCTATGTCGCTGGCCCGGACGTCGTCTATGGCGTCTCCGCCGCTTTTTATCTGCTGTCGCTTTTGCTGGTGGCGCGCTTGCGCTACGAGCGCCCGCCGCAGCCGCGTCTGCCGATGAATCTGCCCAATCTCTTTGCCGGGGTGCGCTTTATCCGCGATCGCAAAGATGTGCTCGGCGTTATCTCGCTCGATCTTTTCGCCGTGCTGCTCGGCGGCGCAACGGCGCTGCTGCCGATTTTCGCCCAGGATATTCTGCATACCGGTCCCTGGGGGCTCGGCCTGCTGCGCGGTGCGCCGTCGGTAGGTGCGCTGCTGGTGGGGCTATGGCTCAGCCGCAACAAGCTGGAAAAGCATGTCGGTATGATTATGTTCGGCTCGGTGGCGGGGTTCGGCGTCGCGACGCTGGTGTTCGCGCTGTCGACCCAGCTCTGGCTGTCGCTGCTGGCGCTGGCCGCGCTCGGCGGATTCGATATGGTAAGCATGGTCATCCGCGGCGCGCTGGTACAGCTCGATACCCCGGATGATATGCGCGGCCGCGTTAACGCGGTTAATGCCATTTTTATCAATACCTCGAATCAGCTCGGAGAGTTCGAGTCGGGAATGCTGGCCGCCTGGTTCGGCGCAGTGCCCGCCGCGGCGATTGGCGGCATCGGCACGCTGGTGGTGGTCGGACTATGGATGGCGCTGTTTCCGCATTTACGTAAGCGGCAAAAGCTGGAGAACGAAAACGGCCCGGCATAAAAAACCGGCCGTGAGGCCGGTTACAGTGAGCTGCCAGTCATACCGCTAATCACAGCCTGAAGCGCGACGGGGGACGGCGCGCCGCAGGAGAGGCCGTCAGGCCCCTGTTTTTCCCAGGTTGGCGTCAAAGTGTTGCCAGCTTTCGCGCATATCCACCACGCTGCGGGTTTTGCGTGCCTCATCGATTTTTATGGCGGTGAGGCCCGCTTCCAGCGCGTCCACCACTGAAACTTTCAGCGGCGTTCCCTGTTTAATGTGTTTCACTATCTCTTCCGCCATCAGCGCGTCCGCGCCGTAATGGCCATCGTAGGCGTTGCCGCTGTAGGCGGTTTCAACCTCTTTCTCGCCGCTGCGCGCATTGTGTACGCGGAAGTAGTTGCGCACGAAATCGCCTTCCGCCATGCCGGCGGTGCCCATCACGCAGAAACGACGAAACTCATCAGGCACGTTGAGATTGGCATGAAAGGCGAGGGTGGCTCCGCCCGCATATTCAATCAGGGCGGTCTGGTAGTCGACGATGTCGGCATCGCTGTCAAACACCGCATCGGTGCTGGACCAGCCGCTGGGTTTGATGTGGTAGACCTCAGAGTCTGGGGTCACGGCGCCCTGCGGCGCATGATCGGGGGTAAAGGATTTACGTCCGCCAAAGCTGGCTACCCGCGCCGGGCGCTGCTGCAAAAGCCCCTGATAAAGATCGATATCGTGACAGCACTTTTCCAGAATGTAGGGGCCGGCATATTTTTCCAGCCGCCGCCAGTCGCGCTGAAAGAAAGCACCGTGGTACGGCTTGATATGTTCTGTCGCTTCTATAGAGGTTATCTCACCGAGCTGACCGGCGTCGCGCGCGGCCAGCAGGTCGTGATAAAGCGGTGAATAGCGCAGCACCAGGCCGACCAGAATGCGCGCCTCGCCATACTGGCGCACCAGCTTCGCCATCTCCATGGTTTGCTCTTCATTGATAACGACCGGTTTTTCCGTAAAGACGGTATAGCCCGCCGCCAGCGCCTGGCCGACATGTTCAAGGTGAAGGAAGTTAGGCGAGCCCACCAGCACCAGATCCATTCCGCCGTGCTGCAGTAACGCATCAATCGAGTCGAACGCCTGGCCGGGTTCAATGCCGAAGCTGTACAGGTTGGGCAACCCGGCGGGTGTCGGGTCGTAATAGCCAACGACGGAGAAGTCGTCGTCAGCCTTGTTGAACTCTTTGATAATGTGGGACAGACGAAAGCCGAGACCGATGATGCCTACTTTCATGGTAAACCCCTGATCCTGAAACCGGATGGTGCAGAGCCCGCTCGCTGCCAGGCGCGGCTGGTGATTATGTGTTAGCCAACTTATTACGACAGAAAAACTAATGTCAATATCGCGCTGCGGATAATGTGAGCATGTTTTTATTATCCATATGTAAAATAAAGATAAAATTACACGGCGTTTTTGCCATATTTATTTGTTATTGCGATTTAAGTTTTTTTACCCTATCGTTCGCTCATTATGGCGATATCTCTTAAGCAGCGGGGGCGGGAGGAAGCGCGTGCAGGCACACTATCTCCTTGGCATTGATGGCGGCGGCACCCAGTGTCGCGCGCGGTTAACCGACCTACACGGTAACGTTCTGGCCGAAGCGACTGGCGGACCAGCCAACGTCTGGTCTGACTATGATGCGGCGCTGATCCGCGTTGGCGCATTGATCGATAAGGTATTTTTACAGGCCGGGCTGACGCCGCAGGCGCTGGGGCAAACGTCGCTGGTCGCCGGGCTGGCCGGTGCCAACGTTGCCTCAGTACAGGCACGGCTGGCCGGCTGGCAACCCGCCTGCGCGGCGTTACGGGTGGTCAGCGATGTTGAGATCGCCTGCGCAGGCGCGCACGGTGGAGAGCCCGGCGCGGTATTTATCACCGGCACCGGCAGCCAGGGCGCCGCCTGGGACGGCACGCGTTTTACGCTGCTGGGGGGCTGGGGATTTGCTCTCTCCGACCAGGGGTCGGGCGCAGAGCTAGGGCGGCGCGCGCTGCGCCTGGCGCTGCTGGCTCACGAAGCCGTGGTTGAACCCAGCGATTTTACCCATCAGCTGATGGCGCAATTCGACCATAGCCCGGAGAGCATGCTGCTCTGGACCCGCACGGCCGTGCCCGCTGACTGGGCGCGCGTCGTGCCGCAGGTTTTCGCCGCCGCCGACGCTGGCGATGGTCACGCGCAGCATCTGCTGTCGCAGACCGCCGCCGATATCGGCCTGATGGTGCGTCGCCTGATGACGTTAAGCAGCGGGCGCGTGGCGCTGATGGGCGGTCTGGCCGCGCCAGTTCATCGCTGGCTGGCAGCGGATATTCAGGCCTCTCTGGCGACGCCGCAGGGCGATGCGTTAAGCGGGGCGCTGAAGCTTGCCGGTGCGCATCCCGCTTTCTCGGCCAGAGCCGATCGCGTCAGGGCTATTAATTGAGGAATTTATGACCGCTCCCAACGTAACCGCGCGCATTCTGCGGTTGATTGTTGAAAACGCGCCGATTAGTCAGTCCGATTTGAAAGTTCGCAGCGGACTCAGCATGTCGACGGTTTCGCAAGCGACCAATCGCCTGCTGGCGCAAGAGATTGTCCAGGAGCTGGGGCTGCGTCGCGTCTCAATGGGGCGGCCTAAAACGCTGCTGGGGCTTAATCCCGACCGCGCCAGCGTAATTGGCATCCAGCTTAACGCTGAGCGTAACCTGATCGTCATGACCGATCTCAGCGGCAACCTGCTGGGCGAACAGCAAATGCCGTCGGGCACGCTGACGCCGCGCCAGCTCGGCGACGCGCTGGCGAAATTCCTGCGCGGCGTTGAGGAGAGGCGCGTCGGCGCTATCGGGCTGGCGCTGTCGGGGCTGGTGGACGCCGAGAATGGCTACTGTATCCGCTCGAAAGTTCTCGACTGGGATAACGTGCCCATCGCCAGCCTGCTGGAGGAGCGCTTCTCGCTGCCGGTTTTTATTGAGAACGACGCCAATGCGATGGCGATGGCTGCGCTGGTGTTTGGCCAGCTCGGCACCGCGCAGTCAGCAGTTATCGCCACCTACGGCAAGGGCATCGGGGCCGGCATCATTCTTAATCGCCAGCTCTACCGGGGACGCCACGGCAAAGCGGGCGAGATTGGCAATGGACTGGTCGGCGATGGCTCGCTGCGGCTGCTGGAGGATGTTGCCTCCTCGCGCGCCATTCTGCAGCGGGTTGCCGCACAGGAGAATATTGAGGGCGTTACCCTACAGGCCCTCGATCAGCGTCCTACGCCAGAGGTGCTGGCCGCGCTGGAAGAGGCGGGGCGCGAACTGGGCATTTCGCTGGCGAACCTGTCGGTGGCGTATGACCCGGATGTGGTTTATCTGGCGATGGAGCCGCATATGGCGTCGCGCATTTTGCTCGATAACATTACCCAGAGCTTCCAGGCATACCGCCTGAAGCTGACGCCGCATATGACGCCGCTGCAGTTTCTGACCGAATCCAACCGGATGTGGGCGCTGGGCGCAGCGGGTTTTGCCGTTAATCGTCTGCTTGATCTGCTGGCCGCGCAGGCTGATGAAGAGCCGGTCGCCTGAGACGCACCGCCAGTAAAAACGGGCGACGCGCGCCCGTTAATCTCTATAATTACCTCTAGCGCAGGCGCATGCCCTGCGCATCAAACAGCAGGCAGTGCGCGGCGGAAATGCCCAGTGCAACCTGACTACCCAGATCGCGCGCAATCGCCTCCCGCTCCTCCACCACCAGCATCTGCTCACGGCCAATATCCAGGTAAAGATAGTTGGTGTGGCCCAGCATCTCGCCATAAGCCAGCTCGCCGGTAAAGCGCTGTGCCTCAGGCGTCTGCGCGGCAGGCTGGAAATGCTCGGGACGAATGCCCAGCGTGACCTGATCTCCCTCGCGGCAGGGCGCGGCGATTTTCAGCACCAGGTTCTCAATCTTCAGCGCTGGCACGCGCAGTTGCACTTCACCCTCGCCAGCCGCGGCAATCTGCGCCTGCAGAAAGTTCATCTTTGGCGACCCGATAAAACCGGCGACAAACAGGTTATCGGGATCGTGATAGAGGGTCAGCGGCGCGCCTGCCTGCTCGATGCGTCCCTGGCGCAGCACCACGATCCGGTCGGCCAGCGTCATCGCCTCCAGCTGATCGTGGGTAACGTAGATCATGGTATTGCCGAGGGAGGCATGCAGTCGGGCGATCTCAATGCGCATCTGCAGGCGCAGCTCCGCATCAAGGTTGGAGAGCGGCTCATCAAACAGGAAAATGCGTGGATGACGAATGATGGCGCGGCCAATCGCCACGCGCTGCCGCTGGCCGCCGGACAGGGCGCGCGGCAGACGGTCAAGCAGCTCGGTGAGGTGCAGGCGCGCCGCCGTCTGCTCAATCGCCTGGCTGATTTCCGCTTTGGATTTTTTCATCACCTCCAGCGGATAGGCCAGGTTGCCACGCACCGTCATATTGGGGTAGAGCGCATAGGACTGAAACACCATGGCGATGCCGCGCTCGGTGGCGGGCTGGCGCGTCATATCCTGATCCTCAATCAGCAGCTGGCCGCTGCTAATCTCTTCCAGCCCGGCAATCATGCGCAGCAGCGTCGATTTACCGCAGCCGGAAGGCCCGACAAACACCACAAATTCGCCGCTGTTAATCGTCAGGTCGATGCCATGGATCACATTAACGTTGTCGTAAGACTTCTTCACATTCTGCAGGCGCAGGCTGGTCATCGGCTACCTCACTCAGAGTAACTGGCCCATGTAGATGGCATTGCTGCGCATAATCGGGGTAAACCCCATGCGCTGATAGAAGGCGCAGACCTGCTCGTTCTGCAGGCTGACGCCCAGATGAACGCCGCTGACCCCTGCTGCCCGCAGCGCTGCCAGTTCATGCTCAATCATTTTGCGGCCCCAGCCGCCTTTCTGCGCCGCAGGCAGCAGATTGATGTGCAGATGGGCAGGCCACTGCGCCACCAGCGTCTCAGCCGCCTGGTCGGGGTGACGGATGGCGTCGAGCACTTTGCTGTCGAGCGGGGCGCTGGCGCTGCGCTGACGATATTTTTCCTGCAGCTGCGGCCACCATTCTGCCTGCAGCTGTGCCTCAAAGGCGCGCGTATCAGGCGCGGCCACCACATAGCCCTGCACCTCACCCGCCCGCTCCAGCACAAAGGCGAAGTCCGGCGCGAAGCGGGCATAGGGCACGGCAAAACGCTGGCCGGGGTAGTCGGGATCGGAGTAGAGCGCGCTGGCGTCGCCGCCGGCATCCGCTGTTTCCAGGCAGATGCGGTAGAGCGCCGGATAGTCCGCCGGGGTGGCCGGACGAATGACACCTTGATTCGCCATGATCAATTCTCGTGAGTGAACAGGTTAAGGATTGCCCATTGCCGCAGCTGAAAAGTTACGTTAATGAAAGCGGACTTAGTTTTCAAGATAGAATAATTACCTTATCGCACTAACCCAGCCCGTTCAGCAACCTTTACCCACATTCTGATGCGCATCTGTGATCGCCAACACGCCCAAACTGCGGCCTTTGGCGGGCGAATTGCGCCCGGCGAAAAGCGAAAAGTGTGAGCGTTATAGGATTTTCATATGTTTTATCAGGGCGTTATTTTGCGATTATCCTTCTGGATTATTCTGCTGCGCAAAGCCTGGCTGGCGCTATGCCGTTAGGGTAAAGGGCGCAGTGGGCCGCGTAGCCTGCTGCTTTTGCCGCCTGGCTGCTGTTTATTTGCGCGCGCTCACAGCGTTGCAATTCGCGCCGCGGGCCGTTTGACTTTATTTTTTTATTAAAGTAAGTATGAGGAGGTGCGTTGCTGTGCGGCTTCAGTCTGCGGGATGGCAGACGGTGAGATGAAGGGATGCCGATCCTGGTCTGAAGAAGGTAAGCATAATGGCTGTTTCCTCCGTTCGTTTGTTCCGAATTCGCAATCTGGGTCGGCTGCTGGCGGCGGGCTTGCTGGCGGGCAGCGTTACGCATGCCGCCCACGCCGCCGTGACCCTCAATGAGTGGGATATCTACAACTATCCGCAGCAGACGGCGGCAGTTGACGAGGGGATTAAAGAATTTGCCCAGCAGAACCCCGGCATCGTGATTAACCGCTCGGTTCACTCCTTTGAAGATACGCGCATCCCGCTCAAGCTGGCGCTGACGGCCGGTGACGGGCCGCAGATCGCCCAGGTGAATCAGGGCGGCGGCGATATGGGCTCGCTGGTGAAAGATAAACTGCTGCTGCCGCTCGACGGCTACGCCGCCAGCAACGGCTGGACCACCCGCTTCCCCGACTCGATTCTGAAGCGTAACCGCTGGTCCGACAGCGGGGAGTTCGGCAGCGGCAAACTTTACGGTATCGCCAGCCTCGGCGAGATGGTCGGGCTTTACTACAACAAAGCGCTGCTGGATAAGGCGGGTATCGCGCCGCCGAAAACGCTGGCGGAGCTGGAAAGCGCAATGGCGAAGCTGAAGCAGCAGGGCACCGCGCCGATGATGCTGGGCCTGCTGGATGGCAATATGGGGCAGCAGCTGCTCAGCACCCTGTGGCAGGCGCAGATTGAGAGCCGCGACCGCAAGGCGCTGGACGATCTGATTTACGATGTGGGCGGCACCTTCAAAGAGAGCAAGCTGGTCAACGCCGCCACCATGATGAAGAGCTGGACCGATAAAGGCTATTTCTTCCCCGGCTTCCAGGGGATCGGCCATGATGACGCCGCGACGCTGTTCCAGAACGGCCAGGCGGCTTTTCTGGTCAGCGGCACCTGGTATCTGGGCCAGTTTAAAGATAATAAAGATATCCACTTCGCGGCGATGCCGGCAGGCGAGGGCGTGAAGCAGCCGCTGATGGTCGGCGGTACCGATCTCGCCTTCTCCGTGACCAGCACCGCGAAGAGCAAAGCGGAGCAGGACGCGGCGGCGAAGTTTATCAACTATATGGTCTCCGATGCGATGGCCAACCGCTGGCTGAAGGTCGGCTTCCTGCCGGCGAGCACCAGTAAAGCCGCCAAAATGCCCGCTAATAACCCGCTGCTGGCGGAAGCCTATCAGGTCTGGCTAACGCTTAACGACTATGACGGTTTAGGGCACTACGTGGACTGGGCGACCCCCACCATGAACGCCGAGCTGAATCAGAACGTCCAGCTGTTGCTGGCGGGCCGTCAGACGGCCGATCAGATGGTGGCTAACTTCGACAACAACTATCAGCGCTACCTGAAAACCCTGAAGCACTAAGCCGGTGGCCCGGCGTGCTGCCGGGCCTGAGCGTTCTGAGCCACGAGTACGGTTATGTTGAATCTAAGCGGTTGGCGTAATTTTCTCTATGTTCTGCCTGCGGTGCTGGTCTATGCGGTCTTTCTGCTGTTGCCGCTGCTGGCCTCGCTGGGCATCAGCTTTACCGAATGGGATGGCACCTCGCTGCCGGTCTTCAGCGGCGTCAGCAACTATCTGCGCATGTTCAGCGATCCGGTGTTCTGGATAGCGCTGGGCAATAACGCCATTCTGATGCTGTTTTATACGCTGCTGCCCATCGGCGTGGGGCTACTGCTGTGCAGCTTTTTGTATGACACCCGCAGCAACGGCGAACGCAGCGTGCTGCGTATCCTCTTTTTCCTGCCCTATATTATGCCGATGGCGGTGCTGGGCGTGGTGTGGCGCTGGCTCTATAACCCGGCGTTTGGGCCGATCGATCAGCTGCTGCGCGCCATTGGGCTGCCGCAGCTGGCGATGTCGTGGCTCGGCGATTTTACCTGGGCGCTACCCGCCGTAGGGCTGGTAGCAACCTGGTACTTCTTTGGCTTCTGCCTGGTGCTGTTTATGGCGGGGCTGCAGCGTATGGATCCCTCGCTGCTGGAGGCGGCCGATCTTGATGGCTCCTCGCGCCGCCAGAAGTTTATGCGCATTACGCTGCCGGGGCTGCGGCCTGAGCTGCGTATCGCTCTGCTGCTGACGGTGATCGCCAGCCTGAAAGCCTTTGACCTGATTTACGTGATGACCCAGGGCGGGCCTGGCACCTCGACCATGGTCACCAATATCTTTATGTATAAGCAGGGCTTTGACCTGCACTATTTCGGCTACGCCTCGTCGGTGGCGGTATTCAGCATGCTGATTGTGCTGGGGATTAACTACCTGATCCATCTCGCCTTAAAGGAGCGTTACTGATGCGAAGCACGCCGGTGATTTCACGCGCGCTGATCTGGATAGTGGCGCTGATGACCATTCTGCCGTTTCTGATGGCGCTGATGACCTCATTCAAAACCCAGATGGAGCTGTTTCAGGGGGTGTTTACGCTGCCCGCCTCGCTGAACTTCAAAAATTACCTGACCGCCTGGCAGCAGGGCCACTTCAACGTCTATTTTCTTAACTCGGTGCTGGTGGTGATCCCGGTAGTGCTGTGCAGCGTGCTGCTGGGTATTCTGGCCGGGTTTGGCTTTGCCTGGCTGAGGATCCCCGGCAAAAAGGCGATAGCAGCGATGCTGGCGCTGGGGATGGTGCTGCCGAGCGAGGCCTTTATTATTCCGCTTTACCATGAGCTGCGCTGGATGGGGCTGACCAACACCTGGCTGGCACTGATCCTGCCTCAGATCGCCCTGTCGCTACCCTTTACCACCCTGATGATCGCCAGCGCCTTCCAGCAGGTGCCGAAAGAGCTGGTAGAGGCGGCGGTAATGGATGGCGCGTCACGGATCAAAATTCTCTGGGGCATTCTGGTACCCGCTATCTGGCCAACCCTGTCGACGCTGGGACTGCTGCTGTTTATCTGGACCTGGAACGAATTTCTGATCCCGCTGATTCTGGTTAACAAAGATGAGCTGCGCACGCTGCCGATCGGCATGATGTTCTTTCAGAACAAAAACACCATCGATATTCCGGTGCTGATGGCGGGGGCGATGATTGTGATCCTGCCGCTGGTGGTGGTGTTCCTGATTTTCCAGCGCAAGTTTATCAGCGGCGTCACCGAAGGGGCCGTAAAGTAAAATGTGAGATACCGCACAATGCATCTTTCTCTTGCTGATTTTCATCCCGCCGCCGACGGCGAAACCCTGGATACGGCGGTGCTGCAATGCGCCATCGATCGCATCGCCGCGGCAGGCGGCGGTCGCCTGACGCTGCCCGCCGGACGCTACCGCAGCGGCTGCCTGAATTTGCCTTCCGACTTTGAGCTGCACCTGGAGGCGGGTGCGGTGCTGCTCGCCAGCCCGCAGCGCGCCGATTATCAGCGCTTTCAGACCCTGAGCAGCGCTGAGAAGTCGCATAACGTCCTGCTTTACGCGCTTGGCCAGCGTAATCTGACCATCAGCGGTAAAGGCAGGATCGACGGTGACGGCGAGGTCTGGTTCGCCGCCGGGCGCGACGCCCAGGGCTACCGGCTGCCGCACGCCGATCGGCCGCGCATCATCGTGTTCGAAGCGTGCGAGCAGGTGACGCTGGAGGGATTCACCATTGTCCAGGCGCCGATGTGGACGGTGCATCTGGTCAGCTGCCGCCATGTGCATATCGATCGCCTCACCATCGACAACGCCATGACGATGCCCAATACCGACGCGCTCGACATCGACAGCTGCGAGGCGGTGTTTGTCAGCAACAGCTACTTTAGCGCGGCGGATGACGCCATCTGCATCAAAACCACCTGGAAGCCCGAGGCGCTACGCCGCCCCGCGCGGCAGATCACCATCAGCAACTGCCTGCTGCGCTCCTACAGCTGCGCCTTTAAGATCGGCACCGAAACCTTTGACGATATCGAGGATGTCACCGTCACTAACTGCACCCTGTTTGACTCCAACCGCGGCATCGGCATTCTGTCGCGCGACGGCGGCGCCATGCGGCGTCTGCTGTTCAGCCATCTGACGTTTGTCTGTCACTACGCGCCGCCGTGTCACTGGGGCAAAGCGGATCCGCTGTTTGTGTCGGTGCGTCCGCGCGATCCGGCGGTGCGGCCGGGGCGGGTTGAGCAGCTGCAGTTCACGCAGGCGAGCGGCGTGGCGGAAGGGGCGATTAACCTGCACGCCGCGCAGCCGGGCGATATTCGCGACGTGCTGATCGCCGATGTGCAGCTGCGTCAGGTGGTCAGCCGCGATGGCGCGCAGGGGCAGTTTGATATTCGGCCGCCGTGCAATCCGGACGCGCCCACCGGCATGGGGCTGGATAACGCCTACCGGCTCGATCCCGCGACCGGGGAGGCGTTCGGCGTCGAGCGCTATCCCGGCGGCCTGCCTGCGCTCTTTGCGCGCGGGGTCGAAAATCTGCGCTGGCATCACCTGGCGGTTGAGCGGCCTGAGCCGCTGCCGCCAGGCTGGAATCTGCAGCCTTTCGTCACCGATTAAGCGTTGAGCGCGGCGGCAATCGCTGCGCCGAGCGCTTCGGTGCTGGCGTCGCCGCCGAGATCGCGCGTCAGGCACTCGCCCTGCGCCAGCGTGCGTTCAATGGCGTCGAGCACCGCGTCGCCCGCCGCTTTATAGCCCAGATGCTCCAGCATCATCGCCCCGCACCAGATCTGGCCGATGGGGTTGGCCACGCCTTTGCCCGCGATGTCGGGGGCGGAGCCGTGTACCGGCTCAAACAGGCTGGGGAAGAGGCCTTCGGGATTGATATTGGCCGAGGGGGCGATACCGATGGTGCCGGTGCAGGCGGGGCCGAGATCGGAAAGAATGTCGCCGAACAGGTTGCTGGCGACCACCACGTCGAACCAGTCGGGGTGCAGCACGAAGTTGGCGGTAAGAATATCGATATGGTACTTGTCGACGCTGACCTGCGGGTAGTGCTCGCCCATCGCCTCGACGCGCTTGTCCCAGTAGGGCATGGTAATGGCGATGCCGTTGGATTTGGTGGCGGAGGTGAGGTGCTTTTTCGGGCGGCTGTTGGCCAGCTCATAGGCGAACTTCAGGATGCGGTCGACGCCGACGCGCGTCATCACCGTCTCCTGGATCACCACTTCGCGCTCGGTGCCGGGGAACAGGGTGCCGCCGACGCTGGTGTATTCGCCCTCGGTGTTTTCTCGCACCACGTAAAAGTCGATGTCGCCCGGCTTGCGGTTCGCCAGCGGTGCCTTAACGCCAGGCATCAGGCGCACCGGCCGCAGGTTGACGTACTGATCGAATTCGCGGCGGAACTGCAGCAGGGATCCCCACAGCGAGACGTGATCCGGCACGATCGCCGGCCAGCCCACCGCGCCGAAATAGATCGCATCAAAGCTTTTTAGCTGCGCGAACCAGTCGTCGGGCAGCATCTTGCCGTGCTGCTGCCAGTATTCGGCGCTGGCGAAGTCGAACCACTCCCAGCGCAGCGCAATGCCAAACTTTTCGGCCGCCGCGTTCATCACGCGGACGCCTTCCGGCATCACTTCTTTACCGATACCGTCGCCGGGAATGACGGCAATACGATGGATTTTTTCAGACACAGGGCACCTCGCAGGGTTGATGTTCGAATTGTCCGCGCAGTATAACTTTGCATCACCGGGAAATAATTAGCCTGAAACGCAAGCCAATGTTGAATCAAAGTAGAGAATCCCGCACCTCCACCGACGATCTCGCCTTCTTTGTGCGCATCGCCTCCCTTGGCAGCCTGACGGCGGCGGCGCGCGATCTCGGCCTGTCGCTGGCGGCGGTCAGCAAGCGTCTCAGCCAGCTTGAGCGACGCCTCGGCGTGCAGCTGCTGAGGCGCACCACGCGACGGCTGGAGCTGACGGCGGAAGGACGGCGCTACCTGGAGGGCGCGCGTCCGCTGCTCGATCAGCTGGCGGCGCTGGAGGAGGCGGTGAGCAGCCAGACTCAGGTGCTGCGCGGCACGCTCAATATCAACGCCTCGTTCGGCTTTGGCCGCCGCCACGTCGCGCCCTGCGTATCGGCGTTCGCGGCGCTGCATCCCGAACTGGCGCTGTCGCTGCAGCTCAGCAGCCAGCCGCTTAATTTTCTTGATGCCAACGTCGATATTGACGTGCGCGTCGGGGAGCCGCCCGATTCGCGGCTGGTGGCGCGCCGGCTGCGCGCCAATCCACGCATTCTCTGCTGTTCGCCCGCCTACGCTGCGCGCTGCGGCCTGCCTGCCGATATTCACGCGCTGGCGCAGCACAACTGTATTCTGCTGCGCCAGCATGAAGGGGATTTCACCCTGTGGCGCTTTGTGCAGGGCAGCGAGAGCGTCAGCCAGAAGGTGCGCGGCACGCTGCTGACCAACGACGGCGAGGTCGCGATGCGCATGGCGCTGGACGGCCACGGCATTCTGCTGCGCTCGTGGTGGGATGCGCGCCACGCGGTAGAACGCGGCGAGCTGCTGCACGTACTGCCTGAATGGCAGGCGCCCGACGGCGATATTTTTGCGGTATGGCAGGCGCAGCGGCAGCTTCCCGCGCGCATTACCGCCTTTGTGGATTTCTTGCAGGCGCGCTTAAAGCAGGAGAAGTAGAGGCCGCCGCCGCGGGACAACATTTACACACTGATTGTTAATGAGTATGATTCTCATTCTTTTTGAGCGCTGACCGCAGCGGCTGAGCCGGGCGGCGGCGCATCATTTCCCAAGGGAGTCATGCATGAAATCTCTGTTCAGTCCGCGTCATGCCGCGCTTGCTCTGGCGCTGGCCGCCGCTTTTGGCCTCTCGGCCTGTCAGGCACCGGCGAAAAAAGCCGAGGCGCCCGCCGCCGCTGCCGCCGCGCAGCCCGCCTCTGCGGTGAAACAGCGCGAACTCGGCTTTGGCCTGTATGAGATGGCTTACGTGCCGGGCGCCAAAGCGCTCTACGTCGCCAGCGCCGACGCCTTTAAGGATGTCAGCGGCGGCGTGATCTATCGCCTCGATCCCACCACGCTGGAGACCACCGGCAAAGGCTATACCGACCTGAAAAACTTCGGCATGACCATGAACCAGGACGGCAGCCTGCTCTACGTGACCAATACGCTGGATGGCGGCGTCTCGAAGATCGACCCGGTTAAAGGCAAGGTGCTGGCGCGCACCCTGTTCAGTGAGCGCAACGAGAAAGGGTTCCCGTTCGGCGCGCGTGAGATTTTCCTGCATAACGACCAGCTCTATATCGGCGGCGTGGGCGATCCGGGCGTTATCTGGGTGGTGGACGCGCAGAGCATGAAGCTGAAGAGCCGCATTAAAAATGCTGGCAAATGGGTCACTGGCATTATCTACTCGCCGGTAACCGATCGCATCTACGCCGCGAACGGCGGCGGCGAAATCCTGGTGATCAACCCGCGCAGCCATAAGATTGAGAAGCGTCTGACCGCGGGCGATGGCAAAGAGTATCTGCTGCTGAACATGGCGGAAGATCCGGCAACCGGCCGTCTGTTCGTGACCGACAACTCGAAAGCGAAAACCACTCTGGTGTTCGATGAGCGCACCGGCAAGGTAATCAAACGCATCGACGGCGACGCGCTGGGCATTAAATTCAACGCGAAACGCAACGAGATCTATATCAGCCAGCGTGAATCGCAGAAGGTGCTGCAGCTTGACGCCACCACCTACGCGGTGAAAAACAGCTGGTCGTTCGAGGGGCATCCCAATAGCCTGCTGGTCACGCCGGATGGGCAGACGCTCTATGTCACCATCAAGCAGGGCTTTAACAAGGATCACAGCAGCAAAGGGCCGGACAGCGTGGCGCGCATAGCGCTGAATTAAGGTTTATAAAGGGCCGCCTCACGGCTTCACCTGTGGCGGCTCTTTTCCGGTGAATGAATCAGGCTCCCTTTCCCTGCGACCGGTGAATATATTCTATTACTGGAAATAATGTTATAGCTACATTATTTTTTACCACAGGATATATTGCTATTTTCTGTCTAAAAGACATGCCCGGAAAAGTATACCCGCTGTTAACCCTGGCGTAATTAACGCCGCTCTGTTTTTTACCTGAAATGAAAGCGTTAACTTGCCATGAAAATGGATATTTTTACTATTTTTTCTGGCGAATAGCTGCTGTATTCTACTGAATCAATGAGCTTTGCTTCTCTTCAAATAAACAGAATACTGCTATTCACTTATTATCGAAGGTGAAAATAATGAGAACGTTAAAACAATACGAGCTCAGCATCGTAAGCGGTGGTGCGCCGGCGACTGCCGATCAGGTAAGCGCTTTTCTTGAAGGCATTGTCTGGGGCGCGCTGGATGGATTCCTGACCGGTGTTACCGTGGGTGGAAGCGGCAGCCGTAGCGCCATATTTGGCATTATCTCTCAGGGCGTAGGGGCAATTTTTGGCGGTGTTATTGGCCCGATCGTGGGCGCGATTATGGGCGCAATGGCTGGCAGAGAGGCGGTCGCAGCCTATGCGGCTGATGTCAGGACGCGCTATTCCAGCTAGCCGAAAGTGTTGCGCCAGTACCCTCTTCATTAAAGGGGCTTTAATGGAGTTTTCAGTAGTCATCATATTAATATATAAGGAAATTAATCATGCGTGAATTATCTGTTATTGAAACTGAAATCGTCAGCGGCGGTGCAATCGTCTCCTCGGTAGGCGAAGCAGCAGAAGGCGCAGCATGGGGCTTCTTTGAAGGCCTGGCGACTGGCGCGGCAGTGGGCGGCAGCGCCAGCCGTAGCGCCGTATTCGGCCCTATTGCTCAGGTTGTCGGCCTGATTTTCGGCTGTATTGTCGGCCCGGTTGTCGGAACCTTTATCGGCGCGCTGTGGGGCAGAGATGCCGTCGCGGCCTATGGCGCCGACTTCCGTAAGAATTACGGCACCAGCGACAGTGTAGCCCTGGTATAACACGAAAAATCTTTAGCGACTCTGATTTATCTGGCAGCGTTTTTTTATTTGTTTTATGTGTAATTACAAAACCCTTTTAATAATATTATTTAAAGGACGCTAATGTCTGCCTGGAGCGTCACGAGTCTGGAAAAACTCCGCAGCAGAAGGCTGCGGGGTTTTAATTTTTCAGAAGAGGCTGTGTTTATATCGCTTGAGTTGTCGAGCCAGTCTGTTACTTTTTTCTCTTGCTGTTGGTAGCTAATTTATTGGAATCAGCTTATCGGGAAGAAATAAAAAAGCCGCGCCCTGAGGCTACGGCTTATGAATGCAGATTAGCGGAACGCGATTACTGAGCGACGCCCTGCACCAGCACGACACGGTACTCTGCACCTTTCAGGCGGTGCTGTTTAGCTTCCTGATACTCCGGGCTGTCATACCAGCCGTGCGCTGCCTCAACCGTTGGAAACTCCAGAACGACCACGCCGTCCGCTTCCGGCCCTTCCAGCGTCTCCAGCTGTCCATAAAACGCCAGCGGCGTAATAGGGTGATCGCCGCGCGCTTTCCCCGCTTTCTCGCCGTAAATAGCGAACTCTTCAGGGTTGGTAATTTTGTCGCGAATAAAGATTACATATGCGCTCATTGTCGGCTCCTTTACGCCTGGCGTTTATCTTCGGTGTTGGTATCAAAATCGGATGCGTCGTGGCGCTCGTGCAGCTGATCGGCCGGATCGCCCATCACGCGATTCACTTTGCGTCCGCGGATAACCGCCGGACGCTCGGCGATCTCCTGCGCCCAGCGCACCACGTTCTTGTAGGATTTGGCGTCGAGGAATTCGGTTGCGCCATACTGGTTGTTCAGCACCAGGCCGCCGAACCAGGGCCAGGTGGCGATATCGGCGATGGTATAGGCGTCGCCGCCAAGGAAGCGGCTCTCCGCCAGACGGCGATCGAGCACGTCGAGCAGGCGCTTGGTCTCCAGCGTATAGCGGTTAATGGCGTATTCGATTTTCTCCGGCGCGTAGTGGTAGAAGTGGCCGAAACCGCCGCCGACGAAGGGCGCGGCGCCCTGTAGCCAGAAAAGCCAGTTCAGCGCTTCGGTACGGCCCGCCAGATCGTCCGGCAGGAAATGGCCGAACTTGTCCGCCAGGTAGAGCAGAATATTGCCGGACTCAAACACGCGCTGCGGCGGGTTCACCGAATGGTCGCTGAGCGCCGGAATCTTGGCGTTGGGGTTGATATCAACAAAGCCGCTGCCGAACTGATCGCCGTCGCCGATGCGGATCAGCCAGGCGTCATACTCCGCCTCTTTGACGCCGACCGCCAGCAGCTCCTCCAGCAGAATCGTCACTTTCTGGCCGTTGGGCGTGCCGAGCGAATAGAGCTGCAGCGGATGCTTGCCGACCGGCAGCGCTTTTTCATGGGTTGCGCCTGCGATGGGGCGGTTGGTTTTTGCGCCGTTGCCTTTGGCTTCCGGATCCCATTTCCAGACTGTTGCGGGCTGATAACTGTTTTCCGACATAATGTGGGTTCGCCTTGTTGATGAGAAGGTGTCAGACGTCTCTGAGTGTAGCAGGGCGAATAATTGCGGTTTAACCCTGCTGGCGTTCGCTAGTCGACGTTCTCCTGGGTATAGAGCATAAAGTCGACGCGGCCATCCGCATAAGTGGAAAAATCACCGCCTTTTTCCAGCTTTTGCAAAAGCAGGTTCAGCGCCAGCTGGGCGTGGCGCTGGGTATTCTGATCGAGCGTTAAGGTGAGAATGCGCTGCTGCAGCAGCTGGCGCGTGGTGGCGTAAAGCTCGTGGGTGATGTAAACCACGTCGCGTTCGCGGCGATGGCGCGCCAGCGCCTGCGAAATCGCGCTGTTGCCAGAGCCGGTATTGTAAACGCCGACTATCGACGGGGATGCCACCAGCGCCTTCTCCAGCAGCTTGCTGATGCGCGAGCGATCCTCCAGACCGGCCAGCACCTCGCGCAGCGCCAGATGGGGAAAGCGCTGCTGCAGCACGTCGCGGAATCCCTCGATGCGCTGGCGATGCGCGCGATAGTCGACGCGGCCGCTGACCATCAGCACCTCGCCCGCGCGTGCCAGCATGCTGCCCATCATCAGCCCGGCGGTGCGGCCAGCCTGCAGCTGATTGATGCCGACGTGCAGTAGCCGCTCGGCGTCGGGCAGGTCGGACACCAGGGTAATCACCGGTACGCCGCGCGCTTTGCAGTCGCGCAGCGCCTGGTAAATCGCGGGATGTTCATGGGCAAAGACCATCAGCCCGTCGACTCTGCGGCTGCTGGCGAGAATATGCGCTGCCAGCTTCTCCGGCGCGTTTTCAGCGATAAAGGTGCGCTGCAGGCGCAGGCGACGATAGCCGAGCGCGTCGGCCAGCTGCTGGAAATCCTGCGCCAGCTGGCGAAAGAAAAAGGCGTCGGTGCCGCTGAGGATCACTTCGATTTGCCACGGCTGGCGGTGCTCTTCCGGCAGAATACGGTTAAGGCCCGCCGCGCGCGCCGCCTCCAGCACCTTCTTCGTCATCGCTGGCGACACGCCGCCGCGATCGTTAAGCACCCGGTCTACGGTCGCCACGCCGACGCCGGCGGCGCGCGCCAGATTAGTGAGCGTCATTCGCTTCATGCTGAGTGAATTCCATCAATTTCTGCATTCAGCCAGCCTGACAGAACGGGCTATTTTGACAAGGTCAGCTATCCCGAACTGTGAAGAGGAGATCGAAATGTCCCCTGTAACTCAACGCGTTGCCCTGATCGGCAGCGGCTTTATTGGTCAGGTACACGCCGCGAATCTGGCGGCGCATCCGGGCGCGCATCTGGCGCTGGTGTGCGACCTCGACGCGGCGCGCGCCGAGGCGCTGGCGCAGCGCTATGGCACGCGGGCGGGGCGCGTCAGCGAGGCGCTGAATCGCGACGATATCGATGCGGTGCTGATCGCCAGCTCAACGCCGACGCACGCCGATTTTCTGGCGCAGGCGGCAGGGGCTGGCAAGGCGGTCTACTGCGAAAAGCCGATCGATCTGTCGCTGGCGAAGGCGCGCGCGGTGGTGGAGAGCCTCGCGCCGCTGAAGGTGCCGGTCACCGTCGGCTTTAACCGCCGCTTCGACCGCAGCCACCAGCAGCTGAAGCAGCAGCTTCAGCAGGGCGCAATCGGCGCGCCGGAGCTGATCCAGATGGTGTGCCGCGCGTCTGAGATGCCCTCTCTCGACTACCTGCGCGCGTCGGGCGGACAGATGCGCGATCAGGCGATCCACTTTTTCGATCTGCTGCGTTTTCTGACCGGCGACGAGGTCGATACCGTCGGCGCGCTGGGTGCGGCGCTGGCGCAGCCTGCGCTGCGCGACTTCGGCGATGTCGATACTTCGGTGCTGATTATGCGGCTGGAACGCGGCGCGCTGGCACAGCTCGATAACACCCGCCGTACCGGATACGGCTATGACGAGCGCATCAGCGTGGTGGGATCGCAAGGCATGCTGGCGTCGGAGCCGCAGGCGATGCGCGGCGCGACGCTCTATCAGCAAAGCGGCATCACTCAGCCTGGCCTTTTCCCGGACTGGTTCAGCCGCGTGCGCGACACCTACTACGCTCAGCTTGACGCCTTCCTGCGTCATCTCGGCGGCGAAACGGTGGCGGATCTGCCTGGCCTGATGGATGGTCTGCAGGCGCAGGCGATTGCCGAGGCGGCGTGCGAGTCGCTGACCAGCGGACGCTTCGTCAAGGTCGAGCGACTGGCATAGGCGCTTATCGGCTCAGCAGTTCGCGCTCGATCAGCTCGCGCGTCTCTACCGCCTGCGTCTTCATCTTCTCGGGGTAGCCGAACAGCGCAGAGGCGATAATGGATTCGCCGCCCACTTTATAGGTGCGGTTGGCGAAGTCCATCTCGCGCAGCGTCTGGAACAGCGTGTCGAAATCGACCTCGCCTTCGCCGACGCCGACGTGCTGGTGGATAGTGGCGTCCACGCCCGGCGGGTTAACGATATAGCGGCAGTGTTTGGTATGGTTCATGGTATCGGCGATCAGCACATGGGAGAGATCCTCGCCGGCATACTCCAGCATCGGCCTGACGTCGCCCTTGCCGTTGTCGTAGAAAAAGGTGTGCGGCACGCTGTAAACATATTTCACGTTGTCGCTGCGGAACGACTTCACCATATCGGCGGTTTCGTTGCTGTTCTCGCAGAAATCCCACGGATGCGACTGGATCTCGACGCGGATATTCTCGCGCTCGAACAGGGGCAGCAGCTCCTCCATTGAGCGGTAGAACATCTCTTCGCAGATCTCCGGCTCATTGGGGTTGCCGGAAAGCTCGGTATTGATCACCTGCACGCCCATCTCTACCGCAATCTCAATCATGCGCTTCCAGTTTTTTACCGCCGCCTGACGCCGCAGTTCGTCCGGGCCGGACCAGCGATAGACGACGATAAACGAGGAGATCTCCACGCCGGTGGCGTTCAGCGCGTTTTTATATTCGCGCATAATTTCGCGGCTGGCTTTCGGGTGCTTATAGAAAGGGTTGATCTGCGGATGGGGCGACTGCTCGATATAGTTGTATCCCCATTCGGCCACCTGATGCACCATGCGGGTAATACCCATATCCCTGATTACATCCACATCAAAAGCGATTTTCATCTTCACGACTCCAGGCTTAAGTTAGCGTTCTTCGTTGAATACCACGCCAGTCTGCCGACGCACCTCATCCATCGCGCGCAGCGTCTGCAGCGAGGTTGCCAGCGAGCGGATCGGCGAATCCGTCAGGCTCTGGCCGATGCACCAGGCGAAGTGGTTAATCTCATGGCAGAGCTGCTGATAGCGGTTGGCTGGCTCTTCCCAGTGCAGCGTCCGGCGCTTATCGCTGGAGACCAGGCGGAAATTACCCGGCGCGTAGAACTGGCCGTCGAGGCAGAGCGTGGCGTCGCGTCCGGCGATTACCGCCGTGCCCGGCGTATTGCTGAACAGGGTGGTATGCAGCACTGACTGCACGCCGCGCGCATGGGTAAAGAGCATTGCGGTCTGACCGTTGACGCCGCCTGGCGCGGGTTCACCCTGCGCGGCGATGCGTTCGGGCGCGCCGCCGACCAGAATGCTGAAGGCGATTAAATAGCTGCCGAGATCGAGCATCGGCCCGCCGGCGAGGTCGGCATTGAAAATGCGGTGATCCGGGGTGAAAAACTCGCCGTGATCGGCGATCAGGCTGTGAATGTCGCCCAGTGCGCCATCCGCCAGCAGCTGGCGGATAACGTCATACTTCGGCGCGAAGTCGCACCACATTGCCTCGACACAGAGCCGTCCCGCCTGGCGCGCCGCCTGCTGCAGCGCTTCACCCTCGCGCGCGTTAAGCGCCAGCGGCTTTTCAATCAGCACATGTTTGCCCGCCTGCAGCGCGCGCAGGCCGTCGGGGAAGTGGTGGTTATGCGGCGTGGCGATATAGACCGCGTCGATATCCTCGCGTGCCAGCAGCGCATCGATGCCGGCGCAGGCGTGGGGAATCGACCATTTGTCGGCGAACGCCTGCGCCTTGTCATAGCGGCGCGATGAAACTGCCGTCAGCTGCTGGCGGGTGTGCTGGCAAAGCGCGCTGGCGAAATGGTCGGCGATCCAGCCAGGGCCGACGATGCCCCAGCGCAGCGTCGGGATCTGTTGCGCATCGGGCAGGCGCGGCGCCGGTAAGGTAGAGGGAAACATAACATCTCCGTATTTATCATTCTGTTAATGGCGCGCGACGGCGTAACGCGCATCCGTCAGGCTTTCACTATAGAAAGCCGGAGGCTGCCTTCTCTAACCTTTTGCTGATGGAATTCCATCAGCCTTTTCGCAGGCGAATTGCGGAAAATTTCTAGCAAATGTATTTTCCGAAGGGAACTGATTTGGAAATGAATGTTTCATTATGCGAAGAGGATCAAATTTACGCGCGGTTTTTTATCAAAAAGTCGGGCCAGCGCGCCGGGGCGGGTAGGATAGCGAAAGCGAGCTATTTCAACCTTCTCAGGAGGCAACAGAGCATGACGAAAGTCACTATGAGCGCCATCGCGCGCGAGGCGGGCGTGGGCGTGGCGACGGTCGATCGCGTGCTGAACCAGCGCGCCCCGGTGCGCGGCGCAACTGAACAGAAGGTGCTGGCGGCGGCCAGCCGCTTAGGCTATCGCCACGCGCAGGCCCGGCTGCTGCACGCCGGCTCGCCGCCGACGGCGACGCTGCGCATGGGATTTCTGCTGCTCTCTACCGACTATTCACTCTACCAGCAGCTGAGCGAGGCGCTGCGCGAACAGGCCGTACCGCACCATCCCGCCGGCGTCGAGCCGCTTTTCATCACCCACGGCATCGACGAGGTGGAGCAGGCGGCACAATCGCTGCGCGCGCTGGCAACGCGCGTCGACGCAATCGGCGTGGTGGCGCTCGATCATCCGCTGATCCGCCATGCCATTCAGGCGGTATCGCGTCAGGGCGTGCGGGTCTACGCACTCTTTTCCGACTTTTCGCCCTGTGGCCAGGCGGGCTATATCGGGGTGGATAATCAGAAGGCGGGGCGCACCGCCGCCTGGATGGCGCAGCATCTGCTGCGTCAGCCCGGCAGCGTCGGCGTGCTGCTCGGCGATCACCGCTTTACCTGTCAGGAGAGCTGCGAAATCAGCTTTCGCTCCGGGATGCGCGAATATGGGGCGACGCAGCGCGTGCTTGAGCCGCTCAACACCCGTGAAAGCGTCGAGGGTGGCTATCGCGCCGCGCAGGCGCTGCTGGAGGAGCACGCCGATTTGCAGCTGATCTATGCGCCGTGTGGCGGCATCGAGGGGGTGGTGCGCGCGCTGCGCGAACAGGCGCAGCGCAGGGTCATGCTGCTCTGTCACGGGCCGGTGCAGGAGGGCGAACTGGCGCTTATCGACGGCACTATCACAGTGATGCTGCGCCATAACATCGAGACGATGGCGGCGGCCGTGGTGCGGCTTTGCACTGAGCGCCAGAACGAGGGCGACGCGCGCTATCAGCAGGTGGTGCTGCCTTTCGAGATTATCACCAGAGAAAACATGTAAATCATTTAGTTAATGATTTAAATGATAATTTTTTATCATTTTTATGATAAAAATAACTATGATCGCTATCAAAGAATAAAACTTCCACGGTTGTTTGATATGGAAAATATATTCGATACTCGCGGCAAATGTGCCAGCCCGGAGAGCTATCGTGACCATCCATATCGCCAACGCGCCCTGTAGCTGGGGCGTGGATAATCCCGACAATCCCTTTCTGCCGCCGTGGCAGACCGTACTGCGCGAAGCGGCGCATGCGGGCTACCGCAGCATTGAGCTTGGGCCGTGGCGCTATCTGCCAGTGGATCCAGAGCAGCTCAGCCGCGCCCTGAACCAGCACGGCCTGTCGATCGTCGCCGCCACGCTGTTCGACGATCTGGTCAGCGAGGCTAACTTTCCGGCAATGATCGCGCTGACGCACAGGCTGTGCCGCACCCTGTCCCAGATACCCACCGCCGCGAAGACCCACGGCGACAACGCGCCCGCGCCCTATCTGGTGATTATCGACTTCGGCAACCCCGAGCGCGCCCGGCTGGCCGGGCAGTCTGAACGCGCGCCGCGCCTCGGGGCGGCGGAGTGGCAGCGCCTGATGCGCCATATCACGCAAATCAGCGAGATCGCCTGGCGCGACTACGGCGTGCGGCCGGTGATCCATCCGCACGCGGGCGGCAGCATTGAGTTTGCCGACGAGCTGGCGCAGCTGGTGCAGGATATTCCGCATGAGGTGGCCGGGCTCTGCCTCGATACCGGCCATCTCTACTATGCGGGCATGGATCCCATCGCCGCGCTGCGGCGCTACTGGCATCGCATCGACTATCTCCACTTCAAAGATGTCAACGAGGCGGTCTGGCGCGACGTGCTGGCCCGCGGCCTCGACTTCTTCAGCGCCTGCGCCGAAGGGGTGATGTGCCCGATTGGCCAGGGCGCTATCGACTATCCGGCCGTGCGCGCCTTTCTGGCCGGGCAGGACTACCAGGGCTGGATCACGCTGGAGCAGGAGCGCGATCCGCGCCAGGCCGACACCAGCCTGCGCGACGTCAGCGCCAGCCTGAGCTATCTCAAATCCGTGGGTTTTTAAGGAGAAGACGATGATAAATGGTACAAAAGGGGTGGATCGCGCCCTGCGCTGGGGCATGATCGGCGGCGGCGGCACCAGCCAGATTGGCTATATTCACCGCTCGGCGGCGCTGCGCGACGGCAACTTTCAGCTGCTGGCGGGCGCGTTTGATATCGATGCCGAGCGCGGCCGCGCCTTCGGCGTCTCGCTGGGCGTGGCGGCCGAACGCTGCTATCCCGACTACGAGACGCTGTTCGCCGCCGAAGCGGCGCGCGAGGATGGCATTGAAGCGGTTTCCATCGCCACGCCCAATAATACCCACTTTGCGATCTGCCGCGCAGCGCTCAACGCCGGGCTGCACGTGGTGTGCGAAAAGCCGCTCTGCTTTACCACCCAGGAGGCGGACGAGCTGGAGCGGCTGTGCGCGGAGAAAAACCGGCTGATCGGCGTCACCTACGGCTATGCGGGGCATCAGCTGATCCAGCAGGCGCGGGAGATGATCGCCCAGGGGATGCTGGGGGAGATCCGCATCGTCAATATGCAGTTCGCCCACGGCTTTCACCATGAGGCGGTGGAGCTGCAAAATCCCAGCACGCGCTGGCGCGTCGATCCCCGCTTCGTCGGCCCCAGCTATGTGCTGGGCGATCTGGCGACCCATACGCTGTTCCTTGCCGAAACGATGGCGCCGCAGCTTAAGGTTAAACGGCTGCTCTGCGCGCGGCAGAGCTTTGTCGCCACGCGCGCGCCGCTGGAGGATAACGCCTGTGTGATGATGGAGTATGACAACGGCGCGGTGGGCACGCTCTGGGCCTCGGCGGTAAACTGCGGGTCGATGCACGGCCAGAAGATCCGCATCGTCGGCGCGAAGGCGAGCCTGGAGTGGTGGGACGAACAGCCCAACCAGCTGCGCTATGAGGTGCAGGGCGAACCGGTGCGTATTCTTGAGCGCGGCATGCCTTACCTGGCGGCGCGCGCGCTGGAAGAGGACCGCATCGGCGGCGGCCATGCCGAGGGGCTGTTCGAGGCCTGGTCGAATCTCTATCGCCGCTTCGCGCAGGCGTTCGCCGCCAGCGATCGCGGCGACGCCGCCTTTCTGCAAACCTTCTGGTATCCCGACGTCCATGCCGGGCTGGCGGGCGTGCGCTGGGTCGAGCAGTGCGTTAAATCGGCGGAGGCGGGCGCGGTCTGGGTCGAATGTTAGCGGCCCGCTGAGAGGCTAGTCGAGCAGCGACGGATCGGCGGCGATCATCAGCGCCTTCATCTCCTCGAAATGCTGGCGCGAGAAGTCGGGGATGCCTTCCCAGGCGCGCGCCGTCTTCTCCGCCACCGCGTCGCTGAGGATTTTCAGCGGCAGGCCGGTGGACCAGGCGGTGACCAGGATCTGGCAGGCGCGCTCCAGCGTCCAGATATCGTCGAAGGCTTCGCCGATATGGGACGCCGTGACCATTACGCCGTGGTTGCCCATCAGCAGGCGGCTTTTGCCCGCCAGCAGGCGCGCCAGCCGCGCGCCTTCCTCTACCGTGTCCGCCATACCGCCGTAAAGGGTATCGACCGCCACGCGGTTAAAGTAGCGCGCGCTATTCTGATCGATCGGCGGGATATGCGGCTCCGCCAGACAGGCGACGCTGGTGGTATAAACCGGATGCAGATGCAGCACCACGCGCGCCTCCGGCAGGCGCTGGTGGATCTGGCCGTGAATCGACCAGGCGGTGGCGTCCACGTCGTCGCGCTGCGCGCAGGCGGCATCGTCGGCGTTGAGCAGCAGCAGATCGCTGGCGCGAATGCGGGAAAAGTGCTTCCACTTCGGATTGAGCAGAAACTGCTTGCCGTCGGGGGAGACCGCCGCGCTAAAGTGGTTCGCCACCGCCTCGTGCATGCCCAGATGGGCAATAATGCGAAAAGTGGCGGCAAGATCGATGCGGGTTTGTTCTTCAAACGAGAGCGCCATAAATCTCTCCTGACAGGGGATTGAGAAGGGAACGCGGGCGACGCTTGCCTGACGCCCGCGTCGGGCTTACGGCTGCGGCATCAGGGTTTTGATATCCTCTGCGCTGGGAGCCTCAAAGTTATACTTCTTCAGCAGCGCGGCGTACGCCGGCGTTTTGCTGTACTTCTCCAGCCCGTCGATCAGCGCCTGCTTCACCTCATCGTTGCCTTTCTTCACGCCGAAGCCGTTCAGCACCGGATAGATCAGCGTTTCAGAGGAGATCTGCACCCGGTTGCCCAGCTTCTGCACCACGCCGCGCGCCACGGCGGCGTCGGTGATCTGTGCCTCGACCGCATGGGACAGCATCGCCTGGGTGGTTTGCGGATCGGTGGTGTATTCGCTGATGGCGATAGGTGGCTTACCGTTCTTCACGCAGTAGTCGGCAGAGAGCTTATGCAGCTGCTGTAGCCAGGAGGTGGCCCCCATTGAGCCAATTTTATGGCCGCAAAACTCTTCTGGCGTTTTCGGCTGGTAGGCGCTGCCTTTCAGCGACAGGATCGCTTCGCCGCTCTTGAGATAGGGGATCATATCGATCACCTTCAGGCGTTCTGCGGTGATGTACATCGAGGAGTTGGTGATATCGAAACGGTTGCCCTGCAGGCCGGTGATCAGGTTAGGAAAGCGGGTATCAAGGTTAACCGCCTGGCGGCCCATCATCTTCGCCAGCCCGTCGAGAAACTCGATATCAAAGCCGGTCGGTTTGTTGTTCTCAATATATTCATAGGGGAAAAAGGTCATATCGGAACCGGCGATGATTTTCCCCGGCTGCTGGAACGCCGAGGCGCTAAACGACCCCAGCGCGACGCTGGCGGCCAAAAAAGTCAGGGCAACAGATTTCATAGAGCCTCCGTGGTGGCGATTAGGCGCGGGCAAGATCGTTGCCAGCCTGCTGAACAAAGAAGGATGCGCCGCTCGGCTTCTGCGGCAGACGGAACTGGTTGGCGGTGCTGCGGATGGTGCCGCTCTCCTGGCCAGACACCAGCGCGCCGGCGTCCCGGCTCGGCAGCGGGTTTTCGCCGAAGGGCAGGGCGTCTTCCGCCGCATAGACGGCGATAAACAGCGTGCGCGGCAGCGCGGTTTCGTTGGGGCTGGAGGCGTGGAGCAGGCGCGTGTGCATAAAGCAGACCGAGCCTGGCGGGCCGAAACAGGCGGCAGGCTGGCCGCACTCCGCTTCGACCACCGTTTGATCCACCGCGCCGGTAAAGCGGCCGTTTTGCCAGTGGGAGTAGAGCGGGCCTTTATGGCTGCCCGGCACCACGTTCAGCGGGCCGTTTTCCGGGGTAACTTCGCTGACCATTAGCAGCGCGGTGACGATGTCGTCGTTGCTGTGCGGCGTGAAGAGAAAATCCTGATGCCACTCAACTTTGGTAGCGGTGTGCGGCAGCTTGGAGTTGATCTTGCTGTGGTGAAAGCGCGCGCCCTGGCCGCCGGTCAGCTGGCCGGCAATCTGCGCCATGCGCGACTGCAGCGCGGCGTGGCGATAGGCCGCAGAGATTTCGGTTGGCGAGCTGACGCGGCGCAGCGACGGATGGTCGGCGCGGTGATCGCTTTCCAGATCGAAACGCGCGCGGCCGTCCAGGGTGTCGCCGTACGCCGCCTGCTGGCTGCGGCTCTCTTCCACCCAGCCGTCAAAATCGTGCTGCAGCGCGGCGATCTCTCCTGCGCTCAATACGTTTTCCACCACCAGAAACCCCTGCTGGTGATACTGATCTATCTGCCACTGTTCGATCATGATTTTCCCTCGTGCGGGTTAAATGGGTTAAGCCAGAGAAACATCTTTTAAAAAGGCTTCAACGCGCGGGTGCTGCCCGCTGCGCATCGCCTGCGGCGCGTCGTCGCAGACAACGCGGCCCTTTTCCATAAATACGATGCGGTCAGAGACCTTAAAGGCGAAGTTCATCTCATGGGTGACGATCACCATGGTGATGCCCTCATGCGCCAGGGTTTCAATCACCTGCAGCACTTCGTTGACCTTTTCCGGATCGAGCGCCGAGGTCGGCTCGTCAAACAGCATGATCTGCGGACGCATCATCAGGGCGCGGGCAATAGCGACGCGCTGCTGCTGGCCGCCGGAGAGCTGGTGCGGATATTTCCACGCGTGCTCCAGCATGCCGACCTTGTGCAGCAGCTCGCAGGCGTGCTGCCTGAGTTCGTCGCGCGCTGCCAGGCGGTGGTAGCGCGGCGCCAGCATCAGGTTGTCCAGCACATTGAGATGCGGGAACAGGTTGAAGCTCTGGAAGACCATGCCGATGTTGAGGCGGTGTTCGGCGTGCTCAATAAAGCGCGGCTTCTGCTCGCCCTGCTGGGTGAGATGGATAAAGGGCTGGCCGTTAATGCGGATTTCGCCGTTGTCGATCTGCTCCAGCCCGTTCAGCAGGCGGATCAGCGTGGTTTTGCCGGAGCCGGAGGGGCCAATGACCGACACCACTTCTCCCGGCTGGATTTGCAGGCTGACCGCGCCCAGCACTTCAACATTGTTATAGGCCTTATGCAGGCGCGAGGCCTGCAGCGCCGGGCCGCTGCTCTGCGCCGCCGGGCGCGCCAGTGGGGTGGCCCCGCGCTGCGCCAGCGCGAAAAGCTGGTCATCCACCTTGCCTGACGGACGGCGCTGGGTAACGTCGAGGTGGCGCTCCAGCTGCTTCAGCAGGAAGTCGAACACCGTCACGATCAGCACGTAGTAGCAGGCGACCGCCGCCATGGTCTCCATCACCAGGAAGTTCTGCGAATAGAGACGCTGGCCGACCATCAGGATCTCGGTCAGGGAGATCACCGATACCAGCGAGCTGAGCTTAACGATGGCGATATATTCGTTCGCCAGCGCGGGCAGTGCGACGCGCACCGCCTGCGGAATAATGATGCGCCACTGGATACCGGCGAAGCGCAGGCCGAGCGCCCGCGCGGCTTCGCTCTGGCCTTTGGGAATCGACAGCAGTCCGCCGCGATGAATTTCGGCGATATAGGCGCTTTCGCTGAGCACCATAGCGATCAGGCCCGCCCAGAAGGGATCGCTCAGCAGCGCAGAGGTTCCCGGCGCGGCCTGCGGCAGGTTATAGACGAAAATCAGCAGCACCAGCAGCGGCAGGCTGCGGAACAGCCAGATATAGCCGCGCGCCGGCAGGTTGAACAGCAGGCGGTTCGACTGCTTCGCCAGCGCGAGAATAAATCCCACTACGATACTGATGCCCCAGGTGAGCAAGCTCAGTTTAATGACGGTCCAGGTCGCCAGCCAGAATTCGGCGTCGCTGAACAGGCTGAACATATAGTTCCAGTTAAAAGTCATGAGGCATTTCACTCGCTCAAATAAACGCGAATTCCAGAAAATTCGCCGCTGTCGATATATTCACACTATGGCGGCAGCGGCTAATTTGAGGCAATTAGTAAATTGTTGCCTTCAGACTTTAAAAAAACTATCCAGCCAAAAAACGGCGGAAAATGATGCGCCGCGCTGATTAATTTAAAAAGGGGCGCTTTTTCATTGGGCGCAATTTAGCTCGCCAATGGGTTGCTCTGTTAAAGAGCAGTCCTGTGCCAAAATGATGCAGTGATAAAAATAAATGTTTTTTGCGACAGAATTAGATTTATTCAGGCGTTGATATATCAGCAACAAAGGATATTTTTTGATGCGCGCCGCACGCCAGCAGGCTGCGCATTAACAGGGCGCAGGAGTGGCATGGCCCTTGCAGAGAAAAGAGACCTGTAAAAAAGCGCGCCAGTCGAGCACGCTAAAAGAGATAAGTAAGGTTTTTATGATGCGATTCACGCTGAAACAGCTTAAGTACTTTGTCACGGTGGTCGAAACAGAGAGCATCGCCGAAGCGTCACGCCAGCTGCATATCGCGCAGCCCTCTATCTCCATCGCCATTAAAAACCTGGAAGATACCTTTGATCAGCAGCTGTTTATTCGCCACCACGCGCAGGGGGTCTCCCTGACGCCGGGCGGTCGCCGTTTCTACGAGAAGGCACGCGATCTGCTGCGGCTCTCCTATGAGTTTGAGCAGAACTCGCGCGCCGAGCATCAGCTGGTTTCCGGCACCATCGCCGTTGGCTGCTTTGAGTCAGCCGCGCCGCTCTACCTGCCGAAGCTTATCGCCGGGTTTAAAAAAATCTATCCCGATATCACCATCGAGCTGTATGACGGCGAGCAGCATGAGCTGATGCACGGGCTGCACCGCGGACGTTTCGACCTGGCGTTTCTTTACGATCTCGATCTCGACCACTCCATCAAAAAAGAACCGCTGAACGCGCCGCATCGGCCCTATGCGCTGCTGCCCGCCGCGCATCCGCTGGCGCGCCAGGCGACGGTGACGCTGCAGCAGCTGAGCCGCGAACCAATGATCCTGCTGGATGCGATCCCGAGCAAAAACTACTTTATCCGCATCTTTAAAGAGAAGGGCTATCATCCTGAGGTCGCCTACAGTTCGCCCTCAATTGAAATGGTGCGCTGCATGGTGGGCCAGGGATTAGGTTTTTCCGTGCTGGTGACGCGTCCCTGCTCCGATATTACCTACGACGGACAGCAACTAATTCACCTTGAGATTGAAGATGAGATGGCGGATTCGATGCTGATAATGGCCTATCTGCAAAATAATGAGCCGACACGGCCGGCGCAATTGTTTATGGAATATTGTCGTCGTGCCGAACTTTTTCCTGCGCCGTTGCGTCAATAATTTTTTTTCAGGCGAGTAGGCCGCGCAGCCTAATAAATTCCTATGCAGGTGTTAGCTTTATAATATTTTACCCGCTCTGTCGGCTCAAATAGTCTTGGAAACCTTCCCTATGGTGAATATATCGGCCGGCGGCTGGTTGAAGGACGCGGAAATGACAGAGATGAAAACAGAGACTGATACCCTGGTGATTGGTGCCGGGCAGGCGGGCGTCGCGATGAGCGAACACCTGAGCCGCCTCGATGTGCCGCACCTGGTGCTGGAGAAAAACCGCATCGCCGAAGCCTGGCGCAGCGGGCGCTGGGATTCGCTGGTGGCGAATGGCCCGGCCTGGCACGACCGCTTTCCCGGCATGGCGTTTCCGGAGTGTGCGCCCGACAGCTTCGTCGCCAAAGAGAAGGTGGCGGACTACTTCGTCGCCTACGCGGAAAAATTTCATGCGCCGATCCGCACCGGCGTGGAGGTGCTGCGCGTGGAGCGCAACAGCGGGCGGGCAGGATTTACCGTGTACACCTCGGAGGGCGTGATTGAGGCGCAGCGCATCGTGGCGGCCACCGGCCCCTTTCAGAAGCCGGTTATCCCGGGGATCGCGCCGCGCAGCGAGCGCCTGACGCAGATCCACTCCGCTGACTACCGCAACCCGCAGCAGCTGCCGGAGGGGGGCGTGCTGGTGATCGGCGCCGGATCCTCTGGCGTGCAGATCGCCGATGAGCTGCAGCGCGCGGGCAGAAGGGTCTATCTCTCGGTTGGCCCGCACGATCGCCCACCGCGCGCCTATCGCAACCGCGATTTCTGCTGGTGGCTGGGGGTGCTCGGCATGTGGGACGCGGCGGCGAGCCAGCCGGGTAAAGAGCACGTCACCATCGCCGTCAGCGGGGCGCGCGGCGGCCATACCGTAGATTTCCGCGCGCTGGCGAACCAGGGTGTCTGTCTGGTCGGCATGACCCAGGCGTTCGACGGCGAAACGGTGCGGTTTCAGCCCGACCTCGCGCAGAACATCGCGCGCGGCGACGCCAGCTATCTGGCGCTGCTGGATGCGGCGGATGACTATATCGCCCGCAACGGCCTCGATCTGCCGGAGGAGCCGGAGGCGCGCCATTTCCTGCCCGATCCCGCCTGCGTCGCCCATCCGCTCAGCGAACTCAACCTCGCCAGCGCGGGCGTGAACAGCATTATCTGGGCAACCGGCTATGTGGCGGACTACAGCTGGCTGGCGGTCGACGCCTTTGATGAGAAGGGCAAACCGCAGCACCATCGCGGCGTTTCCGCCGAGCCGGGCGTCTACTTTCTCGGCCTGCCCTGGCTCTCCCGGCGCGGCTCTACTTTTATCTGGGGCGTCTGGCACGACGCGAAATATATCGCCGACCAGATTGCGATTCAGCGCCAGTATCAGCACTACCAGACCGCGTCGCCCTTTTAACCCAGCAGGAGAGCCATGATGCCAACCCATACCCGTATTCGCATGTTTAACACCAAAGAGACCTATCCCAATCAGGCGCTCGATAACGATCTCTGTCAGGCGGTGCGCGCAGGCAACACCGTGTACGTCCGCGGCCAGGTCGGTACCGATTTCGACGGTAATCTGGTCGGGCTGGGCGAACCGGGCCTGCAGGCGGCGCAGGCGATGAAGAACGTCAAGCAGCTGCTGGAAGAGGCGGGCAGCGACCTGTCCCATATCGTGAAAACCACCACCTATATCACCGATCCGCGCTACCGCGAGCCGGTCTACCTGGAAGTAGGCAAATGGCTAAAAGGCGTCTTCCCCATCTCAACCGGGCTGGTGGTGTCGGCGCTGGCGCAGCCGCAGTGGCTGATGGAGATTGACGTCATCGCCGTGATCCCGGATAGCTGGCACGGTAAGGAGGCGTCATGACCCTTTCGATTAGCGCGCGCTGTCCAGAGAGCGGGCAGTTGGGCGTTGCCATCAGCTCCTCCAGCATCGCGGTCGGCGCGCGCTGCCCCTGGCTGCAGGCGGGAACGGGCGCGGTCTCCAGCCAGAACATTACCCTGCCCGCGCTGGGACAGCAGATCCTGGCGCAGCTGGAAGCGGGCGCGTCGGCGCAGCAGGCGCTGAAGCTGGCGCTGGCGGAGGATCGCTTTAGCGACTATCGCCAGGTCACGGTGATCGACTCCGCCGGCGAGGTGGCGCACTTCAGCGGCAGCGAAACCCTGGGTGTCTGGAAGGTGGCGCAGGGTGAAAACTGCGTGGCGGCGGGCAATATGCTGGCGGACGGCGCGGTAATCGACGCGATGGTTGCCGCGTTTGATGCCTCTTCCGGCGAGCTTGCCAGCCGACTGATCGCCGCGCTTCAGGCGGGCATCGCGCGCGGCGGCGAGGCGGGGCCGGTGCATTCCGCCGCCGTGAAGGTGGTGGATGACTACACCTGGCCGCTGGTGGATCTGCGCGTGGACTGGGCTGACGAGGATCCGGTCGGCGAGCTGTCGCGGCTGTGGCTCGCCTACGAACCGCAGATGGAGGCCTACGTGACGCGCGCGCTCGATCCGCGCGACGCGCCGAGCTACGGCGTGCCGGGCGATGAATAGCGCGCTGCGCGAGACGCTGTCGGCGCTGCTCGCCTTCGATACCACCAGCCGTGAATCGAACCTGGCGCTGATCGGCTTTATCCGCGACGTCCTTGCCCGGCGCGGCGTTACGGCTGAGCTTTTTTATGACGAGAGCGGCGCTAAAGCCAACCTCTATGCGCGGCTGGGGCCGGCGGGCGACGGCGGGGTGCTGCTGTCGGGCCATACCGACGTGGTGCCGGTCGACGGACAGCGCTGGACGGTACCGCCTTTTGCGCTGACCGAGCGCGACGGGCGCTGCTATGGCCGCGGCAGCGCCGATATGAAAGGGTTTATCGCCTGCGTGCTGGCGTCGCTGGATCGCTTTTTAGCGCAGCCGCTGCGGATGCCGCTACATCTCGCTTTCTCCTGCGACGAGGAGGTTGGCTGTCTGGGCGTGCGCTCGCTGGTGGCCCACCTCAGCGCATCGCCGGAAAAGCCCGCGCTCTGCATAATCGGCGAGCCCACGGCAATGCGCCCGGTTTACGGTCATAAAGGCAAAGTGGCGATGCGCTGTCAGGTGCGCGGCCGCGCCTGTCATTCCGCCTATGCGCCAGAGGGCGTTAACGCCATCGAACAGGCGGCGCAGCTAATTGGCCATATCGCCAGCGTCAGCGAGTCGCTGCGGCAGACGCAGGATGCGCGGTTCAATCCGCCGTTCAGCACGCTGCAGGTCGGCACGATTCAGGGCGGGGCAGCGCTCAATATCGTGCCGCAGGATTGCCAGTTCGACTTTGAGCTGCGCACCCTGCCGGCGGCCGATGTTGATGGCGTGCTGGAGAATATCGCGGCCTTTGCGCGCGACCAGCTGCTGCCCGCGATGCGCGAGCGGGCGCCGGAGAGTGAGATTGCATTTCAGCCGCTGGGCGCCTATCCCGGCCTGTTGACCGATCCGCAGAGCGACTTCGCCCGCTGGCTGGCGCAGTGGAGCGGCAGCGACACCTTTTCCACCGTCGCCTTTGGCACGGAAGGGGGACTGTTCGACGAGATTGGCATTGCGACGCTGGTATGCGGGCCGGGGAGTATGGCACAGGGACATCAGGCGGACGAGTTTGTCGCTGTCGAGCAGCTTGAGCGCTGCATGGAGATGCTGGGCAATCTTTGCGACTGGATGCGCGCCGGTTAACCGGGTGCGACGACGGATTGCGCACAAAGCAAAAACCCCCGCCGAAGCGAGGGTTTTAAATTTTGGTGCCCGAACCCGGACAAAAATGCCGGGAGCATTTTTGCATTGTCGCGCCTGCGCGGCAAACCCGCAGGGCGAGCCGCTGGACGCGGCGAGGTCATCGAACCGGTTCGATGAACGGGTTCCGCACAAAAGCAAAAACCCAGCCATAAGGCTGGGTTCTCTAATTAGTGGTGCCCGAACCCGGAATCGAACCAGGGACACGGGGATTTTCAATCCCCTGCTCTACCGACTGAGCTATTCGGGCAACGGGGCGCATTAAACCGTAATGGCCGCTTCGCGTCAACGCCTTTCCGGTAAAAAAGCGGGAAAACGTGACTGATTGCCTGATTTTCAGGCAAAAGCGGCAAAACCCTAGGCCAGGGCGCCGTTAGCGCGGCACAGCGCGATGCGCAGCACATCTTCCGCCAGACGTTTGGCTGTCGCCACGTCCTGCACATTGCGCTTCACCAGCAGCCTGCTGAGGCAGCCTTCCAGGATCAGCTCAAGCTGGTCCGCCACCATCGTCGGATTATCCAGCCCCAGCTCTACCAGAATGGCGTGGGTGAAATGCCAGGAAGCCTGTTTCTGCTGCTCGGCAATCTGGTGTACCGGCTGATCCGGCTGCGGATAAAAGCTACAGGCGGCAATAAACAGGCAGCCGGGAAAGCGGCCTTTCTGCACCTGCTCACTCAGCACATGATAGCGCGCCAGCAGCTTCTGCTCGCCGTCCAGCTCGCTGAGCAATACCTGACGCCGCCAGCTGTCGATCTGCTGCCCGTGATAGCGCAACGCATCGTAGAGCAGGGCGTCGCTGTCGCGCCAGAGCGCTTCCAGCTGCGGCAGCGTCACTTCGCTGCTGGTCGCCAGCTGCGGTAATAATGACGTCGTCGCCGCCAGTCCATGTTTTTCGAGCGCATTTAACGCATGCTCGAGTATCTGTTCACGCTGCAAATGACGTCTCCTCTCTTTACCAGTCCGCCGATGGCGGGAATTCCAGTGTCGTTCAACGCGCCCGATTCTGCAAATGTGTGCGGAAATCCTCCGCGTTGAGAAAGCCCGTCACGCGCGAGCCGGGGATCTCACGGCCCTGCGCATCGAAAAACAGGATGGTCGGCAGGCCAAGCACCTGAAGATGCTGCAACAGGGCGTTATCCGTGGCGTTATTCGCGGTGACGTTTGCCTGCAACAGCTGGTAGCGGCCCAGCGCCTCACGCACGCCCGGCTCGCTGAAGGTATATTTTTCAAACTCTTTGCACGCCACGCACCAGTCGGCGTAGAGATCGACCATGGTGACGCGGCCGTTGGCCTGTTGCAGCGCCGTGTCGAGCTGCGGCGCAGAGGCAATATGTTTAAAGGGCAGCGGCGCCACCGTCGGCGATGCGGCCGGTGCATCCCAGACCCACTCCTGCAAGGGATGGGCGCTGACGAGCGCCGCCGCCAGCATCACTATCTGCACCAGCCGCCATTTGCCGCCCTGGCCGCGCAGGCTGTGGCAAAAGGCCCAGGCGAAACCGGCAACGCCCAGCGCGCTCCAGAGCCGCACGCCCCACGTATCGCCCAGCACGCGTTCCAGCAAAAATACCGGCAGCGCCAGGATGACGAAGCCGAAACCTTGCTTAACCGTCTGCATCCAGGGACCACTTTTCGGCAGCAGGCGGTTGCCGAACATCGTAACCAGGATCAACGGCAGGCCCATGCCCATCGCGTAGAGCCACAGCGTGCCCGCGCCGGTCCAGAGATTACCGCTTTGGGCGATATAGAGCAGAATAGCGCTAAGCGGCGCGGTGGTGCAGGGCGAGCAGATCAGGCCCGCCAGCGCGCCCATCAGGAACACCCCCGGCAGCGAGCCGCCCTGCTGGCGGTTGCTCCACAGGGTAAGGCGCGTCTGAACGCTGGCGGGCAGCTGCAGCTGGAACAGGCCGAACATCGACAGCGCCAGCAGGGTGAAAATCAGCGATAAACCGATTAGCACATAAGGATGCTGCAGCGCTGCCTGAAAGCGCAGGCCCGCCGCCGCAACCACCACGCCCAGCAGCGTATAGGTCAGCGCCATGCCCAGCACGTAGATTAGCGCCAGGCTAAACAGCCGCAGCAAGGAGCCACTGCGCTGGCCGCCGAGAATAATTCCGGCGATCAGCGGATACATCGGCAACACGCAGGGGGTAAAGGCGACGCCGATGCCGATCAGCAGCGCCCAGAGCGGCGAGAAGGGCAGCGGCGCGGCCGACGCGGGCTGGACGCTGACCGCTGGCGGCGTCGCGTCGGCGGCCACCGCGGTTAGCGGGATGGTGCGCATCTCGGGCGGATAGCAGAAGCCCGCCGCCGCGCAGCCCTGATAGGTCACCCTGAGGCTGGCGCCGCTGGCGGCCTGGCGTAGCTGCACCGGTACGCTGAGATCCTGCGGGTAGATTTCGCTTTTGCCGTAAAACTCATCTTCATGCGGCTGGCCTGGGGGCAGCTCCACCGGCGCGATCTGCGCCTGCTGCGCGCTGACATGAATCTGCTGACGGTAAAGGTAGTAGCCCTCTTTTACCTTCCAGCTGAGCGTCAGCTGCTGGCCCTGCTGGCTGAAATCGAAAGCAAACGCCTGGTCCACGGGGACAAAGCGGCTGCTGGCGTTTGGAGAGAAAATGGAGGCCTGCGCCGGCAGCGCGATAAACAGCGCCAGCGCAAAGGCGATCAGACAAGAGATGCGTGCAGCCATGACAAGTATTCACTGTCTCCATGTTGAACCGGTAGCGCCAGCAGTTCAGGCACTTCAAAGGGGTGTTCGCGCTTAAGCAGATCCATCAGCGCCTGCTGGTGCGTGGTACTGCTTTTTAACAGCAGCTGGACTTCGCTGGCCTGCTCCAGCTTGCCCTGCCAGACGTAAAGCGAAGTGGCGCCGGGCAGCAGCGTAACGCAGGCGGCAAGCTTCGCCTCCAGCGCCTGAGCGGCGAGCCTTCGCGCGCAGGCTTCATCCGGCGCGGTACAAAGAATCACAACGGCGTTCATCGCGTCGCTCCTGGTTGCGGAAAGCGAGGATGATAGCACGCTCGCCGCACGTCAGGCTTTACCGGTTGTAACCGTGCTACAGCACCAGGCCGCCGATTAAAAAGCCGAACAGCACCGACAGCGCAATCGCCAGCACGCCCGGCACGATAAAGGCGTGGTTAAACACATATTTGCCAATGCGCGTCGAGCCGGTGTCGTCCATTTCGACGGCGGCCAGCAGCGTCGGATAGGTCGGCAGCACGAACAGCGCAGAAACGGCGGCGAAAGAGGCGATGGCGGTATGCGGCGACACCCCCAGCAGCAGCGCGGCGGGCATAAGCGCCTTGGCGGTGGCCGCCTGCGAATAGAGCAGCATGGAGGCGAAAAACAGCGCCACCGCCAGCAGCCAGGGCGCCTGCTGCAGCAAATCACCCGCCAGCTGCTGGATCTCGCCAATATGCGCTTTGACAAAAGTATCGCCGAGCCAGGCGACGCCCATTACGCAGACGCAGGCGCTCATGCCCGACTTAAAGGTGCTGGCGCTGAGAATAGCGCTGGTGTCGATTTTGCAGCTCAGCGAGATCAGGGTAGCGATGGTCAGCATAAAGACCACGATCGCCTCGTTGCGCGGCAGCGGCGGATTGGCAATCAGGCCTACGCCGTCGCTGATAGCGGTGGCGTAGAGCACTACCGCAACGATGCCGACCAGAAACAGCAGCACCGATCGTCTGGCACCGGGCTTCTCTTCGTAGCGGCTCGCCCCGCGCAGCTTGACTTCGCCTCTGGCCAGGCGCGCCTGATAAACCTCATCTTCGTGCAGCTCTTTGCCGAGGAAGTTGGTGACCAGCGCGGCGAGAAACAGGCCGATCATCGTTGAGGGGATGGCGATCGCCAGCAGGGCGATATAGCCGACGCCGCGCGGCTCCAGCAGCGAGGCGAAGAACACCACCGCGGCGGAGAGCGGCGAGGCGGTGATGGCGATCTGCGAGGCGACCACGGCGATGGAGAGCGGACGCGACGGGCGCACGCCTTGCTCTTTCGCCACTTCGGCTATCACCGGCAGCGTCGAGAAGGCGGTATGGCCGGTGCCCGCCAGCAGCGTCATTGTATAAGTCACCAGCGGCGCCAGCAGCGTGACGTAGCGCGGATGGCGGCGCAGCAGCCGTTCCGCCAGGCTAACCAGATAATCCATGCCGCCCGCGACCTGCATCGCGGCGATAGCGGCGATGACCGCCATAATGATCTCAATCACGTCAAAGGGGATAGCGCCGGGCTTCAGCCCGCAGAGCAGCGTCAGCGCCAGCACGCCCAGCCCGCCGGCGAATCCGATCCCGATACCGCCCAGACGCGCGCCTAACCAGATCGCCAGCAGGACGATCGCTAATTCAACGACGATCATTCGTCACCTCATAAGAGTGAGAAAAAGAGCCGGTTATGTACCAAATAAAAAGGCGCGCCGTGTTGATCGCGGCGCGCCTTTTTTCGCATTGTGAAAACAGACCTACTGTTCGTTTTCGTCAGTATAGCGACGCGCCTTGTAGACCGGGTACATCAGGTTCTGCACCGAGAAGATGTCATCCAGCTCGCTTTCGGTCAGCAGGCCGCGCTCCAGCACCACTTCGCGCACGCTTTTACCGGTTTCCGCGCAGATCTTGCCGACGATATCGCCGTTGTGATGGCCAATGTACGGGTTGAGGTAGGTCACGATGCCGATGGAGTTAAAGACGTAGGCTTCGCACACCGCTTTGTTAGCGGTAATACCGTTAACGCATTTCTCCAGCAGGTTGTAGCAGGCGTTGGTGAGAATGCTGATCGACTCGAACAGCGCCTGGCCAATAACCGGCTCCATAACGTTGAGCTGCAGCTGGCCCGCTTCCGCCGCCATGGTTAAGGTGGTGTCGTTGCCAATCACCTTGAAGCAGACCTGGTTCACCACTTCCGGCACCACCGGATTGACCTTGGCGGGCATAATTGAGGAGCCCGCCTGCAGTTCCGGCAGGTTGATCTCGTTCAGGCCTGCGCGCGGGCCGGAAGAGAGCAGGCGCAGGTCGTTGCAGATCTTCGACAGCTTCACCGCCAGGCGCTTCAGCGACGAGTGCACCATCACGTAAGCACCGCAGTCGGAGGTCGCTTCGATCAGATCTTCCGCTGGCACCACCGGCAGGTTGCTCACCTCGGCGAGACGCTGCACCGCCAGCTGCTGATAGCCGTCCGGCGTGTTGAGGCGCGTGCCGATCGCCGTGGCACCCAGGTTCACCTCCAGCAGCAGCTCGGCGGTGCGCAGAATGCTGCGCGTCTCTTCGTTCAGCAGCACGTGGAAAGCGTGGAACTCCTGGCCGAGCGTCATCGGCACCGCGTCCTGCAGCTGGGTGCGGCCCATCTTGAGAATGGTTTCGAACTCCGCCGCCTTGCGCTCAAAACCTTCGCCCAGCTCTTTGATCGCGTCCAGCAGCTTGAGAATCGAGCTGTAGACCGCGATACGGAAGCCGGTGGGATAGGCGTCGTTGGTGGACTGGCATTTATTGACGTGATCGTTGGGGTTAAGGAACTGATATTCGCCTTTCTGGTGGCCCATCAGTTCCAGCCCGATATTGGCCAGTACTTCGTTGGTGTTCATATTGACCGAGGTGCCCGCGCCGCCCTGATAGACGTCGACCGGAAACTGATCCATGCATCTGCCGTTATTCAGCACCTCGTCACAGGCCTGAATAATGGTGTTGGCGATATTGCGCGGAATGGTTTGCAGCTCTTTATTGGCGAGCGCGGCGGCTTTTTTCACCATCACCATGCCGCGTACGAATTCAGGGATGTCGCTGATTTTACTGTTGCTGATACGGAAATTTTCAATCGCACGCAGAGTATGAACGCCGTAGTAGGCATCCGCGGGGACTTCACGCATGCCTAGCAGGTCTTCTTCGATACGAATGTTGTTCGCCATGATAACCTTCTTGTTATTGGCCGCTTGCGCTGGCGCTATCCATCACAGGTGATGTATTGATTTGTCGTGGAAAGCCGGAGCCGACAGTGTATCCGCCTCGACACCGGCGCGCACGATCATATGCTGCCGCCGGGCTAAAGCGCGAGCATGGACAGGTATCCATGCATCAATTATTGCTGCAATAACTACGATATGTGAGATGACGCACAAATTTAACCCTTCTGTAAATATTTGAAAACAGCGGTTGAATTAGCGTTACGGCAGGCCCATCTCATGGCTATGCCGTTTGACAGGGCATTTTCCGCTGCCTGCCTGACGCAGAGCAGCCCGACTAAAAGGAGAATACGGTGCGCTGGTTACCGTTAATCATTATTTTTGCGCTCGCCTGGATTGAGATCACCCTGTTTATTCAGGTGGCTCACGCGCTGGGCGTGTTGCTGACCATGCTGCTGGTGATTTTCACCTCGGCAATCGGCGTGTCGCTGGTGAAAAACCAGGGCATGAAAAACTTTATGCTGATGCAGGAGAAGCTGGCGCGCAACGAGAGCCCGGCCGAAGAGATGATTAAAAGCGTGTCGCTGATCATCGCGGGTTTCCTGCTGCTGCTGCCTGGCTTCTTTACCGACTTCCTCGGCCTGCTGCTGCTGTTGCCGCCGGTGCAAAAGCATCTGACCCTGAAGCTGATGCCCCACCTGCGCGTCTGGCGCGGCCCTGGCGCCGGCCCGGACAGCGGATTCACCGTGGATGGTGAGTATGAGCGCAAGGACAGCGACCGCATCGGCCATGACGATCGCCACGATCGCTAAAGGCGGTTCAGAAAGAGAAGCGTGACCTGAGGTCGCGCTTTTTTTATGCGCGGCGCGAAACGCGGCCCTTTTGTGCAAAATATGGGCAGTTGTCATCGCCAGGTAAAAAAATTGTCCTGGCGCCCCTTGAAAGCCATTTTAACCGACCCTATCTCTTGCACCACGAGGCCGGAAGCCCTGCAGCCCGGCGTTCAACCCAGAAACTGAATGATTGGACTTCTCAAAGGAGAGCTATCTAATGAAAATTCGTCCGTTGCACGATCGCGTTATCGTCAAGCGTAAAGAAGTTGAAGCTAAATCTGCTGGCGGCATCGTTCTGACCGGCTCTGCAGCAGGCAAATCAACCCGTGGCGAAGTACTGGCCGTGGGCAATGGTCGCATCCTGGAAAATGGTGAAGTGAAGCCGCTGGACGTTAAAGTTGGCGATCTGGTGATCTTTAGCGAAGGCTACGGCGCGAAAACTGAAAAGATCGACAACGAAGAAGTGCTGATCATCTCTGAAAGCGACATTCTGGCGATTGTTGAAGCGTAATTACGCGGAACTCACTGAACGAAACGAATTTAAGGGACAATTGAAATGGCAGCTAAAGACGTAAAATTCGGTAATGACGCTCGCGTAAAAATGCTGCGCGGCGTGAACGTACTGGCAGATGCAGTAAAAGTTACCCTGGGCCCGAAAGGCCGTAACGTGGTTCTGGATAAATCTTTTGGTGCACCGACCATCACGAAAGATGGCGTGTCCGTAGCGCGTGAGATCGAACTGGAAGACAAGTTCGAAAACATGGGCGCGCAGATGGTGAAAGAAGTTGCCTCTAAAGCGAACGACGCAGCAGGCGACGGTACCACCACCGCAACCGTACTGGCGCAGTCAATCATCACCGAGGGCCTGAAAGCTGTGGCTGCGGGTATGAACCCGATGGATCTGAAGCGCGGTATCGACCAGGCCGTTGTTGCAGCGGTTGAGCAGCTGAAAGCGCTCTCTGTTCCTTGCTCAGACTCTAAAGCTATCGCTCAGGTCGGCACCATTTCCGCTAACTCCGATGAGAGCGTCGGCACCCTGATCGCCCAGGCGATGGAAAAAGTGGGTAAAGAAGGCGTTATCACCGTTGAAGAAGGCACCGGTCTGCAGGACGAGCTGGACGTGGTTGAAGGTATGCAGTTCGATCGCGGCTACCTCTCTCCGTACTTCATCAACAAGCCGGAAACGGGCGCAGTTGAGCTGGAATCACCGTTCATCCTGCTGGCTGACAAAAAAATCTCCAACATCCGCGAAATGCTGCCGGTGCTGGAAGCCGTTGCTAAAGCAGGCAAACCGCTGCTGATCGTTGCTGAAGATGTTGAAGGCGAAGCGCTGGCAACGCTGGTGGTCAACACCATGCGCGGCATCGTGAAAGTTGCTGCGGTGAAAGCGCCGGGCTTCGGCGACCGTCGTAAAGCGATGCTGCAGGATATCGCTATCCTGACCGGCGGTACCGTTATCTCTGAAGAGATCGGTATGGAGCTGGAAAAAGCGGCGCTGGAAGATCTGGGCCAGGCAAAACGCGTGGTTATCAACAAAGACACCACCACCATCATCGATGGCGTGGGTGAAGAGGCGACGATTCAGGGCCGTGTAACCCAGATTCGTCAGCAGATCGAAGAAGCAACCTCTGACTACGACAAAGAAAAACTGCAGGAGCGCGTAGCGAAACTGGCAGGCGGCGTGGCCGTTCTGAAAGTAGGCGCAGCAACTGAAGTTGAAATGAAAGAGAAGAAAGCCCGCGTTGAAGATGCCCTGCACGCAACCCGTGCTGCGGTAGAAGAAGGCGTGGTAGCGGGTGGCGGCGTGGCGCTGGTTCGCGTTGCAGCACAGCTGGCCGATCTGCGTGGTCAGAACGAAGATCAGAACGTCGGTATCAAAGTTGCGCTGCGCGCAATGGAAGCACCGCTGCGTCAGATCGTCTCTAACGCCGGCGAAGAGCCGTCTGTTGTCGCTAACAACGTGAAAGCGGGCGACGGTAACTACGGTTACAACGCGCAGACTGAAGAGTACGGCAACATGATCGACTTCGGTATCCTGGACCCAACCAAAGTGACCCGTTCTGCCCTGCAGTACGCGGCCTCTGTTGCTGGTCTGATGATCACCACCGAATGCATGGTGACCGACCTGCCGAAAAGCGACGCGCCTGACTTAGGTGCTGGCGCTGGCGGCATGGGTGGCATGGGCGGTATGGGCGGCATGATGTAATTGCCCTGACGCTTTTGCTCTCTGAAAAACCCCCGATCGGAAACGGTCGGGGGTTTTTCTTTTGCGGATGAAAAGGGTATAAGTAAGGGCGCAAACCTTCGGCTTTGCGGGCTCAGGGCAATGAATGTTCAGAAAAAAGAGATACTTTTCTGCTACGCTGCCGCCCGATACTGATGATAATAAATGGGGATTACAATGCGGATTAACCTCTTGCTCGGACTGGCAGTCAGTACCTTGTTGCTGGCGGGATGCAGCAGCTCTCACCAGCTGAGCGCTGGCGGCGAACGTGTCACCTTCACCGATCAACAACCGGGCAGCGAATGTCAGCTGCTGGGTAATGTCACCGGTTCACAGAGTAACTGGCTGAGCGGTTCCGGCGGCGAGGGCAGCTCGCTGCGCGGCGCAGCTAACGATCTGCGCAACCGCGCAGCGGAAATGGGCGGCAATGTGATTTACGGCGCCACCAGCCCGACGCAAAACCTGTGGTCCGCTTTCGCGCCTCTGGACAGCAAAATGAACGGGCAGGTCTACAAGTGCCCGGCGAAAGCCTGATCGCGTTCGCCATCCTGTAGAAAACGGCCGGTTTTAACCGGCCGTTAATTTTTGCGCGCGCAAAGCAGGCGCGCTACGCCTGACGCAGCTGCAGGTCGAGCGGTGTTTTGCTCGGCTCGCCGCCAATTTCTCGCGCCAGCTTTGGCACCATATAGCCGGACACCTTTGTCAGCAGCGTGCGCACCAGCGCGCGCGCCTCGTCGTCAGAGACGTAAAAGTGCGCCGCGCCCTGCACCTTATCGAGAACGTGCAGGTAGTAGGGCAGAATGCCCGCGTCGAACAGCGCGTTGCTGAGATCGGCGAGCGCCTGGGCGTCGTTATTGACGCCGCGCAGCAGCACGCTCTGGTTTAGCAGCGTCACGCCGGCGCGCTTCAGCTGCTGCATCGCCGCCGCCAGCGACGCATCGATCTCCTGCGCATGGTTAATATGCGTCACCATCAAAACCTGCAGGCGCGTCTCCGCCAGCATTCGGCACAGTTCATCGGTGATGCGCGCCGGAATAACCACCGGCAGGCGGCTATGGATACGCAGACGCTTCAGATGCGGTATAGCTGCCAGCGCCTCAATCAGCCACGCCAGCTCATGATCTTTCGCCATCAGCGGATCGCCGCCGGAGAAGATAATTTCATCCAGCTCGGGATGAGCGGCGATATAGTCGATAGCCCCCTGCCAGCTGCGCTTGTTGCCGGGATTATCCTGATAGGGGAAGTGGCGACGGAAGCAGTAGCGGCAGTTGACCGCGCAGCCGCCTTTGACCAGCAGCAGGGCGCGGTTTCTGTATTTATGCAATAAGCCCGGTACGACGCTGCTCTGTTCGTCGAGCGGATCGGCGCTGTAGCCCGGCGCCTGGACAAACTCTTCGCGCTGAGTAAGCACCTGAAGCAGCAGAGGATCCTGCGCGTCACCCGGCTTCATGCGGGCGATAAAGGCGCGCGGCACGCGCAGCGCAAAAAGCTGGCGGGCGTCGCGGCCAGCGGCCAGTTCCGCATGCCCTTCAAGGCCTAAAAGACGTAGTAATTCATCAGGTTCGGTGACAACATCAGCAAGTTGCTGCAACCAATCTTCTCTGGAAGGGGTTTTTAGGGTTACAATGTGTGCCATTTTTTTGGCTATTACCAGTTCAATATTTACAGAGGGCCTTTATGGCGACTTATCTTAGCAACGATTTTCGTTCCGGTCTTAAAATCATGTTCGAAGGCGAGCCTTACGCCATCGAATCCAGTGAATTCGTTAAGCCAGGTAAAGGCCAGGCATTCGCACGCGTAAAAATGCGTCGTCTGCTGACCGGCACGCGCGTTGAGAAAACCTTCAAGTCTACCGACTCAGCTGAAGGCGCGGACGTTATTGATATGACGCTGCAGTACTCTTATAACGACGGCGACTTCTTCTACTTTATGCACCCGGAAACCTTTGAGCAGTATCAGGTTGAATCGAAAGTGCTGGAAGATGTGCAGAAGTGGCTGCAGGACAACGCAGAGTGTATCGTCACCCTGTGGAACAACAAAGCTATCGCCGTACAGGCGCCGAACTTTATCGAAGCTGAAGTTATTGAAACCGATCCGGGCCTGAAAGGCGATACCGCTGGCACCGGCGGCAAGCCTGCTAAACTGGCGACCGGCGCCGTGGTTAAAGTGCCGCTGTTCGTCCAGATCGGCGAAGTGGTTAAAGTCGATACCCGCTCCGGCGAATACGTTTCACGCGTAAAATAAGTGCGAAGGCGCATCCCGGGATGCGCCTTTTTCCTGTGTGAGTAAAGAAGAATGAAAAAACAGCTACTGCTTTTCACTCTTGCGCTGCTGGCCTGTTCAGCGCTCAGCGCCTGCAATACCTTTCATGGCTTCGGCGAAGATGTTTCCCACCTTGGCGGCGCTATTTCGCGCGCGGCAAAATAGTCCTGTCCGATAACCTTTTTTCGGTGTGTTTCAGTACGTTTGGCCATAAGCAGTCTATGCTTAAAGCGCTGTACTTGACTGCAACCACAAAAAGGATATTGCCATGTTAAAGAAAAGTATTGTTGCGATTTTCTCAGTGCTGGTGCTCTCTTCTCTGCTGTCCGCCTGCAACACCACGCGAGGTGTCGGCGAGGATGTAGAAGCGGGCGGCCAGGCTATTCAGCGTACTGCGCAGTAATTTCTTCAAGCCGGTACGATCTCGTCGTACCGGTTATTTCTGCCTGACCCAAATCAGCTCTTCCACCGGGAAACCGGCCTGCCGCGCCTGATCCACCAGCTTCTGCTTCACGCCCTCATCCAGCTGCGGCGTGCGCGACAATATCCACAGGTAGTGACGATTCGGACCGCATACCAGCGCATAGCGGTACTCCTTGTCCAGCGCGATAACATTGTAGCCGCCGTAGAAAGGCCCGAAGAAAGAGACTTTCAGCGCGGCGCGCTGCGGATCGCCGGTAAAGTACGCCTTGCCTACGCTCTCCTGCCATTTCTGCTTCTGCGGCTTGTAGCCGCGGTTAATGACCTTCAGACCACCGTCGTCGCGCGGGCTGTAGGTCGCCGTAACCTGTTCCAGGCCGCGCTCGAAGCGGTGATCGAGGCGCGCGATCTCATACCAGGTGCCGAGATAGCGCTGGCTGTCGAACCCTTCGACGACGGTAACGTTTTTTGGGGGTGTAGTAGAGCAGGCTACTGACAGCATTGAACCGAGGCCTGCGATAAAGGTTTTCCATGGAGACATAAACGATTCCTTTTTGATTGAACAGATTAAGTATAGGTGCCGCTGCGATCTTTCTCTGGTATCGGACGGCTGATTGTCTGCCGGATGCAATACAGGTAGACTTCCACCCCTTATTTTATAAGGAGTCATCAACATGAGCGAAACGGCAAGCTGGCAGCCGAGCGCACCTATTGCCAATTTGTTGAAACGAGCGGCTATCCTTGCGGAAATCCGACGTTTCTTTGCCGATCGCGGCGTGCTGGAGGTGGATACGCCGGCGATGAGCCAGGCAACCGTCACCGATATCCATCTGGTGCCCTTCCAGACGCGCTTTGTCGGTCCCGGCGCAACGCAGGGACGCGATCTCTGGCTGATGACCAGCCCGGAATACCATATGAAGCGCCTGCTGGCGGCAGGCAGCGGACCGATCTATCAGATGGGACGCTGTTTCCGCAATGAAGAGGCGGGGCGTCACCATAACCCTGAATTCACCATGCTGGAGTGGTATCGCCCGCACTACGATATGTACCGCCTGATGAACGAGGTTGACGATCTGCTGCAGCAGGTGCTGGAGTGCGACAGCGCGGAATCGCTCTCTTATCAGCAGGCGTTTATTCGCCATCTCGATCTCGACCCGCTGTCAGCCGATAAGGCGCAGCTGCGCGAAGCGGCGGAGAAGCTGGGCGAAGGCGAGCTGGCGAACCGCGAAGAAGATCGCGATACCCTGCTGATGCTGCTGTTTATGCTGGGCGTGGAGCCGAAGATCGGCATTGATAAGCCGACCTTCGTCTATCATTTTCCTGCCAGCCAGGCGGCGCTGGCCGAGATCAGCACCGAGGATCACCGCGTCGCGGAGCGTTTCGAGGTCTACTACAAAGGCGTGGAGCTGGCGAACGGCTTCCGCGAGCTGACCGACAGCCGCGAACAGCGTCAGCGCTTCGAGCAGGATAACCGTCGGCGCGCGGCGCGCGGGCTGCCTCAGCATCCGGTCGATACTTATCTGCTGGATGCGCTGGCGCACGGCATGCCAGCCTGTTCCGGCGTGGCGCTGGGCGTGGATCGTTTGATTATGCTGGCGCTGAAGGCGGATTCCCTGAGTGAGGTTATCGCGTTTCCGGTGGATCGCAGCTAAACGAGATAGCGGGACGCTTTGCTCTTCGGTTCCCGCTACCCGCGTTTTAATGCCGTTGCGGCCGGAAAGACGCTCGGTTAATTCCCGCTGTCGGGAAACTCCTGAATGGTCACCGGCAGCGTCAGCTTCCGATCGTTGCGCAGCACCTCGACTTTAATCACTGAGCCTGGGCGGATCTCCGCGACCTGGTCCATGGTCTCCTGCGCGGAGATGGCCGGTTTGCCGTTCACGCTCAGCAGCACGTCGTTGACCTGCACGCCCGCTTTCTCCGCCGGACCGTCCGGCGTCACCACGCTGACGATAATGCCCTGAACGTGATCGATGCCGCTGCCCTGATTGTGCAGGGCGGGCAGCTCGCGCCCGGTGATGCCGATATAGCCGCGGATAACGCGGCCGTCGCGGATCAGCTTGTCCATAATCTTGCTCGCCAGCGCGGTAGGGATGGCAAAGCCAATGCCTTCCGGCGTCTCGCCGTCGTTGCTTTTATCAAAGGTCAGGGTATTGATGCCCATCAGCTCGCCCAGCGAGTTAATCAGCGCGCCGCCGGAGTTGCCCTGATTGATAGAGGCGTCGGTTTGCAGGAAGTTCTGGCGTCCCGAGGAGCTGAGGCCGACGCGGCCCGTGGCGCTGATAATGCCCTGCGTGACGGTTTGCCCCAGGTTATAGGGATTGCCGATTGCCATCACCACGTCGCCAATATGCGGCACGCGGTGCGGGTTAATCGGGATCACCGGCAGGCTGGATGCGGTGATCTTCAGCACCGCCAGATCGGTCATGGCGTCAGAGCCGACCAGGTTGGCCTCAAAAAAGCGGCCATCCTGCAGCGCGACGATAATCTGATCGGCGTTATTAATAACGTGCTTGTTGGTCAGGATATAACCTTTGGCGTTCATGATCACGCCGGAGCCCAGCGTAGTAATGCCGCGGTTGTTATTGCCGTGGGCGCTGCGGTTGTAGACGTTGACCACGGCAGGCACGGCGCGGCGGACGCCGGCGTTAAAGCTGAAGGGCGTTTCGTCTTCGCTGTCTTCATGGTTAAGAAGGGCGCTGGTGCCGCCCATGCGCAGTGCGGGCAGCGCCGCAAGCAAAATGCCCGCGACAATCAGGCCCAACACCACTGAACGCAAAAGTTTAGGAAACATGGTGTTAACTTATGCCAGGGGGAGATCGCAGGGCAGAATAGCACGAGAAAGGCGAACAAACACGCGCTTGTGTTGTTCGCCTGTAGCAGGAATTAACGCAGCAGCAGGTAGATAGACTCGTCGCCGCGCACCACGTTCAGCGCCAGCACCGGCGGTTTGCCCTCCAGCACTTTGCGCATCTCGGCAAGGCTGGTGACGCGCGTGCGGTTCACGCCAACAATCACGTCATCTTTTTGTAGCCCGACCTGCTCAGCCGGCGTGCCTTTTTCGATGCTGTCGATCTTCACGCCCTTGTCGCCGGTTTTGGTCGCGCCGTCGCTCAGCATCGCGCCCTGCAGCGCAGGCGACATCAGCTGCGCGCTGGCGGTGGTCTGAGCGCTTTGCTCCAGCGTCACCTCTACCGACAGCGGTTTGCCGTCGCGCAGCAGGCCGAGCTTCACTTTCTCGCCCGGCGCGGTGGTGCCCACTTTTACGCGCAGTTCGGCGAAGCTGGTGATCGGCTTGTCATTAATCGAGGTGATGATATCCCCTGACTTAACGCCCGCTTTCTGTGCGGCGGACTGCGGCAGCACTTCCGAAACGAAGGCGCCGCGCTGCGCATCGACGTTAAACGCCTTGGCGATATCCGCCGTCATCTCGGTGCCCTTGATGCCGAGCTGGCCGCGCTTCACTTCGCCATATTTGATCAGCTGCTGCGCCAGGTTCATCGCCATGTCGCTCGGGATCGCAAAGCCGATGCCGATATTGCCGCCGCTCGACGCCAGAATCGCGGTGTTGATACCGATCAGCTCGCCGTTGAGATTGACCAGCGCGCCGCCGGAGTTGCCGCGGTTAATCGCGGCGTCGGTCTGAATAAAGTTTTCCAGTCCTTCCAGATTAAGTCCGCTGCGGCCCAGCGCCGAGATAATGCCGGAGGTGGCGGTCTGGCCCAGCCCGAACGGGTTGCCGATCGCCACGGCGAAATCGCCAACTTTCAGCTGATCGGAGTCGGCGATCTTCACCTGCGTCAAATTCTTCGCGCCTTCTACCTGAATCAGCGCGATATCGGTCTGTTCGTCATGACCAATCAGCTTCGCATCATATTCGCTGCCGTCACCCAGCTGCACGCTGATCTTGTCCGCGCCGTTGACCACGTGGTTGTTGGTGAGGATGTAGCCCTTAGCCGCGTCGATAATTACGCCGGAGCCCAGCCCCTCGAACGGCTGCGCCTGATCGCCGCCCGGCCCCTGGCCGAAGAAGCGCTTCAACGGCTCGGGAATATCCTGCGCCTGGCTGGCGGTTTCCGTACCTTCAACATGAACGCTGACCACCGCCGGCAACACTTTTTCCAGCATCGGTGCCAGGCTGGGCAGCGGCTGGCCCTGAATCTGCGCGGGCAGGGTCGCCATCGCCGCAGGCGTTGCGGCCAGGCTCATTCCGATACTCAAGGCTAATGCGCTTAACAGACGTGCTTGTTTTTTCATTGCTACAACGCTCTCGCTGCGAATAGTGGGGGGAGTAAACGTATGTGACAGCTGATTCAGGGTCTGGGTTCGCAAAAATGCGGGGCGCAACCGGGTTACGCCCCAATAAGATTAGTCGCGCGCAGCGCGTTCGCCGCGCAGCAGGCCTGACGCGCCTTCGGAGTAGTCGCGCGGGATCTGAACCGGTGCCTGATCGTTATCCGCTTCCGCTTCCGTCAGCTGATAGGCAAAGGGGTTTTTCTCGCCCGGCAGGTTCGGCAGCAGATCGTTCGATCCTTTTGCCATATGCTGATAAAGCTGGCGGTAGTCGCGCGCCATGTTATCCAGCAGCTCGGCGCTCTGTGCAAAGTGGTTAGTCAGCTCTTCGCGGTAGTCCGCCAGCTCTGCTTTGGATTTCTCCAGCTCATACTGCATGCTGCGCTGTTCGCGCAGTTTTTTGTTACCGAAACGCATGGCAACCGCGCCGACAATAATGCCAATGACTAAACCAATTAACCCGTATTCCCAGGTCATAATGACTCCCATGTAATTTCCGTTGTTTGTAGGGCATCCACCATTTCAATAGTAGTCACTATACCCGTTAATCTTATGGATGTGGAACTCTGAGGCGGCATGCCTTAGTGTAGGGCGGCCTTTTTTTCGTCAACCGAACTGTGAATAAGACCTTTTCAGGGATTCTGAGAGAACCATGCAAACCTTATCTCCGCTTGCGCGCTATGAGCAGGCGCTGTCGCAGGGCGACTTTAAACCCGATGATGTACAACGCGATGCAATTACCCGACTGGACGCCGTTCAGCGGGCCTTACTTGCACGTCAGCCCGAGCAGCCCGCCAGCGGCAAAGGATTGTTCGGCCGCCTGTCCAGACTGATGGGCAAAGAGAAAACCGACGCGCAGGCGCCGGTGCGTGGCCTCTATATGTGGGGCGGCGTAGGACGCGGTAAAACCTGGGTCATGGATCTGTTTTTTCAGTCTATTCCTGGCAACCGCAAACTGCGCCTGCACTTTCACCGCTTTATGCTGCGCGTGCATGAAGAGCTGACGCAGCTGCAGGGGCAGAGCGACCCGCTGCTGATCATTGCCGACCGCTTTAAAGCCGAAACGGACATTCTCTGCTTCGACGAATTTTTCGTCTCCGACATTACCGACGCTATGCTGCTCGGCACGCTGATGGAGGCGCTCTTCGCGCGCGGCATTACGCTGGTAGCGACCTCAAACATTCCGCCGGACGAGCTCTATCGCAACGGCCTGCAGCGCGCGCGCTTTCTGCCGGCGATTGAGCAGATCAAACAGCACTGCGACGTGATGAACGTCGATGCTGGCATCGACTACCGCCTGCGCACGCTGACCTCGGCGCACCTGTGGAACGCGCCGCTGAACGAGGCGACCCACGCCGAGATGGAGCGTATGTTTAAGGCGCTGGCGGGCAGCGCGCGCGACGACGCGCCGGTGCTGGAGATTAACCATCGCCAGATGGCGACGCTGGGCGTCAGCGAAGGGGTGCTGGCGATCGATTTCCTGACGCTGTGCGGAGAAGGGCGCAGCCAGCATGACTATATCGAGCTGTCGCGCCGTTTTCACAGCGTGCTGCTCTACGACGTGCCGGTGATGATCTATAAAACCGAGGATCAGGCGCGGCGCTTCCTCGCGCTGGTGGATGAGTTCTACGAGCGTCACGTCAAGCTGGTGGTCGCGGCGGAAACCTCGCTGTTCGAAATCTATCAGGGCACGCGGCTGAAATTTGAGTATCAGCGCTGCCTGTCGCGCCTGCAGGAAATGCAGAGCGAGGAGTATTTGCGCCTGCCGCATCTGCCCTGAGAGGGCGCAAGAAAAAGATCAAATAGGGTTCGATTTTTGCAATCGACTTCTCTATAATCTTGCGACCCCACGTTACAGCAACTGGATTTATTTCCCGAATCCGTTGTGCTCCGGTAACTCTATCCGAAGGGGTAGGCTTGCTGGTCAAAATGGTCGTGTGAGCCTCAACCGTTTACTTAAGCGTTTGGGTTTTCACCAACGTGTAACTTAATTTGGGTAAGCTTTTCGATGAAAACTTTTACAGCTAAACCAGAAACCGTACAGCGTGACTGGTATGTTGTTGACGCAACTGGCAAAACCTTGGGTCGCCTGGCGACTGAACTGGCGCGCCGTCTGCGTGGTAAGCATAAAGCGGAATATACTCCGCACGTTGATACCGGTGATTACATCATCGTTCTGAACGCTGACAAAGTCGCCGTTACCGGCAACAAGCGTACTGACAAGATTTACTATCACCACACTGGCCACATCGGTGGTATCAAACAGGCGACCTTTGAAGAGATGATTGCTCGCCGTCCTGAGCGTGTGATTGAAATCGCGGTTAAAGGCATGCTGCCGAAGGGCCCGCTGGGCCGTGCAATGTTCCGTAAGCTGAAAGTTTACGCGGGCAACGAGCACACCCATGCGGCACAGCAACCGCAAGTTCTTGACATTTAATCGGGATTACAGGCAATGGCTGAAACTCAAAACTACGGCACTGGTCGCCGCAAAAGCTCCACCGCTCGCGTATTTATCAAGCCGGGCAGTGGCAACATCGTTATCAACCAACGTTCTCTGGAACAGTATTTCGGTCGCGAAACTGCCCGCATGGTAGTTCGTCAGCCGCTGGAGCTGCTGGACCTGGTTGGTAAATTCGATCTGTACGTCACCGTTAAAGGTGGTGGTATTTCTGGTCAGGCAGGTGCGATCCGTCACGGCATCACCCGCGCTCTGATGGAGTACGACGAATCTCTGCGTGCTGAACTGCGTAAAGCGGGCTTCGTTACCCGTGACGCGCGTCAGGTTGAACGTAAGAAAGTCGGTCTGCGTAAAGCACGCCGTCGTCCGCAGTTCTCCAAGCGTTAATTGTTTGCGGCTTCGGCTGCTGCGATTGGCACAAAAAACCCGCTTCGGCGGGTTTTTTATTTTCTACCCCGTTGCGTCAAAAAACGCGTAAAACCCCTGCGCTGCTCGCAAATTCCCCGCAAATCTCGAATCCTCGCCCACAAGCTGCCCAAAATCTGGTAAACTCTGTGTCACTTTGCGCCCATAAGTCGGCGTGTGATGTCGGTCAACCCTCAGGATGTCGGAAAGACAGATCTTACGCGGGCTGTGAGCGAACGATTGAGCAGGTGAGTCGCCGTGTGGTTGGCTATTCGCAGTAACTTTTTGTGAACAAACTTGGAGGTTTTCATGGCTGTCGCTGCCAACAAACGTTCGGTAATGACGCTGTTTTCCGGTCCTACTGACATTTTCAGCCATCAGGTACGCATCGTACTGGCTGAAAAAGGCGTTAGTGTAGAGATCGAGCAGGTCGAAATGGATAACCTGCCGCAGGATCTGATTGACCTCAACCCGTATCGCACTGTGCCGACGCTGGTAGATCGCGAACTGACGCTGTATGAATCGCGTATCATCATGGAGTACCTGGACGAGCGCTTCCCGCATCCGCCGCTGATGCCGGTCTACCCGGTTGCGCGCGGCGAAAGCCGTCTGATGATGCACCGCGTCGAGCAGGACTGGTATAGCCTGATGCACATCATTGAAAAAAGCAGCGGTCAGGAAGCGGAAGCCGCGCGCAAGCAGCTGCGCGAAGAGCTGCTGGCAATTGCGCCGCTGTTCGCCCGCACCCCGTTCTTTATGAGCGAAGAGTTTAGCCTGGTAGACTGCTACCTGGCACCGCTGCTGTGGCGTCTGCCGTCAATGGGCATCGATCTGGCTGGCGCCGGTTCGAAAGAGCTGAAAGGCTACATGAATCGCGTATTTGAGCGTGACTCTTTCCTCGCTTCACTGACGGAAGCGGAACGTGAAATGCGCCTGCAAGCCCGGGGCTAACCTATGGAAATGTCGCAACTCTCAGCCCGCCGTCCTTACCTGCTGCGCGCCTTTTACGACTGGTTGCTCGACAACCAGCTAACGCCGCATCTGGTGGTCGACATCAATCTGGAAGGGGTTCAGGTGCCGCTGGAATACGCGCGCGATGGACAGATTGTGCTGAACATTGCGCCGCGTGCGGTGGGTAATCTGGAGCTGGGCAATGACGAAGTGCGCTTCAACGCGCGTTTCGGCGGCGTGCCGCGCCAGGTCTCGGTGCCGATGGCTGCGATTCTGGCGATCTACGCGCGGGAAAACGGCGCGGGCACCATGTTTGAGCCGGAGCCGGCCTACGAGCTGGGCGTGCAGGACGCTGAAGAGGCGCCGGTCGATCCTGTTATGTCAGTGATCGATGGTGACCGCCCGGACGACGCTCCTGAAGAGGATCCCTCGCCGGATGACGATCCGCCGCCGCGCGGCAATCGCCCGTCGCTGCGCGTGGTGAAATAGAGCATAAAAAAAGCCGGCTGCGATAGCCGGCTTTTTTGTCGCTGCGTGAACCTTACACTTCCAGATAGTCCATGATGCCTTCGGCGGCTTTGCGCCCTTCGGCAATCGCCGTTACCACCAGATCCGAACCGCGCACCGCATCGCCGCCGGCGAAGATTTTCGGGTTGCTGGTCTGGAAGGCGCTTTCAGCCTGTTCCGGCGCGATAATGCGTCCCTGACCGTCCAGCTCTACGCTGAAGTCGGCCAGCCACTCCATTTTGTGCGGACGGAAGCCAAACGCCATAACGACCGCGTCTGCGGGCAGCACATGCTCAGAGCCGGCCACGATCTCCGCGCGGCGACGTCCTGCCGCATCCGGCTGGCCCATCTCGGTGCGCGCCACTTTTACGCCGCTGACGCGACCGCTGGCGTTGATTTCGATGCCCAGCGGCTGCACGTTAAACTGAAACTCTACGCCCTCTTCACGCGCGTTTTTCACCTCGCGTTTTGAACCTGGCATGTTGGCTTCGTCGCGGCGATAGGCGCAGGTGACGTGCGTCGCACCCTGACGGATAGAGGTGCGTACGCAGTCCATCGCGGTATCGCCACCGCCCAGCACCACCACGCGCTTGCCTTCCATATTTATGTAGGGCTGATCGTCCTGCTGCGCAAAGCCCATGGTGTGTTTGGTATTGGCGATCAGGAACGGCAGCGCGTCATAGACGCCCGGCGCATCCTCGTTCTCCAGCCCGCCGCGCATCGACTGATAGGTGCCGACGCCGAGGAAGACCGCGTCATAGGCATTCACCAGGTCGCTCATCTGCACGTCGCGGCCCACTTCCGTATTCAGCTGGAACTCAATGCCCATTTCGGTAAAGAGCTCGCGGCGTTTGATCATCACCTCTTTTTCCAGTTTGAACGACGGAATGCCGAAGGTCAGCAGGCCGCCGATTTCTGGATGGCGATCGTAAACCACCGCTTTAACGCCGTTGCGCGTCAGCACGTCCGCACAGGCGAGGCCCGCCGGACCCGCGCCGATAATCGCCACGCGCTTGCCGGTCGGTTTAACGTGCGACATATCTGGCCGCCAGCCCATCTCCATCGCTTTATCGTTGATGTAGCGCTCGATATTGCCGATGGTGACCGCGCCGAACTCATCGTTCAGGGTGCAGGAACCTTCGCACAGACGGTCCTGCGGACAGACGCGTCCGCAGACTTCCGGCAGGCTGTTGGTCTGATGCGACAGCTCCGCCGCTTCAATAATGCGGCCTTCGTTCGCCAGCTTCAGCCAGTTAGGGATGTAGTTGTGAACCGGACACTTCCACTCGCAGTAAGGGTTACCGCAGGAGAGACAGCGATCGGCCTGCGCCTTCACCTGGCTGTCAGAAAAGGGCTCATAAATTTCTACAAACTCAATTTTACGAATTTTCAGCGGCTTCTTTGGCGGATCAACGCGCTGCAGGTCGATAAATTGATAGACGTTTTGACTCATCGTAACCTCTTACGGCTATCCTGCCCGGCGCACCGGGCAGGACGAACTATTACTGTGCCTGCACGCGCAGCTCGGCTGCGGAACGACTGCGGTGACCCAGCAACGCTTTAACGTCGCTGGACTTCGGTTTAACCAGCGCGAAGCGCGACGACCAGAGCGGCCAGTTGGCGAGGATCTCTTCGCCACGGCTGGAGCCGGTGTGCTGCACATGCTCGGTGATCAGACCGCGCAGGTGCTCTTCATGGATCGCCAGCTCGTCGACGTTGAGCACTTCTACCAGCTCCGGGTTGACGCGCTTGCGGAACTCGCCGTCTTCATCCAGCACGTAGGCGAAGCCGCCCGTCATGCCAGCGCCGAAGTTAACGCCGGTGCGGCCCAGCACGCAGACGATGCCGCCGGTCATATATTCACATCCGTTGTCGCCGATCCCCTCGACTACCGTGATCGCGCCCGAGTTGCGCACCGCGAAACGCTCGCCCGCGCGGCCTGCGGCGAACAGCTTGCCGCCCGTCGCGCCATAAAGGCAGGTGTTGCCCGCAATGGTCGCCTCATGGCTACGGAACGCGGAGCCGACCGGCGGACGAATCGCCAGCATGCCGCCCGCCATTCCCTTGCCGACGTAGTCGTTGGCGTCGCCGGTCAGCGTCAGTTCGACGCCGCCTGCGTTCCACACGCCGAAGCTCTGACCGGCGGTGCCGGAAAAGTGCGCGCGGATCGGATCTGCCGCCAGGCCCTGATCGCCGTGGATCGCCGCGATAGCACCAGAGAGCGTCGCGCCTACGGAGCGGTCGGTGTTGCGAATATCAAAGAAGAACGTCTTGCTCTGTCTCGCTTCCACAAACGGCATCGCCTGGTCATGCAGCGCTTTATTCAGCTCGCCCTTGTCGAAAGGCGGGTTGCTGCCTTCGGTGCAGTGCAGCGCTTTGCCCGGCATCGGCGTCGCGGTTTTCAGCAGCGACGAGAGATCCAGGTTCTGCTGCTTGGCGGTGAAGCCATCCAGCTCTTTCAGCAGATCGGTGCGGCCGATAAGGTCAGTCAGACGCTTCACGCCCAGGCTGGCCATCAGCTCGCGGGTTTCGCGCGCGATAAATTCAAAGTAGTTAGTTACCTTGAAGGGCAGGCCGTGATAGTGGTTCTTCCGCAGCTTGTCGTCCTGGGTCGCTACGCCGGTTGCGCAGTTATTCAGGTGACAGATACGCAGATATTTACAGCCCAGCGCCACCATCGGCCCGGTGCCGAAGCCGAAGCTCTCTGCGCCGAGGATCGCCGCTTTAATAATGTCGAGGCCGGTTTTCAGGCCGCCGTCGACCTGCAGACGGATCTTGTGGCGCAGACCGTTGGAGACCAGCGCCTGCTGGGTTTCCACCAGGCCAAGCTCCCACGGGCAGCCCGCATATTTCACCGAGCTTAACGGGCTGGCGCCGGTGCCGCCGTCATAGCCGGCGATAGTGATCAGGTCGGCATAGGCTTTCGCCACGCCGGTGGCGATGGTGCCAACGCCTGGCTCCGAGACCAGCTTCACCGAAATCATCGCTTTGGGGTTAACCTGCTTCAGGTCGAAAATCAGCTGCGCCAGATCTTCAATCGAGTAGATATCGTGATGCGGCGGCGGCGAAATCAGCGTGACGCCCGGCACCGAGTAGCGCAGCTTCGCGATGTAGGGCGTGACTTTGTCGCCCGGCAGCTGACCGCCTTCGCCTGGCTTCGCGCCCTGCGCCACTTTAATCTGGATCACGTCGGCGTTGGCCAGGTAGGCTGGCGTGACGCCGAAGCGGCCCGAGGCGACCTGTTTGATACGCGACACTTTACTGGTGCCGTAGCGCGCCGGATCTTCGCCGCCTTCGCCGGAGTTAGAGTAGCCGCCGAGGGAGTTCATCGCTTCGGCCAGCGCCTCATGCGCCTCCGGGCTGAGCGCGCCGATAGACATCGCTGCGGTATCAAAGCGTTTAAACAGCTCGCTGGCCGGCTCGACGTCGTCGATATGCACTGCGCCGGTGCCAGGCTGCAGCGCCAGCAGATCGCGCAGCGTCGCGACCGGACGCTCGTTTACCAGCTTCGCATAGGCCTGATAGTCGCTGTATTCGCCGCTCTCTACGGCGCGTTGCAGCGTCCCCACCACGTCCGGGTTATAGGCGTGATACTCGCCGCCGTAGACATACTTCAGCAGGCCGCCCTGATCCAGCGGCTTGCGCTGCAGCCAGGCACGCTTCGCCAGGTTGGTCAGATCCTGCTGGAAGTCGGCGAAGCTGGCGCCGCTGATGCGGCTGACCACGCCCTGGAAGCAGAGGCTGGATACATCCGCATGCAGGCCCACCGCTTCAAACAGTTTCGAGCAGCGATAGGAGGCGATGGTCGAGATGCCCATTTTGGACATGATCTTATACAGGCCTTTATTGATGCCGTTACGGTAGTTCAGCATCACGGCGCGGTAATCTTTTTCGATAACGTTGCTGTCGACCATCTTCGCCAGCGATTCATAGGCCAGGTAAGGATAAATCGCGGTCGCGCCAAAGCCGAGCAGGACGGCGAAGTGGTGCGGATCGCGCGCGCTGGCGGTCTCAACGATAATGTTGGCGTCGCAGCGCAGGCTTTTCTCTACCAGACGCGTCTGCACCGCGCCGACGATCATCGGTGCCGGAACCGGCAGGCGGTTTTCGGCGATGGCTCGATCGGAGAGCACCAGCAGCACGGTGCCGTTGCGCACCATACGCTCCGCCTCGTCGCACAGCGCGTGCACTGCCTGTTCCAGGGTCTGCGTCGCCGGGTCGAAGGTGCAGTCGAGCGTATCGGCGCGATAGTATTCACCTTCCAGAGTGGTCAGCTGATTAAAGTCAGACCAGAGCAGGATAGGGGACTTAAAGCTGACGCGATGCGCCTGGCCTTCCGCTTCGCAGAAGACGTTCATCTCGCGACCGATGCTGGTGGCCAGCGACATGACGTGGTTTTCGCGCAGCGGATCGATCGGCGGGTTGGTGACCTGCGCGAACTGCTGGCGGAAATAGTCATAAATAATGCGCGGGCGGCTGGAGAGCACGGCAAACGGCGTGTCGTCGCCCATCGAGCCGACCGCTTCCTGGCCGTTCTCGCCCAGTACGCGAATAATGGTATCTAGCTCTTCGCTGCTGTAGCCGAACTGCTTCTGGTAAGTTGCCAGCAGCGGATCGTTCAGCTCGCGGCTGCCGACCTGGTTATCAGGCAGATCTTCGAACGGTACCAGACGCTTAACGTTTTTCTCCATCCACTCTTTGTAGGGATGGCGGCTCTTGAGATCGTGGTCAGTTTCCGCCGAATGGAGGATGCGTCCGATACGGGTGTCGATCACCATCAGCTCGCCTGGGCCGACGCGGCCTTTTTCCACCACTTCGTCTGGCTGATAATCCCAGATGCCCACTTCTGAGGCGCAGGTGATCAGCTTGTCTTTGGTGATGACGTAGCGCGCCGGACGCAGACCGTTACGGTCAAGGTTACAGGCGGCGTAGCGGCCGTCGGACATTACGATGCCCGCCGGGCCATCCCACGGCTCCATATGCATGGAGTTAAAGTCGAAGAAGGCGCGCAGCTCTGGATCCATATCCGGGTTGTTCTGCCAGGCGGGCGGCACCAGCAGGCGCATCGCGCGCACCAGGTCCATGCCGCCGTTCAGGAACAGCTCCAGCATGTTGTCCATCGAGCTGGAGTCGGAGCCGGTTTCATTGACGAACGGCCCGGCGTTCTGCAGATCGGGGATCAGCGGCGTGTTGAATTTGTAGGCGCGGGCGCGCGCCCATTGACGGTTACCGGCAATGGTGTTGATTTCGCCGTTATGCGCCATATAGCGGAACGGCTGCGCCAGCGGCCAGCGCGGCACGGTGTTGGTGGAGAAGCGCTGGTGGAACAGGCAGATAGCCGATTCCAGACGCAGGTCCGCCAGATCGAGATAGAAGCGCGGCAGGTCAGCCGGCATACACAGGCCTTTATAGATATTGACCTGGTTTGAGAAGCTGCAAATGTAGAACGCTTTATCGTCGGTCTGCTCGATGCGCTTTTCCGCACGGCGACGCGCCATATAAAGGCGACGCTCCATATCGCGCGGACGCCAGCCGGCCGGGGCGTTAATAAACAGCTGCTGAATGCGCGGCATAGAGGAGAGGGCAATTTCTCCCAGCACGTCCTGATTGACCGGCACGTCGCGCCAGCCGACCACAGAGAGGGTTTCACGGACCACTTCCTCTTCCACAATGCGGCGGCTCGCCTGAGCCTCTTCCTCATCATGGCTGAGGAACAGCATGCCTACGGCGTAATTTTTTGCCAGGCGCCAGCCCTTCTCCTCCGCGACAACGCGGAAGAAGCGGTCAGGTTTTTGTAATAACAGACCACAGCCGTCGCCGGTCTTGCCGTCGGCAAGGATCGCGCCACGGTGTTGCATACGGGCCAGCGCGTGGATTGCGGTACGCACTACCTTATGGCTAGGTTCGCCTTCTATATGGGCGATGAGGCCGAAACCACAGTTATCCTTTTCAAGGGATTTGTCATACAACATTTCAGTGAACCTCCCCAGGCTCTGTGGATTCCCTTTGGTCGGGCTACGGGCGCAGAAAGTGCTAAGCGACAGGCTGGCGCGCATCGTGCGCTGCACTCCTGTGTCGCCCCATCTGTCTGGCCTTTGGCGTCGTTGTCACAAGCGTCGTGGTCTTGTTACAGGGGGAATCTCTGTTACTGCATAAATATGACGGGTTGAGCACCCGTCCAGAAAGCTTCCAGCGGATTTCCAACTTATCGGGAAAGCGGAATAAGGTCAAATAGCGTTCCTGGTCGTCTTTTTAGCCAGCTTTTATCAATTAACTATTTGAATAGTTTAGTTTTTCCAGGCAAAAAAGGCTCTGTCGGCAACGCTCGCCGCCAGGCGGAAATGTGAACTCTCTCACTGTCATGCAGCCGTCATATCCCTTTTAGGTGCTGGTTTGAAGGGGTTTGACAGCATAATCTGCTGGATAGCAGATTACCCACACGTCATGTATCTGTTTTTCTTATAACAGCCTTTTTGCCGCAAATGCGCAGGCGTCATAAGTAAAATTAATCATAGCGGGCGCGATTATTCAGGCAGTTAAAATGAATGGCTATGCAAAAAGGAAAAGCAGTGCCGGGACAACAAGAGGCTGTCGGCAAAGAAAAAGAAAGGTCTGGATCACGCTCGCCGGAAAGCAGGCGGCCCTCCAGATTATTCGGTTGGCGCAATTAGTCAAGCAATTTAGCGCCAGCGCGGCTATCGTCGGCGATCGTGGCGTCAGATGCACCATAACGGGGCATAACGCGCGCTTTCCGGCGCTTCGTCGCGCCATCGGCAGGATAATTACGCTATGATGAGCCTGTTCTTTTCCAGGGAGTTCGTATGAAACAGATTCGCCTGCTGGCGCAGTATTATGTTGATTTGATGGTTAAGCTGGGACTGGTGCGCTTTTCGCTGCTGCTGGCGTCAGCGCTGGTGGTGCTGGCGATGATAGTACAGATGGCGGTGACCATGGTGCTGCGCGGGCATGTCGAGAGCATCGACGTGGTGCGCTCGGTATTCTTCGGACTGCTGATTACGCCCTGGGCGGTCTACTTTCTCTCTGTTGTGGTCGATCAGCTGGAGGAGTCGCGTCAGCGTCTGTCGCGGCTGGTGGACAAGCTGGAAGAGATGCGCACCCGCGATTTAGAGCTGAACCAGCAGATGAAAGAGACCATCACCCAGCTCAATCAGGAAATTACCGATCGTATTAAGGCGGAGCAGGCGCGCGAACAGGTAATGGATAAGCTGCGCGAAGAGATGGCTCGCCGCGAGCAGGCGCAGATAGAACTGGAGCAGCAATCCTCGTTTCTCCGCTCGTTCCTCGACGCCTCGCCCGATCTGGTGTTCTACCGCAATATCGACAAGCAGTTCTCCGGCTGTAACCGCGCCATGGAGCTGCTGACCGGCAAAAGCGAAAAGCAGCTGATTGGCCTGACGCCGCGCGATATCTATGACGACGACGCCGCGACGAAAGTGCTGGAGACGGATGAGAAGGTTTTCCGCCATAACGTCTCGCTCACCTATGAACAGTGGCTGCAGTACCCGGACGGACGCAAGGCCTGTTTTGAAATCCGTAAGGTGCCGTACTATGACCGCGTCGGCAAGCGCAGCGGGCTGATGGGCTTCGGCCGCGATATTACCGAGCGTAAGCGCTACCAGGACGCCCTGGAGAACGCCAGCCGGGAGAAAACCACCTTTATCTCCACTATCAGCCACGAGCTGCGTACGCCGCTTAACGGCATTGTCGGCCTGAGCCGCATTCTGCTCGATACCGATCTCAATCAGGAGCAGCTGAAATACCTGAAAACCATTCACGTTTCAGCAATTACGCTCGGCAACATCTTTAACGACGTTATCGAAGTCGACAAGATCGAGCGCCGCAAAGTGCAGCTGGATAACCAGCCGCTCGACTTCACCGGCTTCCTGGCGGATCTGGAGAACCTGTCCGGGCTGCTGGCGCAGCCGAAAGGGCTGAAGTTCGTTATGGCACCCCAGCTACCGCTGCCGCACAAAATTTGCGCCGACGGCACGCGCCTGCGCCAGATCCTGTGGAACCTGATCGGCAATGCGGTGAAGTTCACCCAGCAGGGCGAAATCGTGGTGCGCGTCGCCTACGAGCCGAACGAGACGCTGCGCTTTGAGGTGGAAGACTCCGGACAGGGCATTCCGCAGGAGGAGCAGGATAAAATTTTCGCCATGTACTATCAGGTAAAAGATCAGCATGGCGGCAAGCCGGCGACCGGCACCGGCATCGGCCTGGCGGTATCGCGCCGTCTGGCGCAGGCGATGGGCGGCGATATCACCGTGCGTAGCGCGCCGGGACAGGGCTCCTGCTTTACCGTGCTGATTAAGGCGCCGCGCGTGGCGGAAGAGGTCGAGGATGACAGCAGAGACGACAGCATGCCGCTGCCGGCGCTGCACGTTTTGCTGGTGGAAGATATCGAGCTGAACGTGATTGTGGCGCGCTCGGTGCTGGAGAAGCTTGGCTGCAGCGTTGAGGTTGCCATGACTGGCCAGGCCGCGCTGGAGATGTTCGATCCGCTGGAGTTCGATCTCGCCCTGCTCGATATCCAGCTGCCGGATATGACTGGACTCGACGTTTCGCGCGCTATCCATCAGCGCTATCCAGACGCCAGCCTGCCGCCGCTGGTGGCGCTGACCGCCAACGTGCTCAAGGACAAGAAAGAGTACCTGGAGGCGGGTATGGACGACGTGCTGAGTAAGCCGCTCTCGGTTCCGGCGCTGACCGCGATGATTAAGAAGTTCTGGGATCACCAGAGCGACGAGGCTGACGCTGCCCACCCGGAAAGTGACGACAAGCGACGCACGCTGCTGGATGTGCCGATGCTGGAGCAATATATCGAACTGGTTGGTCCCGGCCTGATTACGCAGAGCCTGACGATGTTTGAACAGATGATGCCTGGCTATCTGGAGGTGCTCGATTCAAATCTGATGGCGCGCGATCAAAAAGGCATTGCGGAAGAGGGACACAAAATTAAAGGCGCTGCGGGATCGGTAGGGCTACAGCATCTGCAACAGGTTGCGAAACAGATCCAGAGTCCGGAGCTGCCGGCATGGTGGGACAACGTAGGCGAATGGGTGGAAGAGTTAAAGCACGAGTGGCGACATGACGTTCAGGTGTTGCGCGACTGGGTAGCGGAAAGAGAAAAGTAGAGGCCTGAAAAAAATGACCCCAGTCGAAGACCGGGGTGCGCGAATACTGCGCCAACACCAGGGAAAAAGTCGCTGTTGCTATACTTGGAGGAGTTTAAGTGCAGCAGCGTGGTATCGGTTAACGTCTGTCATCACCTTAGCAAATTCATCAATGACCAGGTAAAGATTCATTAAAATGTGTGATGTTGAGCAGCGTTTAAATACAGAAAACATTAATTTGGCAACACAGTCAAGCAAGGAATTAATTTCTGCGTTGCATTGCGCTCATTTTGACCAATTGTTGCATTTTTTGCGCGGTTTTTGCCTGTCGTAACGACAAGAGCATGGTCTTAAAGCAGCGAAAAAGTCGCACGGCGGTTTTTAACGGTCTGATGTAGGGTAACTGCATGAAATATAAAGTCTAAGATGCTATTTCCGTGCTTTTATCCAAAACGTTTTGGAAAGCGCGCCTTTAAAGTTCCAGATTTGAATTAAGTCCTGTAAATTTACGGAGGACGCGACATAAAATCCAGGGGGCCGGGGCGCGCCCGGGCGAGTAAATTAGCCGTCTGAGGTTGCATGTTGTGTAAGCATTCGCATCAATTGGTGAAAAGCACAACATTGCGCTAAGCGGCAAAGTTTAGAAAAGTGAATCATTCATGCAGGCGCTTATCACAAATAATTAAGTATAGGGCGGGAAAGGTGATAAGGCGGCCTGAAGTATGGAACCGATTCCTTTTTCACGGAAGTGCTTGATGTCATTCGATCTGTTTCAATATTTTACAGATAAAATAGCGCCGTGCCGGTTATCTGACGCGCACATTCTGGCGCTTCTTCAGCGATTGTGACCGGGACGAGACTTTTATTACGTCGGAAATTGATTAATGCAGGGAACAGGTAAGAGAACATTGCATGAGCAAGAATAAAGGGAACCGCTGGCAGCGGGTTAAGCGTGCGGTTATCGGCGCGGTGGTGGCGATAGCAGCTATCTGGGTCGCGGGAATTGTGCTGTTTTCCTTTCTGCCGGTGCCGTTTTCAGCGGTGATGGCGGAACGGCAAATCGGTGCCTGGCTGCGCGGCGATTTTCACTATGTGGCGCACGCCGACTGGGTGGGCCACGACGAGATATCGCCCTGGATGGCGCTGGCGGTAATCGCTGCGGAGGATCAAAAATTCCCTGACCACTGGGGTTTTGACGTCGACGCGATTGAAACGGCGCTGGGCAGCGAAGGCGAACGCATGCGCGGCGCCTCGACGCTGTCGCAGCAAACGGCAAAAAACCTGTTTCTCTGGGACGGGCGTAGCTGGGTGCGCAAAGGGCTAGAGGCAGGATTAACGGTCGGCATCGAAACCATCTGGACCAAGCGTCGCATCCTGACGGTCTATCTCAATATCGCTGAGTTTGGTCAGGGAACCTTCGGCGTGGAAGCGGCGGCGCAGCGCTATTTTCATAAGCCGGCCAGCCGCCTGACGATTGCAGAAGCGGCGCTGCTGGCGGCGGTACTGCCCAATCCTATCCGTTTTCGCGCCGATGCGCCCTCAGGCTATGTGCGACAGCGTCAGCAGTGGATTATGCGCCAGATGCGCCAGCTGGGCGGAGAGGGCTTTTTACAGCGCCATCATCTTAACTAGCGCTTACTCTTCGTCGAAGCCAGCCTCGAAAAGTTCAATAACCGCAGCCAGCGCCTGGCGCTCTTCGGGGCCGCTGGCTTCAATTTCTATATGACCGCCTTTCGCCGAATCGAGCATCAGCAGGGCGATAACGCTGCTCGCCTCCGCCTCGGTGCCAGATTCGTTACGCAGCAATACCTCGGCGTCGAAGCTCTGCACCAGCTCAAACAGCTTCATGGCCGGACGGGCGTGCATCCCCAGCTTGTTTTTAATTTCCACGGTTTGTTTGACGGTCATGATTTGCGTTTTTCCAGCGTACGATGGCGCGACTGCACGTTTTTGCCGCGTGAGCGGAAGTAGTCCGCCAGCTGCTCGGCGATATAGACCGAACGATGTTTACCGCCGGTACAGCCGATAGCGACGGTGAGATAGCTGCGGTTATTGGTTTCCAGCATCGGCAGCCATAACTCCAGGTAACTGCGCGTCTGATAGATAAAATTGTGTACTTCAGTATGGCGATCGAGAAAGGCCGCCACGGGGCGATCGAGGCCGGTCATCGGCCGCAGCTTGGGATCCCAGTGCGGGTTAGGCAGAAAGCGCACGTCGAAAACGTAGTCGGCGTCGATAGGGATGCCGTGCTTGAAGCCAAAAGATTCGAACACCATCGTCAGTTCGCGTTCGCGCTTGCCCAGCAGGCGCGTACGCAGCATCTCCGCCAGCTCGTGAACCGACATTTCAGAGGTATCGATAATCAAATCGGCGCGGGAGCGCAGCGGCTCCAGCAGGTCGTTCTCTTCATCGATGGCGCTTTCCAGCGACAGATTTTTGCTGGAGAGGGGGTGCAGGCGGCGCGTGTCGCTGTAGCGGCGGATAAGCGTATTGCGATCGGCATCCAGAAACAGCAGCTGCGGCGAAAAGGCGTCTGGCAGATTATTCAGCGCATGTTCGAACACCTCCGGCGACTCCGGCATGTTGCGCACGTCGATGCTTACCGCGGCCGAAATATTGCGCTCCACCAGCGAGTTGGCCAGCTCCGGCAACAGCACGACCGGCAAGTTATCGACGCAGTAGAACCCCATATCTTCAAGCGCGCGTAGCGCCACCGATTTTCCTGAGCCTGACCGACCGCTAACGATCATCAGCACCATGACCTTCTCTCCCGTTTTAAACCGGCGCGCACGCCGGTAAAAGCGCAGCGCGCGTTACTGCTCCTCTGGAGCTTCTGTAATAATGGCGTAGAGTTCTTCATCGCTCTGCGCCGCGCGCAGGCGGCGACACACGGTTTTGTCCGCCAGCCGTTTGGCGACCAGAGACAGGGTGTGCAGGTGGGTTTTGCACTGATCCGCCGGCACCAGCAGCGCAAACAGCAGGTCGACCGGCTGGTTGTCCACCGCATCGAAGGCGATAGGCTGGTCGAGGCTGATAAAGACGCCGACGGCGCGCAGCGTATCCTCTTCCAGCTTGCCGTGCGGTATCGCGATACCGCTGCCGATACCGGTGCTGCCCATACGTTCACGGGTCAGGATCGCTTCAAACAGCGTTTGATGCGGCAGATTAAGCTGCTTCGCTGCCAGCTCGCTGATAATTTCAAGCGCGCGCTTTTTACTCTGGCAGTGTACGCCGCTGCGCGTACAGTCCGGCGTCAGCACGGTGCTCAGTTCCAGTGTCAGATCGTTGTTCATTGTCGTTTCACTTGCGAGTTCACAGAGCCGCAGGCCTGCCGCGCTAAACAGCCGCGCGGTATCCCGTGGCGCTTGCACAGATGGCAAAACGGGGCGGTTAATCCGCCCCATCCTGGCCGCCCTGAGCGCGGCAAGCGCGCTGCAAGCGTGAAGGTTAGTGTTTTTTCAGTTTGTCTTTGTGCCGGGTTAGCTGACGGGCCAGTTTATCCACCAGTCCATCCAGCGCCGCGTACATATCTTCCGCTTCCGACGTGGCGTGCAGCTCGCCGCCGTTGACGTGTAAAGTTGCTTCCGCAACCTGAGTGACCTTTTCCACTTTCAGAACAATATAAACCTGATTGATACGATCGAAGTAGTGTTCCAGTTTGGCAAATTTCGTGGTGATGAATTCACGCAGTGGTTCGGTGATTTCAACGTTTTGCCCAGTGAGGTTCAGCTGCATAGGTCTTCCTTCTCATTTCGGTCAAACCAGCTGTTTACGCTGGTTGGAGGGCGGGATAGATAAAGACTCGCGATATTTAGCGACGGTCCGGCGCGCCACCATGATGCCCTGTTCAGATAACATGGAGGTGAGCTTACTGTCACTCAAGGGTTTAGCGGGATTCTCCGCCGAGATTAATTTTTTCACCAGCGCGCGGATCGCCGTAGAGGAGGCTTCGCCGCCGCCTTCGGTATTGACGTGGCTGGAGAAAAAATATTTGAGTTCAAAGATGCCGCGCGGGCTGTGCAGGTATTTCTGCGTGGTGACGCGAGAAATAGTGGATTCATGCATATCCACGGCCTGGGCGATATCCGCCAGCACCATCGGACGCATAAACTCTTCGCCCTGCTCGAAAAAGGCCTGCTGCTGCTCGACGATGCAGCGCGTCACTTTCAGCAGCGTGTCGTTGCGGCTTTCCAGACTCTTGATCAGCCAGCGCGCCTCCTGCAGATTGCTGCGGATAAACTGGCTGTCGCTGTCGTTACGCGCCGCGCCGCCCATTGCGGCGTAGTGCTGGTTGATGCGCAGGCGCGGCACGCTGTCGGCGTTCAGCTCCACCGTCCAGCGCTTGCCGACCTTGCGCACCAGCACATCGGGAATGACATATTCCGGCTCGCCGGTCTGCACCGACTGGCCGGGACGCGGATCCAGCGACTGGATCAGCAGCATCGCCTCTTTCAGCACATCTTCTTTGAAGCGGGTGACGCGCATCAGGCTGCGGAAATCGTGGTTAGCCAGCAGGTCGAGATGCTCGCTGACAATCAGTCGCGCTTCGGCCAGCATCGGCGTGGTCGGCGCGAACTGGGAAAGCTGCACCAGCAGGCAGTCGCGCAGGTCGCGCGCGCCGACGCCGACCGGATCGAAGCGCTGAATACGCTTCAGCACCGCCTCGACCTCATCCAGCGCCAGCTCTTCATCGCCCATGCTGTCGAGGATCTCGTCAAGCGAAACGGTGAGGTATCCGGTATCGTCGATGGCGTCGACGATCGAGGTGGCGATAGCGCGATCGGTATCGGTAAACGGCGTTAAATCCACCTGCCACATCAGATAGTCCTGTAGCGACTGGGTGGTTTCGCCCTGATAGACCGGCAGCTCATCGTCCTGATAGTCGGTGCCGGTGCCGGAAGGGGTGCCTGCGGTATAGATCTCGTCCCAGGTGGCGTCGAGCGGCAGATCGTCCGGCATCTCTTTCTGTTCAAGCGCTTCGCGCGTGTCCAGCACCTCATCTTCCTGATAGTCGCGGCTGTCGACCTCTTCATGCACGTCAGCCTGTTCCAGCAGCGGATTGCTCTCCAGCGCCAGCTGCAGCTCTTGCTGCAGCTCAAGCGTAGAGAGTTGCAGCAGCCGGATTGCCTGCTGCAACTGTGGAGTCATTGCCAGCTGTTGGCTGAACCTGAGTTGCAAACCTTGCTTCATATTCAGGACGGGATTTCCTAAGCAAACATCGTATTAACGACACCTTATCAGAGTCTGAACTCTTCGCCCAAATAAACCCGTTTAACCTGCTCATCTTCAAGAATTTCATTTGGCGTGCCGTGAGCAATCAGGCGCCCCTGACTCACGATATAAGCGCGCTCGCAAACCGCCAGGGTTTCACGGACGTTGTGGTCGGTAATCAGCACGCCGAGCCCGCTGTCGCGCAGGTGCTCAATGATTTTTTTGATGTCGATAACCGAAATAGGGTCGACGCCGGCGAAGGGTTCATCCAGCAGGATAAATTTAGGATTGGCCGCCAGGGCGCGCGCAATCTCAACGCGGCGGCGCTCGCCGCCCGACAGCGCCTGACCCATGCTGTCGCGCAGGTGGCCGATATGAAACTCATCCATCAGCTCGTTGGCGCGATCCTGACGCTGCTCTTCGGTGAGATCGTCGCGGATTTGCAGCACTGCCATCAGGTTGTCATAGACGCTGAGACGGCGGAAAATCGACGCCTCCTGCGGTAAATAGCCGATGCCGCGGCGCGCGCGCGCGTGCAGCGGCAGGATGCTGATATCATCCTCATCGATCACGATGCGGCCAGCGTCGCGCGGCACGATGCCGACGACCATGTAGAAGGTGGTGGTCTTGCCCGCGCCGTTAGGGCCGAGCAGGCCGACGATCTCGCCCGATTTCACCTGCAGGCTGACATCTTCTACCACGCGACGGCCTTTATAGGCCTTCGCCAGATTTTCTGCGATTAAAGTGGCCATAGCGATCAGTTACTCTTTTTCGGGCTGTTAGCGTTTTTGTCCTGCAGCTGCGACGGCACCAGTACGGTGGTAACGCGTTTGCTCTGGCCCTGGCTGTAGGCCTGCATCTTCTGCTCTTTGACCAGATAGGTAATGCGATCGCCTTTGATATTGCTGTCCTGCTGCTCGATATAAGCGTTGCCGGTCAGCTCGACGAAATCTTTTGCCAGCTCATAGTGCAGCTTAGCGGCGTGGCCCTGAACCGGCTTGCCGCTGTCCTGCATCTGATAGAAGGTGGCGGGATTGCCCCAGGCGTCCACGATGGTTTTGTTGCTGTCGCCGCCGGGACGCGTCACCACCACTTTATCGGCGGTGATTTTGATCGTTCCCTGGGTCACGATGACGTTGCCGGTAAAGGTCGCCACATTGCCTTGCAGGTCCAGCGCCTGGTTTTCGGAATCGATATTAACGGGCTTGTCCGAGTCGCCGGTCACCGCCAGCGCGGGTACACTGGCCGCCAGCAGGGCGCCGACCAGGAAAAACTTAAGGCTGTTGTTGTGCATTTTGAATTTCATAATAAGTTTTGACCTTTTCAATCAACTCGGCGTTTTTCGTCCGTAAATTTCCGCGCATCTTCATGCCGGTAGAGTTAAAACCGCGCCCAAACAACGTCACCTGATCGTTAGAGGTCACATCCTGCGAGACGAGGTTGACCTGCGCGTTGTCGGTTTTGATGCGCTGCAGCTGCGAATCCTGCGTCAGGGTGTTGACCTCGACGTGACCATACAGATAAAGCATACGATCTTTGGTGAGTTTGGCTTTATCGGCGCGCACCGACCAGGTCGGCACCTTATTTTCGTCGTAGGTGGTCATCACCGGCTTATCGAACCAGCTCACCTCATCCGCCGCGAAATAGGTCACTTTTTCCGACACCAGTTTGTAAGCCAGCGCCCCTTGCGGGTTATAGACCACGGTGTTTGAATTCGCGCTGGTGTAGGTCGGCTCCTGATCGCTGGTGGCGACCGGCGCGCTGCTGTCATCCTGGCTGGTCAGGTTCCAGCCGATCAGCACCAGCGCAATTAAGGCCAGAATCAGCGTTATCCAACGCCTGCTTTTACTCATACCGATTGCCCTTTGGCATCCTCAAATTTGTTCTGCGCCATTAAAATCAGGTCGCACAGTTCGCGCACTGCGCCGCGCCCGCCCGCGATATGCGTCACGTAATGGGCGCGCGGCAGCAGCACCGGGTGCGCATCCGCGACCGCCACGCTCAGCCCTACGCGGGCCATCACTGGCCAGTCGATAAGATCGTCGCCGATATAGGCGACCTGCTCATCGGAGAGCGACAGTTTATCCAGAAGTTCGCGATAGGCCAAAAGCTTATCGGACTGACCCTGGTAAAGATGCCGAATGCCTAAGGTTTTGCAGCGATCTTCCATCAGGCGCGCGTTGCGTCCGGTAATAATCGCCACCTCTATATCAGAGGTTAGCAAACAGCGGATGCCGAAGCCGTCGCGCACGTTAAAAGCTTTCAGCTCTTCGCCGTTATTGCCCATATAGATCAGGCCGTCCGACATAACGCCGTCGACGTCGCAAATCAGCAGACGGATCTGGCTGGCGCGCGCCATCACCTCCGCGCTGACCGGGCCGTAGCAGGTTTCCACCAGGGAAGTATTTACCGACATTCTTGTTTCCTGTTCAGACTACGCCGGCGCGCAGCATGTCATGCATATGTACCACACCGAGCAGACGATCGTCATCGGCCACCAGCACAGCGGTAATGTTTTTGTTTTGCATCAGGTTCAGCGCCTCGACCGCCAGCATATTGGGGCGAACCCGAATGCCGCCGCGCGTCATCACTTCCGAAATGGTGGCTTTCTGAAAGTCGATGCCCATATCGAAGATGCGGCGCAGGTCGCCGTCGGTAAAAATGCCTTCAATCTTCATCAGATCGTCAACGATAACCGTCAGCCCTAAATTTTTGCGCGTAATCTCCAGCAGCGCGTCGCGCAGCGAGGCGTCGCGCGTAACGTGCGGGATCTCGTCGCCGCTGTGCATGATGTCGCTAACGTGCAGCAGCAGCTTGCGTCCCAGCGCGCCGCCCGGATGCGACAGGGCGAAATCTTCTGCGGTAAAGCCGCGCGCCTCCAGCAGCGCCACCGCCAGCGCGTCGCCCATGACCAGCGTCGCCGTGGTGCTGGTGGTCGGGGCGAGCCCGAGCGGGCAGGCTTCCTGCGGCACCTTCACGCAGAGATGCACGTCGGCGGCGCGGCCCATGGCGCTCTCGGGACGGCTGGTGAGGCAGATAAGCGGCACATGCTGCCGCTTCAGCACCGGGATCAGCGCCAGAATCTCGTTGGACTCGCCGCTGTTAGAGATGGCGAGCACCACATCACCGCGGCCGACCATACCGAGGTCGCCGTGGCTGGCTTCGCCCGGATGCACAAAAAAGGCGGGCGTGCCGGTGCTGGCGAAGGTGGCGGCCATCTTTTTACCGATATGGCCCGACTTGCCCATGCCCATCACCACCACTTTGCCCTGACAGCGATAGATCATCTCACAGGCGCGGCTAAAGTCGTCGTTAATATACTGGTCCAGCTGCTCCAGACCTTCACGCTCGATGCGCAGTACCGCTTTTCCCGCCGCTTGAAAGTCGAAATTCGCGTTTGAAAGCTGAGTTGACATGGCAAATCGGTCCTTTGTTATCCGTCGAGGAAAGCGGGCTGAATCCACAAAAGCGCGCCCCAGACGATGAAACCACAGAGTAAGAGGGCGCCCGCGACGCGGCCGATGCGGCGGCTGCGCTGCAGGCAGAGCAGGGTGAACAGCGCGCTGACGCCGAGCATCACCCAGTAATCGCGCGCGAAGGCGTGCTCGTCCACGCCGCCGGGGTTAAGCAGCGCGGGCAGGCCCAGCACGATGGCGATATTATAAATATTGGCGCCAATCAGATTGCCGATGGCGATATCATCTTCGCCTTTCAGCGCGCCCGCCACCACCGTCGCCAGCTCTGGCAGGCTGGTACCGACGGCGATTAACGTCGCGCCCATCACCAGCTCGCTGACGCCGAAATAGTCGGCAAAGGCGGTGGCGTTATCGATCACCATGCGCGTCGACATCGGCAAAATAATCAGCGCGACCGCCAGCCAGAGAAAGGCCACCGTATTGCCGCTCTCTTCGCGCGGCAGCTCCGCAAGCTGTTCGCGCGTCAGGGTATCGCTATTGTCGCGTTCGGCGCGGCGCGCAAAGCGGATCGCCACCAGCAGATAGGCGATGGCGATAGCGATCAGGCCGAGGCCGTCAAGGCGACTCAGGTAGTTATCAAACAGCATCAGGCCGCTGAGTAGTGAGACCAGCAGCATCAGCGGCAGTTCGCGCCGAATCAGATTGGAGTATATGTTCAGAGGGTGCAGCAGCGCCGCGCCGCCGAGTATCAATAAGATATTGGTGATGTTGGAACCCAGCGCGGTGCCAACGGCAAGATCCATCTGGCCATGCTGCGCCGCCGAAAAAGAGAGGATCATCTCCGGCAGCGAGGTGCCGATGCTGACGACCGTCATGCCGATAATCAGCGGCGGGATACCAAAGGATCGACAGAGTATCGCGGCGCTAAACACCAGGCGATCGGCGCCATAAGCCAGTAAAATCAAACCAACGATCAGCAGGGCAGAGGCTACGAACATGGAAAATCCTTGGATGAAATGCGTTGCCGTCACGTCTTGTGCAGCAGGTTTCAGGTTCTGTCATCAGAAACAGGCGCTGATTTTGACCGTCTGAGCGGCAAAAGTAAATTTTATGCCCGCTTTCGCCAAATGAAGGCAGTAAGTTTCTGTAATGCTATCGTGAACTGGCGCGTTACAGGCTACCATCGTAGGCTTTATAACGCCCGATCCACAGAAGAGGTAATAATGGACCAACAGGAAACGAACCTGGTTGAGGTTCGTGGCGTCAGTTTTTCACGCGGCGATCGTCCGATTTTCGACGATATTTCGCTGACGGTGCCAAAGGGAAAAGTCACGGCCATTATGGGCCCGTCGGGCATAGGTAAAACGACGCTGCTGCGCCTGATCGGCGGCCAGCTGCAGCCCGATCGGGGCGAGATCTGGTTTCGCGGTGAAAATATTCCCAGCTTGTCCCGCGCGAAGCTTTATGAAACCCGTAAAAAAATGAGCATGCTGTTTCAGTCCGGTGCGCTGTTCACCGATCTGACCGTGTATGAAAATGTGGCCTGGCCGCTGCGCGAACATACGCAGCTTCCTGCGCCGCTGCTGCACAGCACGGTAATGATGAAGCTGGAAGCGGTGGGACTGCGCGGCGCGGCACAGCTAAAGCCGGCGGAGCTTTCCGGCGGCATGGCGCGGCGCGCGGCGCTGGCGCGTGCCATCGCGCTTGAGCCGGAGCTGATCATGTTCGACGAACCTTTCGTCGGCCAGGATCCCATTACCATGGGCGTGCTGGTCAAGCTGATCGACGAGCTGAACCATTCGCTGGGCCTGACCTGCATCGTGGTGTCGCACGACGTGCCGGAAGTGCTCAGCATCGCCGACAGAGCCTATATCGTGGCCGGCCAGAAAATTATTGCTCAGGGCAGCACGCCGGAGCTGCGGCAAAACCCCGATCCGCGCGTGCGTCAGTTTCTGGATGGGATTGCGGACGGACCTGTCCCGTTCCGGTTTGCCGCCGGAGACTATCTTGCCGATTTAACCGGCTCAGGGAGAGTGTAAGCCAATGTTGTTAAGGGCGCTGGCGTCATTAGGACGCCGGGGAATCAATACCTGCTCCACCTTTGGTCGGGCGGGCTTAATGCTGTTTCACGCGCTGGTAGGGAAACCCGCCTTTCGCAAACACGCGCCGCTGCTGATCAAACAGCTTTACAGCGTCGGCGTCTTGTCGCTGTTAATCATTATGGTGTCCGGGCTGTTTATCGGCATGGTGCTGGGGCTGCAGGGCTATCTGGTGCTGACCACCTATAGCGCGGAAACCAGCCTCGGTATGCTGGTAGCGCTGTCGCTGCTGCGCGAGCTGGGGCCGGTGGTCACTGCGCTGCTGTTTGCCGGCCGCGCCGGCTCGGCGCTGACGGCGGAAATTGGCCTGATGAAGGCGACCGAACAGCTCTCCAGCATGGAGATGATGGCGGTAGACCCGCTGCGCCGCGTCGTCTCGCCGCGCTTCTGGGCGGGCTTTATCAGCATGCCGCTGCTGACGCTGATTTTTACCGCCGTCGGCATCGCTGGCGGCGCGCTGGTCGGCGTGAGCTGGAAGGGCATCGACCCCGGCTTTTTCTGGTCGGCGATGCAAAACGCGGTCGATTTCCGCACTGACGTAATCAACTGCATTATCAAAAGCGCCGTTTTTGCCGTGACGGTCACCTGGATCGCGCTGTTTAACGGTTACGACGCGATTCCGACCTCTGAAGGGATTAGCCGCGCGACGACGCGCACCGTGGTACACGCCTCGCTGGCGGTGCTCGGTCTGGATTTTGTGCTGACAGCACTGATGTTTGGGAACTAATGCAATGCAAAGCAAAAAAAGCGAAATTTGGGTTGGCGTGTTTATGCTTCTGGCGCTGGTGGCGATGTTATTTCTCTGCCTGCGCGTGGCGGATCTTAAGTCGCTCGGCACCCAGCCGACCTGGCAGCTTTATGCCACCTTCGATAATATTGGCGGCCTGAAAGTCAGCTCGCCGGTTAAAATTGGCGGCGTGGTGATTGGCCGCGTCACCGACATCTCCCTTGAACCTAAAACGCTGCTGCCGCGCGTCACCATGGCGATCAGCGACGAGTACGCCAATAAGATTTCCGACACCAGCTCGCTGGCGATCCGCACGCAGGGCTTACTCGGCGAGCAGTTTTTAGCGTTGAATCTAGGCTTTGACGATCCCGAGCTGGGCTCGGCGATGTTAAAAGATGGCGACACGCTCCGCGATACCAAGTCGGCTATCGTGCTGGAAGACCTGATCGGTCAGTTCCTGTATAAGAGCGGCGGCGACAATAAAAACGATACGGATAACAAGGATCCGCAGGCCGAAGATGGCGCGCCTGCGGCCCCGGCCCAACCCTGAGAGGTAACAATCGATGTTTAAACGTTTACTGATGGTCGCCATGCTGGTTATCGCGCCGCTGGCCGCGGCGAATGCCGCCGATCAAACCAACCCCTATAAGCTGATGAACGAAGCGGCGGCGAAGACCTTTACGCGCCTGAAAAATGAGCAGCCGAAGATCAAGCAGAACCCCAACTACCTGCGCGACATCGTGCGTCAGGAGCTGCTGCCCTACGTGCAGATTAAGTATGCCGGCGCGTTAGTGCTGGGCCGCTACTACCGCGAAGCAACGCCGGCGCAGCGCGAAGCCTACTTCAACGCCTTTGGCGACTATCTGGCGCAGGCTTACGGTCAGGCGCTGGCGCTCTACCACGGCCAGACGTATCAGATCCAGCCGGAGCAGCCGCTGGGCGACGCTAAAATCATCGCCATCCGCGTGACCATTGTCGATCCCAACGGCCGCCCGCCGGTTCGTCTCGATTTCCAGTGGCGTAAGAACAGCCAGAGCGGCAACTGGCAGGCGTATGACATGGTGGCGGAAGGCGTCAGCATGATCACTACCAAACAGAACGAGTGGAGCGATCTGCTGCGCACCAAAGGCATCGACGGCCTGACCGCGCAGCTTAAGACCTATGCGGCGCAGCCGATTACGCTGGATAAACAGTAACGATGCATGAGTCATTACGCTGGCAGCGTGACGCCAGCACGCTGTCGCTGTACGGCGAACTGAACCGCGATACGCTGCTGGCGCTGTGGCAGCAGCGCGACACGCTGATCGACAAAGCGGAGATTATCGACGTCTCCGGGCTGGCGCGCGTCGATTCTGCCGGGCTGGCGCTGCTGGTACACCTGCGCGAAATCGCCCGTGCTCAGGGCGTCACGCCGCGTTTTAGCGGCATCAGCGAGAAATTGCAGTCGCTGATCACTCTCTACAATCTTCAGCAGATTATTGTTTCTGCGGAAAAAAGCAGCTGATCCCTTTCTCACTCTCTTAAGCCCCTGTTTTGCGCAGGGGCTTTTGCATGTTTAAGAGTCCGTCGCTTTCCTCTAAGATGTCACCCTTTATTATTTACAACTTAAGTAATGAGCAATGGAAAACAGTGAAATTCAGGCCGTGCTGATGAAAGCGCTGCCGCTGGACGAAGTCCATGTGATGAGCAACGACGGCAGCCACTTTCAGGTAATTGCCGTGGGTGAAATGTTTGGCGAGCTGAGCCGTGTGAAAAAACAGCAGGCCGTTTACGCGCCGCTGATGGAATACATCGCTGACAACCGCATTCATGCCGTCTCCATTAAAACTTATACCCCTGCTGAATGGGCGCGCGACCGTAAACTCAACGGTTTCTGAGCCTTCATCATGGGCGCTCGCCGCTGGCGAGTTCTTCCCGTCTTTAGTTAATTGAGAGCCGTGTTAATGGACAAATTTCGTGTGCAAGGCCCCACCCGCTTGAGTGGTGAAGTGACCATTTCCGGGGCGAAAAATGCCGCGCTGCCGATTCTGTTTGCTGCGCTGCTGGCTGAAGAGCCGGTCGAGATCCAGAACGTGCCGAAGCTGCGCGATATCGATACCACAATGAAGCTGCTGAGCCAGCTGGGTGCGAAGGTTGAGCGCAACGGCTCCGTCCACGTCGACGCCAGCAAGGTTGATATTTACTGTGCGCCCTACGAACTGGTGAAAACCATGCGCGCCTCTATCTGGGCGCTGGGCCCGCTGGTAGCGCGCTTTGGTCAGGGACAGGTCTCTTTGCCGGGCGGCTGCGCCATCGGCGCGCGTCCGGTCGATCTGCATATTACGGGCCTGGAGCAGCTGGGCGCCGAGATCAAGCTGGAAGAGGGCTACGTTAAGGCCTCTGTCGATGGCCGCCTGAAAGGCGCGCATATCGTGATGGATAAAGTGAGCGTAGGCGCGACCGTGACCATCATGAGCGCGGCGACGCTGGCGACCGGCGTTACCATTATCGAGAACGCCGCGCGCGAGCCGGAAATTGTCGATACGGCTAACTTCCTGATTACGCTCGGCGCGAAGATCAGCGGCGCAGGCACCGACAAGATCACCATCGAAGGCGTTGAGCGTCTGGGCGGCGGCGTCTATCGCGTCCTGCCGGACCGTATCGAAACCGGCACCTTCCTGGTTGCAGCGGCGATCTCGGGCGGCAAAGTGCTGTGTCACAACACTCAGCCCGATACGCTGGACGCCGTACTGGCGAAGCTGCGCGACGCGGGTGCCGACATTGAAACCGGCGAAGACTGGATCAGCCTGGACATGCACGGCAAACGCCCTAAAGCGGTCAACGTGCGTACGGCACCGCATCCGGGCTTCCCGACCGATATGCAGGCGCAGTTCACGCTGCTCAACCTGGTGGCGGAAGGGACGGGCGTGATCACCGAAACCATTTTCGAAAACCGCTTTATGCATATTCCCGAGCTGATCCGTATGGGCGCGCACGCGGAAATCGAGAGCAACACCGCTATCTGTCACGGCGTGGAAAAACTCTCTGGCGCGCAGGTGATGGCGACCGATCTGCGGGCGTCGGCGAGCCTGGTGCTGGCGGGCTGCATTGCTGAAGGCACGACGCTGGTGGATCGCATCTACCATATCGATCGCGGCTATGAGCACATTGAAGACAAACTGAAGGCGATGGGCGCGCAGATTGAACGCGTAAGCGCTGAATAAGCACGGCTTCAACAAGAAAACCAGCCACGGTAGCGCGGCTGGTTTTTTTTGCCTGATGGATCTTCAGGCGCTGGCAGGATCCTGCTTGCGCTTTTTGTCTCCCGTCGGGGATCGAATGCGCTTTTTGCGATCCAGCAGCAGCTGGGTCTGCGGATCGTAGTAGCGGCTTGGCCAAATCTCGGCGGGATGGACGTCAATCGCCTCCGCAATCAGCCATTCTCCTTTCGGCCAGGGACGCGAAAGGGCATTGGCCAGCGTGGATGAACTCAGGCCCGCCTGGCGCGACAGCGCCGCCAGCGTCGTGCCGCGTCTGCGCAGTGCGGCAATCACATCGGCGGGATGCCAGTCTTCCCTCCTTTTTTTCATATCGCATTCTCCTTGTTCCTTGCGTGAAATATTCCCGGTGCAGCGAAGCGCGCTGTTCTTCCGCTATCTGGAAGCTTCTGGAGTTTATATATCAGAAAGTTTCTTGTTATTTCCAGTAATTTTTGGTCCGGTTCCGATAAGTGCGCGCCGCTACGCAAAAGCACGGCAACATCTGAGGGGGCGTTTCTGGAAAAAGTGAAGCGGGTAAGGGGGAAACAGCGGAGCTGCGGCGGCAGCTCCGAAGGGGTATCAGAAATCGCGCTGTACGGACATATGCGCCAGCGATTCGAGGGCGCTGCGCCAGGGCGATTCCGGCAGCGCGCTAAGCGCCGCGATCGCTTTGTCTGCCTCCTGCTCGGCGCGCTTGCGCGTCCACTCCAGCGAGCCGCACTGCTGCATGGCGGCCAGCACCGGTTCGAGAAGGTGACGGCCGTTGCCCTGTTCGATCGCCTCGCGGATCATCTTCGTCTGCTCCGGCGTGCCGTTATGCATCGCGTGCAGCAGCGGCAGCGTCGGCTTGCCTTCGCTCAGGTCGTCGCCGGTATTTTTGCCCAGCGTGGCGCCGTCGGCGCTGTAGTCGAGCAGATCGTCGATTAACTGGAAAGCGGTGCCGAGAAAGCGTCCGTAATCCTGCATCGCTTTCTCCTGCGCCGGCGTGGCCTCGGCAAGAATGGCGGATGCCTGAGAGGCCGCCTCGAACAAACGCGCGGTTTTGCTGTAAATCACCCGCATGTAGCTCTCTTCAGTGATGTCGGGATCGTTGACGTTCATCAGCTGCAGCACTTCGCCTTCGGCAATCACGTTCACCGCTTCGGACATCAGCGCCAGGATACGCAGCGAACCCATGCTGGTCATCATCTGGAAGGCGCGAGTATAGATAAAGTCGCCGACCAGCACGCTGGCTGCATTGCCGAACGCCGCGTTGGCGGTGGCTTTGCCGCGGCGCATATCGGATTCATCCACCACGTCGTCATGCAGCAGCGTCGCGGTGTGGATAAATTCGATCAGCGCCGCGTTAGTGACGTGCAGCTCGCCCTGGTAGCCGAGCGCGCGCGCCGAAAGCACGGCGATCATCGGGCGAATGCGTTTGCCGCCGCCGCTGATGATGTAATAGCCAAGCTGGTTAATCAGCGAGACCTCGGAATTCAGCTGGTCGAGGATGGTCTGGTTGACGGCCGCCATATCCTGCGCGGTTAATTCATTAATTTGTTCTAAGTTCATTCGTCTGTTCAGCTTTGACTCGTTTCAACGGCTCATGGTACGTGCTTTAACCAGCCTGAGTTCAGGTAATCTGTTACTGATTGTACTTGAATTTTCCAGATGAGAAACGTTTGCGATCGGCCTGTGTTTTTTTTCTGCAAGAGAGTGCAAAGTGCTCTTGTCTTCTGCTGGAGATTTGCGTAGAATTCGCGCCCTATTGTGAATATTTATCGCGCCGCCTGATGAACGAAAGGCATGCGCAGAAGCGGAGTTTTATATGTACGCGGTTTTCCAAAGTGGTGGTAAACAACACCGAGTAAGCGAAGGTCAGACCGTTCGCCTGGAAAAGCTGGACATCGCAACCGGTGAAACCATTGAGTTTGACCAGGTGCTGATGATCGCAAATGGCGAAGACGTGAAAATCGGCGCGCCACTGGTTTCAGGCGGCGTTATCAAAGCTGAAATCGTTGCTCACGGTCGTGGCGAGAAAGTTAAAATCGTTAAGTTTCGTCGTCGTAAGCACTACCGTAAGCAGGCTGGCCACCGTCAGTGGTTCACTGATGTGAAAATTACTGGCATCAGCGCTTAAGAGGAGATCTGACAAATGGCACATAAAAAGGCTGGTGGCTCGACTCGTAACGGTCGTGACTCCAATGCAAAACGTCTGGGTGTAAAACGTTTCGGTGGCGAATCTGTTCTGGCAGGTAGCATCATCGTTCGTCAGCGTGGTACTAAATTCCACGCCGGTAACAACGTAGGTTGTGGTCGTGACCACACCCTGTTCGCTACCGCAGACGGCAAAGTTAAATTCGAAGTGAAAGGTCCGAACAACCGTAAATACATCAGCATCGTTGCTGAGTAAGGTTGTCGTGACGCAGACAGCGACTGTCTGAACGCACGAATAAAAGCCCCGCAGCCATTGCGGGGCTTTTTACATTCTGCGACCTGTCGTTCTGTATTGCTGTACACTTTATGTACGCCTGATGCAAATCAGTCCTGATTTATCCGCCGCCGGTCAGCGCAGACAGACCCTGGCGGACCCGTCCGCAGCCCGTAAGGCGCGCGGACGATTGTGTGACGGAGAAAGAAAATGAAGTTTGTTGATGAAGCGACAATCCTGGTGGTTGCCGGCGACGGCGGCAATGGCTGCGTCAGCTTCCGCCGTGAAAAATATATTCCGAAAGGCGGCCCGGACGGCGGCGACGGCGGCGACGGCGGTGACGTTTATCTGGTCGCTGACGAGAACCTGAATACCCTGATTGACTATCGCTTTGAGAAATCCTTCCGCGCCGAACGCGGTCAGAACGGCCAGAGCCGTGACTGTACCGGCAAACGCGGTCAGGACATTATCGTCAAGGTGCCGGTCGGCACGCGCGTCATCGATCAGGGCACCGGCGAAACGCTGGGCGATATGACGCGTCACGAGCAGAAGCTGATGGTGGCCAAAGGCGGCTGGCATGGCCTGGGCAACACGCGCTTTAAATCCTCGGTAAACCGTACCCCGCGTCAGAAAACCATGGGTACGCCGGGCGAGAAGCGCGATTTGCAGCTGGAGCTGATGCTGCTGGCCGACGTCGGCATGCTGGGTCTGCCGAACGCCGGTAAATCGACCTTTATCCGCGCCGTCTCGGCGGCGAAGCCGAAAGTGGCGGACTACCCGTTCACCACCCTGGTGCCGAGCCTGGGCGTGGTGCGCATGGACAGCGAGCAGAGCTTCGTTGTCGCCGATATTCCAGGCCTGATTGAAGGGGCCGCCGAAGGCGCTGGCCTCGGTATCCGCTTCCTGAAGCACCTTGAGCGCTGCCGCGTGCTGCTGCACCTGATCGACATCGCGCCGATCGATGAGTCCGATCCGGTGGAAAACGCGCGCATTATTCTTGGCGAGCTGGAGAAGTACAGCGACAAGCTGTTCAACAAGCCGCGCTGGCTGGTGTTCAACAAAGTTGACCTGATTAGCGAAGAAGAAGCGCAGGCGCGCGCTAAAGCGATCGCCGAGGCGCTGGGCTGGGAAGAGAAATATTATCTGATCTCCGCGGCAAGCCGTCAGGGCGTGCAGGATCTCTGCTGGGACGTGATGAGTTTCATCAACGCCAACCCGAAAGAAGCGGAAGAAGAAGAGAAGAAGCCCGAGAAAGTCGAGTTCATGTGGGATGACTACCACCGTGAGACGATGGAAAGCGTGGCTGAAGAAGAAGATGAAGAGTGGGATGACGACTGGGACGAAGATGACGACGAAGGCGTCGAAATCATCTACCAGCGTTAATGCCGAAGAAAAGGGACAGCGAAAGCTGTCCCTTTTTCATTACCCCAGCACCGCCACCGTCAGCCGCGACGAGCAGCAGAGCTGGCCGCGCGCGTTGCGGATTTCAATCTGCCACACCTGATTGCGTGAGCCGATATGCAGCGGGCGGCAGATGCCGCGCACTTCGCCGCTGGAGACCGAACGGTGATGGCTGGCGTTTACCTCAATGCCGACCACGCTTTTGCCCTCTTCGGTGCAGAGATAGCCGGCGATCGAGCCCATCGACTCCGCCAGCACCACCGACGCACCGCCGTGCAGCAGGCCGAAGGGCTGATGGGTGCGCGCGTCAACCGGCATGGTCGCCTCCAGATAATCGTCGCCGATAGCGGTAAAGCGGATGCCAATATGCGCCACCAGCGAGTGCTCGCCGATGGCGTTTAGCGCGTCGAGATCGGTCTCGCGTTTCCAGATCGCCATCGGTCAGGCTCCCAGCGTCGCGCCGCCGTCAACCACGATATCCTGCAGCACCACATGGCTGGCGAGATCCGAGGCGAGGAACAGCACGTTGTGGGCGATTTCCTGCGGCGTGGCGATCTTGCGCAGCGGGATGCCGAGCTTATATTGATCCGGGAAGCCGTCGATCATCTCCTGCTCGGCGGTCGGCGTATGCCACAGGCTGCGCTGCATCTCGGTATCGGTCGAGCCGGGCGAAACGATATTGCAGCGCACGCCATAGGGTGCCATCTCCAGGCCAACCGTCAGGGTGAGGCTGCGCAGCGCGGCTTTCGACGCGCCGTAAGCTGACATGCCGATACGCGGCGCGTGCGCCGAGTTCGAGGCGACAGAGACAATTGCGCCCGCGCGCTGCTGGCGAAACACCGGCAGCGTCTGCTGGAACATATTGAAGGCGCCGCCGACGTTGACCGCCAGGCATGCCTGGAAATCGGCGGCAGAGATCTCGTCGGTGGCGCCGATACGCAGGATGCCCGCGCCGTTTACCAGCACGTCGAGGCGCGGCTGCTGCGCCAGCAGGCGCTGGCAGAGCGTTTTCACCTGTCCGGCATCGGCCACGTCAAGCGTGTGGCAGGCGAAAGGGTAGTCAATATCGTGAAAGCGCAGATCGAAGCCCTGAACCTGTGCGCCCGCCGCGTGAAATGCCAGCGCGGTATGGTAACCGATGCCCTGGCCTGCGCCGGTCACCCAGACCTGCTTGCCGCTGAAGTCAAAGCGCTGGCTCATCAGGCTGTCTCCCGTGACAGCAGCGCCCACCAGCCGTCGATGGTGGGATTTTTCGCCAGGCTTACGAAGTCGATATCGCCGTGCGCCTGACGCCAGCGCGCCGCCAGCGCCATCATGCGCACGGAGTCGAGACCGTAGTCGATCAGGTTCTCATCATCTTCCGGCACCTCGTCATCTTCCAGCAGCGGCAGAATAAGCGCGCGCAGATCGTCCTTGCTGAGCGGCAGCGGCATTAAATCCGCAGTCATTACCACTTTGCCGCTACGTCCGGCGGTATAGGTCAGCGCCATCATATGCTCTTCACGGCTGAAATCTGCCAGCGCGTCCGCCACCATAAAGGGCTGGATGTTACGCATAAAGGCGTCAGTGGCGGTGGTGAGACAGCCGATATGGGCGTAGACGCCGGTGATGATCAGCTGATCGCGTCCCATCTCCTGCAGGATCGACTCCAGCGGCGAGCGGACAAAAGCGCTGTAGCGCCACTTGGTCAGCACCTGATCATCAGCGTCGGGCGCCAGCGCATCGATAATCTTCTGCTGCTCTGGATGCTTGTTCAGGCCCGGTCCCCACATATCGTTCAGCAGCGCGCGATCCTCGTCGCTCTGCTGATTGGGCTGCGCAGTATAGAACACCGGGATGCCCTGCGACTTGCACCAGGCGCGCAGGCGCGCGATGTTCTCTACCACCTGATTGACCAGCGGGCTGTTTTCACCCCAGAAGTTAAGGAAGTAGGCCTGCATATCGTGGATCAGCAGGGCAGCGCGCTGCGGCTCCAGCGTCCATTTCACCTTGTTGGTGGGCAGCTCGGCGGCGGCAGGCAGCGAATATGAGGTCAGTTTTGGAATAGCCATAAAATCTCCGGAACAGGTCAGGCTTGCGCTTGTTGATCGGCAAGCTGTTGGCGCAGGCGTTTCTTGTCTACTTTGCCGACCGGGGTCAGCGGCAGTTCATCCACGCAGGTAATACGGTCGGGCAACTTATATTCGGCGACGCCCAGCTCGCGCAGATGGCGGCGCAGCGCCACTGGCTTGAGCGGCTGGCGCGCGACGATAAAGGCGCAGCTTTTTTCGCCCATCAGTTCGTCATGCATCGATACCAGCGCCGCGTGGATCACATCGGTATGGCGCTGCAGCAGATTTTCGATCTCCTCGGCAGCGATCTTTTCGCCGCCGCGGTTGATCTGATCTTTCTCGCGCCCCTGCACGGTAATGTAGCCCTGCGGGTTAATCTCGATCAGATCGCCCGAGCAGTAAAAACCGTTGGCGTCGAAGCTGGCCGCGTTATGCTCCGGGCTTTTGTAGTAGCCGCGGAAAGTATAGGGGCCGCGCGTCATCAGGCGGCCGACGGCGCCGCTCGGCAGCGGATCGCCGTTCTCGTCTGCTACCCACACCTCATCGTCCGGCGAAATCGGACGGCCCTGGGTGGTGAGAATGGTTTTTTCATCGTCGTCGAGACGGGTGTAGTTGACCAGCCCTTCCGCCATGCCGAACACCTGCTGCAGCCGGCAGCCGATCTCGCTCTGAATGCGCGCCGCCAGCGTTTCGCCCAGCTTCGCGCCGCCAACCTGCATCCGCTGTAGCGACGTCAGCGCCTGATTGCTGCCCCATTCCTGAATCGCCTGCAGCCACAGGCTGACGGCGGGGGGCACCAGTCCGGTATCGGTGACCTGATGCTTTTCAATCAGCGGGAAGCAGTTTGTCGCGCTGGGATCCTCGGCCAGAATCACCTGGCCGCCGGCGTAGAAGACGCCCAGCGCGCCCGGCGAACTCATGGCAAAGTTATGCGGCGCGGGTAAGGCGATCAGATAACGCGTGTCGGCGGTGACCGCGCAGATCTCGTCGCTGGCGCGGATGCTGTAGTAGTAGTCGTTATGGGTGCGCGGGATCAGCTTGGGCGTGCCGGTGCTGCCGCCGGAGAGCTGGAAAAAGGCGACCTCATCGGCGGCGGTCGGCGTCGGCTGGAAATCACCCGCCGCGTCGGCCATCAGCGCTTCCAGACTGTTTTCCGGCTGGCTGTTGTTGCGCAGGATGACCTGACGCAGCGACGGCTGCGCAGCGCGCAGCGCGTCAGTAAAGCTGTCGTCGGCAAACAGCGCATGGCGGCGATCGGCGATCAGCAGCGCAGGTTCGATCTGTGCGGCGTAGGCCAGCAGCTCGGTGCGCTGGTGGCTGAACAGCGCGTAAACCGACGCCACGCCCAGCTTGAACAGGGCAAAAACGGTAACGTAGAAGTCGGCGACGTTGCCCAGCTGCACCAGCGCGGTGTCGCCGTTTTTCAGCCCGCGACGCTGCAGCGCGGCGGCGAGGTTGTCGCTGCGCTGCGCCAGCTGGCGATAGCTCAGCTGCAGATCGCCTTCGATAACGGCGATGGCGTCGCTCTCTTTATGGCGCGCCAGGATATCGGTCATTGCCACATCCAGCCAGTAACCTTTCTCACGGTAGCGCGCGGCCAGATCGTCTGGCCAGCGATGGTAAGGGATCGACATACGAGTTCCTTTATTGCAGTCCAAAAGCGCGCAGCATGGTGTCGAGTTTGACACCGGTCTCGCGCCATTCTGATTCAGGTTGCGAATCCGCGACGATGCCTGCGCCGGCGAACAGGCGCACCCGCGCGCCGTGTACGGTGCCGCAGCGGATGGTAACGACCCATTCGCCGTTGCCCTGGTCGTCGCACCAGCCAACGATACCGCCGAACAGGCGGCGGTCAAACGGCTCCAGCGTCTGGATCAGCTGCTGCGCGCGCCTGTGCGGGAAGCCGCTCAGCGCGGGCGTGGGATGCAGCAGGCAGGCGAGCGACAGCGCGTTCTCCTGCTCATCGAGCGCCTCGCCGTCGATCTGCGTCGCCAGATGCCACAGGGTGGCGGTGGTCAGCAGAGAAGGGGTGGCGGGCACCGAGAGCAGGCGGCTGCGCGGCTGCAGCACGTCGCGCATCGCATCGGTCACCAGCCTGTGCTCGTGACGATCTTTCGTCGACTGCATCAGTGCGTCGCCCGCGGCCCTGTCGCGCTGCGCGTCGGCGTCGCGTCGCGCGGAGCCGGCCAGCGGACAGGAGCTGAAATCACGCCCCTTTTTGCGCAGCATAAGTTCCGGACTGGCGCCGACCAGCGAACCGCCCTGCGGCAGCGGCAGGTGGAAGTGATAGCTGTTTGGGTTTTGCGCCACGATGCGCTGCATCAGCGCGGCGATATCCACCGGCTGCTCCGTAACGATATCCATCAGGCGCGACAGCACCACCTTGTCCAGCTCGCCGCGCTGCGTGGCGGCAACCGCCTCTGCCACCATCGCGGTAAAAACATCGTGCTCCGGCATCGCGGCGCGGCGGCGCACCTGCGGCAGCGGCGGCGGAACCCCGGGCAGCGCAGCCTGGAGATCGGCGCGGTTAAAGGTCTGATGCGATTCAGGAATAAACAGCGCGGCGGGCTGCGTAACGTCGAAGGGGATAGCGCCCACCAGGATCGGATGGGCGATGCCCTGCTTTTTTGCGCAGGCGAAGTGGCGTCGCAGCTGCTGTTGAAAGTCACCGTTCAGGGCGTCACCATCGGCCACCGGCGTGGCGATGGTGGTGTAGCAGCCCTGCGTAGCGATACTGCGCCACGGAGATGTAAAGACAAATCCCCGACACAGTGCGGAGAAATCCTCAAGCAGGGGATTTCCAAACGTCAACGTTTCCACCATAATTTTCACCTATAAATGATAAGGTAACTAATAATGATTATCATTTGTATTGTGGTTGTGTAACCTACGTTGATTAGGCTGGAGTGTCAATAAATTCGCGGCATCGCGCGTGCGATCTCAGCCTGATTCACCGAGGCGGCAGAACCTTGTCTGACAGTTAAAGGTGGGCTGAATCTTATGTTTAAGCGGATTTTTACCACGGTGGCCGCGCTGGCTTTCGTCTCCGTGCTGGCTAATTCTGACGCGCGAGCCGAAGGCGGCTGGCCGCGTACGCTGCAAAGCGGCAGCGGCAGCATAACCCTGGAGAAAGCGCCGCAGCGCATCGTCTCTACCAGCGTGACCCTGACCGGGTCGCTGCTGGCCATCGACGCGCCGGTAATCGCCAGCGGGGCGACCGCGCCTGGCAGCCGTCTGGCGGACGAGCAGGGGTTTTTCCGCCAGTGGAGCGACGTCGCGAAGCGTAAAAACCTCAAGCGGCTCTATATTGGCGAACCGAGCGCCGAAGCGGTGGCCGCAGAAGCGCCGGATCTGATTATCGTCAGCGCTACCGGCAACGATTCCGCTCTGAAGCTGGTCGATCAGTTCTCGGCTATCGCGCCGACGCTGGTGGTGAACTATGACGATAAAAGCTGGCAGCAGCTGGTCACGCTGCTCGGCGAAGCGACCGGCCACGAGGCGGACGCGGCGGCGCGCGTAAAGGCGTTCGATGCACAAGAGGCGGCGCTGAAGCAGAAAATTACGCTGCCGCCGCAGCCCGTTTCCGCCATGGTGTTTAACGGCGGCGGCCGTGCGGTGAATCTGTGGACCAGCGAATCGGCACAGGGCAAGCTGCTGGAGCAGCTCGGTTTTACGCTCGCCGTGCCGCCTGCGGATCTGCAGCAAACGCACAGCATGGGCCAGCGCAAAGATATTATTCAGCTCTCCGGCGAAAACGTCGCCAGCGGCCTGAACGGCAACACCTTTCTGTTATTCGCCGCAGAAGAGCCGGGCGCGCAACAGCTGATGCAGAACCCGTTCCTGGCACAGACCGCGGCGGTAAAGCAGCAGCAGGTTTATGCGCTGGGCGCCGACACCTTTCGTCTTGACTACTACAGCGCCAGCCACCTGCTGACGCGTCTTGAGCAGCTGTTCGTTAAATCATGACGCCTCTTCCGCCAGCGACGGCGCTGGCGGTTGATAGCGTCGCAGTCTCGCCATCAGGATCCACATCACGCCTCCCAGCAGCGCCGCGCCGAAACCCGTCAGCGCGGCGGCCTGCTGCGGCAGCAGCCATGACCCCAGCGCGCCGATCATCGCCGCGCCGATTGCATCGCCGGTGACGTTCTGCGCCGTCCAGAGGCTATTGATGCGCCCCAGCAGGGCATCGGGCGTCAGCGACTGGATCAGCTGATACTGCACCAGGCTGTTAACGGCGCTGAAGTAGCCGAAGGCCGCCAGACACGCCAGCCCGAGCGCGAACTGCGGCATCAGGCTGAAGGCGCCAAGTGCCAGGAAAGCGGCGACGGCGCTGGCCAGGATCAGGCGGCCAGGCTGCGGCGTCTGCGCCAGCCGGCCGCTGGTCAGCGCCCCCAGCGCCGCGCCGAGCGGCACGGCGGCATACATCAGACCCAGCTCATCAAGGCTGACCTGCCAGTGCGGCGCCAGCGCCGGATAGAGCACGCGCACCGCGCTTGCCAGCGTGACCAGCGCGCCGATCAGCGCCGCCATGCCGACCAGCGGCGCAGAAAACAGGAACTGCACGCCGCTGGCAAGCGCCCGCAGCGGATGTTCGCGCGGCTGTGGCGGCGGCGGCATCAGGGGCAGCCGCAGCAGGGTCAGCACGGTAAGCAGCGTACCGAGGGCGGCGAGGCCGTAGTTCCACGCCGCGCCGCCGTGCGCCAGCACCAGACCGCCGACGGCGGGCGAGAGAATGGCGCCGAAGCGCACCGTCAGCATCGTTATCGCGCCCGCCTGCATCAGATTCTCGCGTCCCACCAGCGCCGGCGTGGCCGCCAGCAGCGCCGTAACGCCGATCGCGCCGAAGAAGCCGTCCCACAGGCCCAGCAGAAACACCGCGCCGATGGACGGGGAGGGCAGCGAGGCGTTGACGGCCAGCGCCACAAAGCCGAGGCCACAGGTCGAGCGCGCAATCAGGATAAGCCGTTTGCGCTCGTAGCGATCGGCCAGCACGCCGCCGGTGAGCAGGCCGATAAACATGCCTGCGCCCGCCAGGGTAACGGCGAGCCCGACCAGCGCCGGCGAGCGGGTCAGCTGCTGGATCTGCACCGGCACGGCAATCGCCAGCATGCCGAGCGCGACGATAGAGATAAAACGGGCGATAAAGACGGCGCGAAAAGCGGGATGCGTCTTCAACAGGCTGAGATCGATGAGATGGGAGGGTTTGTTCATTGCTTCGCCTTTTGCTGCGGTTTTCCTCGCTGTAGTCGAGGCGAATCATGGTAACATACAAAAATACGAGTAATAACGATAACAAGTATCATTATCAAATTGACGCGACCGCTGCGTCAGTGAACAGTGAAGGTTCGGAACGTTATGCGCCATCTCATCGCAATAGCCGCCTCAGGGATGCTGCTGTTGCTCTTGCTTGCGCTCAGCCTGATGCTCGGCGCCAAATCGATCGCCATTCATGATGTCTCTCTTGCTCTGACCACCAGCTGCGGCAGCGCCGACTGCGTTATCGTGCGCGAAGCGCGCCTGCCGCGCACCCTTGCCGGCCTGCTGGCGGGCTGCGCGCTCGGGCTGGCGGGGGCGCTGATGCAGAGCCTGACGCGCAATCCGCTCGCCGATCCCGGCATTCTCGGCGTCAACGCGGGGGCGGGCTTCGCCGTGGTGCTGGGCATCGCCCTGTTCGGCGCGGATACGCCCGCCGACTGGCTCGGCTTCGCCTTCCTCGGCGCGCTGCTGGCGTCGCTGCTGGTGGCGCTGACCGGCGCGCTCGGCGGCGGCCGCGTTAATCCGGTGCGCCTGACCCTGGCGGGCGTGGCACTGGGCGCGGTGCTGGAAGGGCTGACCTCCGGGCTTTCTCTCCTTAATCCCGATATTTACGACCATCTGCGCTTCTGGCACAGCGGCTCGCTGGATATTCGCAGCTTTGCCGTGCTGCGCGCCACCTGGCCAGCGGTGGCGGTCGGCGCGCTGATTGCGCTGCTGCTGGCGCGCTCGCTCAATACCCTGAGCATGGGCGGCGATGTGGCGACGGCGCTCGGCGCGCGCGTGGCGCGAACCCAGCTGCTCGGGCTGCTGGCTATCGCCCTGCTGAGCGGCGCCGCCACGGCCGCCGTCGGCCCCATCGCCTTTGTCGGGCTGATGACTCCTCATCTGGCCCGCTGGCTGTGGGGCAATGACCACCGCTGGATGCTGACTGGCACGCTGCTGATTACCCCCTGTCTGCTGCTGGCTGCCGATATACTGGGCCGCCTGATGGTGCCTGGCGAGCTGCGCGTCGCGGTGGTTACCGCGCTGCTCGGCGCGCCGATGCTGATCGTGCTGGTGCGCCGCAAGCTGGGGAGAGGGCAGATATGAGTCGGGCGATGATGCACGGTATCTGGCTGCTGGCGGCCTGCGCGCTGCTGGCCTTTTTCGGCGTTACGCGCGGCGCGCTGCCGATTAGCGGGGCGCAGCTCTGGCAGCTGGTCAACGGCGAGGCTGCGCGCAACGTTCAGCTGATCGTGCTGGAGTGGCGGCTGCCGCGCGTGGCGATGGCGCTGCTGCTCGGCGCGGCGCTGGGCGTCAGCGGCGCGATTTTTCAGTCGCTGCTGCGCAACCCACTCGGCAGCCCCGATATTCTCGGCTTTAATACCGGTGCCTATAGCGGCGTGCTGGTGGCGCTGGTGCTGTTTCAGCAAAACAGCGAGGCCATGACGCTGGCGGCGCTGCTGGGCGGCGTGCTGACCGCAGGCGTGGTCTATCTTTTCGCCTGGCGCAACGGCGTCGAAACCTTCCGGCTGATTATCGTCGGCATCAGCGTACGGGCGCTGCTGATGGCGCTTAACGGCTGGCTGATCGTCAGCGCCTCGCTTGAGGCGGCGCTCAGCGCCGGGCTATGGAGCGCAGGATCGCTCAACGGCATTACCTGGGCGAAAACCGCGCCGGTCATCGCCGTGCTGCTGGCGGCGCTGTTGCTGACCGCGCTGCTGGCGCGACGTATGCGCCTGATGGAGATGGGCGACGATACCGCCTGTGCGCTGGGCGTGCCGGTAGAGCGCAGCCGGCTGTGGCTGATGCTGCTCGGCGTGGTGCTGACCGCCGCCGCGACCGCGCTGGCCGGTCCGATTTCGTTTGTCGCCCTGCTGGCACCGCAGATCGCTCGTCGCCTGTGCGGCGGGATCAAAGGCGCGCTGCCGCTGGCGGCGCTGTGCGGTGCGCTGCTGCTGCTGGCGGCGGACTATGCCGCGCAGCACCTTTTCCTGCCTTATCAGCTGCCGGTCGGCGTTATTACCGTCAGCCTCGGCGGGCTTTATCTGATTGCACTACTGATTAGGGAGGCGCGACGCCAATGACTGAGAAGACTGCGCGCCTGCAGGGCGATGCGCTGACGCTGGGCTACGAGAAGAAAATCGTGGCGGAGGGACTATCGGTCGCCATTCCTGATGGGGAACTGACGGTAATTATCGGCCCTAACGCCTGCGGCAAATCGACGCTGCTGCGCGCGCTGAGCCGCCTGGCGCCGCCGCTGAAAGGGCAGGTGCTGCTCGACGGCGCGGCGATTTCGCGCCTCTCAACCAAAGAGGTGGCGCGGCGTCTCGGCCTGCTGCCGCAAAGCTCGCAGGCGCCCTCCGGCATCAGCGTCAGCGAGCTGGTGGCGCGCGGGCGCTATCCGCATCAGCCGCTGTTCGGCCGCTGGCGTGACGAGGATGAGGAGGCGGTGCAGCAGGCGATGCGGGCCACCGGCGTGGCGGATATCGCCGCGCAGCCGGTGGATCAACTTTCCGGCGGCCAGCGCCAGCGCGTCTGGATCGCCATGGTGCTGGCGCAGCAGACGCCGCTGCTGCTGCTGGATGAACCCACGACCTGGCTCGATATTACCCATCAGATCGAACTGCTGGAGCTGATGCAGGATCTCAACCAGCAGCATGGCCGCACGCTGGTGGTGGTGCTGCACGATCTGAATCAGGCGTGCCGCTACGCTACGCATCTGATTGCGATGCGCAACGGCCAGGTTGTTGCCGAGGGCAGGCCGGCCGAGATCGTGACGCCGGAACTGATTGAGGCGGTCTACGGGCTGCGCTGCATGATTGTTGAGGATCCGGTGGCGCATACGCCGATGATTGTGCCGCTGGGGCGCAGCAAGCGCTGAAGGGCTGCAGCAAGCGCTGAAGGGCGGGTGCCGAAGCGGGCGAGTGAGCCACTACGCACCTCATCCCTGAGGTGCGCCCGTTACCGGGTCAACGCTGCGCTTTTGTGCCTGGCGCGGGACGCTTTTCAGGCAACTCCGCTCTTTGCCAAAAAGGCGGTCAGGCAAACTTCGCCAGCAGCTGCTGCAGCTGCGGGCCGATCTGTTCAAACATACGCGGCGAGATAATCTCAACGTGGGCGCACGCCAGCGGCCGCACCTCCAGCTCGCCGACATAGGGCGCCCAGGCGCGACGCGCATCCTGACCCGGCTGCTGCGTCTCGGTGGCGAGGAACAGCGTGGCGCGGCCGCTGAAGCGCGCGCTGCGCGCCGTCGCCAGCAGCCGTACCGAACTGGCGTAGTTAGCTTCGATCGCGTCGAACATCGCCTCTAACCCTTCGCCCGCCTGCTGACGCTGCGCGGCAACAAACTGCTCGCGCTCGCGGTTCACCTCTTCCAGCACCGCCGGATCCAGCTGGTTCTCGCCGCGTTTTTCATCCCAGTTTTGCGTCTCTGGCGGCCAGGTATCAAGCAGGCCGAGGAAGGCGACCTCTTCGCCGAGCGCTTCCAGCCGCGCGGCGATGCCCTGCGCCAGCGTGCCGCCCAGCGAATAGCCGAGGAAATAGTAAGGCCCGTGCGGCTGCTGCTGCCGCAGCGTGGCGAGATGGGCGTCGCACACCGCATCCAGGTGCGCCGCCTGATTCAGCGGGCCGCTGGCGTCCGGTGACTGAATGCCGACGACAGACCAGCGCGCGTCCAGGTAACGCTGCAGAACGCTGAACTGCCAGGCGAAGCCCGACGCCGGATGGAAGCAGAACAGCGTCGGCCCGCTGCCGACGCGCAGCGGCAGCACCGGCTCAAAACCGGCGTTTTGCGCCGCCTGCGCATCGCTCAGCAGTGCTGCCAGCTTCTCAACCGTCGAGGCGACCATAATCTGGCCGACGGAAACCGGCAGCTTCAGCTCGCGCCGCAGCTGCGCCGCCAGCCGCATCGCCAGCAGCGAATGGCCGCCAAGCGCAAAGAAATCCTCCTGCGCGCCGACGCTGTCGCGCGCCAGCAGCGCGGCGAACGCCTCTGCCAGCTGCGTCTCCAGCCCTGGCAGCGGCGCGCGACCCGTATCGTGCGCGCGACTCTGCGGCAGCGGCAGGGCTTTGCGATCCAGCTTGCCGTTGCTGCTGAGCGGCAGCGCCTCCAGCGCAACGATCGCCACCGGCACCATATGGGCGGGCAGCTGCTGCGCCAGCGCAGCGCGCATCGCCTCGCCATCAACGGGGCGGTCTGCCACCACATAGCCCACCAGCTGACGCGCGTCGCCCTGCTGCGCGTCGGCGTTGCCCAGCACCACCGCATGCGTGACCGCCTGCTGCACGCCGGGCTGCGCCGCCAGCGCATGGTCGATCTCGTTCAGCTCAATGCGCTGTCCGCGAATCTTTAGCTGATCGTCGCTGCGGCCCAGATATTCCACCGCGCCGTTAGCGAGCCAGCGCGCCACGTCGCCGGTGCGGTACATGCGCGTGCCGTCGCCGAACGGGTCGGCGACGAAGCGGCTGGCGGTAAGGTCGGGACGATCGAGGTAGCCGTGCGCCAGCTGCACGCCGGTAAGATAGAGATCGCCCGCGACGCCGGGCGGAACCGGCTGCAGGCGCGCGTCAAGGATGCGCAGGCCGGTATTCCAGACCGGGAAGCCGATCGGCACGCTGGCACCCTCTACCGCCGCCAGCTCCGGGCCGAACGCGGGGTAGTAGCTAACGTCCACCGCCGCCTCGGTCGGGCCGTAAAGGTTGTGCAGCGGCACCCCGGTCAGGGCTTCCCACTGGCGCGACAGATCGGCGGGCAGCGCCTCGCCGCTGCAGAAGACGCGGCGCAGGCTGGCGCAGCGCGCCACGGCCTCCTCCTCCTGCAGCGAGGCGACAAAGGCCGCCAGCATTGAGGGAACAAAGTGGGTGGTGGTGACGCGATAGCGCGCGAAGAGCTGCTGCAGCGCGTCGGGATCGCGGTGCGCGTCCGGCGGCGCCATGACCAGCTGCGCGCCCGTCATCAGCGGCCAGAAAAACTCCCACACCGAAACGTCGAAGCTGCTGGGCGTTTTCTGCAATACCACGTCGTCGGCGGTGAGCGAATAGCTCGCCTGCATCCACAGCAGACGGTTGACGATCGCCTCATGGCCCACCAGCACCCCTTTCGGGCGGCCGGTCGAGCCGGAAGTGTAAATAAGATAGGCGCCATCCTGCGGGCGCGGCGGCTGCGGCTGCGCGGGCGCGGCGACCTCAGGCAGCAGCGCGTCATAGAAGAGCGGGGCGACCGGCGACAGCGCGGCGAAGCGGGTCTCCAGCGCGCGGCTGACGATCAGCGTTTTCGGTGCGGCATCCTCCAGCATCATCTGCAGACGATCGTCGGGATAGCCGGTATCCAGCGGCAGATAAGTCGCGCCGACGCTGACAATTGCCTGCAGCGCCAGCGACAGAAACACCGCGCGCGGCAGCGCCACGGCGACGATATCGCCGCGCTGCACGCCGCTGGCGATCAGCTGCTGCCCCAGCGCCTCGACCTGCTGGCGCATCTCGCGATAGCTGAGCTGGTGGCGATCGTCCGCCAGCGCAGGCGCGTTGGGGGTGCGCAGCACCTGCGCCTGCAGCAGGCTGTCAAGGGTGGCCTCCGGCAGCGGCATCGCGGTCTGGTTGATCGTCTCCAGCTGCTGATGTTCCGCCTCGGTCAGCAGATCCAGCTCGCCGCAGGGGCGATCCGGCTGCGCCGCCAGCTGCCGCAGCAGCAGATCGAAACGGCTGGCGTGCTGCGTCAGCACCGCCTGCTGGTAGCGTGCGGCGTTGGCCAGCAGCTCCAGCGTCAGTTCGCCCTGTTCGCTGATATAGATCGCGATTTCCAGATCGCGCACCGGGCCTGACGCCAGCTGATGCGTTATCCCTTCTACACCGTTGAAGTCGAGCTGATAGTCGAACATCTTCAGGTTGATCACCGGGCCGTAGAGGGGATCGCCGTCGCCGAGCCGGCCGGCGTCGCGCTGCACCTGTTCGGCGTCAAAGCGCTGATGGCGACGCATCTTTTTCACTTCCGCGGCCAGCTGGCGCGCCAGCGCGCTGAGCGGTTGAGCGGGATCGTAATGCACCGCCATCGGCAGCACGTTAATGACGGGGCCGGTGGCGCAGAGCGCCGCGGAGCCGATACGGCGCATAAAGATAAAGCCGGCGGCGAAATCATTCTGGCCGCTCAGGCGCGCCAGCCAGAGCGCCACCAGCGCAAAAGCAGCATCGGCCGCGCTGACGCCCATCTGCTGAACCAGCGTCTGAAAGTGCGTGCTATCTGGCGAGAAGGTATAGCGCAGCAGCGCGGTGCTGGCGCTCTGCCCGGCCAGCGGCAGGGGAGAAATTGAGGCGGGCGGCGGCAGCTGCGCGCTTTTCTCGCGCCAGAAGTCGCGATCCCGCTGCCAGCTCGGCGAAGCCTGATAGCGCTGATACTCTTCGACCACCTCGCTGAAGGGGGTAAAAGGCGTCGGCTGCGGCGTTTCACCGCGCATCCATGCGGTGTAAAGGTTGGCGATGCGGCGCGTCAGAGCAGTGAAGCTAAAGCCGTCCACCACCAGGTGATGATAGCGCTGATACCAGAACCAGCGCTGCTCGCCCAGGCGCATCAGCTGGTGATGCCACAGCGGCGCGCCGCTCAGTACGCGCAGATCGCCAGCCATATCGGCGCGCATCAGGGCGCGGGCGGCGGCGTCAGGATCGGCGTGCTGACGCAGATCGAGGATCTCAGGCAGGGTGAACGTCTGCGGCGACAGCCACTGCACCGCTTCGCCTTCATGCTCGCCAAACGCCATGTTCAGCGTATCCGCCTCCTGCATACCGGCGACGATCGCTTTGCTCAGCAGCGCGCCGTCCAGCTCGCCGCGCAGCTCGACAAAGTGCGCGACCGCATAGGCGTTAGTCTGCTGCGACAGCTGATCGGCCATCCAGATGCCGGGCTGCGCCGCCACCAGCGGCAGGATTTTCTGGTCGGTATGGTGTGGGTTCATCAGCGTCTCAGACATGGTCGCTCCGGTTGGTGGTCGGGTGGGCCGGGCGAATATCGCGCCAGTTCGCATTGAGCCAGCTCAGGCATTCCGCCTGCGGCTGCGGGCCGAAGAGGCTGCGCCAGCCAGCGGGCAGGGCGCGAAAAGCGGGCCAGAGGCTGTACTGCTGGCGATCGTTGATCAGCACAAGACAATCCTGCTGCGGATCGTCAAAGGGATTGGGTTGCATATCGGTCTCCTGCCCGCAACAGTCGGGCTAGCCAGGCGATTTAAAGAAGATGCTGCCACATTGCTTTCAGTCCATTGAGCAGGCCGCCGCGCCAGCAAAGCGCGTCGTGGCCGCCGTCGACCGGATGAAAAATGACCTGGTGCCCTGCGGCGCACAGGTCCTGCTGAAGCTGCTGGTTTGCTTTATAAATCAGCTGCTCGCGACGTCCCGCCTCCAGATAAAAGCGCGACGGCGTCTGACGGTAGTCGCCCTGCTGCAGCTGCTGGATCAGCCTGCCGTCAGGCTGGCCGCGTTCCGGCCACCAGAACGAGCCGGAAAGGCTGATGGCGCCGCCGAACTGGCGCGGCCAGTTAAGTGCGGCATAGACGGCCGACAGGCCGCCGAAGCTCTGTCCGCTTACCAGCGTCTCGGCGGCGCTGATGCGATGCGGCGCCCAGCCCTGCAGCTGCGGCAGTAGCTCTTCCTGCAGAGCCAGCCAGAAGTCGGGGTTGCAGGGGAGTTCGCGGCTGCGGTGTTCGCGATCGATGATGTCGATCATGACGTAGACCGCCGGCGGCAGCTCACCGGCGTCGGTAAGCTGCTGCAGCGGCCAGGCGATCGGCATGCTGTTGGCCCAGAACTGGCCGTCCAGCAGCAGCGCCAGCGGACGTTCGGTCGACTGCGCCTCGCCGGTGGCGTAGATCCACACCGAGCGGCAGTTACCGAGGCGCGCGCTCTGCCAGATATGGTGCTGCAGCGGCAGGGCGGGGGCGCGGCCGCTATCAACCGCCTGCCAGACGCGCTGATCGGGTGCGCCCGGCAGATGCAGCGGCGAGACGTGCATGCCGCGCCCGCCCGCCCAGCCGCGTAGCGGATTGAGCGGATCCGCCTGCGCGGTGAGGAATTTTTCGCGCCACCAGGCGCGCAGGGTCGCCATATCCGGCTCGCCCGCGAAGGCGGCGGCATCGCTGTCGGGCATCAGGCAGTAGCTGCCGCGCCAGCTGGCTGGCAGCTGCGTGCGCCAGTACCAGACGTCGGTGCCAGGGATGCGGCTGAGAGAGCGGGGGGCGGCGCGCTGATGGTGATCGGTCACGCCGGTGATATTGATCCAGACGCGGCGCGTAGAGGAGGTGGTTTCACTTCCCTGCGGATCGCGCCAGAAAAAGGTGACGCCGCATTCGCCATCATCGGCGGGTTCGATAAGGGGAAGACCCTGCTGCTGTAATGTTCGCCACCAGGAGTCACTGCCGGTTTCGTTGGTTAACCACGTCATAGAGAGCTTATTTACTGGGCCAGAAGCGCGCAAAGCTGCACGGATGTTATGAAGAATACTATTGATAATTATTTGCATTTGCAATAGGGTGTTTCCCGCTCCAACATCGCGGAGCGCGCGCGTTCCGCCAGCCTCATCAGCCTGTGTTGTCAGACGGATGTTCCGCAAAGGAGAGCCTGGGCGCGGCTGGAATGCTTGCTCGCAAGGAATGACTCTTTTACCGGCGCGCCTGCAGGAGACGATAAGGTTTTCGCAGGCAATCCAGGAACATAAAAAATGCCTACATTATCCCGTTTGTCATTAGCCATTCTCATTGAACTCGGTCTGGCCGCGACCAGCGCGCAGGCGGCCGACACCAGCACCTCTTCAGCGTCCGGCACCGTCGATACGCTGGTGGTAAGCGCGGCGCAGCAGAACCTGCAGGCGCCAGGCGTCTCCACCATTACCGCCGATGAAATTAAAAAGCGTCCGCCTGCGCGCGACGTATCGGAAATCATCCGCACCATGCCCGGCGTCAACCTCACCGGTAACTCCACCAGCGGCCAGCGCGGCAACAATCGGCAGATCGATATTCGCGGTATGGGGCCGGAAAATACCCTGATTCTGGTGGACGGCATGCCGGTTTCCAGCCGGAACTCGGTGCGTCTCGGCTGGCGCGGCGAACGGGATACGCGCGGCGACACCAACTGGGTGCCGCCAGAGATGATTGAACGCATTGAGGTGATCCGCGGGCCGGCGGCGGTGCGCTACGGCAACGGCGCGGCGGGCGGCGTGGTGAATATCATCACCAAAAAATATGATGACCAGCAGTGGCACGGATCCTGGAACGCCTACTACAACGTGCCGGAGCATAAGGACGAGGGAGCCACGCGCCGCACCAACTTTAGCCTGGAAGGGCCGCTGGGGGATGACGTCAGCTTCCGTCTCTACGGCAACCTGGCGAAAACCCAGGCGGACGCTTACGACATCAACGAAGGCCATGCGGCGGATCGTACCGGCAGCTACGCCGGAAGCTATCCGGCCGGCCGTGAAGGGGTGGTCAACAAAGATATCAACGCTCTGCTGCGCTGGGCGTTCGCGCCGATGCAGGCGCTGGAGTTGCAGGCGGGCTATAGCCGTCAGGGCAACCTCTATGCTGGCGATACCCAGAACACCAATACCAGCGCGCTGGTAAAAAGCCTGTACGGCAAAGAGACTAACCGTCTCTACCGCCAGAACTTCGCGGTGAAGTGGACCGGCGCCTGGGATAACGGCGTCAGCACCAACACCTACGCGCGCTATGAGAACACGCGCAACTCGCGCATCAATGAAGGGCTGGCCGGCGGCACCGAAGGCATCTTCTCCAACAGCGGCTTCAATACCATTCAGCTGGACGATGTGCTGCTGCACAGCGAAGTCAGCGTGCCGTTCGACCTGCTGGTGAACCAGACCGCCACCCTCGGCGTCGAGTGGAACCAGCAGCGCATGAAAGATCCCTCGTCGACCACCCAGGTTGCTTCTAACGGTTCGGTGCCGGGCATCGCCAGCAGCGGACGCAGCCCCTATTCGCAGGCGGAAATCTTTTCGCTGTTCGCCGAAGACAATATGGAGCTGACCGACAGCACTATGCTGACGCCGAGCCTGCGCTTCGATCACCATTCGATCGTCGGCGATAACTGGAGTCCGTCGCTTAATCTCTCTCAGGGGCTCGGGGAGGATTTCACGCTGAAGATGGGCATTGGCCGCGCCTATAAAGCGCCGAGCCTTTATCAGACCAACCCGAACTATCTGCTCTACAGCAACGGTCAGGGCTGCGCCGCCAGCACCGGCGCCTGTTACCTGCAGGGCAACCGAGACCTGAAAGCGGAAAACAGCATCAACAAAGAGATTGGGCTGGAGTGGAAGCATGAAGGCTATCAGGCGGGCCTGACCTGGTTCCGCAACGACTACCGCAACAAGATCGAAGCGGGCTACGCGCCGTCCGGCAAAGCCTCTAACGGTACCACCGATATCTATCAGTGGGAGAACGTGCCGAAAGCGGTGGTGGAAGGGCTGGAAGGCACGGTCAATATTCCGGTTACGGAGAGCATTAGCTGGAACAACAACTTCACCTATATGCTGCAGAGCAAGAATAAAGAGACCGGCGATCGCCTGTCGATTATTCCCGACTATACGCTGAACTCGACGCTGAGCTGGCAGGCGACGCAGGATCTGTCGCTGCAATCCACGCTGACCTGGTACGGCAAGCAGGTGCCGAAGAAGTATGACTACAAAGGTAATGCGGTTACCGGCAGCGCCACCGATGAGGTAAGTCCTTACTCAGTGGTCGGCCTGAGCGGCACCTATGAGGTGAATAAGTTCGCCAGCGTGACGCTCGGCATCGACAACCTGTTCGATAAGCGCCACTACCGCCAGGGCAACGCGCAGACCACCGGCAACGCCACTACCGGTGCCTGGCTCTATGGCGCGGGCGCCAATACCTATAACGAATCAGGCCGGACCTATTACGTCAGCCTGAATACCCATTTCTGATCAGTTCAGGCGCAACGGCAGCGTGCAGCGGGCGATTAGCCCGCTGCGATCGCTGCGATTAATGAGCTTCAGCTCGCCATAGTGCATCTGCAGGATGCGCAGCACGATATTCAGCCCCAGACCGCTGCCGCCGTAGCGCTGATCGCGACGGCGAAACGCTTTGGTCAGCTCTTCCGCCGCGTCGGGATCGATGCCCGGCCCCTCATCAATAACACTGAGAATGATATTCCCGTCGTTCTCTTCGAGCGTAATTTCAATCTGGCTCTGAGGTGGACTATAGCGCGAGGCGTTCTCCAGCAGATTGCGCAGCAGCAGGCGCAGCAGCACCGGCTCGCCCTGGCTTTGCGCCACCGCTTTGTCTGGCCAGACAAGCTGCTGCTGGCGCTGTTCGACCAGCTCGCGCATTTCCGGCTGCAGCGGCTGCAAAATTTCCGTCAGCCAGCGCACCGGCTGCGCGTGGCCGCTGGCCAGCGCCTGGCTGGCCCGCGCCAGCATCAGCAGCTGCTCGACGGTATGCATCAGCTGATCGATACGCGCCACCAGCATCTCGCTCTGCGGCACGCCCTGCTGCTGCAATAGTTCAAGGTGCAGGCGCAGCCCGGCGAGCGGGGTGCGCAGCTCATGGGCGGCGTCCGCCGTGAACAGCCGCTCCTGCTGCAGCGTGTGATCGAGGCGCGCCAGCAGCTGGTTAATCGCGCCGGTTACCGCCGCCACCTCTTCCATATCCGATTGAATGGCAAGCGGCGTCAGGTTATCGGCGGAGCGCTGCGCCAGGCTGGTCTGCAGCGCTCGCAGCGGGCGGACGATCCAGCTAATCGCCCAGAAGGAGAGCACCAGCGTCAGGCCGACCATAACCACCGAGGGCAGCAGCAGCGAGGCGATCGCTTCGCGGATCTCATTTTCGACGCGATCGTTGCGCGCCTTTGCGGAGAGGGTTTCGTTGACGAGAAAGCTAATCTGCTCGCGGCTTTCGTGCCACAGCCAGAAGGCGCTCATGATCTGACAGGTAAGCAGAATCAGCGCCAGCATAATCAGCAAGCGCTGACGCATGCTGTTCATTCACGGTTCTCCAGCCGATAGCCGACGCCGCGCACGGTTTTGATGCGATCTTTGCCCAGCTTGCGGCGCAGATTGTGGATATGCACCTCCAGCGTATTGGAGCCGGTATCGTCCTGCCAGCTGTAGAGATCCTGCTGCAGCGTTTCGCGATGCACATTCTGCCCGATGCGCATCAGCAGACGGGTCAGCAGCGCAAATTCTTTGGGCGTCACGTCGAGCGGCTGATTCTCCAGCAGCACCTGCTGCGAAGAGAGGTTCAGCGTCAGATCGCCCTGGCGCAGCAGGTTGTCGCTGTGGCCCTGATAGCGGCGGATCAGGGCGCGTACGCGCGCCTGCAGCTCCGCCAGCGCCAGCGGCTTGATCAGATAGTCGTCGGCACCGGCGTCGAGCCCCTCGATGCGATCGCTGAGCGCGTCGCGCGCGGTCAGGATCAGCACCGGCAGATCGATTCCGGCTCGCCGCCACTGCCGCAGCAGATCGCCGCCGTCGCGATCCGGCAGGCCGAGATCCAGCACGATCAGACTGTACTGCGCGCTGTGCAGCAGCGCGTCCGCCTCGGCGGCGCTGGCGGCGCAGTCAACGGCGTAACCCTGGCTGCTGAGTGCCTGAGTCAGGCCGCCCTGCAGCAGTACATCGTCCTCAACGATCAATATTTTCATACGCTAGTTGTTTTGATAGATATCCCGATAGAGACGGCTCTCGAAGCGCACCAGCGGAATGCGCCGCGTGCGCTGATCCTCCGGCGGTACCGCATAGCCCGACAGGTACTGCACAAAGGCGACGCGTGCGCCGCTGGCGGTGGTGATAAAGCCAGCCAGATTATAGACCCCCTGCAGCGAGCCGGTTTTCGCCGACACTTTGCCGTCAACGCCCGCCTCGTGCAGGCCGCCGCGATATTGCAGCGTGCCGTCGTGGCCCGCCAGCGGCAGCATAGAGATGTAGTCCAGCGTCGCGTCGTTTTTCGCAATGTACTGCAGCACCTGCATCATGGTATCCGGCGCGATCAGATCGTGCCGCGACAGCCCCGAGCCGTCTACCTGAATGCTGTTGCCTAAATCAATATTGGCTTTCTCACGCAGGATGCGGCGGATAGCGTCCGATCCGGCGCGGAAGGTGCCGGGCACGTTGAAATAGTGATGGCCGATGGTGCGGAACACCGTGTCGGCGATCATGTTGTCCGACTTTTTCAGCATAGTATGCAACAGCGTGTGCAGGGGCGCGGACTGGGTCGACGCCAGCACGGTGCCCGGCGAAGTGACCTGGGACTGACGCACCAGATGACCGCTGTAATCAATCTCCGCCTGACGCAGCTCCTGCTTGAGGATCTCTCCAGCCCAGGCGGCGTCATCCTGTACGGCGAACGCCAGCGGCAGCGGCTCCGCGCGCTGGCGCATGCAGCCGGTCAGCGTATAGCGGTTAAGCTCGCCCGGCACCACGTCCAGTTCGCAATACTGTCCTTCGCCGCTGTTGCGGCCGATAGTGCGCACCTGGCTGAACATATGGGCGGGGTAGTAAGAGGCGATGCGCACAAAGGCGGTTTCGCCCGGCGTGCTGGCGCTGTAGAGCGAGACGGAGAAACAGTTTTTATCAACGATGGCCGCGCCCGGCGGCGCGCTGAAGCACTGGGTCAAATCGTTCCACGGCCAGCCTGGCGCCATGTCATGGCTGGCGAACACCGAGGTGTCGATCACCAGGTTGCCTTTAATATGGGTGACGCCCTGCTTTTTCAGCGCGGCGACCATATTGCGCAGATCCTGACGGCTCAGCGTCGGGTCGCCGGCAAAGCGCGCGACCAGATCGCCGTTGAGCGTGCCGTCGCTGATGGCGCCTTTGGTTTCCAGCGTGGTCTGAAAGCGGTAGTCGCCGCCCAGTTCCAGCAGCGCCGCCAGCGCGGTGATCACCTTCATGGTGCTGGCGGGCAACGCCATCTGTTTGCCGTGATAATCGATTATTGGGGTGCTGGCGCCTATCTTCTGCACCATCAGCGCCAGATTGGCGCCATCCGGCAAATACTGCATGTATTCATCTACGGGCGCTGCTTGTGCCTGCAGCATAAACGCACAGGTTAGTCCGGTAACAAGTCGTGAAAATCGCATAATCTCGCGGTAACTGGCAGGTGAAGGCGTCAATACTACGTCCCGTTACGGTGGAAAGTAAACGATGACCCGCAGGGAACTCTGGGTTAAAATACGTATCAAAATGCAAAACCACTTTCTGGCCCGGAACCTTTTCCGGGTCAGGATTCTTTTATTTGCAAAACGAGGGTCAGACCCTGCAGAACCGGTTTTTCTGTGGACACTGGTCAGGACGACGCCGTTAAAACAGGAAAGAGAGCGAGGAGCTTAAATGAATCAGATTCCGATGACGTTAAGGGGCGCCGAAAAGCTGCGCGAAGAGCTGAACGAACTGAAAACCGTCAAACGCCCGCGCATCATCGCCTCAATCGCTGAAGCGCGCGAGCACGGCGATCTGAAAGAGAACGCGGAGTATCACGCCGCGCGCGAAGAGCAGGGGTTTTGCGAAGGTCGTATTCAGGAGATCGAAGCCAAGCTTTCTAACGCGCAGGTTATCGACGTCACCACGATGCCGAACAATGGCCGCGTGATTTTCGGCGCCACTGTAACCGTGCTTAACACCGATACCGACGAAGAGTCGACCTATCGCATCGTGGGCGACGACGAAGCGGACTTTAAGCAAAATCTGATTTCGGTCAACTCGCCGATGGCGCGCGGTCTGGTAGGTAAAGAGGTGGACGATGTGACCATTATCAAAACCCCGGGCGGCGATGTTGAGTACGAAATTCTTAAAGTGGAATACCTTTAAGAGAGAGCTACGCTTTGAACAGCGTAGAGGTTGTATGTAAAGAATGGAAAAGGCCGCGATGCGGCCTTTTAACCCATGCAGGAGCATGGCACTTTCTCTGGCCGGTTGCCCGGCGACGCGTTTAGCGCGGCAGAGAAATCTTGCTCTCTTTAGAAGGGCGATACAGCACCAGCGTTTTACCGATCACCTGCACGTTGCTGGCTTTGGTTTCACGCACGATTGCCTCAACGATCAGCTGTTTGGTTTCACGGTCTTCCGAGGCGATTTTTACCTTGATCAGCTCGTGATGCTCCAGCGCGGATTCGATTTCGGCCAGCACGCCTTCGGTCAGGCCATTGCCACCGATCATGACCACAGGTTTCAGTGGATGGGCGAGGCCTTTCAGGTGCTGTTTTTGTTTGGTACTTAGATTCATCGTATTTTTTGCTTACTCAGGGATTGAAAACGGTTCATTCTACCGCCATCTCGGGGTTATCACCAAATCAACGCAACCCATTGCGTGCAGGTTTATCGCTGCGATGACGATTTAGTTGAGAAAATTATGACGGGTAAAAAGCGTTCGGCCAGCTCTAGCCGCTGGTTACAGGAACACTTTAGCGATAAATATGTGCTTCAGGCACAGAAAAAAGGGTTGCGTTCGCGCGCCTGGTTTAAACTTGATGAAATACAACAGGGTGACAAGCTTTTCAAACCCGGTATGACCGTGGTAGATCTGGGTGCTGCACCCGGCGGCTGGTCGCAATATGTGGTCCAGCAGATCGGCTCTTCGGGACGCGTTATCGCCTGCGACATTCTGCCGATGGATCCTATCGTTGGTGTCGATTTCCTTCAGGGCGATTTCCGTGAAGAATCGGTGATCAAGGCGCTGCTTGATCGCGTAGGGGATCAGAAAGTGCAGGTGGTCATGTCGGATATGGCGCCCAATATGAGTGGGACGCCGGCAGTCGATATTCCCCGGTCGATGTATTTGGTTGAACTGGCGCTTGAAATGTGTCGGGATATCCTGGCACCGGGCGGCAGTTTTGTAGTGAAAGTGTTTCAGGGAGATGGCTTCGATGAATACCTGCGGGAAATTCGCTCCCTGTTTACGAAAGTGAAAATTCGTAAGCCGGACGCTTCGCGATCTCGTTCGCGCGAAGTGTACATTGTGGCGACAGGGCGCAAACTATAGCCCAATTGATGAAGTTGCAGCCCACCGGCCGCGATTCCATGTATGAAGGATATATAGTACCCTACGCTGTCTGTTAACACCGTTGTAATATGAGGTTAATCCCTTGAGTGACATGGCGAAAAACCTGATTCTCTGGTTAGTCATCGCGGTCGTGCTGATGTCAGTATTCCAGAGCTTTGGGCCCAGCGAGTCGAATGGCCGTAGGGTTGATTATTCAACCTTCCTGTCGGAAGTGAACCAGGATCAGGTCCGCGAGGCACGTATTAACGGGCGTGAGATTAACGTAATCAAGAAAGACAGTAATAAATACACGACCTACATTCCTGTCAACGATCCCAAGTTACTCGATAACCTGTTGACCAAAAACGTCAAAGTGGTTGGCGAACCGCCGGAAGAGCCGAGCCTGCTGGCTTCGATCTTTATCTCCTGGTTCCCAATGCTGCTGCTGATTGGCGTGTGGATCTTCTTTATGCGTCAGATGCAGGGCGGCGGCGGCAAAGGCGCGATGTCCTTTGGCAAGAGCAAAGCCCGTATGCTGACGGAAGATCAGATCAAAACCACTTTCGCTGACGTGGCAGGCTGCGACGAAGCAAAAGAGGAAGTGGGTGAACTGGTCGAGTATCTGCGCGAACCGAGCCGCTTCCAGAAGCTGGGCGGTAAAATTCCCAAAGGCGTGCTGATGGTGGGCCCGCCGGGTACCGGTAAAACCCTGCTGGCGAAAGCTATCGCGGGTGAAGCGAAAGTGCCGTTCTTTACTATTTCCGGTTCTGACTTCGTGGAAATGTTCGTCGGCGTCGGCGCATCTCGCGTGCGCGACATGTTCGAACAGGCCAAGAAAGCTGCGCCTTGCATCATCTTTATTGATGAGATCGACGCCGTCGGTCGTCAGCGCGGTGCAGGTTTAGGTGGTGGTCACGACGAACGTGAACAGACCCTGAACCAGATGCTGGTTGAGATGGATGGCTTTGAAGGCAACGAAGGTATCATCGTTATCGCCGCGACTAACCGTCCAGACGTTCTCGACCCGGCGCTGCTGCGTCCAGGCCGTTTTGACCGTCAGGTCGTGGTTGGTCTGCCGGACGTGCGCGGCCGTGAACAGATTCTGAAAGTGCATATGCGCCGCGTGCCGCTGGCGACCGATATCGACGCAGGCATCATCGCGCGCGGTACGCCGGGCTTCTCCGGTGCGGATCTCGCTAACCTGGTGAACGAAGCAGCGCTGTTCGCCGCCCGCGGCAATAAGCGCGTGGTATCAATGGTTGAGTTCGAGAAAGCGAAAGACAAAATCATGATGGGTGCGGAACGTCGCTCCATGGTGATGACGGAAGCGCAGAAAGAATCTACCGCCTACCACGAAGCGGGCCACGCTATTATCGGCCGCCTGGTGCCGGAACACGATCCGGTACACAAGGTAACGATTATTCCGCGCGGACGTGCGCTCGGCGTGACCTTCTTCCTGCCGGAAGGGGATGCGATCAGCGCCAGCCGTCAGAAGCTGGAAAGCCAGATCTCTACCCTCTATGGCGGTCGCCTGGCTGAAGAGATTATTTACGGTGCGGAACACGTTTCCACCGGCGCTTCCAACGACATCAAAGTGGCCACTAACCTGGCGCGCAACATGGTGACGCAGTGGGGCTTCTCGGAAAAACTGGGCCCGCTGCTCTATGCGGAAGAAGAGGGCGAGGTATTCCTTGGCCGCTCCGTGGCGAAAGCGAAACATATGTCTGACGAAACCGCGCGCATTATCGACCAGGAAGTTAAACACCTGATCGACAGCAACTACCAGCGCGCGCGCCGGATTCTGAGCGAGAACATGGACATCCTTCACGCGATGAAAGACGCGCTGATGAAGTATGAAACCATCGACGCGCCGCAGATCGACGATCTGATGGCGCGCCGCGAAGTGCGTCCGCCAGCGGGCTGGGAAGATCCGGGCAGCAACTCCGACAGCAACGGTACGCCAAAGGCGCCGCGTCCGGTCGATGAGCCGCGCACGCCGAATCCTGGCAACACCATGTCAGAGCAGTTCGACAAGTAACAGGGTTTCACCCTTGCAAAAACCCCGGCTGGTCCGGGGTTTTTTACATCCGTAATCAGGTAATCAGAGGAGAGTTTCCCCATGAAGTTGTACGCCCGTGATGCCCATCTCGATCTGTCGTTTCCCCATGTGATGGGTATTTTGAATGTCACGCCGGACTCCTTCTCCGATGGTGGAAAACATAATTCGCTGGTCGAGGCGCTGACGCATACCAACGAAATGGTCAACGCGGGGGCCACCATCATCGACGTCGGCGGCGAGTCGACTCGTCCGGGCGCGGACGAGGTAAGCGTGGATGAGGAGCTGGCGCGCGTCATTCCGGTGGTAGAGGCGATAGCGCAGCGTTTCGAGGTATGGATTTCGGTAGATACCTCGAAAGCTGAGGTTATCCGCGAAGCGGCGCGAGCGGGCGCTCACATCATTAACGATATTCGCTCGCTCTCCGAGCCTGGCGCGCTGGAGGCGGCGGCGGCGGCTAATTTGCCGGTCTGCCTGATGCATATGCAGGGCGAGCCGCGCACTATGCAGCAGGCGCCGGAATATCGCGATGTTGTAAGTGAAGTGGATGCTTACTTCGTGAATCAGATTGCGCGCTGCGAGGCCGCCGGCATCAAAAAAGAGCATCTGCTGCTCGACCCTGGCTTCGGTTTCGGTAAGAATCTCAACCACAACTATGAGCTGCTGGCCCACCTGAGCCATTTTCACCATTTCGAACTGCCGCTGCTGGTGGGCATGTCGCGTAAATCTATGATTGGTCAGCTGCTTAACGTCGGGCCTTCGCAGCGTCTGACGGGCAGTCTGACCTGCGCAGTGATCGCCGCGATGCAGGGCGCGCAGATCGTTCGCGTACATGACGTTAAAGAGACGGTCGAGGCGATGCGCGTTGTCGAAGCGACACGGAGAGCAAAAGGATAATTAAGGCATGAGTAATCGTAAATATTTCGGTACGGACGGCATTCGCGGCAAGGTCGGCGAAGCGCCAATCACCCCTGACTTTGTACTGAAGCTGGGCTGGGCGGCGGGTAAAGTGCTGGCGCGCCACGGCTCAAGAAAGGTGCTGATCGGCAAAGATACGCGTATCTCTGGCTATATGCTGGAGTCGGCGCTGGAAGCGGGCCTGGCGGCGGCGGGCTTATCCGCTGCTTTTACCGGCCCGATGCCGACGCCCGCTATCGCCTACCTGACGCGCACCTTCCGCGCCGAAGCGGGCATCGTTATCTCCGCGTCGCACAACCCGTTTGACGACAACGGCATCAAGTTCTTCTCTGCCGAAGGCACCAAGCTGCCGGACGAGGTAGAGGAGGCGATTGAGCTGGAAATGGAGAAGCCGCTGACCTGCGTGGAGTCCGCCGAGCTGGGGCGCGCCAGCCGTATCGTGGATGCCGCCGGCCGCTATATTGAGTTCTGTAAGGGAACCTTCCCGAGCGAGCTGAGCCTTAACGGCCTGAAAATCGTGGTCGACTGCGCAAACGGCGCCACCTACCACATCGCGCCGAACGTGCTGCGCGAGCTGGGCGCCACCGTTATCGCTATCGCCACTCAGCCCGACGGCATGAATATCAATAAAGAGTGCGGCGCGACCGATCTGCGTATGCTGCAGCAGCGCGTGCTGGCGGAGAAGGCGGATATCGGCCTGGCTTACGACGGCGACGGCGACCGCATCATGATGGTTGACCACCTGGGTGCGAGGGTCGACGGCGACCAGATCCTCTATATCATTGCGCGCGAGGGTCTGCGCCAGGGCCAGCTGCGCGGCGGCGTGGTCGGCACGCTGATGAGCAATATGGGCCTCGAGCTGGCGCTGAAGCAGCTCGGCATTCCTTTCGCCCGGGCCAAAGTAGGCGACCGCTACGTGCTGGAAAAGATGCAGGAGAAGCACTGGCGTCTCGGCGCGGAAAACTCCGGCCACGTTATTCTGCTGGACAAAACCACCACCGGCGACGGCATTGTGGCAAGTTTGCAAGTACTCACTGCAATGGTGCGCAACCATATGAGCCTGCACGATCTCTGCAGCGGCATGAAGATGCTGCCGCAGGTGCTGGTCAACGTGCGCTTCAGCGGATCCGGCGACCCGCTGGAAGACGAGACGGTAAAAAGCGTGACGGCGGAGGTGGAAAAGACCCTGGCTGGACGCGGACGCGTGCTGCTGCGTAAATCGGGCACCGAGCCACTGATTCGCGTAATGGTCGAAGGGGAAAACGAAGCGCAGGTAACCGAACTGGCGCATCGCATCGCCGAGCAGGTCAAAGCCGTTTAAGGCGCAAACGGCGGTCGGTTTTACGCCGATCCGCCGTTAAAATCATCAGGATGGCGCTTTTTTCCGCAGTCGATCGCGGCGGTGAAAATTACCCTTGCAGAGGGGGGCGCCTTTGGTTAGTATTCACACCCGCTTCTGATGGGTGATGACGACACGGCCCATCTATACTGGCTGAAGCTTAACTGTGCGGTTATCGCGCAAGGAAACAGGTTGATTATGTACGAAGCTCTTTTAGTTATCTTCCTTATTGTAGCCATCGCCCTTGTGGGTCTGATTATGCTGCAGCAAGGTAAAGGCGCTGATATGGGAGCCTCATTCGGTGCAGGCGCATCCGCAACGCTGTTCGGTTCTACGGGTTCAGGTAACTTCATGACTCGCACCACCGGCATTCTCGCGGCACTGTTCTTCATCATCAGCCTTGTTCTGGGCAACCTGAACACCAATAAGACTTCAAAAGGAAGCGAGTGGGAAAATCTGTCAGCGCCGGCGCAGTCAACGCAATCGACTCAGCCTGCACAACCGGCAACGCCGGGTAACGATATCCCGAAATAAGATCGTCATGCTTGCGACGCGACAGATTCAAGTCGCGGTCTGAACAGTGCCGAGGTGGTGGAATTGGTAGACACGCTACCTTGAGGTGGTAGTGCCCGATTGGGCTTACGGGTTCAAGTCCCGTCCTCGGTACCAAATCTGAGTTTTACTTGCAAATATCGCAAGATCGGCGTAACATTCGTCACGTTTTCGGACGCGGGGTGGAGCAGCCTGGTAGCTCGTCGGGCTCATAACCCGAAGGTCGTCGGTTCAAATCCGGCCCCCGCAACCACTTTCCCTTAGAGTTCTTTTTCAAATATACTGTATGCATCGACGGGCGCATCGCAGCGAGTTTTGAAAAAAATTCTTCTGGACGGTGCCGAGCCGCTTAGCGGCGTACAGGGTCCAGTCACAAAAAGCCCCGATTTTTCGGGGTTTTTTGTTATCAGGAAATCGCAACACTGGGCTATTAAGCCCTTTTTTTATGTCTTGGGGGTGGGCTTGTCCACATTAGAGCAAAAATTGACAGAGTTGGTATCGGCTCCGGTAGAAGCGCTCGGCTATGAACTGGTCGGTATTGAATTCGTTCGTGGTCGCACATCAACCCTGCGCATCTATATTGATAGTGAAGATGGCATCAATGTCGATGATTGCGCGGATGTCAGCCACCAGGTAAGCGCGGTGCTGGATGTGGAAGATCCCATCACCGTGGCTTACAACCTTGAAGTCTCCTCACCGGGACTGGATCGCCCGATGTTTACCGCAGAACACTACGTGCGGTATACGGGCGAAGAAGTCAGTCTGGTCCTGCGTATGGCGGTACAGAACCGTCGTAAATGGCAGGGCATCATCAAGTCGGTCGACGGCGAGATGGTGACGGTGACCGTTGAGGGTAAAGACGAGGTGTTCGCGCTGAGCAATATTCAGAAAGCGAACCTGGTCCCCCACTTTTAAAAGTCCGGATTGAGGCTAACCAGGATGAACAAAGAGATCTTAGCTGTTGTAGAAGCCGTTTCTAACGAAAAAGCCCTGCCGCGTGAGAAAATCTTCGAAGCGCTGGAGAGCGCGCTGGCAACTGCAACCAAGAAGAAGTATGAGCAAGAGATTGACGTTCGCGTCAGCATCGATCGCAAAAGCGGCGACTTCGACACCTTCCGCCGTTGGGAAGTGGTAGAAGAGGTGACGCAGCCGACGCGCGAGATCACGCTGGAGGCAGCCCGCTTCGAGGATGAAGCGTTCAATCTGGGCGACTACGTTGAAGATCAGATCGAATCGGTCACTTTCGACCGTATTACGACCCAGACCGCGAAGCAGGTTATCGTGCAGAAAGTGCGCGAAGCCGAGCGCGCAATGGTGGTCGATCAGTTCCGCCAGCACGAAGGCGAAATCATCACCGGCGTGGTGAAGAAAGTGAATCGCGACAATATCACCCTGGATCTCGGCAGCAACGCCGAAGCGGTGATTTTGCGTGAAGATATGCTGCCGCGTGAGAACTTCCGTCCGGGCGACCGTATTCGCGGCGTGCTCTACGCCGTACGTCCGGAAGCGCGTGGCGCGCAGCTGTTCGTGACCCGTTCCAAACCGGAAATGCTGATCGAACTGTTCCGCATCGAAGTGCCGGAAATTGGCGAAGAAGTCATCGAAATTAAAGCGGCGGCTCGCGATCCGGGTTCACGCGCTAAAATCGCGGTGAAAACCAACGACAAACGCATCGATCCGGTCGGCGCCTGCGTCGGTATGCGCGGCGCGCGCGTTCAGGCTGTTTCCAGCGAGCTGGGCGGCGAGCGCATCGATATCGTGCTGTGGGACGATAACCCGGCGCAGTTTGTTATTAACGCCATGGCCCCGGCCGACGTGGCGTCAATCGTGGTTGATGAAGATAACCACACCATGGATATCGCTGTTGAAGCCGGCAATCTGGCTCAGGCGATCGGCCGTAACGGCCAAAACGTGCGTCTGGCTTCCCAGCTGAGCGGCTGGGAGCTGAACGTGATGACCGTCGATGATCTGCAGGCGAAACACCAGGCCGAAGCGCATGCTGCTATTGATATGTTTACTAAACATCTCGACATCGACGAAGAGTTCGCCACCGTACTGGTGGAAGAGGGCTTCTCTTCGCTGGAAGAGCTGGCATACGTGCCGATCAACGAGCTGCTGGACGTTGATGGTCTGGACGAAGAGACCGTAGAAGCCCTGCGTGAACGAGCCAAAAATGCGTTAACCACCCTGGCGCTGGCGAAAGAAGAGAGCCGTGGTAATCAGGAGCCCGCTGAGGATCTTCTGAATCTCGACGGCCTGGATCGTACGCTGGCGTACCGCCTGGCGGCGAAAGGCGTTTGCACGCTGGAAGATCTCGCCGAGCAAGGTGTCGACGATCTGACGGATATTGAAGGGCTGAATGATGAGCAAGCCGGCGCGCTGATTATGGCCGCGCGAAATATCTGCTGGTTCGGCGATGACGCGTAATAACAGGAAGGAACAGCATGACAGATGTAACCGTAAAATCGCTGGCCGCAGAGATTCAGACCCCGGTCGATCGCCTGGTTCAGCAATTTGCTGACGCGGGGATCCGCAAGTCGGAGAACGACGCGGTCACGCAGCAAGAGAAAGAAACTTTATTGTCTCACCTCAATCGCGAGCATGGTCAGACCGGCTCAGGCAAGTTAACATTGCAGCGTAAGACGCGCAGTACCTTGAATATCCCAGGCACCGGGGGTAAAAGTAAATCGGTGCAAATCGAAGTCCGCAAAAAGCGCACCTACGTAAAAGGTGATGCGGAAGCTGAACAGGCTGAAGCAGAAGCCCAGGCTCAGCGTGAAGCGGAAGAACAGGCGCAACGCGAGGCAGAAGAACAAGCCCGTCGCGAAGCTGAAGAAAAAGCGCAACGTGAAGCCGAAGAGAAAGCCAAGCGCGAAGCCGCTGAAAAGGCGAAGCGTGAAGCAGCGGAAAAAGAAAAAGTGACGAATCATCAAACCGACGATATGACCAAGGCTGCGCAGTCCGATAAAGCCCGTCGCGAAGCCGAAGCGGCTGAACTGAAGCGTAAAGCGGAAGAAGAAGCGCGCCGTAAGCTTGAAGAAGACGCACGCCGCGTCGCTGAAGAAGCGCGCCGCCTGGCCGAAGAAAAATCGGCTGAATGGGAGAAACCTGAAGAAGAGGATAAAGGCGACTATCACGTCACTACCTCTACTCATGCCCGTCAGGCGGAAGACGAAAACGACCGTCAGGTAGAAGCGGGCCGCGCACGTGCGCGTACCACCGCTAAAGCCGCGCGTCCGGCGAAGAAAGGCAACAAGCATTCTGAAGCTAAAACCGATCGCGAAGAAGCGCGCGCGCAGTTCCGTGGCGGCAAAGGCGGCAAACACCGCAAGCCAAGCGCACTGCAGCAAGGCTTCAATAAACCTGCTCAGGTTGTTAACCGCGACGTCATCATCGGCGAAACCATCACCGTAGCCGAACTGGCTAACAAAATGGCGGTAAAAGGTTCGCAGGTCATCAAAGCGATGATGAAGATGGGCGCGATGGCGACCATCAACCAGGTTATCGACCAGGAAACCGCTCAGCTGGTTGCGGAAGAAATGGGTCACAAAGTGATCCTGCGCCGCGAGAACGAGCTGGAAGAAGCGGTAATGAGCGATCGCGATACCGATGCCGCGCAGGAATCCCGTGCGCCGGTCGTGACCATCATGGGTCACGTTGACCACGGTAAAACCTCGCTGCTGGACTACATCCGTTCGACCAAAGTCGCCTCGGGCGAAGCGGGCGGCATTACCCAGCACATCGGTGCTTACCATGTCGAAACCGACAACGGCATGATCACCTTCCTGGACACCCCGGGCCACGCCGCGTTTACCGCGATGCGTGCGCGTGGTGCGCAGGCGACGGATATCGTTATCCTCGTTGTGGCGGCTGACGACGGCGTGATGCCGCAGACCATCGAAGCAATCCAGCACGCGAAAGCGGCGGGCGTGCCGGTAGTGGTTGCCGTTAACAAAATCGATAAGCCGGAAGCCGATCCGGATCGCGTGAAGAACGAACTGACTCAGTACGGCATCATCCCGGAAGAGTGGGGCGGCGAAAACATGTTCGTCAACGTCTCTGCGAAAGCCGGTACCGGCATCGACGACCTGCTGAACGCCATTCTGCTGCAGGCGGAAGTGCTGGAGCTGACCGCTATCCGTGAAGGTATGGCAAGCGGCGTGGTAATCGAATCCTTCCTGGATAAAGGTCGTGGTCCGGTTGCGACCGTACTGGTGCGTGAAGGTACCCTGAACAAAGGCGACATCGTGCTGTGCGGCTTCGAATATGGCCGTGTGCGTGCGATGCGTGATGAGCTGGGTCGCGAAGTGCTGGAAGCGGGTCCGTCCATTCCGGTAGAGATCCTCGGTCTGTCCGGCGTACCGGCAGCGGGTGACGAAGCGACCGTGGTGCGTGACGAGAAGAAAGCGCGTGAAGTTGCGCTCTATCGTCAGGGCAAGTTCCGCGAAGTCAAACTGGCGCGTCAGCAGAAGGCCAAGCTGGAGAACATGTTCGCCAACATGACCGAAGGCGAAGTCTCCGAGCTGAACATCGTGCTGAAGTCCGACGTCCAGGGTTCTGTGGAAGCGATCTCCGACTCGCTGCTGAAACTCTCCACCGACGAAGTGAAGGTGAAGATTATCGGTTCGGGCGTGGGTGGTATCACCGAAACCGACGCCACGCTGGCTGCGGCTTCTAACGCCATCATCCTCGGCTTCAACGTACGTGCCGATGCCTCTGCGCGTCGCGTCATCGATGCTGAAAACGTCGACCTGCGTTACTACTCCGTCATCTATAATCTGATCGACGAAGTGAAAGCAGCGATGAGCGGTATGCTGGCACCGGAGTTCAAACAGCAGATTATCGGTCTGGCTGAAGTTCGTGACGTGTTCAAGTCACCGAAATTTGGCGCGATCGCGGGCTGTATGGTCACCGAAGGCAATATCAAACGTCACAACCCGATCCGCGTACTGCGCGACAACGTGGTTATCTACGAAGGCGAGCTGGAATCTCTGCGCCGCTTCAAAGATGACGTTAACGAAGTGCGTAACGGCATGGAGTGTGGTATCGGCGTGAAGAACTACAACGACGTTCGCGTTGGCGATATGATCGAAGTGTTCGAAGTGATTGAAGTTAAGCGCACCATCGAATAAGCATTACGCGATGTGTTGCAATTTGGGAGGCCGCTGGCCTCCCGAATTATTTTGGAGAGTTGATTATGGCAAAAGAATTTGGCCGTCCACAGCGCGTGTCGCAGGAGCTGCAAAAAGAGATCGCCATCATTCTGCAGCGCGAGATTAAAGATCCGCGTCTTGGCATGATGGTGACGGTATCCGGCGTGGAAGTGTCGCGCGATCTCGCTTATGCCAAAGTGTTTGTCACCTTCCTCAACGACAAAGATGAGGATGCGGTGAAAAATGGTCTGAAGGCGCTGAAAGAGGCCTCCGGCTATATCCGTATTCTGCTCGGCAAAGCGATGCGCCTGCGCATTGTGCCGGAGCTGACCTTCTTCTACGACAACTCGCTGATTGAAGGTATGCGCATGTCGAACCTGGTGACGAACGTTATCAGAAACGACGTTGAGCGCCGCGGTGAGAACCCGGCGGAAGATGACAAGGAGGACTGATGAGTCGTCCTCGTCGTCGCGGTCGCGACGTCCACGGCGTGTTCCTGCTCGATAAACAGCAGGGCGCGTCGTCTAACGATGTGCTGCAAAAAGTTAAGCGTCTGTTTAACGCCAATAAAGCGGGCCATACCGGCGCGCTCGATCCGCTGGCGACCGGCATGCTGCCAATCTGCCTCGGTGAAGCCACCAAGTTCTCCCAGTATCTGCTCGACTCGGATAAGCGCTATCGCGTTATCGCGCGCCTCGGCGAGCGTACCGATACCTCCGACGCCGACGGCAATATCGTCGAAACTCGCCCGGTCTCGTTTAGCCAGGCTGAGCTCGATGCGGCGCTGGAGAGCTTTCGCGGCGACACCATGCAGGTGCCGACCATGTTTTCGGCGCTCAAGTATCAGGGGCGGAAGCTGTATGAATACGCGCGCGAAGGCATTACCGTGCCGCGCGACGCGCGTCCGATTACCGTTTTCGAGCTGCAGTTTATTCGCTGGGAAGGCAGTGAGCTGGAGCTGGAAATCCACGTATCCAAAGGCACCTATATCCGCACCATTATCGACGACCTGGGTGAGGCGCTCGGCTGCGGCGCGCATGTGATTATGCTGCGTCGCCTGCAGGTAGCGCGCTATCCGATTGAAAAGATGATGACGCTGGAGCAGCTGCAGGCCGTGGCGGCGACGGTAAACGCGGCGGAAACGCCCGATTACGCGCCGCTCGACGCGCTTTTGCTGCCGATGGATAGCCCGGCGGACGCGTTCCCCATCGTCAATCTGCCCTCTGCCGTCGCTGCCTTTTTTAAGCAGGGCATGCCGGTTGAGGCGGCGAATGCGCCGCAGCAGGGACTGGTACGCGTTACGGAAGGCGATGCGCATAAATTTATCGGCATGGCGGAAATCGCCGATGACGGGCGCGTGGCGCCGCGTCGTCTGGTGGTCGAGTATCCCGCGTAACGTTACGCAACGTCCTATTTGCGTTGCTATCGGTCGAAGAGTAGAATAGCGCGGCTTTAAAGCGGGTAGCTGAATTAGAGATCGGCGCCCATACATTCATTTATTACTGGAGTTTATTATGTCTCTAAGCGTAGAAGCTAAAGCAGAGATCGTTGCTAAATACGGTCGTGGCGCTAACGACAGCGGCTCAACTGAAGTTCAGGTTGCACTGCTGACTGCCCAGATTAGCCACCTGCAGGGTCACTTCTCTGAGCACAAGAAAGACCACCACAGCCGTCGCGGTCTGCTGCGCATGGTATCTCAGCGTCGTAAGCTGCTGGACTACCTGAAGCGTAAAGACGTTGCACGCTACACCAGCCTGATCGAAAGCCTGGGCCTGCGTCGCTAAGTCTGAAGAATCTGATCAAGGATGTAGCGCAGAGAGTTTGCGAAAAAACGCGTCTTGCGATCAGATTCGTGCGAGTTTCACGAAAAGGGGGCCTTTACGGCCCCTTTTTTCGAGCAATGCGCAGCAATCCGGACCAAACTCATGTATTGTTGCAGTGAGTGATCTTCGTTTGCAGAGGTTCGCGCGGCTAATGAGAGGCTTTACCGCAGATTCGGTTAAGGGTTGTCATTAGTCGCGAGGATGCAACTGAGGATCGGTAATCCATGGCACGCCAGTGAGGCGTAGCCCCGAAGTTAAGGAATTCATTTTGCTGAACCCGATCGTACGTCAATTCCAATATGGTCAGCATACCGTCACGCTGGAAACCGGCATGATGGCGCGCCAGGCCACCGCAGCCGTTATGGCCAGCATGGACGACACCGCGGTATTCGTTACCGTTGTCGGCCAGAAAAAAGCTAAACCAGGTCAGGACTTCTTCCCGCTGACCGTGAACTACCAGGAGCGTACCTACGCTGCTGGCCGTATCCCGGGCAGCTTCTTCCGTCGCGAAGGCCGTCCAAGCGAAGGCGAAACCCTGATTGCGCGTCTGATTGACCGCCCGATTCGCCCGCTGTTCCCGGAAGGCTTCGTGAACGAAGTTCAGGTTATCGCCACCGTGGTTTCCGTTAATCCGCAGGTTAACCCGGATATCGTTGCGATGATTGGCGCCTCCGCCGCGCTGGCGCTGTCTGGCCTGCCGTTCAACGGTCCAATCGGCGCCGCGCGCGTCGGCTACATCAACGACCAGTATGTGCTGAACCCGACCGCTGACGAAATCAAACAGTCTCGTCTGGATCTGGTGGTTGCCGGTACGCAGAATGCGGTACTGATGGTTGAGTCCGAAGCGGACATCCTGACCGAAGATCAGATGCTGGGTGCAGTGGTGTTCGGCCACGAGCAGCAGCAGGTTGTAATTGAAAACATCAATAATCTGGTCGCAGAAGCGGGCAAACCGCGCTGGGACTGGCAGCCTGAGCCGGCTAACGATGCGCTGATCGCACGCGTTGCCGCGCTGGCCGAAGCGCGCATCAGCGACGCTTACCGCATCACCGACAAGCAGGAGCGTTACACTCAGGTTGGCGTCATCAAAGATGAAACCATCGCTGCGCTGCTGGCTGAAGACGAGACGCTGGACGACGCTGAAATCGGCGATATCGTACACAGTCTGGAAAAGAATGTGGTGCGTACCCGTATCCTGAACGGCGAACCGCGTATCGACGGCCGTGAAAAAGATATGATCCGTGGTCTGGACGTGCGCACCGGCGTACTGCCGCGCACGCACGGCTCGGCGCTGTTCACCCGTGGCGAAACGCAGGCGCTGGTCGCCGCGACGCTGGGTACCGCGCGCGACGCACAGAACCTGGATGAGCTGATGGGCGAACGTACCGACAGCTTCCTGTTCCACTACAACTTCCCTCCGTACTCGGTAGGTGAAACCGGTATGGTCGGCTCGCCGAAGCGTCGTGAAATTGGTCACGGCCGTCTGGCGAAGCGCGGCGTGCTGGCCGTGATGCCGAAGCAGGAAGAGTTCCCGTACACCGTGCGCGTTGTCTCTGAAATCACCGAGTCCAACGGCTCTTCTTCTATGGCTTCCGTGTGCGGTGCTTCACTGGCGCTGATGGATGCTGGCGTGCCGATCAAAGCGGCCGTTGCAGGCATCGCGATGGGCCTGGTGAAAGAAGATGAGAAGTTTGTCGTGCTCTCCGATATCCTCGGCGACGAAGATCACCTCGGCGACATGGACTTCAAAGTAGCCGGTAGCCGTGAAGGTATCACCGCGCTGCAGATGGACATCAAAATCGAAGGCATCACCCGCGAAATCATGCAGGTTGCGCTGAATCAGGCTAAAGGTGCGCGTCTGCACATCCTGGGCGTGATGGAGCAGGCGATCAGCACGCCGCGTAAAGAAATCTCTGAGTTCGCGCCGCGCATTTACACCATCAAGATCAATTCAGACAAGATCAAAGATGTGATCGGTAAAGGCGGTTCCGTGATCCGCGCGCTGACCGAAGAGACCGGCACCACCATCGAGATCGAAGACGACGGCACCGTGAAAATCGCGGCGACCGACGGTCTGAAGGCGAAAGAGGCGATTCGTCGCATCGAAGAGATTACTGCCGAGATCGAAGTGGGCCGTATCTACAGCGGTAAAGTGACCCGTATCGTCGACTTCGGCGCCTTCGTCGCCATTGGCGGCGGCAAGGAAGGTCTGGTACACATTTCTCAGATCGCCGACAAGCGCGTAGAGAAAGTGACCGACTACCTGCAGATGGGTCAGGAAGTGCCGGTTAAGGTGCTGGAAGTGGATCGTCAGGGCCGCGTCCGTCTGAGCATCAAAGAAGCGACAGAGTCTAAGCCGCAGGGCGAAGAAGCTGCCGTGACCAGCGCACCAGACGCAGAGTAATTCCCTGTTTGCCTCTCCTTATCCCATCGCGGATGGGAGAGGCGTTTGTGTCATCGCGAGGGCGGGAATCCTTGTGCACAGCAGGCGGATAACAGGAGCGTTGTCCTAATGTTTGTATTCGGGAGTGGGAAATGAAGCCTTTTTTGCGCTGGTGTTTTGTTGCGACAGCTATCACGCTGGCAGGATGCAGCAACTCCAATTGGCGTAAGAACGAAGTTCTTGCAGTACCTCTACAGCCCACACTGCAGCAGGAAGTGATTCTGGCGCGCATGGAACAAATTCTTGCCAGTCGCGCCCTTACCGATGATGAACGCGCACAGCTGTTATATGAGCGCGGAGTGTTGTATGATAGTCTCGGTCTGAGAGCACTGGCGCGGAACGATTTCTCGCAAGCGCTGTCTATAAGACCAGATATGCCGGAAGTGTTTAACTATCTCGGCATATATTTAACGCAGGCAGGCAACTTTGATGCTGCCTATGAAGCGTTTGATTCTGTACTTGAGCTTGATCCAACTTACAATTATGCGCATTTAAACCGTGGTATCGCCCTCTATTACGGCGGTCGATACAAGTTAGCGCAAGATGATCTGCTGGCGTTTTATCAAGACGATCCCAACGATCCTTTCCGCAGCCTGTGGCTCTATCTCGATGAACGGGAGATGGACGCTGATAAGGCGAAAGTTGCGCTGCAGCAGCGTTACGACAAAGCGGCCCGTGATCAATGGGGATGGAACATTGTCGAATTCTACCTTGGCGACATCAGTGAAAGCACGCTGATGGAACGTCTCAAGGCAGACGCAACGGATAACACCTCGCTCGCTGAACATCTCAGTGAAACCAACTTCTATTTAGGTAAGCACTACCTAAGTCTGGGGGAGAAGGACAACGCGAAAGCGCTGTTCAAACTGGCGGTGGCCAACAACGTCAATAACTTTGTTGAACACCGATACGCATTGTTGGAACTGGCGCAACTCGGCCAGACACAAGACGATTTATCAGAATCTGACCAGCAATAGCTGACGAACTTTTATTGCCTGAAGTACCCGTTAAGTCATCATCTTCCGGGATGAGGGCCTTTCTGTTCGTCAAAACTTCTAATTTGAGCCGGTTCACACTTTTTGATGAAAATGACTGAAAATTTTCACGACGAGTTATGTAGACTGGCCGCCGCAATCTAAGAGGCACGTGTACTACATGACTGATATCCAAACCACTTTTGCTGACCTGGGCCTGAACGCCGACATCCTCGAATCACTGAACGGCATGGGCTACGTTAAGCCTTCTCCGATCCAGGCTGAGTGTATTCCTCACCTGCTGGCGGGCCGCGATGTACTGGGTATGGCGCAGACCGGTAGTGGTAAAACTGCAGCGTTCTCGCTGCCGCTGTTAAACAACATCGATCCTGCTCTTCGCGCACCGCAGATCCTGGTGCTGGCGCCGACCCGCGAGCTGGCGGTTCAGGTTGCTGAAGCGATGACTGAATTCTCTAAACATATGCGTGGCGTCAACGTCGTGGCCCTTTACGGCGGCCAGCGTTATGACGTGCAGCTGCGCGCGCTGCGTCAGGGCCCGCAAATTGTGGTGGGCACCCCGGGTCGTCTGCTCGACCACCTGAAACGCGGTACGCTGGATCTCTCTAACCTGCGTGGCCTGGTGCTCGACGAAGCTGACGAAATGCTGCGTATGGGCTTCATCGAAGACGTTGAAACCATCATGGCGCAGATCCCGGAAGGTCATCAGACCGCGCTGTTCTCCGCGACCATGCCGGAAGCGATCCGCCGCATCACCAAACGTTTCATGAAAGATCCGCAGGAAGTGCGTATCCAGTCCAGCGTCACCACGCGCCCGGACATCAGCCAGTCTTACTGGACCGCGTACGGTCGTAAAACCGACGCGCTGGTGCGTTTCCTTGAAGCGGAAGATTTTGATGCCGCTATCATCTTCGTGCGCACCAAAAACGCCACGCTGGAAGTGGCTGAAGCGCTGGAGCGCAACGGCTATAACAGCGCCGCGCTGAACGGCGACATGAACCAGGCGCTGCGTGAGCAGACGCTGGAGCGTCTGAAAGATGGCCGTCTCGATATCCTGATCGCCACCGACGTTGCTGCGCGTGGTCTGGACGTTGAGCGTATCAGCCTGGTCGTTAACTACGACATCCCGCTGGATGCTGAGTCTTACGTTCACCGTATCGGTCGTACCGGCCGCGCCGGTCGTGCTGGTCGCGCGCTGCTGTTCGTCGAGAACCGCGAGCGTCGTCTGCTGCGCAACATCGAGCGCACCATGAAGCTGACCATTCCAGAAGTGGAACTGCCGAACGCCGAACTGCTGAGCAAGCGTCGTCTGGAGAAATTCGCCGCGCGCGTACAGCAGCAGCTGGAAAGCAGCGATCTCGACCAGTATCGCGCTCTGCTGGAGAAACTCTCTCCGCAGGAAGAGCTGGATATGGAAACGCTGGCTGCCGCGCTGCTGAAAATGGCGCAGGGCGAACGTCCGCTGATCGTACAGCCGGATGCGCCGCGTCCGCAGCGTCGCGAGTACCGCGATCGCGACGACCGTCGTGATGACCGCCGCTCACCGCGTGAAGCGCGTGACAACCGCGAAGGCGGCGATCGTCCGCGTCGTGAACGTCGCGACGTCGGCGAAATGGAGTTGTACCGCATTGAAGTGGGCCGTGATGACGGCGTTGAAGTACGTCACATCGTCGGCGCTATCGCCAACGAAGGCGACATCAGCAGCCGTTACATCGGCAACATCAAGCTGTTCGGCACCCACTCGACCATCGAGCTGCCGAAAGGCATGCCGGGCGATATCCTGCAGCACTTCACCCGTACGCGTATTCTCAATAAGCCGATGAATATGCAGCTGCTGGGCGATGCGCAGCCGCAGAGCGAAGGGCGCGGCGAACGTCGCGGCGGCCGTGATTTCGGCGGCGAGCGTCGTGGCGGCGGCAACCGTGAAGGTGGTCGCGAAGGCGGACGTCGTTTCTCTTCCGAGCGTCGCGAAGGCGGTCGTGAAGGCGGACGTAGCAGCTTTAGCCGTGAAGGCAGCCGCGGTCCGCGTCGCGAAGAGGGCGCTTCTGCAGCGCCGCGTCGTCGCGAGTTCTGATAATCAGCCTGGCTGATTGATAAAAAGGGAAGCCTTCGGGCTTCCTTTTTTTTACCTTTCTTTCTCTTCTCAGGCACCGCCAGCTATCAGAACGCGCTCGCCGCTGATATAGGCGGCCTCCTCTGAGGCGAGAAACAGCGCCACCTGCGCCACATCTTCCGGCAGCCCGAAGCGCCCCAGCGGCGTCGCCGCCAGCAGTTGCGCCTTAAGCTGCGGATTGAGCTTTTTGGCCGCCAGCAGCCCTTCCGTCATAATAATACCCGGCGCCAGCGCGTTGACGCGGATATTGCGCGGGCCCAGCTCGCGCGCCAGTCCTTGCGTCAGCGTATCGATAGCGCCTTTGGTGGCCGCCCAGAGTACCGAACCCGGCGTGCTCTGCTGGCTGTTCAGCGCGCTGAGATTGATAATGCAGCCGCCGCGCGCAGGAAAGCGCCGCGCCGCCTGCTGGCAAACCAGCAGCGTGCCGAGCAGGTTCACGTTAATCTGCTGCTGCATCTCCAGCAGGCTCAGGGCGCCAAACTCGCCGTGATGAAACTGGCCGGCGTTATTGACCACAATATCGGGCGTGCCGAAGTGCGCCTCTGCGGTTTCAAACAGCCGCTCGACGTCTGTTTCGCGCGAGATATCCGCCTGCACCGCCAGCCCTTCGCTGCCCAGCATGTGAATATCGCTCACCACATCCACCGCGCCTGGCTCATCCTGGCGATAGTTGACCACCACGCGCGCGCCAGCCGCGCCAAATGCCGTAGCGATGGCCGCGCCAATGCCCTTTGAGGCGCCCGTCACCAGCGCAATTTTTCCATCAAGTGCTTTCATCTTGTCTCTCCACCTGAGTATCGCGTTTGCAAAATATGCGCTTTCAGGCTGATTGTGCGGTAGCGCAATCCTGCAAGTCTCTTGCACGATCCTGCAAATCTGGCGGCCAGGCGGCTGCGTTCGTTGCGGGTTCAGGTAACATGTTCGCCAGCATTTATTCGCGAAGAAGGAGGGAGAATATGGCGGAACCGGCGCAGCTGGCGCATCTGGCGCAGCTTATCGCGCGTCATGCGGCCGACGATGGCCGTCACGACAGCGCGATTGATTTTCTCTTTTTCGGCCGTAGCTCGCGGCCATCGGAACCAACCTACCATGCGCAGTGGGCCAGCTTCGCGCTGGTTGCGCAGGGCGGAAAAGCGCTGCGCATAGGCGAGGAAATTATTCATTACGGTCCTGGCGATCTGCTGCTGGTGACGATGGATATGCCGGTGCGCTCCTGCGTAACCGTTGCGACGCCGGAGAAGCCCAATCTCGGCATTGGCATCGCCATTAACGAAGCGCGGTTAATGCGCTATCTCGAAACCTTTCCGCTCACCTCGTCGCTGCTGGATGCGCGCACCGAACGCGGCATCGCCGCCCATAAAGTTTCGCCGCTGCTGGTGGACGCGGTCATCCGTCTGATTCGCCTGCTGGATCAGCCGCAGGATATCGCCGCGCTGGCGCCGCTTATTGAGCAGGAGATCTTTTATCGTCTGCTGACCGGCCCGGAAGGGGGCCGCATCCTTAATATGGCGCTGGCGGAGCGGCCCGGTAACAAGGTGGCGCGTGCGGCACGCTGGCTGCGGGAGAATTTTCATCAGCCGTTAAAAATCGGCTGGCTTGCCAGCAGCGTCGGCATGAGCGCTTCGTCGCTGCATCACCATTTCAAAGCGGTCACCGCGATGACGCCGATGCAGTATCAGAAGCAGCTGCGCCTTAACGAAGCGCGACGCCTGATGATGGTAGAGAAGCTGGATGCGGGTACGGCGGGCTATCGCGTGGGGTATCAGAGTGCGTCGCAGTTCAGCCGGGAGTACAGCCGTTTTTACGGCCGGTCTCCCGCGCGCGACGTGCGTCAGCTGGCGGTGGGGCCGGAAGCGTCGTAGCGCCCACCGCAGAAAAGCTTATAGCGAGCGGGCCGCTTCCATCGCGATGGCGAAGGAGCGCAGACGCGCCTCGGTATCGAAGATCTGGCCGTTGACCATAATCTCATCCGCCTGGGTTTCGCGCATCAGTCCGGCCAGGCCGTGACGCACCTTGTCGGCATCGCCAACCAGCGACATGCTCAGCGCCTGCTGCACGCCATACTGCTCCGACGGCGACCACAGGTTATCCATGTTTTCCACCGGCGCAGGCAGCGGGCCCGGCTTACCGCGGCGCAGGTTGATAAACTGCTGCTGCTGCGAGGTAAACAGGAAGCGCGCGTCACGCTCGCTGTCAGCGGCCACGACGTTAATGCAGACCATGGCATAAGGCTTGTCCAGGCGCGCCGACGGCTGGAATTTTTCACGATAGAGATGCAGCGCCTGGAACAGCTGATCGGGCGCAAAGTGCGACGCAAAGGCGAACGGCAGGCCGAGCTGCGCCGCCAGCTGCGCGCTGTAGAGGCTGGAGCCAAGCAGCCAGACCGGAATTTTCATGCCCAGGCCAGGCACGGGCTGAACCGCCGGCTGCGCATCTTCGTCGGCGTCGAACCAGTTAATCAGTTCCTGAACATCCTCCGGGAAGGTATCCGCATGGATGCTGGAGAGGTGGCGGCGCAGCGCCATCATGGTGCGCTGGTCGGAGCCGGGCGCGCGGCCCAGGCCTAAATCGATACGGCCGGGATAGAGCGAGGCCAGGGTGCCGAACTGCTCGGCGATCACCAGCGGCGCATGGTTCGGCAGCATAATGCCGCCCGATCCCAGATGCAGGGTGGTGGTATTGGCCGCCAGGTAGCCGATCAGCACCGACGTCGCCGCGCTGGCGATGCCGGTCATATTATGGTGCTCGGCCAGCCAGTAACGTTCATAACCCAACGCTTCCGCCTGACGCGCCAGCGCCAGCGAGGTATGAAAAGCATCGCGCGGGGTCGAGCCCTGAGGAATCGGCGCCAGATCCAGCACGGAAAGACGAAGGGGTTTTTTCTCAGACATGGGCACTCCAGTTGGGTATGGCGCAGGTGATGATTGACCTGCACCAACCAGTATTACGTAATAATGCCCATATTAAAACTGCTAACAACGGCAGGCGGCTAGCCTGTATGTGCCTTTCAGGACGACAGCAGCGTCATGCCGGGCACTTTACGCCAGTAGCCGTTGCAGTCGTTGCCGCTGGCCAGCATCAGCGGCGACTGACCCTCTTCATTGGCGCGGAAGCGAGCAATCTCCTCCAGCGTCGCGGGGCTCTGCGGCGAAAGGCGCAGAATATCGACCCAGCCACGCATGCCCACCAGATCGTTGCCGAGGTTATAGCAGTAGCCGCTCATGGTCTGAATGCCGTTGAGCACGAACACCTGCTGCCCTTCCTGTGAATGGACGCGGCGTCCGTTAGGGTAGTTGATGCAGCAGGTCTGGCAGTCATCTTTGGCGCGGTTTTCGGCGCGGGCGGTAAAGCAGCGCGCCGACAGCGCCAGCGGCAGATAGCCGTAGCCCAGCACCTCCACCTCGAACTGGCTGCGAATGTTGCGCTCCTCGCTCTGCTGCAGCAGCTGCAGCAGCCAGTCGCGCGACATCTCCACCGGCATGCACCAGCGCGTCATGCCCTCTTTCACCAGCAGATGCAGCGTTTCGACGTTATAGACGTTCAGCGTAGGCCCGGCGACAAAAGGCAGCTTGCGCTCGGCCGCCATGTTCACCGTGCCGATATCGTTGGCCTCAATCAGAAACTCGCCGTTGTCGACGTAGCGCTTCAGCTCTTTCAGCTCCGAGGGCGACTGCAGCAGCGCCAGCGTGCTCAGCACCACCTGCTTGCCGCTGGTTGCCAGTTCGCGCGCCAGCTCCATCCAGCGCTGAAACGACGTGGCGCGTCGTTTGCTGCACACCGCCTCGCCGAGGTAGACAATATCCGCGCTGCTGTTTGCCGCCTGCTGATAAAAGTTCGCCAGCTGCTCTGTCGGCCAGTACCACAGCACCGGGCCGATTGCGTATTGCATTCTCTTCTCCTTATTGCCATTCACGGTGGTAAGCGCCAAGCGTGGTTTGCGAGCCTTCGGACAGTTCGTCCAGCGCCGCCGTCCAGGCCTCGGTAACCGCAAAGCTCTCTGGCGCGTGCCTGCAGCGGTCGATCGCCTGACGCCAGACGCGCGCCACCTGTGCCACATAGGCCGGGCTGCGCTGGCGTCCCTCAATCTTCACCGAGGCGACGCCCGCGCGCAGCAGATCCGGCAGCAGCGTCAGGGTATTCAGGCTGGTGGGCTCCTCCAGTACGTGATAGCGCTGACCGTTGACCTGATAGCGTCCTTTGCACAGCGTGGGATAACCGGCGCTCTCATCCGCCGCGTAGCGGTCAATCAGCACATCGTTAAGGCGCGACTCCATGCCGTTGGCCGTTTGCTGCCAGCGCACAAACTTCGCCGGTGAACAGGCACCCGCGCTGTTGGGCGATTCGCCGGTCAGCCAGGAGGAGAGATAGCAGCGGCCCTCAGCCATGATGCAGAGGCTGCCGAAGGCGAAGACTTCGAGCGGCACCGGCGTCTCGCGCGCCAGCTGCTTCACCTGATGCAGCGACAACACGCGCGGCAGCACCACCCGGCTCAGGGCAAAGTGACGATGGTAGAAGCGCACCGCTTCCAGATTGGTGGCGGAGGCCTGCACCGACAGATGGCGTTCAACCTCGGGATAGCGCTGCGCGGCGTACTCCAGCGTGGCGATATCGGCGAGGATCAGCGCGTCCGCGCCGTTCTGCGCCGCCACGTCGATGGCGCGCCGCCAGCGGCCCATGCCGTCAGGGTGAGCGAAGGTGTTAATAGCGACATGTAATTTACGGCGATGCTGATGCAGATAGCGCGCCGCTTCCACCAGCTTCTTATCGGTAAAGTTCAGCCCGGCGAAGTGGCGCGCGTTGGTGTCATCTTTCAGTCCGACATACACCGCATCGGCGCCATTCTCCACCGCTGAACGCACGGCGGGCAGATTACCGGCCGGACACAGCAGTTCCATAGTGATCCCTCGTCGACAGGACAAGGTGACGAGTCTAGGCAAGCGGCAGGGGCGAAATGTTGATTTGGGGCAGTGAATCGCCAGTTGAGGCGACGGATAGCGGAAAATTGGCGCAATGGGGCGGCGAAATTATTGATCTCGGCTGCGGCGTGCGGCGGCGGATGTGGCAATATACCTGAAATTTCCACAAGGGAGAGACGCCCGTGTTTCAACAGTTACGTGCTGAGTTAGTGAAAAAAGGCCCGAAATTCCTGGCCTTACCTGTTTCGCTTACCCCGTTCCCGTTAAAAAAAGCTTTTCTGCAACAACTCCTAAACTGGCAATTTCGCCATGCTTTGGCGGAAGGTGAGTTAGACTTTCTGCAGGCGCGTCATCTGGGTATTGAGATCGCAGATGTGGGTTTACGCTGGATTACTACCATTGAAGAGGGCCAGCTCAGGGTCGTACAGGATGCCGAAGCGGACGTCTGGTTCCGCGGCAATGCAAACGATCTGCTGCTGGTCGCCGCCCGTAAGGCGGATCCGGATATGCTGTTTTTCCAGCGTCGTCTGCTGATCGAAGGCGACACAGAGCTGGGACTGGAGGTGAAAAACCTGATGGATGCTCTGGAACTTGAGTCTATGCCCACGGCGTTGCGCACGGGACTGCAGCAGCTGGCTGCGTTTGTCGAAGCGGGAATGAAACAGGACGCGAAGGCCGCACAGGCGCGCGTGGAGACTGTATGTTAATTCGCACAGAAATTGGGGTGGATGCGGCAAGCATCGACAGTTTGTTAAGACGCAGCTTCAGCACCGAAGCGGAAGCCGAACTGGTGCAGCAGCTGCGGGAAGACGGGCTGCTGACGCTGGGCGTGGTCGCGACGGACGACGAAGGCCAGGTGCTGGGCTACGCCGCGTTCAGCCCGGTGACGTTACAGGGCGAAGACCGTAACTGGGTCGGCCTGGCACCGCTGGCGGTCGATGAAAGCGTGCGCGGCCAGAAAATCGGCGAGCAGCTGATCTACGCCGGGCTGGATACGCTGAATGAGTTCGGCTACAGCGCGGTCGTGGTGGTGGGCGATCCGGCCTACTATAATCGCTTCGGCTTTGAGCCAGCTGCGCGCCACGGGCTGCGCTGCCGCTGGCAGGGCAGCGAAGCGGCATTTCAGATCTATCGCCTGGCGGACGATGCCTTTGTCGGCGCAGAAGGTGAGATCGATTTCGCCGAGCCGTTTAACCGGCTTGCGTAAGCCAGCTGGCAAGGCAGTCCGGCTGTTGTGCCACCAGCCGCAGCTTCTGCTGGCGGCTGAGCTGCTTGACCTGGTACTCCAGCCGCGACGCCGCGGCGCGGTCGCCGGCGTCGCAGCGATAAACCAGCGACAGCGGGCCTCTGCCGCGCAGGGCGCGCGCGCCGCGTCCGGCGGCATGCTGCTCGACGCGCCGCGCCACGTCGGTGGTGATGCCGGTGTAGAGCGCGCCGGCGGCGGTCTGGAGGATATAGAGCTGCCAGCCCTCATTCATAATCTGCATCCCTGAATCTTTACTGTCGGGCAGTGTAGCGCGCCAGCGGCGCGGCGGCTATCTGACGATTTTTGCACGGAGCAATAGAAGGTGTCTGACCATTCTCATCTGGTGCGTTACCTGAAAAAACAGCATGTCCTCTCGCTTTGTTGCCAGGCCGACAACGACCTCTGGTGCGCTAACTGCTTTTACGTGTTCGACGAGGCACGCATGGCGTTCTGGCTGATGACGGAACCTGACACGCGCCACGGCGCGCTGCTGCAGGCCAATCCGCAGGTCGCGGGCACGGTCAACGGCCAGCCGAAAACCGTGCTGCTCATTAAAGGCGTGCAGTATCGCGGTCAGATTGCGCGGCTTGAGGGCGACGCGGAAGCGCAGGCGCGCAAGGCTTATCAAAAACGTTTTCCAGTGGCGCGCAAAGTCTCAGCACCGCTGTGGGAGATCCGGCTGGAGGAGGTCAAGATGACCGATAACGCGCTGGGTTTTGGTAAGAAAATTAGCTGGCGGCGTGACGAGAGTGAAATCCCTTTCCCCTGAGGGAAAGGGAAAAGGGCGTTATGACGCCTGAAGGATCCGCAGCGACTCGCGGTTAAAGGCGGGCAGATCGTCCGGGGTGCGGCTGGTGACGAGTCGATCGTCATCTACAATCACTTCTTCATCATAGAAGTCCGCGCCGGCGTTACGCAGATCGACAGCAATTGCCTTCACGCAGGTCATTTTGCGGCCGCGCACGCCGTTAGCGCTGATCAGCAGCTGCGGGCCGTGGCAGATAGCGAAAATCGGTTTGCCGCTGGCAACGAACTCTTTAGTAAAGGTGACAAAACGATCGTCGCTGCGCAGCGAGTCGGGCGAATGGCCGCCGGGCAGCAGCAGCGCGTCAAATTCTGCCGGGCTGACGTCGTCAATGGCGCGGTCGATTTTCACCTGCGCTTCGCCCTGCTTGCCGGTGACGGTTTTACCCGCCTCTTTCTCAATGGTCACCACCTCAAAGCCCGCCTGCTTGTAGGCGTCGGCCGGTGAGGTGAACTCTGAGTCTTCAAATTCATCGGTAATCAACACCGCAATCTTCTTGCTCATTTTTCCCCTCCTCAATTGATGGTTTGCGCACGATGCGCTCTCCTGATGAACAGGTTAAGCCTGGTTGTTTGTGCTAAAAATGCAAGCCGGGCGGCAAAAGCTGACTATATTTCAGAGTAATGGCAACAGGTTAGCGGGAGGCGAGATGCATCGTGTATTGGTAACCGGCGCGACGGGACTGGTGGGCGCGCATCTGCTGCGTTTGCTGGCGGCGGATGCGCGCGTCGACGAAATCATCGCGCCGACGCGTCGTCCGCTGCCGCCGATGAACAAGGTGGTTAATCCGGTAGAGGCGGACCTGACCGACGCGCTGCGGCCGCTCAACCTCGCCATCGACAGCGTGTTTTGCTGCCTCGGCACCACGCGAAAAGAGGCGGGCAGCAAAGAGGCGTTTCTGCACGTCGACTATACGCTGGTGGTGGATACCGGCCTGAGCGGACTGCGGCTGGGCGCAAAGCAGATGGTGGCGGTCAGCGCGCACGGCGCAAATCGCCATTCCCCTTTTTTCTATAACCGGGTAAAAGGCGAGATGGAGACGGCGCTGCGTCATCAGGGCTGGCCGCGACTGACGCTGATCCGTCCTTCGCTGCTGCTGGGCGAGCGCTCGCGCAAACGCGCCGGCGAGAGCCTGATGGCGCCGCTGTTCGGCCTGCTGCCCGGCAACTGGCGCTCAGTCTCTGCGCTGGCGGTGGCGAAGTGCATGCACGCCTGCGCCTTTCAGCCCGCCGGCGATCGCATTGAAATTATCGAGTCGGGAGCGATCCCGCGTTAGCTGCGCTCTTTGTGCAGGTCCCAGATAATCTGATTGCGGCTGCCGCGCCACAGCAGCGTCGCATCTTTTTCCGCCTCGACGAAGCGCCCGTCGATCAGCACATCGATATAGCTCAGCACTTCGCGCTGCGCGCAGCTTAGCTCGGCGCGCTGATAGCCGGTCCAGAGCCAGATATCTTTCCCCGGACACTCCGCGCGCACGCGTTTCACCAGCCGGCGAATATGGGGCACGTTGTGCGGATGCAGCGGATCGCCGCCGCTCAGCGAAAGCCCCTGACGACGGATGCGCGTATCCTGCAGATCGGCAATCAGGCGTTCCTCATGCGCCAGGGTGAAAGGCGTGCCGGAGTCGAGCCGCCAGGTGCTCTGGTTATAGCAGCCGCGACACTGGTGCTCGCAGCCGGCCACGAACAGCGTGCAGCGCGTGCCCGGGCCGTTAACGATGTCGACATCGTAGTAGCGATGAAAATGCATCATCCCAGCGGTCCACTCTCCAGATGTTTGACGCGCCGCTGCACCTCTTCCTGCTTGCCGGCGTTGAACGGGCGCGCGTCGGGGCTGCCGAGATAGCCGCAGACGCGGCGCGTCACCGAGACGCGCGCCGGATCGTGATTGCCGCAGTTCGGACAGGTAAAGCCGCGGCTGGTGCAGCTGAACTCGCCGGTAAAGCCGCACTCATAGCATTCGTCGATCGGCGTATTGGTGCCGTAATAGGGCACGCGATCGTAGCTGTAGTCCCACACGTCTTCGAGCGCCTTGAGGTTATGCTGCACGTTGGGATATTCGCCGTAACAGATGAAACCGCCGTTCGCCAGCGGCGGATAGGGCGCCTCAAAGTCGATCTTGTCGTAAGGGTTCACCTTTTTCTCGACGTCGAGGTGAAAGCTGTTGGTGTAGTAGCCTTTATCGGTGACGCCGGGCACCACGCCAAACTGCGCGGCGTCGAGGCGGCAGAAACGGTCGCAGAGGTTTTCGCTCGGCGTGCTGTAGAGACTGAAGCCGTAGCCGGTTTCCGCTTTCCAGGCGTCGGTCGCGGCGCGCAGGCGCGAGACAATCTCAATCCCTTTAGCGCGCAGGGCGGGATCGTCATAGGGATGGCGCGCGCCGCCGCTCAGCGCGTTAAGGGTTTCATGCAGGCCGATATAGCCCAGTGACAGCGAGGCGCGCCCGTTGCGGAAGATCGGCCCCACTTCATCATCGGCGTTAAGCCGTACGCCGCAGGCGCCCTCCATATAGAGGATCGGTGCCACGCGCGCTTTGGTTTTTTCCAGTCGGGCGATGCGCGTCATCAGCGCGCGCTTCGCCAGCGCCAGCCGCGCGTCGAGCAGCGTCCAGAAGCGCGCCTCGTCGCCCTGCGCCTCCAGCGCAATACGCGGCAGATTGAGGCTAATAACGCCCAGATTATTGCGGCCTTCGTGAATTTCGACGCCGTTTTCCTCATAGACGCCAAGAAAGCTGCGGCAGCCCATCGGCGTTTTAAAGGAGCCGGTAACTTTCACCACCTGGTCATAGTTAAGAATATCGGGATACATGCGCTTGCTGGCGCACTCCAGCGCCAGCTGCTTGATGTCGTAGTTGATATCGCCCGGACGGCGATTCAGCCCTTCGCGGATCGCAAACACCAGCTTGGGAAAGACGGCGGTCTTGTGGTTTTTACCCAGCCCGGCGATGCGGTTGCGCAGGATCGACTGCTGGATAAGCCGCGCCGCCCAGCTGGTGCCAAGCCCGAAGCCGAAGGTAACGAACGGCGTCTGGCCGTTGGCGGTATGCAGCGTATTGACCTCATACTCCAGCGACTGAAAGGCGTCGTAGCACTCTTTCTCGGTGCGCGCCCGCGCATAGGCCTCAACGTCGGCAATCTGCCATTCGGCGGCAATAGCGCGATGCTTCTCCATGCTGAGCAGCACAAAGGGCGCCAGCACTTCGTCGATGCGGTTAATGGTGGTGCCGCCGTAAATATGGCTGGCGACCTGGGCGATGATCTGCGCGGTCACCGCCGTGGCGGTGGCGATCGACTTCGGCGGCTCGATTTCGGCGTTGCCCATCTTAAAGCCGTTGGTAAGCATGCCTTTCAGATCGATCAGCATACAGTTGAACATGGGAAAGAAAGGGGAGTAGTCGAGATCGTGGTAGTGGATCTCGCCGCGCTCGTGCGCCTGCACCACGTCGCGCGGCAGCAGCTGCTGCTGCGCATAGTGTTTCGCGACGATCCCCGCCAGCAGATCGCGCTGCGTCGGGATTACCTTGCTGTCTTTATTGGCGTTTTCGTTCAGCAGGGCGGCGTTAGTCTGATCGACCAGGCCGCGAATGGCGTGATGCAGCTTGCCACGCTGTTCGCGCGCCACGTCGCGATCGTGACGATATTCGATATAGGCGCGCGCCAGCTGCGGATAGGGGCCGCTCATCAGCGTCTCTTCAACCGCGAACTGAATATCGCGGATATCCACTTCGGCGCGGTCGGCCAGCTTCTCGCTGACGCGCTGAGCGACCGTCGCACACCAGTCTGCATCCTCAACCTGCGCCGCGCGCGCAGCCGCCGCTACCGCCGCCTCGATTCTCGCTGCGTCAAACTCTGAGCGACAGCCGTCGCGCTTCACCACTACCTTTGCCATGCTCTTTCCGTCCCCTATATGTTGTGCCAGGAAAGATTTTAGCCACTATATATGGATGTCAGGAGAATTTAATCGCCGATGTTTTGACCTGAAACAAAGAAGCGCGGGGCGTGGCGCAAAGCCAGGCAGAAGGAAAAACGAGGACGGTGTTGACGACAGGAAGGCGGAACAGGGGATACGCGCTGCGGGCGCAGCGCGCAGCAGATCCTTAGCGGCGCAGGGCGATCGCTTCGATCTCGATCTTCACATCTTTCGGCAGACGCGCCACTTCCACGCAGGAGCGCGCCGGGAAGCTGGCGTTATGCTCGGCAAAAAAGGCTTCGTAGGTGGCGTTGACGGTAGCGAAGTCGTTAAGGTCCTTGACGAAAACCGTGGTTTTCACGATGTCGCCAACCTGCAGGCCTGCCGCTTCAACGATCGCTTTGACGTTTTCCAGCGACTGACGCGCCTGAGCGTCGATCGCCTCCGGCACCGCACCGGTCGCCGGATCGACCGGGATCTGTCCGGAGGTGATGATCATATTGCCCAGATCCACGCCCTGCACATAGGGACCGATCGCCGCTGGCGCTTTTTCCGTACTGATTTCGCGAGACATACTTGCTCCTTAAGAGTGACGCAGCGGCGGCTTGCCGCCGCTGGCGAGAAACATCGCCCCATTATAGGGACGAGCAGGGCGATTACCAGTGACCGAGCACCACATGGTGCGCAAAGGCTTTCTCGCAATATTTGCAGGTCAGCACCACCTCGGCGTCGCGCTTTTTCACCGCAAAGCTGGAGAAGACCGGCTCGCTGCGGCTGATGCAGTTGCCGTTTGGACAGGTCAGCACGCGCTCAATGCGCTCCGGCAGCGTCGGCGCGATTTTTGCCACGACTTCATAGTCGTCGATGCGGTTGACGGTGGCGTGCGGCGCATAGACCGCCAGCTGGTTGATCTGATCCTCGGTGAGGAAAGTGTTTTCGATCTTGATCAGATCTTTGCGCCCCAGCTCGCCCGAGGGCAGGTTAAGGCCGATGGTGATGCGCTGGTCGGTTTCGGTAAGCCGAAACAGCGACAGCAGCTTAAATCCAACCTGCGCGGGGATATGGTCGATAACCGTGCCGCGCTTGATCGCTTCTACCTGCAGTTTGTTGTCGTGAGTCATGGCGATTGCTCCTTACAGATCCTGTTCGCTGTTGAGTACCAGCGCCAGCAGAGCCTGACGCGCGAAGATGCCGTTGCCTGCCTGCTGGAAATACCAGGCGTAAGGCGTTTTATCCACGTCGGTGGCGATTTCGTCAACGCGCGGCAGCGGATGCAGCACTTTCATATTGTCGCGCGCGCCAGCCAGATCCGCCGCGCGCAGAATAAACTGCGCCTTGACGTTGGCATATTCCGACGGGTCGAGCCGCTCTTTCTGCACGCGGGTCATATAGAGAATATCGGCGTGTGGGATCACCGCTTCGATGCTGTCGTGGCGCGACCAGACGATGCCGCGCTCATCCAGCGTATCGGTGATATAGGCCGGCATCGCCAGCGCGTCGGGCGCGATAAAGTAGAAGCGGTTGCCGTTGAACTTCGCCAGCGCCTGCGTCAGGGAGTGCACCGTGCGGCCATATTTCAGGTCGCCGACCATAGCGATGCTCAGGTTGTCCAGCCGGCTCTGCGTTTCACGGATGGTAAAGAGATCCAGCAGCGTCTGGGTCGGGTGCTGATTGGCACCGTCTCCGGCGTTAAGGATCGGCACGCCGCCGGAAAATTCCGTAGCCAGCCGCGCCGCGCCCTCCTGCGGATGACGCATCACGATAGCGTCGACGTAGGTGCCGATCACGGAAATCGTGTCCGCCAGGGTTTCCCCCTTCTTGCCGAGCGAGGTGTTGCTGCCGTCGGCGAAGCCCACCACCGACGCCCCCAGCCGGTGGATCGCCGTTTCAAACGACAGGCGCGTGCGCGTTGAGGCTTCAAAGAAGCAGCTGGCGATCACCTTGTGCTTCAGCAGCTCCGGCTGGGGGTTGGCTTTCAGCCGCGCGGCGGTGTGCAGCACCAGCTCCAGTTCGTCGCGGCTGAGATCGTTAATGGAAATAATATGTTTGCGATATAACGGGTTAGCCATAGTTCGCCTCTCTGCGCTACCGAATTGCGGACAAAAAAAAGCCCCTGCTTAAGGGGCTTTTTTTACGATCGGGTTGATGACGGAAAAAACAGGGGCGCCGCCTGCGTTCAGGCGTGATGTCGCGTGAATGTTTGCGCTGCGCTGTTGCATGTTTCCTCCGGCAAATTGGGGCGCATTATACCCGTCCGCCATTTTGCATCAAGGGAAAACGTTTGCGGAGCGGCGGGCTAGGCCTGGCTCAGCGTCGCAACCATAATCGCTTTTATCGTATGCATGCGGTTTTCCGCCTGATCGAACACAATGCTGTGCTCCGACTCAAACACCTCGTCGCTGACCTCCATCCCGCCGTGCAGGCCATACTGCTCGGCCATCTGGCGGCCCAGCGTGGTCTGATCGTCATGAAAGGCCGGCAGGCAGTGCAGGAACTTCACCTGCGGGTTGCCGGTCAGCTGCAGCATCGCCTGATTCACCTGGTAGTCACGCAGCAGCGCGATACGCTCTTCCCACACCGCTTTGGCTTCGCCCATCGAGACCCAGACGTCGGTATAGATAAAGTCCGCGCCCTTGACGCCTTCGGCGATATCCTCAGTCAGGGTAATGCTGCCGCCGGTTTTCTGCGCCGCCTGACGGCAGGTGGCGACCAGGTCGGCGTCTGGCCAGCAGCCTTTCGGCGCGACCAGGCGCAGATCCAGGCCAGTCACCGCCGCCGCTTCCAGCATGCTGTTGCCCATATTGTTGCGTGCGTCGCCCACGTAGACCAGGGTCATCTCGTGCAGCGCCTTGCCCGGCAGATGCTCCTGCATGGTCAGCAGATCAGCCAGCAGCTGGGTCGGGTGAAACTCGGTGGTGAGGCCGTTCCATACCGGGACGCCGGCGAATTCCGCCAGCGTCTCCACCAGCGCCTGGCCGTAGCCGCGGTACTGGATGCCGTCATACATGCGGCCCAGCACGCGGGCGGTATCTTTCATCGACTCTTTATGGCCGATCTGGCTGCCGCTCGGGCCGAGGTAAGTGACGCTGGCGCCCTGATCGTATGCGGCAACTTCGAAAGAGCATCGGGTACGGGTCGAGTCTTTTTCGAAGATGAGCGCGATGTTTTTGCCCTTCAGGCGCTGGGTTTCGCTACCGTTTTTTTTAGCGCGTTTTAATTCAGCGGCGAGGTCGAGCAGGGAGGTGATATCGGCCGGGCTAAAATCGAGCAGCCGAAGGAAGTGGCGTTGAAAAAGGTGACTCATAACGGGCTCCAGTGCAGCCATTCTGATTGAATGAAAATTCAATCTAAACGTATGAATATTCATTTTCAACCCCAGCGTAAAGAAACTTTCCGTTTTGAGTAGTGGCGCGCCGGGCAGTGTGGGAAAATACTTGTTTATTGCCGAACACTGAGGGGAATTCGCCATGGCATATGAAGCATTGCTGGAAGAGCAGCGTGAAGAGACACGCCTGATCATTGATGAGCTGCTGGAAGATGGCAGCGATCCGGATGCGCTCTATACCATTGAACATCATCTCTCCTGCAACAACTTCGACTCGCTGGAAAAAGCGGCCGTTGACGCGTTCAAGCTGGGCTATGAAGTGACCGAGCCGGAAGAGCTGGAGCTGGAGGATGGCACCACGGTGATGTGTGTCGATATCCTGAGCGAGTCGGCGCTGAAGCCTGAGCTGATTGACGCGCAGGTTGAGCAGCTGGTGAATCTGGTCGGCAAATATAACGTCGATTATGACGGCTGGGGCACCTACTTCGAAGATCCCGACGCTGAAGACGAAGATGACGACGAAGACGGCGACATTATCGACGGCGACGAAGATAACGGCGTACGCCACTGAGTTCACCTGGCGGAGCTGCGCGCTCCGCCTTCCCGTATTCTGCCTTTTTGAACCGACATGAACTACGCACCGCTGCTCGAACCCGTCTATCAGTTTTTACTCTGCCGCACGCCGCAAGCCTGGATTGACGAGGCGCGCAAACCGGAAAACCTGACGCTGCTGCTGACCGACCATCTGGTTTGCGAACTGAAAGCGGCGCAGACCGCCACCTGGCTGATCCGTAAATATGTCGCCGACAAGCCGAGCGGCGAAGCGATCCTCGCCTGGCTTAAGCCCTACGAAGATTTTATTTTCCGCGAGCACCCCGACAGCCAGTTTATCCAGGCGCATAAAAACCTCTCCAAAAGCATCATCGTGCGCAATGAGCTGCCCTGGGCGGACGATCTGGTGGAGAAGATGGTGCTGCTGATTAAAGAGGAGCTGCACCACTTTTATCAGGTGTGGGAGATTATGCAGGCGCGCGGTTTGCCCTATAAAAAGATCACCTCAAGCCGCTACGCCAAAGGGCTGCTGCGGGAGATCACTACGCACGAGCCCGATACGCTGGTGGACAAGCTGATTTGCGGCGCCTATATCGAGGCGCGCTCCTGCGAGCGCTTTGCCAGTCTGGCGCCCTGGCTGGACGCGGAGCTGGAGAAGTTCTATATCTCGCTGCTGCGTTCGGAAGCGCGCCACTATCAGGACTATTTAGCCCTGGCAGCGCAGATCTCGCCGAAAGATATCACGCCGCGCGTGCGGGCGATTGGCGAAGCAGAGGCGAAGCTGATTAGCGAACCGGATACGGAGCTGCGTTTTCACAGCGGCGTGCCGGCGTGGTAAATCTCTGTAACGGCACGCGGTATCAGGGTGCCGTTTCATTTTTTCACCCCTGTTTAGCCAGGGGCTATTTTGATTGCGCGCGCTGTACATTATCTGCGTAAAGGGGCATTTCTCGCTTTTTAACCTGTTATTTTTTTGTGTGGCCTCTCACAAAAGGCTATTTATTGCCCTGACTTCTGCCGGGCAATTAAATATATTCCCCTTATTACTGCGGGATTGTTATTTTCAAGCAAAACCCGACTCACGACATCTTTAATTAAAAGCTGTCGTGAGTCGGGTTTTTTACAGGTTAACGCCATGCCACAAAGGCGCAGCGCTATAGATCGCCGTAAAACCTCGTCCTGCACACCAGCATAAACGGCAGATCACGGCTGTTTATACTGCTGCGCCGGGCGAGAGATTCAGCGAGCGGAAGTGGAGGTTGCGAACGCTATATAAATGTTAACTGGCGCAGAGTGCGCTTAATTAGCGCTGGCTTTTACCTTTTGAATTCTGGCTGGTTATATAAAAACAGTAAGGATAACCCGATTAATAATACGCAGAAAAATTATATGTGCGCAAAGCGTCTGTCGACGGAAATTGCCACTGAATAGAGATTCAACATGTTTAATAAGGAGAGTAACCATGAAAATCGTGCTTAAGACCCTCTTTGCTATCGCGCTGTTGTTGGGCGGCACTATCAGCAGCGCCTGGGCAGCCGATGTGATGCTCTATGTGACGCGTCATGGCAAGACGATGTTCAATACGGTGGAGCGCGCGCAGGGATGGTCCGATACGCCGCTGACGCCCGCTGGCGTGGCGGTTGCCGAGCAGCTGGGGCGAGGATTGCGGCCGCTTACCTTTATCGCTGCCTGGTCCAGCGACGCGGGCAGGGCGAGAGAGACGGCGCAGCTGGTAATGAAAACATGGAAAAATCCGCCGCTACTCCAGGAGAAGAAAGGTTTACGTGAGGTGTGCTTTGGCCTGTACGAGGGGGACCTGAATAAAAACATGATTACGGCCGCAGCGCATCAGGCGGGCTATAGCTCGGACGCCGCGCTGATAGAGGCGTACAGCGCCGGTAAGATCGATATTGCTGGCATCATCGATGCGATTAAACGGGCGGAAGCGTCAGGCTCGCCGGCGCTGGAGGGGATGAAGTCAACCGTGCAGGCGGAAAGCGCTCAGCAGGTAGCAAAACGTATGGTGGAGAGCATGACTGACATAGCGCGACAGGCTCAGCAGCAGGGCGGCGGCAACGTGCTTGTGGTCAGCCACGGTCTGGCTATTTCGTCGCTGCTACAGGCGCTGGGCGATAAAGGATCAAATCAGCAGCTAAAAAACGCCAGCGTCTCCCTGCTGCGCTACACCGACAGCGGCAGGTTCGTGATTGAGTCTGTTAACGATATGCGCTACGTCGAGCGCGGGCTATAGCGTTTTCAGCATACGGACTTCGCAGTCCACATGGCCTGTACAGCCCAGTGCGTTATCAATATGTTCGAAGCCCAGGGATTCGTAGAGCCTGATCGCGCGCGTCAGGCTGCCGGTGGTTTCCAGATAGCAGCGGCGGAAGCCGCGCTGACGCGCATGCTCCATCGCGCGCAGCGCCAGCTCGCGCGCCACGCCAAAGCCGCGCACCTCTGGCAGGAAATACATTTTCTGCAGCTCACAGATATCGGGCGCGCTGCAGGCGAGGGGAGCGACGCCGCCACCGCCCATGACTTTTCCCTGATGCTCAACAATCCAGTAGGCGCTGTGCTCGGCGCTGTAGAGTTCATACAGGCTGTCGAGCTGCGGATCGGCCACGGTATAGCCTTTGTCCGCGGTCAGGCCGAACTCCGCCGAGACGGTGCGGATGACCTGGGCGATATGGGGATTGTCGGCGGCGCTGATGGGGCGCAGCTTAAGTGAAGGCTGAGTTTCAGGGATCATGGCGAAATAGCGTGGTTAACTCGGTTAGTCATTCACCAGAAATAGCATTATCGTCGGTGAAAAGCAATATTCATTAAGGTGCATGGAGGCATTAAGTGACTTTTTGGCGTGTTTTTAAAATTATCAAAGCGCTTTTTCCGCTTTTTATTATTGCCGGTTTTATTAACCTGTGGAGGCATTTAAAGTGGACAGGCAGGCTGGATGTTTTCCCGCTTGTCATTAATAACGCCTCTGGCGTGATTGCTATATTAATTACCTCACTGCGTTCTTTAGCGTTTTCTCTATAACTCTGCTACTCCCTGTATGCATTAATGGTTGCGCTGTTCTCCGTTGTGCCTCTTGCCTTTCTGGTGCAGGGGGATATCTATTTTTCACATGAAAAGCCGTGGGTGAAATATCTTGTTGTCGTTGCCATTTATATTCTGCTTTTTATGCTGGCGTTACTCTCTGTTTTCACCAACAGAGTTAACGCTCAGCAGGTTTTCAAAGCTGTTATGGTGTTGTTCCCGGCGCTGGTGATTGCCGTTTTCTCGCTATTTTCCGTTCAGCTTATACAGATTAATCAGCGCGCCATTGGGATAGTCGGTATGGCACGATGGCAACAGAAAGTCTTTGCGTTTAAAGAAGAGAGCTTTCCCGGCTATTATTTTCCGGAACAGATCTGGGGAGCGAGCAAAGTTCACGGCACAGAGCGTCTGACTGAAGGGATAGAAGCCTTTTTCAAACGGGGAAGTACAGCTAGTTTGCCCCAGACGCCTCAAGGGGCTGCGGGAAACAGCGTTGAAAAACAACGCTTTCATCTGGCAGACAGATGAAAAGGCGAAAGCAGCGCTCAGCGTCATGAGCCAGTACCGCCTGCTGGCGACAAGCGATCAGGTCTGGACGGGTGGCGCGCTCACCACGCTCTTCCAATCGTCGGCACGCTGACCCCCTGTTCCTCCGGCCTCAGCCAATAAAAAACCCCGCGCCGTAGCGCAGGGTTTTTTCAGTGAAGCGGCGTTAAATCAGAGCGCCGCAATCACCGCCTGCTGTTCAATCAGCTTCGCTTTCGACTGCTCCAGCTCGGCAACGCGCTCGCGCTCTTTGGCCACGACCGCTTCCGGTGCGCGTGAGACAAAGCCTTCGTTCGCCAGCTTGGTCTGGATCTTCTCAATCTCAACGTCGAGCTTGCCCAGCTCTTTCGCCAGGCGATCCAGCTCCGCCGCCTTGTCCACCAGGCCCGCCATCGGGATCAGCAGCTCGGCGCCTTCGATGATTTTCGTCACCGAAACCGGGCCTTTTTCGCCTGCCGGCAGAATGGTCAGGCTCTCCAGACGCGCCAGGCGCGACAGGAAGGTGCGGTTCGCCTCTACACGGCGCAGCGCCGCAGGAGAGCAGTCGCGCAGCAGCACGTCGAGCGGTTTGCTCAGGGCGATATTCATCTCGGCGCGGATATTACGCACCGCGACGATCGCCTGCTTCATCCACTCCACGTCCGCCATCGCTTCCGCATCCTCTTTCGCCGCGTCGTACTGCGGGAAAGGCTGCAGCATAATGGTGTCGTCGCTGATGTTCTTCAGCACCTTCACGCGCTGCCAGATGGTCTCGGTGATAAACGGAATAATCGGGTGGGCGAGGCGCAGCAGCGCTTCCAGCACCGTCACCAGCGTGTTGCGCGTGCCGCGCAGCTCCGCTTCGCTGCCGCTGTTCATCACCGGCTTGGTCAGCTCCAGGTACCAGTCGCAGAACTGGTTCCAGGTGAAGTCATAAAGAATATTCGCAGCGATATCGAAGCGGTAGCTGTCCAGCGCTTCGCGGTACGCTTTCACCGTGCTGTTGAACTCGGCGAGGATCCAGCGATCCGCCAGCGACAGCGTCATCTCGCCGCCGTTCTGACCGCAATCCTGATCTTCGGTGTTCATCAGCACGAAGCGGCTGGCGTTCCACAGCTTGTTACAGAAGTTGCGGTAGCCTTCCAGACGCTTCATATCCCAGTTGATGTCGCGGCCGGTGGAGGCGAGCGCCGCCAGGGTAAAGCGCAGCGCGTCGGTGCCCGACGGCTCAATACCTTGCGGGAACTGCTTCTCGGTGCGCTTGCGGATCTTCTCCGCCAGCTGCGGCTGCATCATATTACCGGTACGTTTCTCCAGCAGATCTTCCAGCGAGATGCCGTCGACCATATCCAGCGGATCGATAACGTTGCCTTTGGATTTCGACATCTTCTGGCCTTCTTCGTCGCGGATCAGACCGGTCATATAGACGGTCTTGAACGGCACCTGCGGCTTGCCGTTCTCATCTTTGAGGAAGTGCATGGTCAGCATGATCATGCGGGCAATCCAGAAGAAGATAATGTCGAAGCCGCTCACCAGCACGCTGGTCGGGTGGAACTGGCGCAGCGCCTCGGTGTTCTCCGGCCAGCCGAGGGTCGAGAAGGTCCACAGCCCAGAGGAGAACCAGGTGTCGAGCACGTCTTCATCCTGACGCAGCGCCACGTCCGCGCCCAGGTTGTTTTCGCTGCGCACTTCCTCTTCGCTGCGGCCAACATAGACGTTGCCGTCGTTGTCGTACCAGGCTGGAATACGATGGCCCCACCAGAGCTGACGGGAGATACACCAGTCCTGAATGTCACGCATCCAGGAGAAGTACATGTTTTCATACTGCTTCGGCACGAACTGGATATCGCCGTTCTCGACCGCCTCGACCGCGACTTTCGCCAGCGGCGCGGTACGCACGTACCACTGGTCGGTCAGCATCGGCTCGATAACAACGCCGCCGCGATCGCCGTAAGGCACGGTCAGGTCGTGTGGTTTAATCTCGTCCAGCAGGCCCAGCTCGTCCACGGCGGCGACAATCGCCTTGCGCGCGGCGAAGCGCTCCATTTTCTGGAACTGCGCCGGGATCTCATCCGAGCAGGCGTCGCTGACTTCGCCGTTGGTGTCGTACACCTGGGCGCGTTCGCGGATATCGCCGTCAAAGGTCAGGATGTTGATCATCGGCAGCTTGTGGCGACGGCCGACCTCATAGTCGTTGAAGTCGTGCGCCGGGGTGATCTTCACGCAGCCGGTGCCTTTCTCCATATCCGCGTGCTCGTCGCCCACGATGGGAATGCGACGGTTGACCAGCGGCAGGATCACCTCTTTGCCGATCAGATCTTTGTAGCGCGGGTCTTCCGGGTTGACCGCCACGCCGGTATCGCCCAGCAGGGTTTCCGGACGGGTGGTGGCCACCACCAGATAATCTTTGCCTTCAGCGGTTTTCACGCCGTCCGCCAGCGGATAGCGGATATGCCACATAGAGCCTTTGCTCTCGCGGTTTTCCACTTCCAGATCGGAAATCGCGGTGCGCAGTTTCGGATCCCAGTTCACCAGGCGTTTGCCGCGATAGATAAGGTTCTCTTTATGCAGGCGAACGAACACCTCTTTCACCGCGTTGGAGAGGCCTTCATCCATGGTGAAGCGCTCGCGCTCCCAGTCCACGGAGTTGCCGAGGCGACGCATCTGACGGGTAATGGTGCCGCCCGACTCCGCCTTCCACTGCCAGATCTTCTCGATAAAGGCGTCGCGGCCGTAATCCTGGCGCGTTTTGCCCTCTTCGGCGGCGATCTTGCGCTCCACCACCATCTGAGTGGCGATGCCCGCATGATCGGTACCTACCTGCCACAGCGTATTTTTTCCCTGCATGCGCTGGTAGCGGATCATGGTGTCCATGATGGTCTGCTGGAAAGCGTGACCCATGTGCAGGCTGCCGGTGACGTTCGGCGGCGGGATCATTATGCAGAAGCTTTCCTGGCTGGTATCGCCGTTAGGCTTGAAATAGCCTTGCTCTTCCCAGTGCTCGTAAAGCGGCTGCTCGATATCTTGCGGGTTATATGTTTTTTCCATTTCTGCTATGTCGTTTGCGGCTGCGGCGGCGTGGCCGTATTCAATTGGAAACCAACGCTGCGGTACGCTTTATAGCGGTCGCGCGCCAGCTGTTTCTGAGACTCTTCGTAGGGTACGAAGTCTATCACTTCATGGAAAGCAGTAGCAAAATCTGCAAACTGCGGCAGCAGGCTAATCAGCAGATCGCGCGGCGAGCTGCCGCGACGCTGCGGCCAGGCGAGCTCGACCGGCGCGCCGTAGCGCGGACCTTCACCCGCCAGATTGTGCGGCACGAAGGCGTTGGCCGGGCGCTGCCACAGCGCCTCGTCGAGCCGAATGGCCTGCTGTTCGTCTTCACAGGCGATCAAAATGCGTTTGCCCGCCCGCCAGCGCGTTTCCGCCAGATCGCACACCAGCGCCTCGATGGCGCTCAGCTCTTCGCTGGGCGAGTCCGTTTCCATTACGTAGAAGGTTGCGTTTTTCATGGAAATGCCTTGTGGGTGAGAGGTGTCGATGTTACCAGCTAAGGCGCGCGGTAGCACTTCCCGATGAGATGGATATGGCGTCTGCGGTGATATAAATCAATGCGCGCCGCCCCTGAGAGCGGCGCGCAGCGAGGCTTAGTCGTCGCCGTTAAGACCGGCGCGGTTCAGCAGGAACTGTGACAGCATCGGCACCGGACGACCGGTCGCGCCTTTGGCTTTGCCCGAACGCCAGGCAGTGCCGGCGATATCCAGATGCGCCCAGTTATATTTGCGGGCAAAGCGCGCCAGGAAGCAGGCGGCGGTGATGGCGCCGCCGGGACGGCCGCCGATATTCGCCATATCGGCAAAGTTCGATTCCAGCTGCTCCTGATACTCGTCCGCCATCGGCAGACGCCAGGCGCGGTCGCCGGACTGCTCGGAGGCGCCGATCAGCTCGTGCGCCAGCGGATTGTGGTTCGACAGCAGGCCGCTGACGTGATGGCCGAGCGCAATAACGCAGGCGCCGGTCAGGGTTGCGACATCGATGACCACTTCCGGATCGAAGCGCTCTACGTAGGTCAGCGCGTCGCACAGCACCAGACGGCCTTCCGCGTCGGTATTCAGCACTTCTACCGTCTGGCCGGACATGGTGGTCAGCACATCGCCCGGGCGCATGGCGCGGCCGTCCGGCATGTTTTCGCAGCCTGCCAGCACGCCCACCACATTAAGCGGCAGGTTCAGCTCGGCCACCATGCGCATCACGCCGTAAACCGACGCCGCGCCGCACATGTCATATTTCATCTCATCCATCGAATCTGACGGCTTGATGGAGATGCCGCCGGAGTCGAAGGTCAGCCCTTTGCCCACCAGCACGATAGGGCGCGCTTCTGCGTCCGGGTTGCCTTTGTACTCAATGACCGACATCAGCGACTCGTTCTGCGAGCCGGCGCCCACCGCGAGATAGGCGTTCATGCCCAGCTCTTTCATCTGCTGTTCGCCGATGACGCGCGTGGTGACGTTTTTGCTGTAGGCGTCCGCCAGCTGGCGCGCCTGCGAGGCGAGATAGGCCGCATTACAGATGTTGGGTGGCATATTGCCGAGATCTTTTGCCGCCTTCACGCCGGCGGCGACCGCCAGGCCGTGCTGGATAGCGCGCTCGCCGCTGGTGAGTTCGCGGCGCGTCGGCACGTTGAACACCAGCTTGCGCAGCGGACGGCGCGGCTCGGTTTTGTTGCTTTTCAGCTGGTCGAAGTTATAAAGCGCTTCTTTGGAGGTTTCGACCGCCTGACGCACTTTCCAGTAGGTATTACGGCTTTTTACATGTAGCTCGGTTAAAAAGCAGACCGCTTCCATCGAGCCGGTGTCGTTCAGCGTGTTGATGGTCTTCTGGATCACCTGTTTGTACTGGCGCTCATCCAGCTCGCGCTCTTTGCCGCAGCCAATCAGCAGAATGCGCTCGGAAAGAATGTTGGGTACATGATGCAGCAGCAGGGTCTGGCCCACTTTGCCTTCCAGCTCGCCGCGGCGCAGCAGGGCGCTGATGTAGCCATCGCTGATTTTGTCTAACTGCTCGGCGATCGGCGACAGACGACGCGGCTCGAAAACACCGACAACAATGCAGGCGCTGCGCTGTTTTTCCGGGCTTCCGCTTTTTACACTGAACTCCATGCACTCTCCTGAATCTTAAAGACAACGGCCGCGGCTGTCGCTAGAATGGTCCGCTTGTTACCACAGAGGTAAAAAGTTTGTTGGTAATCAGCGTTCGAACTACGTTTAGTGTGGCAATGCGTTAATTTTCACCACCCTGACGCGTTTGTCATACCATTTTAGCTGCGACGCAGGCCATTGATGAAGAAAAATGGCTAATAAGCGTTGAAACTAGCGATTTTCCTGCAAAAAGACAAGTTATCACAGGCGTACTAAGCGTGATCATCATTAGATATCTGGTTCGGGAAACGCTCAAAAGCCAGCTGGCTATCCTTTTCATCCTGCTGCTTATCTTCTTTTGTCAGAAGTTAGTGCGGATTTTAGGGGCTGCGGTGGACGGCGAAATCCCAACAAATCTCGTTCTGACTCTGTTAGGGCTTGGCGTGCCTGAAATGGCACAACTTATTCTGCCGTTAAGCCTGTTTCTGGCGATCCTGATGACGCTGGGCAAGCTCTACACCGACAGCGAAATCACCGTAATGCACGCCTGCGGATTAGGCAAAAGCGTGCTGGTGAAGGCGGCGATGGTGTTGATGCTGCTCACCTCCGTTGTGGCGGCGGTCAACGTGATCTGGCTCGGCCCCTGGTCCTCGCGCTATCAGGACGAGGTGACGCAAAACGCCAAAGCCAACCCTGGCGCGGCGGCGCTTGCGGCTGGGCAGTTCCAGAGCTCCAGCGACGGCAACTCGGTGCTGTTTATTGAAAACGTCAAGGGCAACCAGTTCGGCAACGTCTTCCTGGCGCAGCTGCGCGCCAAAGGCAACGCGCGGCCGTCGGTGGTGCTGGCGGACAGCGGCCATATGGAGCAGCACAAAGACGGCTCACAGGTGGTGACGCTGGATAAAGGCACCCGCTTCGAAGGCACGGCGATGCTGCGCGACTTCCGCATTACCGACTTCACTAACTATCAGGCGCGCGTCGGCTATAAAGAGGCGACGCTCGATCCAAACGACGCCGAGCAGTCCGATCTCACCACGCTGCTCAGCAACGATACCCCGGCGTTCCGCTCGGAGCTGCACTGGCGCTTTACGCTGATTTTCGCGGTGCTGGTGATGGCGCTGATGGTGGTGCCGCTCAGCGTGGTCAACCCGCGTCAGGGACGCGTGCTGTCGATGCTGCCCGCGATGCTGCTCTATCTGATCTTCTTCCTGCTGCAGAGCTCGCTGAAGTCGAATGCGGCAAAAGGGCGGCTCGATCCGGCGATCTGGATGTGGGTGGTGAATATCAGCTATCTGCTGCTGGCGGTAGCCCTTAACCTGTGGGATACGGTGCCGATGCGCCGCGTGCGCGCCCGCTTCAGCCGCGGAGGTTCCGTCTGATGTTTCGCGTTCTCGACCGTTATATCGGTAAAACCATTTTCAATACCATCATGTTGACGCTGTTCATGCTGGTGTCGCTCTCCGGCATCATCAAGTTCGTCGATCAGCTACGCAAGACCGGGCAGGGCGCCTATACCGCGCTCGCCGCCGGTTACTACACGCTGCTCAGCGTGCCGAAGGATATTGAGATCTTCTTCCCTATGGCGGCGCTGCTTGGCGCGCTGCTCGGCCTGGGCACGCTGGCGCAGCGCAGCGAGCTGGTAGTGATGCAGGCGGCGGGCTTTACCCGCATGCAGGTGGCGCTGTCGGTGATGAAAACCGCTATACCGCTGGTGCTGCTGACCATGGCGATTGGCGAGTTTCTGGCCCCGGCGGGCGAGCAGATGGCGCGCAACTACCGCGCAACGCAGCTTTACGGCGGCGCGCTGGTGTCGACGCAGAACGGCCTGTGGGCGAAAGATGGCAATAACTTTATCTATATCGAACGGGTGCGCGGCGATAACCAGCTCGACGGCGTCAGCATCTATAACTTCAGCGACGATCGTCGTCTGAAGAGCGTGCGCTACGCCGCCAGCGCGACGTGGGACCAGGCGAACAAACGCTGGAATCTGGCGCAGGTGGATGAGTCAGATCTCAACGACCCGAAGCAGATTAGCGGCTCGCAGAGCCTGAGCGGCGAATGGAAAACCAGCCTGACGCCGGATAAGCTCGGCGTGGTGGCGCTCGATCCCGACGCGCTGTCGATTCGCGGCCTCTATAACTACAGTAAGTATCTGAAGCAGAGCGGCCAGGAGTCGGGACGCTACCGGCTCAATATGTGGAGCAAGATTTTCCAGCCGCTGTCGGTGGCGGTCATGATGCTGATGGCGCTGTCGTTTATCTTCGGTCCGCTGCGCAGCGTGTCGATGGGCGTGCGTGTGGTAACGGGCATCAGCTTCGGCTTCCTGTTCTACGTGCTGGACCAGATTTTTGGCCCGCTGAGCCTGGTTTACGGCCTGCCGCCGGTGATGGGGGCCATCCTGCCCAGCGCCGCGTTCTTCGCCATTAGCCTGTTCCTGCTGATTAAGCGGCGCTAAGCCCGGTAGCAAAACAGTCGCAAAAATGAGGCCGCACATTGCGGCCTCATGCTTATAACCTACTGAAAACCGGAAGTCTTTACCGGTATCGCTAATGACTCTCTTTTTCAGCTATGCCAGGCTCTGCGGAGGTTTTTTCAGAGTCAGGAAAGATGAAGAAGAAAACGACGCCGACGCCACACGACGCTGTCTTCCGCCAGCTTCTCAGCCAGCCAGACGTGGCTCGCGACTTTATGGAAATCCACCTTCCGCCGCAGCTCCTTGCGCTCTGCGACCTCAGCACGCTCAGGCTCGCCTCCGGCTCTTTTGTGGAAGATGATCTGCGCCCTTACTTTAGTGACGTACTCTACAGTATGAAAACCCGAAGCGGCGACGACGGCTATCTGCAGGTGCTGATAGAGCACCAGTCGACGCCGGACAAACAGATGGCGTTCCGGCTGCTGCGCTATGCGGTGGCGGCAATGAAGCGCCACCTTGACGCCGGACATAAGAAGCTGCCGCTGGTGATACCGGTGCTGTTTTACGCCGGTCAGCGTAGCCCCTATCCCTGGTCAACCTGCTGGCTGGAAGGGTTCGGCGACCCGGCGCTGGCCGCCGCTGTTTACGGCAAGGCTTTTCCGCTGGTGGATGTCACTGTTATTCCCGACGAGGAGATTGTGCAGCACCGCCGAATGGCGGCGCTGACGCTGCTGCAAAAACATATTCGTCAGCGCGATTTAGCAGAGGTCATCGATCTGCTGGTGTCGGCTTTGCAGGCGGACGAATCTTCATCACAAACACTCTCGCTGGTAAACTATATTATTCAGGCAGGCGAAACTACAGACGCCGGTGCCTTTGTTCGTGAACTGGCGCAGCGAATGCCGCAACAGGAGGACGCACTGATGACGATTGCAGAACAGCTTAAGCAGGAAGGCCGCAAAGAGGGCGAGATTCAGGGCAAGCTGGAAGGGATGCTTGAGGGCAAACGCGAAGTTGCGCGCAGCCTGCTAAAAATGAAGCTGCCGCGTGAGGCGATCCTGCAGGCTACCGGCCTGAAGGAAGAGGATCTGGCGCGCATCAGCGTAAACTAATCCACTTAGCCGCACCATTTTCCGCCTGACCCTACGCCAGAACCCGCCTTAAAAAGCGGGTTCTGGCGGTAAGAGCAACGCGATTTAACGCGCCAGCAGCGGCAACAGCCCCGGAAGCTGCGACAGCAGATAGAGAATCAGCCCGATGGTGCCGCCAACCAGGGTTCCGTTAATGCGGATAAACTGCAGATCCTTGCCGATATTCAGCTCAATCTGCTGCGACATATCGCGCGCGTCCCAGCTCTTCACCGTATCGCTGATATGACGCGTCAGGAAAGCGGCGAACTCCGGCGCGACGCTGCGCGCGGCCTCCTCCAGATGACGGTTCATCGAGGCGCGCAGCGCGTCGTCGCGCGCCAGGTTCTCGCCCAGCCACAGCGCCGCCTGGCGCACCTTCTCCTGCACGCGCGAATCGTCGCTGTTGAGATCGGTTTTCAGCCAGGCGCGCAGATCGCTCCACAGCTCGCCGATATAGCGGTTCAGCGAGGCATCCTCTTTTATCCAGCGCTTAATCTCCTCGGCGCGCGCCGCCATCTCTGGGTCGTGCTTTAGCTTCTCAATCAGCCGATCCACCGCGCGATTAAAGCCGAGGCGCAGCTCGTGGCCCTGGTCAGCCGCCACGTCGTCGAGTACTGAATCCACGGCGTTGGCGACCAGCTCGGCGCTGTGCTCGCCCAGCCACTCGGTCGGCAGCATTTTGGCCTTAATGGGGTGCTCGCGCTTCAGCCAGCGCACAATCTGCATGGCGATAAAATCGCGCGTGGCGGGCTTATGCATCAGGCGCAGCAGCTGATCTATCGCTGCGTCGAGCAGCTCCTGATGACGGTTGTTTTTTGTCAGGCTCTCCAGCAGCACCGCGCCTGTTTGCGACAGATCGACCTTATCGATGGCGCGATGCACCGCGCGGCGCATAAAGGCCTGAATGCGCGCGTCGTCGGTAAGATCGAGAAAGCCGCGCATCACCTGCAGCAGATGACGCCCGACGCGATCGGCATTGCCCGGCGCGTTAAGCCACTGCGCCAGCATCTGCGCCGGATCGTGGCGGCGGATCAGCGCCAGCAGCGAGTCGGTATCAAGAAACTTCTCCTGCACGAAGCGGCCCAGATTGTCGCCAATGCGATCTTTATTGCGCGGGATAATCGCCGTATGGCGCGAGATAAAGGGCACCGGCACGCGGCGAAACAGCGCCACCACGGCGAACCAGTCCGCCAGCGCGCCGACCATCGCCGCTTCGGCAACCGCCTTCACGCCGCTGACCCAGAAGCCCGGCGGCAGAAAAAGCGTGGTGATAAAGGTGGCGGCGGCCAGCAGCAGCAGGCCGAGCGCCAGACGTTTCGTCCGTTTAAGTTCGCGTAATTTATCCATGCTCACAGCTTAGCAGAGGCGAAACCGTGGCGGAAATTGCCTTAGCGACGGCGTCCCCCCAGCAGGTTGCCGAGCACGCCGCGAATAATCTGGTTGGCTATCTGCCGCGTAGCGCTCTTCGCCACGCTCTGCACGATGCCGTCATGCTTGCCGCCGCGCGGGCCGGTATGGCCGAACAGCACCTCTTTCAGCCCGCCGAGAATGCCATCGTCGACCTTGACCTGATTGCCCTTCGCCAGCGGCGCGTCAGCCTGCTCGCTGGCGCCTTTCACCTCCTGACAGAGCTTTTCAAAGGCGGACTCGCGGTCGATCTCCTCGTCATATTTGCCCGCCAGCGGCGAGTGGTTAATCAGGCCGTTGCGCTCGTCGAGGTTAACCGGGCCCATACGGGAGCCGGGCGCGATCACCATAGCGCGCTCCACCACTGAGGGGCTGCCTTTCTCATCCAGGAAAGAGATCAGCGCCTCGCCGGTGCCCAGCGCCTGAATCGCCTCAAGGGTATTGAAGGCGGGGTTGGCGCGCAGGGTATCGGCGGCGCTCTTCACCGCCTTCTGATCCTTCGGCGTAAAGGCGCGCAGCGCATGCTGCACGCGATTGCCGAGCTGGCCGAGCACGCTTTCGGGCACGTCGGCGGGATTCTGGGTGACGAACCAGACGCCGACCCCTTTCGAGCGGATCAGGCGCATCACCTGTTCAACCTTCTCCAGCAGCACCGGCGGCGCGTCGTTAAACAGCAGGTGCGCCTCATCGAAAAAGAAGACCATCTTCGGCTTCTCCAGATCGCCCGCCTCCGGCAGATTTTCGTAAAGCTCCGACAGCAGCCACAGCAGGCTGGTGGCGTAGAGCTTCGGCTGCTGGTAGAGCTTGTCCGCCGCCAGAATATTAATAAAGCCTTTGCCGTCGGCGTCGACGCGCATCCAGTCGCGGATATCGAGCATCGGCTCGCCGAAGAAGTGCTCCGCGCCCTGCTGCTCCAGCGCCAGCAGCCCGCGCTGGATGGCGCCCACCGACGCGCTGTTGATATTGCCGTACTGCGTCTGGAAGCTTTTGGCGTTGTCGCCGATGTACTGCGTCATCGCGCGCAGATCGTTGAAGTCGAGCAGCAGCAGCCCCTGATCGTCGGCGACGCGAAAGATAATCTGCAGCACGCCGCTCTGGATCTCGTTGAGATTTAGCAGGCGCGCCAGCAGCAGCGGGCCGAGATCGGAGAGGGTGGCGCGCACCGGATGGCCCTGTTCGCCGAAGATATCCCACAGCATTACCGGACTGCGCTGCGGCTGCCAGTCGGTGACGCCAATTTTCGCCAGCCGCGCCAGCAGTTTCTCGCTCTGCTCGCCTTGCGCCGCAATGCCGGTCAGATCGCCTTTGACATCCGCCATAAATACCGGCACGCCGATAGTGGAGAAGGATTCAGCCAGCTTCTGCAGCGTCACGGTTTTGCCGGTGCCGGTCGCGCCGGTGATGAGTCCGTGGCGATTCGCCATCGCGGGCAGAAGGTGCAGTTTCACATCGGGCGTCTGGGCAATAAGCAGCGGGGCGGTCATAGGTTCACTCTCCGGCAAAGGACATTGTCTGAAGGATAGCAAGCGCGGCGGGGAAAAGGAGAGGATTGCGCTAAAAGGGTGGTGCTCCGTAAAGACGGCGAAGGGTGGCGCGCTGGCTATTGCCCGCGCGCCACGGCTGTTATTTTTGCACCTCATCCAGCAGCAGCATGCTGACGCCAATGCCCTGCTTAACGTTGCTCAGGTTGCTGCGCACCGCCACCTGCTGCGCGCCCTGCAGAATAGTGACGAACGGCGAGTTCTGCTGCACTTCGGTCTGCAGATGGGTGTAGAGCGCGCGGCGCTGCGTGGCATCGCTTTCGCCCGCCGCCTTGCGCGTCTCGGCGCTCAGCGCGGGGATATCCCAGCCCACGCGCCATGCCAGGGTTTTCGAGCCGCCCGGCACGTTCCAGGCGAAGGCGCTGGCGTTGGTATTCGGGTCGATATAGTCCGCGCCCCAGTAAACGAAGATGGACTGAAAATCGCGGGCGCGCATTTTGCTCCACAGCTCCGATTCCGCCACCGGCTTGATATCCAGGTTGACCTCCGCTTTGGCGAAGCTCGCCTGCAGCGCCTGCGCCACGTCGATATAGGGCGGCTGATTGACCACCGTCAGGGCGATATGCGTGCCCGGCGCGATGCCGCCATCCTTTAGGATCGCTTTTGCCTTGTCGACGTCGTAGTGGAACGGGGTGGTGTTGAGCGCGCCGTCGAAGCCGTCCGGCAGGAAGCTCTGGTGGACGCGGTACTGGCCTTTCAGCAGCTGGTTGGCGAGGCTGTCGTAGTCTACCAGCCAGCGCGCCGCCTGCCACAGCGCCGGATTGCCGAGCACGGGCTGCTGCGCATTTTTGGTGTTAAAGCCGAGGTAGTAAATCAGGCTCGACGGGAAGGCGTCGATGCGCACGTTCGCATCGCTTTTGAGTGCGGCGATCTGATCGGGGCCGAGCTGATAGGCGACATCCACGTCGCCCTGCTGTATCAGCAGGCGGCGAGTGCCGGGATCGGCGACCCCCTTCAGCAGCACGCGCTTCAGATGGGGCTGTGGCGCGGCGTGCGGGTTGGCCTCCAGCAGCAGCGCCTGCAGCGGCACAAACTGTTTGATAGAAAACGCGCCGCTGCCCGCTGAATGGGTCTTCAGCCAGCCATTGCCGGTATCGCTGTTGCTGGCGTGCTGCAGCGCGGTTTTGCTGTCGACCACCGAGCTTACCGGTGCGGTCAGCAGGCGCAGCGCCAGATCCTGACCAATCTGCGCCGGCCAGCGGATCTCCAGCTGACGATCGCCGGCGGCCTTGAACTGGCTGTCGATATTGTCGGGCGTCCAGCCGAACTCGCCGAGAATAAACGAGGGCGCTTTGTTGAGCTTCACCGCGCGCGTCAGCGAGAAGATAACATCCTGCGCGGTCACCGGATTGCCGCTGACGAAGCGCGCGTCGGGGTTAAGGTTGAAGACCAGGCTATGGGGCGTTTCGCCCTGCTGCCAGCTGCGCGCCAGCAGCGGCGAAAGCTTTTGCGGATCGTCCTTATTCGGCTCCACCAGCGTTTGGTAAACATTACGCAGGCTGCTGTTGCTGACCGTTTCAAAGCTTTCCGCCGGGTCGAAACTGATAATGCCGTCGAGCGGCACGGCGATAACCAGCGTATCTTTCGGCGTCCCGGCGTGCGCCATCGGCGCTAAGGCCAGCGCGCTTAACATCACAAGCAAAATGCGTCGCATAGAAGTTTATCCTGAGTCATTGATAAACCGACTATATCCACGGCGCGCCAGAGTCAAAATGCCGCTTTGTTATGAGCTTTGCACAAAAAAATCGTCTGCGTTTTTCGCTGTTTTACCGCGACGGGTATGACAGGCATTTATTTATTTCTCATCCGCAGACAAATAGCCGTTTGATACCGGCGCGCTCACATTTTCCGCAATATGTCATTGCTGCTGTAAATAAGTGAATATAGGGTTACCGATGAAGGAAATTAGCTTGTATGGAAGTATGATTTTTTTTGATTGATTATTTTCGGCAACTGTCACCCTGCGTAAATAAAACTGGCCCTGCGCACAAATTTTCTGGTTAAATAACCAGCGATTATGTCGTTTTAAACAAAATTCTTGCCTTCACAGCCTGTTACCCGTCCGTAACCATTCAATAACACAATGATAAATTTTCACTAAGACACATTTAAACTTCTATTTTTACATTTCGACATATCTATATCCCTAATATTGCCGCGGAAATGACCGATAAGATTTGTGTTTAACAAATATATTACTTTTACAGCAAGTGAGAGTCGTGCCGCTATGCTTCTTGAAAAACCTACCACCAGACGAAAGTTTTTGCTCGGGTCTTTACTGGCGCTGCCGCTAAGTGACCTGGTTTTAAAAGGGCTGACCGCAGCGCAGGCGGCAGAAATGGCCGCGCCGGAGCTGGCCGACTATAAACCGGGCTTTTTTAGCGCGGACGAGTGGCAGTTTATTCTGGCGGCGACCGATCGCCTGATCCCGGCTGGCGGCAAAGGCAAAGCGCCAGGCGCGCTGGAAACCAACGTGCCGATCTTTATCGACCAGCAGCTGCAGAGCAGCGAGTTTGGCGACGAGATCTACCTGCAGGGCCCGTTCAACGTCCACGCCGATCCCACCTTCGGCTACCAGATTCCGTTCACGCCGCAGCAGATGTACCACACCGCCATCAAGCTGGTTACGCAGTGGGTGCAGACGACCTACAGCAAGCCGTTCCAGCAGCTCACGCTGGAAGAGAAAGATGAGGTGTTGACCAAACTCAACAAGAACGGCATCGACTTCGCCGCGCTCGGTGAAGGCAATCTGAAAGCGTCGCAGTTCTTCAGCCAGCTGCTCTCTGATACCAAGCACGGCTATCTCGCGGATCCGATGTACGGCGGCAACAAAGGCATGAAAGCCTGGATCGCCATCGGCTTCCCCGGCGCGCGCGCCAGCTTCACCGAATGGGTGAAGCAGCACAACGTGCCTTATCCGCTGGGGCCGGTCAGCCTTATGGGTGAACGCGCTTAACGGCGCTGAATCAGGTATTTGAGACAGGATTATCATGGCACAGATTACTAAAAAAGAAGTCGACGTCGTCGTTTGCGGCCTCGGCTGGGCCGGCTCGCTGATGAGCATCGAACTGGCGCTGGCGGGCCTTGAAGTGCGCGCCTTAGAGCGCGGCGGCGAGCGCGACTACCCCGATTTCGCCTACCCGAAACCGGCTGACGAATACGCCTATAACGTGCGGAATAAAGTGTTCGCCACGCCGAAAGAGGTGGCGGTCACCGTGCGTTACGACACCACCCAGACCGCGCTGCCGACCCGCAAATGGGGCGCGTTTGCGCCGGGCACCGGCGTGGGCGGCGCAGGCATGCACTGGACGGCGGTACTGATCCGTCCGACGCCAACCGATATCAAGCTAAAAACTTACGTGGACGAGGCCTACAAGCCGGGCATCCTGCAGGAAGATATGCGCGTGATGGACTTCCCGTTTACCTGGGATGAGATCGAGCCTTACTACTACAAGTTCGAGCTGATCTGCGGCCAGTCGGGCACCACCGGCAACCTGCGCGGTCAGATTCTGGAAGGCGGTGACCCGTTTGAAGGCCCGCGCTCCGAGCCTTATCCGCTGCCGGCGCTGGAAGATACGCTGAACAACGTGATGTTTAAAGAAGCGGCGACGAAGCTGGGCTACCATCCGTTCCCCAACCCGTCGGCGTGCGTCTCTCGCGCGTGGAAAAACCCCTACGGCAACCAGATTGCCCCCTGCAACTACTGCGGCTACTGCTCGAAGTACCCCTGTCTGAACTACTCCAAAGCCTCGCCGCAGACCGCGGTAATGGATGCGCTGAAGCGTATGCCGAACTTCTCCTACGAAGTGCATGCGGAAGTGGTGAAGGTCGTGCTGCATGACGACAAGAAGACCGCCAAAGGGGTGATCTACTACGACGTCGACGGCAACGAAGTCTTCCAGCCGGCGAAGATCGTGGTGCTCTCCAGCTTCCAGCTCTACAACGTGCGTCTGATGCTGCTCTCTGGCATCGGCAAGCCGTACAACCCGATTACCGAAGAGGGTGTGGTAGGACGCAACTACGCCTTCCTGTCGAACGGCGGCGCGACCCTGTTCTTCAAGGATAAAAACTTCAACCCGTACGCCACCGCCGGCGCTACCGGCCAGATGTTCAACGACATCTCACCGGGCAACTTCGACGGTCCGGGCCTCGGCTTCCTCGGGGGTGCGAAGATCCACAGCTCGCAGGCCACCGGTACGCCGATCGGCACCTCGCTGCCGAAAGGCACGCCGAGCTGGGGCATGGGCTACAAAGAGGGGCTGGAAGAGTGGTACGGCCACTCCATGAAGATCAGCATCACCACGACCTGCCAGTCGTACCGCGACGTCTATCTGGACCTCGACCCGAACTACACCGACCACCGCGGCCAGCCGCTGCTGCGCATGACCTTTAACTGGAAACAGAACGAACTTAAGCTGCAGCAGTACCTGAAAGGCATCGTCGGCAATATCAGTAAAGAGCTGAATCCGGACAGCATGAGCATGAGCTTCCTGCCGATGGATGCCAACTTCGACCTGACCAAATATGTCTCCACTCATAACGTGGGCGGCGCGGTCATGGGCGATAACCCGAAAACCTCTGCGCTCAACAAGTATCTGCAGAGCTGGGACGTGCATAACGTGTTTGTACCGGGCGGCAACGCCTTCCCGCAGAACTTCCAGGCGAACCCCACCGACACCATCGGCGCGATTACCCTGATGGCGGCGCAGGCGATCAAGGAACAGTATCTGAAGAACCCCGGTCCACTGGTACAGGCATAAGCATATGAAACTGAAATCATTGTTACTCGCCAACGCCGTGCTGCTGGGATGCATGGCTGCTCATGCGCACGCGGAAGATGAAGCCCAGCTGATCAAGAAGGGTGAATACCTGTCGCGTCTCGGCGACTGTATGGCCTGCCACTCTGTCGCAGGCAAGCCGGACTATGCTGGCGGACTGGCGATTGAGTCGAACCTCGGCACCATTTATTCGACCAATATTACGCCGGACAAAGAGCACGGCATCGGCAACTACAGCGAGCAGCAGTTCTCCGACGCGGTGCGCAAAGGCGTACTGCCGGACGGCTCGCGCCTCTACCCGGCGATGCCGTACCCCGACTACGCCAAAATCAGCGATGAAGATATGCACGCGCTGTATCTCTACTTTATGAAGGGCGTGCAGCCGAGCGCCGATCGGCCGCCGGAGACTCGCCTGAGCTTTCCGTTCAGCCAGCGCTGGGGGATGCGTTTCTGGAACTGGGCCTTTACCAGTGACAAGCCGTTCCAGCCAATTGGCGGCGCCTCTGAAGAGATCAACCGCGGTGCCTATATCGTTGAGAGCCTTGGCCACTGCGGCAGCTGCCATACGCCGCGCGGTCTCGGCATGAACGAAAAGGCGCTCGACAGCGGCGATGCGAAGTTCCTGGCGGGCGGCAGCCTGAACAACTGGGACGTGCCGTCGCTGCGCGGTCTGCCGCGCTGGAGCGAGCAGGAGATCGTCGATTACCTGCAGACCGGCCGCAACGATAAAGCGGCGGTGGGCGGTGAGATGAAGTCGGTGATTGAGCACAGCAGCTCGCACATGACCGACGCCGATCTCAAAGCGGTCGCGGCCTACCTGAAGTTCCTCGGCGGCAATCCGCCGCTGCAGGCCTACAACGTGCAGGCGCAGCAGCAGACCGAGGCGAAGCTGACGGCGGCGAAGAACCTGAGCGAAGGCGAGCGTCTCTATATCGACAACTGCGGCGCCTGTCACTTTGTTACCGGCAAGGGCGCGCCGGGGATCTTTCCGGAGCTGGATCAGGCGACGATCGTTAACGCTAAAGATCCGACCGGGCTGATCCATACGATCCTGGAAGGCGCGCAGCAGCCCTCTACCGAGAAAGCGCCGTCGACGCTGGCGATGCCGGGCTTCGGCCAGCGTCTGAGCGACGACGAAGTGGCGCAGCTCGCCACCTTTATCCGTCAGGGCTGGAGCAACAACGCGCCAGCGGTGAGCAAGGATCAGGTGGCGGATGTGCGGAAGTCGCTGAAGCACGACTAAAGGGCACCGCGTCTTCTTTCAGGCGGCTGAGAAGTCTGCAAGCGGGTGAGAAGGACCGAAGAGCAAAGCGTCCCGCGACAAAGATGTCGCGGGCCGAGCCGGCAGGGATGCCGCTTTTGCGTCTTTGCGATCGGGCCTTCTCACCCGCGTCAGCACCTTACCTGAAAATATTAAGGGCACCTCGGTGCCCTTTTTTAATGGAAGTTATGCGCCACTTCCAGCACGCCGTTAATCACAAACTGCACGCCCATACAGACCAGCAAAAAGCCCATCAGGCGCGAAATCGCCTCGATACCGCCTTTCCCTACCAGCTTCATAATGCTGCCTGAACTGCGCAGCGCGCCCCACAGGATCAGGGCCACCAGCAGAAAAGTGAGCGGCGGCGCGGCGGCAATCACCCACGCGGGAAAATCGACGCCGCTTTTCACCGTCGAGGCGGTGCTGATAATCATCGCAATGGTGCCGGGACCGGCGGTGCTCGGCATCGCCAGCGGCACAAAGGCGATATTGACCGTATCCTGACGCGCGTCGCTGTTATCCAGCTCATCCTGCTTGTGCTGCGCCTCTACCGAGTGGCCGACCGGCTGCGCGGGAAACAGCATGCGAAAGCCGATAAAGGCCACAATCAGCCCGCCCGCAATGCGCAGCCCGGGAATCGAGATGCCAAAGGTGTTAAGCACCGCATTACCCGCATACCAGGCCACCATCATAATGGCGAACACATAGATGGAAGCCTGACGCGCCTGGCGGTTGCGCTCGCTGAAGTTCATCTCGCCCGCCAGCCCCAGGAACAGCGCAACGGTAGTAAGTGGGTTGGCGAGCGGCAGCAGCACAATCAGCCCTAATCCAACGGCCTCAAATAATGCCTGCATAAACGTCCTCTTTAGATGGCGTGGTCAGGAAGGGCTAGTGTTTAGGCCGCTCCATCGCTTCCAGCAGCTCCGGGAAGAAATCTTCCAGCAGTTCGGGCGTCATCAGCTCTGGATAGCGCATCAGATGCTCGCGGATGCGCTCGTTCAGCTCCGGGATCAGGCTCTGCGCGGCCGCCAGGCCGGTGATCTTTTTCTGCTTCACCAGGCGCAGCACGTCATCCGGCAGGCTGTCTTCGTCATCTTCCTCTTCCACCTCTTCCAGCGCGTCGAGATCGTCGAACATATCGAGCAGCGCCTCAATCTGCGGCGTGCGCGACACATACTGCTCCGGCTTCTCCTCTTCCAGATAGCGCAGCAGCGCGCGTACCGGCGAGCCGTCCGGGGTGGCGGGCGGCGAGGAGGTGAACCACTCCAGCATCAGATGGGTGCTGACGCGATGAACATGATAGCCGTTATCCACCAGTTCGTCGGCAAGGATATCGGCGGTGTCGTGCTCAAGCAGGCAAATATGGGTGCGATTTGGCGTGAACTGTTCCAGCCACTGGTAGATCTCTTCAATAACCGCATCGTCATACTGAAAGTTTTTGCTCAGGTAGCTGCCATCTGGCTGATGTACCGTGGCAAAAATAAGGTCGGGATCGAAGTAAATCGCAATGTTGATGCCTTTCATGCGCGCTGTCCTTTGTGGCTTAAAACCTTCACTATAGCGCTGTTAGTCGGACGGGGAAATGTGGGCGGAACAGGTTATAAGAGACTGAAGTGAAATGGCCGCGCGCAACCGCGCGGGCGGCGATTAGCCGGGAAGAGAGAGGGCTCCTCCCGGCCTTACAGCGCTGAAATTACATGCCGATATATTTCTTGCCCTGTTTGAGAACCACGTCACAGGCTTTGGTTTTCAGCTTCTCGCCCATCGGTGAGTTGCTCAGGCTTTGCAGGTTCAGCTGCTGGCCGTTGCCGGTATTCAGCAGGCCGGCGATGCCCTGCTGGTAGTCGGTGTTTTGCGTCTGCGCCGTCTGGCTGCTCAGGCCGAGCTTATCCAGCACCTGCTCTTTCACCGACTTGACGTTGTTATCCACCACGTTGTGCTGTACGCAGTACTGCATCACCCCTGCGGCGTTGGTCATGCTGTTGGCGCTGACCGCTTTGTCACCGCCGTTCAGCAGGCCGGTCAGCGAGCCGAGCGACAGCCCGCCATTCTGCGCGGTGCTGTTGGTCGCACTGGTGTTGCTGCTGTTCTGCTGGCTAAGCTGCGACGCCGCGCTGCTCAGCTGATCCTGCCAGCTTGCCGCCGACGCGCTACCGGCTAACAGCAGCGCGCTGAACCCCATGCCTAAAATCGTACGTTGTGTGGCTTTATTCATTTCAACCTCGTTTGTCTTCACGCTGCGCATCGTGAGTTGCGCCGCTAGCTTTGCTAAGAGGAATCTGAGGGGGGAAAGTTCCGGCGACCGGGTAAGGGAGGGCGGAATCGGAGGATTCTGTAAGGAAGGGCGGGCTATATCAGCGGCATGCCGGTGAACATCCGCGTGATGAATGGCGGCGTTGTGATGGCTCCGTACCAGAGCGGCTGGCGGCGTGTCGGGAGAAGCCCTGCGCGAGCACAATTCTCACATCATAATATCAACGTCAAAGGAGCACAGGCATAATAATATTTTTATTTAACCTTTAGTCTATTGTGTGGCTTTATTTTTAACCTGAATGGGAATTGATTTTTACATTAAGTGAGATTATTCCAGAGAAATAGACATCGGCAGGCTGTTGATAGAGTGAATAAGTAAATAATCTATTTTGTTTTATTGCAACCTGAGCGCGATTTAGCCAGAATATCGGACGCTTTGATTAAAAAGTATTCGGAATGATAAAGTTTCAGACTGTTTTATGCATAATTTTCGCGTCATTAGTGGCAACCAGCGCGTTTGCCGTTAACTGCCAGCGTGCGGCGACCCCCCTTGAGAACACGATTTGTAACAGTGAAAATCTCAGCTGGCTTAATAACATTATGGCAACGTACTATCGCGATACGCTGGCGCGCCGCGAAGGATACCCTGTTCATCAGGAGTATCTGGCATGGCAGAAGTCACTCAAAACCTGTTCGTCAGAAAGCTGTATAGAGCGCGCCTACTATGCGGGAATCGGTAAGCTGGCTGAGGCCCCGGCGCAATTTATCTGGCAGGGACGCTGGTGGAATACCCTCGCGGCAAACATGAACGGCGGGGTGATTGAGTTCAGCCACAACGCCGACTGGACGGTAAATGTTGATATTCGCATCTGGTCCGGGCTGAATAAAGAGGCCTATACCGGCGAAGCGCGTAAGATAGACGGCATGCTGCTCATCAACAATATGGCGGGAAGTAAACGCTGCAAGGTGTTGCTGATTCCGGAAAGCAGTGGTGCGCTTCAGGTTTTTAGCAGCGGTAAAAAGGGGTGCAGTCTGTCCATGCCCAGCGGCGCCTTTATTGACGGTATTTACGAAAGATCAGAAAACGACCCGCGCCCGGAAGCCACGCTGCTTTCACTGCAAATCCTGCCTGATGCAAAAACAGACCAGCAATTTCGTGCGCTGGTGGGGAAGGATTATCAGAAATTTATTCAGACGGCTAATGCTTATATATACCACCAGGACATCGATAATATTGGTGCCACGGTAATTTTATCCTGGCTGCGCGGGGCGGCCAACACCCGCACCGCCATCATTATGTATAACGCCAGTGATATCTGGGCAGCCAGAATTGCCCCTGATGAAAAAGGTAAACTGACCTTCTATTATTACAGCACGCAAAATAGCGATATCAGTAAAATGCCGCGCACCATAGCGCAATGGCGAATGCGTTATATGGAGCAATAAAGGCACCTCCTGGTTACCGGGCTTTGCGCGTTACGCCAGCGTGCCCACCACATTTAAATCCGCATCGTCAGGCACTTCATTGTAGGAGAGCACATGCAGCCCTTTTGCAAACAGGCGGGCATAGCGGGAAATCAGCGGACGCAGCTGCGGCGTCACCAGCAGCAGCGGAGGCAGATTTTTAGCCTTCATCTGTTCGTAAATCACTGGCATCGTATTTTGCAGCTGCGTCAGGATATTGGGATCGACCGGGAAGTTATCCAGCGTGACTTTTCCTGCCTGCTGGGCCTGGTTCAGTGCGCTGAGCAGCAGGTTTTCCAGCTGATTATCGATGGTACAGGCAGCCAGCTGAGGGCGATCGCCGTTGATGTTATGCACCAGCGCGCGGCGTAGCGCGTAGCGTACATCGGCGGTAAGCAGCAGCGGATCTTTCGTAATGGCCGAGCTCTCCAGCAGCGTTGAGGCGATGGTCACAATATCTTTCAGTGAAACCTGCTCAAGCAGGAGCTGGCGATAAACGCGCAAAAGCTGGCTAAAGTTGAGCGCCGCGTTTAAGTCCTCTGCAAGCTTAGGTGCCTGCTGAGCCAGGCGAGCATGCAGATGGGTGATATCGTCATAGTTGAACAGCTCCGGTAAATATTCACGCGCGACCCTGTTGACGTGGGTGGCGACCACGCTTGAACAATCCACCACCTGATACCCCAGATTAAGCGCCTTCGCCTTCTGGTCGGGATCGATCCACACAATCGCCATACCGTAGGCCGGATCGGTGTCCAGCACGCCATCAATTTCACCGTAGAGTTCGGTTCCGGGAATAGCCATCAGCTTTTCGGCCTGCACTTCCGCCACCGCCGTGCGTATGCCGTTGACGTGGATCGCATACTGTGAGGGCTTTAGCCGGAAGTTTTCGCGTATGCGGATCTCCGGCAGTAATACCCCACAGAGTTCGGAAATAACCTGCCTTACCCCGCGAACGCGCAGCGAAAGCGGGCTGCCCCTGGACTCGTCCACCAGGGTAACAAGCTTGTAGCCGAGGCTCAGACCGATAGGTTCAACCAGTGGGATGCTGTCCCATGTGATGGCCGTGGAGGCGTCAGGCGCCAGCGCCTCATTGATCGCCTCGATATCCATCTCTTGTGTGGCGGGCTGCACCACTTTGCTTTGGCGCCAGGCGGCAAATAACAGCAGCGCGGTAAAGCTCAGGAAAGCAATGTGCGGCATGCCTGGCACAATCGCCAGAATAAACATCACAAACGCGGCGGTGTAGAGCACCTTCGGTTTTGAAAGAAGCTGCGTTTTGATCTCATCGCTGATGTCATTGCCTTCACTGACGCGCGTTACGATAATCGCGGCGGAGGTGGCGAGCAGCAGGGAAGGAATTTGTGCCACCAGACCGTCACCGATGGTGAGCAGGACATACTGGCGGAAAGCGACGCTGGCCTCTAAATCGTATTTAAAGATACCGATGCAGATCCCGCCAATCACGTTAATGATCAGGACCATGATCCCGGCAATGGCATCGCCGCGTACGAATTTGGATGCCCCGTCCATCGCGCCGTAGAAGTCCGCCTCTTTGGCGACCTCCTGACGGCGGCTGCGCGCCTGCTGCTGGTTGATTAACCCGGCGTTGAGATCGGCATCGATAGCCATCTGTTTGCCGGGGAGGGCGTCCAGCGTAAAGCGAGCCGAGACCTCCGAGATACGCTCTGCACCCTTGGTCACAACAACAAAGTTGATGATCATCAGGATGATAAACACCACAAAACCCACGACGAAGTCGCCACCGATGACCACCTGACCAAAGGCTTCGATGACTTTACCCGCCGCGCCTTCGCCTTCATGCCCTTTCAGGAGAACCACGCGCGTAGACGCCACGTTCAGCGTCAGGCGCATCAGGGTGGTAATCAGCAGCAGCGTCGGGAAAATGGCAAAGTCGAGCGGGCGCTGCATATTTACCGAGGCCAGCAGCACAATAACCGCTAACACGATGTTAAACGTAAACAGAATATCCAGCATCAGCGGCGACAGCGGCAGAATAACCATTGCCAGAACGCTGAGAAGCAGGACAGGCACAGCAATCTGCCCCTTACGGAGCATGCCGAACACCTTTGATAACTTACTGTTCGCCATGGTGTTTTAATACCTCTTGAGGAATGGCTATTTGCCTGTTCAGGCGGGGTTTTTGCTCAATGCGGCCTTCACGCCAGGATTTAAGCTGCATGACATAGGTGAGAACGTGCGCAATGGCGCGAAAGAGTTGAGTCGGGATCTGCTGGTTAACGCGGGTGGTGTAGTAGACCGCTCTCGCCAGCGGCGGAAACTCCACCACCTCTATATGGTGGTTAGCGCCAACTTCACGGATCCAGAGTGCGACCTCGTCTCTCCCTTTTGCCACGATATAGGGCGCTTCCGCCTGCTGCGGGTCATACTTCAGTGCCACCGCATAATGGGTCGGGTTAGTGATGATCACATCGGCGGTCGGTACGGTGAGGGTAATTTGCCCCATCGCCATCTGCCGCTGTAGCTGACGTATGCGGCCTTTAATCTGAGGGTTACCGTCGTTGTTTTTATATTCTTCTTTCACCTCCTGTTTGGTCATCCGCATTTTTTTGGTGTAGATAAATTTGCTCAGCGGAACATCAAGCAGAGAAAAAAAGACGATAACAGCGATGAAATAGCTGACAACGTGATGGAAAATGGTAAATCCCCGGGTGATGGCCTCGTTCAGGTAGAGGCGCTGCAGATGCAGAAGTCCCTCCATGTGATCGCTCACCATCAGGTAGAGCACCGCCAGTATCGCTGAGCATTTCAGCAGCATTTTGCCGACCTCCGTATAGTGGCTGGCGGAAAACAGACGCTTTGCTCCGCCGATCGGGCTGAGCTTTTTGAAATCTGGCTTTAATTTGGCTGGCGTAAACAGCCATCCTCCGGGAATTAAACTGGCGAGAATGCAGGCCAGCGGGATGGGGATAAGCGTTGCGATAAAGCGCAGCAGCACGCTCAGGTTGAGCAGCAGAAACTGATTAAGCACCGCAGGGTTATCGATATCCTTTGCCATCTGTCCGGCGGCGGCAAAGGACTCCCCGATAAGCTGGCGATAGTAGGGCAGGAACGTCGCCAGAATAATAAAGGAAGCGACAAGCCCCACCGCCATTGAGAGATCTTTTGAACGGGGAATATCCCCTTTTTCCCGCGCTTTTCGCAGCTTCCCGGGGGTGGGTTTTTCACTTTTATCGCCGCTGGAGGACACTACTGCACCCTTATGGCGTCAAGCTTCGCCAGAATGTCGTTAGTCATATTGAGATAGTGCTCAGGAATATGCGTGACCAGCATCGAGATGCACAGCAGCCCAAAAAGCATGCTGATAGGGAAACCGAGGGAGAACAGATTCAGGGTGGGTGAAATACGGTTCAGCAGGCCAAAGCCCCCCTGAACGATCAGCATGACAAAGGTAGTCGGGAGCGCAATCAGTACGGCGGAAGCCATAATCCATCCCAGGCTCTGGGCGACAAGCATCAGCGTCGGCTGGTTAATCGCCTGCCCGATGGGCCAGTAGATAAAGCCTTTGTAGAGGATAGTGACCAGCAGCAGGTGGCCGTCGGTGATGAAAAACAGCAGGGCGCAAAAGACATAGATAATCTGTGAGATCACCGTTGTCGAGCTGCCGTTGACCGGATCGTTCATCATCGCCATTGCCAGCCCCATATTCATGGAGAGAATATGCCCGGCCGTCTGCAGCGCGACAAACACCAGGTGCAGCGCCGTCGCGAAGAGCACGCCCCACAGCAGCTGTTCGCCAATCAATAACACCGAGCGCAGCGAGAGCAGTTCCGTGAGCACGACCGGCTCTGGCAGCATGGGGGTGATGATAATAGCCAGCGCCAGCGCGGCACCGATTTTTACCCGGCGCGAGAAGACGCGGTTATCGAGAACCGGTGCGAACTGGATAAAGGCGAGAATACGGAAAAAAGGGAGCACCAGTGCCATCAGCGGCGTGAGCAGTGCCTGAATATCAATAGCCATTATCTTCTACCCAACCAGCGCGGCCGCCTGAGTAAATAACTGGACGGTAAAATCCACCAGCTGCGTCAGTATCCATTTTCCGGCGAAAACCAGCACGCCCAGCGTGACCACCAGCCGTGGCAGAAAGCTCAGGGTCTGTTCGTTGATCTGCGTCGTGGCCTGAAAAATACTCACGCACAGGCCAATCAGCAGGCTGGGAACAATCGCCACGGCAGAGATGATCAGCACCAGGTGAAGGCTGGCCGCCATAATGTCGCCGGCGGTGTCCATATTCATCATGGCTATAACCCCCGCACGCTGGCGGTGAGCGTACCGACAATCAGCGTCCAGCCGTCGCAGAGCACGAACAGCATCAGCTTAAAGGGAAGCGAAACGATAAGAGGCGATAGCATCATCATGCCCATTGCCATCAGAATACTGGCGACAATAAGATCGATCACCAGGAAAGGGATATAGATCATAAAGCCAATCTGGAAGGCTGTTTTCAACTCGCTCAGCAGATAGGCTGGCGTCACGATGGTCAGATCCTGTTCGCGAGCATCCCCCTCTACCCCCGCAATGGTCATGATCTGCGCCATGGCCTTTTCACTGGTCTGGGCAAGCATATACTTTTTCAGCGGTGCTTCCGCCCTGGCCAGCGCCTGCTTCATGGTGATGCGATCGTTCTGAAAGGGTTCAACCGCATCGGTGTAAATCGTGGTCCACACCGGTCTCATCACCAGTAACGTTAAGGCCAGGGCGATACCGGTCAGGATCTTATTCGGCGGACTGGACTGCAGGCCCAGCGCCTGGCGCAGAATGGCCAGCACGATAATAAAGCGCGTAAAGCAGGTCATCATCAGAACCATAATCGGCAGCAGGCCGAGCAGGGTCATCAGGATCAGGATCTCAATTTTTATATTGTAATCCTGGCCATCGCCATTCGCGGTTGTGCTGAGCAGCGTGATATCACCTGCCGCCATCGCCTGCTGATTTAACAGCACACCGAAAAGCAGCAACGTTATGCCCCACAGGGTCAGTGCGCGGTTCATTGGGTCAGCTCACCCAGCTCTTTGGTGTTGAAATCAATGATGCGCAGGCCATATTTATCATTCAGCACCACCACTTCCGCCTTACCGAAGGGGATGCCGTTGACTTTGATGTCTAAAGGCTCGCCGGCCATTTTGTCCAGCTCAATCACCGAGTCGCTGGTGATATTCATCAGTTCCGATAGCGGTATATCCACCGAGGAGACCTCCAGCGTCAGGGTGACCGGGATACGGCTAAACAGCGCCATACGACGCATATCGGGCATCGAGGTGTGAGAAGGCTCAGGCTGTAAATCGTTGCGGATAGCGCCTTCCGCCAGCGCATCCTGCGGCATATCACTGAGGTTGAGATCGTCCAAATCCAGAGACTGGCTCAGCTCATGTTGTAAATCACTCATATTGTTTCTCGGGCGTCTTTTCATGGATATCGCAGAAAAAAAGCTTGCCGTAATCTTCGGCTATTGCGGCTTCGAAAATCTGCTCTTTACCGATAAACACTGGCATCGGCTCGTTGAGGGGGATGGGAATAATATCCCCGGGTTTAATCTCGGCGATTTGCGCCACGGTGAGGTTGAGGCTGGCTAACCGCCCGTTCAGCCTGACGGGCAAACTGTCAAACAGGCGCTTCAGCTGAGAGGGACTCAGAGAGTCTGCTTTTTGCTGGCGGCTTTCTTTTGATACAGGCGAGCGCAGATTGGCCAGCGTCTGGTCAACGTGGTGCCTGTCCAGCAGTATGCTAAAACTCCCCTGTTTATAGCCTTCCAGATTAAACGTAATACACCACGGCCACTGATTAATAACGGCGGAGTAATCCATTTTTATCTCGATATTTTCACCAAACGTCTCTTTACAAATAATCAGAGAGGTGAGCTCCAGCCCCAGCTTGCTTTGTAAACGCTCTTCCGTTTTCGTGACCGGCATCGACTCATCTGGCTCTATATGCACGCTCTCTTTATTAAGACCGTAGTAGTCGTGCAGGATATTCAGCAGCAGCAGACGATCGATAACAAAACCGAGATTGCCATAGGATGTGGAAAAGATCTGTGCATGTTTAAAGTGACGGTCAACAGAAAATGTCATTGATTCCAGCGTGGCGTTTACCCGTAGCTTTTTCAGAAAGTAAATGCCAAGGCGTGCATCGAGAATGTCAAAGTTGTCATTCATGGACTTAGGAAGTTTATGCCATGGACGACCAAGTTTGCTGATATCAAGTGTTTCCAGCTCAGGAAGCGTATCCTGCTGATGGATTCTGATGCGCTGGGTAGCAGAGTACATAATCATTCCGCTTTAATAACAATGCCTGATAAAACCGCCGTGCGTTTTAATGACGCGCTAGCAGATGCTTCTACCATACGTAAAAATTTTTTCTGGAGTATCGATTTCAGGCGGATTTGTGTCGCCAGAGATAAACAGAAGCGGACACATCTCCACGATAAAGGCCTGTGCCTTTTTTATTATGAGAATTAGACCGCCGAAGCCATTCTGTTTCAAGGGGGTAACGGTTATTAATCGATAATTAATTCGAATTTATTCAGACTGATTCTTGATTTTAAGTGGTTGATTTTTATTGGTTAATGGTTTAATACGCATTAAAAATAAGACAACTGGCAACGCAGTCGTATACTGGGCAAACTATTTTCAGGGAAGGTTTGCTTCCTGTAAAAAGTACGCAGAGCGTGGTTTTATTTTGTTGTTAATGGCTTATTGAGTTCTCCTTTTAGCGCAAGAGTGAAAAATAAGTTTGTTATCATTTTTAATAAACCGCTAACGTGCTGTTGATTAACTTACTCTGTTGTTGGGGCTCAGGTATGAACATTATCATTGGGCGTGAAAACCGTCATGAAGACAGCGTTGTCGCTGTTTCTCCTGCCAGCCTTGGCGTAATTTCACTGGCGCGTCGCGTTGCAAAATATAATGTTTCGGTATTAATTACTGGCGAAACGGGTACGGGTAAAGAGTGCGTCGCCAAATATATCCATAAGCACGCCTGCGGTCATGCTGCCCCCTACGTAGGGGTTAACTGCGCAGCCATTCCGGAAAGCATGCTGGAAGCCATTTTATTTGGTTATGAAAAGGGTGCATTTACCGGGGCTGTGGCCAGCGTGGCGGGTAAATTCGAGCAGGCTAATGGCGGCACGCTGCTGCTGGATGAAATTGGCGATATGCCGCTCGCCCTGCAGGCAAAATTACTGCGCGTCTTGCAGGAGCAGGAGGTTGAACGCCTGGGAAGCCATAAACGTATTCCGCTGGATATTCGCCTGATTGCTGCCACAAATAAGGATCTGCAGCAGGAAATTGCCGAAGGCCGTTTCCGCCAGGATCTGTTCTACCGTATTTCCGTTGTGCCTATTCATATTCAACCGCTGCGCGAGCGCAGGCAGGATATTTTGCCGCTGGTGCAGCGTTTTATTGATAAATATCGCACTTTCCACCAGGGGAATATCCGCCTGAGCGAAGAGGCGCGTCATGCACTGCTGGGTTATGACTGGCCGGGTAACGTGCGCGAACTGGAGAACGTGATTCAGCGGGGCATCATCCTGAGTAACGGCGAAGAGATAACCGCAGAGGATTTCGGTCTCAGGCCTCAACTGCCGCTGCCTGAAACGCCCGCGGTCGATCTTATGCCAGCCTATCGCGAGCAGGCGAGCGGCAGCTCCGGCATCAGGGACGTCAAGCTCCACGGTCGTCTGGCTGAGTATCAATACATCATCGATCTGCTTAAACGCCATAAAGGCAATAAATCGAAAACCGCTGAGTTTTTAGGTATTACGCCGAGAGCGCTGCGCTATCGCCTTGCGTCGATGCGCGATGAAGGCATTGATATCGAACGCTATTCCTGAAGTTTATAAGGAAAAATCATGGACAAGACAGGCGCTGCAGGTATGCAACCCACTCAGCAGATGCTGCTGAACCAGATGCGGCAAACGGCGCGACTGGCCTCTGCCGGTGCGGCCGGTGCGTTCCCGGCCATTGTGCCGGCTAATAACGCCTTTGCCGGTGAGCATAACGTCGCTTTTTCTCGCGTGCTGGATCACGCCATCAACCAGGTAGATGCATTACAGCACAGCGCGGGCGCAAAGCAGACCGCCATTGATATGGGCCAGAGCGACGACCTGGCGGGGGCGATGATTGAGAGCCAAAAAGCCAGCGTGGCCTTTTCGGCGATGATGCAGGTGCGCAACAAGCTGAACAGCGCCCTCGACGAAGTAATGAATACTCCGCTGTAAGGTCGGTGCCGTGCTAAACAAAATCAAAGATCGTCTTTCCGCGCGCGCCCTGCCAGCCGGCCTGATGAATACCAGAGTGTGGATGATTGCCGGGGGCGCGGCGTTAGCGATCGCTATTGTTGCGTCGCTGTGGAACCGCAATCAGGGCTATGTCGCGCTCTATGGTGCGCAGGAACAGATCCCGGTCTCGCAGGTGGTTGAGGTCCTCGGTGGAGAAAATATTCCCTACCGTATCGACCCCAACAGCGGGCAGATCTTGATCACCGAAAGCAAGCTTCCTCAGGCGCGTATGGCGCTGGCCGCTAAAGGGATCAGTGCGGTCATGCCGGACGGTTATGAGCTGATGGATAAAGAGGAGATGCTGGGAAGCAGCCAGTTCGTCCAGAACGTGCGCTATAAGCGCAGCCTGGAGGGGGAGCTGGCAAAGAGCATTATGGCGCTCGAGCCGGTTGAGCATGCCCGAGTCCACCTTGGCTTAAGCGAATCCAGCTCGTTTGTCCTGACGAACAAACCAGACAGCAGCGCGTCGGTCATGGTTCAGTTGCGCTATGGCAAAAAGCTTGATGAGCAGCAGGTGGCGTCGATTGTCCAGCTGGTCTCTGGCTCGGTGCCCGGTATGCCAGCGGGCAGCGTGCGCGTGGTCGATCAGGCGGGCAATCTGCTGTCGAGCGGCATTGATGGCCCGGATGGCACCCTCGGCGAAAAGCGCTTCGCTAACGACGTGACGCAGCGTATTCGTGAGGATACCCGCAACAATCTCTCCAGCCTGCTGACGTCGCTGGTTGGCAGCGAGAATTTTCGGGTCAGCGTTGCGCCCACCGTTGATTTAAGCCGCGTAGAGGAGACGCAGGAACGTCTGGGCAAAGAACCGAAGGTGAGCGATGAGCAGCTGAGCCAGGAAAAGACCACCAGTGAAATGGCGTTTGGTATACCCGGCTCGCTGAGCAACCGGCCGGTTAACCAAAATCCTCAGGCCGCTGCCTCACAGGCCGCTGGTAACGCCTCTGCCGCCAACGCCTCCACCGATCCGCGCGAGCTCTCAGCCCGCAGTCAGGAGCAGCGTAAATATGTATTCGATCGCGATATTCGCCATATCCGCCATCCCGGTTACAGGCTGCAGAAGCTCAGCGTGGCCGTCGCGCTGAATAAATCAGCGCCGGCGCTGGCCGTCTCGACCCCGGAGCAGCTGGCCGCGATCACCCGTCTGGCGGAGAGTGCCGCGGGCATCGATAAAACGCGTGGCGATGTACTGACGCTGGATGTGCTGGCCTTCACCCTACCGACACCGGTTGAAACCGAGGCGCTGGCCTGGTGGCAGGATCCTGATATGCAGTTCTGGGGACAAAATCTGGGGGCGGGCCTGCTGGCGTTATTGACGCTGCTGTTTGGCGTGCGTCCACTCATTAAGCGCCTGGGGCCACGGGAACGCAAAGAGCCAGAGCGCGCTGTAATAGCAGCAGAAACGGCGGCGCAGGATGAAGATCTCTCTGTGCTGCCAAAAGCGGCTTTCAATATCAATGACGACAAACTGCCGCCTCAGGGCTCCGGTCTGGAAACCAAAGTCGAGTATTTGCAGGTTCTCGCCCAGAACGAAACGGAGCGCGTCGCGGAGGTTCTGAAACAGTGGATTAACAGCAATGACCGAAGCAACGCGAAATCAAACCAGTAGTTCTGCTGGCCGTAGCCCCCTTGAGCAGGCCGCTATCCTGCTGCTGAGCGTAGGTGAAGAGGCCGCAGCGCAGGTCATGCAGAAGCTCAACCGGGAAGAGGTGATACTTCTGAGCGACACCATGGCGCGGCTCCACGATGTCAAATTGAGCCAGGTGCGGCAGGCGATGAATCACTTCTTCTCTGATTACAGTGAGCAGAGCGGGATTAACGGCGCCTCGCGCTCCTATCTGCGCAGCATTCTTGAGAAGGCGCTGGGCACCGAGATCTCCCGCAGCGTGATTAACGGCATCTATGGCGAAGAGATCCGCTACCGCATGGCGCGCCTGCAATGGGTGGATACCCCCCAGCTGGCGGCGTTGATCGAGCATGAGCATTTGCAGATGCAGGCGGTGTTTCTTGCCTTCCTGCCGCCGGACATCGCCGCGGGCGTGCTTGGCGTGCTGCCGCGCGAACGACAGGATGAGATTATCTACCGTATCGCCCGGCTGGACGACGTCAACCGCGACGTGATTGATGAACTCGATCGCCTGATCGATCGCGGTATTGCCGTACTTTCTGAACATGGTTCGAAGCTGCGCGGGATCAAGCACGCGGCCGATATCGTCAACCGCATTCCTGAAAATCAGCAAACCCTGCTGGAGCAGCTGCGTGCGCGAGATGAGAGCGTGGTGGAAGAGCTGCAGGACGAAATGTACGAGTTCTTTATCCTCAGCCGTCAGTCTCCGGCCACGCTGAATCGTCTGATAGACGAAGTGCCTATCGATGACTGGGCCGTGGCGCTGAAGGGAACCGAGCCGGCTCTGCACGACGCGATCTTCAACCTGATGCCGAAGCGTCAGGTCACGCTGCTGCAAAGCACCGTTTCGCGTCTTGGCCCGGTGCCGATCAGCCGCATTGAACAGGTGCGTAAAGAGATTATGCAAACGCTGCGTCAGCTGGTGGATGAGGGCGAAATTCAGGTACAGCTGTTCGCAGAGCAAACGGTGGAGTAAGCCATGTTTAAAAAACGGCGTACCTCCCCGCAGCCTCTGTTTGCCTCTCGCCCGGCCGAGGGGAAGCCACAGCCTTACCGGTTCCCTCCGTTAAGAAAGGGGCCCGACGTGCCGGGCGTCAGCAATAAGGCAGCCTCCCTGCACGCCGCTGACTATCAACAGCAGCTGGAGCAGGGATTTCAGGAAGGGGTGAACCAGGGCTTCGTGCAGGGCGTGGAAGAGGGCAAGCAGGAGGGATACCAGGAGGGTATGCGACTTGGCTTTGAAGAGGGCATGGCGAAAGGCGAGGCGGAAGGGAGGCTGTCGGCCCGCCAGCTGTTTCTTGAGGCGGCAACGCCCTTCGAGCAGATGACCGCCAGCGTTCAGCGCTTTCTCGACAATTACGAGCAGCGCCGTCGCGAAGAGCTGCTGCAGCTGGTTGAAAAGGTCACCCGGCAGGTTATTCGCTGCGAGCTGTCGCTCCATCCGACCCAGCTGCTGGCGCTGGTTGACGAAGCGCTGAGCAGCCTGCCGCAGCCGCCAGAGCAAATACGGGTTCTGCTTAACGCTGACGAGTTCCGCCGCATTAGCGAAGCGGAGCCAGAAAAAGCCCGGGAGTGGGGACTGGCCGCGGATCCGGCGCTGGCGCTCGGGGAGTGCCGCGTGGTGACCGAGTCTACCGAGATGGACATTGGCTGCCAGCACCGTCTCGACCAGTGTGTCTCGGTATTAAAAGAAAAACTGCTGCCAGAAGAGAGCCATGAGCAATCCTGATTTTGAACAGGCGCTGCGCTCTATCGAACAGATAGATCTGGCCCGCGTTGCGGGGCGTCTGGTGCGGGTTAACGGCATCCTGCTCGAATGCGTGGGCTGCCGTCTGGCGATCGGGCAGCTCTGCCACGTAGAGAGCGTGGAGCTGGAGATGATTGAAGCCCAGGTCATCGGTTTCGATCGGAATGTCACCTTCCTGATGCCCTTTAAACAGCCGTCCGGGCTGATTGCCGGGGCGCGCGTTTTTCCTGCCGGAAAGAGCGAAGGAGTGATGATTGGCGACGCGTGGCTGGGCAGGGTGGTGAACGGCCTTGGCGAACCGCTGGATGAAAAAGGCAAGCTCGGCGGGGAGACGTTGCTTTCGCCCCAGCTCCCTCAGGTTCACCCCCTTAAGCGCCAGCCGGTAGAGGCGCCGCTGGACGTCGGTGTGCGGGCCATCAATGGCCTGCTGACCATCGGCAAAGGCCAGCGCGTAGGGCTTATGGCGGGCAGCGGGGTGGGCAAAAGCGTTCTGCTGGGGATGATCACCCGCTATACGCAGGCTGAGGTTGTGGTGGTGGGGCTGATTGGCGAGCGTGGCCGCGAGGTAAAAGAGTTTATTGAAAATTCGCTCCAGGCTGAAGGGCTGGCGAAATCGGTGATTGTTGCCGCGCCGGCGGATGAATCACCGCTGATGCGCATTAAAGCGACCGAACTGTGCCACACCATCGCCAGCTACTACCGCGACAAAGGGAAAGATGTGCTGCTGCTGGTGGATTCCTTAACCCGCTACGCGATGGCGCAGCGTGAGATTGCGCTTTCACTGGGGGAGCCTCCCGCCACCAAAGGCTATCCCCCCTCGGCGTTCAGCATGATCCCGCGGCTGGTGGAGAGCGCAGGCAACAGCGAGAGCAGCGGATCGATGACGGCGATTTATACCGTGCTGGCAGAGGGAGACGATCAGCAGGATCCCATCGTCGATTGTGCCCGCGCCGTACTCGATGGCCACATCGTCTTATCACGCCATCTGGCGGAGGCGGGGCATTATCCGGCCATCGACATTGGCCAGTCGATCAGCCGCTGCATGAGCCAGGTAACGGCGCGCGAGCACCAGCTCGCCGCCCGCACCCTGAAGCAGCTTTACGCGGAGTATCAAAATATCAAACCGCTGATCCCGCTGGGGGGCTATGTCGCCGGGGCTGATGCGCTGGCGGATAAAGCCGTTCGGCTCTCTCCGGCCATCGTCGGATTCTTACAGCAGGAGGTACAGGATGCGGCACTGCTGGAGCCCACCATCAGCGATCTCTGTGCGCTGGCAAACGCAGGGTAAGGAAAGATGAGCAAACTTATTTTCACACTGGAACAGCTGCATCTTATGCGCACCCGCGCGGTCGATGATTTAAGCCTGAAGCTGGCTACGCAAAAACAGCTTTGCCAGCGGTTCGAGAAAAATATCGACTCGCTCTCTTCCCTCGCGTCCGGTATGGCGAGTTCGCAGCTAAACAGCCCGGTGATGATGAGTAATCAGTCGAAATATAAGCATGTTATTCAGCGGGTTATCGACTGGCAGAAGCAAGAGCATGCGCTGGCAAATCTGGAAGCGCAAAAGATGCAGGGCACGCTTCTGGATGAAGCAAAGCGGGAGAAGAGCCTTGAGCTTGTACTGGAGGCAAAGCGTCGCGATCGCCAGCAGGAGCTGCATCGACGCGAACAAAAAATGACCGATTCTGTTTCTGCTCAATGCTGGTTGCGCCAGCAGCAGCTCACCACACGTAAACGATAAGTGCTATGAAGACGGTAAAACAGCCCGCCCAGGCCTCTTTGATGACCACGCTTATGGCGCGTAATAAGCGCACTCAGCCCTTGCCAACGCCCTTCGTCAGCGTTATCTGTCCAACCTATAACCGCCGTGAGTTTCTGCCTTATCTGCTCTATATCTGGCACTACCAGGACTACCCGGCGGATAAGCGTGAGCTGATCATTCTTGACGACTCGCCTGCCAGCAATGCTGACCTGGTGGAGATGATGGTCGATCCGGCTCAGGCTAACGTGCGCTACATCCATAGCCCCGAGCGATTAGTGCTGGGTAATAAACGTAATCGTCTCAATGCGCTGGCGAAAGGGGAATACATCCTCTGTTTTGATGACGATGACTATTATCCCCCGAATAAGATCTCTCATCAGGTTGCAGAGATGCAGGTGAACAAGGCCCTGTTCTCCGGCAGCGATCGCATCTATATCTGGTACAGCCATCTCGACAAAATCTATATGACCCACGGGTTTGGCCCGCGTCATGCGCTGAACGGTACCTTTGGCTACCATCGTAACTTCCTGAAAAAGCATCGCTACCATGACGATGCCTCCCTGGCGGAAGAGGCGGGATTTCTGCATGACTTTACCGCGCCGGTGCTGCAGATCGACCCTAAACAGGTGATTCTGTGCATCTCCCACAGCAGTAATACTTACGATAAAGATTTTATTCTCAGCACCTCTACGCCGGTTGAGTTAACGCTGGAGGACTTTGTCAGCGATCCCAACCTTCTGGCTCACTATCGACGTCTGAGCACCGCTCCGCTCAACACCCAGGTGAACTGGCGCGCGTTTGAGAAAATTGCCGTGCTTTACGATCCCCAGGAGGAGGCCAGCCTGCCTTCCTGCTGCGATCGGCTGAAATCGCTGGGGATCGAAGACGATCAGATCTGGACCCTGGCCAGAGCGCAGGGAAGCTCACCCGAGGTCGACGAGCTGCAAACCCACTATCAGGTGATTGCCCGGGCGCAGCAGCAGGGCTGGAAAAATGTGCTGCTGCTTGATGCAAAGCTGCGCTTTGTCAGAAAAGAAAACGTGGTCATCAATATCAATAAGCTGCTCAACGGCCTGGACTGCGTTAACTGGCAGGTGCTGCTGCTGGGGGGGCGCTATGAGAACTTTACCCCGACGCAGTCGCTGCAAGGCGTTGCCCGTATTTACAGTGCCGGCTGCGGCTGCGGCTGCGCTTACGCGGTAAATGCCAGCTATTACAGCGTACTTCTGGAAGCCTATCAGCAGGCGATAGCGCTCAAGGCGAGCCTTGAGCACTGCTGGCGCGTGCTGATGCGTTACGACGCAGTATGGCTCGGCTTTAGTCCGAGCTTCGCTTTCTTACAGCACTGGACGGATCCACAAAGCGGAAAGGTGATCGACTGTACCCACTGGTTTTTCCGTAAACATTGTTAAAACGCTATCGCTGGAAGAGAACAGACATGGAACTGATTGAACAATACCAACCTGAATTTCTATTGCGCTTTGACGCGCGCGAGACTCGCTGCGACTGTCCCCGCTGCAAGGATGCCGATAAGGCGTGGCCGCATAGCTACGTGAAGTTAAAAAATCAGCAGCGCGATAGCCTGGATATCCGCTGTGAAACGGCGGCAGCTGAGATGCTGCTTAATCCTGACGCTTTTGTACTCCATGAGGGAAGGATTGCTGCGGACGCAGAAGAGATCCTTTCAGACTGGAGCGAAACCTTAAATCAGCAGTGCATCAATCTGGCCATACATCCAACACTGTCGCTGGAGGTGAGCCTCTATGCGATAGGGGTGCTCCTCAGCAAAGCGCAGCAATATCGCGATAAGGGTGAGTCTTCTCCGGCGCTGCTTGAAGATATGAGCAAGCAGCTGAGCCTGTTAGCGGAGCAGGATATTCTGGCACAGCAGTTCGCTATGCTGCCGCCGATTAAAGAGAATCGCGTGGCTGCGCTAAAAGAGATGGGCGCGATGCGGCTGGATCTTAATTTACCCATGGTCGAAAAAATAGGCCTGGCGCTGAAGCTGAGTGAGCTGTCGGTCATGCAGCCAGCCCGTTTGCTCGACCGTCTGCATGAGCTGGAATCGGCCTGGTCTGAAGTGGCCCTTTTCCGCGATAACCCGTACATCATGCGCAACTTTCTTCTCTATTCACTCTATAACGACGTGTTTCCGGGCGTTGACTGCGCCAGCTACGGCGAGGCCTTTTTAAATCTGGCGCGGCAGGTATTCCTGTTCAAGATGCTGTGCGCCTGCCGCGCGGAGCAGAAGCCGCTGGAGAAAGAGGATATCGCGCCGCTTGTTAGCGCACTGCGCGACTGGCAGCTAAAGAACGCTGAAGCGGTAACCGGGAATACGCCCGACTACAGCCTGCTGTATGGATTATCACTTCTCTAGTCGCGCCCGGTGAAAGTCACATAGCGCGTTATTCGCGCGCTTTTCTAACAGGCTGTCATGGACTTTGTGCGCCTGAGATGCCGTCTGTGCGTCATGAGTCAGCTCGACCAAAGAGCAGAATAAAAGGATATGTGTGAATGGGTAATATTGTTCGTTTTCCGGTAAATACGTTGGTCTCTGACTATGGCGTGACCCACTTTATTGAGACGGGCTACGGTAAAGGGGTCTCCTGTCGGGCCGCTATCGCCTATGGCTTTTCTCAAGTGCTGTCGTGTGAAATCTATCCAGAGCTGCACAGCCAGGCGATACAGAATGAACAGATTTCTGTGGCGCTGTGTGACAGCACGGCGTTTATACAGTCCGATATCGTTAACCAGACGCTGGAACAGAACCGCTGTTTAATTTTTCTTGGTGCCCACCACCCGGGCGCGGATGTTGGCCATGAAGAATATAAAATCGACAAATGGGACAAGGATACCAGGCTCCCCTTTCTGAATGAATTGCTCGCCCTGCAGGGAAAATGCAACAACAGCGTGGTGATTATCGACGATTACCGTATATACCTGCGGGAGCAAGAGGTCTATCAGGGGGCGACTGGCGATGTCGCGGATATTAATGTTGAGAGCCGCGATCTTTTTATCAGGCTGTTAAATGGTTTTAGCACGACACACGAAATACATTTATTGCCGCATGATACGGGATACATCCTTCTGTGGCCGAAAGCCTGGGGTGAAAATGTGCTGGTTCCCTATATTTTCCCAGGTGATCCAACGGCTACGTTCAGCGTAACGCCCGGTGTGCCGGGTACCACCTCGATGTCGATCAACCGTCGCCTGCACGATTCCCGCTTTGCCACCCGCTGGCTGGTTGGCTATGGGCTGGATATCGGCGGAGGCAACGACAGTATCGGCATTTATCAGTCCCTTTTCCCTTTAGTTAAAGCCGTTACGCTTTATGATATGCCACAAGGCGATGCACAGTTCCTCTATAACGTGCCCGATAATGCTTTTGATTTTGTCTATTCCGCGCACTGTCTGGAGCATATGGTTGATCCGACCATTGCCATTAATAACTGGTTCCGCGTGTTAAAACCAGGCGGCCATATGATCCTCACCATTCCCGATGAAGATATGTATGAGCAAGGCGTCTGGCCCTCAACCTTTAACTTCGATCACAAACATACCTTTACGCTGGCAAAAAAGAAGAGCTGGTCTCCTGTGTCAGTCTATGTTCCTGAGCTGCTCAGTAAGCTGAATGGCATGTTTGAAATTCAGAAAATCGAACTGTTAAATCAGAGCTACTTATCAAATCTCCCACGCCTCGATCAGACCCGAACGCCGTTTGCAGAGAGCGGTATCGAAATTGTGATTAAAAAAACAGGCGGCTAACACCCCGCAGGCACAGTTTACAAACGCCATAAAAATGGCGTTTGTAAAGCTGGCGGCAGTGCGGCGTGATTAAATGGAGGGGAATCTCTTGGTGACATTGAATATATATATTCAGGACGATGATAATTACGCTCTCTTCCCAATTATTGATTATGCTAAAAACGGCGGGAGGAATGATTATTACCTTTTCTTTTTGAAAAAAAAGTATCCGTTCTTACATAACGACAAAAATGTCATGGTATTTGATTTTCCGGCTACCTTTACGGCGGAGTGGTTCACAACGCTTGCTCAGTTTGTCGGTAAGATTAATGCGCACGCCGTCACTCTTCATTCCCCTCTACACTGCGGTGAGTCGATCAACCTTCCGCTGCTCCAGGCGTTCAGGCAGCAGAGCGCGCGCGCGTTCAGGCTCTCTTTCTGCCTCTATGAGACGCGCATCGTTGACGCGGTTTTTCGTCAGGAGCTGAATAAACTCCTTTATGAAGGGTTAGATTTACGTGACTTTTCTCAGCGGCTAAAGCGTAAAGTAAAAGATAACAGCGTTGAGTGGAATCCAGTCTTTAACTATCTGTTTAACGTGCTGGTAAACACCACCTGCTATTTATCTGATTTCCATATAAATACCTTTAAGAAATTTTTCTCTGCGCCAGATTTTTATTACTGGAGCCATCTTCTGAAAAGCACTGACGCTGATGCAGCCGCGGGTGCGCTCAGGCTACTGGGCGTGGATAAGGTTGTTCTGGATTCACTGCGTGAAATAAGCGACCAGAAAAAGACGCTGTTTTTCGTTGATGATGGTGAAGCCCATCCTCTGGGCCAGGCAGCAAAGGGGCGCTGTTTACAACAGGAAATTGATGGCGAAGAGTTTGACTGTATCGTTATCCTCAATGCTAAAGGATCCGTTCCGCTGAATGCAAAAGGCGCGGATGTTATTGCGCTGCCTGACAATATAACCTTTGCCTCTTTGCTGCTGGCTGGCATTACACCCCGGAATATTTATGGATTCCCGCTGTTTGAACTTTTTCTCGCGCCGGCGAAAAGCGTTCAAAGACTCTTTTTCCATGAGCATGAGCACTTTGCCGATAATGCCACCCTGGGTCACTATCTTGCCCTTAATGGCTACGGTAAAAAAACCTTTCGCTATATCAATGAAACCCAGACAAAAATAGCCGGTAACTACCCGGCAAAGCATATTTTCCTGCTGGCTGAGTCGATGGGGGATGTGCTGTTTGCTGCCGGGGCGCTGAATGCCCTCCGGGAGAGACTGGTGGGATCCTTTGTCTGTATTGTGCCCAGAATGTATCACGATCTATTATCGCTCTGTCCCTGGGTGGATGAACTCTGGGAACCCCAGCGACTCACAAACCAGCAGGCGGAGGAGATTTATATTGCGCAGCAGCTGGGGCAATACCACCTGCCATGCCATGTAAAACATATCCTCGATCGCCAGCACCAGATCGACTCCTTTGTAGGCGCATTTGGCGGCGAGCCGGTTGACGATCGCAGGAAATCCATTGACTTAACTTTCGACGCGCTCGATAAACGGCATGTGGATGCCTTTATGCAAGAGCACAACCTGACGCGCGCCCGTAACATCGTTTTGCTCCACCCTAACGTTGGCGTGCCAAACCGAACCTGGCCACAGCAGTACTGGGAAGTGCTTATCGAGCGTTTCGTTGCAGAGGGATGGTCAGTGGTGCTGATCGGCAGTAATAGCAACTTTTACGCGCATAAAAAAGCGCTGGAGATAAAAAACGCTGCCGTGGTGAATGGTATTGATAAATTCACGATGGTGGAAACGGCTTATTTAATGACTCAGGCTTCACTGCTTGTTGCCTGTGATTCCGGGCCGGTGGCGCTGGCCGGGGCAACCGATATTGCCATTTGCGCCCTCTATTCGGTCGTGCCCGGCAAGTATCGCCTGCCGTGGCGCCACGGTGAGCAGGGCTGGAATTCACTGGCGGTGGATATTGCGTGCAGCTATTACCATTGTGCCAGCACCTATCGCCTGGGAATGAATGCGAAATTTGATGAATGGTGTCCCAATAACCGGTCATATGCCTGCATGACTCGCTTTATGCCCGATGATTTCTATTCGCGTATTAAAGGCTTTATCGCCTCAGAGAGATTTATCGATCAGCGTCTCCGGAAGAACCTGCTGGCGCAATAGCAGGGAGCCTGTGCTGACTTCCGGCCCGATGCTTATCGGGCCGCGCTGGCTGTAATTTATGATTACACAGGGGAAGGAACATCGATATCGACGAGCTTTTCATTCAGGCCGTTGGTCGTGCCCCACAGCTGATGTGCGAAGGTGTGCCCCTGTCCGAGATATCGCTGTCCGGTAAAGTGTTCGGGTAGAAAGTAGTGGCTTGGCCAGTAGGTGATATTGGCGTATCCCAGCTCCCAGACGGTATCCGTCAGGAGTTTAGGCCCAGTCACTATCCACGGCAGATCGTAAGTCACGCTCTTTTTCTGTTCCAGCCGCATAATTAATTCTGCCATCAGCGCTGACCGCGGCTCTGATGCCACAAAGCAGTTCGCGATAAGGCCAGGGCGGACGATCTCATTTTCCATACTGGCACACACCTGGCTGTCAAAAAGCCACTCCTCAAGAGGGCGCAGGCAAATAGCATCGGCATCCACCGCAAAGCCGCCGTGATTAAACAGAATTTCGTAACGCATAATATCCGCCGCGCCGCACATCCAGCCTTTTTTAATCAGCGCGTCGATATGCTTTTTATTTATCCATTTTGTCTGGCGCAGGGCGGCGTTATTCCAGACTTTTACCGTCCACAGGGGATTATGTTTTTTCCAGGTATCAATCATTTTGCGCGGCGTTTTGGTTTCGTCGCCGATCCAGACAATATGAATAACTTTGGGTATTCTCATATGGCTATTACCGCCAGCTCTTTGTAGAAGTGTTCAGTATGGTCAACGTCACAACCTTCCGTATCGGACATGCCAGGCGCGGGATGCCCTGCCACAGGGTAGATACCGATCCAGCGGTGCTGCTGCATAAGCGGTAACCATGCATTTTCCAGCGCATAGTCATCAGGGTTGCCTCCCTTTAGCAAATTGCCGGTCGCCGTGGCAAAACAGGCGCGCATCGTGGCGCGATAATCGCCGTGAACGGCGTAGGCACAGGCGGACATCGCTTCCACAGGTTTGACTATCCGGTCTGTGCTTTTGAGGGGGATAACCTTGCGATAACGGCTGCTTAAAAGGGCGCAGTGCCAGTCAATGCCCCGCAGCGTTTGCAGGAAAGCGTTAAGACGCTCTTTTGCCTCTGCGCGACTGTCGAAGATCATATCGTCTTCAAGGATAAGAATATTTCCCCATCCTTCAGCGATCGCCGTTTCAACCGCCGTCAGGTGAGCGCGGGCGCGTCCAATTTGCCCAACCAGATGGCGGGTAGCCTCAACGCGGTAAATCAGATGGGGCGGAACGCCGAGCGACCGAAGCTCTTTTTTTATCCTCTCTTTGCGATCGTGGCGCGCTTTTAAGTTGATATAAATGACTTTATCAAAGACCGACCAGTCGATATCCATTTGCAGATCTTCCTCAGAATCTAAACCAGTAAGCTGGTATGCCCGCGTTTTTCAGGCCTGCTGCCCCGTGCTGAGCGACGCAGATTTATTGAAGATTTCGATCAGCATCAGGTTTGCTGATAGAGCCAGTTTTCCGGCTCGCTACTGTTCAGCAGGTTTTGCAGAATCTCGTGCTGCATATTCACCAGGGTGCCGTTGTATTGATTGCGTTGCTGGCACTCTTCAGCCTGTTTTTGCAGCGTCTGCCACAGGGCCGTGACGGGAGACTGATGGGAGGAGGGCAGGCGGCTAATAAGGGCCTTCATTCCATCGCGACTGGCACTAAGGCCGAGCTGCTGAAGAAGGCGCCGACGACGCTGGCTGTTTTGTGACAGCTGCTGGTATAGCGCCATAATCTGCGTGTTGACGCTATCCAGCGATGCAGTATTGCGGCTGATAATATGCTGACGCTGCTCTGTAAGCATTTCGCTCAGGGTCTGGTAGTGCTTTCTGTCTTCGGTCATACCCTGAATCAGGGTTTTAACGCGCTGTGCGGCGTTAGTCATAGTTACCTCTGATAGTACTTCTGCATCGCCGTAGCCAGTGAATCTACATCGATGCTGATTTTGCCACGGCTGATGGCCTCTTTCATTTCGGCAACGCGCGCCATATCGACCTCTGGCAGCGCGCTCAGCTGGGTCTGCGCCTCGCCCAGCACGGAATCGATGGCGGCGCTGCGCACCACGGCAGAACCTTCCTGTGCCACGCCGGGCGTCTGTTCGGGGCTGCTGGCCTTATTAATCGTGCTGGTCAGGTTGAATTGTGCGGCTGAAATTTTCATCGCTTTGCCCTTATTCTCATCTTTCTTTATGGTTGCGCCTGAATCCTGCTCTGCGGAAGCCTGCTTTCCTCTGCTAATGCAGCAAATAAGCGACCTGCATAAGCAAAAACTTAAACGCGGCGGAAAGATTTTTATCGGCCGGGATCGCTAACCGTGCGCACCACGCCTCGCTCCGTTACCACGGCGGTGACCACTTTCCCGCTGCTCTGGTTTTTGACTTTGATGGTCTCGCCTTTACGTCCTTTCCTCATGGCTTCGCCAGCGGTTCGCGCTTCCACGCCATTGTGTTCCGCCACCATCATCACCCGCTGGCCGCGCTCGACGAGTAACGGCATCTCTAACTGATGTTTTGTAATGGGCTGGCGAGCGCGGATGCGGCGTTTCACCGTCATGCCGGCGACATCTTCTGCCTGGGTCAGATACTCCCCGCGGGTGCGGTTAATGTTGATTTTTTTCGTCGTGACGTCGCCGTGGCTGAGCACCTGGTCTCGCTCAATGGCGGTTTTGGCGATGATTACCGGCAGGTAAATGTCCGGTTTTACCGTCACGCTGCTCTCCCAGCCCTGACGATCGCCGCAGCTTACGTTGAAACGCAAACGGTGGAGGTCAGGGCTTTCAGCGCCGGAAAGGGATACCGCCAGTTTCTGCCTGCACGCCCGATATTCCGACGCTTCGGCGGGAATAAAAATGTTCATTCTTGCCTGATAGTCGGGCCAGCGTTTACGCCGGGCCTCCTGACGAATGAGCGTTGCAGTATGGTCCTGAACGGCAGCATAGATCTGCTTTCGGGCGCTGGGCGGAGCCGCATCCTTAGCCGATGCGGCTAAAGGGGGAATAAGGAGCGGCAGCAGGGGAGCCAGCAAGCGGAAACTCCGCTTCATACCGCTGGAGAAAAATCGGGTAAATACTCTGTAAATCATGGTCTTGAATTCCTGGCACGATAGTTGCTTTAAGGGTATTGCATCGCGCAGGTTTAGCATCAGAGGGAGTGAATGGTGAGTATAAATTTTGACAAAGCGTTAGGCGTTCATCCACAGGCTGTAGCACTTCGACTTTCCCGAGCAGAGCTGCTGGCAGCCAATCTGGCAAACGTTGATACCCCTGACTTCCAGGCCAAAGATATTGACTTCGCCGCAGAGATGCAACGGTCGCGCTCAGCTTTTTCCCTCTCCTCTGCGCCGCAGGAGATGTATCGCGTGCCCTATCAGCCCGCGTCAGACGGGAACACGGTGTCACTGAATGTCGAGCAGGCTGAATTTGCGAAAAACACGCAGGATTATCAGATGAGCCTGGCTTTTTTAAATATGAAATTCACTGGCCTGAAAAAGGTTATTGAAGGCAAGTAATCCAGAACAGGTAACGACGAAATATGTCTTTCTCGGATATCTATCGCGTTTCGGGGTCGGCGATGACGGCGCAAACCGTGCGTCTTAACACCATCGCCAGCAACCTCGCTAATGCGGAAACCGCCTCGGCGACGGAAGCCGATACCTATAAGGCAAGGCGCCCGGTATTCGCAGCGGTTTATCAGAACGATGAATTAATGCATCACAAGGCGCTAAGCGGCGCACGCGTTCAGGTTATGGATGTGGTCGAGACCGGCAGTGCGTCACAGCGATACGAGCCCAGTAACCCCCTGGCAAACGCCGACGGTTACGTTTACTACCCGGATATCAACGTGGTGGAAGAGATGGCGGACATGATGTCGGCCTCGCGCGGCTTCGAAACCAGTGTAGAAGTTTTAAACAGCATAAAGAGTATGCAGCAAAGCCTGCTGCGGCTTGGAGAAGCGTAACCATGAATGTTGAAAGCACCTACAGCAGCAGCCAGCCCACCAGCACTGCGCCCAGCGTGGCCAGCAACAGCACCGCTTCGGGGATGACGAACATGTTTATGCAGCTGCTTGTGGCCCAGATTCAAAATCAGGATCCGCTCAATCCCACCGACGGAACGGAGTATGTCAGCCAGCTTGCCCAGCTGACGCAGGTGCAGTCCATGGAGACGGTCTCCCAGCTGATGGCGAACAACGCCATCATGATGGATAACCTGCAGACCCTTGCCACCGGCAATTTGGTGGGCCAGCACGTGATGGTGCAGACCAACACCATCCAGAGCGATGGCGAAACGGCGCTTGACGGGCGCCTGACGCTGGAACATCCCGCCAGCGTCGTAACGGTGATTGTGAAAGATGCTGCTGGCGTTGAGCAGAAAATCGAGCTGGGTAAGCAGGAAGCTGGCCTGGTCGATTTCACTATCGATCCCCAGGCGCTGGGGCTAAGCGAGGGGAAATATACCCTGAGCGTGGTGACCGATACCGGGGAAGAGTCCGTGCAGGTTGAGGTGGGCGGCAACGTGAAAAATGTGCGTATCCCGCTTGACGGTAGCGCAACGGTGCTGAACGTCAGCGGCATGGGCGAGATTGCCTACAACAACATTAGCCAGTTTGGTCAGGCCTCAACCGATAAAGCCTGAAGTGAATCAGGCTGTTAATTAAACAGGAACGATTATGAGCTTTAGTATTGCAACTTCCGGACTGAACGCGGTTACTGAGCAGCTTAATGCCATCTCAAATAATATTGCCAACTCCGGCACCATAGGCTTTAAATCGGGTCGTGCAGAATTTTCCGCGCTGTATGCCGAGAGTCAGCCGCTGGGCGTTGGGGTCACCGCCGTGACGCAAAGCATTACCAAAGGGGGAAGCATTACTTCCACCGGTAGCGCCCTTGATCTGGCGATCAACGGCAACGGCTTCTTTATGGTTCAGGATAGCGCAGGGAATACCGCCTATACCCGTGCCGGTTATTTTGCCACCGACAGTCACGGTAATCTGGTGAACAACCAGGGGATGTATCTGCAGGGCTATCCGGTGGATGACAGTGGTGCGCTGCAGGTGGGCACCATCGGTAATCTGAGTATCAGCAGCGGTTCGATTCCGGCAAAAGCGAGCGGCAGCATCGATTTTACGGCCAATATGGATGCACGCGCGGAGGTGCCATCGACCACGCCGTTCGATCCGGCAAACAACACCACCTACAACAACTCCTATACCACCCAGGTCTATGATTCGCTGGGCCGCGAGCATACGCTGAACCAGTATTTTGTAAAAACCGGAACCAACAGCTGGGAAGTTCACTATTACATGGACGATGTGGCGCTAACCGACAGCAGCGGTGCCGCCGTCTCGCAGAGTTTAACCTTTAACAGCCAGGGTGTGCTGACCTCTCCCACCAGCCCCGTTAAGCTGGATGCGGCTATCGCCGGCGCCGATAATATCAGCCTCTCGCTGAACTATGCGGGCACCACCCAGTTTGGCTCCGACTTTTCCGTCAGCAAAAACAGCAGCGATGGCTATGCCTCCGGGGAGCGTACCGGACAGTCGATCGATGAGGATGGCTCTGTCTATGCCACCTTCTCCAACGGCGAGCGCCTGCTTCAGGGGCAGCTGGTGCTGGCCAGCTTCACCAATCCAAACGGGCTTCAGTCGCAGGATGGCACCACCTGGGCTCAGACCGCCAGCTCCGGCGCGCCGCTGACCGGTGCGCCGGGTAGCGGGCTGCTCGGCTCAGTCGTCTCTGGGGCGCTCGAATCCTCAAACGTCGACCTGACCTCTGAACTGGTTGGGCTGATGACCGCGCAGCGAAATTATCAGGCGAACACCAAGGTGATCAGCACCAACGACACCATGATGAACGCGCTCTTCCAGGCCCTCTGATTTATGGATCGCTTACTTTTTACCGCCGTAAGCGGGGCCACGCGCAGTCTCAATCAGCAGCAGATTCACGCGAATAACCTCGCCAATGTAAATACGCAGGGGTTTCGCAGCGATTTAGATAACGCGGTGGCGCAGCAGGTTGCAGGTGAGGGGTACGCCTCCCGCTATCTGGCGCACGCCATGCCGGGTGGCGTGAATATGTCCCCCGGCGCGGTGCGTGAAACCGGGCGCGATCTGGATATCGCCATTAAGGGCGAAGGACTGATTGCGCTGCGCAGCGGCAACCGGGAAGTGTATACCCGCAACGGCCAAATCAACGTAAATGCTGACGGCGAGCTCTCTGTTAACGGTCTGCCGCTGGAGGGGGACAATGGGCCGATTGTCCTGCCGCCTTTCGCCTCGCTAACCATCAGCGAGGATGGCGTCATCGCCATTATGCCGCAGGACGCCGATATCGCTATGCCGCTGGACGTTGACCGCATCAAGCTGGTGAACATTCCCGCTGAGGCGCTGAGTAAAAACGACGCCGGTTTTCTTATCACCAGCGCGACGGAAAACCCGCGCGATGAAGAGGTGACGGTTGCGGCCAGGCATCTGGAGTCGTCCAACGTGTCGGCCATCAGCGAAATGGTCTCCAGCATTGCGCTAGGGCGGCAGTTTGAAGCGCAGATCAAAATGATGAAAGCGGCGGAGGATCTTGCAAACGCAGGTAACCGCCTGATTCGCGTCTCTTAATGACTTCACGGAGGAATAAAGATGAATCCCGCTTTATGGATCAGTAAAACCGGGTTAGCGGCGCAGGACGCCAGAATGACCACCATCTCTAACAACCTGGCGAACGTCAATACCACCAGCTTCAAACGCGAACGCGCCATGTTTGCCGATCTGTTTTATCAGAATCAGCGCTCGCCGGGTGGCCAGCTCGACCAGAACAATATCTCCCCGACGGGGATTCAGTTCGGTACCGGCGTCAAGGTGGTAGGGACGCAGAAAGAGTTTACCGTGGGAAATATTCAGAACACGGGGCAGAAGCTGGACGTTGCCATCTCCGGCCAGGGATTTTTCCAGGTGGAAACCGCCAGTGGGGATATCGCCTATACGCGTGCGGGCAACCTGCAGAAAACGCCGGACGGTATTCTGACAAATGCTCAGGGGCTGCCGCTTATCCCGCAGATAGAAGTGCCTGAAAATGCCAGCGATATCCAGATTGCAAAGGACGGCACCATTACCGCAACGGTTGCGGGGGAGGGGGAACCGGTGGAGCTGGGCCAGCTGGCGCTGGTGAACTTTGTTAATCCCGCCGGGCTGGAAGCGCTCGGCGGCAACCTCTATCGGGAAACCGCCGCCAGCGGCGAGGCGGTAGAGGGCGTGCCGGGAGAGGATGCGCTCGGACAGCTGGAGCAGGGCTCTCTTGAAGGCTCAAATGTGCAGGTCGTTGAGGAGATGGTGGATATGATTACCGTCCAGCGCGCCTATGAAATGAACGCCAAAATGGTTTCTGCCGCAGACGACATGCTGAAGTTTGTCACCCAGTCCATGTAACGGCAGAGCATTTAAAATGAGAGCGATGAAAAAGCAGGTAGCAGTGGGTTTGCTGATGATGGCGCTGTCGGGTTGCGAAAGCCCCGCGCTGCTGGTGCAGAAAGACGATGCGGCGTATGCGCCGCCGGAAGACGTTGTTATGCCTGATAGCCGGGTGCGCGCTGGAGGGGTCTACAACAGCAACTACAACTGGTCGCTTATTCAGGACCGTCGCGCCTACCGCATTGGCGATATCCTCACCGTTAAGCTGGACGAGTCCACCCAGGCAAGCAAGCAGGCGCGTACCAATTTCGGCAAGAAGAACGATGTCTCCCTCGGCATCCCGGAGGCGTTCGGCCATTCGGCCGATGCGCTTTCCGGCACGGTAGACGGTAACCGTAACTTTAACGGTAACGCCACCTCTCAGCAGCAAAACAGCCTGCGAGGGGCCATCACCGTTGCGGTCTATAAGGTGCTGCCAAACGGGGTACTCGCGGTGCGCGGCGAAAAGTGGTTAACCCTCAATCAGGGCGATGAGTATATCCGCGTAACCGGCCTGGTTCGCGCCGATGATATCGAACGGGATAACACTATTTCGTCGCAGCGTATTGCCAATGCGCGCATCTCCTACGCGGGACGCGGCGCGCTCAGCGATGCCAATGCGGCGGGCTGGCTGGTGCGCTTCTTTAACCATCCGCTGTTCCCAATCTGATGGAGCCGATGATGTTACAACGCATTCTGCTACTGCTCTGGCTTTTCTGCAGCGGTGCCTTCGCTCAGCCTTTGCGCGACGTGGTGGATATTCAGGGCGTTCGCGGTAACCAGCTGATCGGTTACAGCCTGGTGGTCGGGCTCGACGGCACGGGTGATAAAAACCAGGTGAAGTTTACCAGTCAGTCGGTGACCAACATGCTGCGTCAGTTTGGCGTACAGCTTCCGACCAGGATCGATCCCAAAGTCAAAAACGTCGCGGCGGTGGCGATCAGCGCGACGCTGCCGCCGGGCTACTCGCCCGGACAGAGCATCGACGTTACCGTCTCTTCTATTGGTGATGCAAAAAGCCTGCGCGGCGGTACGCTGCTGTTAACCCAGCTGCGCGGCGCTGACGGTGAAGTCTATGCGCTGGCGCAGGGAAACGTTGTGGTCGGCGGCATTAAAGCAGAGGGCAATAGCGGCTCCAGCGTCACCATCAATACCCCGACCGTGGGGCGCGTCCCGAACGGCGGCTCCGTGGAGCGAGCGATCCCCAGCGATTTCCAGCAGGAGCCGATGGTGATGCTCAACCTTAAGCGACCCAGTTTTAAAACCGCCAACGCCGTTGCGGTCGCCCTGAACACGGCGTTCGGCCCCGGCACCGCGACGGCGCAAAGTGCCACCAACGTGGCGGTACGGGCGCCAGTGGGGGCGGGAGAGCGGGTCGCTTTTATGTCTTCACTGGAAGATGTACAGATCAATGCGGGCAAACAGCGTCCGCGCGTCGTCTTTAATGCCCGTACCGGCACGGTGGTGATCGGGGATGGGGTGATGGTGCGTGCGGCGGCCGTGGCCCACGGTAACCTGACCGTGACCATTCGCGAATCGACGAACGTCAGCCAGCCAAATGCGTTCGGCCAGGGGAAGACGGTGGCTGCGCCACAAAGCGACGTCAGCGTGAATCGCGGTCACGGCCAGATGGTCACCGTTCCCAGCGGCACCAGCCTGCGCAGCATTGTAAATACCCTCAACAGTCTGGGCGCAGCCCCGGACGATACGATGGCCATTCTCCAGGCGCTGCATGAGGCAGGCGCGCTGGACGCAGAACTGGTGGTGATGTGATGCTGAATGCGATTAACCGACAGCAGACTATTTTGCCCGGTGATATGACCGGGCTGGCGAAACCGCAAAACCTTGAGCAGGCTGCCGAGCAGTTCGAAGCCCTGATGCTGCGTTCGATGCTGTCTCAGATGCGCAAAGCCTCGGACGTGCTGGGCGAAGATAACCCCTTCAGCAGCAAACAGCAGCGAATGATGCGGGATTTTCATGACGACAGGCTCGCGGCCGAGCTGGCGTCAATGCGCACTACCGGCATGACGCAAATGATCGTTAATCAACTCTCGCCGCAGACGGCTTCCCCGCTTAAGAATGCGGTCAACGTGGCCGCTTTACAGGGGCAAACGCCAGCATTAAAAACCAGCGGGCAGGAGTAAGCCATGAGCATGATTAATATCGCCTTCAGCGGACTACAGGCCGCCCAGATGGGCATGACCGTCACATCTAACAATACCGCCAACTATCTGACATCGGGCTACAGCCGCCAGGGAATTGTGCAGAGCGCCGTCGGGCCGATGGGGCAGGCGGGGCTGTTGGCGGGAAACGGCGTCCAGGTGGACAGCATCCGTCGTATCTCAAATCAGTATCTGGTTAGCCAGGTCTGGCAGACCAACAGTAACGCCAATTACTACGCCATGGGCAATCAGTACATTAGCGCGCTGGAGCAGGTGCTGGGTACGGACTCAACCAGTCTGGGCAATGGCCTGGACGATCTTGTTAGCGCGCTGAGCGCCCTGACGCAGGAGCCGGAATCCCAGGCGTTACGCCAGCAGCTGCTGAACCAGGCGAACAGTCTCGCGACCCGCTTCAATAGCGTAAATGACTTTATCACCAGCCAGAAAAGCGCCATCCATACCCAGCGCGATGCGGTGGTGCAGCAGATAAATACGCTGAGTAGCAGCATTGCTGATTACAACCAGAAAATCACCGAGATGGATGCGACGGGCGGTAACAGCAGCGTGCTGCGTGACCAGCGAGACGAGCTGGTTAAACAGCTCAGTTCGCTGACCGAGGTTAAGGTCACTGAGGATAGCGGCGGCTACACGGTTTCGTTAAGCAACGGTCAGCCGCTGGTCAGCGGCAAGACCGCCGGTCAGCTGAGCGCAGGCACTGACAGCAAGGGTAACCATACCCTGACCCTGAAATTTTCAAGCAGCGAATTTTCCCTTAACCCCTCTACAGGCGGCCAGCTGGGTGCGCTCTATGATTATGAAGTCGGTACGCTGCAGCAAATGAGCGATGCGGTATCGGGGATGGCGGCGTCGCTGGCGGATCTGTTCAACAATCAGCTGGCTCAGGGCTACGATCTAGACGGCAATCCGGGGAAACCGCTGTTTACCTTCGATCCCACCAACCCGGCGGGCATTCTGCAAATCAACGACCTGAAGCCGGAAGAGCTGGCGCTGTCGGGCAAAGCGGATGAGCCGGGCAACGGCGATAACCTTAATGAACTTATCAAGCTGAAAGACCAGAAAACCACCATTCCGGGCCTGGGCAATATGAGCCTGAGCGAGGCGGCGGCGGCGATTATCTCCACCATCGGTATCGCCAGTAAACAGAACCAGACGGAGATGGAGGCGGCGGTAGCCGTCAATACAGAGGCGCAAACCCAGCGGGATAACGTCAGCGCGGTAAACCTGGATGAAGAGGCGATTAACCTTCAGATCTATATGCAGGCCTATACCTCCAATATGAAAGTCATCGCCGCCGGGAATGAAATCTTCAACGAGCTGTTGAGCATTTTTTAAACGCAAGCAGGAGCGCTAACCTATGCGTATAAGCAGTCTTTACCACTCCAGCGCCATGCTGGCGCAGCTGGGAACCACGGGGGTTAAAGTCGGCAAGCTGATGGAGCAGCTGGCGACGCAAAAACGCGTCAACGTTCCCTCTGACGATCCGGTGGCAGCCAGCCGTCTGGTACAGCTTAACCGCGAGCAGTCCGCCATTAAGCAGTATCAGAGCAATATCACTCGCCTGAGCGGCGCGCTCTCGGTGCAGGAGTCCCATATCACCGCGCTCAGTAACCAGGTGCTTGCCATTGGTGACAAGCTTAAGCTGGCAAACAACAGTTCGCTTAGCCAGAAAGATATGGCCGGGTATGGTGTCGAGCTGGCTTCCATGCTCGATTCGCTGGTTGCGACCCTGAACAGCAAAAATGAGAACGGAAGCTATCTCTTTTCCGGCACGCAGAGCGACCGGCAAACCGTGACCTGGGACGACGCTCTGGGCGAGTATGTCTATGGAGGAAATAACGGCACGCGTGAAACGCAGGTCGCCAACGGCGTAAGCATTACGGAAAACACTCACGTGGCCGGCGCATTCTCCAGCACCGGTAACGGCCTGGAGATGCTGAACAGCCTGAAATCGCTGAGCGAGAAGATGCAGGATCCTGACGCCCGCTATGCCGACTACCAGGATGAGCTGACATCCATGATAGAGATGGCGCAGTCGACCAGCGATAACCTGGGATCGCTGTTAACCGATCTGGGGGGCCGCCAGAACCGCCTGACGCTGATTGACGAAGCGCATACCGATGTCAGTCTGTCTAACGAGCTGGTGCAGAACGCGCTGGGCAGCGCAGATTCCGCGACGACCACCATCAACCTGCAGCTCTATACCCTGTCAATGCAGCTCACCAGCCAGGCCTACAGCAAGGTGAGCCAGCTTAACCTCTTCAGTATGCTGTAAGTATCATGCAGGTAAGTTTAAAAAACGCCTCAGTGACCACCTCCTCCCCGGCGACCGCCGGGCGAGGCCATATTGACGCGCCACAAACGCTCAACCGCGTTCTGCCCACAGCCGCGCCATCCCGCAGCACCTTTCCTGAATCTGCGCTGCTTTCGCGTCGGCCTGTGCGCTATAACGTGCAGCTTAATCAGCAGATCACGGCGGTTCAGCAGGCCGACAGCTATCTGGCCCAGACCGAGGCGCAGCTGCTTAAGCTTCGTCAGTCGGTAGCCCGTGGCGGCGACGCAGGCGCGCAGGCGGCGGCGCTGCAAAAACATTTCTCGCGCCGAACGCAGCTTTCTGGCGGCACTGTCGATCGCCAGCTGAGAGCCTCCCTTGAGCAAAAAAGCACGGTAGCCTTCACGCTGCCGGGAAGCGAAAAATTGCTGAGCGACCCTGCCGGCGAAACGCTGGTCTTTTCGCTCGGGGGGCGCCAGAGGGAGATGGTGGCGGTAGCGCTGCCGGAAGAGGCGACGCCGCGTCAGACGCTGATTAAACTGAACGTCGGGCTTGGACGGCTGGGGATCCACGCCACGCAAAGCCAGAGTGGGCAGCTGTTATTTAGCGTGGATGAAAGCCGCTGGGCGCGGGTGAGCCAGCAGCTCAGCGTGCGCGGCGAAAACCACCACTATCAGGCGGATGCTTTCACATTGCTGGTGCCTGTGGCAGAAAAGGCCAGCAGCGACGAACTCCTTGAGATTGCCGCGCGACGCGAACGGGAAAGCCAGGCGAAGCTCCAGCAGAGCCTGGATCAGCTCACGACCCAGCGCAGCAGGCTGCGGCACCATCAGGAGCGGGTCAGCTCGCGAATTAGTGAAATGGCGACGGCGTATGATCCCCGACAGGCCCTTGAGGCCTCGCGCCATCTGGCAGAGGTGCTGGCCCGCAACAGCTATGGCGTGCTGTCACAGGCACTGGGCGCGCAGGCTAACGTGCATCTGGCAACGGTTAAAAATCTGCTGGGGCAAGGGTAAGAGGGGGCGGGCCTATCCTTGAAGAGGATGAAGGAATATCGCCCCGTTCTGCCCCACAACGATGGGCCGCTCTCTGGCTGATACAGGTTCCATCCAGTAGTAACCCGCATTCATTAACTGATCGGCAAGGCCGTCAATCATTAGCCTGCTCTGCTGCGTGTCATAGTAGATGGGCGTCAGAGCGAAGTAGATTCGGCCGTGAATTTTCTTTGTGGGCGTCAGCTTGCCTTTCATCATGATGCGGTTATCGTCCGGGCTGGTGATGCTCATCTTCAGAATATTATGGGTCGTTTGCAAATTGACGTTATAGACCTCTTTACTCTGCGAGAGCAGATCGTACATGCCCAGGTCAAAGCTACCCGACAGGTTACGGTTGCCGACCGACCTGCCGGGCATAAGCAGGCTGAATGCCAATATGAGCAGCGCCAGCAGAGAGGCTATGGCGATAATAAAATAGTTAAGGGGTTTTGCATGTTGCCATTTCATTTAACTTTCTCCTGGTTTCGCGCAGGATAAGATCGTTTAACCGCTCCGAATCGACACGCCAGTGGTAAATGATCATCGCCAGCTCTTTTTGGTCGCACCTGTTCGCGAGTACGAAGCTATAGTTCAGCGTGGAAGTATTGCCATGAAAATAGATCTCCATGGTGGCTGATTTCATTTTTATCTGCTGGTTAAGGGTATAGAGCGAGTCCTTGAGCTTGTTGTAGAGGTTGGCCGATATATAGGCTGGCTCGACCCTGGAGCCTACTGAATAGATGCGGATATTGCTGTAGATGCCCTGATGAAGTTCACGCACGTTCAGACGCTCACCAAAGGCGTCCGTCAAATACGCCGTGGCGATAAGCGTAACAGCGGCCGTAATCAGCATGGCCAGAACAAAAGAGAACAGACGACGCAGACGCTTTTTAGGTTGGCAGGCGGGGGGATCTATCCCTTTCGCTATCTCATCCTCTCTGGCTTCTTGCGTTACAGGCAGCAGAGCAGCTTGCCCGGCCGCGCGCTCCTCCTGCTGGTCAGAGGACTCATCCGGCTGGCTTACCTCCTCTTCATCTTTTTCCACCGTGCAACAATATTCTGCCTCAAGCAGATAGCCTCGCCGCGGGATGGTTTTGATAATGCGCTGATTTTTACCATCATCCTCCAGAGCGACGCGCAGCGCGTGAATGGCATTCGGCAAGCTGTTATTGCCGATGACACGCCTTTCCCATACCAGCGTGGTGAGCTCTTCACGGGTAAATATTTTTCCCGCGTTCTGCAGCAGTATTTCCAGTAGCTTAAGCTGATACTCGCCCAGGCGTTTACGCTCTCCGCTAACTAAATGGAGAATCGAGCCTGAGGCAACATCAATCAGCCAGTTGTTTACGGAACAATAGCGTTTATTCATGTATGCGTTATGGATTCCACTATTCCAGGAATAAGAGTAACAAATCGCTAAATAGCCGGTCACAGTCCGCTATTAACGGTTTGCTCTGTCCACTCCATTTAGGAATTTTCCATGGATGCCGCCTATCCGCAATAAATAACGTCAGAGGATGTTATGCGCTTCCATATGCTCTGTAAAAATTATGCTAAAAGGAGAGTTTTCTTCCATTATACTGAATACACGGAAGGACTATTTTTCTCCTCCTATTTTTACGTGATCCAGACGCTTCACGCAACTCAAATTTAGGACATGCCTGCCTTTTTATTAATGCCTGTAATGGCAATGTTAATATAAACTATTAAATGTTCCTGAGCGGATGTTAAGTTTATAGGGTAAATGCATGGTTTCGCTATGGTGATGTATTTGTTCAGCCCTGGCTGTTGTTAAAGGGTGTTAAAAAAATAAAATAGAGTAATTAATTTATGGTGAGGTGAAGACCCTTTATTTTACCTTAATATAAGTTCGGCGAATAATAATATAAAGGGAGGCGATATAAATTAATGCTGTTAATAGCAGTTCCGTGATGTAAAACAGCTGAAAACAGAAAGGATAAAGTGGAATTATCTTATGGGACAGCATGCCCGGAAAAGAGTGTTGATAGCGACTTATAATAGCTGTAGTGCAGCGTAATGCGGGAAGAGTTATAAAAATAATTTATTGAAATACAATTGCTTAGCGGTTTTATCGTTTGTTTTTTGTCCGATTGGTATTAATCAATTTAATCTTCATTCCCCCTGTGCCGTCTTATATCAATATAACATCCGAACCACCTGAACGACAGAGGGAATATAACTATGTCAATGTCTATCTTTACCAACTCTGCCTCGATGGCATCCACCAGTGCGATGAACAATGCCAACAAGCTGTTGACCACCTCTATGGAGCGTCTGGGCACCGGCAAACGCATCAACTCTGCGGCGGACGATGCGGCAGGTCTGCAGATCGCGACCCGTCTGCAGGGCCAGTCCAACGGTATGACCGTCGCCCAGCGTAACATTGCTGACGCCACCGCGCTGATGCAGACCGCGGAAGGGGCGTTTGATGAAGTGAGCAACATCATGTACCGCATGAAAGACCTCGCAACCCAGGCAGCGAACGACACGAACTCGCAGAAAGACCGTGACGCGATCAACTCCGAGCTGAACGACCTGAACGCCGAGCTGGGCAACATTATGAATAACACCTCTTACGCGGGCGATAAGCTGTTCGGCGCATCCGGTAAGTTTGGTAAAGAGATGAGCTTCCAGATTGGTGCTTCTGCTGACGAAACCATGAAGGTTGACCTGAGTAATGAGCTGAGCTCGACGGGTAGCGGTAGCCTGATCAACGCCAGCGGCCAGTTTAACGGCATCAACGGTGCGTCTGGCGCCTCCGGTGGTTCCTACATGAACAGCGCGAGTGGCACCATCGAAATTAAAGATGCCTCCGGCGCCCAGGCGTTGATGACTAACCTGGAATCCACCCTGGATGCGGTGAGTAACGTCCGCTCCAAAATGGGTGCAAATATTAACCGTCTGAGCCACTCGGCTTCGAACCTGGCGAACATGCAGGACAATACGGATCTGGCGTTAAGTAACGTACGGGATGCGAACTACGCAACGGAGGCCTCCTCCATGACCCGTAACCAGCTGCTGGCGCAGACCAGTATGTCGATGCTGAAGCAGTCCAACAGCATGTCCAGCATGGTGGTTTCTCTGCTGGGCTAAGTTATCCCCCATTAACCTGGTTTAAACACCGCTGTATGGCGGTGTTTTTTTATCCGCTTTCCGCCGGGGCACCGTCCGCCAGGCGGAAAGGCTACTTCCTCTTTTTCTTAATTTATTGATTTTAAAGACTTAAAAAATTGGCACGCTAATTGCTATATGACTGTCAGGACGTTCACGGTTTGCGTGCAAGGAGAATAAAAAATGTCAGATTTTGATCCCACTTATCTCGCTTCGCAGCTGGCAAGCCTTGATATTCTTCCGCTCCAGAACTCAATAACCAGCAAGACCAAATCGCTGGAGGCGCAAAAGGACGCGCTTTCATCGCTACGCTCGGCAATGACCACCTTCCGCAGCGCCATTACCGCCCTGAACACCGGGAGCGCCAGCGTGCTTAAAAACGCGGCCACCCTGAACCAGGAAGGCATCGCCACCATTACCGCCGATGCCAGCGCGCGTAAGGGGACCTACAGCATCAGCGTCGACCAGTTAGCGACAGCCCAGCAGAAAACCTACGATGGCCTGGACGATGAGGCGGTCAAAAACGCGACCGGCACGCTGAAAATCAATCTTAATGGGGAAAGCATTGAGATTGAGATGGATGAGCTCGAAAGCCTTGGCGATTTAGCCGATGCGATTAACGGCACCGATTTTCCCAGCGCGTCAGACTCAACCACCAGCGCCGAAGGGCAAAACGGTATCACCGCCTCGCTGATGCGTATCGATGGCAAGGTCTCCTTAATTCTCAACAGCGATCAGAGCGGCGCCAAATACGATATTCAGCTGGATACCAGCGGCATGACCAGCGGGCAGGATATTTTTGCCGGCGAAGAGGTTATTACCAGCGGCCGGGATGCCCTGTTCCGCCTGGGCGACTCTGACAAAGTCTATTCCAGCAGCTCCAACACGCTGGACGATCTGGTTGACGGGGTCTCCATCAAGCTCACCAGTACCACCGAAAAAAATAAGCCCCTGATTATCTCTATCGATACGGACACCGCGGAGACGAAGACCCAGGTCCAGACCTTTCTCGACGCCTTTAACACGCTACAGAGCACGATTTCCGAGCTGACCTCTACCAGCAGCGATTCACGAGGGGCCTTTGCGGGCGACGCCAGCATCACCTCTCTGACCAGCGAGCTGAGCGGTCTGCTGCGCGGCACCTACGGCCAACAAAACATGAGCAAATTCGGTATTACCGCGGACAAAGACGGCAAGCTCACGCTCGATTCCGAGGTTTTTGAAGAACAGCTCAAGCGCGATCCGCAAACGCTCACCCAGTTCTTCAACGGCAACGACGGATTAATCAAAACGATGGATAAAGCACTGGATAAATATCTCAGCAGCACCAGCGGCTTGCTTAAAGGGCGGCAGGAGACGCTCGATCGCGAACAGAGTGAGATTGAGGCCAAAACCGAGAAGATGGAAACGCGCTATGAGTCTGCCTACAACCGCTATCTGAAGCAGTTTACGCAGCTGCAGTCACTGATGACGCAGATGAACAACACCATGGGTCTGTTTAGTTAATTCTAGGGGAGTTTCGCTGCAATGAACGCTAACGAACAGGAAGGATACGGTCTTTATCAGCAATCCGATCTGGCGATCCAGGCCGCCGCTGCGAATCCGCATCAGCTGGTGTTAATGCTGTTTGGCGGACTGATGGATGAGCTGGTGCGCGCCAAAAGCCATATTGCGGCCCGTCGCTATGAGCGGAAGGCGCAAAGCATCAATAAGTGCATCGATATTCTGAATGCGCTGACCAGCTCACTGGATTACGAAAAAGGGGGCGAGCTGGCGCTGAGCCTGGCAAATCTGTACGACTTCTGCGTCTATCGCCTGTATGACGCCAGCCACAAGCTCTCAATAGAGATTATTGAGGAGGTAGAGGTGATTCTCGGCAATATCCAGGAAGGCTGGGAAAAAATGGGCCAGGGAAAATGAGCAGGCTTCACACCCTTCAGACGCTGGCAAAAGCGCTGCGTGACGCAACGCAGAACCATAACTGGCCCGCCGTGATGAAGGTGGATGCCAGCATCGCTGAGTGCCTGACCGGCATCAGGAACCAGCCTCTTTCACCTCAGGAGCGCCAGGCGCTGGGTAACCTGAAAAAACTGCACCAGCAGGCGCGCAATTATTGTCAGGGGCAAAGCGACATCCTTGCAGAAAAAATGGACCTTGCGCGGCGTAACCGTGAGGGCGCGACGGCCTATGCGCTGTTTAGCGATATGGAGGAGGGGCGCTGATGGCTATTCTCAACCTGTTTCAGGGCGTTTTCTCCGGGTCTGGCCTGCCGATGCAGGCCAAATCTGTTCCTCCTGCGCTCCAGGTTCCTGAGGCTGGCCAGCCGACGGCGGGCTTTAGTGACGCCTTATCCAGCGCGATCGGTACCTTGCTGGCGGGAGAGGGCGCGCCTTCCCCGGTGCTGCCGGGTGAAGAGCCGGACGTCTTGTCCGGTGAGGAGACGAAACCCGCTGCGCAGCCGCTTCTTAAGGATGATGCGCATCAACAGCTGCTTGCGACGCTGCTGACGGGCGAGCAGGCTGCTGCGCTGACGATCACCGATACGCCTGCCGGGCGGGTCGCCAGCCCGACGCCGCTGATGCCGGACGCGAAGCCGATAGCTGACGCCACGCACGCGTCGCCGGCCCGGCACAGGCTGCTGGCCTCGCAGGGCGTACCGCCTGGCTTACCAGCGACGCAGCATCAGCCTGCACCGCCGTTGTTGCCAACGGCAGGCGTGGATCCTGCAACGGCAGCGCCTGCTGCTCCCGCGGTTTCGCCGTCAGCGGTAGCTGATATCACGGCGGTGATGCCGGTAGCGACCTCAACGCCAGCCTCAACCTCCCCGGCGCTGTCAGCTGGCCACTCTGCGACATCCGCGCCCTCGATGCCAGCGACGGCGCTGAAGATGGATGCGGAACCCTCACGCTGGAGCGAGCAACTTCAAAGCGCGCTGGGAGAGCGTCTTCAGGTACAGGTTAAGCAGCAAATCCAGCATGCCACCATCCGTCTCGATCCCCCGGATATGGGCAAAATCGACATCGCGATGCAGATCGAGAGCGGACGCGTTCAGGTACACATCAGCGCCAGCCATGCCGAGGTCTACCGTGCCTTACAGCAGACAAGCAACGAACTGCGCCAGAGCCTGACGGAACAGAACTTTGTGCAGGTTAACGTCCAGGTCTCCTCCCAGTCCGGGGGCCAACAGCAGGGGAGAGGGCAGCAGTTTAACGGGCAGCCGGAGGCCATTCTTGCCGGTGCAGAGGTGGCTGCTCATTCATCGGACCGCGACGATGCTCGCCGCGATAGCTCGGTCCTTCTGACGGTATAAGGCACAGAACACTATGAATGCAAAAACGCTTATTTTCGGCATTGTCATCGCCCTTGTTACCGCCATGCTGGCCGCCGGTATGACGGTGGTCGGCACGCAGCTTCTTAATCAGGATAAAGAGTCGGGCAAAGGTCTCCTCTCCGGGATGTTTTCCAGCCCCGAGAAGGGGACCGTGGAGTTTGTGGAGATCAAAAATGTGGTCATTACGCTGCGGGGGAGCGGGCAAAAGGAGCGCTATTTATTGCTTGAGCTCAATCTGGCTACCAGCGATGCAGAAAGTACGCGTAAAGCGCAGGAGATGATCCCCGCCGTCCGCGGCGCCACGGTCAGCCTGCTCTCTGACCTTGATTACGACGTGGTGCGCGCAATGAGCGTCGAAGAGATGCATAAAAAACTGCTGGACGCCTACGCCGCCCGTTTCGAGAGCCTGAAGATGAGCATTCCATTCAATGACGTCATCATCAGCAAGATGGTCTTCCAGTGATAGCGGCACCGCAATGCAAATGATGGATTTTGTCGCCAGCGAGACGCTGACCCCCGCAGATGAAGGACGCTATCTCAGCGCCTATTTGCCGCTGGTTAAAAAGATTGTCAGACAGCTGGCGTACCAGACCAGCAGCGTGATGGGCCAGGAGGATATGGAGCAGATTGCGCTGATGGGCCTGCTAACCGCCCTGCGTCGCTATGGTCATCCAGACGAGCAATTTGCTGCCTATGCGGCACAGCGCATTCGCGGCGCGATACTGGATGAGCTCCGCACGCTTGACTGGCGTCCACGGCGCCTGCGGCAAAAGACCCACAAACTCAATGACGATATCCGCGAGGTGACGCGTCAGTTAGGGCGGACGCCCACGTTTGAGGATCTCCAGCGTCATCTCTCTATTTCGGCGGAAGAGTACCACGAGTTCTTACTGCTGGATTGCGCCAAATCCATCGAGAGCCTGGATGAACTGTTAGGTGAGGACGTTCACGCCAGCGCGCTGGATAGCCGCAGGCTGGAGGAGGAGATCGTCGCCAGCCGCATGCTGCGCAGTGCGCTGGCGGCGCTGGATAAGCGCGAACAGCTGATCCTGACGCTCTATTACCAGCATGAAATGAGCCTTAAAGAGATCGCGTTAGTCCTGGATTTAACGGAGGCCAGGGTCTGCCAGCTCAATAAAAAAATCGCCCAAAAAATTCAGTCTTTTTTCCAGAAGTGAAAGGTGTATGCAGAAACTCTTAGGTATTTTGATCATCCTGGCCTGCGTTGTTGGCGGCTTTCTTATGTCTGGCGGCAGACTGATGTCGTTCTGGCAACCGGGTGAAATCATCATCATTCTTGGCGCCGGGATGGGCGCGATGGTGCTTGCCAACCCGCCAGCGGTGATGAGGGAGATGTATCGCCAGTTCCGCGGCATCATGGGCAAGAACGACTATACCAGCGAGTATCAGCGCCAGTTGCTGATGCTCCTCTATGAACTGCTGGAGCTGGTACAGGATGGCGGCCTGAAGGTTCTGGATGAACATATTGAATCGCCCGAGAACAGCCCGCTGTTTCAGAAGTACCCGCTTATGCTTCACGACAATGCGCTGGTGACCTTTATCTCCGATAACTTCCGCCTGATGGCGATGGGCAAGATCAACGAGCATGAGCTGGAGGGCATCCTTGAGCAAGAGCTGGTGGCGATAGAGGAAAACCTTCTTCAGCCCTCCCGGTCGCTGCAGCGTACGGCAGAAGCGATGCCCGGTTTTGGCATCTGCGCCGCGGTGCTTGGCATTATCATCACCATGCAGTCCATCGATGGCTCTATTGCGGTTATCGGGGTGAAAGTGGCAGCGGCGCTGGTCGGCACCTTCCTCGGGGTATTTTTCTGCTATTGCCTGATGGATCCGGTCGCAAACGCCATGGAGCAGCGCACCAAAAAGCAGCTTGCGGTGCTGGAGTGTGTCCGCACCGTGCTGGTGAACCATGTGGCCGGTAAACCGACGCTTCTGGCGGTGGATGCGGGCCGCAAAATGCTACCGATGGACACCAAACCCACCTTTGCCACGCTCGACGGCTGGGTAAATCAGATGGCAGGTGACGCCTGATGCGCGGCCGTAATAAAGAACATACCACCATCATTAAACGCTCTTCGCGCAAAAGCCATGATGCCTTTCATGGCGGCGCGTGGAAGGTGGCCTTTGCCGACTTTACCCTGGCGATGATGGCGCTATTTATGGTGCTCTGGATTATGGGCGCGGTAACAGAACAGGAGCGCAAAGAGATCGTCTCACGGCTGCACGGCGAGTCGATATTTGATGGCGGCATCATCCTGTCAATTACGCAGGAAGAGTTTGCCGGAGACAGCCAGATCGCGCTCGTCCACCAGCATAGCAGCAGTGACGATGGCGAGGGCGCTGCCAACGCGGATAAACAGCCAGAGCCGGAGGCGCTGGCGAACAAGACGGATACGCTCAAAGAGGTCAGCGTAAACGGGCAGGTCAGCGTGAACGCGCAAAGCGAAATTGAGGAGCTGGCGCGCGTTATTATGAAAATAACCTCCGCCTATAACGCGCAGGCGAATCTTCAGATAGAGGTGGTGCCTCAGGGGTTACGTATCCTGATAACCGACGATCGTAAGCGCGAAATGTTCCAGCGCAGCAGCGCTATTCTGGCCCCCTTTTTCAAACAGCTGCTGACCGAGTTTGCGCCGGAGCTGAACAAAATTGATAACAAGATCGTGATTACGGGCCATACCGATGCAACCCGCTATCGCGATCAGGAGCTTTATAACAACTGGACGCTCTCAGCCGAGCGTGCGATGCAGGCCCGAACCGTGCTGACGCGCGGCGGTCTCGACCCAGAAAAAGTGTTGCAGGTAAGCGGCATGGCCGACCAGGTGCTGCTGAACCCGGATGATCCCCTGAGTTCCGAGAACCGACGCATCGAGATCATGGTGCTGACAAATTCGGCCAGCGATTCGCTCTATCAGTTCTTCGGGCATCAGGGCGAGAAAGTGATTAAGCCACTGGCAGATAAGCTTAACCATCCTCAGTAACGTCCAGATTAGCGCTGTGAAACCTTTCCCTCCTCTCCGCCAGCTCTTACCCGTAAGGACTTATCCTGTCGCTCTGCTACGCGCTTTCTTCCTGATAGCCATGCTGGCCGGCCCGACAGCCTCGGCTGAGGCGCAGCCCGTGTCCTTATCCGGGTCGACAATCTCCGCAGAGGTTCAGCAGCGTAAAGCGAACCGTGACAGGCTTTTCGCGCAGGCGAAAAAGCGCAAAACAGGGGTGCCGGCCACCCCCGGCCAGCTATCCCGCGAGCGGGAGCGGAAACTGGCGCAGCGCCTGAGCAACAGAAAGATGCTGGCGATGCATCCGCGCTGGGAGCCGGGCGTTCTCGGCGGCTCAGAGAAAATGCTGAACCGGGTGCGGGATAAGCGCCGCGTGAGAGAGAGCCAGACAAAGTTACGCACCGTCCTTCAGCGCCTGAAAAGCCAGCTCGGAAAACCCTATCAGTGGGGCGGAGCAAGCCCGCACGAAGGGTTCGACTGCAGCGGACTGGTCTTTTACGCCTTCAACCACGTCCTCGAGCAAAAACTGCCGCGTACGGCTAACAGCATGTTTCAGGATAACCGCTTAAAGCGGGTGCAACAGCAGCATTTGAAGAAGGGCGATCTGATCTTTTTCAATATCAACCAGCGGCCGGGGGCCGATCACGTCGGCGTTTATCTTGGCGAGGGGCAGTTTATCGAAGCGCCGCGAACCGGACTCACTATCCGCATTAGTCAGCTCACCAGTGATTTCTGGCAACAACGTTATTTAGGGGCACGACGCGTCCTGTAAGGCCGTGCGGATAGCCCGTTAACCTACCTGTAATGAGACTTTAAATAATGACTGCACAACGTATGAAGTTCGCTATCGATGATGGCTCAACCAACGTCAAAATCAGCTGGATCCAGGACGGCGTTCTGAAAACCGTGGTATCGCCAAACTCCTTCCGCAAAGACTGGAAAAGCGCCGCCCTGCTGCGCGGGCAATCGGTATACAACTACACCATAGGCACAACGAAATATACCTACGACGCCACCTCTGACAAGGCGCTTTCTACCACGCACATCGATTACCAGTATGACGATCTCAACCTGCTGGCCGTTCACCACGCTCTGCTGCAGACGGGTATTGCGCCGTGCGAGGTTGAGATCATCGTCACCCTGCCTATTACGCAGTACTACAACCCGGACGACTGCCAGCGTAACGAAAGCCGCATTGAGGCAAAGCGGCGCAATCTGATGCGGGATATCACCCTGAATAAGGGAGAGCTGTTTCGCATCGCTGATGTTCAGGTGATGCCGGAAAGCCTGCCAGCGGCGCTTTCGCACCTGCTTAACTCACAGGTCAATGAGTTCACCAAATCATTGGTTATTGACTGCGGCGGCACCACGCTCGATATGGGGGTGATTGTCGGTGAGTTTGATGATGTCTCTGCGATCTATGGGAACAACGAAATTGGCGTGGCCATGGTGACCGACGCGACGCGTAAGCTGTTAGCCGCCGCCGATAGCGACTCCAGCTACCTTGTTGCAAACGAGCTTATAAAGCGCCGCCATGATATCGATTTTGTGAAAAGCGTGATTAACGATGAATCCCGCATTGCCGATATCCTGGAGCGGATTGAAATCAAGATTCAGGAGCTTGGGGATCAGGTGGCCTATGAAGCGAAGAAATTCGCCAAAAACCCGAATCGCGTTTATCTGGTCGGCGGGGGCGCGCATCTGGTTGAACAGGCGGTTCGCGATACCTACGCCACGCTGGGGGATCGCGTGATCGCCATCGATAACCCGCAGAGCGCGCTGTCGCGGGAAATTTGCCTCTACCATGCCGATTCAGAAGTGGGGGAGGTCGCCCTGCCGCATATGGCAGAGGTGGGTGTCGATGAGTAACGGGCCTGTCCGGCGGGTTAATTTTACGCTTTATTTGTCACCTGAGCATTCGCGCGCAGACCGGCGCGCAGTGCTGCAGCTGAAACAATGGCATCAGGCCATTAAGCTTCAGGGCAGCACTCCTGAAGACAGCCAGATGGAGATGCGCCGTTTCCACCGCACCCTTTACCTGGCGGGCTTACAGCTGCAACTCCTCAACCCGCTACTTTGCAGCCATATTGCGGAGTCGCTGGGGCGCGAAGGGCTGACGCTGGATGGCCTGTGTCAGGAGCTTTCCAGCGCCGGTCTGCTTGCTGTCGCTGGGGCTGCGCCTGTGGAGACAGACCCGGCAAAAGCGAGCGCGGATTTCAGCAAGCAGCAACTGCGTCAGCTGCGCGCGCTGATGTGCGACGCGCTACAGCGACAGCCGCCAGCCGCGCTGGACGAGGCGTCGCGTGAAGAGCTGACCCAGCTGCGCAGCGAGGTCGTTCACCTGAAAACGCTGCTGGAGCAGCAGACCCGGCTGTTACGCAAGCTAAGCTCTGGCGCGTCCGGCGGCGCCATACCCGCGGAGAGTGCTAAAAACGGTCAGACGGAAGAGATTGCGCTGAGCAGCCTTAGCGCGCCGGCGCAGAAGATGAAAGCCATTCGGCAAAAAGGCATTTTCTGACCTGTCTGGCGTTGATGCCAGATAGCCGAAAAGGCGGTGGGCAGGGAGAGGCTCGCCTGCGGCAGGGGGCAGAAAATAGGGGGGAAGGCGCTGTCGCTGCCGGAGCAAAAGGCTGCGCGAGTGATAAAACTGGCGGTGTTGGAGCGGGACTGAAGGTGGAGCTGGTTTTTTGGGCACTTAGCGCGGGTTTACCGCGTCGTCGCTTGCATGGCGACGCGCGGCAGGTATAATCCTCAACGTTTCCGCATCCCCTTCCGTGCCGGAGTGGCGAAATCGGTAGACGCAGTTGATTCAAAATCAACCGTAGAAATACGTGCCGGTTCGAGTCCGGCCTTCGGCACCATCGGAACATCAATAGACGTCAACGGACGTCTTTTTTTGTGCCTGAAATCCAGTATCCGCAAGGCTTTCCTCGCTTTTTCACTCTTCCTAAGTCAACCTGATTCAATCTACATCAACTTACTGATGCGGGTACAACTGCGGGTATATCCCGGTTCGATTATGTTTGTACCCACACAGAACCCTTGAAAGGATACTCATCATGGCTCTGAGTGATGTGAAGGTTCGTTCGGCTAAGCCGGAAGCAAAAGCCTATAAACTTACTGACGGCGACGGTATGGTTTTGCTGGTTCACCCTAACGGCTCCAAATACTGGCGGCTACGTTATCGTTTTGGTGGTAAAGAGAAGATGCTGGCGCTGGGAAAGTCCCCCGAAGTGTCGCTGGCGGATGCCAGGTCACGCAGGGATGAGGCCCGTAAGCTGTTAGCTAACGGTGTCGATCCCAGTGAGAACAAGTAAGGCGTTAAGGTAGAGCAGGAGCAAGAGGCAATAACGTTTGAAGTGGTCGCCAGAGGCTGGCATGCCAGTAATCAGAAATGGTCGGCATCGCATAGCGCTCGTGTATTGAAAAGTCCGGAGGATAATCTCTTTGCTGCCATTGGTAGGCGGAACATTGCGGAACTGAAGACGCGGGATCTTCTTGTACCCATCAAAGCGGTGGAATCATCCGGACGACTCGAAGTTGCAGCTCGTTTACAGCAGCGAACTACCGCGATTATGCGCTTTGCTGTGCAGAGCGGTTTAATCGACTACAACCCTGCACAAGAAATTGCCGGTGCGGTTGCTACGGCGAAAAGACAGTATCGTGCGGCTCTGGAGCTTAACCGTATACCTGAATTACTTCATCGCATTGATCACTATTCCGGAAGACCATTCACCCGACTTGCTGTCGAACTTACCTTGTTAGTCTTTATCCGCTCAAGCGAATTGCGTTTTGCCCGCTGGTCAGAAGTCGATTTTTAAACGGCCATGTGGACGATCCCCGGTGAGCGTGAATTGCTGGAAGGTGTTAAACATTCACAGCGTGGTGCAAAGATGTGGACGCCCCATCTTCTTCCCTTATCAAGTCGGGCCTTAGCTATTCTGGAAAAGATCAAAAGCAAGAATGGGAATCGAGAGCTGATCTTTGTTGGTGATCATGATCCGTGCAAACCCATGAGTGAGAACACAGTGAACAAGGCTTTGCGAGTGATGGGCTATGATACAAAAATGGAAGTATGTGGGCATGGTTACAGGACGATGGCGTGTAGCTCATTGATTGAATCGGGCTTGTGGTTGAGGGATGCGGTAGAGCGGCAGATGAGTCACCAAGAGCGTAGTTCTGTACTTGCGGCTTATATACATAAGGCGGAGCATCTGGGGGAGAGGAGGCTGATGTTGCAGTGGTGGGCGGATTATCTAGATGCTAATCGGGAGAAAAGTGTTAGTCCGTTTGATTTTGGAAAAATAAAAGCATGAATTAACAGTTGTATAACGCTAACTTAAATTAAAGATATTAAATGGTAATGTCGGGAATACATGACGTGTTCCCGGTGTGAGTCATGCTTGAATATTTTAATTAATCAAAATAATTGCACTTTTCCGTATTTTTTAATTATTATTGTGTGCCACATTTGGTTTTTCTGATTTGATCTTCCTCTTGGGTTATAGAATATCCTTTGGGGTGAGAATATTGAGTAATAGTTCAAGTTTATGTAGGAGCTCATCAAATGTAATTATTTCAACGTTAGTATGAGCACACCTGAATGTTTCGAATGAGCGTAATATTTTTGTCTCAATGGGAAGTGTACCAGCAATGATGACACAACGGGTATTGTCAGGTCTTGTATTTGAAAGCTCACCATTTTCACAATGAATGCTCCAGGCAGATTGAAGTGAGTGGCGTTGGTATAATACTTGGCTTACAGCACCACTTAACTCTGAATCAGGAGCATGAACACCTCCACCACTGCGATACTCTCTCTTTTGAATCAGCGGGGTATTTGGTTTTTTGATCTCGACAATAGCCAATGCCTGTCCCATACCACGAAACAGGTAGTCGCCTATTTGTGCACCTTTTCCTGTAATTCCACTTGGCTGTGCGTGAAATTGGCTACAAACAAGATGTACTGGTCCGCAAAACAACATGGTCAAAATAAATATATTTTGATCAAAAAATTTCTGCCAAGCGTTCTCTGAAAGATTTTTACTGAGCATACCACGATACTTATCAATCATTTGTTCTAGTGATACTCGTTCAATCTCAGCATGCAACTCCATTAATTCATGGGGTTGCTCAGCAGCCAGTATCGGTAATTCATCGTGAATTTGCACAATCACCTGTTGTCGAGCAGCATAAATATGCTTCGCACGTGAGAGGTACAAACGAACGCCTAGTAATAAAGGAGCTAGACTAGACGCAAGATTGTAGTCATTTATCAACCATGTAAGGGGAGTTGATTGTTTGAACACCCCGTATGCTTGCCCGGCAATCAGCGAACGCTCAATATCGGCAGCTCTAGCTTGTGGTAGACCAATGCGGGTACAAATAGAGTGCAAATCTAAAGGTATATCAAGGAAACCTTTTGAGGCAGCATCACATAAAGCGGCACTTACCTCGCAATGAGGCACAAGTGCATCAAAGGCATTAAGCATTTCATTTTTCATCAATATCATTCACTATTTCAAGGAAACCTTTGATACGTTGCCCCTTATGAGTTGCATCCTCACGAGGTGGATGCCCTCCTTTTAACACTGCACGAGACAGTAACTGATTCTGAGCAAGGCAAGACGTCTCTGGAATCATAATACAGTCAGGACATGCCCCCCCCGTGCTATCGCATAGTCGTCCAGAATTGCAACGATGTGTCGAGTTCTCAAGCAATCGTGCAAGAAATCTGTTATTTTCATTACGCCACAAAGAAGATAAATTACCAAGATCCATAGTGGTACCGTTTCGATATACCACGAATGCAAAATCTAGCGGAAATATGTACTCCCCCAAAGATCCTAAATCCAAGCCAGATAACTCCGCTACGTTTTTCATGAGTGTATGCGCGTAAGTATGTAGAAGTGTATAAATATAGCGATAAGTTGATGCTTCATCTTCTTTTAAGAGAGAAAAATAACGACCAAAAGGCTGCGTTACCTCTAGAATCTTCCCACCTAACTTAATGGGATTACTTTCATCCCATTCAGGAAGATCTAACACACCGATAGACTGGAGCCACTTATAAACAACTACTGGATCAAGACGAACGTACAATGCCTCATTTGCTTGTGTCACAACATAAATGGGTCGCTTACGATTACGTAACGGTTCGAATAATTTCAAACGTACAGGCATATCTTGATTATGCCTGTTGAGAACGGGAGTTGCCGAAACACGGGTGTAACCATGCGTAAATCGGCACAGATCGAACTCCCGAATCAATCCCATATCAGCGATTCCGAGTTTACTCATTAGACGCTTAGTCTCAGATTGCTGTATTGCCTTAACTTTTACATCTTTTGGCGCAAGATCCTTATCCAGATGGTTAAAACGTACAAACTTCGCCCGCCCAGCATCGCCGGGGACAGAAAGTTTGCCTCGATTCAAAGCTTCATGTTCAACCGCAAGGATAAAAGGGTCAAAACGACTGGTATATTCACTACGTTGTTTAAGTCGCTCTTTTACAGCCGATGGAAGATCGGCATTTAGCCGCAGAAGTGGAGGTGTACTTGTAGTCCATCTAGTAATCAGTTTATTAATTTCATCATCTGCAATCTTCAACATATCGGGATTATCTTTTTGTAGATCTCTTACTTTCATCCAATTTTCATACGATATCCATTCACTATCTTCACCAGCAGCTAATAGAGTCGATTTCATTTCTTCAGTCGAAAGTTTACCCCCACCAAATCGGAACTGTGTACCGATAAAGGTAGCAAGTTCAGTCTCGTGTTGTGGTTCTAACATTTTGATTAGATGATGTTCAGACTCAGGAAACAGTACGAATTGTTCTGATTGTGCGTAATACGCTGACGATGCACGATACGAAATTGGCTCCATACGACGTCTGGCAACAGGTATACTAGGTTGATTCCTGAAGATCCCCGTTGTGAAACGGTCATTTTGCCGCCATGAACTGCTTCCTTTATGCCCACATTTTGGGTTAGCACAATAAAAATGCCACTGGCCGATACGTGGGGAATCTGTGTTGAGTTTGAAATCTTGCCCACCACATACTTTACACTCTTCACCATATAGCCTTGTGGCATTATTACGTTCATCCCACTCCCATCTGCCTGGAGTCACAGGCATCCACTCACCGGACCAATGCACGAATATAACGTCGACTTGTCGCCATTCGCATCCACCTTTAGCTTCAGCAGCTGTACAACGAGCCTTACGCAGCTCCCCCATACTCTCCGCTAACTGGTGAACTGATTCAAAACTCCTGAAAAGCCTGCATTTGTTACAAACAAAAGTCAGCGGTGCTGGAGAATACCCCATTCTTAGGGGACTTAAAAATGACAGGCTATCTCCCCCTAGTGGAACTACGACACTCCCTTTGAGAAGAGACTCATCCAAGCAAAGACGAGGATCAATTTCACGCTCTCCATTTCCAATCTCATATGCACGAGCGAACCAACTCTGCCAAATCTCCTGCAATCTCAGAACAATTTGTGACTTCGTTTCCGGCTGGATAGGCGCGTCATCTTCCGTTGCGGATAAATCTGGAATGGAAATACATGCTCCTAATCCGCCTTCAAAAGTAAAGAATGCTCCAGGAGCATAGGCTGACCCCAATTGTCCTCTTGAACGTGCCATTGTGGGAGCGTGTAGTGTTTTACTTTCATCGTCATTCTCTAGCATCCCCCTATGTTTTGACATATCAGTCTCCCGTCTATGCATTATCCGAACCATCATTGCCAGCCACACCATGACGAAGGAAATCCATCACTAACTGTATCTCATCAATTGATTGCTTTTTGCCATTTACATCTCGGAATGATGCTTGGATGATGCCGGTTTGATCAACATCACGTAGCGACGTCATTGGCTTAATCATGGGATCTGTTTGACCATTGAAGTACGCATCGATATTACCATTCCCCCACATAGGACTACTCCAAGCGTTTACAATGAGACTACGAGTCCTTTGATTTATACGATCACGATAGTACTCCTCACCTTCAGGTACAAAGGCACCGTTCAATCCCACTGCTAACTCTACAAATTTGTTTATTTCATCAATAAATGAATCACCTCGAGAAGTAAACTCTTTGCGTATGTTTGGAATAAAACTGTAATCAGGAGTTCTGGCTTTCTCCCCTTCAGGCAGCTGAATTAATTCACTACTAGGGCGGACACCCAACAAATATGCTTGGAATAGGCTAGAATATACGCGATCGATAGCACGTTCTGCCCAACGATCAATAGCAGCGGGTTGCACCATTCGTTCAAGAAATCGATGAAAAATATCAAATATATGCACGATGTGCCTATCCCTGCGGCGTTGTGGCGTCGGGACAAGGACAATAAAACCTATATGTGTACGCCCAACTCGAGAGGAAGCCTGAATATACTCGGCAATGTCAGAAGGCATTCCGGCAAAGAACATTGAGTTAAACTCATCTACGTCGACACCATGTGAGATAGCTGAAGTCGCGATAACGGAACGTAGTTGTTCTCTTAACGGAGGTAGTGGTTCTCCTGGGGCGACACGCCGCTGTGCAGTATCCACCACGCTTTGAATCTCACCTTGCTCCACCGAGCCAGTAATAAGACGAGTGTCCAGTCCCCCAAGCTCAATACCATCGTTAATATGTCGTTTGCGCGTCTCCTCAGTTTCTGCTGCCATAATTTGATCACCACCCTTTTTATTAGTGACATAGGTCAGCGCAATGCGGTGCAAGTCGATAAGCGTAGCTAATTCAGAAGCATTAGCCTCAGATAACACCTGCTTATGCAGTTTTTGAAGTGATCCCTTTGATACATGTCCAGCTAACATCTGACGAGCAATTTGGAATTGCAGCTCATCACCACAGGTAAGGCTGTCAAATAGCCGACTAATAGTTAAATGAAATCCTGATAGCACCGCGACACTAGTTGATGTGTGTGGCTTACCGTTGGTCATAAAAGCCGTATATATACGTGCCTGTCGACTTGCGATCTCAATGTCGGGATGCTTTTTTCGGAACTCTTCTTCTGCCAATGCAGGTTTTGCATAAAAAGACTCATACAGAGATGGTCCGGGTTCTGGAAACTGCACTGCTGGAATTGAACGTTGATAGAGATGTTCTAGCTGCCTTTCTGGAGAGGATACGGTGGCTGAAGCTGCAATAACCTTGGAACGACGCCGATGCCCCTGGTCGCACACAGCTACAAGATCTTTAAGGGAGCCACCGAGATATTCAAAAACTGCATCCAAGGTAGATTCAAATAAGCCTGCAAAAGTCCCTAGCGACTCATCAAGCAAGTGAGCTTCATCTTGAATAATCAAGCTTGGAAATGGATCGTGAAAAATATGCCTACCATTTCTGTAGGCAGGAAATACTCCCTCCATGCCTTTTGCTGCTGGCCCTGTGGCTAGATCATTATAGGTCGGAACATACAATCGTCCATTATGGGGATTAACCCAAGGAGCGGCTCCAAACATAGCATAGATACGCCGAATAGTTTTTTTTGAATGACCAATAAGAGCTAATTTATCTACTGTACCTAATAAGACTGATGGTGCTAAATCATAGATATCTTCATCGACGATATAAAATGGCAACGGCTTCCAATCTCCACCATTGAAATCACAACGAATATCAGTACAAACGTGGCCCAAAGTCTGATGACCGTGGGCAACAAATAATCTCAATGCAGTTTCACTACCACAAAATGGGCAGTTTGATAATTTTCGCCATGCACGCATTGCCGCTGAATACTTAGAGTCCTTAGCTCGAAGAAGCTGCTCATTAGCTAAATCAGGAGCAATCGACGACACAACAGGGATACTTTTAACTCCCTTTTCACGATGATAATTTGGAGATCCCCCACTCCCAACCCAAAAACCTATGGCTAATGAATCTCCCCCATACCTATAGCGATTACGAATCCGTTCACCATGTGCAAGTACTCCTGCGCATCTTTGTGCTTGCTGGATCGTCAGTAACCTTAAAGGGTAGCGAATTAAGGCTGTTACACCACGATGTTTACCCCTCAGTCTATCAAGCATGAGATTGAAAACTAAAAGTCCAAAGAATGCTTCGGATTTACCACCACCGGTGGCAAAATAGAGCAATGTAACAGCATCATCTCTACGCTCATCATAGAAATGCGAAAACTCAGGGATGCGTGAAGCTAACGCGGGGATATTAGCGATAATAAAAGCCAGTTGGAAAAGACGCCACTCGCCTTTATCGTTACCGAAACGGGACTTCATAAAGTCAGCCATTGTTTCATTCGTAGCTAACCACGCTTCATAGACAATAGCTTTAGGATCAGACTGCCAGCCTCGCATTTTCCAAGATGCATGCGATTCCGCCAAACATTTCAAACCTACGGCTATCGCATCCATTTCAAAGGTCCATTTCTGCAAATCTTGCCTGAAAGCTTCACCTTCTCGTGTGATTCCTTCTATATCAGAAGCATCTAATCCTTCCGCAGGATTCACTTGCGAGGGAAGACTGTTAATCCATTCACGCATTGCTGGTATTAGAGGCTCTAAGCCATTCAATCCTTCAGGCTTTGCGAGTGAACGCACATGACGCAGAACTCCATTTGCGCTAGTAGGAACGATGCGTGGCTGTATGTAACGAGGAGTCCAGCTTGTCTCGAATACTTTGAAATCTACATCAGACTTCACCTGAACAATACCGCAGTTGTGGCCTATTGCTGGGTGAGTTAGGTACTTGTTATAACGGTAAGATGAATTGATACGCTCAAGCTTGAGGGGATGGTGAAGTAAAGTAGGAACCTTAAATTGAAGGGATACAAGAAAAATAGCTTCGTCCGTCTCATCTTCATACTGACTCGGTATACTACTAGTATTCTCAAGGGCAAGAAAGAAAGTACGTTTGGAAGAAGCCAGCCAATCTTCGTTCAGCTCAAAATTCCAACTAAGTTGAATGCTTGGTAATGCAATATGTAACTTTGAATTGCGAACAATTTTGAGGAAATCATCCCATTTTGTGTATTGGCTTGCGGGAATATTAACCAAATGCCTATATCCCCAATTTTTTCCACCTACATTAGGATCATCACTTTCTGCCCATTCCTGCAGTCTGGCAGATAGAGTTGCATTCATTAATGCCGCATGTTCAGCAATATTGCTTTTGAGAGTTTCATAAGACTTAGATGTATCAATCTGTAAAGGCGGAAGATTAACATCCAACCTCATCCATTTATGAGGAACACTTAGCGGTTCAAAATGTTCGTCTTTTATTGGCAAAGCTTCTCCTACTTTGACAAATATACCTTCTTTAGCTCCTTCTCCTAGAATATCCTTTTCACTAGATGATTCCACTTCTACGGAATCTTGTGAAAAATCAGATGTTAATAAGTGTCTGGGAATACCTCTAGCGGTATAGATTTCTTCCACAATCTGAGAGCGAATAGTACCCCAATCTGGATGTTTCCATTTTGAAGTATAAGCTCCTTTAACCTCTTCCCATGCTTTTTCCAATCGGCGGTTACGCTCTGCCGTAATTTCATCAACAATAGCTCTGCGCAACATAAATACTGGGCAGCAATTGGGCTTCGTGAGATCTTCTTCTTGGGGTAGAACTCTGACATAGACACATAGATTAGGCTGGACCGTTATTATTGAAGATTCGGAAAGATTGAGCTGCATCTGCAGTCCGTGTGACGAAATCCAGATGGGAGATGTTACCTCATCGTCTCCTAACGGGTTACGCTGTGGTAGTAGAAAACCAGAGTTCAAAAGTGTCCTTGGTCGAGCACCATAAAGATACTCTCCTGCCTCTCCCTGCCCGCTGAGCTGTGCGTATGTAAGATTTAATAGACTGTCAACAACAGCTTCCTTGAGTGTTGAACTAATTTCGGCAGGGTTAGCACGAAGAGTGGGCTGGCTCATTTCTGAAATTCCTTAAGAGGGTAAACACGCTCAATAGTGGCTACATTCGCGCGCGCCTGGTTAAACAATCTAGCCAAAGTTTGTCGTTTAACATTTGCGTTACACATAGCTGATTCTGGTTGTAAAAGCATGTATGCATATATATCAGATATATGGCGGCCATCCAGCCTGCGAGTGTTGCGTATAGGCATGATAACCCGCTGCCACTGGTAAGCAATCTCCAGTGATGTAAATCCAAGCACTTGTGCAAACGCTTTAAAAACGTCTTCACGCATCGGGGCTTGTGGACGAAGCTGATCGAAAGGTGTTTCGGACGAATGATCAAGATCAATCCAATGACGCATAGCCTGTAAACTTGGCAAATAACTTTTCAATTGAGGAGCAAGCACAAGCATTTCTTCTCGAATGGTACGAATCTTATCTATATGTTTGTCCTGCCCGAAGCGCAGATTAAGACGCTTTTGTATCTGTTCATGATAACTTCTCAGTGCTGATTCGAAGGTCTTATCAGAGTTGATTGATATTCCTGCGTCTGATAAAACTTGTTCAACCATCTCACGCATTTCGACCGACATGATAAAAAGTTTATCTCCGGCCTCAAGCGAACGAACTTGACATATTCTAAATCCCGCATCCGATGCAGATGTTGAAGTAGGCTCATATACATATACTTCAGATGTTTCATAACGATATTGTCTCTCTCCGTTATCGAGCTGGATAGCCCAAAAACCAAGAGTAATTTCTTGGTCGTTGAGCGGCACATCTGATGACAATTCGACACGAAAAGTGGGCAATGTATAACTGCCAGTAGAAAGAACCGAAGCATCTCCGGGTAAGTCATGCAATTGTCGTAAGATAGACTCCATTCTAGGTTTGTAAGATTTAAACTCAGGCATTCGCTCAATAATAGGTTTGAGTGTGGCACGTAGAAACTTTCCAGCTTGCTGAGTCAAGAGGATTACTGAATGATGAGGGATTCGATCATCCGTCAGGACTAAACGTAAGCAATTTTCATTTAACCCTGCAAATATAAGTGTGGCCCCCTTTAGGTCATTTAGGGTTTCTTCTAGATGAACTGCTGACAATAAATTTATACGTTCATAAAAGGAGTTATAAGTGACTCCTTCAGGATAATCATCATATTCAGCAAGAAAACGCTCAGCCAACCGTCGATATAATAAATTTGTAAATACTATGACTACTCTATTTTTCTTGCGCATTGATATGCTTGAGACAAGTTCAGCCAGCTTACGAGCAAAAGGAGTAGCCTCATAATATTTACCAAATAACTGAGTTCCTCGCGCCAAGCAATCATTAAGAATTGGTCGTTTATTTCCAACCCCAATATTACGCTCTAACTCATTAACAGCACCTAAATAATGAAGCCAGTCAAAGGCATTTCGCGTCCTATTAGATATTTCAGAACCAGATAGATACTCTGACATATGTCGAATACCACAGGGTAATGCGGCTAGACGACAAAGGAATGAAGATGCCTCAATGAGAGGTTTACCTATCTTTTTTCCACCTGGTATAGTGCTAGCAATATGTAGGATTTTATTTGCGACTTTCGCAATATCAGCGTCTACTATATGGATGGTAAATTCACGTGGTGTAGGATGCTCGGGTTCATAAGTATCATCCATGCCCAAGCCATCACCACTTATTGTGCTCGGAATACCTGAAATAATGTACTCGTGAGGTGTATGCCACTGATTCGCTTTCTCGCGTTTATAATTTAATTGCCAAAGTTTATCTTTTAGTTGGTAAGCGACATGTGGTTCATCCGCAACGACTATCACCCCTGGTGGGGAACTACGAAAAACCTCCTCCAGCATAAGGCAAAAACGAGCAAGTTGAGCCTTCCAATCTGGAGCCTCGAAACGAAGGGAACGAGAAACATGCACCATCACAACCTCAGGAGGGCCACACTTAGCTAAAGCCTCACAAGCTTTACGAAGTTCTATCTTTGTCATGCGTCCATCCAGTGCAAAAAGAGCATCTGGTGCAGTCTGGGGATCTCCTAGGATGGAACAGTTTGACTGCTTTAAAGCATTAGCGTGAGCTCGCTTTAAAAGTTTCTTTCGAATGAGTGCAAGTAGACGTGAATGGCATGACGTCCAACTCTTAAAATTAGGCGTTGCCAGAAACAGCGGTAACAACTCACCAATCGTCGGGTTGATTTGCTTTTCAGAAATAAGAGACAGATTATGATCATTAAGAGAAAAGAAAAAAGCATCCTTATCTGGCATGGAGCGGGTGACACGGGGATTTGTAGTGGCCTCAGCTAACTCTTTGGCTATATGAACAATGCTAGTTCGATCAAAATGAATGTGGTTAAGACAATTGAACACATTGGTTTTTACTGGAAATAGTAATCCGCGGATGCCTTGTTTATCACCATGTTGCCAGCGAACAAGAGAGGCTAGAGCGTGTATAACAGTTAGCGTTTTAAGAGAGGCTGGCCAAACTAATGCAATATGTCGAGTGCGATGTTGTGCTGCATGTAAATATAGATCAGCCAGCCTCACTAAAGCTCTTGATGGGGTGCTCGGTTGGGGCGAGTCATCCCTGTAAAGTGGGAGCAGTGCATCATGAGTGCGAGGAATGACAGGGTCTGGTGAAGATAGAGGTTCCGCAACTGGTAAAGGCTCTGGAAGGGGCTTAATGCAAGGTTTTTTAGGTTTATTTGTAATTTCGCGTATATGAGCCGAGCGCTTTGCTAATTCCTCGCGCCTGCGCCTTAAAGCATCCCATGGATCAGTACGTTGTTTTGCTGAGGCCATCTGCTTAACTATCTCATGATTTCCCTAACATGGTAGGTATACTACATAAAACTCACATTTCTTCCAGAGCTTTACGGGCCGAATCAGCCATATTGTTCCCCTGTGAAAGATAATACTTGAGTTTGGCTGGTTCAGGTAGACGCAATTGGTTCAGCTCGAAAATCGATACATTTGTTGCACCTGAGATACAACGGAAGTATCTGTCTACTATTGGTGTCCTTAACAATTCAGCGAATTGGCTTGGCGCTAACTCTGGCTCGATGACAATCTGTTCAAGAATAACCGTATGATTTTCGCCAACGAAACCACTATAGGTCTCAAAAAGTTCTTTTGGAACAGCGGCTGCAATGAGTCGTCTCGATTGGCTATTGGAAGTTACACGTTGTAATATCACACAAAAATTTTTTACGATTGAGGGATGATCTTTTTTTCCCATGTTAACAAAACAATGTTCGTTGTTTGTCTTTAAAGCTCCAGTAAACAGCAGCCTACCATCCTGCGTAATATCGCTTGACCAAAGTAATGGGACAACCGCATTGCTATATTCTTTAGAGGCACTTTCCGCGGATGCGTAAGTTGTACGTGTATCTCGGTTCCAAACGAAAGCCCCTATACGAGCAGCATATCCATACTCGGCCAAGGACACCGATGATTTACTAGCATTTTTCAGCAACGTAACGTCGCTTTCAGTTCGAGGAATTGGCCACGCAGCGCCACAAGTAGGCAGAACACACGCACCGACGTCAACGTAATTACCATCGCGTGAAACTACAGATACTTTTGTCTCATTAGATGGGTTGCATCCAGATTTTTCACGGCATGCTAAAGTCAAAGTTGTTTCTTGAGAAACATCAATGAATATACCGAGACGATCATTTATTATTCCAATACAAAGCATCTTAGTTTGACTTAATAAGAATCTGCGAAGCTTTGAAAAGTATTGTCCTGATAGGAAGCTAGTTGGGGTGATTAACGCGCAAATACCTTTGTTCTTTAATAAAATAATGCATAGGGCAAAAAATAGTGAATACAAGTTGGGTTGTGCTTCAATAACTTCGGAAAAATTTTTGATGTATTTGTTAGATTCTGTTTTTGACATTTTTCGGAAAGGAGGGTTACAAACTACAACATCAAATTTCCCTACGAAACCCATGCCTTTCAAAAGTGAATCACCATGGTGAATTTGAAAGTCGGGATAAATTCCTGTGAAAACAATCTCTTCATACAATGCCATTAGTAAGAAGTGTTTTGACAATTCGCATAGTGTTATGTCTTTATCAAACCCTAATAAATTATTATTTATACGATCGATTATTTCATAGGAATTTGCGCCTTTATTAACAAGCTCTTCTTTCATACGCATTGCAATTGGTGCTAAAAATGCTCCGCCACCGCAAGCAGGATCACAGAAACTACTATCAGCAAAACCCACCCCATTCGCTGATAAATCGTCAAGTAAGCGTCTTGTCAACGCTGGGGGAGTAAAAAACATTGCTAACCGCTTACGGTAATCTTTCTCCAAAAGTTGGGTGTAAGCAGAGGAGAACCAGTAAATAGATTCAAGCAGCTCTTGCTCCTTCACAAAGTTAACAAATGCACACACACTATCCTCATTCTCTAATGTATATACAGAAGGTAAAGAAGACTGGGGGAGCTTAGGAAAAGAATTACTGCACCATTTCTTAAGCGCGGTACCAATAACTGCATCAGCCTCTAGTTGATATTCCATCATGACAGCACGGAGATTACGTACTAGACGATGAAATCGTGTCTTATCAGCTTGAAACATAGGCGAATATTAATCTAAGAGTTGAAGTATCCACTAAATAACCCATGTTCCTTCCTGCATATGGCTACATTTCATGTAAGTTGTACGCTTTTTAAGCGATTTTGAAGTTACTAGGCTAACAATTTTTCTCAGTTTCATCAAACCATTAGCCATCGAGTTATTTTATATAATGATTTTGCTTTGTTAAGATGTAAAGCTAAAGATGTTACGACCCCCTTCAGAAATAGTGGACACACTTCATCGCTACCAGTTTTACTGGCCTCGCTTTGTCATTTATGGGGTGATCCACCTCTGTTGACGAACCTGGCCTAAGGTATGAGCTGAATAGGATTGTTTAGGAAATCATTAAGTTAAGAAGAAATCCGTCCTTCGCTCATAGAGCGCGGCGATTCCGTTACTGAAGCTTTAGATCGTAAGACCTTCTGGTCGTTTCCATGCACAGTCTTTATCAGTAGCTGCGGGTTATTGAACCGGAAGCAGCGATCAAGATGTTCTGAACTGATACAAACGTCTAGGAAAGCACAAAGGATCTTAGTTAGAAAGTGATAATTTACTCTATGCATCCCAAATGATAACAACGTAACAACAAATCAGAACAGCTTCTTCGTCAGTTTGTTAAAGATAAACAGATAGTTAAAGTTGTTGATGTCTCTGAATAAACTAGCGAATGAGATATGTGCTTTGAAGCAGGTTTTCACGCTATATTTATCCCGAACGCGGTTGTGTTATGACCTAAAAAAGTGACGAACTTCTACAAGTGCGTGTCTATACAGAAACACCTTTATGTTTTCCATTCTCGCTAGCCGGATAGTCTCTGCGCTCACTTTAACGTAGCTCATTGCTAGACCATTAGCTTGTGAGTGATAGATTTTATATTGCAGATATAAAAACAATCTTTAAATTCACTATGCAGACCGGCCATTGCTCGCCGCAAGATGAATCGTTCAGAGAATAATCTTATGGCTCTTGCTGGACTGGAAGTACAGTGAATGTCGTTTGATATGGAATGACTTGACCATCTGCAATCACAGGCATTGCGGACATTCGGGGTGCGCAACACAGTGTCTGATCTACTCATGACCTGACAGCTTCTCCCTTTAGGGTAGATTTCTTTAAAACTCTCTTTGATGTTGGTCAGCACCGGAAGACCAATGCCAGCCGTCAAAGAGCACTACATCGGCTTGCAAAGCAGTAGTCATTTTCTATCTTTTGTCGATGAAACCATCAGCAATATCATCGTCAGCATCGAGAAAAACTGCCTACTCTCTCCAATGAATGTCTATTGCCACATTGCTAGCCACATATGTGCCGAATTCTTTGCCGAGTGATAGCCATTGCTCATGGGCTCTTTTTTTGCGACGTGCGCATCTTTTCATCTTTTCGCCCTTTGATGACCTCAATATCTTGATTACATGGAAAATCGACGCAGTAAGTCTTAGCTAGGTAACTAACCGTAATAAAAAGCTTTTCTTCCAGCAACGTAAGACAAGGATAGCCATTCAGGGCGTATGAAAGATAATCGTTTTGATAGATAAGTTTTTCGATACTGATCGTGGTGCCAATCAGTAAGAGATGTGTTGATGCGAAACTAAGGGTTTACAATACAGTAAAGCTGAAATTTGCCAGTCCTAGATACTGTTTCTAACCTATTGTATGAGTGACCTTAAATAGGTCTTCTTATATGCGCCGCCGTCGTCTTTAAGCCACATATATGCGGGAATAGGCATATTACAAACTCCTTTTGATTGTGATTTTCTTTGTGATAAACCAGTAGCAGGCAATCGTCGTTAACAGATTGAAAACCACGACTGCGATAGCTGAGAAAACTGGATGCGTTGCGCTATCAGGAAAAATATAGTGATAGGGTAGAGTACGAAAAAGCGCCCAGAACAGGAAAATGAACGCGAATAATTTAATAGATCTTCGTAATGTTGAGGTAACCCACTCTTTCAAGATAGCGGATAGGCTTATCTTCCTGCTAACAGCATTGTAAGCGGTAATAACGGCACTGAAGAGCGGGATGCTGATTAGCGTATTGATTAAAATAGCAAAGTAACTCCTTAGTGATTCCCAGACTTCCTGATCGGGCTCACCCAAAATAAAGTGTGTGAACTTATCAGCGCGTTGAAAATCGAAAAAACCGGTAAAATAGTTAACCAGTCCTTCATAAGGAAATGATAGCGCAACCAGCATCATAGTGACAGCAAAGAGCGCTAGCTTGATAAATAAACTAAGGACACACTTTTCCATAGGTGATGACCTCAATTGTGCCGTATGCCTTGAGTTTATTCATATAAGGAACATCTACCTTTAGTGTTCTCAGCAGAGCGTTACGTAATATTGCGAAATCTGAATCGTGGGGAAGGGTGATGCAACCTTCTGACAGAGAGCCGGGATGCAAACGAAAGTTCCCGCGCTTAACCCCCTCTATCCAGGTGTAATCGTCAATACGTCCGTCATCGCGCCACAGTGCAAACCATTCATTATGGGTAAACGTGGTCCCATCTATGTAGTGGTTCCAGCTATCCTTAATTCCTGTTATCACCTGTGATTTAATGCCGCCTTTAGGGCGATCGACAATCCAGTATCTGCCTGCCGGAACCGGGCCTGCCATTGGCTTCATTCCACAAGCGCCACGGTTGCGGTAAGCACCATCACCAGAGAATGCTAAAAAGGTGCCTACGCCAGGAAAAGATAAGGGAGAGTAATACGCATCGTTGATGACAAACTTTCCATGTAAAGCCATAACTCACCAGTAATATATGCGATTAAAAAATCACCATACTGCAACCGGCTGCATAATTATTTGATTCAAAGCAAAGTAAGCTTTCAGGAAGCAAAGCCTGCCAGAACATTAATCTACTGTCTGATGCTGGATAAATAGCAACTTTATCGCTAACAACTATTCCCAAATTAAGCATGGCTACTCTTCATGATGCTTGTGCTGCCTGGAGCTGAAACTATTTTAGCTTTCATTTTTAATCTTTCGTCTATTTGTAAAAGTGTATATAGCACAATAAATTAACCAAAGTATCTCAAAGCAACCAGTTAATTAATACGCCACTCATCGTGATTTCAATCACGTTCTGGCTAACGCTGTAACCATAAAATTATATTGATTTGATATTTATCAAAAACTGAAGTAACACTGAAATGTAGCGTTAGGGTTTTTAGCAAATGTAATTCTAAGCATATCTATTGGTGCGTATTTTTAGCTATAAATGACTGCAGCGCTGACACTAGAACATTACTCTGTTCACCAGATAGTCCCAGCAACACCAGTAATCTCACCTCTATTCATTTCTGGGGAATACATATCAACTGCCATACTAAAACCTGTTTGCAAATTGATGTGTTAATAAACGGCTTGCTATTGAGCCTAAATAATAAAAGGATATAAATGGATTATGGCATTACATGGAAAGATGATTCTGAATGGTGCTGACTATGCGCCTTTTAACCTATACGGCGTTGGTGTATTTATGGCCTTTTCTGGCAATGGCATTTACCGGAACAAAGGTGCTTGTGGCGCGGTTAAAAGTGATGGTCCGTTGCCTCCAGGAAAGTACTGGATCGTTGAGCGCGGATCGGGTGGTTTTCTCTCAAAGAGAAAAACGGAAATACAAGATACCTTTAATAGATTTTTTCATGGCGCAGAGTTCGGACGTAATGAATGGTTTGCTCTCTATAAAGATGACTGGAACATTGATGACAGTACCTGGATAGAGGGTGTTCATCGCGGATTGTTCAGGCTTCATCCGGGTACTGTATCTGAAGGCTGTATAACGATTGCTCATAACTCTGATTTCGCAATGATACGTAATGCGCTTATGAACACTGCCCTTATGCGCGTTCCATGTATGCGTTCTCTTATGGCTTACGGGTGGATTGAGGTAGTGGCTAATGGCTGAAATACTTGCCCGTAAAATTTCAAAATTATTATCTTTTATAATAATTATGTATGTCGTTGCTCGCGCACTTGGCAATCCTGAGCTTTATGTTAGTCACGATCTTGCATACAAAGTAGCTGAAATAATTAGCGGTGATATAAATGCGGAATCAGTTTCCGACGCTTACTTTTATCTGGATTTTATCTCAGTATTAATGATAACCACGCCTGTTTATTTGATAGCGATAAGATTATTCCTCAAGTTAAGAAGAAAGTAACATGCCAGTGCCTCCATTATGTGGCTTAAAGAAGATGGTACGCAGACATCGAGATTTCTGTAGATGCTCAGGATCGTGAAGGAATCATAGAGCTTATTGGGCTTAGTCATGGCATTATACAGATGACGCCTTACGTCTTTTACCAAATGCACGAACGCGGCAACCTGGTAATCCACAGGCATAGCGCATTACTGCAAAAAATAATTTTAAGGACATTAAGGGTAACCGAAATCTTTTTATCGCGTTCAGCCTGCTTAATGATTATAAGTGTTCGGTTCTTTTTTTATGATTATATGACGCTTTCTCACGAGTTTTGAGGTTAAATATCTAACCTCATATTAATAAAAGATTTACTGAATATGGCCATCTCTATAAAACATCTTCACACTTCCCGTTTATTCAAATAACCAGCAATCCGCTTTTGCTCATTCGGTCTACTTTCCTCTTTTCACTACTTACCAGCTTTCCTTAATTACCTTATTCTAAATCTCTTTCCCGCATACCCTTTCCCCAACTTCTTCTAAAAACCCCTTGCGATAACATATAGCGCTTCACTATTTCCCGATGCGTTTTATTAGTGCGAGGGTAATTCCGGGCATCCTCTCTGGAAAACGCATAATGACTTGGACAAGCTTACCGGTGCTGGATCTGGCGCAACTCGCCGGCAGCGAAACGGAACAAACCGACTTCTTAACCCACCTGCGCGAAAGCGCCCGCGACGTGGGCTTTTTCTACCTTATCAGCCACGGCATCCACCCGCAGCTGCAGGAGAACGTGCAGAGCATTACGCGCGCCTTTTTCGACCTGCCGCAGCAAGAGAAGCTGCGTGTCTCAATGATCCATTCGCCGCACTTTCGCGGCTACAACCTGGCGGGCGTAGAGTACACCCGCGAGCAGCGGGACCAGCGCGAGCAGTTCGATATCGGCGCAGATCGCGAGCCGCTGCTGCTGCAGGCGGACGATCCGGCGTGGAAGCGCCTGCAGGGGCCGAACCTCTGGCCAGAGGCGCTGCCGCAGCTGCGCCCGGTGATCAACGCCTGGCAGCAGGAGATGACCCGTGTGGCGCTGCGTCTGCTGCGCGCCTTTGCCCGCTCGCTGTCGCTGCCGGAAGACGCCTTCGACGCGCTCTACGGCCGCTATCCCAACGAGCACGTCAAGCTGATCCGCTATCCCGGCCAGCGCGCAACTGACAGCCAGCAGGGGGTTGGCGCGCACAAGGACTCCGGCTTTCTCACCTTTCTGCTGCAGGACGCGCAGCGCGGTTTGCAGGTAGAGGTGACGCCGGGCAACTGGGTCGATGCCGCGCCGATACCGGGCGCGTTCGTGGTGAATATCGGCGAGCTGCTGGAGCTGGCGACCAACGGCTATCTGCGTGCCACCGTACACCGCGTGCTCTCGCCGCCGCAGGGGCAGGAGCGCATCTCCATCGCCTTTTTCCTCGGCGCGCAGCTCGACAGCCAGGTGCCGATCTATCAGCTGCCCGACGCGCTGGCGGCGGAAACGCTGGGGCCGACCAGCGATCCCACTAACCCGCTAATCCGCGACGTGGGCTGGAATTACCTCAAAGGACGTCTGCGCTCGCACCGCGATGTGGCGCAGCGCTACTACGGCGATTATCTCAAGACCCTCTCATAAGGAGATTGCATGAAAAAGAAGATGGTAGCGACGCTGGCGCTGGCGGCGCTCTTCTCAGGAACCAGTTCGGCGGCGGTGCTGCGCGTGGCGGCGGATTCGGTGCCGCACAGCGAGATCCTTAACTACGTGAAGAAGATCGATCCTCAGCTCGATCTGCAGGTGATCGAACTCAACGGCAACCTCAACGCCAACGAGCTGCTGGCGCGCGGCGACGTCGACGCCAACTACTTCCAGCATCTGCCTTACCTGCGCGATCAGGAGAAGGCGCTGGGCGAAACGTTCGACGTGGCGGCGACGGTGCATATCGAGCCGCTGGGACTCTACTCGCACAAGGTCAAATCCCTGCAGGCGATCCCGGACGGCGCGCAGGTGGCGGTGCCCAATAACGTCACCAACCTGAGCCGTGCGCTCTACCTGCTACAGGCCAACGGACTGATTACGTTGAAGGCGGGTAAGAACGACGCCATCAACAACCTGGCGACGCCAGCGGATATCGACAGCAACCCGCACCACCTGAAGATCGTCGAGATCGAGTCGCCGCAGCTGCCGCGCGCGCTGGATGATGTGCAGCTGGCGGTGATCAACGGCAACTACGCGCTGCAGGCGGGGCTGACGCCGTCGAAGGATGCGCTGGCGCTGGAGAAAGCGCAGGGCAACCCTTACGCCAACGTGCTGGTGACGACGCCGAAGCTGGCGAACGATCCGCGCATCAAGGCGCTGGCGAAGGATCTCACTTCGCCGCAGGTGGCGAAGTTTATTGAGCAGCAGTATCACGGCTCGGTGATCCCGGTAAATCCCTGAGCCGGTCAGCCTGGATCGGCTGCGCTACTGGTAGGGGGCATCGTTCAACGTCGAGAGCCAGCAGAAAACGGCTGCTGCATTGAGCGCTCGATATGCAGGCGCTGATGTTAATATCAGATGCACAGCGTGCCGGGGAGCCGGCACGCGCAAAGATCTACAGCATATTTTGCTGCAGCAAAAAGTCCCACCAGGGGATGCCGAGCAGGATATGAACCAGAAAGGTCAGCAGAGCCAGCACCGTTCCCACCAGCCACCAGGTTTTAATATCGTTATAACCCGCAGCAAAAATAATCGGCCCCGCCGCGCCGCCGTAGTGGGTGATGCAGCCGCCGTAGGAGTTAGAGAAGAGGATCGCCAGCGCAAACAGCAGCGGGGCGGTTCCGGTTATCAGCCCGATGGTGGCAAATACCGGCACCATCGCCGCCACATAGGCGCCGCCTGAGGCGAACAGGTAGCGCACGACGATACTTAAAAACAGGAGCAGCACGATGGTGCTGTTACCCGGGCCGAGGAAATCGAGGTGGGCAGACATAAAAGAGGCCAGCCACTGGAAAAAGCCCACTTTATTTAACGTGGCGCTCAGCCCGATAATGCCGCCGTACCAGATCAAGGTGTTCCAGCCACCCTTGTTTTGCAGCACCTCATTCCAGCTAATGATGTTAAATATCAGCGCGCTCACCATGGCGATCACCGCAACGGCGGACTCATTCAGCCCCAGATGACGGGAAAAAATCCAGCCCAGTAAGGCAGAGACAAAAACAATAACCAGCGCTTTCTCTTTACCGCTTATCCGCCCCAGCTCACGCAGCCCAGCCGTCGCGATATTGATATTGTCTATCTTCTTTAATTCCGGGCGCGCAATGATGTAGGTGATACAGGGGATCACCGCCAGCATCAGCAGACCCAGCGGCATCGCGGCCAGCGCCCAGCCGGCCCAGCTGATCTGGATATGGAAGATATCCGACATAAGCTGTAGCGCCAGGGCATTGCCGGCAAAGGCCGTTAAAAACATATAGCTGGTGGTCTTTGTCACCATATAGATGTTGATCATCAGGTAGCGTCCCGCTTTGCAGGGCGTCTCGTTGGGCGTGGACCCCAGCACCAGCGCGATGCTGTTGATAATGGGGAACACCACGCCGCCCGCGCGGGCCGTATTAGAGGGGGTGGCAGGCGAGAGCAGTAAATCCAGCAGCGCCGTGACATAGCCCAGCCGCAGGGTGGTGCTGCCAAACTTTAAAATAAACCAGTACGCCAGACGCTTTCCGAGTCCCGTTGTTACAAACGCGGCGCTCAGGGTAAAGGCGCTAAACACCAGCCATGTGGTGCCTGACGCATAGCCGCTCAGCACATCCAGCGAGCCGATCGGGGAGTCGTCAAATTCCGCCACGACAAAGCAGGATAGCGCCACGGCCGAAAGCATCACCACAGGCTCCGGATAAGGCTTGCTCACCAGCCCGACGATGGCGGCGAAGTAAATACCCGCCAGTATCCAGGCTTCTCTGGTTAATCCTTCAGGCGGTGGGATCGCCACAGATAACAGAACGATCGCAGCAAGAAGCAGTAACGTTATTCTTTTTGATTTCAATGTAGGTTACGCCAGTTATATTTTTTATCGGGTTGCTGGCAGAGGCCTCAGGAAAAGCCGGCCTCTGCGCTAAGGGTATTGCTCTATGCGGGAGAGCGGTTAAAGGCTCTGCCCGGCAAGGCGTACTGTAACCGCCTTATCCTCCGCCGTTAGCTGATATTCAGGTAAGCGATCGAAGTTCAGATAGCGATAGGTGTCATCACGCGTAGCGTTGATTCTCTCCATATGCCACAGATATTGCTCCACCGTCGGCATTTTACCGATAATGGCCGCCACGGCGCTGAGTTCAGCCGATGCCAGAAAGACGTTGGCGTCGGTGCCCAGGCGATGAGGAAAGTTGCGTGTAGAGGTTGAAACCACCCGACTCCGCTGCCGCACCCGCGCCTGATTGCCCATACACAGCGAGCAGCCGGCGGGTTCGATTCTGGCACCCGATCGAATAAAGGTATTGAAGTATCCCTCTCTGGCAAGCTGCTGCGCATCCATTTTCGTCGGGGGCGCGAGCCAGAGCCGGGTAGGGATCTCTCTGGAGTCGGCAATGATTTTGCCGACGGCGCGGAAATGGCCGATATTGGTCATGCAGGAGCCGATAAACACCTCATCTATCGGCCAGCGCGCCACCTCGGAGAGCAGCCGGGCATCGTCTGGATCGTTAGGGGCGCAGACAACAGGTTCGGTAATCTCCGTCAGGTCGATGTCAATCACCGCAGCATACTCGGCGTTTTTGTCGGCAGCCAGCAGCGACGGCTTAGCCAGCCAGGCCTCCATCTCGGCAATACGCCGCTCCAGCGTTGCGGGATCCTGATACCCCTGACGGATCATCCAGCGCAGCAGGGTCACGCTGGAGCGCAGATACTCCGCCACGTTCTCCTCTTCCAGCCGCAAGACACAGGCGGCGGCAGAGCGTTCGGCAGACGCGTCGGCCAGCTCGAAAGCCTGCTCTACTTTCAGCATGCTCAGCCCTTCGATCTCCAGGATGCGCCCCGAGAAAATATTGACCTTATTTTTTTTCTCCACCGTGAGTAAGCCCTGCCGGATGGCATAGAGCGGAATGGCATGAACCAGATCGCGCAGGGTGATCCCTTTTTGCATCTCGCCGGTAAAACGCACCAGCACCGACTCCGGCATATCCAGCGGCATAATGCCGGTCGCGGCGGCAAACGCCACCAGCCCGGAACCGCCGGGAAAAGAGATGCCGAGCGGGAAGCGCGTATGGGAATCTGCTCCGGTTCCTACCGTATCAGGAATCAGCATACGGTTAAGCCAGGAGTGGATAATGCCGTCGCCGGGCTTCAGCGCAACGCCGTTGCGGCAGCTGATAAAGTCAGCCAGCGTTTCATGCAGTACCACATCCACCGGCTTTGGATAGGCGGAGGTATGGCAAAACGACTGCATCACCAGATCGGCTGAAAAGCGCAGGCAGGCCAGATCGGTCAGCTCATCGCGCGTCATCCCGCCGGTGGTATCCTGCGAGCCGACCGTGGAGACTTTGGGTTCGCAATACTGCCCCGGACGAATGCCCTCCACGCCGCAGGCCCGGCCCACTATTTTCTGCGCCAGCGTAAAGCCAGCCGAGGAGGGCTGGGGCGCTTTAGGCTGCCGAAAGCGCGTGGACGGGGACAGCCGCATCGATTCCCGCGCTTTTGCCGTCAGGCTTCTGCCGACGATCAGGGGAATACGGCCCCCGGCGCGCACTTCATCCAGCAGCACCTCGGTTTTCAGCGCGAAGGTGGTGATAAGCCGCTGAGTCGCGCTTTCCCGCACTTCCCCCTGATAAGGGAAGAGGTCGATCTGCATCCCGGTTTCCAGCCCGGAGACATCCATCTCAATCGGCAGCGCCCCTGAATCCTCCAGGGTATTGAAAAAGATCGGCGCGATAGTACCGCCAAACACAAAGCCGCCGTTTCGCTTGTTGGGCACCGAGGGGATATCGTTGCCGATATGCCATAAAAGGGAGTTGGTCGCCGATTTGCGTGACGAGCCGGTGCCAACCACATCGCCCACGTAGACCAGCGGGTAGCCCGCCTTCTTTAGCCCATCGAGCTGTGCCAGCGGGCCGCGGCTGCCTGGCTCGTCGGGGGTCACCCCGTCGCGCGGATTGCTCAGCAGAGAGAGGGCATGAAGGGGAATATCGGGACGTGACCAGGCCTCTGGTGCCGGTGACAGATCGTCCGTTGTGGTTTCACCGGGGACTTTAAAAACGGTAAGCGTAATGCGTTCCGCTAAGGCGGGGCGGCGGGTAAACCATTCCGCCTCGGCCCATGATTCAATAACGCGCTGCGCCCAGGGATTTCTCTGCTTCGCTTTCTCTTCAACCAGGCTGAACTTATCGAAAATAAGCAGCGTGCTGCTTAACTGCGCCGCGGCACTCTCCGCCCAGCGCGGCTCATCGAGCAAATCAATCAGCGGCTGAATATTGTATCCCCCCTGCATGGCGCCCAGTAATTCTACTGCCTGCTGGGGCGGAATAATATCTGAGTGGTTGTCAGCCTGAATAAGCTGGTAAAGAAAGTCGGCTTTAATTTTTGCTGCCGGATCGACACCCGGCGGTACGCGTGCGGTTAACAGCGCAATAAGGCTATCCTTATTTTCATGCGCTCCGCTCGCCAGCAGGCGAATAACCTGTTTAGTTTGCTCGGGCGTTAAGGGGCGAGGGGGAATATTATTTAATGCGCGTTCCTGCACATGCTTATTATAAGCGTCTAACATAGGATCTCCGGGTCAGATAATATCAGGTAAGATGCGTTAGCTAATAAAAAGGGGTTGTTGATAGTGCCTCTTTGGGCTGGGTGAGCAGGCCGTCAGCAAACGCCGCCAGCTGCGCCAGGCCATAATCCCATTCGCCGAATCCAGCTTCGGTATTGATATGGCCCGCTTCGCCAATATCCAGCAGGCGAGCCTGCCAGCGCCCGGCCCAGAACCGCGCCCGCTCCAGCGGCATTAACGGATCGTTTTGACTGACCACCATCAGCGTGGGCGTGGGCAGCGTTTCGGGCAGCACCGCCTCCTCCAGCTCGAAAAACGATGGCTCCGCCGGGGCCACCATCAGGAGTCCGGCAACATTCAGCCGCTGCGTTTGCACCAGACGGCATGAGGCCAGCGCGCCGAAGCTGTGTCCGACCAGAATGGCGGGGCGCTGAGAGCAGTGCAGCTCGCGACGAATGGCGGAGACCCAGGCGTCAATATCGGCATCCTGCCAGTTGCGCTGGCTTATACGCCGCCAGTCAGGAAAGCGACGGCCCCAGCAGCTTTGCCAGTGGTGGACATCGCTGTCCCTCAGGCCCGGCACCAGAACAAAGGTGAATATCTCACTCAACTGTTGCAGACGTTGCGTGGTCATCCCTGTCTCCTTCCTTCCCTGCGCCTCAGGCCGGGTAATGGGCCAGCAGCCAGCCCACCGCCAGCAGATCCGCGCTGCCGCCGGGGCTGATATTTTTTCTGGTCAGGGCGCGGTCCATATTGCTCAGCGCAAGCGCGAGTTTTTCTCCCGACAGGCTGGGGCAGTTGAGCATGCGCCTGGAGTAGCGCTGCACATACCCCAGCCCCTTCAGACCGCTGCGCGACACCACGTTGGTGTCGGGATTAGTGGCCATCAGGGCGAGCAGCATCTTCAGCAGCGCCTCCTGCTGCGATAACCCCTGGCGCAGGGCGCTTTCCCACTGCGGCAGGCCGAACCGCCTGACGGTCGCGAAGCCGCTCTCCGCTTCACCCCGCGCGCCGCTCAGGCCAGAGGTGAGAAAAATCTGCTCGCCTTTGGTTTTGGCCACGGCGCGCGATCTTAACTCCCGCTCGACCAGGCCCGCGCAGATGGCGCTGGTTTCCCGGCAAAGGCGCTGTCGGGTCAGCCTCTGGGTGCCTTTAGCCAGACGGCCTGCGGCGGCACACAGCAGGCCGAGAGAAAAAATGGCGCCCTTATGCGTATTGATGCCGCCCGTCGCGTCAAACATCGCCTGTTCACACGCCAGGCCGACGGGGCGGATGGCCCACAGCGTCTGCGATGCGGGCAGCCCGGCGCTGGCCTCTCCCTGGGCATAAAAGTGGGCAAACCAGGGGGAAATGGCGCGAATGCTGGCCATAAACAAGCGAATATCCATATCCCGATGCGCGCCGTTACTGACGCAGTCAACCAGACCGGGCTTGGGCGTCAGCGTCACCTCGCGATACATCGCTTCTGCAGCCAGCCCGGCGATACGCTGCGCCGGCTCGGCCCGCTCAGGGCACAGGGCTAAAGTAGTCACAGGCTAACTCCTTAATCACCTGCGTCAGCGCCTGCGTGGAGTGACGGCGCATCCGGGAGCAGACGTGGGCGGGCTCGTTACAGATAAAGCAGCGGCGCATGGGCTGGTGGATGGCGCTGCGCTTGATCAGGCCCGCTGTCGGGCAAAAGACATCCATATCCCACAGGCGGCCCAGCGGGTGCGTATCCTCCAGGTGCGCGGTGACATGCTTGATCATCCATGCCGGTGCCGACAGCGACCAGAAGGCCTCCGGGCCTGTCGGCAGAAAGCGAATTTCATGCTGGAGAACCGGCCACTGGTGCTGTTGAAGCGACTGGTTAAGGGCTTTTTTCGCCTCCACCATAATCTGGCGGGCGAGTGGGGTATCTTTTATCTCGCCCGGCCAGACCAGCGTGGTGGAAATCAGCGGCTGTTTGAAACGCAGCAGCCACGCCTGCTGCAACCGGGCGCGCGCCTCTCTGGCGTGCAGAACCGCCTCAAGGGTCACGCCAGCGTCTGAAACGGTGGGGGTGTCGTCGCTCATTCTTTTACCTGCCTTACCACGTCAATCACGCTGCCGTCGCGATAGCGCACCACGCCCACGATGCGGTCAGTAAAGGCAATCGGCTTCGGCTCTCCCGAAATCAGCAGCGCTCTCTGGTAGAGCGCCTCGATATCCATCACCGGCAGCCCGGCGGCCATCAGCCGCTGTTTAATCTCCGGGCGGGCATCGTTAACGGCAATGCCGTGGTCGGTGACCAGCACATCCACGCTTTCGCCGGGGGTGACGCGGGTAGTGACCTGTCTGACCACGGTGGGAATGCGGCTGCGGATCAGGGGGGCGACCACAATGGTGAGATTCGCCGCCGCGGCAACATCGCAGTGCCCGCCCGAGGCGCCGCGCATCACGCCATCAGAGCCGGTCAGAACGTTAACGTTAAAGTCAGTATCAATCTCCAGCGCACTCAGAATAACGATATCCACGCGATCGCAGCAGGCGGCTTTAGCGGCCGGGTTGGCATAGACGCTGGTAGAGATTTCCACGTGATCGGGATTCTTCGCCAGCGAGTCGCCCGCGACGCTATCAAAGCTTTGGGTATCCAGCAGCTTGGTGATAAGGCCTTTTTCATGCAGATCGACAATACTGCCGGTGATGCCGCCCAGCGCGAAGCGGGCGACGATCTGGTGTTTGCGCATCCGCGACTCCAGAAAGCGCGTGCAGGCGGTGGAGGCGGCACCCGATCCGGTTTGCAGCGAAAAGCCATCCCGGAAATAGCCGGAATGCTCGATCACGTCGGCGGCGGCGCGCGCGATCATCAGCTCGCGCGGGTTGCTGGTTACGCGAGCGGCGCCCACGCTGATCTTTGCCGGGTCGCCAACGCTATCGACTTTAACGATGTAATCCACCTGATCCTGAACGATGCTGGCGGGCATACAGGGAAAGGGTTCGATGCTCTCCGTTAGCAGCACCACCTTGCGGGCATACCGGGCATCGACCATGGCGTAGCCCAGCGAACCGCAGCGGGAGGGGCCGCCGCTGCCGCTGGCATTGCCATATTCATCGCAGCAGGAGACGGCTAAAAAGGCGACGTCGATAGTGATTTCTCCCTCTTCGATCAGCTTCACCCTGCCGCCGTGCGAGTGGATCTGCACCGGCTCTTCCATCAGACCGTGGGAAATCGCCTCCGCTAACGCACCGCGCATCCCGGAGGTATAGATTCGGCTAATCACGCCATTTTTAATATGCTCAATCAGCGGGGTATTGCAGGCCATCAGCGAGCTGGACGCCAGCGTCAAGCCCTTTAGCCCTTTTTGCGCCAGCTTCTCCATTACCGCGTTGATAACCCGATCGCCTTCGCGGAAAGCGTGATGAAAAGAGACGGTCATGCCGTCGCGCAAATCACAGCGGGCTAATACCTCATCCAGCGAGTCCAAAAGCTTGCGCCCATATTTCTGCCGGGTATCGGCAAGATAGGGAGTATGGGTATTTGCGCCGCGAAAGCGTTCATATTGCTGGCGGGATCCGGCGAGGTTTTGCAGTGCTTCAGTTAAATCAGTCATGGTTAAATCCTGTTGCTCTGGAGGGGTCAGGGATTACTGGCGAATACCGGAGGCGTTTTTCCGTTCGATAACGACCCTGGCGTGGTTAATAATCGGCGCATCGATCATTTTGCCGTTCAGTGAAATCACCCCCAGTCCGTTTCGTTCCCCCTCTTCAGCGGCGGCGACAACGCGCTCGGCATAGTCCACCTCTTCCTGGGTTGGCGCGTAGGCGTTGTGCAGGAGCGCTATCTGGCGAGGATTAATCAGGGATTTACCGTTGAACCCCATACGCTTAATTAAATCCACCTCCTTTAAAAAGCCCGCCTCATCGTTAATGTCGGCATACACCACATCAAACGCATCAATCCCTGCCGCACGGGCCGCATGTAACACCGCGCAGCGCGCATAAAAGAGTTCGGTACCGTCTCCGCGTTCGGTTTGCATATCCATCACATAGTCAAACGCCGCCAGCGCAATCCCCATCAGGCGCGGCGACGAGCGGGCGATGGCGACCGCATTAATCACCCCCACGGCCGATTCGATCGCCGCCATTAATTTGGTTGATCCCACCTCACGACCGCAGCACTCCTCAATGCGGGTAATTTCGCGCTCAAGCTGGTCAATATCTTCCGGCGTATCGGTTTTCGGTAAGCGGATAACGTCAGCGCCAGCGCGAACCGCTGCCTCCAGATCGTCCAGGCCAAAAGGGGTATTTAGCGGGTTAATTCTCACCACGGTTTCGATATCCCGGTACATCGGGTGCTGAAGGGCATGAAAAACCAGCAGCCGCGCGCTGTCTTTCTCTTTCAGCGAAACGGCATCTTCCAGATCAAACATGATGGAGTCGGGTTTATATATAAAGGCGGTCGAGAGCATGGCGGCGCTTGAACCGGGTAAAAAAAGCATACTGCGACGTAATTTTTTCATTGTAGTTTTTCCCACATTATCTCTTTTCTGCCTGTTCCCCGCAGGATCGCCGTCTGCATTCTGGCGCGAATAACACAATCCAGCGCGCCTTTATCCTCAACAATAATTTGTCCCCGGGTCACGTTAAACGCGGCAAGGGTTTCCTTCACCACCGCGGTAATTTGTGCGCCAAACTGTTTATAAACTTCGCTGTTAATCGTTATATCCAGACCCTCTTCACAGGGGCTGACTTTAACAACCAGATCGCTTGATTCCAGCGTCCCGGCTATTGCCGCATTTAATATGTGCATAGTGCTTCCTGAATAATGATTTATTAGGCGCTTGCCAGTTCGGTATCGGTCTGTTTTGACCGACGTTCAGCTAACCATCTGTATAAGTAAGGGAGGGTCGTTGCCGGTACCCGGCGCTTAACCGCCTGCATCTCTTGCTGGTGCAGGTGTTTCCTCACCGCAGAGGCTGAGACAGGAAGATTATTTTCATCGGTCATCCTGGGGATTTCGGTTACGTTAATCGCGGCTGCCGGCATTAAGGTTTTATCTTCCAGCCAGTGGTGCATCGCGCAGTTATATTGCGCCGTGACCTTGCAGAAGGGCTCCGTGCCGACAAAGCGCTGATTAATATTTAACGCCGGGGCGATATAGCGGCGGAACATCATTAAATCGATTGCCGCATAAACCTCATCAATCCGCTGCTGCTCTTTAAGGAAATAACCGGGAAAGGTGCCGCGCGAGATAATATATTTCGAACCGGGATGGACCGTTATATTGGGCAGGTGCTGCGATCCCGCCTGCACCATCGCCAGACGATCGCGGAAGGAGAAGGTAGAGAGATCTTCCTCGACCACAAAAACGTGCAGCCAGTCGCACGCCTGTGCCGCCTGCTCAATCAGGTACTGGTGGCCCAGGGTAAAGGGATTGGCATTCATCACGATGCTGCCGATGCGCGGGGCCGCCACCAGATGATGACTGCGCAACTGGCGGCAGTAGCGGTGAATACCGACCGGGCTGTTTTCCATCAGAGTCGCGCGGTTATCAAGGGTTACCAGCGGATAAAAGCCGCATCCCTGAAAGGACTTCACGTTATCGGGATGCGTCAGAAGAAAAAGCTGATGCTCACCGTTTTGCATCGCCTGCAGCTCCGCTTCGTGAATAATCTTCAGACCCAAAGAGGTTCCACGCCAGGCATTCTCGACGGCAATACATTTTAAGGTGTTGCCTGCGAGACCGGCACAGGCGACCAGCTGGCGGTTATAGCGAGCAACAACAAACTGCTCAATATCTTTATCGATGCCTAACCCATTGCTTTGCAAGAAGCTGGCGATCTCTTCTTTTACTCTGCCGTTGCCAGTTTCGACGGTTTCGAATTCTGGTGCCTGCTCGGAATACATCAGCTCTCTCCTGAAAACATCGTTAAGGGGATCGAATTGTGGGTGGCCCTGAGCGCACTACGAGGCCAGCAAATCCTGCTGCGGCTCCGCTTCCACGATGGTATTTGTCAGATGCCCGATATTTTCAATCACCACCTCAATCTGGTCGCCCTGATGCATAAAGAGAGGGGGAGTGCGTTTTTTGCCGACGCCGCCGGGGGAGCCGGTAATAATCACATCGCCTGCGCTAAGGGTGGTGAAGGTACTGATATAGCTAATCAGCTCGTCCACTTTATGGATCATGCTGGCGGTAGAATCGTTCTGTACCAGACGGCCATTCAGGAAGGTCTGAATGGTTAGCATATGCGGGTCCGGGATCTCATCAACGGTGGTCATATAAGGGCCGAATGCCCCGGTGCGCCGCCAGTTTTTCCCGGCGGTAAACCAGGCGTGCTGCCAGTCGCGCACGGAGCCATCCATATAGCAGCTGTAGCCGGCAACGTGGCTCAGCGCCTTATCAACCGCAATAGCGGTTCCCGGCTGACCAATAATCACGGCCAGCTCGCCTTCATAATCAAACTCGTTGGATAACGCCGGTTTTAATACTGCAGTCTGGTGGCCGGTTTGCGAGTCAGGGAAACGGACAAACAGGGTCGGCGCGCTGCTGGTTTCAGCGAACTCTTTGCGCTTATCGGCATAATTCATTCCCACGCAAAATATCTTTCCCGGATTTTCTATCACCGGTAAAAAGGTAATTTCCTCCGGGAGGATATCTGCCGGGAAATCGACATACTGCCTGGCAATATCCAGCCCATTCCACTGAAGCAAATCTTTTAGCGTAGGGTACTGGTGGCCAATTTTATCGCCGAGATCAATAATGCCCCGCTCGGTAAAAATACCGTAGCTTTTATGTCCACGATGGCTATAGCTGGCTAATTTCATAGTGAAACCTGCTTATTTATATCAAGGTCGCTGGTGGCTCACGCCCGACTGCGCGGCGTGAGCACGTGATAACATATTTCGCTATTTCACCGACTCTGCCGGAACGGGCAGCGACTGATTTTCGCTGGCGGATAGATAGCTGGCGACAACGACCCCCACGGCGAGCAAAACAATAATGAAGCCCGTCATGCCCTGCCAGCCGGTAAGATGGAAGACAAAACCGTTAACGAAGCCGATAACCGATCCACCCATGTAGTAGAAGAAGAGATAGAGGGCGACGGCCTGACCACGCGCATGGGTGGCGTTTTTACTTACCCAGCTCAGACCGATAGAGTGGCAGCCAAAGAAACAGCCGGTAAAAATGACGGCGCCGACAATAAAGACCACCACATTAGAGGCCAGCGTCAGCAACATACCTGTCGCCATCAGCAGGAACAGTATGCGCAGCACATTCATGCTGCCATATTTCGCCGATAAACGGCCCGCCTGAGGTGCGGTAAAGAAACTCAACGCAAAGCTAATAGAGATCAGACCGGCATTGGCGGGAGAGATATTGAACGGCTCGGCTTTGAGGAAAAAGGCTAAATAGTTATAGAGCGAGGTGAATACGCCAAAGATGATAAAGCTGATAACAAAGGCCAGCGCCAGTTTGCGGTTTTTGAAATGATCGGCCGCGCCTTTTACCACGCGCAGGACATTCAGGGTTGTTGTGGGGGTAAAGTTTTTCGAGGCGGGCAGTAAAAACTTCACCAGCACCGCCACCGCAATCAGGCTGACGGCAAATCCATAGAAGATGGTGTTGATAGAGGTATACTCAATCAGCTGGCTGGCAATCACGCGTCCTGACATGCCGCCCATGGAGTTACCAAAGACAAAGTAGCCGGTAACCACACCAGCCACCACCGGGGCGACCTCTTCGCTGATATAGGCCGTGGCCGCTGCGGCAATCCCGCTGAGCGCCAGCCCGATAACGGCACGCAGCACCACCAGCATCGCCCATGACTGCACCAGCGGGCAGAGCAGCGTCAGCGCGCCCCCCAGCAGCAGGGAAACAATGATCAGTTTTTTCCTGCCGTAGTGATCGGACAGGGTGCCGGTAAACAGCAGCCCGATAGCCAGCAGCGCGGTTTCAGCTGAAAGAATAATACTGACCTGACTGACCGGCACATCATATTCCACCGCCAGAATCGGCAGCAGCGGTTGAATAAAGAAAAGCGACGCTAATTCGGCCAGACCAGATAAAGCCAGCGCCAGGATAACGCGAATATAGTGGCTGGCTTTAACCTGATCCGCGCCTTGCTCATTATGCTGCAGTGTATTTATAGCCATGATGACCTCTATCTTATTTTGGGTACAAAGGTGGCTAGCCTGTAAGGGCTAAAAGTTAGTTGTTATTAGCAGGCTTTTAATTGTTATATGGCTTCAGACAGAACATATTCCGGCACGCAGACGTCGCCTTCAAACAGCTTGCGTGAGGTACGAATGACCGCCGCGCGCGTTTTTTCAATCTCATCGCCCTGTTTTAACAAAGAGACAGATATTTTTCCGCCGGGATGTTCAATATGCGTCAGAGCGTTATTACGCGCCCCAGGCTGGGGGGCGACAATTTTATTTGCCACCGAGCCTTCAATAAGGGTTGCGGTGGCAATGCCAATTGAACCGGTAATAGCCAGCGATTTATGGCAGTTGTGCGGCATAAAATAGCGCGCCCGGATGGTGCCCCCTGCGGCTGGCTTACTCAGCAGCACCGGCTTGGGAATCACCTTGCCCGAAACATCGCCGAGGCCCATCGCCGCTCCCGCCTGACGGCGAATCGTTTCCAGCCGCGCCATAAAGGGCCGATCGCCATCCAGCTCAGCGGGTGTTTCGCCACCGCTTTTTCCCAGCGACGCGGCGTCAATCAGCACCATCGGCATCGCCATATCGATGCAGGTTACCGCCATCCCCTCAATCACATCGCTGGCGTGGCCGGTTGGCAGCAGCTTGCCGGTCTTACAGCCCGCCGAGTTAAGGAAGGTGAGTCCCACAGGCGCTGCCGTTCCCGGTACGCCATCAATATGGGTGTCGCCCTCATAGCTGACATCGCCCTGCGGGGTTTGTATTTCTGCATCCACCAGCGTGCCGGTATTGAGATTGCGAATGCGCACCGTTGTCACCGGGTGCTGGGCGTTAACCAGCCCCTTTTCAATAGCAAAAGGGCCAACGGCGCTCAGCATATTGCCGCAGTTGGGCGTGGTATCCACCCGGCGCTCATTCACCATCACCTGCACAAACAGGTAGTCGACATCCGCGTCGGGACTCTCTGAAGGACTGACGATAGCGACTTTGCTGGTCTGGGGCGCGCCGCCGCCAATTCCGTCAATTTCCAGTTCATGGCCCGCGCCCATCAGAGCCAGCAGCACCGCATCGCGTTCCGCAATATCGGCAGGTAAATCGCTGGCCAGAATAACCGGGCCTTTAGAGGTACCGCCGCGCATGAGTACACAAGGGATTTTCAACATTTTGTTTTCTCATTTGAGCCTTTGATAAAAAACCAAATGAGCATTCCATAGTTAATTAGCGCGCGCTAATGCCAAAAAAAGGATGATTAATACGCTTTGCGTATCAATAGCGGGGGCGCTAGTGTAATGACCTTAACGCGAATAAGGGCAGGGAGAACGTATGCAGCATGAATTACAGGGTGTGCAGGCTTTTGTAAAGGTTGCGGAAATAGGGTGTTTTACACGGGCGTCACACTTTCTTCATATTTCACAGCCGGCGTTAACGCGCAGAATAAAAAAACTCGAAGAAAGTCTGGGGGCGCTTTTATTTGAGCGCTCAACCCGTAATATAAAACTGACGTCAGTGGGCAGAGAGTTCTTACCCAAGGCGAAGAATTTAATTGATCTCTATGAGATTTCTATTCTGAGCATTAAAGAGATGGCAACGCACCAGAGTGGGGTAATCGCCTTATCCTGCTTACCGACCGCAGCCTCCTACTTTCTGCCTGCGGTGATCGGAGATTATAACAATCACTATCCCAATATCCGCATTCGCATTCTGGAGCACAGCGCCAGCGACTGCCTGGAAGCGGTATTAAATGGCGATGCAGAATTTGGCATAAATATGATAAACATCACACATCCCAATATCGACTTTACCCCGCTGGTCAACGAACCCTTTGTGCTGGCGTGTCGGCGCGATCACGAGCTAGCGCAAAAACCGCTGGTGCAGTGGGAGGATTTGAACCGTTTAAAGCTGATTGGCGTCAGGCGCTCAAGCGGAAACCGGGCGTTGATCGATCAGGCGCTGGAGAGCGCTGGCGTCAGGCCCAACTGGTTTTACGAGGTCAGGCACCTGTCGACGTCGCTGGGTATGGTAGAGGCGGGGCTGGGCGTGGCGGTGGTGCCCAGCCTGGCGATGCCGACCAATGAAGATCACGTCCTGGTCAGCCGTCCGCTGGTTGAGCCTGTGGTGCGGCGAACGCTAGGGCTGGTACAGCGCAGGGAGAGTGCCTTAAGCCCGGCGGCGGAGAAGTTTAAAGAGATGCTGCTGCAGCTCTGGTCGCAGGATGCCGCCAGCCCGTGGATTAATAAATTCACCAGCCAGAGCGGTAGCTCCTGCCCGCAGGATGCCCGCTAGCGTAGACTCTTCCGGTCAGGCAATGCACAAGCGGGCCGAAGCGGTATGGGCAACGGTGGCAGATAAGGCTATGCTTTCAGGCTGCCTGCATGAGCCGTTTCCCGTGCACCATTCCTGGCCTGGCGATAGTGACTAAACCTATGCGATCACGCGTTTATCGAGGTGCTCTTCTCTCTGTTACGGCGCTGCTGCTGACCGGCTGCGCGCGCTCCGATGCCCTCTGGCTGGTGACGCAGGATCTTTGTCAGCCAAACTATCACTACCGGCGCGACCCGGCGCCCTGCCAGCAAATTTATCAGCCGCCGGGCAGCGGGCAGGGCTTTAGCGTTCTCCAGAATCCGCGCTACCAATACCATTTTATTCTCGTGCCTACTCAGGCGATGGCCGGGATTGAGAGCATTGCGCTATCGCGGCCGGGCCGCACCGACTACTTCGGCTACGCCTGGCTGATGCGCTATCGCCTGATGGCGGCTTATGGCGCTGACGTTCCCGAGGACAAGCTGGGAATGGCGATTAACTCCGCCTGGGGACGCAGCCAGAATCAGCTGCATATCCATCTGACCTGTCTGCGCGAAGATGTGCGTCGCCAGCTGCAGGCCGAGCGGCCGTACATTAATGAGCAGTGGCGCCCCTTGCCCGATCGCTTGCTGAACCATACTTACTATGCGCGTCGCGTGATGCAGCCAGCGGCGATGGGGATCTATCCCATCGCCTCGGTGGCGCGTTATTTTCACCTGTCGCCGCCGCAGCTGGCGGAGTATGGCGTGGCGCTGATACCCACGACCTTTTCGGGGGAGAAAGGATTTATCCTGCTCACCACGCGGCGCGGCTGGGATAAGGGAAACCGGGCGTCGGTAGAGTCGCTGCTGGATAAAGGCTGTGCCATTCTTGGGCAGCCTGAGAAGGCAGAAGAAGGGTAGCGGGCTGCCAGAACCCGCTCTTTGTCGTCCGACTACGGAACTGACAGGCTGTACAGATTGTCTTTATCCTGATCTACTTTTAACAAAATCAATCAACGTGGAAAACACTATGCGCAGGACTCAGAACGCACTCTTTTTAGCGGGATTACTTTTTGGCTCGCTGAACCTCGTTCCCGCTGCACAGGCGGAAGGCGACGCCGCCGATACCGTTCCGCCACCGCCGCAGGTTCAGCAGCAGGCGCCAGCCGATACGCAGCCGCAGGGCGACGCCACCGACAGCAGCGGCCAGCCGCCGCTGGGACCCAACGCCGAAGAGCCGGAAGCGGGCAGCACGCCGTCTCCCGCGCCGGACGCGAACGCCGGCAGCCCGCAGGCGCAGTCGAACTACGATATCAACCGCATCATCATCGACTACAAAGATTACAAAATCGGCGACAGCGTGCCGCAGCAGTATCTCGACAAATCCTACACCATCGTCGAGTGGCAGAAGCGCAACCTGCCTGCGCCGGAAACCGGCAGCCACTGGACCTATATCGGCGGCAACTACCTGCTGATCACCAACGACGTCGGCAAAATCCTCAAGGCGGAATCGGGCGATATCTACTATCGCGGCTAAGCGCTTAATCTGTACCTGTGCAGGTGAGATGGCTTCGGGCCATCTCACCCGCTTGTAGATAGTCAGGGCAGGATAAAGCCGGTCATGCGACCGGCTTTTTTTATGCGAAACGTTCCGGGCGGAAGCTCGCCAGCATCGGCTGCTTCTCGCCGGTCACAATCTCTTCCGCCAGCAGCTCGCCGGCAATCAGCGCCAGGGTGGCACCGGAGTGGGTAAAGGCGACAAAGCAGCCCGGCACGCTCTCCAGCTCGCCCAGAACCGGCTCGCCATCGCCGGGGATCGGTTTTAACCCCAGCTTCCAGCTGGCGGCGCGCAGCGGTTCACCTTTAATCAGCTTGCTCGCCTCTGCGGTAAGCTGGTCAACAACCTGCTCGTCAATGGCGTAGCTGCCATCGGCCTGTAAGCGGATATCTTCTTCATACCAGTCGTGATCCAGCGCGAAGGTGTTGCCCGGATTGGGGCGCACCGCCGCGCGCGGCGTGTTCAGCACCGCCTTCAGCCCGTGCGCGCCTGGCGCGGTGATCACCAGCATCGAAACGGGCGAGCCGTTGGGGATGGTGACGCCGAGCGGCGCTACCACGTCGGGCGTCGCCGGGCCGCAGGCGACCAGCACCGCGTCGGCACGCAGGCTATCGCCGCTCGCCAGCCTGACGCCGCTGGCGCGCTTGCCGTCGCGCAGCACCTCGCATTTTCCGGCATGCTCGACGATCTCGCCGCCCAGCGCGCGCAGCTGCTGTGCCAGATGCGCCACCAGATGCGGCAAACTGACCCACCCCTCGCCGGGGTTGAAGATCGCCTCCTGCGCCAGCGCCGCGCTCTCGACCTGCGCGTCGGCCTGCGCCAGGCTGTCGCGCGTTACCAGCTTCGAGTCGTAGCCGAGCGCCTTCTCATAGGCATGACGCGCGCGCGTACCGCTCAGGTTATCCGCCTCCCAGAACAGGCCGCCGTCGAAGCGCAGCCAGTCGCGCGTCGGATCGGCGGCAAACAGCGTGCGGTAGCGGTCGATGCCCGCCATGCGTAGCGCATGATAGGGGGCAGAGCGCTCGCCCGCCGAGTTAAGCCAGGAGAGCGAGCGGCCAGAGGCGCCGGAGCAGAGTTCCGCCTCGGTCACCAGCGTAACCGCCGCGCCGCGTTTCGCCAGATGCAGCGCGCTGGAGACGCCCAGCGCGCCGCCGCCCAGTACCACTACGCGACGGAGATGTTCTAATGCCATGATTCGGTTCCTTGTTCAGTTCAGAAATAGAAGGATTTACAGCACTTCCGACAGAAAACGTTGCAGGCGCGGCGACTGCGGCGCGTCGAACAGCGCGGCGGGCGGGCCCGCCTCGACAATCTCGCCTTCGTCCATAAACACCACCTGATCGGCCACCTTGCGCGCGAATCCCATTTCATGGGTCACCACCACCATGGTCATGCCGCGCCGACAGAGATCGGCCATCAGCGTCAGCACCCCTTTTACCAGCTCGGGATCGAGCGCCGAGGTCGCCTCGTCAAACAGCATCACCTCGGGATCCATCGCCAGCGCGCGGGCGATCGCCACGCGCTGCTGCTGGCCGCCGGAGAGATCGCGCGGGCGATGATCGGCGCGCTGGCCGAGGCCCACCTCCTCAAGCCGCTGGCGCGCAATCGCCATCGCCTGCGCCTTCGGCAGGCCTTTCACCTTCCACGGGGCGAGCGCCACGTTCTCCAGCGCGGTGTGATCGGGAAAGAGGTTGAAGTGCTGGAACACCATGCCGATGCGCAGCCGCAGGGCGTCGGGCTTGTCCTGCAGCACCGAGCGTCCCGCCAGCAGCACATCGCCCGATTTAGGCTCATGCAGACGGTTGATGCCGCGCAGCAGCGTCGATTTACCGGAGCCGGACGGCCCGATAATGCAGGTGGTGCTGCCGGGCGCGATGCGCAGCGACACGCCGCGCAGCACGTCAATCGGCCCATAGGAGAGCGAGAGATCGCGCAGCTCCAGGCTTGAACCTTTCCAGCTCGCCGCAGCGGGCGGCTCGCTCAGTTTCATTGCAACGCTCATGATTGCCCCCGATTGCTGGTTAAGGGTTGTGCGGTCAGCGCGCCTTCGTGGCGCTTTCGCACCTCTTCCACCTCTTTCAGGCCGCTTTGCGGCGCGGTGAGCCGCCGGCGGCCGGTGCGGTAGCGCACGTCGATAACGTTTACCGCGTGGGTCAGCGGCACGGTGATCATCAGGTAGAACAGGCCAGCCAGCATCAGCGGCGACAGGTTGCCGGTCAGCACCGCTGCGTCCTGACCGACGCGAAACAGCTCGCGCTGGCCGGTCATCAGGCCAAGCAGGTAGACCAGCGAAGAGTCTTTGATGATGGCGATAAACTGGTTAACGATAGCGGGCAGCACGCGGCGGATACCCTGCGGGATCACCACCTGGCGCATGGCGCGGCCGTAGCTCATGCCGAGCGCGCGGCACGCCTCCATCTGCCCACGCTCTACGCTCTGAATGCCCGCGCGGAAAATCTCGCCCATATAGGCGCTGGCGATCAGGCTAAGGGCGAAGATGCCGAGCGGGTAGGGCGTCGGACCGAACAGCTGGTAGCTGAAGCGCGCCAGGCCCTGACCAATCAGCAGGATGGTCAGAATCGACGGCAGGCCGCGAAACAGGTCGGTATAGAGCCGCGCGGGCAGCCGCAGCCAGCGCGACGGCGAAATGCCCATCAGCGCCAGCAGCAGGCCGAACAGCGTGCCGAGCAGCGTAGAGGCGATCGAGATGATCAGGGTATTGACCAGCCCGGTCGCCAGCAGCTGCGGCAGTACTTCCTTCATTGAGTCGAAGTCAAAGAAGGTGCGGGAAAGCATTGTCAGAAGATCCATCGCCGTACTCCATCAGTACGCGTGACGGGCGAACCCGTCACCGGTAAAAAGCCGAACGCGCAGCGTTCACATATTACTGGCCGCCAGGCAGGTACTCTTTGGGCATCGGCGAGCCGGGAAACCACTTCTGATAAAGCTGTTTCCAGGTGCCGTCCTGCATGGCGGCCTTGATGGCGTTGTCGAGCGCGGCCTTGAACGCCGGTTTGTTTTTGGCGATGGCGACGCCCGCCGGGGCATCGAATGACGGAATATCGGCGGCGGAGACCAGCTTGAAGCGCGCGGCGTAGCTTTTCGCCGCCTCATAGTCGAGGAAAACCGCATCCAGCGTGCCATTGTTCAGCGCCGAGACGGCGGCGTTATTGTCGGGGAAGCGCACCACGTCGCTCTGGGTGAAGTGCTCCACCGCGTAGCTCTCCTGCAGCGTGCCCTGAATCACCCCAAGACGGCGTTTCGCCAGCGTCTCGACGTTCTTCACGCCGCTGTCGCTGCGCGTCAGCACCGTCAGGTAGCCCGCCAGATAGCCGGTGGAGAAATCCACCGTTTTTTCGCGCGCCGGGGTAATACCGATGGCGGCAACGGCGGCGTCAAACTGACCGTTGGCGACGGCGGGCAGGATCGCGGAGAAGTCCTGCCCGACGAAATCCACCTGCTCGATGCCCATGCGGTGCGCCACGTTTTTAAAGAACTCCACGTCGAAGCCGGTGAACTGGCCGCTGGCGTCGGTGAAGGTATAGGGTTTGGAGTCACCCACGCTGGCGACGCGCAGGTGACCCGGCTCCAGCAGCCCCCAGGGGTTGTCATTGCTGGCCGCCAGCGTGCTGAAAGAGAAAGAACAGAGTGCGATTGCTGCGCCACAGAGGGCGCTCAGGTGAATTGGCGATTTCATAGCTCATCCGTTTTTGCAGGTTAAACATCAGAGACAGCTGAGCCGGTAATAGTTGGTATATGAGACCGGTCTCAACGCAAATGACGACAAGAGGACAGTTGTTGTGAGACCGGTCTCAAGGCGTTAGAATGAGTTTAAGCACAGCATTTTTTCGCCGTCAATCTTCCTGTCATCAACCTGTGATTCGAATTAATTATGACCAATCAGAAAGCACGCATTAAAGCGCCCACCGTCGCCGACGTCGCCCGGGCGGCCAGCGTATCGAAAGCGCAGGCGGCAAGGGCGCTCGGCGGCTACGGCGCCGTCAGCGAAGAGGTCCAGACCCGAGTCAACCAGGCCGCGGCAGCGCTGGGCTATCGGCCCAACGAGGTGGCGCGCACCATGAATACCGGCCGATCCAACACCATCGGCGTGATCGTCGGCGATATCGAGAACCCGCACTTCGGGCTGGCGCTGCGCGGCATGGCCGACGTGGCGCGCCAGGCGGGCTTTCACCTGCTGCTGGGCAACAGCGATGAAAAGCTGCAGGCGGAGCAGGATGCGGTACGCGTGATGCTGGAGAAGCGGGTCGACGGCATCATCGTCGCGCCCAGCCACTCGGCGCGCGACAAAAATGATCATCTGCTGCAGGTGCTGGAGGAGGGACGCGCGCTCAGGCTGTTCGATCGTGCGGTTATCGATCTTAACGTGGAGGCGATCTGCTGCGATTTCACCGCCGTGGCGCGCGAGGCGACGCAGCGGCTGCTGGCGGCCGGGCATGAGCGCATCGCCTATATCACCAGCATGGAGCTGGAGGATGCCTACCGCGACGCCTCGGACTTTGGCCTGACGCCGGTGGCGCAGCGTGTGGGCGGCATGATGGAGGCTTTTGCCGCGGCCGGTCGGACCTGCGATACCTCGCTGATCCAGGCCAACGCCGGCAGCGATGCGCAGATCGCGCGTATCGTCGAATCGCTGTGGCAGCGCAGCGCGCCGCCGACCGCGCTGATCGCGTCGGACAGTCTGGTCGCCATGTCGCTGCTGCGCGCCGTGGCGCAGCGCGGGCTGCGCATTCCGCAGGATCTCTCCTTCATCATGTATGACAACTTTCCCTGGAGCGAAATTGTTGCGCCGCCGCTGACGGTGGTGGCGCAGCCGGTTTATGAGATGGGCCGCGAGGCGGCGCGCCGCCTGATCGCCGACATTCGCGGCGAACGCATCGGCCCGCTGCCCGCGTTCGGCGCCGAGCTTATCCTGCGGCAGTCCATCGCCGCGCCCGCTCAGTAGCTGGCGCGCGGCGCGCCTGTGGCCTGCTGGCGAAACAGCGCCAGCCGCTGATCCAGCGCGTCGGTATAGAGCATGGTGTCAACGCCGATGGCGATAAAGTTCGCGCCCCAGCTTATCGCCCGCTGCGCCATATCCTGATCGACCGCCAGGAAACCGGCGGCTTTACCCGCCTTGCGGATGCGGCGAATGCTTTGCTCAATCACCTGCTGTACCTCGGGATGGGCGGCGTTGTCGGGATAGCCCAGCGAGGCGGAGAGGTCTGCCGGGCCGATAAAGATACCGTCGACGCCCTCCACCTCCAGCAGCGCGTCGAGATTATCAATTGCGGTTTTGCTCTCCGCCTGGATCAGCAGGCAAAGCTCCTCATCGGCGCGCGCCATATAGTTTTCTACTCGTCCCCAGCGCGCCGCCCGCGCCACGGCAGCCCCGACGCCGCGCGTGCCGACGGGCGGATAGCGCGTCGCCGCCACCAGCGCCCGCGCCTGCTCAGCGCTATCGATCATCGGCACCAGCAGCGTACGTGCGCCGATATCAAGAACCTGTTTAATTAACGCCTGCTGAAATTCCACCGGCCGGATGACCGGCTGGCTGCGGTAGGGCGCAATCGCCTGTAGCTGGTGATAGAGATCCTGCACCGTATTTGGCGCATGCTCGCCGTCGACCAGCAGCCAGTCATAGCCGCTGGTGGCGGCGATCTCAGCCAGATAGGAGGAGGTGCTGCTTAGCCAGAGGCCGAGCTGGGTTTCGCCGCGTGCCAGACCGGCTTTAAACGGGTTAGGTAAGGGATCCTGCATGGTGCCTCCAGAGTTAATGTTTAGCTGGCGATGCCAGCGCAGTGCGAGAGTCAGGGGTCAGGCCGAAAATCATCAGCGCGCCTGCGGCGGCGATAGCGGCAAGCACCAGCAGCCCGGCGCTGCCGCTGTTAAACAGCGATTCGGCGTTGACGCGGATCAACGGCGCCAGAAAGCCGCCCACCGCGCCGAACAGATTGACGAAACCAATACCGGCCGCCAGTGCGCTGCCGGAAAGCAGCTGCGTCGGCATAGTCCAGAACACCGGCTGCACGGCGATAAAGCCGATGGCCGCCACGCTCAGCGCCACGATCGCCAGCACCGGCGACACCAGGCCCGAGATGCCGATACCCGCGGCGGCGGCCAGCAGCGTTACCGCGGCGATCGGGCGACGTTCACCGCTGCGATCGGCATAGCGGGGGATCAGCCAGGTGCCGAACAGCGCGGCGATCCAGGGAATAGCGGCCACCAGCGACGCGACAAAGCCGACTTTGGTGCCCAGCAGCGCAGCGACCTGCGAGGGTAAAAAGAAGATCAGGCCATAGACCGCAATCTGGATGGTCATGTAGATCAGCGCCAGATGCCAGACGCGTCCCTGGCGCAGCGCATCGCGCAGCCGCGAGGTGGGCTTTTGCTGCTCCTCGCTCGCCAGCTGCTGCTGAAGCGCCGCTTTCTCCTCGCCGCTGAGAAAACGCGCCTGCGCCGGGCTGTTATCGAGCCAGGCAAAGGTAAACAGCCCGGCGGCCACCGCCATCAGCCCCTCAATCATAAACATCCAGAACCAGCCCGGATGGCCGAGAAAGCCGTGCATCTCCAGCAGGGCGCCAGAAAGCGGCGAGCCAAAGGTCAGCGCTAGCGGCGCGCCCATATAGAACAGCCCCATCACGCTGGCGCGCTGCTGCTGCGGAAACCACTGGGAGGTGAGGTAGATCATGCCGGGGAAAAAGCCCGCCTCCGCCGCGCCGAGCAGCGTGCGCACCAGCAAGAATTTCGCCTCGCTATCGGCAAAGGCCATCGCCGCGGAAAGGAACCCCCACAGCAGCGTTGTGCCGCCGATCCAGCTGCGTGCGCCGAAGCGGCGCATCAGCAGATTGGCGGGCACGCCGAACAGGGCATAGACCACAAAGAAGATGCCCGCCCCCAGCGCGTACGCCTCGTTGCTCAGGCCGGTATCCAGCTGGTAGGCCTGTTTTGCGAAGCCAATATTGGCGCGGTCGAGAAACGCCAGCACGTAGAGCATCAGCATAAAGGGGATCAGGCGGGCGCGGTTTTTGCGCACCGCCTGCTGTACAAGACTGTTCATCTTATCGATCCTCCCGACAGGGGCAGCGCGCGGCCTGCATTATTAGTGGGTATAGGGGCGTTTCAGGCCGTCGCGATTGAGTTCGACGCCGAAACCGGGTTTGTCGAGCACCGACTTGTGCAGGCGGCCGCGCGTCGGCACCGGCTCGTCGATCAGCAGCGGATCGAACTGCGGGCGCAGCGTGCTGCAGTCCGGGCTGGTCATCAGAAACTCGCTGAACGGACTATTGGTAAAAGTGATGACCGCGTGGTGCGAGTAGACCGACGAGCCGTGCGGCACCACCAGCTGGCCGCGCGATTTCGCCAGCGCGGCGATCTCGACCAGCGTGGTCAGCCCGCCGCACCAGCCGACGTCGGGCTGCAGGATATCGATGCCGGTATCCGCCAGGGTGCGGAACGAGCTGAGCGTGCCGTGATGTTCCCCGCTGGCGATCAGCATGCCCGGCGGCGCCTGGCGTTTCAGCTGCCGATAGCCTTCGTACTGCTGCGGCGGCAAACACTCTTCCAGCCACTTAAGGTTGTAGGGGGCGCAGGCGTGCGCCAGTCTGGTGGCAAAGTTAACGTCCTGGCTCATCCAGCAGTCGAGCATCAGCCAGAAGTCGGGGCCGCAGGCTTCGCGATAGTGGGCGATACGCGCCACCTCTTTGCGGATGCCCGCGTCGCCGTCGTGCGGCCCCCACTGCACCGCCAGCTTGCCGCCGATAAAGCCCATCTCCTGCGCCAGATCGGGCCGCGCGCCGGTGGCGTAGAACTGCAGCTCGTCGCGCACTGCGCCGCCCAGCAGCTGATAGACCGGCAGTTGCGTCACCTTGCCGAAGAGATCCCACAGCGCCAGGTCGACGCAGGAAAGGGTATTCATCACTATGCCGCCGGAGCCGGCGTAGAACATCGTCGCGTTCATCATCTGATCGTGAATCAGCCTGATATCGCTAACGCAGCGCCCCTCAATAAAGCGGTTCAGATGTTTTTCCACGATAAAGCAGCCCATCTCACCGCCGGTAGAGATAGCGAAGCCGGTCTGGCCATTATCAGCCTCGATTTCCACTACCAGCGTGCCCAGCACGTTAATGCCGAACGACTGGCGCGACTGCTCATAGGCCGGGTATTTGCTCATTGGCGTGGCGATATGATCGTCGATCCAGTGGCCGCCCGCCTGGTCGTGATAGTCAGCGCCCGCCGCGGCTTTCTCTGCGGTGGCACCGCCGGTAAACCAGGCGCGGACGGTTTTGATTTTTGGCAAGCTCATAGCATTCTCCTGATTAAGAAGCGAAAGATTCCGCCGGGCTGCGCCAGCCCAGGGCGTAAGAGATATCGCGTGCGCAGGCCAGCGCCCGGCCAGCCAGATAGTCGCGGTTGTCGTCGTCGATCTGCAGCCGCGTGCCGACCAGCGAAATAGCGGCAACTAACTGGCGACGGGCGTCGAAGATCGGCGCGGCGACGCAGCGTACGTCGGGATAATCCTCCCCGTTATCGAAGCTCCAGCCCTGGCGCCGGATGCGCGCCAGTTCGGTGAGCAGCGCCTCTGCGCTGCGAATGGAGGTTGGCGTAACGGCGACAAAGCGCAGCTGGCTAATGATCTGCGCCTGCTCCTCAGCGGGCTGCCAGGCGAGCAGGCATTTACCGATACCGGAGCGGTGCAGCGACAGGCTTTTGCCCTCATGGGATCGCACGCTGATGGTGGCGGGAGACTCCAGCTTCAGGATGTAGCAGGCGTGCCCGCCGTCGATAATGCCGAGATGACAAAGCAGGTTGCTCTCCTGCATCAGCCGCGTCAGGCGCGGACGGGCGATCTCGCGGAGATCCATCTTCTCCAGCGCATGCCCGGCAAACTCCACCAGCCGTGTCCACAGGCGGTAGCGATCGTGGCGATCCACCGTGATAAGGCGCTGCTTCTTTAGCTCGGCCAGCAGCAGATAGGCGCTGCTCTTTGGCAGCGACAGGCCGTCGATAATCTCGGCCGCGCTGCATGGGCCATGCTGAGCGATAAAATTGAGGATGGCGATGCCGCGGGTAAGTGCGGGTACAGGGGTTATTTCCAGCATGCTGGACTCCAGTCTGATTATCTGGAGGCAGTGTTGGTAAATCAGCGAGCGGGAAACGTGAGCCGCTTCAAAGAAGCCAGGTCAGGAGAGCGTGGTTGCGCGCGCGACGCGCAGAGTGTGAGATGCGCCGCGCTGGCAGTACAGCGGGCTGGACTCAGCGCGCCAGCAGGCGACGGATCTGCCGCACGCCCGCTTTAAGCTGGGTGCCGCTGGTGTTGCCGTAGCCCAGCACCAGCCCGCGCAGCGGCGTCTCCTCCCCGCAGTAGCTGGAGAGCGCGGCGGGCGCGTAGCCCGCCTGCCACAGCTGCGCCGCCAGCGACGCGTCGTCGATCTCATCCGCCAGCCGCAGCACCAGATGCATGCCGCACTCGCCGCCCAGCAGCGGGACCCGCTCACCCAGCGTCTCCTGCAGCGCCTGCCGCAGCGTCTGCTGCCGCTGACGGTAAAGCCGACGCATCTTGCTGAGATGACGCATAAAGTCGCCGCTGGCGATAAAGGCGGCCAGCGCCTGTTGTTCAAGGCGGTTGCCGCCGCGCAGCAGCTCGTGCAGCGCCGGGCGCAGCGGCACCGCCAGCGTCGCAGGCAGCACCATAAAGCCCAGCCGCAGCGCCGGAAACAGCGTTTTGCTGAACGAGCCGACATAGATCACCGGCGCGCCGGGCGTCATGCCCTGCATCGCGCCGATCGGCTCGCCGACGTAGCGAAAATCGCCGTCGTAGTCATCCTCGATAATCCACGCCTGATGCGCCTGTGCCTGGGCGAGCAGCGCCAGCCGTCGCGCCGCGCTCATCACCGCCCCGGTAGGGTACTGATGGGTTGGCGAACAGAAGATCAGGCGCGGCGGAGCGCTCTGCCACAGCCGGGCGTCAGGCGCCAGTCCCTGCTCATCCACCGCCACCGCCTGCACGCGCAGATTGCCAGCCAGCATGGCGGATTTCGCGCCGCGATAGCCGGGATCCTCTACCCAGCCGATATCGCCGGGGTTGCTGAGCAGGGTGACGCAGAGCGACAGCGCCTGCTGCGCTCCCTCGGTGATCACAATCTGCTGCGGCTGGCAGCGCACGCCGCGCGTCAGGCTGAGATGCTGCGCCAGCGCTTCACGCAGCGCCATTTCGCCCAGCGGATCGCCATAGCCCAGCAGGCGCTGCGGCGTGTCGTTCAGCACGCGGTTAAGCGCGCGTCGCCAGGCGGCGAAGGGGAAATGGGTCAGCGCAGGCACGCCGGCGCGCAGCGGCATCTCTTCGCTGCTGTAGCGATGGCCGGAGTGCAGCAGCGCCACGCGGTCGGCCACCGGCGCCTGGCTGCCGGTGTCGACCGCGGCGGGCGCGGGCAGGGCAATCGGACTGACGCGGCTGCCCTGGCGATCGCTGATCAGATAGCCTTCCGCCTGCAGCTGCGTCCAGGCGTTTATCACCGTATTGCGCGACACCTGAAGATCCTGCGCCAGCTGGCGCGTCGCGGGCAGGCGCGTGCCCGCCGGAAGCTGACCCGCAAGGATAGCGCGCTTCACGCGCAGGCAGAGCTGCTGCTGCAGGGTTTCACCGCCGCGCAGCGCGAGCGGCGCGGAGAGCAGCTGGATGGGGGAGGGCGAACAGCGGTCAGGCATGCGTGGATCCATCATTCTTTTAAGCCGTGGAGCTTTTTAGCCTACCAGAAAAGCGGCACGCTCAGGTGACCACCACTCAGGCGATTGCCACAAGGAGATGCTATGCCGCACACCACCAATGAATATGGCCAGCCGGTCGGCCTGCCGTTAACGGACTGGCAGCCGCGTCCGCTGCCGCAGCGCGAGACGCTGGAGGGCCGCTACTGTCGTCTTGAGCCGCTCAGCGTGGCGCAGCACGGCGAGGCGCTGCGCGCCGCCTATGCGCTGGCGCAGGATGGCCGCGACTGGACCTATCTGTTCGCCGGGCCCTTTGCCGACGAGGCGCAGTGGCTCAGCTATGCGCAGCAAATGGAAAGCAGCCGCGATCCGCTGCACTTCGCGGTGATCGATCTGGAGAGCGGACGCGCGGCAGGCACGCTGGCGCTGATGCGCATCGCGCCCGAGCACGGCGTAATTGAAGTGGGGCACGTCGCCTTTTCGCCGCTGCTGAAGCGTACGCGTCAGGCGACCGAGGCGCATTTTCTGCTGATGCGCTACGCCTTCGAACAGCTCGGCTATCGCCGCTACGAGTGGAAGTGCGACAGCCTGAACGCCCCCTCGCGCCGCGCCGCCGCCCGGCTCGGTTTTCAGTATGAGGGGGAGTTTCGTCAGGCGATCGTCTACCGCGGCCGCACGCGCGATACCCACTGGTTCTCGATCGTCGACAGCGAATGGCCGCAGGTGAAGCAGGGCTTCCTGCGCTGGCTGGCGGCGGATAACTTCGGGGCCGACGGGCAGCAGCGCGAAACCCTGGAGGCGCTGCGCCAGCGGCCCTGAGCTAGCTCTGCGGCACGATGCGGATATCCACCATGCCGATGCCGAGCCGCCGCGGATCCTGGCCGGTAATATTGCCCAGGTTGCTCTGCTGCGGCTCCGGCGGCGCGATGGTCAGCGTACGCTCGCCCGCCGGATTGGTGAAGTGCAGCGTGGTGGTGGTGAGATCCTCGCCCAGCGTCAGCAGCTGCTCGCTATCGCCGACGCGCACCGGAATCGGGCGGTGCGCGTTAGGCCCGAAGGCGCGCGCGGTGATCACCATATCAAAGCGCGCCGGCAGCGGATCGACATATTCAATGCTGACCGCCGGCGCCAGGTTGGCGTTGGACCAGCGTCCCCAGTTTTCCCAGCGCGAAATGCCGCTGAAGCGCTTCACGCTGGCCGGCGCGCCCGGCACGGCGAACAGAAAGCGGTCGGCATCGTAGCGGATATCGTTATCTTCAACGCGCAGCAGCGCCTCATTGCGCTGGTAGTTGGCGGTGCTCAGCGCGCTCTGCGGAAACTGCGCCTGGCCTTTCCACTGCGCTTTGTCGATACGCGCAACGCTCGGCTGGCCGCCAAGCTGTCCCATCGCCACGCAGAAGTCGGTGGAGAGCGCCAGCTCAGGCTGCCACAGCCGCGCCATACGGAAGCAGCGATCGACCCAGACGAACTTCTCGCTGGCGGTAAAATCCGCCAGCTGGTAGCGCAGCGGCGCGGCATATTCCCCCTCCGGCAGCGGCTCGACGTGGTTTTCGGCGACGCGGAACAGGATCGGCAGCCGGAAGGTGGCGCCGGAAAAGCTGAAGCTGTTTTTCGCCGCATCGATAACGAAACGATCGAGCTTTTTCGGGAAGTTCCACAGCTGAATAATATCCGCCTTCCAGCGGGTGATATGGGACTTAAAATCAGCGAACTGGCCCGTCAGCGTCGTCCCCGCAAGGCTGCTGCGGCCGAGGCCGATCGCTTTATCGCCGCCGAGGATATCGAGCACCGTCGCGCCGTTATCCAGCGTGCTGCGCGGCTGGTCGATCACCTCCGCCTGCGGCCGATCGCCGCGGATCACCATAAAGAGATCGCGACGCGGCTGTTTGATCAAATAGGGATGGGCGGTGTTGTTCATCGCCAGATGATCTGAGGTCACCACGATCACCGTGTTTTTAAAGTAGGGCGACGCCTTGATGCGGGCGATCAGCCGCGCCACATGCTCCTGCGAGCAGGCCACTGCGCTGAAGGACTGGTTAGGCTTGCCCTCGTAGCTGTAACTTTTGCGCTGGCAGCTGCGCGACACAAAACCGTCGGGATGGTGCGTATCCACGGTCAGGGCGAACAGGGCGAAGCGCTTCTGCTGACGCGACAGCGCCTCATATTTCTCAAACACCTCATCCATCACTGTATCGTCGTAGTAGCCCCAGTTGTTGCGGTAGGCTGGATCGGCGACGCTATCTTTCAGCTGCTGCGATCCCACCATATTGGCCGGATCGAAGCCGTGCGAGGTCAGAAAAACGTCTTTACCGGCAAAGCGCAGATCCGCGCCCTGAATAAACCAGTTCTCATAGCCGGAGTTTTTCAAAATATCGCCGAGGCAGACGTTTTGCGGATAGAAGCTGGAGAGCGCGGCGGAGGCGTTACCGTCGAAAGGGGCGAACAGCGGAATGCCGCACTGCGAAGCCACCATGCCCGCGATGGTATAGTCGGTGCCGGGCAGCTGCACGGTCTCGCTGAAATCCAGGCTCTGCGCCTTTTCCTGACTCAGCTCCGGCGCCAGGCCGGGGAAAACCTGTTCGTCAAAGTAGGTGCGCTCCAGGCTTTCGCCATAGATATAGACCAGATTGAGCTGCGGGTTGCTGATGACCTTTTGCGGCACTTTGTAGTAGCTGTCGAAGTCGGAGTCGGCCAGCCGGGTGTGCGAGGCGACCAGGCTGGCGACCTGGCGAAACGCCGGGGTGGTCTGTACCGATCCTGCGGCGCAGGCCACCGCCAGCAGGCTCCAGCCGAGATGGTGCGGCCGCTCATGGCGCCGCAGCAGCCAGCTCAGCAGGCAGATCAGCAAAAAGAGCACCAGCAGCAGCCCGATAGCGGGCACCACATATTTACTGACGCCCGCGCCGGTCAGGCTATTGGTCAGGGTGTAGAGCACCGCGTCGTTAATGCCATCGCCGGTGAAGTAGTTGCTGGCAAAGAGTGTCGCGTTCAGCAAGACAAACAGCACCAGCAGAAGCAGCACAAAGGAGAACCACAATTTATGGCGGCCGGCTTTCCACGAGTAAACGGCAATGGCGGCCAGAAACAGCGCCACTGAGACACATTCGGACAACGTCAAATCCTCTCTTGAAGTGAGTTAGCGCATCCTGCGCAGCCCGCATTGAGTAAGGGTAGGTTTGCGTCAATCTATAATGGCTGTCATAGCGCTGCAACATATGCCGCCCGAATTGTGCAGTGGGTAATCTTTCAGAGGGAAAAGCGTGCGACGGCCGGGGTGGCCGTCGCGGATTGCGGTGAAAAAGAGCCGTAAATCAAAGCCGACCGGTAAGGTATTGCGCCTCGCCGTCGGCGAAGCTCCAGTCGCCTTTGTCGTTCGTAATAAAGCTGATCATCAGATCGTGGCCCTGCACGCCGCTGCTTTCGCGCAGCTCGCGCGCCAGCTCTGCCATAAAGCGCTGCTTTTGTTCCGCACTGCGCGGGCTGGTGTAGACGCGTACCATCACCAGGTTATCGCTGCGGCTAAAACCGAGTCCGGTATCCTGGAAAACCATATTACAAGCCTTGTTTTCGTGAACAATCTGGTAACGGTCGCGCGCCGGCACCTGAAAGGCGGTCAGCACCGCGCGGTGCGCCGCATCGAGCAGGGTGCGTAGTTCAGCTTCGGAACGGCCCTGTATCACATCAAATTGCAGTAGCGGCATCGCTTTTTCTCCTGTTGAGGGCGTAATCTATCTGTGCTGTGACAACTATCCTGACGCGTTGGCCAGCAAAGAAAAAGCGCGCCTGCTGAAATGATTATTCAATATAGTGAACAATACCTGATGAAAGAGATAAAAACGGACGCACTCTGGATCCATCTGCACTGGCTGCTGGTGCTGGCGGAGCAGGGCAGCTTTACCCGCGCAGCAGAGCGGCTTGAGGTGAGCAAAGCGGCGATGAGCCAAAAGATCAAAGAGCTGGAGCTGGCGGCGGGCACGGCGCTGGTGCAGCGCACCACGCGCAGCGTGCGGCTGACGGCGGCAGGCGAAAAGCTGGTGGAGGAGCTGCGCGACCCGTTCGCGCGTATTGAGCAGAGCTTTTTTGGCGTGCGCGACGCCGCCGGGCCGGTGCGCGGCCTGGTGAGAGTGACCGCGCCGGTGGCTTTTGCGCGCCAGCAGCTGGTGCCGCTCGTCGGGGATTTCCTGCGCGCCTGGCCGCATATCCGGCTGCAGCTCGACGTGACCGATCGCATTGTTTCCCTCAGCAGCGAAGGATTTGACCTGGCGATTCGCCACAGCAGCGCGCTGCCGGAAACGCACGTCGCGCTGCCGCTGTGCGATACGCGCACGCTGCTGGTGGCCTCGCCCGCTTATCTGGCGGCGCACGGCGCGCCGCAGACGCCGCATCAGCTGGCGCAGCACAACTGCTTATACTATCCGCGCGGCGTGGAAACCCCGCGCTGGACCTTCGCCGACGCGGCGCAGGAGCGGGTAGAGGTGAGGGTGCAGGGCAGTTTCGCCACCAACAACAGCGAGTCGATACGCGATGCGGCGCTACAGGGGCTGGGCATCGCTATGCTGCCGGACTTCAGCGCCCGCGAGGCGCTCGCCTCCGGCGCGCTGCAGCAGGTGCTGCCGCGCTGGCGAGCCGTAGAGGCCTTTGCGGAGAAGCTCTGGATCGTCAGGCCTTACGCCGCGCAGGTGCCGCGCGCGGTCACCACCTTTACGCACTGGCTACGCGCGCGCTTTGTCGACGCCTGACGACAGCGCCAGCTGCGTCGGCGCCAGCATCATCTCGCCCAGCAGGCTGGCGCGGTTATAGAGGCCGATGCGCAGATTAAAGTCGAGGTGCAGCCGCTCGTCGCCGCTCAGGCGGATAACCGGCGGCGGCGTTTGCGGCCGCTGACGAAACAGCACCGAACAGGCGAACGCGTCGCTGTTGCCGGCGTGCAGCTGCTGATAAAACCAGGCGTTAGCGTCCGCTTTGCGCAGGTGAAGATTCACGCGGCGATACTCTTTTACCGCCACCTGCTGCGCCAGCGACAGCAGCGCCTGCGCCGGGTGATGAATTTTCTGCACGATAAGCGGATAGTCGTCGCGCTTTTTCAGCTCGTTAATATAGTTCTGCACGCCGAGATTTTTAATCGGGGCCAGCTGTTTCAGCCATTCGCGAATAAAGGCGTTGCCCGGCGCAGCGGCGATAAACCAGCCTTCGATAACCGGCGACAGGAAATTAAGCGTGCTGTTCTCGCGGTAATAGCCAATAACGTCCATCGGCTTATCCTGCTGAACCTGGTGTACCCAGTCGAGCTTCTCAAATAACAGCGTGCCGCAGTCAATGCCGATGCCGCCAAAGCGGTGCAGCAGCTCCAGCCGGATAATTTCGCTTTTATGCGCAGGCGTCAGATCGGCGGAGATAAAGGTCATCTCCGGCAGCCACTGCGCCAGGGTGCTCTGCGTCACCAGATGCAGCGTATGGTCGGGATTGTCCTGGCGCAGCTGGTTGATATTCAGGCGCAGCGAGGGCGGCAGCGTGTCGTCGAGCCAGACCATCCAGATGGTTTTCGGGATCGCCGCAGGCGCTTTTTCAGCGGAGAGGATCACCAGATTCTCCTCCTGGCTGGCGTCATATTCCGGCGCGGAGAGGGCGCTGTGCTTTTTTTTCTGCCACAGCATTTGACTGCTGAAAGAGACGCGTTTCCAGCTGCGCCAGAGGGAGTGTGCAGGACGTTGAGCGTGTTGATTCATGATGCACCTGTTATTGTGATTATTGCGGCGGAAGTGTCCCCCATGAGGCGTAGCGCAGCGCGCGCATTCATTTCCTCACGATTGTGTATAAAAACTCTTCACTGATTTAATAAAGCATTATTTATATGCGCGCTACGACTTTTGCTGAATTTCAGATAATCCGGAATGCGAGAGGTGAAATTGTCGTTTATCGCCTTACCGTCTGCCTTATATTTAATTAAGGCGGTGCTTCGCTTTATTTATTGCCGTCGCTAAAGATAATCCTGGTTTTTATCTCTGCCCTCCAGAAACAGCAGGGGATGAGAGATTATTTCTTCTCCCATTGCGTTTATTCCGGTTGGTTAACCGTGCTGATGTGTCGATCGGGGCGTGGTGGCGCAGGCGCGGTTGTCTACGCTTAAGGAAGGCTTACTGAGAAAAGGAGTCGCTATGTCTGAACCCACCCGCGGGCTGCTGGCGGTTGATAAGCAGGGCAACCGCGTGCTGTTTCTCAATCCCGAGACCTTTGCCGTTGAGCGCGAGCTCAACGCTTTCCCGCCGCGCCCGCATGAACTGCTGATGCTGCCGGCCTGGCAAAAAGCCTACGTGCCGATCTACGGCGACGGCGTACACGGCGACAATCCCCATCCGGGCCACAAGGTGGCGGTAATCGATCTGGTGAAGCGCGAAATCAGCGGCTTTATCGATCTTTCGCCGCTGCGCGCGCCGCACAGCGGCCAGCTGGGGCGCGACGGCAAGATTTATCTCTGCTGCGAAAACAGCGCGGCGGTGGCCGTTATCGATCCGGCGACCGACCGCGTGGAAAAAACCATTCCTGTTCCATCGCATAACGCCCACCGCCTGACGCTTTCGCCCAGCGGCCGCAAGCTGTTTACTGAAAACGAAGAGGACGCCAGCATCACCGTCGTGGATCTGTGCGAAGCGGAAGGGCGGGTCATCGATACCATTCTGCTGCCAGGCCCCATCGCCGGCATTGCGGCGTCGCCAAAGCATCCCTATCTGGTGGCCAGCGCGGCGGATGCACCTTATCTCTACGTTATCGACCGCCAGAGCCACCGGGTGCGCCAGCGGCTGGCGCTGCCGGGGCACCAAAAACCCTGTCAGGTGGTGCGATTCAGCGCCAACGGCGAGCGCCTGGTGGCGATAGGAGATCGGGAGCCCGTCATCACCCTGTTCGACGATCTGCTCAATCCGCTGGGGGATATCCCGGTAGGAAACCAGCCGATGGATGGCTGCTTCAGCCCCGATAATCAGCAGCTGCTGATCGCTAACGAAGGCGACGGCACCCTGAGCGCGATCGATCTGGCGCAAAACCGCGTTATCGCGACGCCGCGCGTTGGCACCGGCTGCGAAGTGCTGAGCTTTTTCGATCTGGTCAGATAAAAGGGCGGTGATAGATCGCGGAACTCCAGTGGCGGCTGCTGGCGTGCTTTTCCGCCTGCCAGCCGCGCTTGCGCAGCTCGCGCGCGATCATTTTATTCATCAGGCCGTGGCCGAGCAGCAGCACCGTGCCCTGCTCTGACAGCGCGATCAGCCGATCGGCGGCGCGCGCGGCGCGTGCGCGCGCCCGCTGCAGCGACTCGCTCTCGCCGGCATAGCCGCACAGCCACAGCATGCGCAGCAGCGTCAGCCAGAGCAGAGTCGGCATTTCAAGGCGACGCGCGGCGATCAGCGGAACCGAGATTTCGCTGAATAGCGCATCGATGTGGCTCGGCTGCAGGCCAAGACGGGTCAGCGACGAGCGCGCGCGCGGCAGCGGGCTGCAGACGATCACCGACGCCTGACGCGCAATGGTCAGGCTGCGGGGAGGCGGCATGTCGCATACCAGCGCCATATCATACGCCTCGCACCAGTCAGCCAGGCCCTGAGCGCTGAGCCGGCCGGCGACGCGATGATCCGGTTTGCCGTGTCGCATCAGGATAATGGTCACAGGACTCCTTATTTGTTCTGCTCTTAAGCCTAATGCAAAGCGGCGCAATGTTAAAACCTGACTTAACCGGACGAAACCGAGGGGGCTGTCATCCTCTGGTCATCTCTCCAGGGGATAACGCTGTTTGCTACGCGCTGACAGGTTACGTCCAGGTATTATTAAGAGAAAGTGTTAAGTCCAGAATGATACTGGTTTGATGATATCTTTCTTTATGTTTTTAAGTTGTTGTATTTAAACAATGAAATCGGTTTCATCTTTTGCAGGGCTGTATGATTTTTAACAGATATGGCTAAATTTACTTGATTTATCTACGCGCGTAGATAAACTGGCGCCCAGTGATTACTCGCAGCGGACGAGGCGAGAATGGCTCAGTAAGTTTTGTTCTTTGCCTGCTTTACACGATCGGTGATTAACATCGGCAGCGCAGGCAAAGAGAGAGATTCCAACACCAGGGGATCTTTTACTGACCGCAATAAGGGTTAGCCAACCAGTTTATCGCCATCCAGGGCCTTCTGATTGCTATCAAAGAACCGTCCCACGGAAGGGCGTTCACAATCACTGATACAGGGAAAGAGTATGACGACACAACACCTCGTTGAGCGCGATTCCACGCGTCTGCATTCCGCCGCCGACGAGCGGCTGACCACCTCTGACGGGCGCAAAGATTTCTGGCGCGCCACCTTATCCTGCTGGCTGGGCACCGCGATGGAGTATGCGGATTTCGCGCTCTATGGCCTGGCGGCGGGCATTATCTTCGGCGATGTCTTTTTCCCGCAGGCGACCCCTGCAATGGCGCTGCTCTCCAGCTTCGCCACCTGGTCGGTCGGCTTTATCGCGCGTCCCATCGGCGCGGTGCTGTTCGGCTGGATCGGCGATCGAAAAGGGCGCAAGACGGTCATGGTCATCACCATTATTCTGATGGGCGCCTCCACCACCTTAATCGGCCTGATACCCAGCTATGCCGCTATCGGCGTCTGGGCGCCCGCCTGTCTGGTGCTGCTGCGCTTTACTCAGGGGCTGGGCGCCGGCGCGGAACTCTCCGGCGGCACGGTGATGCTGGGGGAATATGCACCGGCTGAGCGGCGCGGGCTGGTTTCTTCGGTGATCGCGTTAGGCTCCAACAGCGGCACGCTGCTCGCCGCGCTGGTGTGGCTGGTGGTCGTGCAGATGGATCAAGAGAGCCTGCTCGCCTGGGGATGGCGCATTCCTTTCCTCAGCAGCGTGCTGATTGCGCTGGTGGCGCTCTGGATTCGCCGCCACCTGCGCGAAACCCCGGTGTTTGAACGCAGAAAGCAGGAGCTGGAAGCGGAACGCGCTACGGCGCGCAGCGCGCAGCCGGTGGCGGACAGGCGCGGATTCTGGACGCGCACGCGCGCCTTCTGGACGCTGGTCGGCCTGCGTATCGGCGAGAACGGCCCCTCCTATCTGGCGCAGGGCTTTATGGTCGGCTATGTGGCAAAGGTGCTGATGGTCGATAAATCGGTGCCCACCACGGCGGTCTTTATCGCCTCGGTGCTGGGCTTTGCGGTGATCCCGCTGGCGGGCTGGCTCTCTGATCGCTTTGGCCGCCGCATCACCTACCGCGGCTTCTGCCTGCTGCTGATGTTTTACGCCTGGCCTGCCTTCTATCTGCTCGACAGCCGTGAACCGGCCATCGTGATCCCGGTGATTGTGGTGGGCATGGCGCTGGCGTCACTCGGCATCTACGGGGTACAGGCCGCATGGGGGGTAGAGCTGTTCGGCGTTAAACATCGCTACACTAAAATGGCGGTAGCGAAAGAGCTAGGCTCGATTCTGTCGGGCGGCACCGCACCGCTGCTGGCGGCGGCGATGCTCTCCTGGAGCGGCCACTGGTGGCCGATAGCGCTCTACTTCTCCGCAATGGCGGCCATCGGTTTCTTTACGACCTTTGTGGCGCCGGAGACGCGAGGGCGCGATCTTAATCTGCCGGAAGACGCCATCTAGTGCGGCGTCGCTTCCCGCGCACTAACGAACAGGCCGTGAGTATTCACGGCCTTTCGTGTTTACATCGGGAGCTAAAAGCTTGAAACAGCCGTCAGGCAAAGTGACACGCAGCGACGTGGCGAAAATGGCCGGCACCTCGGTGGCGGTGGTCAGCTACGTGATCAATAACGGCCCGCGGCCGGTAGCGGAAAGCACGCGTCAGCGCGTGCTGGAAGCGATCCGGCTGACCGGCTATCGCCCTAACGGCGTGGCGCGCGCCCTGGCGTCGGGCAGCACCAAAACCTACGGCCTGATTGTGCCGAATATCGGCAACACCTTTGTCGCCTCAATGGCGCACGTGCTGCTGCAGGCCTCGCTGGATCACGGCCATGTGATGCTGCTCGGCGACGCGGGCGACGACCGTCAGCGCGAGCTGGAGCTGATCCATAGCCTGCTGAACCGTCAGGTTGACGGCCTGTTTTACAACAGCGTCGATCGTCACCCCTATATCGACGTGATTCAGGCCAGCGGTACCCCGTTTGTGATGCTGGATCGCGTCGAACCGCAGCCCGGCGTCAGTATGCTGCGCGTTGACGAGCGGCAGGCGGCGTTTCAGGTCACCGCTCATCTGCTCAGCCACGGCTATCAGCAGGTCGGCATTATCAGCGGCCCGCTGGAGATGCTTAACGCACAGGATCGGATTCAGGGCTGGCGCGACGCGATGGCGGCGCACCAGGTGCCGGTCGATGAGGCGCTGATCTTTCCCGCCAGCTACACGCGGCAGGGCGGCTACGAGGCGGCGCAGCGCATGCTGGCCGGACCCGGCGTGCCGCGCGCGCTGTTCGCCAGCAACGAAGGTCAGGCGATCGGCGCGATTCGCGCTTTCTTTGAGCGCAACATTCGCGTACCGCAGGATGTGGCGCTGGTCTGCTTCAACGGCACCGATCAGTCCGCTTTCCATGTGCCGACCTTGACCACCGTGCGCCAGCCGCTGCCGGATATGGCGCGCTGCGCTATCGCCATGCTGCAAAACTGGGACGGTGAGGCGAAGCTCCACGAATTCCCGCACTACCTTGAAATTGGCGAATCCTGCGGCTGTACCCCGCCTGTAAAAACTAACGTGACGACAATATGAAAAGAGTGATTATTGACTGCGATCCGGGCAACGGCATCCCCGGCGCCAATACCGACGACGGGCTGGCGATCGCGCTGGCCCTTGCTTCGCCGGCGCTGTCGGTGGAGCTCATCACTACCGTCGCAGGCAATACGCCGAGCGATATCGGCGCGCGGGTGACAAAAGATCTGCTGGTGCGCCTCGGTTTGGCTATCCCGGTGGTGCAGGGCGCCTCGCAGGCGCTAAAAGAGGATCATGCGCCCTGGCGTGCGGCGCTCGATCGCCGCGTCGAGCAGCTCGATATGGTCAGTCTGTGGCAGGGCGTACGTGCGCCGATGCCGATGGCGCCGGACGGCTACGACGCGGCCGAGGCTATCGGCAGGCTGATTTGCGACAATCCCGGCGAAATCACCCTGGTGGCGATCGGTCCGCTGACCAACGTGGCCCTGGCGCTGCAGCGCTATCCGGCGATGGCGGAAGCGGTGGCGGAGATTGTGGTAATGGGCGGCGTGTTTGCGCTGGACGATTACATCAAAGACACCAATTTCGGTCTCGATCCCGAGGCGGCGCATCAGGTGCTGCACAGCGGCGCGGCCGTTACCCTGGTGCCGATGGATGTGACCACCCAGACGCTGCTGACCCATCAGGATCTGTCGCGCATCACCGCCAGCGATCATCCGCTCTCCCATTTTGTGCGCGACACGCTGCGCCCGTGGATCCATTACTCTATCCGCACCCGCCAGCTTGCGGGCAGCTGGATCCACGACGCCCTGGTTGTCGCCTGGCTGCTGAACCAGCGCGTGGCGAACGGCACCGACTATCGGGTGGATATTGAGCTGCGTCCAGGGGCAACGCGCGGCAAAAGCTGGCGCTACCGCACGCCGCTGCGCGTTGACGTCGGTATCCCCGACAACAGCGGCGCGCTGGTTCATGTGCTGCATCACGTCGACAACGCGCTGCTGCTGGAAATGATCGAACAGGCGCTCACCTCCCTCAAACGCTAATCCCCGGCGAGCAGGTGCGGCCAGGCCGCACCATCGCCCGGCGTGAAATGCGCCGACACCCTTAGTTACATCCTGACGTCAGGGATGCCAGCATTTGAACGCGCTGGCGTTTATCAAAGTGCTATAAACAAAACGTTAACAATATCGTAACCGTCTCGCCGGTTACGCCTTCCCTTTTTCGGACCCTTTATCCGAATGACCCTGACAGGATACGTTTATGTTTAACTGGACCCCGACCCAGCGGAATGTGGCGTTTGCCAGCTTCGCCAGCTGGACGCTGGACGCGTTTGACTTTTTTATTCTGGTGTTTGTTCTGAGCGACCTGGCGCACTACTTTCACACCTCGGTTTCCGACGTGTCGGTCGCCATTATGCTGACGCTGGCGGTGCGCCCGATCGGTGCGCTGCTGTTTGGGCGTCTGGCAGAAAAATATGGTCGCCGACCGATCCTGATGCTCAATATCGTGATGTTTTCGCTGTTTGAGCTGCTCTCCGCCTGGTCGCCCAGCTTCGGCGCCTTTCTCGGCTTTCGCGTTATCTACGGCGTGGCGATGGGCGGCATCTGGGGCGTCGCCTCATCGCTGGCGATGGAGACCATTCCCGACCGCTCGCGCGGCCTGATGTCCGGCATCTTTCAGGCGGGCTATCCGTGCGGCTACCTGCTGGCGTCCGTGATCTTTGGGCTGTTTTTCGATGCGGTAGGCTGGCGCGGCATGTTCCTGATCGGCGCGCTGCCGATTCTGCTGCTGCCGTTTATCTACTTCAAAGTGCCGGAGTCGCCGGTCTGGCTGGCGGCGCGCGAGCGCCAGGAGAGCAGCGCGCTGCTGCCGATTATCCGCCAGCACTGGAAAATGTGTCTCTATATGGTGCTGCTGATGGCCTGCTTTAACTTCTTCAGCCACGGCACCCAGGATCTCTATCCCACCTTCCTGAAGGTGCAGCACCAGTTCGATGCCCATACCGTCAGCCTGATCGCCATCAGCTACAATATCGCGGCGATGCTGGGGGGCGTATGCTTCGGCGCGCTGTCGGAGCGTATCGGCCGTAAAAAGGCGATTATCCTGGCGTCGCTGCTGGCGCTGCCGGTGCTGCCGCTCTGGGCTTTTTCCAGCGGCTCCTGGGCGATTGGGCTGGGCGCGTTTCTGATGCAGTTTATGGTGCAGGGCGCGTGGGGCGTGGTGCCGACTTATCTCACCGAGCTGGTGCCCGCCAACGCGCGCGCGGTGCTGCCGGGCTTCGTTTATCAGCTGGGCAATCTGATCGCTTCGGTCAACGCCACGCTGCAGTCGCGCATCGCCGAGGCGCATAACGGCAACTACGGTCTGGGGATGGCCATTGTTGCCGGTACGGTGGCGGTGCTGATCTGCCTGTTTGTCGCCTTTGGCCGCGAAACGCGCGGCATCGAAATCTCAGGCGCGGTGTCGAAGCAGACGCGTTAGATCGCTTCGCACACGTCTATCCACTGCGCCTGCGTCAGCTCGGCCATGCGCTGTGGCGTAATCCGCACGGCGCTATGGACGGCGCCCGCTGCGGGCAGCACTTCATCGAAGCGGCGCAGCGACTCGTCGCAGTAAACCTTGAGCGGATTCTCCAGCCCGAACGGGCAGACGCCGCCAACCGGATGGCCGGTCCAGTTCACCACCTCATCGACGCTGAGCATGCGCGCCTTCGCCCCCAGCGCCGCTTTTAGCTTGCGATTATCGAGCCGGGCATCGCCGCGCGTGACGATCAGCACGACTTCATCTTTGACTTTCAGCGACAGGGTTTTGGCGATTTGTCCCGGCGCGACGCCGTGAACGCGCGCCGCCATCTCCACGGTAGCGGTGCTTTGCGACATCTCGATAATGTCGATATCAGGTGCGTGTTCGGCGAAAAACTGCCGTACCGACTCCAGGCTCATCTTTTTCTCCATGCAGGTCGAAGGCGTAAAAACTGCCACAAGGCGGAAAAAGTGTAAACGAGAGAAAGGGAGAAAGTGCGTCGGGACGCGTTTTTATACGCTGAGCGTGCAGTTGCCGCAGCGTTCGACGTCGGGGATACGGTAGCGCTGGCAGCAGCTGCGTCTGACCATCTCCCCGCCGCGCGGCAGCATGGTGCGGTAAAGCGGATTATCGCTGCCGTCCTGCAGGCGGCTGGTAAAGAAGAGCATCTGCTCAAGCTGCAGAATCGTCGCCTCATCCAGCAGGGTTTTCAGTTCGCCGAGGAACCAGTGGAAGGAGAAGCCCATATTGTTCCAGATCAGCCTGGCGTTGATGCCGCCGTGCTGGGCGATGGCGTTCACCGCCGGGATCAGATGCTGCTGGATCAGGCGATCGATACGCTGCGGCGCGGTGAGGTAGCGCGCCTCTTCATCTTCGTGCGCCGCAATCCAGAAAGCGCAGGGGTGGCCATGCTCGTGGAACTGAACCTGGATGTGCTGCGGCGAGCAGTCGAGCGCGCGCGATTCCGCCAGCAGCGCCAGCATCATCGGCGGCACCAGCAGGCCGAAATACCACTGCGCCCAGAGCGACTGAACCGGCTTCGCCTCCTGAACGGCGTCGGGGTGCTGACGATAGAGATAGTCGCTGTAGCGCTGCGCCAGCGCAGGGAAATGTTCCGGGCGAGCCCACTCCGCCAGCGTCAGGGCGTCTGCGGGAGCGGCTTCATCAAGGTGAATGCTGTCCAGCATATAGCTGTGCTGCTCGCGCATCAGATCGCGCAGCGCGCGCGCCAGCGAGCGATCGCCCTGCATAAAAATAGGCTGAGCGTACTGAAAGCGTTGAGATTGCTGCCTGATGATCGCCATGCTGAATAACACGCCCTGGAAGCAGAGAAGAAAGAATGATAATCGTTCTTAGTCCCATTCACAAGTCGGCGCGGCAGCAACAGATCAGCGGAAAGAAAATTTTCGGCGCAGGGCGGCATCAGCGCCAGCGGCGGCGCGGCGCGCACCGCCGCGCTGCGAAGCATTAAAGCACTTCGCTGCCGGCGGCGAGCGGTTTGGGCAACGCTTCCCAGGCGAGAATAGTATTTCTGCCCTGATTTTTAGCAACGTAGAGCGCACGGTCGGCGTTAGCGACCGCCTGATCGAACTCGTCGTCAAATATCGGGGCAATGCCTGCGCTGACGGTGACGTGGGTGGAGACCTTTTCGTTGAAGCGATGGGGGATCTCGAGATCGAGCACATACTGGCGAATGCGCTCCGCCAGCTTCATGGCGATCGACGCGTTAACGTTGGTCATCAGCACCAGAAACTCTTCGCCGCCGTAGCGCACCACCACATCGCGCGAGCGCACGGCGTCGCGGATCGCCACCGACACGCGCGCCAGCGCCTGGTCGCCCATGGCGTGGCCGTAGTTATCGTTGTACGCCTTGAAGTGGTCAATATCGAGCAGCAGCACAAAGTGGCTGCCGGCGTGATTTTCCAGAATATTGTCCAGCCGGTTTTTCAGTCCGCGTCGGTTATAGAGGCCGGTCAGCGGGTCCAGCATGCTGAGATCGCTGAAGGTCTCTTTTTCTTCATAGAGCTGGCGCATCAGGCGGCGGGTAAAGCGATCGACGCGGCGGCGCATCAGGTGTTGCAGAGAAAAGCCGATCAGCGGCAGCGAGATAGTCAGCAGCAGCATCGCCAGATGTTCGCCATTATCGAGCAGCAGCACCGTTACCACCGGCGGGGTGATATGCAGACAAAAGGCCGGCAGATAATCGCTCAGGGCGATGGCGCTAATAAAAAATACGCTAAGCAGGCTAATCGTCAGAAAGTTATCGTCAAAAAAGAAAACCTGATGATATTTAAGGTCAATATGCCAGGCCCAAAACGCACCAAGCAGTAACGCGACAGGATTTAATAAAGGTAATTTCAGTTTCGGCCTGATTAAACACGCAATTAACGTTGAGGCGCTAAATAGCGCAACGGTAATAACCGGAACCGGCAGGTCCGCTGCCGGGCTGCCAACGAAAGGGATCAGGCAAAAAAGCGATACGGCGACATTTAAAAACAGAAAGAGCATCAGCGATAGCCGATATTTGCTCTGTTTCAATTCATCGTAAGATTGTAATTTCATTATTAATACTCGAAACGGCCCTGAAATATCAAAGCGCATTCCGGCGAAAATAAAATTTTTTGCCGGACAATGAGCAAATTTGCTGTGTTATGAAAGGTGTTATCGGCCGCAATCTAGCATTTTCCAACTGGTCTGTCATCTTCCGGCCCGGGGGCGAAAAAAACAGGCTGCAAGATGAGATTTATTATCATATGATAATGCGAATTCTTATCATTTGAGGTCGGCGCAATGTTAATGGCTCTGTTTGCCGCCTGCGGTTTGTGGGGCGTTAGCTGGGTGATGGGGAAGAGACTGGACAGTGCATGGGGCGTGCTGTTGCCCTGCGCGGCGATGCCGTGCTTTGCGCTATGGGAGCCGAGCTTTAGCCAGTGGCGCATAGTGATGGTGGTGGCGCTGCTGCTGACGGTGGTTATGCTGTTCCATCGCCGGTTACGTCACTATCTGCTGCTGCCTTCATGTCTGGCATTAGCGGGCGGATTAGCGGCCGTTGCGGTGATCTTTCATGGCGTCTGAAACAAGAAGAGTAAAGCCGGGAGGTAAAGCAGGGGAGGACAACTCTGGTGCGAAGAGAGGGACTTGAACCCTCACGTCCGTTAAGACACTAACACCTGAAGCTAGCGCGTCTACCAATTCCGCCACCTTCGCATTTGAGTCATCTTTTCATGTCGCCGCATTGGTGCGAAGAGAGGGACTTGAACCCTCACGTCCGTAAGAACACTAACACCTGAAGCTAGCGCGTCTACCAATTCCGCCACCTTCGCGCAGTGCGATGCGAGATGAAAATCGTGGTTGTTGGTGCGAAGAGAGGGACTTGAACCCTCACGTCCGTTAAGACACTAACACCTGAAGCTAGCGCGTCTACCAATTCCGCCACCTTCGCGTACCAGCAATACATGACAGTATTGCAACCACGGAGGCGCATTCTAGAGATTTTACACCCGGCGTCAACAGATATTTCGCGACGGCGAATCGACTGCTGTAAAAAGCAACGTTTTCACCGTCGCCACTGCTTAGCGTGACTTCGCGCCGCGGCCGTAAACGGCGCGGTAAACCTTGAAGCGTCCGTTTTGCGCCAGCACTTCATGGCTGCCGAAGGTCTCGTCCAGCACCTGCGGGTAGGGCAGGAAGGCGTTGGCGACAATGCGCAGCTCGCCGCCGGTATTGAGGTGCTTCACCGCGCCGCGGATCAGGGCCTGCGCCGCGTCCAGGCTGGTTTCACGCCCTTCGTGGAACGGCGGGTTCGAGAGGATCAGATCGAAGCGGCCGGTGACGTCGGAGAAGACGTTGCTCGGGAAAACCTCGCCCTCAAAGCCGTTAATCGCCAGCGTCGCCTTGCTCGCCTCAATCGCCGCGGCGTGTACGTCGCACAGGGTCAGGCGCACTTTCGGCGAGTGGTTGGCCAGCACCGCCGCCAGCACGCCCGAGCCGCAGCCGATATCCAGCACTTTGCCTTTGGTGTGCGGCGCCAGGGTGGTGAGCAGCAGGGCGCTGCCGATATCGAGATCGTCGCGGCTGAAGACGCCCGGCAGGGTGCAGATGGTCAGCGGATCGAGATCGTAGCTGTCGCGGAAGCTATCGGCGTCAAACGTCGGCTGGCTTTCCAGACGGCCGTGATAGAGGCCGCAGCGGCGCGCGCTGTCGATTTTTTCCAGCGTCGCCCACTCTTCGACCATGCCTTCGGCGCTGCGCACGCCGCTGCGGTTTTCGCCCACGACGAAAATATCGCAGCCCAGCGGCAGCAGCGACAGCAGATTCATCAGCTGGAACAAGGCTTCCGGCTTGTTTTTCGGCCAGTAGTAGACCAGCGTATCGCAGCCTTCTACCTCTTCCTGCGTTGCCACCAGACCGTAGCGCGCCCGGTCGCCCAGACGGCGACTCAGATTTTGCCAGTGATGATACTGCTGGGTATGCGCGCGCGATGAGGCGGTCTCCAGCTGAGCGGGCAGGTCATCCTGCATATCGCCAGCGAACAAGACGTGGCGGGCGGTAAATTCATCACTGTGGCGCAGTATGACTTCGCTGGCCGGGGTAAAAGCAGACATGAAAGGCTCCTGTTAGATCAGAGCGGCGATTATAGTGGTTTGTTGGCGCATGTTCGATGGGTTTGCTAGCATAGCGTCGCATTCCGGCAGCACATCAAAGGTAAATCATGACGTCCAGGCGCGACTGGCTGTTACAGCAAATGGGAATAACGCAGTATCAACTGCGACGCCCGCGCGTGCTTCAGGGCGAAATCGCGGTGCGGCTGACGCCAGGCACAAAGCTGATTATCGTCGCCGAGGTCGCGCCCGGCCTGCACGAGCCGCTGGTGCGGGACGTTCTGCACGCCCTCGCCATCCAGCCTGCCCAGGTGATGGCGCTGACGCCCGATCAGCTGCAGATGCTGCCCGAATCGCTCGACTGCGCGGGCTGGCTGATCGGCATCGACGTGCCGCACCCCTTTAGCGGCGTCGCGCTTCACTCAGCCTCTTTAAATGAACTTTCCAGCAGCGGCGCGGCGAAACGCGCGCTCTGGCAACAGATGTGTAACCATGACAGCGATCTCTTTCCTCACCCCTGAGGACACCGCACAGGCTTTCGCCATCGAGTGCCGCAGCCACGCTTTTCCCTGGCGCGAACAGACCTTCGCCAGCAACCAGGGCGAGCGTTTTCTTAACTATCGCCTCGACGTCGACGGCGTGATGGCCGCCTTCGCCATTACCCAGGTGGTGCTGGATGAGGCGTCGCTGTTTAATATCGCCGTCGATCCCGCTTTTCAGCGGCGCGGCTACGGTCGCCAGCTGCTGCAGCATCTTATCGCTGAGCTGGAGAAACGCGACGTCATGACGCTCTGGCTGGAGGTCCGCGCCTCTAATCATCCCGCTATCGCCCTCTACGAGCAGCTCGACTTTCATCAGGTCAGCCGCCGTCCCAACTACTATCCCACCGCCAGCGGACGTGAAGACGCCATCATTATGGCGCTGACGCTGTAGGCTTTTAAGGAGCTGTAATGTTAAAAGACTGGGATTGCATCCTGTTCGATGCCGATGACACCCTTTTTCATTTTGACGCGTTCGCCGGCCTGCAGCGTCTCTTCGCCGGCTATGATGTTCAGTTCACCGATCAGGATTACGCCGACTACCAGGCGATCAACAAACCGCTGTGGGTCGATTATCAGAACGGCGCAATCTCCGCGCTGCAGCTGCAGACGCGACGTTTTACCGGCTGGGCGGAAAAGCTGAGCGTGGCGCCTGACGTGCTTAACAGCGGCTTTCTTAGCGCCATGTCGGAGATCTGCATGCCGCTGGAAGGGGCGGTCAGCCTGATGCATGCGCTGCACAACAAGGTGCCGATGGGCATTATCACCAACGGCTTTACCGCGCTGCAGCAGGCGCGACTGGAGCGTACCGGCTTTCGCGACTACTTCTCGACGCTGGTGATCTCTGAGCAGGTCGGCGTGCCGAAGCCGGATGCGGCTATTTTCGACTACGCGCTGGAGCAGATGGGTAACCCGGATCGCAGCCGCGTGCTGATGGTGGGCGATACGCCGGAGTCCGATATTCTCGGCGGCATGAACGCCGGTTTAAAAACCTGCTGGATCGATCACGGCACGCGACCGCTGCCAGAGACGATTCACCCCACCTGGACGGTCAGGTCGCTGAGCGAGCTAAAGGCGCTGCTGCTCGCCTGAGTCTCTGTTCACCCTGGCGCAGCAAAGGCCCGTTTAACGGGCCTTTTTGCCGGTAGCTTTCATTCAGGGAGCTGTTCGCCCGCGCGCAGCCTGTTTAAGGCGTCGGATCCTTGTTTTCACCCTCATCGTCCCCATCTTCTTTAACCGGCGTGCTGGCGGTCAGCAGAAACGGCGACTGCTGCCAGCGGGTGCGGCGATCGCGCAGCAGGGTGCGTGACAGAATAATGCCGATGGCCAGCGCCAGCAGCATCATCAGGCGCAAAATATTGGTGGTGTTGTCCACCTGGCGCGACTCGGTGACCAGCACGTGGGTATCGAGCGTTACGCGCAGGAAGCCAAGGGGGCCGTCGCTGTTGCCGAGCGGCTCCACCAGCTGATGGTTGAAGTAGCTGCCGGCGCGCTTGCCGTCGAGCGCGAGGCGATCGCGCACGTTGATGTTTTCGCCGCTGTGCGCCACCAGGCTGCCGTCGTCGGCGTAAACCGAAGCGTCAAGAATGCGGCTGTTGGTGGTCATCTGGTTGAGGATAGCTTCAATCTGGCTGCGGTTATCGTCGCTGTTATCCATCAGCGGCGACAGGCTAAAGGCGACCTGCTTCGTCAGGGTCTGCGCCAGCTCTTCGACCTGCTCGGAGCGCGCCATCTGATGGCCGAGGCTGAACCAGGAGGCGCCCTGCATCAGAACGACCAGCAGCGCCAGCGAGATCAGCACAATCACCGTGCGGTGTAAGCGAAATTTCAGTGCCCTTTTAGCCATCGATAACCTGTGTTACGTCACAACAGAAACCAGGAGATTATGTTGCCAGAAGCGGCGCAGACAAGGTAGCCTCTTGCGTGGTTTTGTTGTCCCCTACAGGAGCTCTGATGCTGAACCGTCTTACCTGGTGCGATCTGCCCGCCGACCTCTCCGAATGGCCGGGTTTACCCCTTTCCCTTAGCGGCGATGAAGTCATGCCGCTGGACTACCGTGCCGGTCGGACCGGCTGGCTGCTCTATGGCCGTGACCTGACCAAACAGCAGCTTACCGACTATCAGCATCAGTTAGGCGCGGCGATGGTGATCGTCAGCGCCTGGCGCATCGACGACTATCAGGTGGTACGGCTGGCCGGTTCGCTGACGCCGCGCGCCACGAAGCTGGCGCATGAAAATGGTCTCGACGTGGCGCCGCTCGGCAAGATCCCGCATCTGAAAACGCCGGGCCTGCTGGTGATGGACATGGACTCCACCGCGATTGAGATTGAGTGCATCGACGAGATCGCCAAACTGGCGGGCAGCGGCGAGCTGGTGGCGGAAGTCACCGAGCGCGCAATGCGCGGCGAGCTGGACTTCGCCGCCAGCCTGCGCCAGCGCGTAGCGACGCTGAAAGGCGCGGACGCCAATATTCTGAAGCAGGTGCGCGACGCGCTGCCGCTGATGCCGGGACTCACCGAGCTGGTGCAGAAGCTGCAGGCGCTGGGCTGGCAGGTGGCGATCGCCTCTGGCGGATTTACCTATTTCGCTGAATACCTGCGCGACAGGCTGCATCTGGCCCACGTTGCCGCCAACGAACTCGAGATGCGCGACGGCAAGCTGACCGGCGAAGTGCTGGGACAAATTGTCGACGCGCAATACAAAGCGGATACCCTGAAGAAGCTGGCGCAGCGTTTCGACATCGCGCCGGAGCAAACCGTCGCTATCGGCGACGGCGCCAACGACCTGCCGATGATTAAGGCCGCGGCGCTGGGTATCGCTTATCATGCTAAACCCAAAGTGAATGAGCAGACGCAGGTTACTATCCGTCACGCCGATTTGATGGGGGTGTTTTGCATCCTCAGCGGCAGCCTGATTCACGAAGAGCGTTAGAGGTACTGATTTGGCCAAAGCGGCAAAACGCGCCTTCGTTTGTAACGAATGCGGCGCAGATTATCCCCGCTGGCAGGGGCAATGCAGCGCCTGCCACGCCTGGAACACCATCACCGAAGTGCGTATTGCGGCGTCGCCGGCGGCGGCGCGCAATGAGCGCCTGAGCGGCTACGCCGGCAGCGCGGGCGTCAGCCGGGTGCAGAAGCTGTCGGAAATCAGCCTGGAGGCGCTGCCGCGCTTCTCGACCGGCTTTAAAGAGTTTGACCGCGTGCTGGGCGGCGGCGTGGTGCCGGGCAGTGCCATCCTGATTGGCGGTAACCCCGGCGCGGGGAAATCGACGCTGCTGCTGCAGGTGATGTGCCGCCTGGCACAGGAGATGAAAACCCTCTACGTCACCGGCGAAGAGTCGCTGCAGCAGGTAGCGATGCGCGCGCACCGCCTCGGCCTGCCGAGCGAAAACCTCAATATGCTGTCGGAAACCAGCATCGAGCAGATCTGCCAGATCGCCGAGCAGGAAGAGCCGAAGCTGATGGTGATCGATTCCATCCAGGTGATGCACATGGCGGATATTCAGTCATCTCCTGGCAGCGTGGCGCAGGTGCGCGAAACCGCCGCCTATCTGACGCGCTTCGCGAAAACGCGCGGCGTGGCGATCGTGATGGTCGGCCACGTCACTAAAGATGGCTCGCTGGCGGGCCCAAAAGTGCTGGAGCACTGTATCGACTGTTCCGTGCTGCTGGACGGCGACGCCGACTCGCGCTTCCGCACGCTGCGCAGCCATAAAAACCGCTTCGGCGCGGTTAACGAACTGGGCGTGTTCGCCATGACCGAGCAGGGGATGCGCGAAGTCAGCAACCCGTCGGCGATCTTCCTGTCGCGCGGCGACGAGGTGACCTCCGGCAGCTCCGTTATGGTGGTGTGGGAAGGCACGCGTCCGCTGCTGGTGGAGATCCAGGCGCTGGTCGATCACTCAATGATGGGCAACCCGCGTCGCGTTGCGGTGGGGCTGGAGCAGAACCGTCTGGCGATTCTGCTGGCGGTGCTGCATCGTCATGGCGGCCTGCAGATGGCCGATCAGGATGTCTTCGTCAACGTGGTGGGCGGCGTCAAGGTCACCGAGACCAGCGCCGATCTGGCGCTGCTGCTGGCGATGGTCTCAAGCCTGCGCGATCGTCCGCTGCCGCAGGACCTGGTGATCTTCGGCGAGGTAGGGCTGGCGGGGGAGATCCGTCCGGTGCCGAGCGGGCAGGAGCGTATCTCCGAAGCGGCCAAGCACGGCTTCAAACGCGCTATCGTGCCGGCCGGCAACGCGCCGAAGAAAGCGGTCGACGGCATGAAGGTTTACAGCGCGAAGAAACTGGCGGACGCGCTGGCGATACTGGATGAGCTTTAAAGGCTGAGCGGGTAAACTCGCAGGCAACTTCAATCCATGCAGGAGGCAGCATGACGTCGTTCGACTATCTGAAAACCGCCATTCGCCAGCAGGGGCATACCCTGCAGCAGGTGGCCGACGCCAGCGGGATGACCAAGGGTTATTTGAGCCAGCTGCTCAACGCCAAAATTAAAAGTCCGAGCGCGCAAAAACTGGAAGCGCTGCATCGCTTTTTGGGGCTGGAGTTTCCGCGCCGCGATAAAACCGTCGGCGTAGTGTTCGGCAAGTTCTACCCGCTGCACACCGGCCATATTTACCTTATCCAGCGCGCCTGCAGCCAGGTTGACGAGCTGCATATTATTATGGGCCACGACGAGCCGCGCGATCGCGCGCTGTTTGAGAACAGCGCCATGTCGCAGCAGCCAACCATCAGCGATCGGCTGCGCTGGCTGCTGCAAACCTTTAAGTACCAGAAAAACATCCGCATTCACTCCTTCAACGAAGAGGGCATTGAGCCCTATCCGCACGGCTGGGACGTCTGGAGTGAAGGGGTGAAAACCTTTCTCAGCGATCAGGGCATCGCCCCTGACTGCATCTATACCAGCGAAACCGCGGATGCGGAGATGTATCAACAGCATCTGGGCGTACGCACCGTGCTGGTCGATCCCGCACGATCCTTTATGAATATCAGCGGCGCGCAGATCCGTCAGGATCCCTTTCGCTACTGGGAATATATTCCTACCGAGGTTAAGCCCTTTTTCGTGCGCACCGTCGCCGTGCTCGGCGGAGAATCCAGCGGCAAATCGACGCTGGTCAACAAGCTCGCCAATATTTTCAATACCACCAGCGCCTGGGAATATGGCCGCGACTACGTCTTCTCTCACCTCGGCGGCGACGAGATGGCGCTGCAATATTCCGACTATGACAAGATCGCGCTCGGCCAGGCGCAGTACATCGACTTTGCGGTGAAATACGCCAATAAAGTCGCCTTTATCGACACCGACTTTATCACCACCCAGGCGTTCTGCCTGAAGTATGAAGGTCGGGAGCACCCCTTTGTGCAGGCGCTAATCGACGAATACCGTTTCGACCTGGTGATCCTGCTGGAGAATAACGTGCCCTGGGTGGCGGACGGCCTGCGCAGCCTGGGCAGCTCGGTGGATCGTCGCGAGTTCCAGTCAATGCTGGTTACTATGCTGCGGGAAAACAACGTCGACTTTGTGCACGTGCGCGAGGACGATTACGACACGCGTTTCCTGCGCTGTATCGAGCTGGTGAAAGAGATGATGGACGCCAAAGCATAAGGCCTTATTTATATTTAACGAGTCAGGGAGGCTGGCTCGTTAAATCTCTAAATTCGACGTCAAATAAACAGAGAATTATTGCCGGTTATAAATGCAATAAGCAGAGAATGAATTCAGCAAACCACGAAGGCTATCAGGGCGTTGTTGAAGCGTGGATAACGATAGAATAAAAGCAGTTCTAAATTTAAGGGCGCCTGGTGGCGCCCTTTTGATTACTTGGTAATACGCTTGTACTTGATACGCTTCGGCTCCAGCGCGTCGGCGCCGAGGGTGCGTTTCTTGTACTCTTCGTACTCGCTGAAGTTACCTTCGAAGAACTCCACCTTGCCCTCATCCTGATAGTCGAGGATATGGGTGGCGATACGGTCGAGGAACCAGCGGTCGTGCGAGATCACCATGGCGCAGCCCGGGAACTCCAGCAGGGCGTTTTCCAGCGCGCGCAGGGTTTCGATATCCAGGTCGTTGGTCGGTTCGTCAAGCAGCAGCAGGTTGCCGCCAACCTGCAGCAGTTTCGCCAGGTGCAGACGACCGCGCTCGCCGCCGGAGAGTTCGCCGACGCGTTTGCCCTGGTCGGTGCCTTTGAAGTTAAAGCGGCCAACGTAGGCGCGGCTCGGCATCTCGAAGGTGCCGATGCGCATCGTGTCCAGTCCGCCAGAGACTTCTTCCCACACGGTTTTTGAGTTATCCATCGCGTCGCGGAACTGATCGACCGATGCCAGCTTAACGGTTTCGCCCAGCTCGATGCTGCCGGAATCGGGCTGCTCCTGACCGGTCATCATGCGGAACAGGGTCGATTTACCTGCGCCGTTCGGACCGATGATGCCGACGATAGCGCCCTTCGGCACTGAGAAAGAGAGATTGTCGATCAGCACGCGGTCGCCGTAGGATTTGGTCAGGTTTTTCACCTCAACCACTTTGTCACCCAGGCGCGGACCCGGCGGAATAAAGAGTTCGCTGGTCTCGTTACGTTTCTGGTATTCGGTGCTGTTCAGCTCTTCGAAGCGGGCCAGACGGGCCTTGCCTTTCGACTGACGGCCTCTGGTACCCTGACGCACCCACTCCAGCTCTTTCTCGATCGATTTACGACGTGCGGCTTCGGCAGAGGCTTCCTGCGCCAGACGCTGATCTTTCTGCTCCAGCCAGGAGGAGTAGTTGCCTTCCCACGGAATGCCTTCGCCGCGGTCCAGCTCAAGGATCCAGCCCGCAACGTTATCGAGGAAGTAACGGTCGTGGGTAATTGCCACGACGGTGCCTTCGAACTCGTGCAGGAAGCGTTCCAGCCAGGCCACGGACTCGGCGTCCAGGTGGTTGGTGGGTTCGTCCAGCAGCAGCATGTCCGGCTTTTCCAGCAGCAGACGGCACATCGCCACGCGGCGACGCTCACCGCCGGAGAGGTTGCCGATTTTGGCATCCCAGTCCGGCAGGCGCATCGCATCGGCGGCGCGCTCCAGCTGCGTTTCCAGGTTATGGCCGTCGTGCGCCTGAATAACCTCTTCCAGACGACCCTGTTCGGCCGCCAGCTTGTCGAAGTCGGCGTCCGGCTCGGCGTAGAGCGCATAAACCTCGTCCAGACGCTTCAGCGCGCCGACCACTTCGGAGACCGCTTCTTCAATAGATTCGCGTACTGTCTGTTCCGGGTTGAGCTGCGGCTCCTGCGGCAGATAACCCACTTTGATGCCCGGCTGCGGGCGCGCTTCACCTTCGATATCTTTATCGATGCCCGCCATGATGCGCAGCAGCGTGGATTTACCCGCGCCGTTCAGGCCGAGCACGCCGATTTTCGCGCCCGGGAAAAAGCTAAGGGAGATGTTCTTTAGAATATGACGCTTCGGCGGAACCACTTTGCCGACGCGATGCATGCTATAGACGAATTGAGCCACGTTGTAATGAGCCTCTGATTCTGGTGGGTGAATTAGTGACGAAGTTTAGCCTTTTTGCCTGGCTAATCCCAGCCGCGCGCCGGGATAATTCCGGGCGGACGGCGTTGTTACGCGTAAAAAGAAAAGGCGGGGGTCAGACCGCATCGGGCAGACGCAGCGGCAGCTGCTGCGCCAGCCACTCCGCCAGCGCCTTGTCCGGTGCGCTGTCGCTCACCAGCAGGTCAAAGCGGCGCAGCTCGCCGATGCGGGCGGGCAGCACCTTGCCGAACTTGCTGCTGTCCGCCACCAGAACGCGCTGGCGCGCGCGCAGCATGGCGTGATGCTTCATCGCCAGTTCGTTGAGGTTGTAACAGGTCGCGCCCTGTTCTCTGTCGATGCCCGCCGCCGAGATAAACGCCAGCGTCGGGCAGAGATCGTCAAGAATTGAATGTGCGCCGATCGGCGTGAACAGGGCGTTATCGGCATGAAACTCGCCGCCGCTCAGAATAACGTTGCAGGCCGGTTTTTCTTTTAGCGCCAGGAAAGTATTCATGGCGCAGCAGATAGCGGTAAAGGGGAGATCCTCGGGCAGGGCGTCGACAATATAGGGAATGGTGGTGCCGCAGTCGAAAAAGACCGTATCGTTCTCGCCGATCAGGCTGGCGGCGGCCTGCGCCAGGCGCTGTTTTTTCGCCGCGTTCTGTCCATGCTGATCCGAAACGAAATAGTGGCCGCCATGATTTTTTGGATCGCTGACGATATAGCCGCCCAGCAGCACGACGGTAGATGCCGGCTCGCTGAGATCGCGTCGAATCGTCATCTCTGAAACACCCAGCAGCTGCGCGGCGTCTTTCAGATGCAGCTTGTCAGTGCGTTTCAGCGCCAGGGTCAGTTTCTGAATGCGTTCGTCGCGCCGGGTTTCCATAGAGGTCTCTGTCGTGGTTGATAGCCGAAAGTGATGCGCAGTGGAGAGAGGAGCGCATCAGGATGAACAGCGATAATTGCCGCAATTTTAAGGCGTTGCGCGCACTCAGGCCAGCAGACGATCAATCTTACCCGCAATCAGATCGCCCCGCAAACGCCGCCATGCTCGCCCTATATTTACACGGTTTCTCAACGGCGTGTCATCCTCCCGTCGCAGCCTGCGACCCGCTTTTAGCCAGCCTTGCGCGCCGCGCTGCGTAAATTTTGTGAAGAACATGGCAAGAGCGGGTTCCCCTGGTTAGCATGAAGAATGCCTGGCACGCAGCCGGAGAGCAGCAACAGAGGAGATTTTCGTGGAGAAGTGGCGTAACTGGATGATAGGGATCTGTCTGGCCGGAGCGGCCAGCAGCGCGTGGGCAGACTCGCTGGATCAGCAGCGGGAACGTTATCAACAGATTAAACAGGCGTGGGACAGCAACCAGATGGCGACGGTCGAGCAGCTGCTGCCGACGCTGCAGGATTACCCGCTATACCCTTACCTGCAGTACCGCCTGCTGGCGCAGGACCTCGATCAGGAAACACCGCTCGCCGTTAAAAACTTTATCCAGCAATATCCCACGCTGCCGCCGGCGCGCTCGCTGAAAACCCGCTTCGTCAACGTGCTGGCGCACCGTCAGGACTGGCAGAGCATTCTGAGCTTTAGCCCGGAAGCGCCGACGCCGGTACAGGCGCGCTGCAACTGGCTCTACGCCAAATGGGCCACGGGCGCGCAGCAGCAGGCGTTTGAGGGCGCGAAGGCGATCTGGCTGCGCGGCACCGCGCTGCCCAACGACTGCGATCGCCTCTTCTCCGTCTGGCAATCCTCTGGCCAGATGTCGCCGATTACCGTGCTGGAGCGCATTCGGCTGGCGATGAAGGCGGGCAACGACAGCCTGGTGAGCTTCCTGGCGAAAACCCTGCCGGAAGATTACCAGACTATCGCCACGGGCGTGCTCGCCTTGCAGAGCGATCCTCAGACGGTAGTGAACTTCGCACAGACGGTCGGCCCGACCGATTTTACCCGCCAGGCAACCCTCTACGCCTTTACCCGCGTTGCGCGCGCCGATATGGAGAATGCACGCAGCATGATCCCGCTGCTGGTGCGTGGCCAGAAGATGGAGGCGGATGACGAGCAGGCGCTGAAGGAGATCGTGGTCTGGCGCATGATGGGCAGCGATTTAACCTCGGAGCAGGCGCGCTGGCGCGATGCCGTGGTGATGAACAGCCAGTCGACGGCGCTGATCGAGCGACGCGTGCGTCTGGCGCTGTCGCAAAACGATCGCCGCGGCCTGAATACCTGGATCGCGCGTCTGCCGCTTGAGGCGAAAGAGAAAGATGAGTGGCAGTACTGGCAGGCCGATCTGCTCTACGCGCAGGGGCGTAAAGAGGAGGCGGACGAGATCCTGCATAAGCTGATGCAGGCGCGCGGCTTCTATCCGATGGTGGCGGCGCAGCGGCTGGGCGTGAAGTACCCGCTGCAGATCGACGAGGCGCCAAAGCCCGACAGTGCGACGGTGCAGGGACCCGAGCTGGCGCGCGTGCGCGAGCTGATGTACTGGGGGCTGGATAACCTGGCGCGCAGCGAGTGGGCCAACCTGATCGCCAGCAAAAACCACACCCAGCAGCAGATGCTGGCGCGCTACGCCAACGAGCAGGACTGGTGGGATCTCAGCGTGCAGGCGACCATCACGGCGAAGATGTGGGACAGCCTGAAAGAGCGCTTCCCGCTGGCGTGGGAGAGCTTCTATAAGAGCAATACCCGCGACAAAGGCATCTCGCCGAGCTACGCCATGGCGATTTCGCGTCAGGAGAGCGCCTGGAACCCGAAAGCGCGTTCGCCGGTCGGCGCCAGCGGCCTGATGCAGGTGATGCCGGCAACGGCGGCGCACACCGTGAAGATGTACAACATCCCCGGCTATATGAACAGCAACCAGCTGCTGGATCCGCAGACCAATATTCAGATCGGCACCCAGTATCTGGAGTATGTCTATCAGCAGTTCGGGCAGAACCGCATTTTCGCCTCGGCGGCCTATAATGCGGGGCCGGGTCGCGTGCGCAGCTGGCAGAACGTCAGCGCGGGCAATCTTGACGCGGTCGCCTTTATCGAGACCATTCCCTTCTCTGAAACGCGCGGCTACGTGAAAAACGTGCTGGCCTACGACGCCTACTATCGCCACTTTATGGGCGAGCCGGATAAGGTGCTGTCGGACAGCGAGTGGAACCGCCGCTACTAGCGTGTTATGCTTCCGTACTCGTTAGTGAGTACGGAAGCCTGTTTAATGACGCAATCTCCCGCCCGGTCGGCACAACAATCCCTTTCTGAAGACAACTGGCGGCGCTTTATCGCGCTGATGCAGCAGGCTTATGCCGATGACGTGGCGCTGCCTCTGCTGCAGCTGATGCTGACGCCGGACGAGCGCGAGGCGCTCGGTACAAGGCTGCGCATCGTCGAAGAGCTGATGAGCGGCACCATGAGCCAGCGCGAGCTGAAAAACGAACTGGGGGTCGGCATCGCCACCATTACGCGCGGGTCAAACAGCCTGAAAGAGGCGCCGCCTGAACTGCGGCGCTGGCTGGAGGGACGTCTGGGACGCGGCGGGCTCAGCGCTGATAAAGCGGATGAGTAAAGGGGCAGAGCGCCAGGATCAACGCCTGATGATAGACGCTGGAGCGCGTCAGCAGGCCGTGGGTGAAGGCGCCAATAGCGCCGCCTTTGTGTTTGATATTTTCTACGCCGGTTAGCCGCGCCATCTCATCGCCCAGCTCGCGTCCGGCGCGCAGGCCCGCCATCACCACCGGCGGCAGCGTAAAGCTGGCGGAACGTGACTCGCCGCGCTGGCTGGCGTTCTCGACCACCATCCAGGCAAAGGCGCAATCCTCTTCAATACCGGCTTCGATCGCCACCCAGAAATCGGCCTCAGGCGCAGCCTGACGCGCATTGGCGACGCGCTGGCGTGCGCCGGTTCGCGTTTCCGCATCGCTCAGGGGCTGCGCCGCGACGCCGCTATCGACCTCGACCCCGCGAATATGGCAGGATCCTTCGCCGAAAACATCGTTGAACGCCTGAGAGATTGCGCGAATTTTTGCCGGATTGATGGTGGCTGCGATAACCTGGTACATAATCTATTGAACCCTTTAGGCAAATTTGTCGCAGTATAACGGAAACTCAGCATGCTACAGGTCTATCTTGTTCGTCACGGTGAAACGGTATGGAATGCGCAGCGGCGCATTCAGGGACAATCCGACAGTCCGCTGACGGAGAAAGGAGAGCAACAGGCCCATCAGGTGGGCGAGCGCGTCAAACATCTTGGCATTACCCACGTTATCACCAGCGATCTGGGCCGCACGCAGCGTACCGCCGAGATTATCGCCGACGCCTGCGGCTGTTCGGTGACGCTGGAGCCGCGCCTGCGCGAGCTGAATATGGGGGTGCTGGAGAAGCGCCCGCTCGACGGGTTAAGCGAAGAGGAAGAGCGCTGGCGCAGCGCGCTGGTGGACGGCACGGTAGACGGCCGTATTCCGCAGGGCGAATCGATGGCGGAGATGGCGGCGCGTATGCACGCGGCGCTGAACGCCTGTCTGGCGCTGCCCGCCGGCAGCCGGCCGCTGCTGGTCAGTCACGGTATGGCACTCGGCGTGCTGATCAGCACGATTCTTGGCCTGCCGGCCCATGCGGAGCGACGTCTGCGCCTGCGTAACTGCTCGATCTCGCGCGTCGATCACCAGCAGAGCGCCTGGCTGGCGCAAGGCTGGGTGGTGGAAACGGCAGGCGATATTTCGCATCTTGACGCGCCCGCGCTGGATGAGCTGCAGCGCTAAAAAAAATGCCGTCGCGATGACGGCATTTTAGCGATCAGCTCGCCTGCTGGCGGCGAATCGGGATGAGATATTCGCAGCGGATCTCTTTCGGCGGTTCGCTGCGCTTCTTGCCGCCGTGGGTGTAGAAGCGCTCGATATCCTGGCCCTGACGGCGCGTCAGGCCGAGCGTCGGCATGCAGGTGCCGTAGAGCAGCAGGATAAATTCCTGCAGTTCGTTGCGCGGGCCGTTATAGGTGAACTGCACATAGTCGCCCGCTTCCAGCAGCACGCTCTGGCCGGAGTGCAGGTTCATCGCCTGATCGGACGGCACGGCGGTGGTGTAGAGGATCTCCTGCTCGTCATCCTTCTCCTGGCTGGCGCGCACCTGATGCAGGCCGTACAGCACGGGCGGAACGGTGTCGGTTTCCAGCAGGAACTGCTTCCAGAAGTGAATGCGCATTTCGTCGCGGTAGCTGGAGATCTGCTCCAGGGTACAGCTATAGGTTTGCGTCTGTCCCACCAGCACGGTTTCCGGCAGCGTGACGAAGCTCGATTCCGGCATGCTGTTGTCATCAAGGCGAATCGGCGGGCGAATGCCGAACGAATTCCATTCCGAGGAGCGGCGATACCACGCGGGCGTCTGGTTAAACTGCTTTTTAAAGGCGCGGGTAAAGGTCTGCTGGGAATCGAAACGATACTGCAGCGCGATATCCAGAATCGGGCGGCTGGTCAGGCGCAGCGCCACGGCCGCTTTAGACAGGCGCCGGGCGCGGATATAGGCGCCAATGGCGTGGCCCGTTACGTCTTTAAACATCCGTTGTAAATGCCATTTAGAATAACCCGCTTTCAGGGCAACGTTGTCCAGTGAAAGGGGCTGATCAAGATGGCTCTCCAGCCAGACAAGCAAATCTCGAATGATACCGGCTTGGTCCATAAAACATCCTCATACTCTCTGGGTGCGACTAACGCAGTCGCCGAATAATAGCACTAATTGCACATCAGGCGTGGGCAGCTTTGTTGGGAGATTGTGCCATGTCAATGTGGGATTAAACCGGTTCTGGTTTGGTCAACGCGGACAATTGCCAGTACATTACATGCTCGTCTATTAGGTTTGCAATGGTAACGCTATGACAATATCTCGCTTTTTCGCTGCTTCATTCGCTTCGCTGCTGCTGGCGTCGCCGGTTCTGGCCGAAGAGATCGGCTCGGTAGATACGGTATTTAAGATGTTTGGGCCCGATCATAAGATCGTGGTGGAGGCGTTCGACGATCCAGATGTAAAAAATGTAACCTGTTATATCAGCCGGGCGAAAACCGGCGGGATTAAGGGCGGTCTGGGTCTGGCGGAGGATACCGCCGACGCGGCGATCTCCTGCCAGCAGGTTGGGCCGGTCGAGCTGAGCGACGCTATCGCGCAGGGGAAAGCGCAGGGCGAGGTGGTGTTTAAGAAACGGACCTCGCTGGTGTTTAAAAAGCTGCAGGTGGTGCGTTTCTTCGATCAGAAGCGCCATGCGCTCATCTACCTGAGCTATTCCGACAGAGTGGTGGAGGGATCGCCGAAGAATGCGCTGAGCGCGGTGCCAATTATGCCGTGGCGGGAATAAAAAAGGCTCTCAGTGGGTTTTACCGGGGGGCAGCTAAGGTTAGCAAACGGGTAAGAGCCGTCGGGGAGTAAAGCGTCCCGCGACAGGGAGGTCGCGGGAAGAGCGAGCACACTGGCAGCCAGCCCTCGCTTGCGTCAGGTTTTTATTCCTGCAGGTCGCCGCAGAAGCGGTAGCCTTCGCCGTGGATCGTGGCGATGATCTCCGGCGTATCCGGCGTAGATTCAAAGTGCTTACGAATGCGACGAATGGTGACGTCGACGGTGCGATCGTGCGGCTTCAGTTCGCGGCCGGTCATCTTCTTCAGCAGGTCGGCGCGGGTCTGAATTTTGCCAGGGTTTTCGCAGAAGTGCAGCATGGCGCGGAACTCGCTGCGCGGCAGCTTATACTGTTCGCCGTTCGGGCTGATTAGCGAGCGGCTGTTGATATCCAGCTCCCAGCCGTTGAACTTATAGCTTTCAACCTGACGGCGCTCTTCGCTCGGCATCGCCAGATTCATGGTGCGTGACAGCAGGTTGCGTGCGCGAATGGTCAGCTCACGCGGGTTGAATGGTTTGGTGATGTAATCATCCGCGCCAATTTCCAGACCAAGGATTTTGTCCACTTCATTATCACGACCGGTCAGGAACATCAGCGCCACGTTTGCCTGCTCGCGCAGTTCGCGCGCCAGCAACAGGCCATTTTTACCTGGCAGGTTGATATCCATGATCACCAGGTTGACGTCGTTATCGGTCAGCACCTGATGCATTTCAGCGCCGTCGGTTGCCTCATACACGACATAACCTTCCGCCTCGAAAATGCTCTTGAGGGTGTTACGCGTGACCAGTTCGTCTTCAACGATAAGAATGTGTGGGGTCTGCATGTTTCGCTACCTAAAATTTGCCAACAAATCGAAAACAGGGCGTACGCGGTTATTCAGGCTCGCTAAAAGCGCGGTAAGTGGCGCTTAACCGTTGTACGAAATTATGTTCTTGATACACCATCTATCAACGTCAACAACAGTGTTAGCTCAGCCAGTCAGAATGAATATTGCCTGCCCCAGGAGAGAATCTTTTGGCGCATATCCTAACCGTATTAACAGCAACCTAACAGCACCAACAACAACCGATAAGCATAAAAACAACGCTTCGTTGACTTATATCAAATGCAATTGTAGCACGTTAACACTTATGTGAAAAACTTCTCTTGTAATGCAAGCTTAGCTCACAAAAAATATCAGTTTCACTACATATTCACAGGCTGTATAAGCAAATGACAATTTCAAAATGCGCAGACTTATCCTGCTGATTAGATGAAATTTTCAGGGGAAAATGTTAGTTATTGCCTGTCTGGGTTGCATTACAAGCTCGCAGCGACGTTTATTTAATTTTAACATCGTTAACAAATTATTTTCTTAACACGCCAGATTCCGGCTTTAACAGCGGCGCATGGTACTATACGGGGCGATGTCAAAACACAAATGGAATAATCATGCGTTTCCCCCTTATTCTGGTTTCGCCCGCTCGGGCGGAAAATATTGGCGCAGCGGCGCGGGCGATGAAGACCATGGGCTTTAGCGAGCTGCGCATCGTCGCCAGCGACGCCTGGCAAGATCCCGCCGCGCGCCGGGTCGCGCACGGCGCCGGAGAGATCCTGGATAACCTGCGCACCTTCGACACCCTGAGCGACGCGCTGGCCGATATCGACTTCTCCGTCGCCACCACGGCGCGCAGCCGCGCCAGATTCCGCTACTACGCCACGCCGCAGCAGGTGGAAGCGCAGCTGCTGGAGAAGCGTCAGTGGGTGAACAGCATGGCGTTAGTCTTTGGGCGCGAGGATAGCGGACTCACCAATGAAGAGCTGGACCAGGTCGATCTGCTTACCGGCATTCCGATGGCGCAGGATTATCCCTCGCTCAACCTCGGCCAGGCGGTGATGGTTTACTGCTATCAGCTTTCCGCGCTTAATCGCGTAGCGCCGCCCGCCGCATCGCAGGCGGACGCCCGGCAGCTGGAGGCGCTGCGCCACCGTTTTGAGCGGCTGCTGCAGACGCTTGAGGTCAGCGACGATCGCAAAATGGCCGACTGGATCGATCAGCGCATCGGCCTGCTGGAGCAGCGCGACAGCGCCATGCTGCATCGCCTGCTGCATGATGTAGAAAAAAAACTTATAGATAAATCTTCCTGAAAAATCGTCTTTCGCAGCGGCTGATCGCAAAAAGCGCGGGACAGGCAAACGATTCTGCAGGCGTTTTGCCGATCGGCACGCAGCAGTGCGCAGCGGCGAAAAACGGGCCGCCGGACAAATTCGTTGACTTGACCGGCGCTTTGCTTTACTTCTGGAAAGCAGACAGACTCTAAAAGACAGACAGAAAAAATCTCAATGCGTAACTCAACCAGCCTGAACATCACCATTATTACAACCACCATTACCACGGGTAAAGGTGCGGGCTGACGCATACAGGAAAAACAGAAAAAAGCCCGCACCTGAACAGTGCGGGCTTTTTTTTCGGCGTAAATTCAGGAGAGCTTTAACATGCGAGTGCTGAAATTCGGTGGGACCTCGGTAGCGAACGCGGAACGTTTTCTGCGCGTCGCTGACATTCTGGAAAGCAATGCGCAGCAGGGACAGGTTGCCACCGTACTCTCTGCACCTGCAAAAATTACCAACCATCTGGTGGCGATGATTGAGAAGACCATCAGCGGCCAGGATGCGCTACCCAATATCAGCGACGCCGAGCGGATTTTCGACGAGCTGCTGCAGGGGCTGGCGGCGGCGCAGCCGGGCTTTGACTATGACGGTCAGAAAACGCGCGTCGACCTGGAGTTCGCCCAGCTGAAGCAGGTGCTGCACGGCATCAGCCTGCTGGGACAGTGCCCCGACAGCGTTAACGCCGCTATTATCTGCCGCGGCGAGAAGCTCTCTATCGCGATTATGGAAGCGCTGCTGCTGGCGCGCGGCCACGGCGTAACCGTGATCGATCCGGTGGAGAAGCTGCTGGCCGTCGGCCACTATCTCGAATCCACCGTTGATATCGCGGAATCGACGCGCCGCATCGCCGCCAGCCAGATCCCGCCGCAAAATATGATCCTGATGGCCGGCTTTACCGCAGGCAATGAGAAGGGCGAACTGGTGGTGCTGGGCCGTAACGGCTCTGACTACTCCGCCGCGGTGCTGGCCGCCTGTCTGCGCGCCGACTGCTGCGAAATCTGGACCGACGTAGATGGCGTCTATACCTGCGATCCGCGTCAGGTGCCCGACGCGCGCCTGCTGAAGTCGATGTCTTACCAGGAGGCGATGGAGCTCTCTTATTTTGGCGCGAAAGTGCTGCATCCGCGTACCATCGCGCCTATCGCGCAGTTCCAGATCCCATGCCTGATTAAAAACACCGCCAACCCGCAGGCGCCGGGCACCCTGATCGGCGGCGAAGGTGAGCATGACGAGAACCCGGTCAAAGGGATCACTAACCTGAATAATATGGCGATGTTCAACGTCTCCGGACCCGGGATGAAGGGCATGGTCGGTATGGCGGCGCGCGTCTTCGCCGCGATGTCGCGCACCGGCATCTCGGTTGTGCTGATCACCCAGTCCTCCTCTGAATACAGCATTAGCTTCTGCGTACCGCAGAATGAGCAGGCGCGAGCGCGCCGCGTGCTGGAAGAGGAGTTCTACCTCGAGCTGAAAGACGGGCTGCTCGATCCGCTGGGCGTAATGGAACAGCTGGCGGTGATCTCCGTGGTCGGCGACGGGATGCGCACGCTGCGCGGCATCTCCGCCAAATTTTTCTCCGCGCTGGCGCGCGCCAATATCAATATCGTCGCCATCGCGCAGGGCTCGTCAGAGCGCTCTATCTCCGTGGTGGTAAGCAACGATGACGCCACCACCGGCGTACGCGTGGTACACCAGATGCTGTTCGCCACCGATCAGGTGATCGAAGTCTTTGTGGTGGGCGTCGGCGGCGTCGGCGGCGCGCTGCTGGATCAGCTCTATCGCCAGCAGGCGTGGCTGAAACAGAAGCATATCGATCTGCGCGTCTGCGGCATCGCCAACTCGCGCGCGCTGCTGACCAACGTACACGGCATCGACCTGAGCGACTGGAAAGGGGCGCTGGGCGAAGCCAAAGAGCCCTTTAATCCTGACCGCCTCAATCGACTGGTGAAAGAGTATCATCTGCTTAACCCGGTGATTGTGGACTGCACCTCCAGCCAGGCGGTAGCGGATCTCTACGCCGACTTCCTCGGCGACGGCTTCCACGTGGTGACGCCGAACAAAAAGGCCAACACCTCGTCATGGAACTACTACCAGCAGATGCGCGCCGCCGCCGCAAAATCGCGTCGCAAATTCCTCTACGACACCAACGTCGGTGCGGGACTGCCGGTTATTGAAAACCTGCAGAATCTGTTAAACGCCGGCGACGAGCTGATTAAATTCTCCGGCATCCTCTCAGGCTCGCTCTCCTTTATTTTCGGCAAGCTGGACGAGGGCGTTTCGCTCTCTGAGGCGACAAAAATGGCGCGCGAGCTGGGCTTTACCGAGCCCGATCCGCGCGACGACCTTTCAGGTATGGACGTGGCGCGCAAGCTGCTGATCCTGGCGCGCGAAGCGGGCCATAAGCTGGAGCTAGGCGATATCGAGATCGAGCCGCTGCTGCCCGCCAGCCTGAATGAGATCGCTGACGTAGAGGCGTTTATGCAGCGCCTGCCGGAGCTGGACAGCGCCTTCGCCGCGCGCGTTGCCGCAGCGCGTGACGAAGGAAAAGTGTTACGCTTCGTCGGCGCGATTGAAGAGGGCGGCCTCTGCAAAGTGAAAATTGACGCGGTCGACAGCAACGATCCGCTCTATAAAGTGAAAAACGGCGAGAATGCCCTGGCGTTTTACAGCCGTTATTATCAGCCGATTCCGCTGGTGCTGCGCGGATATGGCGCGGGCAATGATGTGACGGCGGCGGGCGTCTTCGCCGATCTGCTGCGCACCCTGTCATGGAAGTTGGGAGTTTGATGATGGTAAAAATTTACGCACCGGCCTCGATTGGCAACGTCAGCGTCGGCTTCGACGTGCTGGGCGCGGCGGTGTCGCCGGTAGACGGCACGCTGCTGGGCGACTGCGTCACGGTGGAAGCGGCGCAGCGCTTTTCGTTGCAAAACAGCGGACGCTTTGTCAGCAAGCTGCCGGACGATCCCAAAGAGAATATCGTCTATCAGTGCTGGCAGCGCTTCTGCGAAGCGATCGGTGAAGAGGTGCCGGTGGCGATGACGCTGGAGAAAAATATGCCGATCGGCTCCGGCCTCGGCTCCAGCGCCTGCTCGGTGGTGGCCGGTTTGATGGCGATGAACGAGTTTTGCGGCAGGCCGCTCAGCGATACTCAGCTGCTGACGCTGATGGGCGAGCTGGAAGGGCGCATTTCCGGCAGCGTACACTATGACAACGTCGCGCCATGCTTCCTCGGCGGCATCCAGCTGATGCTTGAGGAGAACGGCATTATCAGCCAGGCGGTGCCGGGCTTCGACGACTGGCTGTGGGTGATGGCCTATCCGGGCATTAAAGTCTCTACCGCCGAAGCGCGCGCCATTCTGCCCGCGCAGTATCGCAAAGAAGATGTGATCAAACATGGCCGCCTGCTGGCTGGCTTTATTCACGCCTGTCATAGCGGGCAGCCGCTGCTGGCCGCTAAACTGATGCAGGATGTGATCGCCGAACCTTACCGCACGAAGCTGCTGCCGGGCTTTGCCGAGGCGCGCCAGGCCGCCGTCGACACGGGCGCGCTGGCGTGCGGCATTTCAGGTTCCGGCCCTACGCTTTTCGCCGTTTGCAATCAGATGGAAACGGCGCAGCGGATGGCGGACTGGCTGCGCCAGCACTATCTGCAGAATGATGAAGGCTTCGTCCATATTTGCCGTCTTGATACGGCTGGCGCACGTAAACTGGGATAACGCATGAAACTCTATAACCTTAAGGATCATAACGAGCAGGTGAGCTTTTCGCAGGCGGTGAAACAGGGCCTGGGCTCGCAGCAAGGGCTGTTCTTCCCGCTTGAACTGCCGGAATTTGAGCTGACCGACATCGACGCGATGCTGGAGATGGATTTCGTCAGCCGCAGCAGCAAAATTCTTTCCGCCTATATCGGCGACGAAATCGCGCCGCATCAGCTGGCCGAACGCGTTAAAACCGCCTTTGCGTTTCCCGCGCCGGTTGCAAAAGTCAGCGACGATATCGCCTGCCTGGAGCTGTTCCACGGCCCGACGCTGGCGTTTAAAGATTTCGGCGGCCGCTTTATGGCGCAGATGCTCTCCTGTGTTTCGGGCGCGGACGAGCAGATCACTATTCTCACCGCCACCTCCGGCGACACCGGCGCGGCCGTGGCGCACGCCTTTTACGGTATGGAAAACGTCCGCGTAGTGATTCTCTACCCGCAGGGCAAAATCAGCCCGCTGCAGGAGAAGCTGTTCTGCACGCTGGGCGGCAATATCGAAACCATCGCCATCGACGGCGACTTCGACGCCTGCCAGGCGCTGGTGAAGCAGGCGTTTGATGATGAGGAGCTGAAAAAGGCGATCGGCCTGAACTCCGCCAACTCCATCAATATCAGCCGCCTGCTGGCGCAGATCTGCTACTACTTCGAAGCGGTGGCGCAGCTGCCGCAGGAAAAACGTAACCAGCTGGTGGTTTCCGTGCCGAGCGGCAACTTCGGCGATCTCACCGCCGGCCTGCTGGCGAAATCGCTTGGCCTGCCGATCAAGCGCTTTATCGCCGCTACCAACGCCAATGACACCGTGCCGCGCTTCCTGCAGGGCGGCAGCTGGACGCCGAACGCCACGGTTGCCACGCTATCGAACGCCATGGATGTCAGCCAGCCGAATAACTGGCCGCGCGTGGAGGAGCTGTTCCGCCGCAAAACCTGGCGCCTGACCGATCTCGCCTACGGCGCGGTGAGTGATGAAACGACCGAAGCGACGATGCGCGAGCTGGCGGAAATCGGCTATATCTCCGAGCCGCACGCGGCTATCGCCTATCGTCTGCTGCGCGATCAGCTGCAGGAAGGTGAGTTTGGGCTGTTCCTTGGCACGGCGCACCCGGCGAAATTCAAAGAGAGCGTCGAGGCGATTCTGGGGCAGTCGCTGCCGCTGCCGCAGGCGCTGGCGGATCGTGCCGGGCTGCCGCTGCTGTCGCATCAGATGAGCGCTGATTTTGCGCCGCTGCGCGCGTTTCTGCTGAAGGCGTAATCGTCATCACCAGCGGCGCGCCTGTGGTCAGGCGCGCCGTTGTTGTCCCCCTGAAGGCATCAAGCGGCGTCCGCCTGCGCTTATTTCTGCTCGTAACGCTTAAACACCAGCTCGTTCTCGCTGCTGCTCGCTTTATCAAAGAAGTAGCCGTCCACGTCAAACTGCTTCAGCGCCTCGGGATCGGTGAGGCGATGCTGAATAACGTAGCGGCTCATCAGTCCGCGCGCTTTTTTAGCGTAAAAGCTGATCACCTTAAACGCGCCGTTCTTTTCGTCGAGGAACACCGGCTTCACCAGACGGCCCTGCAGCTGCTTCGGCTTAATCGCCCGGAAATATTCGTCCGATGCCAGATTTATCAGCACGTCGTCGCCCTGTTCCTGCAGCGCGGCGTTAAGATGCTGCGTCAGCAGATCGCCCCAGAAGCTGTAGAGATCTTTGCCGGCCGGGCTGGCCAGCTTAATGCCCATCTCCAGCCGATAGGGCTGCATCAGGTCGAGCGGACGCAGCACGCCGTATAGGCCGGAGAGCATGCGCAGATGCTGCTGGGCGAAGTCGAAATCCGCTTCGCTGAAGCTCTCCGCCTGCAGGCCGGTATAGACATCGCCTTTAAAGGCCAGAATCGCCTGGCGCGCATTGTCCGGCGTAAAGTCGGGCTGCCAGCTGTTGAAGCGTTCGGCATTAAGGTGTGCCAGCTTGTCGCTGATGCCCATAAGCGAAGCGATCTGCGCCGGTGAGAGATCGCGCGCCACCTCAATCAGCTGTTGTGATTTTTCTAACAGCGCAGGCTGGGTATAACGCTGGGTCGCCAGCGGGCTGCTAAAATCGAGCGTTTTGGCGGGTGAGATCACCATTAACATAGTCGCTTCCTCGGTTATCCTTTGTCGCTACAGGGAAAATGTCACTTGTCAGGCTGCCGAGTGTAACAAAAAAGCCGCAGCGACAGGCAAATCGCAGCCATTCGTTAGCGCTATCGTAAACGGCATCTGGCGACCTTGCGCCTCGGTTGCCGCATGATATTATCGCAACAGCCTTTTTCACCCTGACATTACATAAGAGACAACAGACATGACGGACAAACTGACCTCCTTGCGTCAACTTACCACCGTTGTCGCCGACACCGGCGATATCGCAGCCATGAAGCTCTATCAGCCGCAGGACGCCACCACCAACCCCTCTCTGATTCTTAACGCCGCGCAGATCCCTGAATACCGCAAGCTGATTGACGAAGCGATTAGCTGGGCGCGCGAGCAGAACGGCAGCAAAGATGAGCTGATCTCGCTGGTGTCGGACAAACTGGCCGTCAACATTGGTCTGGAAATTCTTAAGCTGATCCCCGGTCGCATCTCGACCGAAGTCGATGCGCGTCTCTCCTACGACACCGAAGGCAGCATCGCTAAAGCGCGCAGCCTGATCAAGCTCTACAACGACGCGGGCATCAGCAACGACCGTATCCTGATCAAGCTGGCCTCCACCTGGCAGGGCATCCGCGCAGCGGAGCAGCTGGAAAAAGAGGGCATCAACTGTAACCTGACGCTGCTCTTCTCCTTCGCGCAGGCGCGCGCCTGCGCGGAAGCGGGCGTGTTCCTGATTTCGCCGTTCGTGGGCCGTATCCTCGACTGGTACAAGAGCAACACCGACAAGAAAGAGTATGCGCCGCATGAAGATCCGGGCGTGGTGTCGGTTTCCGAAATCTACAATTACTACAAGCAGCACGGTTATGAAACCGTGGTGATGGGCGCAAGCTTCCGTAACGTCGGCGAGATCCTGGAGCTGGCGGGCTGCGATCGCCTGACCATCTCTCCGGCGCTGCTGAAAGAGCTGGCAGAGAGCGAAGGCACGGTTGAGCGTAAGCTGAGCTACAGCGGCGACGTCAAAGCGCGTCCGGCGAAGATGACCGAATCTGAGTTCCTGTGGCAGCACAACCAGGATCCGATGGCGGTGGCGAAACTGGCGGAAGGCATCCGCAACTTCGCCGTTGACCAGGGCAAGCTTGAGAAAATGATCGCTGACCTGCTGTAATCTGTTGCCGTGGCGGCCTGGCCGCCGCGGTTTTCTCTTTGCCTCACTTCTATTATCCTTCCTGCTATTCCTCTCTTGTCTTACCGCTTTGCGGTCAACCCGGGTAACAACATCATGGATACTTTACGCATTGGCCTGATCTCCGTTTCCGATCGCGCGGCGAACGGCATTTATCAGGATCAGGGCATTCCGGCGCTGGAGGCCTGGCTAACCAGCGCGCTGGCGACCCCTTTTACCACCGAAACCCGCCTGGTGCCGGATGAGCAGCCGCTGATTGAACAGGCGATCTGCGAGCTGGTGGATGAGCGCTTCTGCCATCTGGTGCTGACCACCGGCGGCACAGGGCCGGCGCGCCGCGACGTGACGCCTGACGCCACGCTGGCAGTGGCCGACCGCGAGATGCCCGGCTTCGGCGAACAGATGCGCCAGATCAGCCTGCAGTTCGTGCCTACCGCCATTCTGTCGCGCCAGGTCGGCGTGATCCGCAAACAGTCGCTGGTGCTGAACCTGCCGGGACAGCCGAAGTCGATTAAAGAGACGCTGGAAGGGGTGAAAGAGGCCGACGGCAAGGTAAAAGTGCCGGGTATTTTTGCCGCTGTACCTTACTGTTTACAGCTGCTGGAAGGGCCTTATGTAGAAACGCACCCCCAGGTGGTAGCAGCTTTTCGCCCCAAAAGCGCGATAAAGCAGATAAATAACTAAAATTTCGTCATTTCAGGGATAGCCTCTGGCGATGCTGGTGTAGTGAAAGATGAACGGTATAGTAAGCAGAGATTTACAAAACCACCTTTATCTCTGGAACCTCTACGCTTATGGATTCACATGCTGCCCATCGCCTGAAAGGTCAGGATTACAAAACGCTGTCGCTGGCCGCCCTCGGCGGCGCGCTGGAGTTCTACGACTTTATTATTTTTGTCTTTTTCGCCGCGGTTATCGGCGAGCTTTTCTTCCCGCCGGACATTCCTGACTGGCTGCGTCAGCTGCAAACTTTTGCCATTTTCGCCGCCGGTTATCTGGCGCGTCCGCTGGGCGGCCTGATTATGGCGCACTTTGGCGACAAGGTGGGGCGCAAGAAAATGTTCAGCCTGAGCATTCTGCTGATGGCGCTGCCGACGCTGGCGATGGGCGTGCTGCCCACCTATGAAACGGCAGGCATTATCGCGCCGCTGCTGATGCTGCTGCTGCGCCTGCTGCAGGGCGCGGCAATTGGCGGCGAAGTGCCGGGCGCCTGGGTGTTTGTGGCGGAACACGTGCCGGAAAAGCGCATCGGTTTTGCCTGCGGCACCCTGACCGCCGGACTCACGGCGGGGATCCTGCTGGGGTCGCTGGTCGCGACCGCCATCAACAGCAGCATGTCGCCGCAGATGGTTGCCAGCATCGGCTGGCGCATTCCCTTCTTTCTTGGCGGGCTGTTTGGGCTGCTGGCGATGTATCTGCGCCGCTGGCTGCATGAGACGCCGGTCTTTCAGCAGATGCAGCAGCGCAAAATGCTGGCCGATACGCTGCCGCTAAAAACAGTGCTGACCCAACACAAAGGCGGCGTGCTGCTCTCGATGCTGCTTACCTGGCTGCTCTCCGCCTGTATTGTGGTGGTGATTTTAATGGCGCCGGCGCTGATGCAAAAGCAGCACGCGATTAGCGCCGCGCTGAGTTTGCAGGCTAACTGTCTGGCAACGGTGATGCTGCTGGCAGGCTGCGTTATCGCCGGCTGGCTGGTGGACTGGGTCGGCGCGGCGAAAACTCTGATGGGCGGTTCACTGCTGCTGGCGGTTTGCAGCTGGCACTTCTTCGCCAGCCAGACGCCGGATGGTGAGGGTCTCTTCTTTAACTACGGTCTGGCGGGCCTGAGCGTCGGCGTGGTAGGGGTGGTGCCTTCATTAATGGTGCGCGCCTTTCCGGCGGCGGTGCGCTTTACCGGCATCTCTTTCTCCTACAATGTCGCCTACGCTATCTTCGGCGGGCTGACGCCGATTTTTGTCACGCTAATCCTGCGCCTGACGCCGCTGGCGCCCGCCTGGTACGTGCTGGCGCTGGCGCTGGCCGGATTGCTTATCGGGCTGTGGCTTTACAGTATTGAACGGCAGGGCGCGCTGGCGAGCGATACGCGCCTGTAGCCAGGCGCGTCAGGGAAGGTTACTCGACGGCCGCTTCTTTCGGCGTAGCCGCGGCGCGCTTCATTAGCGGCGCGGTAAGCAGATAAACGAGGCAGGCGACGATAATCGAGTTGAAAACCGGCACGCCGCGCTCAACCAGCAGTCCGGTGGCGCTGCCCGCCACGCTGGCGATCAGCGCGGGCCAGCCGATAAGCCTGGAGGTCGTCGGCAGCGCGTTGCTGCCGCGGCTCTGCGCCAGCGTCTGGCGGTCGGTCTTCAGCAGATAGTAATCCACAATCATCACGCCCAGCACCGGCGGGAAGATCACGCCCAGCAGCTCAAGAAAATCCACGAAGCGATCGAGAATGCCCAGCACCGAGCAGAGCGTGCCGAGAAAACCCAGCAGCAGCGTAATCACGCTATAGCGCGGTTTAAAGCCGGTCAGCCCTTCCGTGGCGTTGGCGATGCCCAACGCCGAAGAGTAGAGGTTGAGATCGTTGATGCGCAGGGTGGAGAAGACCACCGCGAACAGCCCCAGGGTACTGGTGGTCTGGGTAATAATGGCGATGATGTCAGAGGTATGCAGCTCTTTCGCAATCAGGATCGCCAGCCCGTTCACGCCGTACTCGCCCGCCAGAATAGTCAGCAGGGTGATGGCGAAAACGTCTTTGCCGCTGCGTGAGAAACGCGTCAGGTCCGGCGTCATCAGGCTGGCAAGAATGGCGCCGCCAATCACCATGGTAATGGCCGCGCTGACGGTAATCGCCTCTGTGGGCGCAGCCGGCGGAATGCTGCTGCCCGCCTGGCCGTGGAATGCGTGCCAGAAGATCCAGCCAACCAGCGCGATAAACAGCGGAACCGCCACGCGCGCGGTAAAGCGCAGCGCCTTAAAGCCAAAGGCGACCAGCAGCGTCAGCACCGCGCCCGACAGGGAGGCGGACTGCGCGAAGCTCAGCTTGCCGCCCAGGGCGTAGCTCAGCGACCGGGCGAAGACCGCATTCTGGATGCCAAACCAGCCAAGCAGGCTGACGGCGACCAGCAGGCCGATCAGGACCGAGCCGTGGCGGCCGAAGCCGCACCAGCGCGCCAGCAGGCTGCCCGACAGCCCTTCGCGCATCCCGGCGTAGCCGAGGGCGAAAGTCAAAAAGCCAAACAGCAGGCTCGCCAGGGTAATGGCGGTAAAGGCTTCGCCGAGGGTCATACTGTTGCCCAGTACGGCACCGAGCATAAACTGATCCAGCGCGGTCAGCATGCCCATATGCACGATAGCGACGCTAAGCAGCGAGAGCCTTTCGCCCGCAGGCACACGGCTTAACGGGTAGTCATCAAATTTACTCACAACAGGTTTTCCTTGCCGGTTTAAATAAAAGAGACGCCTTTGCTGAGCAGCTTCTCTGGCAGGTAGTTCTCCAGCGACTCAGCGCGGCAGTACTGCTCGAACTGTTGCAGCGAATGCACGTCAGCCTTTTGATAAAGGGTGGCGATGCGGTTGCCGATGGTTTTCACGCTGAGGTTATAAATCCGGGCGATCTCTTTGGCGCTGAATCGCCTGAGCAGCAGAAAAATCACATCCAGTTCAGCAGGGGTAAAAAGAGGGTGTTCAAGCCGGGTGGTCAGCACCGAGCTCTTTTGCGGATGAATAAAGGTCAGCGCGCTAATATTCTCTACCGGACGCGCATTCCAGATGCAGCCGAGGAAGAGATTACGGTTATCAAATACCGGATATTTTTCGCTGATAAAAGGGGTGAGGTAGTTTTTTCCATACCAGTAATGGGTTTCTATCACGGCGACGCGCGTTTTTAGCGCCTGTGTTTTTTCATCGTGTTCGCAAAACTCGTCGGCGCAATCGCTCCAGGGCGTTGGAAACTCATTATCTTTTTTACCCTCAAGCAAATAGTTTTTCGGCGTGGCGGTATATAACCGTGCCGCGCTATTCATATAAAGATGTTGTGACGCCGCATCCTTAAAACCCCATGGCGTAGGTAACAGGTCCATGGTAGTCGCAAAGGCGGAAATAAAATCGTCGATACTGCGATATGGGCTGCCCATAGCGCCTCGCTGATGAGATGCGGATTATAATCTTTTTGCCAGATAATAACGGGCAAAGCGCTCTGCATAGCCTTCCTGTTCGCCGTAGACGCGGTAGCCGAGCTTCTCGTAGAAGCCGCGCGCCTGAAAGCTTAAGGTGTCCACCACCGCCATATGGCAGCCGCGGCGGCGCGCCTCTTCTTCCGCCTTTTGCATCAGCTCGCGTCCGGTGCCGTGCTTGCGATGCGACTCATCTATCCATAAATAGTGAATATCCAGCGTGCCGAACCAGGTGTGCGCCAGCAGCCCGCCCTGAATATGTTGCTCATCGTCATACAATATAACATTTAGCGGCTTCATATTGACGTCAGCGAAGCGGCTATTATGCTGCCAGAGCTGCTGAATAATATATTCTTCAGCCTGACGATCCTGAATATGGCCGATCTTTATTTCCATATAATAATGTCCATACGATAACAATATGAAAAGAGCAGGTGGGTGTAAAATGCCTGGAATTCCCATTATTACCATGACGTCCGGCTGGACGCAAGAGATAAGATTACCCCTGTGAAATAAGTCGCTTAATATTATGATGGTGCCAGCTATTTGATGACTATGGCATCGCAGCTCTTCGCCGACATCAGGGAAAAATTAAAACTAATTTAGTCTGGAAATAATAACGATAATATATTTTCTTCTGCTCCTTCGCTGGGCTGACCGCTTCACACCGCACTGAATCAACAGGCAGTTCAAAGGCCGCGCAAAGCGCGGCCTTTTTCTTTGCGCTGGCGGAGAGGCGAAGCGTAACGGGTCCAGAAAAGCTGGCCCTGAAAAAAAATTTTCTTTTAACCCTTGATGCGCTTCGAAGCGGCCCCATTTAGTTGTCATCGAGCGTTGTGAGCCCGGGAAAAAAAGCGAGTAATGGCGGTTGAAAGCCAACAAAGCGCCCGCATTAAGGGTTCACAACCCAAATTGACAAAGAATTTAAGTGGGAGACGTTTAGATGGGTAAGATTATTGGTATTGACCTGGGTACAACCAACTCTTGTGTTGCGATCATGGACGGCGGTAAAGCGCGCGTGCTGGAGAATGCCGAAGGCGATCGCACCACGCCTTCAATTATTGCTTATACGCAGGATGGCGAAACTCTGGTGGGCCAACCGGCTAAACGTCAGGCGGTGACCAACCCGCAGAATACGCTGTTCGCTATCAAGCGTCTGATCGGCCGTCGTTTCCAGGATGAAGAAGTGCAGCGTGATATCAAAATCATGCCGTACAAAATTACCTCTTCCGACAACGGCGACGCCTGGCTTGAAGTGAAAGGCCAGAAAATGGCGCCGCCGCAGATCTCTGCGGAAGTGCTGAAAAAAATGAAGAAGACCGCTGAAGACTATCTCGGCGAGCCGGTGACCGAAGCGGTTATTACCGTTCCGGCCTACTTTAACGATGCGCAGCGTCAGGCGACCAAAGACGCCGGCCGTATCGCAGGTCTGGAAGTAAAACGCATTATCAACGAACCGACCGCAGCCGCGCTGGCTTACGGCCTGGATAAAGGTCAGGGCAACCGCACTATCGCGGTTTACGACCTGGGCGGCGGTACCTTCGATATCTCTATTATCGAAATCGACGAAGTTGACGGCGAAAAAACCTTTGAAGTTCTGGCAACCAACGGTGACACCCACCTGGGTGGTGAGGACTTCGACAGCCGCCTGATTAACTATCTGGTTGCGGAGTTCAAGAAAGATCAGGGCATCGATCTGCACAACGATCCGCTGGCGATGCAGCGTCTGAAAGAAGCAGCAGAAAAAGCGAAAATCGAGCTCTCTTCTGCACAGCAGACCGACGTTAACCTGCCGTACATCACGGCGGATGCGACCGGTCCGAAACACCTGAACATCAAAGTGACCCGCGCGAAACTCGAGTCACTGGTAGAAGATCTGGTTAGCCGCTCTATCGAGCCGCTGAAAGTTGCGCTGCAGGATGCGGGACTCTCTGTTTCTGACATCAACGACGTGATCCTGGTCGGTGGTCAGACCCGTATGCCGATGGTGCAGTCCAAAGTGGCTGAGTTCTTCGGCAAAGAGCCGCGTAAAGACGTTAACCCGGACGAAGCGGTGGCCGTAGGTGCTGCGGTACAGGGCGGCGTGCTGGCGGGCGACGTCAAAGACGTTCTGCTGCTGGACGTAACCCCGCTGTCGCTGGGTATCGAAACCATGGGCGGCGTGATGACCTCGCTGATCAGCAAGAACACCACGATCCCGACCAAGCACAGCCAGGTCTTCTCAACGGCTGAAGACAACCAGTCTGCCGTGACCATTCACGTGCTGCAGGGCGAGCGTAAGCGTTCAAGCGATAACAAATCGCTGGGTCAGTTCAACCTGGACGGCATTCAGCCTGCACCGCGCGGCATGCCGCAGATCGAAGTTACCTTCGATATCGATGCGGACGGCATCCTGCACGTTTCAGCGAAAGACAAGAACAGCGGTAAAGAGCAGAAGATCACCATCAAAGCCTCTTCCGGCCTGAACGAGGACGAAATCGAAAAAATGGTTCGCGATGCAGAAGCGAATGCTGAATCGGATCGTAAGTTCGAAGAGCTGGTGCAGACGCGCAACCAGGGCGACCAGATTGCGCACAGCACCCGCAAACAGCTGGAAGAAGCGGGCGATAAACTCTCTGCCGACGACAAAGCGCCAATCGAGTCCGCGCTGAGCGAACTGGAAACCGCGCTGAAAGGCGAAGACAAAGAGGCGATCGACGCTAAGATGCAGGCGCTGATGCAGGTTTCCAGCAAGCTGATGGAAGCGGCTCAGCAGCAGGCACAGGCTGGCGGCGCTGATACAGCCGACGCTTCTGCGAAGAAAGATGACGACGTGGTCGACGCTGAATTCGAAGAAGTGAAAGATAACAAAAAATAATTGCCCCTGACCGGGCGCGACGGTTGGCCTGACAGCCGTTGAAACCAGCACGGGCGTAGGAGATCTCTCCACGCCCGTGCGAGCATGTTAAGGGCTAAAAATGGCAAAGAGTGACTACTACGAGATTTTAGGCGTCTCCAAATCCGCCGACGAGCGTGAAATTAAAAAGGCGTATAAGCGCCTGGCGATGAAGTATCACCCCGACCGCAATCCGGGTGACAAAGAAGCGGAAGCCAAATTCAAAGAGGCGAAGGAAGCCTACGAAATCCTGACCGACGCGCAGAAGCGCGCGGCCTACGATCAGTACGGTCATGCGGCGTTTGAACAGGGCGGCATGGGCGGCGGTGGATTTGGCGGCGGCTTTGGCGGCGGCGGCGCGGACTTCAGCGATATCTTTGGCGACGTCTTCGGCGATATCTTTGGCGGCGGTCGTCGTCAACGCGCAGCGCGCGGCGCCGATTTACGCTACAACATGGAGCTGACGCTGGAAGAAGCGGTGCGCGGCGTGACCAAAGAGATCCGCATCCCGACGCTGCAGGAGTGCGACGTCTGCCACGGCAGCGGCGCCAAAGCGGGCTCTCAGCCGCAAACCTGTCCGACCTGCCATGGCGCAGGCCAGGTGCAGATGCGTCAGGGCTTCTTTACCGTGCAGCAAGCCTGTCCGACCTGTCACGGTCGCGGCTCGGTGATTAAAGATCCGTGCAACGCCTGTCATGGTCATGGACGCGTCGAGAAGTCGAAAACCCTGTCGGTGAAAATCCCCGCAGGCGTCGATACCGGCGACCGCATTCGTCTTAGCGGCGAAGGCGAAGCTGGCGAGCAGGGCGCGCCGGCTGGCGATCTCTACGTTCAGGTCTCGGTGAAGAAACACCCGATCTTCGAGCGCGAAGATAACAATCTCTACTGCGAAGTGCCGATCAACTTTGCTATGGCGGCGCTGGGCGGCGAGATCGAAGTGCCGACGCTGGATGGACGCGTGAAGCTGAAAGTCCCGGCGGAAACCCAGACTGGCAAGCTGTTCCGCATGCGCGGCAAAGGCGTGAAATCGGTGCGCGGCGGCGCGGTCGGCGATCTGCTGTGCCGCGTGGTGGTGGAGACCCCGGTCAATCTGAACGAGAAGCAGAAAAAGCTGCTGCGCGATCTGGAAGAGAGTTTCGGCGGTCCTACCGGCGAGAACAACAGCCCGCGTTCGAAAAGCTTTTTCGACGGCGTGAAGAAGTTCTTCGACGATCTGACTCGCTGAACTGCCTGCTCATAAAATCAAGCCAGCGCTCTGCCGCTGGCTTTTTTTTGCCCCTCCTCGGGCGATTAACGCCGCTTGCTGGCTCATCCCCTTTTACAACCTGTTATCATTGTCCGCCTGTACGCTTTTTGTTTTCTGGGAAGGATAACGCGTGAATATCAGGCTAAAAAAATGGCTTAACAATGATGCCACCAGCGGCGTGGTGCTGATCCTGGCGGCTGCGCTGGCGATGTTTCTGGCGAATAACGGCGGGACGCAGCAGGCCTATCAAAACCTGCTGGCCGTGCCGGTCGAGTTCCGCTTCGGCTCGCTCGATATCAGCAAGAACCTGCTGCTGTGGATCAACGACGCGTTGATGGCGCTCTTTTTTCTGCTGGTGGGCTTAGAGGTCAAGCGCGAGATGGTGATGGGCGCGCTGGCAAAGCGCGAGCAGGCGATTTTCCCGCTGATAGCTGCGCTGGGCGGCATGCTGATGCCGGGGCTGCTGTTTCTGGCGTTTAACGGCGCGGATGCGGCTACGCGCAGCGGCTGGGCGATTCCTACCGCCACCGATATCGCCTTTGCGCTGGGCATCCTCGCGCTGCTGGGCAGCCGCGTACCGCCGGCGCTAAAAATCTTCCTGATGGCGCTGGCAATTATCGACGACCTGGGCGCGATCGTGATTATCGCGCTCTTCTATACCAGCGACCTGTCAATGACGGCGCTGGGCGTCGCCGCGCTGGCCATTGTGGTGCTGGCGGCGATGAACCTGCTGAACGTGCGCAACACCGGGCTCTATCTGCTGGTCGGCATGGTGCTGTGGACCGCCGTGCTGAAGTCGGGGGTACACGCGACGCTGGCGGGCGTGGTGGTGGGCTTCCTGATCCCGCTGAAAAAGCAGGAGGGACACTCACCGGCTATTCATCTGGAGCATGCGCTGCATCCCTGGGTGCGCTGGCTGATCCTGCCGCTGTTCGCCTTCGCCAACGCGGGCGTGTCGCTGGAGGGCATTCACGCAGGGGATATCTTTTCGCTGCTGCCGCTGGGGATAGTGGCGGGGCTGCTGATTGGCAAGCCTGTGGGCATTACGCTCTTCTGCTGGCTGGCGGTAAAGTTCAGGCTGGCGACGCTGCCGCAAAATACTCGCCTGGCGGATATCGCCGCGGTCGGGGTGCTGTGCGGCATTGGCTTTACCATGTCGATTTTTATCGCCTCGCTGGCCTACGGCGAGAGCAATCCGCAGCTGATTACCCTGGCGAAGCTGGGTATTTTGCTGGGGTCGATTTTGTCTGCGGTGGCGGGCTACGTGATTCTGGGGCGACGTCTGGCGCGCTGAACCTTTACTTCTGGCAGGCGTCTGCGTCAGGCGCTTGCCTGGGGCAGGCGCTTAACGGAGGCGAAAAAAAACCGGCTAAGCGCCGGTTCTTTTTACAAAGCGATAAACAAAGGCTTACGCCATTTTGTTGATCTGAGCAGTCAGGTTTGCTTTATGACGTGCAGCTTTGTTTTTGTGGATCAGACCTTTAGCAGCCTGACGGTCCACGATCGGTTGCATTTCGTTAAATGCGTTCTGCGCAGCAGCTTTGTCGCCAGCTGCGATCGCCGCGTATACTTTCTTAACGAAAGTACGCATCATAGAACGACGGCTCGCGTTATGCTTGCGACGTTTTTCAGATGTTACGGCGCGTTTCTTAGCTGATTTGATATTAGCCAAGGTCCAACTCCCAAATGTGTTCTATATGGACAAATCAAAGGCCGAGGACTATGCCTTTTGAGCCTTCTTTTGTCAATGGATTTGTGCAAATAAGCGTCGTTTTACAAACCACGCCCGGTTACGTAATTGATGGCGCAAGATTCTACCAGCTTCCCCTCTTTGAATACAGCCTTTCGCAACAAAATTCTCTGATAAGCGGGCGGCGCGCGTCAGGCCCCGATAAATGGCGCGTTCTGCGCAGGAAAGGTGTGGCTACGGGTTAACCTTAGCCGGTTTCAAGGGTATAATCCGCCGATTTCCACCGGTTTGAGTCAGCCATGAAGTTTATCCGCGGTATTCATAATCTAAACGAGCAGCATCGCGGCTGCGTCCTGACCATTGGTAACTTCGACGGCGTCCATCGCGGCCATCAGGCGCTGATGGCGCGCCTGTGCGAAGAGGGACGAAAACGCCAGCTTCCGGTGATGGTCATGCTGTTCGAGCCGCAGCCGCTTGAGCTGTTTGCCGGAGATAAAGCGCCAGCGCGTCTGACGCGCCTGCGGGAGAAGCTGAAGTATCTGGCGGAGGCGGGCGTGGATCAGGTGCTGTGCGTGCGATTTGACCGCCGCTTTGCCGCGCTGTCGGCGCAGTGCTTTATCACCGATCTGCTGGTGGATAAGCTGGGCGTCAGATACCTGGCGGTGGGGGATGATTTCCGCTTTGGCGCTGGTCGTCAGGGCGATTTCCTGTTATTACAGAAGGCGGGTGCCGAGTACGGCTTTGACGTCGTCAGCACCGAAACCTTCTGCGACGGCGGCAAGCGAATCAGCAGCACTGCCGTGCGTCAGGCGCTGGCCGATGACGACTTAGCGCTGGCGCAAACGCTGCTGGGCCATCCTTTCAGTATCTCTGGCCGCGTCGTGCACGGCGATGCACTGGGACGCACCATCGGTTTTCCCACCGCGAACCTTCCTTTACGCCGCATCGTCTCGCCGGTGAAAGGCGTTTATGCGGTGGAGGTGCTCGGCCTGGGCGCGCCCGTTCCCGGCGTCGCCAATATCGGCACGCGGCCGACGGTAAAAGGATTGCGCCAGCAGCTTGAAGTTCACCTGCTTGACATCAATATCAATCTGTATGGAAAGCACATTGATGTGGTGCTGAAGCATAAGATACGTAACGAGCAGCGCTTTGCCTCACTGGAGGCGTTGAAAGAACAAATTGCGAAAGATGTGGTAACCGCCCGGCGCTTCTTTGGGCTTTAACCCCGCAAAATACGGAAACGAGAATCTGATGAGTGACTATAAATCTACCCTGAATTTGCCCGAAACGGGGTTCCCGATGCGCGGCGATCTTGCCAAACGCGAGCCGGGAATGCTGCAACGCTGGTATGATGACAACCTGTACGGCATCATCCGCGAAGCCAAAAAAGGGAAAAAAACCTTTATCCTGCATGACGGCCCTCCCTATGCCAACGGCAGCATTCATATTGGTCACTCAGTTAACAAGATTCTGAAAGACATTATCGTTAAGTCGAAAGGCATGGCGGGCTTCGACTCGCCTTACGTGCCGGGCTGGGACTGCCACGGTCTGCCGATCGAGCATAAGGTCGAGCAGATGATCGGCAAGCCGGGCGAGAAGGTGACGCCGGCGGAATTCCGCGAAGCGTGCCGCAAATATGCCGCGGAGCAGGTTGAAGGCCAGAAGACGGACTTTATCCGTCTCGGCGTGCTGGGCGACTGGGAACGTCCCTACCTGACGATGAACTTCCAGACCGAAGCTAACATCATCCGCGCGCTGGGCAAGATCATCGACAACGGCCATCTGCACAAGGGCGCGAAGCCGGTGCACTGGTGTCTGGACTGCCGTTCCGCGCTGGCGGAAGCGGAAGTCGAATATTATGACAAAACCTCGCCCTCTATCGACGTGATGTTTAACGCGGTAGAGAGCGACGCGGTGCGCGCGAAGTTCGGCGACGCGCCGGTCAACGGCCCGATTTCGCTGGTGATCTGGACGACGACGCCCTGGACCATGCCGGCAAACCGCGCTATTTCACTGCATCCGGAATTCGACTATCAGCTGGTGCAGATTGATGGTCGCGCCCTGATCCTCGCGAAAGAGCTGGTGGAGAGCGTGCTGAAGCGCGCTGGCGTCGAGCAGTGGACCGTACTGGGCGAATGCAAAGGCGCGGCGCTGGAGCGTCTGACCTTCCAGCATCCTTTCCTGGTCAATATTCAGTCGCCGGTGGTGCTGGGCGAACACGTTACCCTCGAGGCCGGTACCGGTGCCGTGCACACCGCGCCGGGCCACGGTCCGGATGACTATGTCATCGGCCAGAAGTATGGCATCGAAGTGGCTAACCCGGTCGGCCCGGACGGCACCTATCTGCCGGGTACCTATCCGACCCTCGACGGCCTGAACGTCTTTAAAGCCAACGACGTTATCGTTGAGCTGCTGAAAGAGAAGGGCGCCCTGCTGCATGTGGAAAAACTGCTGCACAGCTATCCGCACTGCTGGCGTCATAAAACGCCGATCATCTTCCGCGCTACGCCGCAGTGGTTTATCAGCATGGATCAGAAAGGGCTGCGCGCGCAGTCGCTGAAAGAGATCAAAGGCGTGCAGTGGATCCCGGACTGGGGTCAGGCGCGCATCGAGTCGATGGTTGCCAACCGTCCAGACTGGTGTATCTCTCGTCAGCGCACCTGGGGCGTGCCGATGGCGCTGTTCGTGCATAAAGAGACCGAGCAGCTGCATCCCGACACGCTGGCGCTGATGGAAAAAGTGGCGCAGCGCGTGGAGCAGGACGGCATTCAGGCGTGGTGGGATCTCGATCCGCGCGATCTGATGGGCGACGACGCTGACAACTACGTCAAAGTACCCGATACGCTGGACGTCTGGTTCGACTCCGGCTCTACCAGCTATGCGGTCGTTGATGCCCGTCCGGAGTTCGGCGGCCACGCTGCCGATATGTATCTGGAAGGCTCCGATCAGCATCGCGGCTGGTTTATGTCCTCGCTGATGATCTCTACCGCGATGAAGGGCAAAGCGCCCTATCGCCAGGTGCTGACCCACGGCTTTACCGTGGATGGTCAGGGCCGCAAGATGTCCAAGTCGATCGGCAACACCGTTTCGCCGCAGGACGTTATGAACAAGCTGGGCGCGGATATTCTGCGTCTGTGGGTCGCCTCGACCGACTATTCCGGCGAAATGGCGGTCTCCGACGAGATCCTGAAACGCTCTGCCGACGCCTATCGTCGTATCCGCAACACCGCGCGCTTCCTGCTGGCTAACCTTAACGGCTTCAACCCTGAAACCGATATGGTGGCGCCGGAAGAGATGGTGGTGGTGGATCGCTGGGCGGTCGGCCGCGCGCAGGCGGCGCAGGCGGATATCATCAAATCGTATGAAAACTACGATTTCCACGAAGTGATTCAGCGTCTGATGCAGTTCTGCTCGGTGGAAATGGGCTCCTTCTATCTGGATATCATCAAGGATCGCCAGTACACCGCGAAGGGCGACAGCCTGGCGCGCCGCAGCTGCCAGAGCGCGCTGTGGCATATCGCCGAGGCGCTGGTGCGCTGGATGGCGCCGATCATGTCCTTTACCGCTGATGAAATCTGGGGCTATCTGCCGGGCAAACGCGCGCAGTATGTCTTTACCGAAGAGTGGTATGACGGCCTGTTCGGCCTGTCGGCGGATGAGGCACTGAACGATGCCTTCTGGGCGGAGCTGCTGAAGGTGCGTGGCGAAGTCAACAAAGCTATCGAGCAGGCGCGCAGCGACAAGCGTATCGGCGGCGCGCTGGAAGCCACGGTAACGCTCTACGCCGATGCGGAGCTGGCGGCGAAGCTGCAGGCGCTGGGCGATGAGCTGCGCTTTGTGCTGCTTACCTCGGGCGCAACGGTGGCAGACTACGCGCTGGCAAGCGAAGAGGCGCAGCAGAGCGAGCTGGTAAAAGGTCTGAAAATCGCGCTGCATAAAGCGGAAGGCGAGAAATGTCCGCGCTGCTGGCACTACACTACCGACGTCGGCCAGAACCCGGAGCATCTTGCAGTGTGCGGACGCTGTTATACCAACCTGGCCGGCAACGGCGAAGAGCGTAAATTTGCCTGATGCGTAAACCTATTCTCTCAACCGGCTTACGCTGGGTATGGCTGGTGCTGGCGGTGATCCTGGTCGATTTCGCCAGCAAACAGTGGGTGATGAACAACATGATGCTGCATGAAACGCAGCCGCTGATGCCGTTCCTCAACCTGTTCTACGCGCACAACTATGGCGCGGCGTTCAGCTTCCTGGCGGATAAAGGCGGCTGGCAGCGCTGGTTCTTCGCCGGCATCGCCATCGCTATCGTGGTGGCTCTGCTGGTGATGATGTACCGCAGCCGCGCCAGCCAGAAAATCGTTAATATCGCCTACGCGCTGATTATCGGCGGCGCGGCGGGCAACCTGTTCGATCGTGCCTGGCACGGATTTGTCGTCGACTTTATCGACTTCTATATCGGTGACTGGCACTTCGCCACCTTTAATATCGCTGACTGCGGCATCTGTATCGGTGCCGCGTTAGTGGTGCTGGAGGGCTTTCTCAGCCCCGCTGGCAAACAGGCAAAACAAGGGTAAGACATGACAGTCTCTGTAGAGCGCGACAGCGCGGTGCTGCTGCATTTCACGCTGAAGCTCGAGGATGGCTCCGTCGCAGAGTCGACGGCAGCGTCCGGCAAACCGGCGCTGTTCCGCCTGGGCGACGGCAGCCTTTCCGCCGCGCTGGAGCAGGAGCTGCTGGGGCTGAAGGCAGGCGACAAGCACGCCTTTACGCTGGAGCCGGAAGCGGCGTTCGGTGCCGTCAGCCCGGACCTGATCCAGTACTTCTCGCGCCGCGACTTTGTTAATGCGGGCGAGCCGGAAATCGGTGCCATTATGCTCTTTACCGGCATGGGCGGCAGCGAGATGCCCGGCGTGATCCGCGATATCTCCGGGGATTCTATTACCGTGGACTTTAACCATCCGCTGGCCGGTCATCAGGTTCACTTCGATATCGACGTGCTGGAAATCGATCCGGCGCTGGAGGCAAACGATGCAAATCCTGCTGGCTAACCCGCGCGGCTTCTGCGCCGGCGTCGATCGCGCCATCAGCATTGTTGAGCGTGCGCTGGAAATGTACGGCGCGCCTATCTATGTGCGGCATGAGGTGGTGCATAACCGCTACGTGGTAAACAGCCTGCGCGAACGCGGCGCGATCTTTATCGAAGAGATTGCGGAAGTGCCGGATAACGCCATTCTGATTTTCTCGGCGCACGGCGTATCGCAGGCGGTGCGCGCCGAGGCGAAGGCGCGCAGCCTGACCATGCTGTTCGACGCCACCTGTCCGCTGGTGACCAAAGTCCATATGGAAGTGGCCCGCGCCAGCCGTAAAGGGGTGGAGGCGATTCTGATTGGCCATGCGGGTCATCCAGAAGTGGAAGGTACCATGGGGCAGTACAGCAACCCCAACGGCGGCATGTATCTGGTGGAGTCGCCGGAAGATGTGTTTAAGCTGCAGGTAAAGGATGAGAGCAATCTCTGCTTTATGACGCAGACCACGCTGTCGGTCGATGACACCTCAGACGTGATCGATGCGCTGCGCGCGCGCTTCCCGGCGATTATCGGCCCGCGCAAAGATGATATCTGCTACGCCACCACCAACCGGCAGGAAGCGGTGCGCGTGCTGGCGCGCGATGCGGAAGTGGTGCTGGTGGTTGGCTCGAAGAACTCCTCAAACTCCAATCGCCTGGCAGAGCTGGCGCAGCGCGCCGGCAAGCTGGCGAAGCTGATCGACTCTGCGGACGACATCCAGGAAGAGTGGGTGAAAGGCATCAAGTGCATCGGCGTAACCGCTGGCGCATCGGCGCCCGATATTCTGGTGCAGCAGGTGATCCAGCGCCTGCGCGAGCTGGGCGGCGAAGCGGCCATTGAGCTGATTGGACGCGAAGAGAACATCGTGTTTGAAGTGCCGAAAGAGCTGCGCGTCGAGGTGCGCAACGTGCAGTAACTCTGCGCTATCTGCTTGCTGAAAGGCCGACGAGAGTCGGCCTTTTTTATGGGCTAAGGAATGCGTTCCAGTCAGCGGAATTGCTTTTACTGATAATCGGTAAGCGCTACCCTGAAATTCTAATTATCCCCGATTAGTAGTGGCGCGTCTGTTAACTGACCGTTAACCTGATTGCGCTTTGCATGCATAGTTTTGTATCAGGAATGAATAAATATGAGTAATTACCGCATTGCCATCGTGGGCGCGTCAGGCCGTATGGGGCGCAATCTGATTCAGGCGACGCAGCAGGCGGAGGGCGTCGAGCTGGGCGCCGCGCTGGTGCGTCCAGGCTCCTCGCTAATCGGCAGCGACGCCGGTGAGCTGGCCGGGCTGGGAAAAAACGGCGTTATCATCACCGACGATCTGCGCAGCGTGATGGATGATTTCGACGTGCTGGTGGATTTCACCCGCCCTGAAGGCACGCTGCACTATCTGGCGCTGTGCCGCGAGTACAACAAGGCGATGGTAATCGGCACGACCGGCTTCGACGACGCGGGCAAAGCGGCGATCCAGGCAGCCGCTGCCGACATCGGCATCGTATTCGCCGCCAACTTCAGCGTTGGGGTCAATCTGGTGCTGAAGCTGCTGGAGAAAGCAGCGAAGGTGATGGGCGACTATGCCGATATCGAAATCGTTGAGGCGCATCATCGTCACAAAGTCGATGCGCCTTCCGGCACGGCGCTGGCGATGGGCGAAGCGATTGCTGACGCCATGAACTGGGATTTGAAGGATCGCGCCGTCTACGCGCGCGAAGGCTATACCGGCGAGCGCAAGCCGCAGACCATCGGTTTTGCCACGCTGCGCGCCGGCGACATCGTCGGCGAGCATACCGCGATGTTTGCCGATATCGGCGAGCGCGTAGAGATAACCCACAAGGCTTCCAGCCGCATGACCTTCGCTAATGGCGCGGTTAAGGCGGCGCTGTGGCTAAAAGAGGCGAAATCCGGGCTTTATGATATGCGAGACGTGCTGGATTTATCGATGCTGTAAATGTTGTGAACCATCGTGATGTGGTTATTTCAATCAGTAACGCATTGATTGAGAAGGGCGATAGCGTTATCGCCCTATGTTTTTTGATAAAATAAGCCTTTCATTGTCATGCCGGTTTAAATGGCAGAAAATAGCATCTTTTCTTTATCGCTGCGGTTAAAAAAAGAACTTTTTTGACCATTTGGTCAAAAAAACAGGCGTCCGCACCTCGCTTTTATTTTATTTACCTCAGGCAACCGTTTATTCCCGCCGCTAAGATCGCTTTTTTGCGACTTATTCCTGGTTTTACCCCTCAGTGACGCGAAAACCAATAAAAAATCACGCTTCAGGGTAGACAAGCCGTAGGGCGATCATTAGAATGCGCGCAATTTGCCAAAAATCGACCACTCAGGCGGTTTTTGCCTTGATTCAGGGCCAAATTTTGAATTAATATGCAAATATTGTGACTGTTTATTCCCTGGAGGATGTTTTGATTAAGTCAGCGCTCTTGGTTCTGGAAGACGGAACCCAATTCCACGGTCGGGCCATAGGGGCAACGGGATCGGCAGTGGGGGAGGTCGTTTTCAATACGTCAATGACCGGTTATCAAGAAATACTCACTGATCCCTCCTATTCCCGCCAGATCGTCACCCTCACTTATCCCCATATCGGCAATGTCGGCGTTAACGCCGCTGATGCAGAATCCACCCAAATTCACGCTCAGGGCCTGGTTATCCGCGACCTGCCGTTGATTGTCAGCAACTTCCGCAGCGAAGAGAGCCTGTCAGCCTACCTGCAGCGCAATAACGTCGTGGGCATCGCCGATATCGATACCCGCAAGCTGACGCGTCTGCTGCGTGAAAAAGGCGCGCAAAACGGCTGCATTATCGCAGGCGACAACCCGGATGCGGCGCTGGCGCTGCAGAAAGCCCAGGCGTTCCCGGGGCTGAAAGGAATGGATCTGGCGAAAGAAGTCACAACGGCGGAGACCTATAGCTGGCAGCAGGGTTCCTGGACGCTGAACGAGGGCCTGCCGCAGGCGAAGCGCGCGGAAGCGCTGCCGTATCACGTTGTCGCTTACGATTATGGCGTGAAATTCAATATCTTCCGCATGCTGGTGGATCGCGGCTGCCGCCTGACGGTGGTGCCGGCACAGACGCCTGCGGAAGAGGTGCTGAAGCTCAATCCAGACGGGATTTTCCTCTCTAACGGACCGGGCGACCCGGAGCCGTGCGATTACGCCATCAGCGCGATTAAAGCCTTTCTCGAAACCGAGATCCCGGTATTCGGCATCTGCCTCGGCCACCAGCTGCTGGCGCTGGCGAGCGGCGCGAAAACCGTGAAAATGAAGCTTGGCCACCACGGCGGCAACCACCCGGTGCAGGATCTCGACAACAATCGCGTAATGATCACCGCGCAAAACCACGGCTTTGCCGTTGATGACGCCAGCCTGTCGGCGAACCTGCGCGTAACGCACATTTCGCTGTTCGACAAAACGGTGCAGGGCATTCATCGCACCGATAAACCGGCGTTCAGCTTCCAGGGACATCCGGAAGCGAGCCCGGGCCCGCACGACGCCGCGCCGCTGTTCGATCACTTTATCGAGCTGATCGAAGCCTACCGTTCGAAAGCTAAGTAATCAGGAGCCAGAAAATGCCGAAACGTACAGATATAAAATCCATCCTGATCCTTGGCGCAGGCCCGATTGTTATCGGCCAGGCCTGTGAGTTTGACTACTCTGGCGCGCAGGCCTGTAAGGCGCTGCGCGAAGAGGGCTACCGCGTCATTCTGGTGAACTCCAACCCGGCGACCATTATGACCGACCCGGAGATGGCCGATGCGACCTATATCGAGCCGATTCACTGGGAAGTGGTGCGCAAAATTATCGAAAAAGAGCGCCCGGACGCGGTGCTGCCGACCATGGGCGGCCAGACGGCGCTGAACTGCGCGCTGGAGCTGGAGCGTCAGGGGGTGCTGGAAGAGTTCGGCGTCACCATGATTGGCGCCACGGCTGATGCCATTGATAAGGCAGAAGATCGTCGTCGTTTTGACGTGGCGATGAAAAGCATCGGGCTGGATACCGCACGTTCAGGCATCGCCCATACCATGGAAGAAGCGCTGGCGGTGGCTGAAGATGTCGGCTTTCCCTGCATCATTCGTCCCTCATTCACCATGGGCGGCACCGGCGGCGGCATCGCCTACAACCGCGAAGAGTTTGAAGAGATTTGCGAGCGCGGTCTGGACCTCTCGCCGACCAACGAACTGCTGATCGATGAGTCGCTGATTGGCTGGAAAGAGTATGAGATGGAGGTGGTGCGCGACAAGAACGACAACTGCATCATCGTCTGCTCCATTGAAAACTTCGACGCGATGGGCATTCACACCGGCGACTCCATTACCGTGGCGCCGGCGCAGACCCTGACCGACAAAGAGTATCAAATCATGCGTAACGCCTCGCTGGCGGTACTGCGTGAAATCGGCGTGGAAACCGGCGGCTCTAACGTGCAGTTCTCGGTTAACCCGAAGGATGGCCGCCTGATCGTTATCGAAATGAACCCGCGCGTCTCGCGCTCCTCGGCGCTCGCCTCTAAGGCGACCGGCTTCCCGATCGCCAAGGTGGCGGCCAAGCTGGCGGTCGGCTTCACGCTGGACGAGCTGATGAACGATATTACCGGCGGCCTGACGCCGGCGTCGTTTGAGCCCTCTATCGACTACGTTGTCACCAAGATCCCGCGCTTCAACTTCGAGAAATTCGCCGGCGCAAACGACCGTCTGACCACGCAGATGAAGTCCGTAGGCGAAGTGATGGCAATTGGCCGTACCTTCCAGGAGTCGATGCAGAAAGCGCTGCGCGGCCTGGAAGTTGGCGCAACCGGCTTCGATCCGAAGGTCCACCTGGATGATGCCGATGCGCTGACCCGCATTCGCCGCGAGCTGAAAGACGCGGGCGCCGAGCGTATCTGGTATATCGCCGATGCGTTCCGCGCCGGTATGTCGGTGGATGGCGTCTTTAACCTGACCAATATTGACCGCTGGTTCCTGGTGCAGATTGAGGAGCTGGTTCGTCTGGAAGAGCAGGTGGCGCGCGAAGGGGTGAACAGCCTGAGCCAGCCGTTCCTGCGTGCGCTGAAGCGTAAAGGCTTCGCCGATGCGCGTCTGGCGATGCTGGCGGGCGTCTCGGAAGGGGAGATCCGCAAGCTGCGTCAGCAGTACAACCTGCATCCGGTCTATAAGCGCGTCGATACCTGTGCCGCCGAGTTCGCCACCGATACCGCCTACATGTACTCCACCTATGAAGAGGAGTGCGAAGCGAACCCGAATCAGGATCGCGATAAGATTATGGTGCTGGGCGGCGGGCCAAACCGTATCGGGCAGGGCATTGAGTTCGACTACTGCTGCGTACACGCCGCGCTGGCGCTGCGCGAAGATGGTTTCGAAACCATTATGGTCAACTGCAACCCGGAAACCGTTTCTACCGACTACGATACCTCCGACCGTCTCTACTTCGAACCGGTTACGCTGGAAGACGTGCTGGAAATTGTGCGTATCGAGAAGCCGAAAGGCGTGATCGTGCAGTACGGCGGCCAGACGCCGCTGAAGCTGGCGCGCGCGCTGGAAGCTGCTGGCGTGCCGGTTATCGGCACCAGCCCGGACGCGATCGACCGCGCCGAAGATCGCGAGCGCTTCCAGCAGGCGGTCGATCGCCTCAACCTGAAGCAGCCGGCCAACGCCACGGTTACGACGCTGGAGCAGGCGGTCGAGAAAGCAGCCAGCCTCGGCTATCCGCTGGTGGTGCGTCCTTCTTACGTGCTGGGCGGCCGCGCGATGGAGATCGTCTACGACGAGATCGACCTCAAGCGCTACTTCCAGACCGCCGTCTCCGTCTCCAACGACGCGCCGGTGCTGCTGGACCGCTTCCTGGATGACGCAGTAGAGGTTGACGTAGACGCGATCTGCGACGGTGAACGCGTGCTGATTGGCGGCATCATGGAGCATATCGAGCAGGCTGGCGTACACTCAGGCGACTCCGCCTGTTCGCTGCCCGCCTATACGCTCAGCCAGGAGATCCAGAACGTGATGCGCCAGCAGGTTGAGCGCCTGGCGTTTGAGCTCAACGTGCGCGGCCTGATGAACGTGCAGTTCGCGGTGAAGGATAACGAGGTTTACCTGATTGAGGTCAACCCGCGCGCGGCGCGTACCGTGCCGTTTGTCTCTAAAGCCACCGGCGTGCCGCTGGCGAAAGTGGCGGCGCGCGTAATGGCAGGCAAAACTCTGGCCGAGCAGGGCGTCACAAAGGAAGTGATCCCGCCATACTACTCGGTAAAAGAGGTGGTGCTGCCGTTCAACAAATTCCAGGGCGTGGATCCGATTCTCGGCCCGGAAATGCGCTCCACCGGTGAAGTGATGGGCGTTGGCCGTACCTTCGCCGAAGCCTTCTCAAAAGCGATGCTGGGCGCTCAGAGCAATATGAAGAAGAGCGGCCGCGCGCTGCTGTCGGTACGCGAAGGCGATAAGAAACGCATCGTCGATCTGGCGGCCAAGCTGCTTAAGTTCGGCTTTGAGCTGGACGCCACCCACGGCACCGCCGTGGTGCTGGGCGAAGCGGGCATCAATCCGCGTCTGGTGAATAAGGTGCATGAAGGTCGTCCGCATATTCAGGACCGCCTGAAGAACGGCGAATATACCTATATCGTCAACACCACCGCTGGTCGTCAGGCGATTGAGGATTCGCGCGTTATTCGTCGCAGCGCGCTGCAGTACAAAGTGCACTACGACACCACGCTGAATGGGGGGTTCGCGACGGCCATGTCGCTGAATGCGGATCCAACGGAACAGGTGATTTCCGTACAGGAAATGCACGCGCTGATTAACGGTTAATTTCCGTGCGCAATAAAACGGCCCTCCGGGGCCGTTTTTTTTATTTTTTTATCGCCTGCTTTGATAATAAATAACTAAAAACGATTAAAGTTTTGCTCATTTGTCTTTAGGCTTAGCGCGCAATGCTATTGTTGTTATTTTTCGGAAAAATCGCACAAATTTATAAAGCGAAAGCCCGCTTGCTCAACGTAATATTCCGCCGCCTATTCTTCCGGGCCTATCAGGGATTTATAAAAAAATGAAAATGCGTGCTTTCACACTCAGCGCTATTGCTGCGTTAATGGCGGCTGCGCCATTGGCCAGCCAGGCTGAAATTACTCTGCTGAAACAAGATCCGCAGGCGGGCGATCCGCTGAGCCGACTCAACTTCACCGTGGGCGGCAGTATTCGTCCGCAGTTCGAACATCTGACCGGCGTTAACGACAAATCGTACAAGCGTAATGGCTTTGACGGCGGCACCCGTTTCCGTTTCGCCGCTGACTATTATCTGTTCGACGATATTAGCTGGGCGAGCTACTACGAGGTGGGCGTTAATATTCCCGCCGTATTCGACTGGGATAACCACTATAAAGAGGGCGCCAACGACACCACGCGTCGCCAGCTCTATACCGGCCTGAAAAGTAAAACCTGGGGTGAGATCTATTTCGGCCAGCAGAACAGCGTCTTCTATGACGTTGTCGGCGCGAAGACCGATATCTGGGATTACGATATGAAAGGCCAGGCGCCGGGCAACGGCATCAACGGCGACTATGACGGCTCCTACCGTTCACGCAAGCAGCTGAAGTATAAAAATACCTTCGGCGCGGTCGATCTGTATGCCTCTTACCTGTTCAGCGATAACGAATATCTGCCGGGCAACGGCCTGCGCTACAAGCGCAAAGGCGGCGGCTCGCTGGGCGTGGATTACCATATCACCGACGACCTGACCTGGGGCACGGCGTGGAACTACACCCGCGCAGAGATGCGTAACCCGGGCAATGGCGACAGCGGTGACTACAACCAGAATATCTACGGCACCGCATTAAGCTGGAAGCCGGGTAACTGGACGTTCTCCGCAGGCGGCGGCTGGTATCAAAACTACCTGCTGACCAAACGCAGCAACGTCAACGACTACTTCGCCGACGATGCATGGGGCCTGGAATACTTTGCCGGCTACAAAATTCCGGTCAAGCAGTATGGCCTGAAAGCGGTGCAGCCTTACGTGATGGGCGATCGTCTGGAATATGTTAACGGCCGCAACTACCAGCGCATCGACAACGGCGTCGGCGTAACGCTGTTCCTCGACTACGGTTTCCGCGTCGACTACGAGCACGTGTTTACCTCCAGCACCGACAACCTGGGCGATATGAACCTGGTGCGTCTGCGCTACGATTTCTAATCGTCAGAAATGGAAAACGGCTCCTCAGGGAGCCGTTTTTTTATGGGGCGAGCGCCGCGTTATCCAGCGGGTCGGGACCAAAGCGGTTTGGACCGACGGTGCCGCGCAGGCAGAAGTAGATTAGCAGTAGCAGCGTGCCCAGCAGCGGAATAAGCATAATCAGCAGCCACCAGCCGGAGCGATCGAGATCGTGCAGGCGACGCACCCCAACGGCGACGGAGGGGATCAGAACGGCAAGGGAGTAGATCAGCGAAAGCAGGCCCTGGTCTGCGTGAATTTTCAGCCCGAACAGCTCATCTGCCGCGCTGCAGGCCAGCGAAATCAGCGTGCTGAAGAGTAAAAACAGCCAGAACGTTTTGCGACGACAGCGACCGTTAACGACCGCATACATTTTTAAAACCGTCAGATAGTGGTTCACTCTCTTGTCCCTTTTTTAATCAAGCCCGAGCCGCCGTTGCTGTTACCCCGGCGCTATTCCCGCCCTTGTGCCAGGGAACCTATTTTATCTGGCGGCTTAGGGTGCTGCACAGGAAAAAAGCGGTGTAAAACTCTGCTGAGTTATAAAAATGCGGTGGCAAAAGCCCTTTACGTAATTACACTCTTCCCCCTATCGACGAAAGTTTCGCCTTTACGTATGATGGCGCGAATTTTTTATCTGTGAGTCTCTTAACATGATTAGTCTGATCGCGGCATTAGCAGCAGATCGCGTCATTGGTATGGAAGGTGCCATGCCGTGGAACCTGCCTGCGGATTTGGCGTGGTTTAAACGTAACACCCTGAATAAGCCGGTGATTATGGGACGTCTGACCTTTGAATCCATCGGTCGTCCGCTGCCGGGACGCCTGAATATTGTGGTCAGCCGTCAGCCGGGCGCAGCGGAAGGGGTGACCTGGGTAACCTCGCTGGACGAGGCGATTAAAGCGGCCGGTGACGTGCCGGAGATTATGGTGATTGGCGGTGGCCGTATCTACGAGCAGATGCTGAAGCGCGCCGATCGCCTCTATCTCACCCATATCGACGCCGAAGTAGAAGGGGACACGCAGTTCCCTGATTACGAACCGGACGAGTGGCAATCGACCTTTAGCGAGTTTCACGACGCCGACGAGCAGAACTCCCACAGCTACTGCTTCGAAATCCTCGATCGCCGCTAAGCGTTAGTCAGCAAAACGCCTTGTCCCTGGACAAGGCGTTTTCTTTTGCACGTTTGTCAGGCGGACTGCTGCGGCGGAACGCTGTCGTTGACCGTCGGCTGGCGGTTAGAGGCCTGCGTATAGTAGCGCTGGCTTTCCCAGTGCAGCAGCGTCAGTACGCCACCCCAGCAGCAGCCGGTATCGAGACCGATCACGCCGCGCGGCGTACCTTTGCCCTCCAGCGAGGCCCAGTGACCGAACACCTGGGTATAATCCTCGGGCAGCTTACTGGGGATGGTAAACCAGGGGCGCAGCGGCGGCGGTGCGGCGTCCGGCGTCTCTTTGCAGATCATATCGAGCTGGCCGTTGGGAAAGCAGAAGCGCATGCGCGTCAGGGCGTTGGCGGAAAAGCGCAGGCGCGCCAGGCCGCTCAGCTCCGGCGTCCAGTTATTTGGCATATCGCCATACATGGCGTCGAGAAACAGCGGATAGCTGTCGCTGGAAAGCACCGCCTCCAGCTCGTGCGCACAGGCCTGGGCCGTCTCCAGATCCCACTGCGGCGTCACCCCGGCGTGCGCCATCACCAGCTTCTTCTCTTCGTCCACCTGCAGCAGCGGCTGACGGCGCAGCCAGTTGAGCAGCTCGTCGGCATCTTCCGCTTCGAGCAGCGGCGTCAGGCGATCCTTGGGCTTGTTGCGGCTAATGCCGGCGAACACCGCCAGCAGATGCAAATCGTGATTGCCCAGCACCATACGCACGCTTTCGCCGAGCGATTTCACGTAGCGCAGCACCTCAAGGGATCCTGGACCGCGCGCCACCAGGTCGCCGGTCAGCCACAGCGTATCCTGCTCAGGCGTAAAGTCGACCTGCTTTAGCAGAGCGCGCAGCTCATCGTAACAACCGTGGACGTCGCCAATCAGATATGTGCTCATAGAGAATTATCCGCAATAAAAGACCGCGCCCGACGGCGTCGGGCGAAGGGTGAAAAGATCAGTGTATATGGCTTTCTACGGCGAGGCGGAACACTGGGATGTCGATATGAAAGGTTTCCCCCTCTTCATCCTGCATTACATAGTGTCCCTGCATGGTGCCCATTGGCGTTTCAATAATGGCACCGCTGGTGTACTGAAATTCGCTGCCGGGCGCGATCACCGGCTGCTCGCCGACCACGCCTTCGCCCTGAACTTCGGTTTCGCGCCCGTTACCGTTAGTGATTAGCCAGTAACGGCCCAGCAGCTGCACGGCATTTCGACCCAGATTCCGGATGGTGATGGTATAGGCAAAGACAAAGCGCTCCTCTTCCGGCGAGGATTGAGAGGCGATATAGAGACTTTGTACCTGAACAGAGATCCGGGCCGATTCACTCATGCATTACTCCAGCGGTTCAACGTTGTGCGTCGCCAGCCAGTTGGCTAACTGACAGTATTGCGCCACCGACACGTTTTCCGCGCGGAGTCCTGCATCGATGCCCAGCTCGTCCAGCGCGCCGGCAGTGAACAGATAGCCGAGGCTGTTGCGCAGCGTTTTGCGACGCTTGCCGAAGGCTTCGGTGGTGATGCGGCTCAGTACGCGAATATCGCTGACCGGATATGGCGGCTCAGTAAAGGGCACCAGGCGCACCACAGCCGAATCCACTTTAGGCGGCGGCGTAAAAGAGTGCGGCGGCACTTCGAGCACCGGGATAACCTGACAATAGTATTGCGCCATCACGCTGAGGCGGCCGTAGGCTTTGCTGCCCGGCCCGGCGACGAGGCGGTTAACCACCTCTTTCTGCAGCATGAAGTGCATATCTTTAATCGAACCAGTATAGCTGAAAAGGTGGAACATCAGCGGGGTCGAGATATTGTAGGGCAGGTTGCCAAAGACGCGCAGCGGCTGACCTTTCTCTTTAGCCAGTGCGGCAAAATCGAAGGTCATCGCATCCTGCTGATAGATCGTCAGTTTGGGGCCGAGAAACGGATGGGTCTGCAGGCGCGCGGCCAGATCGCGATCCAGCTCGACCACCGTCAGGGCGTCGAGACGTTCGCCGACCGGTTCGGTCAGCGCGCCGAGGCCAGGGCCGATCTCCACCAGCGCTTCGCTGCGCTGCGGATGAATGGCGGAGACAATGCTATCGATAATGTACTGATCGTTCAGGAAGTTCTGCCCGAAACGTTTACGGGCGTAGTGCCCCTGATGGACGCGATTATTCATTACTGCTCTTGATCATAGTGATGGCGAGGTTAAGCGCCGTAATAAAGCTGCCCGGCTCCGCCTGACCCAGACCGGCCAGTTCCAGCGCGGTGCCGTGGTCGACGGAGGTTCGGATAAAGGGCAGGCCAAGGGTGATATTCACCGCGCGGCCGAATCCCTGAAATTTTAGCACCGGCAAACCCTGATCGTGATACATCGCCAGCACCGCATCGGCGTGCTGCAGATATTTGGGCTGGAAGAGGGTGTCGGCCGGCAGCGGCCCGGTGAGCTGAATACCCTGTTCGCGCAGGGAGTCGAGCGCCGGAATAATAGTGTCGATCTCCTCGCGTCCCATATGACCGCTCTCGCCCGCGTGGGGGTTAAGCCCGCAGACAAAGATATGCGGCTGGGGGATGGCGAACTTCTGCTGCAGATCGCGATGCAGAATAGTGATCACTTCACGCAGGCTGGCGTGGGTAATGGCCGCAGAGACATCTTTTAGCGGCAGATGTGTGGTCGCCAGCGCGACGCGCAGCTCCTCGGTCGCCAGCATCATCACGACGCGATGGCCACCGGCGCGATCGGCGAAGAACTCGGTATGGCCGGTAAAAGGAATGCCTGCATCGTTAATCACGCCCTTATGCACCGGGCCGGTGATCAACGCGGCGAATTCGCCGTTCAGGCAGCCGTCGCAGGCGCGCGCCAGCGTCGCCAGCACATAGGCGCTGTTGGCAGGCTGCAGTTTTCCGGGCGTGACCGGCTGCGCGGTTTCAACCGGCAGAATAGTCAGCGATCCCGCCAGCTGCGGCTGCGCCGCGAGGCCGGGCTGATAGTCGCGCAGCGTCAGCGGCAAACCGAGCTGGGCAGCGCGCTCATGCAGCAGCTGCGGTGACGCGCAGACCACCAGTTCAACCGGCCAGTTTTGCTGAGCCAGCTGAATGGCGAGATCGGGACCAATCCCGGCGGGTTCGCCGGGCGTAATGACGACGCGGTAATTACTGGGCATTGCCGTCCAGAATTTTCACGTAGGCGCTGGCGCGCTGTTCCTGCATCCAGGTTTGCGCTTCTTCGGCAAACTTGCGGTTAAACAGCAGGCGATAGGCGCGCTCTTTCTGCGCCGCGTCGGTTTTATCCACCTGACGCGTATCCAGCAGCTGGATCAGGTGCCAGCCGAAAGAGGAGTGAACCGGCTGGCTGGTCTGGCCTTTCTGCAGCTGCAGCAGGGCGTCGCGGAATGCCGGGTCGAAGGCTTCCGGCGAGGACCAGCCCAGATCGCCGCCCTGGTTGGCGGAGCCCGGGTCGTCAGAGAACTGCTTGGCTGCCGCGGCGAAGCTGGTTTTACCGCTGCGGATATCGGCGGCAATCTGCTCCAGTTTCGCGCGCGCCTGATCGTCGGTCATGATCGGCGACGGTTTGATCAGAATATGACGGGCGTGCACTTCGGTGACGGAGATATTTTTGCTCTCGCCGCGCAGGTCGTTAACCTTCAGGATATGAAAGCCGACGCCAGAGCGGATCGGGCCGACGATATCGCCTTTCTTCGCGCTCGACAGCGCCTGAGCGAACAGGGTCGGCAGCTCTTCAATTTTGCCCCAGCCCATGTTGCCGCCTTTCAGCGCCTGCGGGTCGGCAGAGTAGGTAACGGCCAGCTTGCCGAAATCCGCGCCGCCTTTCAGTTCGCCGACCAGCTGCTTAGCCAGCGCTTCCTGATCGTCGACCTGCTGCTGCGACGGGTTTTCCGGCAGCGGCAGCAGAATCTGGCTGACGTTCAGCTCGGTGCCCTGGGCGTTTTGCGCGCCGACCTGGGTCGCCAGCGTATCGACCTCCTGCGGCAGGATAGTCACGCGGCGACGTACTTCATTGTTGCGTACTTCGGCGATCAGCATCTCTTTGCGGATCTGTCCGCGGTAGTCGCTGTAGTTAACGCCGTCGTAGGCCAGACGGCTGCGCAGCTGATCGAGGCTCATACGGTTCTGCGCGGCGATATTGGCGATCGCCTGGTCCAGTTGCTGATCGCTGATCTGCAGGCCCGCTTTTTCGCCCATCTGCAGGATGATATTGTCCATGATCTGACGTTCAAGGATCTGGTGACGCAACGTTTTGTCGTCCGGCAGCTGCTGCCCGGCCTGCTGCGCCTGCGCCTTCACGGTGCGCAGCATATTATCTACGTCACTCTCCAGCACGACGCCGTTATTAACAACGGCAGCGACTTTATCAACCACTTGTGGTGCTGCGAACGCGGTGTTGGCGGCTACCGCCACACCCAGTATCAGCATTCTCCAGTTCTTCATACTTTTTCCATAGTTGTTTCCGCAGTGCGGGAATTACCAGTCAAACATCGCAACATCAGAAAGCGCGCTGGTAAGGGATAATGCCCTGACGCAGCATCTGGTCGGTGCCTAAGCCATAACCGGAGCTCAGACCACGCAGCTCAATGTTGAATGAGATTTGGTTGTCATACTTACTGTCGTTGTTTTCCCAACCGTTGATCTTGCGTTCGTAACCGACGCGGATTGCGTAGCAGCAGGAGCTGTACTGCAGGCCAACCAGCTGCGAAGCGGGTTTCTGGTTACGCGTATCGTAGTAGTAGGCGCCCACTACTGACCAGGCGTCCGCAATCGGCCAGCTGGCGGTGCCGCCGACCTGTGAAATGCCCTTTTTATAGATCGGGTTGTTCACCAGGTCGGAGTTGTTCAGCGCGCTGGCCACATATTCCGGGCTGCTGTAGCGATAGCTCAGCTGCAGAACGCGGTCGGCGTCGCGACGATACTCAAGCACGGTATTGCCCTGCGCGACGTTATCGAGACGGGTGTCATACTGCAACCCGCCGCGTAAGCCCCAGCGATCGCTGACTTTCCAGTAGGTGTCGCCGGCCCAAATCAGGCTGCCGGTGTCATCTTCTTTATTTGTCTGGTTTACGCCGGTACGCGCAGGAGTAAACGAGTAGATTTGACCCACGGAAACGTTAAAACGTTCAACCAGATCCTGATCATAAATACGCGTGGTGACGCCGGTCGCTACCTCATTGGCGGAGGCGATGCGATCCAGACCGCTATAGGTACGGTCGCGGAACAGGCCGGTATAGTCGGTCTGCAGCAGCGTTGAGTCGTACGGATAGATATCGCTCTGGTTGCGGTATGGAATATAGAGATACTGCACGCGCGGCTCGAGGGTCTGGGTGTAGCCTTGCGCCCAGTCCATATCGCGGTCAAACACCAGACGGCCGTCGACCTTGAACTGCGGCATAGTGCGGTTCACCGAGCTTTTCAGCTGGCCGCTCTGGCTGTTGGCCGCGCCCGCCAGGTTAGCGTTGTAATACTCCAGCGAATCCTGCTGATAGTGCGTGGCAAGGAACTTCGCTTCGGTATCCAGGCTCGCCCAGCCGTTGGAGAGCGGCAGGTTCAGCGTCGGCTCGATGTGCAGGCGGGTCGCTTCAGGATAGTGATTGTTGACGTTGGTAAACTTCACCGCCTGAGCATAGACGCGTCCGTCGAACGGACCCATGTCGTTCTGGTAGAAGTTCAAATCGAGCTGCGGCTGCGCGCGATAGACGTTGGAGTTGCTGGTATCGCCGAAGACCTGGAAGTCGCGGCTGGAGAGCGTGGCGTCCCAGTTCGTGTCGGCATAGCCGATACTGAACTTCTGCGTCGCATAGCCGTCAGTCGAGCTGTAATACTTCGAGTCGAGATCGTTAAAGTAGTAAGGATCGCTGACTTTGGTGTAATCGGCGTTGAAGCGCCAGTGCTGGTCGTAGACCCCGGCGTGTTGCCAGTAGAAGAGCCAGCGGTCGTTGCTCTTATCTTCCGCAATATTACGCGCCGCTTTGTCTTTATCGTACTGATTGTCCGACGGCAGATAGTCGAACTCCATCAGGCCGGCACCGAACTGCGTCAGGTAGCGGAATTCGTTTTCCAGCTGCATGCCGCGCTTCGACATATAGTGCGGCGTAATGGTGGCGTCCGCCTGCGGCGCAATGTTCCAGTAGTAGGGCAGAACAAACTCAAAGCCTTTACTGCTGCCATATTTCGCGTTAGGGATCAGGAAACCGGAGCGGCGGCGATCGCCGATCGGCAGCTGCAGATAGGGGCTATAGAAGATCGGCACCGCACCCAGCTTAAAGCGGGCGTTCCAGATCTCCGCCACCTCTTCTTCGCGATCCTGGATCACCTGGGATCCCACTACGCTCCAGCTGTTGTAGCCGGGCAGGCAAGAGGTAAAGCTGCCGTTTTCCAGAATGGTGTAGCGGTTATCGGCGCGCTGCTTCATCAGCTCGGCGTCGCCGCGACCCTGGCGACCCACCATCTGGTAGTTGCCGTTCCAGACGTTGGTATCTTTGGTATTCAGATTGGACCAGGCTTTCGGACCTTTCAGGATGACCTGGTTGTCGTCATAGCGCACATTACCCAGCGCGTCGACGGTGCGAACCGGCGTGGTCTGTCCTTCCTGCTGACGCTGATGCAGCTGCATCTCATCGGACTGCAGGCGGCTGTTGCCCTGCTGCACATCCACGTTGCCGGTGAATACCGCGTCGTCCGGATAGTTCCCCTTCGCCGCGTCAGAATGAATGGTCACCGGCAGCTGGTTAGTCTGGCCAGTGACCAGCGGGCGATTATAGCTCGGCACGCCCAGCATACACTGCGACATAAGATCGTCGGCCAGGGCTGACTGACTGGATATCGCTGCGCCAATCATGGTGGCCAGCAGGGTAGGTAGTCGTTTATTCATACGCGGTATCGAGAATTCCATGAAAACTGGCATCATGCCGACAATCGGCTCAGAGACTAACGCACTGCCCGGCGTTGTGCCAGTGTTAATCCGTGTCTGTCCGCGTTGCCGTTAGGCGCTGGGATAAATGACAGGTATGATAATGCAATTTTCAGCCGCAAGCATGGCGAATTGAGGAGTTTATGCGCTACTGGGGAAAAGTAATTGGGCTGGTGCTGGGGCTGCTTTCCGGCGCTGGTTTTTGGGGCATTGTGTTTGGCCTGGCGATTGGCCATCTGATTGATAAAGTTCGCAGCGCAAAGGGACAGGCCTGGTTTGCGAATAACCAAACCCGCCAGACGCTGTTTTTTCAGACCACTTTTCAGGTGATGGGCCACCTTACCAAATCGAAGGGGCGCGTCACCGAAGCCGATATTCAAATCGCCTCTTTATTAATGGAGCGCATGCAGCTGCACGGCGAGGCGCGCACCGCTGCCCAGCGCGCCTTCCGCGAAGGTAAGCAGGGCGACTATCCGCTGCGCAGCAAACTGCGCGAGCTGCGCAGCGCCTGTTTCGGCCGCTTCGATCTGATTCGGATGTTTCTGGAAATTCAGATTCAGGCGGCGTTTGCCGACGGTTCGCTGCATCCGAACGAGCGCCAGGTGCTCTACGTGATCGCTGAGGAGCTCGGCATCTCGCGCATGCAGTTCGATCAGTTCCTGCGCATGATGGAGGGGGGACAGCAGTTCGGCGGCGGACAGGGCGGCGGCTTCCAGCAGGCGCAGCGCGGGCCGACGCTGGAGGATGCCTGCAGCGTGCTGGGGGTTAAAAGCAGCGACGACGCCACCACCATCAAGCGCGCCTACCGCAAGCTGATGAGCGAGCATCATCCCGATAAGCTGGTAGCGAAAGGCCTGCCGCCGGAGATGATGGAGATGGCGAAGCAGAAGGCGCAGGAGATTCAGGCGGCTTACGATCTGATTCGCCGCGAGAAAGGCTTTAAATAACCGGCTGGCCCGCTCAGAAATCGGCGGGCTGGCGGAACGTCATGCTGTTGCCAAAGGCTGGATGGGTAAGGGTCAGCGACTCGGCGTGCAGCAGCAGGCGCGGCGCCCGCGCTTTCGCTTCCGGATGCGCGTAAAAGTTATCGCCTAAGATAGGATGGCCCAGCGCCAGCATATGCACGCGCAGCTGGTGGGAACGGCCGGTAATCGGCTTTAGCGCCACGCGCGCGCTGTTGTCGTCCAGAAAAGCCAGCACTTCATACTCGGTCTGCGCCGCTTTGCCGGTTTCAAAGCAGACCTTCTGTTTCGGCCGGTTCGGCCAGTCGCAGATAAGCGGCAGATCTATCACCCCTTTTTCCGCTGCCGGATGACCCCAGACGCACGCCACATAGCTTTTTGACGGCTCGCGCTCGCGAAACTGGCGCTTTAGCTCGCGCTCCGCCGCCTTGGTTAAGGCGACCGCGAGCACGCCGCTGGTGGCCATATCGAGACGATGCACCGATTCCGCCTGCGGAAAGTCGCGCTGAATGCGCGTCATGACGCTGTCTTTATGCTCTTCCAGTCGGCCAGGCACCGACAGCAGCCCGCTCGGCTTATTGACCACCATAATGTGCGCATCCTGGTAAAGGATGTGCAGCCAGGGTTCGCGCGGCGGATTGTAGGGTTCCATCATCTGTTCGCTTTCTGTTCAGAATAAAAGGGGCCCGAAGGCCCCGGGCCATTACTGATGCGTCACCACGATCAGGCGCAGCGCGTCGAGACGCCAGTTGGCCTGGCTCAGGCTTTCCAGCACCTGCTGACGATTGCTCTCCAGCGCCTCAATCTCATCTTCACGGATGTTAGGATTGACCGCCTTCAGCGCTTCGAGACGGGACAGCTCCGCGCCCAGCTTCTCATCCGCTTCGGCGCGCGCCGCTGCGATCAGCGCCTGCGCTTCCGGCACGACTTTCTCTTCCGCCTGCACCAGAATCGCATGCACATCTTGCTGCACCGCGTTGACCAGCTTGCTGCCGGTGTGGCGATTCACCGCGTTGAGCTGGCGGTTGAAACTCTCAAACTCCACCTTGCCCGCCAGGTTGGTGCCGTTGCGATCCAGCAGCATGCGGATCGGCGTCGGCGGCAGGAAGCGCGTCAGCTGCAGATGCTTCGGCGCCTGCGCCTCAACCACGTAGATCATCTCAACCAGCAGCGTGCCCACCGGCAGCGCCTTGTTTTTCAGCAGCGACAGCGCGCAGCTGCCGGTGTCGCCGGAGAGGATCAGATCCAGGCCGTTGCGGATCAGCGGATGCTCCCAGGTAATAAACTGGGTATCTTCGCGCGACAGCGCCTGATCGCGGTTAAAGGTGATGGTGCAGCCATCCTCCGGCAGGCCCGGGAAATCAGGCACCAGCATATGGTCAGACGGCGTCAGTACGATCAGATTATCGCTGCGATCTTCCTGGTTGATGCCGACGATATCGAACAGGTTGAGCGCGAAGTTCACCAGCTCAGTATCGTTGTCCTGCGCGGCGATCTCCGCCGCCAGCGCCTGCGCCGACTCGCCGCCGTTGGAGTTCAGCTCCAGCAGGCGGTCGCGGCCGTGCTCCAGCTGCGCTTTCAGCGACTCGTGCTGCTTGCGGCATTCAGCAATAAACTCATCCAGCCCCTCGCTGTTTTCCGGCGCGGCGAGGAAGTTGATCAGCGGCTGATGCACGCTGTCATAAATGGTGCGGCCGGTAGGGCAGGTGTGCTCAAAGGCGTCGAGCCCCTCGTGATACCAGCGCAGCAGCACCGCCTGGGCGGTTTTCTCCAGCCAGGGCACCATAATCTGAATATCGTGCGCCTGGCCGATGCGATCGAGACGGCCGATACGCTGCTCCAGCAGATCCGGGTTAAACGGCAGATCGAACATCACCAGACGGCTGGCAAACTGGAAGTTGCGCCCTTCAGAACCGATCTCGGAGCAGAGCAGCACCTGCGCGCCATTCTCTTCTGAAGCGAACCAGGCGGCGGCGCGGTCGCGTTCAATAATCGACAGCCCCTCGTGGAACACCGCCGCGCGGATGCCCTCGCGCTCGCGCAGCACCTGCTCCAGCTGCAGCGCAGTGGCCGCCTTGGCGCAGATCACCAGCACTTTCTCTTTACGGTTGCTGGTCAGGTAGCCCAGCAGCCATTCTACGCGCGGATCAAAGTTCCACCAGGTGCCGGTGTCGCCTTCAAACTCCTGATAAATCTGTTCGGGGTAGAGCAGGTCGCGCGCACGCTCTTCCGCGCTTTTACGCGCGCCCATAATGCCAGAGACCTTGATAGCGGTCTGATACTGGGCGGGCAGCGGCAGGCGGATCTGATGCAGTTCGCGTTTCGGAAAGCCCTTCACGCCGTTACGCGTGTTGCGGAACAGGACGCGGCTGGTGCCGTGGCGATCCATCAGCATGGCGATCAGCTCTTTGCGCGCGTCGAGTTTGCCGTCGCGTTCGCTGTTGGCAACCTGCAGCAGCGGCTCAATATCCTGCTCGCCCACCAGATCGTTGATGATGTTCATCTGCTCCTGCGAGATCGCTTTGTCGGCCAGCAGCGAAGAGACCGCGTCGGCGACCGGGCGGAAGTGCTGCTGCTCTTCGACAAACTGCGCAAAGTCGTGGAAGCGATTGGGATCGAGCAGGCGCAGACGGGCGAAGTGGCTCTCCATGCCCAGCTGTTCCGGCGTCGCGGTCAGCAGCAGCACGCCAGGGATCTGCTCCGCCAGCTGTTCGATCACCGCATATTCGCGGCTCGGCTCGCCTTCGCTCCAGGCGAGGTGGTGCGCTTCGTCGACCACCATCAGATCCCACTCCGCCTCCGCCAGCAGTGCAAGACGCTGCTTGTTGCGGCGCACAAAATCGAGCGAGCAGATAATCAGCTGTTCGGTCTCAAAGGCGTTGTCGCTGTCGTGCTGCGCTTCGGCGTAGCGGTCGTCGTCGAACAGCGAAAAATGGAGATTAAAGCGGCGCAGCATCTCGACCAGCCACTGGTGCTGCAGGGTTTCCGGCACGATGATCAGCACGCGCTCGGCGCGTCCGGCCAGCAGCTGCTGCTGGATAATCATGCCGGCTTCGATGGTTTTGCCGAGGCCCACTTCATCCGCCAGCAGCACGCGCGGCGCATGGCGGCGGCCCACGTCGTGGGCGATATGCAGCTGGTGCGGGATCAGGTTGGTGCGCATACCGCGCAGGCCGCTGACCGGCAGGCGATACTGCGCGCTCTGATATTTGCGGGCGCGGTAGCGCAGGGCGAAGCGATCCATACGGTCGAGCTGGCCGGCGAACAGGCGATCCTGCGGTTTGCTGAACACCAGCTTGCTGTCGAGCATCACTTCACGCAGCACCACCTCGCTTTCATCCGTATCGAGACGCGTGCCGATATAGGTCATCAGGTCATTTTCATTGCGTACTTCATCGACGCGCATCTGCCAGCCTTCGTGGCTGGTCACCGTATCGCCCGGATTAAAGATAACGCGCGTGACCGGTGAGTCGTTACGGGCATAGAGGCGGTTTTCCCCCGTCGCCGGAAACAGCAGCGTAACCATGCGGGCGTCCACCGCCACGACCGTTCCGAGCCCCAGCTCACTTTCCGTATCACTAATCCAGCGCTGACCTAATGTAAAAACCATATTTTTCTAGCTCGAATTTTTAAGGTGTTTTTGGTGATGTTTCCCCGCCACAGGCAATACCTTTTCCCCAGACAAAGGGCGGTCTGGTCAGGTTTTAAGAGCGGTGAGATAGAGGAAGGGCGCTATGGTACTGGAAGGCAGGCCATTCGTCACCTGTCAAAAAAGCCCCAGCTGCCCTGTAATCAGTGTAGCAAAGTCGCCGTCGACGAAGGGTAAAATGCCGTCGGCCACCGGCTGCAGCTGCTTGCTGACGTAGTGATCGTAATCCAGCGGCGTTACGCGCGCCTCCAGCGGTTCGGGGCCTGCCGTCGCCATAACATAGCGAATCGAGCCGCCGTTTTGATACTGCAACGGACGGTTCAGCCTGCGGTTTTGCTCATCCGCCAGCCGCGCGGCGCGCACGTGCGGCGGCACGTTGCGCTCATAGTCGGCCAGCGGGCGGCGCAGCCGTTTTTTATAGACCAGCAGATCGTCCAGCTCGCCCGCCAGCAGCCGCGCCACGGTGTCGCGCACGTAATCCTGCCAGGGCTCGCCGCGGAAAATATGGCCGTAGAGCGCCTGCTGAAACTGCTGCGCCAGCGGCGTCCAGTCGGTGCGCACCGACTCCAGCCCTTTAAACACCAGCCGCTCGTTTGCGCCGTCGCGGATCAGCCCGGCGTAACGCTTTTTGCTGCCCTGTTCGGCGCCGCGAATGGTCGGCATCAGAAAGCGGCTGAAGTGGTTTTCATACTCCAGCTCCAGCGCGCTGTCGAGGCCGTACTGCTGCTGCAGATGCTCGCGCCACCAGTGGTTAACCCGCTCGGCCAGCCGCCGGCCGGTGGCTGCCGCCTCCGCTTCGCCGTGCGGCGATTTTAGCCAGACAAAGGTGGAGTCGGTGTCGCCATAGATCACATCAAAGCCCTCGGCCTCAATCAGCTCGCGCGTCTGTTGCATAATGGCGTGACCGCGCAGCGTAATCGACGAGGCGAGGCGCGGATCGAAGAAGCGGCAGGCGCTGGTGCCGAGCACGCCGTAAAAGGCGTTCATAATAATTTTCAGCGCCTGCGACAGCGGCTGATTGCCCTGTTTTTTCGCCGCTTCGCGCCCCTGCCAGATCTGCTCCACCAGGGCGGGCAGGCAGTGGGTAAGGCGCGAAAAGCGCGCTTCGCGGAAGCCGGGCACCGAATCGGCGTCGTCGGGATGGGCCAGGCCTTCAACCAGCCCGACCGGATCGATCAGGAAGGTGCGGATAATCGACGGATAGAGGCTTTTATAATCGAGCACCAGCACCGAGTCGTAGAGGCCGGGACGAGAATCCATTACGTAGCCGCCGGGACTCGCTTCCGGCGCGACCTCGCCGAGATTGGGCGCGACGTAGCCTGCGCGATGCATGCGCGGAATATAGAGATGGCTGAAGGCGGCCACCGAGCCGCCGTGGCGATCCGCCGCCAGCCCGTTGACCGAGGCGCGCTCCAGCAGAAACGGCATAATCTCGGTTTTATGGAAAATACGCGTTACCAGCTCGCAGTCTTTGAGGTTATAGCGCGCCAGCGCCGGCTTATCGTTGGCGAAGCGCCAGTTAATCTCTTCCATGCGGTGCCAGGGATTGTCGATCGCTTTGCCTTCGCCCAGCAGCGTTTGCGACACCGCCTCCAGGCTAAAGGAGGGGAAGCTCCAGAAGGCGGATTTCAGCGCCTCGATGCCGTCGATAATCAGGCGGCCAGCCGCGCTGGCGGAAAAGACGCCGGGCTTGAAGCCGTGCTCGCGCCACTCCAGCGGCGCATTCTGCCGTCCCAGACGCAGCGGAATCGCGTAGCGGTCAGCATGTTTCTGCAGCACGCGCAGGTCGAACTGCACCACATTCCAGCCGATCAACACGTCGGGATCGTGCTCGGCAAACCAGGCGTTCAGCGCTTCCAGCAGCTGCGGTCGGGTATCGACATAGATCAGGTCGAAGTCGAGCGCGCTGGCGTCGCCGTTGGGCGGGCCGAGCATAAAGACCTGGCGCTGGCCGCAGCCCTCCAGCCCAATGCAGTAAAGCTCGCCGTGCTGGGTGGTTTCGATATCCAGCGATACCCACTTCAGCGGCGGACGATAGTCGGGGTGGGGCTTCAGGCGCGCGTTGACCAGGGTATCGCCCTGCGGTTCGCCGCTGAACCACACCGGTGCGGTGATAAAGCGCTCCATCAGGAAACGCTCCGGCGGGCGGATATCCGCTTCGAACACCGGAATGCCCTGTTCGCGCAGCAGCTTCTCCAGCCGCTGCAGCTGGCGATGCTGGCGGCAGTAGAGGCCGAAGACCGGGCGGCGGCGAAAGTCCTTTAGCGCCAGCGGCTGCAGGCGCACCTGACGCTCGTCGCGCAGCAGCGCTTCCACCTGCGGCTGATAGTCGCGCGGAATAAAGGCTACCGACTCCTGAGCCGGCAGAACCACGCGCTGCGGGCCGCTGTCCGTCGCCAGCCAGTAAACGATTTCGGTGCCCTGAGCGCTGTCGCGCCAGTGGCGGGTAAGCAGGAATCCTGCGCGAGGCGTATTCACATCGGCTCCAGACGAAAAAACAGCCAGAGTATAACATGGTTATTTATCCAGTGCGCGCGGCGCGCTTTTGTCAACATCGCCCTACAATTCTTACCTTGACGCTGTGGTGCCGCCTCAGGACAATCCAGCATCCAAAGTCTGAGTAAGGAAGGTTATGGAAGCCTGGATTCAACATCTGTTTACGCAGTCGCTGGAGTACGCGCTGATCGCCGTTGCGCTGGTGACCTTTCTTGAATCGCTGGCCTTTGTCGGCCTGCTGCTGCCGGGCACCGTGATGATGGCGAGCCTGGGCGCGCTGGTAGGTAGCGGTCAGATTGGGCTTTATCCCGCCTGGGCGGCGGGCTTTGTTGGCTGCCTGCTGGGCGACTGGATCTCATACGGCATCGGCTGGAAGTTTCAGGGGCCGCTGCACCGCTGGAAATACCTGCAAAAATATAAAGGGCTGCTGGATAAAACCGAGCACGCGCTGCATCAGCACAGCATGTTCACTATTCTGGTCGGGCGCTTCGTCGGGCCGACGCGTCCGCTGATCCCGCTGGCGGCCGGCATGCTTGAGCTGCCGGTGCGCAAGTTTCTGCCGCCGAACCTGATTGGCTGCGTGCTGTGGCCGCCGCTCTATCTGCTGCCGGGCATTCTGGCGGGGGTGGCGATCGACGTGCCGAAGGATGCGCAGAGCGGCGCGTTCAAGTGGCTGCTGTTGCTGGTGGCGCTGCTGGTCTGGCTCGGCTGCTGGCTCGGCTGGCGCTGGTGGCGCAGCGGCAAAAGCCGCGACTGGGCCACCGCCTGGCTGCCGCCTGCGCGCCTGCGCTGGCTGGCACCGCTGGGCATCGCGATTGCGGTCGCCGCCTTCGTCGCGATCCAGTTCCATCCGATGATGCCGCTGTTCCGCCAGCTGTTATGGCGCGTGTTCTTTGCCTGACGATCGCGCGATGCCGAGCACGTCGGCCTCGCGCGTGCCGCCCGACAGCAGCGTCTCGGTCGCGCCGTCCCAGTAGACGCGACCATCGACGATCACCAGGCTGCGCGGCGCAATCTGCTGCGCATCCTCCAGACTGTGCGACACCATCAGCAGGGTAATCGCCCGCGCCTCGCAGACGCGCCGCACCAGCTGCAGCATCTCGTTACGCAGCGCCGGATCGAGCGCCGAAAAGGGCTCGTCCAGCAGCAGCACCGGCCGGTCGCGCAGCAGACAGCGCGCCAGCGCGGCGCGCTGACGCTGGCCGCCGGAGAGCTGGCCCGGCAGGCGCGTCAGCAGACCGCTTAATCCCACCTGATCGGCAATCTCTTCCAGCTGCCGCCGCTGCGCGGCGTTCAGCTTCAGCCCAGGGTGCAGACCCAGCGCCATATTCTGCTGCACGCTAAGGTGGGGAAAGAGGTTGTTCTCCTGAAACAGCATCGACACCGGACGCTGCGACGGCACGCTATGGGCGTGATCCGCGCCGTCGATGCGCAGCGCGCCCTGGCTCACCGGCAGAAAGCCGGCGATCAGGCTGAGCAGCGTACTTTTACCCGCACCGCTGGGGCCGAGCACCGCCAGCCGCTCGCCGCGTTCGGCGCTGAAGCTGAAACGCATCGGCAGATGCTGATAGAGGTAGGTGAGATTAGTCAGTGTCAGCATGGTGGCCAGGTAATTTTTCCATCAGGGTAAACAGCAGCAGGCAGATCGCTAACAGCAGCAGGGCGGTAACCGCGCCGTCCGCGCCGCGATAGGCGCCGGTCTGCTGATAGAGGTAAAAAGGCAGGGTTCGGAAGTCGGCGCTGCCGAACAGCGCCACCACGCCGAAGTCGCCGACAGAGAGCACGCAGGCAAAGGCCAGCGCCTGCGCCAGCGGACGCTTCAGCGCGCGCAGCTCAATCAGCCGCAGTCGGTTCCAGCCACTAATCCCCAGCGAGGCGCACAGGTGCGAATAGCGCTCGGCGCTGTCGCGCATCGGATTTTCCAGCACCTTTAGCGCATAGGGAATGGCGAGCAGCGCGTTGGCGAAGATCACCAGCCCGTCGGGCGAGTCGGGCAGGCCGGTGGTGGCGTTAAAAAGTAAAAAGAAGCCCGTGGCCAGCACGATGCCCGGCATTGCCAGAATCAGCATACCGCTTGTCTCCATCACCTGCGCTGGCAGCGTGCGCTGGCGCTGGCGCAGCTCGCGACTGCTCCACAGCAGCATCATGGTGAGCGTGACGCAGAGCGCGCCCGCGCCGATGGCGATACGCAGCGAGGTCAGCGTCGCCTGCCATAGCGCCGGCTGCGCCAGCGCGCCGCCCGATATGCCGCGCAGCCCGTCAACCATCACCGCCAGCAGCGGCGGCAGCAGCAGTAACAGCGCCAGCGCGATAAGCAGGCCGTCGCCGATGCGCGCGCGCCGCGAATCGTGCGGGTCGCGCCAGCCGCGCAGCTGCGCGCTGCCCGCAGGTATCGCCTTGCTGAAGCGCTGGCTCAGCAGCACCAGCGTCAGGCAGAAGGCGAGCTGGATCAGCGCCAGCAGCGCGGCGCGGCCGGGATCGTAGTCGTAACTCAGCGCCTGAAAGATCGCCAGCTCAATGGTGGTGGCCTGCGGGCCGCCGCCCAGCGAGAGCACGGTGGCGAAGCTGGCGAAGCAGAGCATAAAAATCAGCGCGCCGGTCGGCAGCAGCTGCCGGCGCAGCCAGGGCCACTCCAGCAGGCGGAAAAGATGCCAGCCGCGCAGCCCGAGCTGGGCGGCGAGCTGACGCTGCTCGCCCGGAATCGTCTCCAGCGTCTGCAGCATCAGGCGCGTCGCCAGCGGCAGGTTGAAAAAGCAGTGCGCCAGCAGAATGCCCTGCAGCCCATAGGGCGAAAAGCGGTAGTCGACGCCGAACAGCTGGCAGAGCTGCGCCAGCCAGCCAACGCGGCCATAGACCGTCAGCAGGCCGAATACCGCCACCAGCACGGGCAGCACCAGCGTCATGGCGCAGAGGCGCAGCAGCAGCTGCCGGCCGGGAAAACGCCGTCGGTAGAGGGCGCGCGACAGGGGTATCGCAGGCAGCAGCGACAGCAGGGCGGAGAGCAATGCCTGGGTGAAAGAGAATCGCACTACGTGGTGCAGATAGCTGTCGTGCAGCAGCGCGCGCCAGTCGCCCGTCGGCGCGCTGGCCCAGAGCGCGCCGAACGCCAGCAGCGCCACGCCGCACAGCAGCAGCGCGGCGCTGCTGCCCGGCACCATCCAGAGTGGGATTAGCGGCTGACGGCGCGTTGCCATACGCTAATCCAGTCTGCGCGCTGCTGCGCGACTTCCTGCGGGCTAAACTGCAGCGCGGTTTGCGGCACGCTCAGGGTCTGATAGCCCGCCGGCAGGTCGCTTTTTATCACCGGATACATCCAGTTGCCGGTCGGGATGGCGTTCTGGAAGGCGGGGGTCAGCATAAACTGCATAAACTGCTGCGCCAGCTTCGGCTGCTTGCTGCTGGCAAGCTGCGCGGCAACCTCGACCTGCAAATAGTGGCCTTCGGCGAACGGCGCGGCGGCGTAATTCTCTTTCTTCTCTTCGATCAGGTGATAGGCGGGCGAGGTGGTGTAGCTCAACACCAGATCGCCTTCGCCTTTCAGGAACAGGCCGTAGGCTTCACTCCAGCCCTTGGTCACGGTAACGGTTTTCTGCGCCAGCTTCTGCCAGGCCTCCGGCGCCTTGTCGCCGTAAACCTTCTGCATCCAGAGCAGCAGACCCAGACCCGGGGTGCTGGTGCGCGGATCTTCGTAGATCACGCGCCATTTTTGCGGGCTCTCCACCAGCTCTTTCAGGCTGGTGGGCGGGTTTTTAAGGCGCGTTTTGTCATAGACGAAGGCGAAGTAGCCGTAGTCGAAGGGCACGAAGGTTTGATCCTGCCAGCCGCCCGGCAGCGTCAGGTTATGGAGATCGACCCCGCTTTTAGCGAACAGGCCGGTCTGCTGCGCCGCCTGTAGCAGGTTGTTATCGAGGCCGAGCACCACGTCAGCCTTGCTGTTTTTGCCTTCCATGCGCACGCGGTTCAGCAGCGAGACGCCATCCTCCAGCGCCACATAGCGCAGCTCGCAGCCGCACTGCGCCTCAAAGGCTTTTTTCACCGCCGGGCCGGGGCCCCATTCGGCGGAAAAGGAGTCGTAGGTGTAGACGGTCAGGGCAGGTTTTGCCGCCAGCGCCGGCACGGACAGCAACATCAGCAGAGGGAGGATCTGTTTAACCACTTTGCGCTCCTGAGGGAGAATTGTTATGAGTCGCAAAGGATCTGAGCGTAGCAGCCTCTCAAATCCCTACGTCGGTATTAACCGAATCAGGTTCGACGGGTTTCTCTCAGCCTTTTGCAGGCACCCCGTTGAGAACGGCTCATTCTAGACATTTCGTCGCCAGGGGGAAAGCGTCACAGCGTCGGCGGCGCGAACCAGGCGGATTTAAAGTCGAACCAGCCGAGGGTATTCAGGCGCACGCCGCGCATGCTGCGCTGGCCTTCGAGCAGCAGCCAGTGATGAAACAGCGGATGCAGACTATCCGCATCCAGCAGCCGTTTGCTCCACTCCGCCAGCGGCAGGGTTTTGCCTCGCCAGCGCGCGGCGTCCGCTTCCCAGTCGAGCGGCAGACAGTGATGCAGCAGCGGAAGCTCGTAGAGCTGGGCGAACAGCGAATACTCCAGCGGCAGAGTGAAATTGACGCTGCCGAGCCAGATGTCGCTTTCCGCCTCGCCCTGATGCCAGGTTTCATACTCGACCGCGCGGGTAATCAGCCGCACGTTATGCTGCGCCAGCAGCGGGCGCAGCGCGCTGGCGATCCCCTCATGCTCCACGTGCTGGCTGTACCACGTCAGCGTCAGGCTCTCCAGCCCGGGCGGCTTGGTCGCCGGCGTAAGATCGCGGCGATGATGCCAGCGCGGCAGCAGGCCGTAAGCGGGATACCAGTAGCGCTGGTAGCCAGCCTCGGCATAGTTAAGCAGGGCGACGGGATTCAGCAGATGGCAGAGCCAGCGCCGGACGGCGGCATCGCGTCCCTGAGCGGAGCGCTGGTCGAACAGCAGAAAATAGCAGCCCTCTTCAAGACGGCTCTCTTCCAGTTTTTCATCCTCGGCGGCACCTTGCAGACGCACGCCGGCGTAAACCAGCTCGTCGCTAATCTCCGGCAGCACCCAGATAGAGACATCGTCGATCAGCGCGCGAAAGCCAAAGTAGTCGTCAAACGCCTCGATCTTTAGCTGACTCTGCTGGTTGCGCACTACGCGATAGGGGCCGGTGCCGACCGGATGGCGGGCGAAGTCGCGCATCTGCGGCCATTCACGCGGCAGGATCATGGCGCTGACGCTGCCGAGCAGCCACGGCAGCCAGTCGTCGGGTTCGTTCAGATGGAGATCCAGCGTCCAGGGCGCGGGTGAATCGATGCGCTGAATATGGGAGAAGAGCGGCTGCGGACGCAGGCGTTCCAGGCTCGACGTCACGTCCGCCATCTCCAGCTCGCGGCCGTGATGAAAGCGGATCGCCGGGCGCAGGTAAAAACGCCAGTGCAGCGGCGAGATCGCCTGCCAGTGATGGGCGATATCCGCCTCTACTTCCCCGTTTTCCTCATTTATACGCGTCAGGCCGTTGAAGATCTGACGCGCCAGATGCGTTTCAGAACGGCGCAGCGGCGAGCCGGGCAGCAGGTTTAGCAGCGGGCGATAGTAGAGCACGCGCAGAATATGTTTACCCTGGCGAAAGCTGCGGCCGAGATGGGCGCGGATCATCTGGCGCACCTCCGCCTTGTCGCCCACCAGCTGCACCAGCTGATCGATGCGATCCTGCGCCAGCAGATCCTCAGCGCGCTGCTGCTGCAGCGCCAGGCCGGTATAACGGAAAATAAGCTGCGAGCGCTTGCCTCGTCCCGCCTCTGCCTGCCAGGTGAGCCAGCCCGCCTCCTGCATCGCGCTAAGCAGGTTACGCATATGGCGACGCGAGCAGTGCAGCTGCTCAGCCAGCTCGCTGAGCGTGACCAGCTGGCTTTCGCCCTGGCAGCTTTGCCACAGGCGGATAAACTGCTGCTTAAGGCGTGATGAGGACATAAAAGAGGAACTCCCTGTGAAAAGCGCTCAGTTTTTCCTGCCTCATATTAAGGGCAAACTGAGCGCTATTGGAAGAGCGGGAGGCATTCAATACGGAATGGCGCTCGACCACGATTCCGCTGCGGCGGGATCTTTCTGAGTAGGGTGCAATTACACCGCCAGCAGAGATTTTTCCTGCTGGCTTTTTTCTGTTGCGCTAGAATCCTCTCTCTTGTTTTCCTGCTTTTACCACCGTAAAGGGATGTCGCTATGAAGTCGCTGTTAACCCGGAAGCGCCGTATCAATCCGGTCTTTCTCGCCTTTATGGCCGCCTCTTTTATGATCGGCGTTGCCGGCGCGCTGCAGGCGCCGACGCTGAGCCTGTTTCTGACGCGAGAAGTGCAGGCGCGCCCCCTCTGGGTCGGGCTCTTTTTTACCGTTAACGCCATCGCGGGCATCCTGGTCAGCATGCTGGTGGCGAAGCGTTCCGACAGCCGCGGCGATCGCCGCACGCTGATCCTCTTTTGCTGTGCGATGGCGTTTTGCAACGCGCTGCTGTTCGCCTTTACCCGCCACTATCTGACGCTGATTACCCTGGGCGTGCTGCTCTCGGCGCTGGCCAGCGTGTCAATGCCGCAGATCTTCGCGCTGGCGCGCGAGTATGCCGATCGGTCGGCGCGCGAAGCGGTGATGTTCAGCTCGGTGATGCGCGCCCAGCTTTCGCTCGCCTGGGTCATCGGCCCGCCGCTGTCGTTTGCGCTGGCGCTTAACTTCGGCTTTGTGACGCTCTTCCTGGTGGCGGCGGCGCTGTTTCTGCTCTGCATTCTGCTGATCAAGTTCACCCTGCCGTCGGTGCCGCGCGCCGAGCCGCTGATGCAGAGCGGCGGCATGCCGTTAAGCGGCTGGCGCGACCGCGACGTGCGCCTGCTGTTTATCGCCTCGGTGACGATGTGGACCTGCAACACCATGTATATCATCGATATGCCGCTCTATATTAGCGTCACGCTCGGCCTGCCGGAGAAGCTGGCGGGGCTGCTGATGGGCACGGCGGCCGGGCTGGAAATTCCGGTGATGCTGCTGGCCGGTCACTATGCGAAGCGCGTCGGCAAGCGCAACCTGATGCTGATCGCGCTGGCGGCGGGCATTCTGTTTTACGCCGGGCTGGCGATGTTCGCTTCGCAGACCGCGCTGATGGTGCTGCAGCTGTTTAACGCGGTGTTTATCGGCATTATCGCCGGTATCGGCATGCTGTGGTTTCAGGATCTGATGCCGGGCAGGCCGGGTGCGGCGACGACGATGTTTACCAACTCGATTTCGACCGGAATGATTCTGGCGGGCGTGATTCAGGGAACGCTGAGCGAGCGCTTCGGACATATTGCGGTGTACTGGCTGGCGCTGGGGCTGGCTGTCGCGGCGTTCGCCATGTCGGCGCGCGTGAAGAACGTATAAAAGAGAAGGGCGACGCGGTGGTCGCCCTTAAAAGGAGAGGGGCTAACGAGGGTGGCACAGGCCGATCGCAAAGCCGATCAAGGCATCCATGCTTGCCCGACCCACGACATTCCTGCCGCGGGACGCTTTGCTCTTCTGCCCATCTGGTAAGCCTTAATTCAGAAACGCAGGCTGGCGCTGTTCGTAGTCGGTAATCGCCGCTTCGTGCTGCAGCGTCAGGCCGATGCTGTCCAGGCCGTTCAGCATGCAGTGGCGGCGGAAGCTGTCGATCTCGAACGGGTAGACCTTATCGCCCGCCGTCACCGTCTGCGCTTCAAGATCCACGGTAAAGCGGATGCCCGGCTGCGCAGCTACCAGCTTAAACATCTCGTCCACCTGCTCGTCGCTGAGCCGCACCGGCAGCAGCTGGTTGTTAAAGCTGTTGCCGTAGAAGATGTCGGCAAAGCTCGGCGCAATCACCACGTGAAAACCAAAGTCGGTCAGCGCCCAGGGGGCGTGCTCGCGCGACGAGCCGCAGCCAAAGTTCTCGCGCGCCAGCAGAATGCTGGTGCCCTGAAACTCGGGCTTGTTCAGCACAAAGCTGGCGGTGGGTACCTGACCCGCGTCGTCGTCGAAGCGCCAGTCGTGAAACAGATGCGCGCCAAAGCCGGTGCGCGTCACCTTCTGCAGAAACTGCTTGGGAATAATGGCGTCGGTGTCGACGTTTGCCGCGTCCAGCGGGGCGACGATGCCGGTGTGCTGAGTAAATTTATTCGCCATGATTACGCTCCTGTCAGTTCACGGATATCGGCAAAGTGGCCGGAAACCGCCGCAGCGGCGGCCATTGCCGGGCTGACCAGGTGAGTACGACCACCACGGCCCTGGCGCCCTTCAAAGTTACGGTTGCTGGTCGAGGCGCAGCGCTCGCCCGGATTCAGGCGATCGTTATTCATCGCCAGACACATTGAGCAGCCCGGCAGACGCCATTCGAAACCGGCGTCGAGGAAAATCTTGTCCAGTCCTTCCGCTTCCGCCTGCGCTTTTACCGGGCCGGAACCCGGCACCACCATCGCCACCACGCCCGGCGCGACCTTGCGCCCTTTGGCGATAGCCGCCGCGGCGCGCAGATCCTCGATACGTGAGTTGGTGCAGGAGCCGATAAACACCTTATCGATTGCGACGTCAGTCAGGCGAATGCCCGGCTGCAGATTCATATAGGCCAGCGCCTTCTCGGCTGAGGCACGTTCGACCGGATCGGCAAAAGAGGCCGGGTTCGGGATCGGCTCATCCACGGCAATGACCTGACCTGGATTGGTGCCCCAGGTGACCTGCGGCGCGATATCGGCGGCGTTCAGCGTCACAACAGCGTCATAGTGCGCGCCTTCATCGGACTTCAGGGTGCGCCAGTATGCCACCGCCTGCTCCCACTTCTCGCCCTGCGGCGCAAACTGGCGGCCTTTCAGGTAGCTGAAGGTGGTGTCATCCGGTGCCACCAGACCCGCTTTGGCGCCCATCTCGATCGCCATATTGCACAGGGTCATGCGACCTTCCATGCTCAGCGCTTCGATAGCCGGCCCGCAGAACTCGACCACGTGGCCGGTGCCGCCTGCGCTGCCGGTTTTGCCAATGATCGCCAGCACGATATCTTTTGCGGTAATGCCCGGCGCGGCGTCGCCCAGCACCTCGATTTTCATGGTTTTCGCGCGACCCTGCTTCAGCGTCTGAGTGGCAAAAACATGTTCAACTTCCGACGTGCCGATGCCGAAGGCCAGCGAACCGAAGGCGCCGTGTGTGGCGGTGTGCGAATCGCCGCAGACGATGGTCATGCCCGGCAGCGTCATGCCTTGTTCCGGCCCGATAACGTGAACGATGCCCTGGAACGGGTGATTCAGATCGTAAAGCTGCACGCCGAACTCGGCGCAGTTCTTCATCAGTTCCTGCATCTGGATGCGCGCCATCTCGCCGGAGGCGTTGATGTCTTTGGTCTGGGTCGACACGTTATGGTCCATAGTGGCGAACGTTTTCGACGGCTGACGCACCTTGCGGCCATGGGCGCGCAGACCGTCAAAGGCCTGCGGTGACGTCACCTCATGGATCAGGTGACGATCGATATAGAGCAGCGGGGTCTCGTTGGGCGCTTCGTGAACGACATGTGCATCAAATAACTTCTGGTATAAAGTTTTCATTATTTTATTTTTCCTCGGCGATAAAGCGGGCAATCACGCTGCCCATCTCATCCGTGGTGACGGCGGGGCCATCACCGGCCAAATCTCGGGTGCGGTAGCCTTCTTCCAGCGCGCGGCTGACGGCGCGCTCAATGCTGTCGGCGGCGGCATCTGCATTCAGGCTGTAGCGCAGCAGCAGCGACAGCGACAGGATCTGCGCTACCGGGTTAGCGATATTCTGTCCGGCGATGTCGGGCGCAGAGCCGCCTGCTGGCTCATACAGACCAAAACCCTCTTCGTTCAGGCTGGCGGAGGGCAGCATGCCCATTGAGCCGGTGATCATCGCGCACTCGTCAGAGAGGATATCGCCGAACAGGTTGGAGCAGAGCAGCACATCGAACTGCGACGGATCTTTAATCAGCTGCATGGTGGCATTGTCGATATAGATGTGGCTCAGCTGCACGTCCGGATAGTCCTGCGCCACTTCATTGACGATTTCGCGCCACATTACCGACGTCTGCAGCACGTTGGCTTTATCCACAGAGGTGACTTTATTGCGACGCTTGCGCGCCGACTCAAAGGCGATGCGGGCGATGCGTTCAATTTCGAAACGGTGATAGACCTCGGTGTCGAAGGCGCGCTCGTGCGGGCCGTTGCCTTCGCGTCCTTTCGGCTGGCCGAAGTAGATGCCGCCGGTCAGCTCACGCACGCACAGAATATCAAAGCCTTTCGCGGCGATATCGGCACGCAGCGGGCAGAAGGCTTCCAGACCCTGATAGAGCGCGGCCGGACGCAGGTTGCTGAACAGTTTGAAATGCTTGCGCAGCGGCAGCAGCGCGCCGCGCTCCGGCTGTGCGGCGGGCGGCAGATGCTCCCATTTCGGGCCGCCGACCGAGCCAAACAGAATGGCGTCCGCCTGCTCGCAGCCCGCAACGGTTGCGGGCGGCAGCGGTTCACCGTGGCGGTCGATGGCGATGCCGCCGACGTCATATTCGCTGGTGGTAATACGCATATCAAAGCGGTGGCGAATGGCGTCCAGCACTTTCAGGGCCTGCGCCATGACTTCCGGGCCGATACCGTCGCCGGGCAATACTGCGATATGAGAAGAGGTAGACATAGTTACACCGTTTCCTTCTGAAATTTGCGCTGCAATTCTTTTTCGACTTCTTTGGCGCGCCAGATATTGTTCAGCGCGTTTACCATCGCCTTCGCGGAGGACTCGACGATATCGGTCGCCAGACCCACTCCGTGGAATTTGCGGCCGTTGTAGTTAACCACGATATCCACCTGGCCCAGCGCGTTCTCGCCGTGGCCTTTTGCCGTTAACTTGTAGTTCACCAGCTCGGCTTCAAAGCCGGTAATGCGGTTGATCGCCTGATAAACCGCGTCGACCGGGCCGTTGCCGGTCGCGGCATCTGCTTTGGTCTCTTCGCCGCAGCCCAGCTGCACCGACGCGGTCGCCGTGACGCTGGAGCCGGTCTGCACGTTGAACGCATTCAGCTGGAAATATTCCGGCTCCTCATGCTGCTTATTGATAAAGGCCAGCGCTTCCAGATCGTAATCAAATACCTGGCCTTTCTTGTCGGCCAGCTTCAGGAAGGCGTCATACAGCGCGTCCAGGCTGTAGTCGCTCTCTTTGTAGCCCATCTCTTCCATGCGGTGTTTTACCGCGGCACGGCCGGAGCGTGAGGTCAGGTTCAGCTGGATTTTATGCAGGCCGATCGACTCTGGCGTCAGGATCTCGTAGTTTTCGCGGTTTTTCAGCACGCCATCCTGATGGATACCGGAGGAGTGAGCGAAGGCGTTAGAGCCGACTACCGCTTTGTTCGCCGGGATCGGCATATTGCAGATCTGGCTGACCATCTGGCTGGTGCGGTAGATTTCCTGGTGATGGATGTTGGTATGCACGTTCAGGATCTGCTGGCGGGTTTTAATCGCCATGATCACCTCTTCCAGCGCGCAGTTACCGGCGCGCTCGCCCAGCCCGTTCAGCGTGCCTTCAACCTGGCGCGCGCCCGCCTGTACGGCAGCCAGCGCATTGCCGGTCGCCATGCCTAAATCGTCGTGGGTATGCACCGACAGAATTGCTTTATCGATATTGGGTACGCGGTTGATCAGCTGGCTGATGATGCTGGCGTATTCGCCCGGCAGGGTGTAGCCCACGGTATCCGGGATGTTAATGGTGGTGGCGCCGGCGTTAATCGCTGCTTCCACTACCCGACACAAATCGTCGATCGGCGTGCGGCCGCCATCTTCGCAGGAGAATTCAACGTCGCTGGTGTAGTTGCGCGCACGTTTCACCATCTGTACCGCGCGCTCGATTACCTCAGGCAGGGTGCTGCGCAGTTTGGTGGCGATATGCATCGGCGAGGTGGCGATAAAGGTGTGGATACGAAAGGCCTCCGCCACGCGCAGCGCTTCCCAGGCGGCATCGATATCTTTCTCGACGCAGCGCGCCAGCCCGCAGACGCGGCTGTTTTTGATGGTGCGCGCGATGGTCTGCACGGATTCAAAGTCGCCCGGCGATGAGACCGGAAAACCGACTTCCATCACGTCTACGCCCATGCGCTCCAGCGCCAGTGCGATCTGCAATTTTTCTTTCACACTCAGGCTGGCCTGTAATGCCTGCTCACCATCGCGCAGAGTGGTATCGAAAATAATGACTTGCTGGCTCATCGTATTCATCCTTATGCGTTAACTTCACCGTGCAACGAGCATAAAAAAACCCGCGCAAGGCGCGGGTTTTTAACTTTCAGCAGGTTCGAATCAGTGTTTGATTCTGCCCACGAGTCTACCGCGCAAACTGAATGCGTTAAGTAGTAGACCGAGTAGGCGGAATGAATGAAACATGGATTCGAACCTCGTAAAATTTTGTGCTGCACATATTGGTACTGGAATCAGGACGGGATGTCAACCATAAGTAAAAGGGTATTTTTGGCGACGGTTAAGGAAAAAATCCTGCGATTTCGAGCCAGCTCAGTGAAACAGACAATGTCAGACAAAATGGCGCGCAGAAGCGGCGATATGGTACAGGAGTAATAATTTAAGTTGCTGATTTTAATCTTTTAAACTGGGTTTTTTCTCCCGCTGCGCTAAAAAGGTTTTACCGCTGCGCGGCAGCAGATTGTCGTGCGTCAGCTTTATTTCAGAGTTAATAACGCCAGAAATGAATTTCACAGGAAAATTGTGGGCTGACGGAGGCGAAATTAATTTTTTATTATTTCTTATAACCCGCTGTAAATGATTTCGTCTCCAGCATTTTATTCTGCCTAACTTCCGGTGAATTAGATAATTCCTCGCGCGCTTAACTTATCGCGCAGAGGCTTTACGGCCAGCGTAACGATAAGCGCAGACTCTGACGTTTGCCTGCCAGGTTTTCTACGGTTATGGTAATCGACCAACTCTTAAAACAATCAACCAAGCAGATTTCTCTGTATCTGGATGTCGGAAACGCGTTCCGGCGTCTGCGCATAAACATAAGGTTTTGATCTTAACTGGCGAATGTGGGGCAGGATGCCAGTGGCGCGCTGGAACAGCGAGCGTCAGTGGATTCAGTTCCTCAAGCCTGGAGGCAGAAAATGGAGATGTTGTCAGGAGCCGAGATGGTCGTCCGTTCGTTAATCGATCAGGGCGTAAAGCAGGTGTTCGGTTATCCGGGCGGCGCGGTACTGGATATTTACGACGCGCTGCAAACCGTCGGCGGAATCGATCACGTACTGGTGCGCCACGAGCAGGGTGCGGTGCATATGGCCGACGGCCTGGCGCGCGCGACCGGTGAAGTCGGCGTGGTGCTGGTCACGTCGGGACCCGGCGCAACCAATGCGATTACCGGTATCGCCACCGCCTATATGGATTCAATTCCGCTGGTGATCCTGTCGGGGCAGGTGCCTTCCTCGCTGATCGGCTACGATGCCTTTCAGGAGTGCGATATGGTGGGGATTTCCCGTCCGGTGGTGAAGCACAGCTTTCTGGTGAAAAGCACCGAAGAGATCCCGACCGTGCTGAAAAAAGCCTTCTGGCTGGCAGCCAGCGGGCGTCCGGGCCCGGTGGTGATCGATCTACCGAAAGATATTCTGAACCCGGCCAATAAGCTGCCTTATGTCTACCCGGATTCGGTGAGCATGCGCTCCTATAATCCGACCATCCAGGGCCACAAAGGCCAGATTAAGCGCGCGTTAAACACGCTGCTCGCCGCGCGTAAGCCGGTGATGTATGTCGGCGGCGGTGCGATTACCTCGGCCTGCGAGGCGGAGCTGCTGCAGCTTGCGGAGCAGCTGAATATTCCGGTCACCAGTTCGCTGATGGGGCTGGGTGCCTTCCCCGGCACGCACCGTCAGGCGGTGGGTATGCTCGGCATGCACGGCACTTACGAAGCCAACATGACAATGCATAACGCCGATCTTATCTTCGCCGTCGGCGTGCGCTTTGACGATCGCACCACCAATAACCTGGCCAAATATTGTCCCAATGCGACGGTGCTGCATATCGATATCGATCCTACGTCGATCTCGAAAACCGTGGCGGCGGATATTCCGATCGTCGGCGATGCGAAACAGACGCTGCAGCAGATGCTCGATCTGCTGGCGCAAAGCGAGACAAAGCAGGATCTCGACAGCCTGCGCGACTGGTGGCAAAGCATCGACGGCTGGCGCAGCCGTAAATGCCTGGCTTACGATCGCACCAGCGAAAAGATCAAACCACAGGCGGTGATCGAAACCATCTGGCGCCTGACCAACGGCGAGGCGTACGTCACCTCGGACGTTGGCCAGCATCAAATGTTTGCGGCACTCTATTATCCCTTTGATAAACCGCGCCGCTGGATCAACTCCGGCGGGCTCGGCACCATGGGCTTCGGGCTGCCGGCCGCCCTGGGTGTCAAAATGGCGCTGCCGCAAGAGACGGTTATCTGCGTGACCGGCGACGGCAGCATTCAGATGAATATTCAGGAGCTTTCTACCGCGCTGCAGTACGATCTGCCGGTGCTGGTGCTGAGCCTGAACAACCGCGTTCTCGGTATGGTGAAGCAATGGCAGGATATGATCTATTCTGGCCGCCATTCGCAATCTTATATGGAGTCGCTGCCGGACTTCGTGCGCCTGGCAGAGGCGTACGGTCACGTCGGTATCGCTATTCAACATCCTTCTGAGCTGGAGGAGAAGCTGCAGCTGGCGCTGGATACGCTGGCTAAGGGGCGTCTGGTGTTCGTCGACGTGACCGTCGACGGCAGCGAGCACGTCTACCCGATGCAGATCCGCGGCGGGTCGATGGATGAGATGTGGCTGAGCAAAACGGAGAGGACATAAGTATGCGTCGTATTTTATCGGTTCTGCTGGAGAATGAATCCGGCGCATTGTCTCGCGTGGTGGGCCTCTTTTCCCAGCGCGGCTATAACATCGAGAGCCTGACCGTCGCGCCAACCGACGATCCGACCCTGTCGCGCATGACTATTCAGACCGTGGGCGATGAAAAGGTGCTGGAGCAGATTGAAAAGCAGCTGCATAAGCTGGTGGATGTGCTGCGCGTCAGCGAGCTGGGGCAGGGCGCCTATGTCGAACGCGAAATCATGCTGGTGAAGCTGCAGGCCACCGGCTACGGCCGTGAAGAGGTGAAGCGCAGCGCGGAAATCTTCCGCGGTCAGATTATTGACGTGACGCCGACGCTGTACACGGTTCAGCTGGCGGGCACCAGCGACAAGCTCGACGCCTTCCTTAACACCGTGCGTGAAGTGGCGGAAATCGTTGAAGTGGCGCGTTCCGGCATTGTTGGCGTGTCGCGCGGCGATCGCATTATGCGGTAATTTCCCCAGGTGACTGTCTCTAACCCGGCGTAATGCCGGGTTTTTTTATTTTATGCGCTATGCAGAGATCGCTAAGAAAAGCGGTTGCTCAGCGCGAAGTTCTGCTGTTAGATGTTACAAACGAGTTACCCTTAGCTTAGTTGCGGACATCTGCCGCAACGCGGCTCGCCGTGAAGTATGGAGTTATCGTGAAACTGGATGAAATCGCGCGTCTGGCAGGCGTGTCGCGCACCACGGCCAGTTATGTCATTAATGGCAAAGCGCGGCAGTATCGTGTCAGCGAAAAAACCGTCGAGAAAGTGATGGCGGTAGTGCGTGAGCATAACTACCACCCTAATGCCGTGGCGGCGGGCCTGCGCGCCGGTCGCACGCGCTCGATCGGCCTGGTGATCCCCGATCTGGAAAACACCAGCTATACCCGCATCGCTAACTATCTTGAACGTCAGGCGCGTCAGCGCGGCTATCAGCTGCTCATCGCCTGCTCGGAAGATCAGCCCGACAACGAAATGCGCTGCATCGAACATCTGCTGCAGCGCCAGGTTGATGCGATAATCGTTTCCACCTCTTTGCCGCCCGAGCATCCGTTCTATCAGCGCTGGATCAACGATCCGCTGCCTATTATCGCGCTGGACCGCGCGCTGGATCGTGAACACTTCACCAGCGTCGTCGGCGCCGATCAGGACGACGCCTTTACGCTGGCGGCTGAATTGCGTCAGCTGCCGGTGAAAAACGTGCTGTTTCTCGGCGCGCTGCCTGAGCTTTCCGTCAGTTTCCTGCGCGAGATGGGCTTCCGCGACGCCTGGAAAGAGGATCCGCGCCCCATCGACTATATCTACTGCAACAGCTTCGAGCGCACGGCGGCGGCGGCGCTGTTTGAGAAGTACCTTGACGATCACGATATGCCAGAGGCGCTCTTCACGACCTCATTCGGCCTGCTGCAGGGCGTTATGGATGTGACGCTAAAACGCGACGGGCGCCTGCCGACCGACCTCGCCATTGCGACCTTTGGCGACCACGAATTACTGGACTTTTTAGAGTGTCCGGTGCTGGCCGTCGGGCAGCGTCATCGCGACGTGGCGGAGCGCGTGCTGGAGTTAGTTCTGGCTTCGCTTGATGAACCGCGAAAACCGAAACCGGGATTAACTCGCATTCGGCGAAATTTATTTCGCCGCGGCCAGCTGAGCCGCAGAGTTAAATAGTTGGCGGGCAGCAATACCGCTGCCCTTAAATTTTTCTGTATTAATATTTTTCCGCTTTTAGGGTAAAAAAGCGTAAATCTGCGACACCTCATCTAACAAATTAGCAGCGATGTGATTGTTAAATGTCCATTTCTTAAGGGGGATGCCCGCTCCCGACCCGCCTCAAGCGGCCAGCACCGCTTTCGGAACACCCCTAAAATGCAGCCCCTGTCTCAGAAATAGTGAAGAATATTAGCGCAGGTCGTCAGGCTTATTTTTAAGCATTTTTTCAGGCGCCCTGGTTTTTATTCCATTATTCATCAGGTTAATTTTTAAAATTGACCTTTTGACCGTTTGTCGCTTTTCGATCAGCGAAATTACCCCTTGTAAATAGTTATATTCCCGCCGCGCTTCGGCTTGACAACGATTTCGTCGCCTCCGTAAACTCGTGGCGTGGTAAAAAGTGGGGTAAAGTGGTGAAAATGGGGAGCTGAGGGGAAGACTGGCATGTTCCGTGGAGCAACGTTAGTCAATCTCGACAGCAAGGGGCGACTGGCCGTGCCAACGCGCTATCGCGACACGCTGATCGGGGAATCTCAAGGGCAGATGGTATGTACCATCGACCTTCATCAGCCATGCCTGTTGCTTTATACCTTGCCCGAATGGGAAATCATCGAAAAAAAGCTGTCTCGCTTATCCAGCATGAACCCCGTTGAGCGTCGCGTACAGCGTCTGCTGCTGGGGCATGCCAGTGAGTGTCAGATGGACAACGCAGGCCGTTTACTGCTGGCGAATACCCTTCGGCAACACGCGAGCCTGACGAAAGAAGTGATGCTGGTCGGCCAGTTCAACAAGTTTGAACTGTGGGATGAACAGACCTGGTATCAACAAGTTAAGGATGATATTGACGCAGAACAGTCGGCTCAGGAACCTTTATCTGAGCGGTTGCAGGACTTGTCGCTATAGCTATGCAGGAAAATTTTAAACATACCACGGTGCTGCTGGACGAGGCGGTTAACGGCCTCAACATCAGGGAAGACGGCATCTACATCGACGGCACCTTTGGTCGCGGCGGACATTCACGTTTGATTCTGTCGCAGCTGGGCGCGCAGGGACGGCTTATCGCTATCGATCGCGACCCGCAAGCTATCGCCGCCGCCGCTGAGATCGACGATCCGCGTTTCTCTATCGTGCACGGGCCGTTCTCCGCGCTGGCAGACTATGTCGAAGAGCTGGGGCTCAGCGGCAAAATCAGCGGCATCCTGCTCGATCTCGGCGTATCGTCGCCGCAGCTGGACGACGCTGAACGCGGCTTCTCCTTTATGCGCGACGGGCCGCTGGATATGCGCATGGATCCGACGCGCGGACACTCCGCTGCCGAATGGCTGCTGAAGGCGGAAGAGGCGGATATCGCCTTTGTGCTGAAGACCTACGGCGAGGAGCGTTTTGCGAAACGCATTGCGCGCGCCATCGTAGAGCGCAACCGTGAACAGCCGATGACGCGCACCAAAGAGCTGGCCGAGGTGATCGCGGCGGCGACGCCGGTGAAAGATAAGTTCAAGCATCCGGCGACGCGCAGCTTTCAGGCGATCCGCATCTGGATCAACAGCGAGCTGGAAGAGATTGAAATGGCGTTAAAAGGCGCGTTAACGGCGCTGGCCCCGGAGGGACGTTTGTCCGTTATCAGCTTCCACTCGCTGGAAGATCGCCTGGTGAAGCGTTTTATGCGCGACCAGAGCCGCGGCCCGCAGGTGCCGGCAGGCTTACCGATGACAGAGTCACAGCTTAACGCGCTGGGCGGACGTCAGCTGAAGCTGCTGGGCAAAATGACGCCGGGCGACGCGGAAGTCGCAGACAACCCGCGCGCGCGCAGTTCGGTACTGCGCATCGCGGAGAGAACCGAGGCATGATCGGCAACGAACGTCACAGCCTGCCGGGAGTCATCGGCGGCGATCTACTGCGATTCGGCAAAATTCCGCTGATTTTGCTGATCGCCGTGCTGGTGTCGGCCGTGATGGTGGTGACGACGACGCACAAAACGCGTCTGCTGACCGCGCAGCGCGAACAGCTGGTGTTAGAGCGCGACGCGCTAGACATTGAATGGCGTAACCTGATCCTTGAGGAGAACGCGCTGGGCGATCACAGCCGGGTGGAGCGCATCGCCACCGAGAAGCTGCAGCTACAGCATGTGGACCCGTCTCAGGAAAATATCGTGGTACAGAAATAAGGAACGCTAAATCGCAATGAGCGGCGCAAGCAAAACGCTGAAGTTGAAAAAACAGGAAGATAAAGCCAGCTTTGTAAGCTGGCGTTTTGCGTTGCTGTGCGGCTGTATTTTACTGGCGCTGTTCGGTCTGCTCTCCCGCGTTGCCTGGCTACAGGTCATCAGCCCGGACAAGCTGGTGAAAGAGGGCGATCTGCGTTCGTTGCGCGTGCAGGCTGTTCCCACCGCGCGCGGCATGATTAGCGATCGCGCCGGTCGTCCGCTGGCGGTCAGCGTGCCGGTCAACGCCATCTGGGCCGACCCGAAAGAATTGCACGACGCTGGCGGCGTCACCCTCGACGGCCGCTGGAAGGCGCTCGCTGACGCGCTCTCTATCCCGCTCGATCAGCTGGCAACCCGCGTTAACGCCAACCCGAAAGGTCGTTTTATCTACCTGGCGCGCCAGGTCAGTCCCGCCATCAGCGACTACATCAAAAAGCTCAGGCTGCCGGGGATCCATCTGCGTGAAGAGTCGCGCCGCTACTATCCCGCCGGTCAGGTCACTTCTCACCTGATCGGCTTTACCAATATTGATGGTCAGGGCATCGAGGGCATCGAAAAGAGCTTCGATAAGTGGCTGACCGGCGCGCCGGGCGAACGTACCGTGCGCAAAGACCGCAACGGCCGCGTAATCGAAGATATCTCATCGGTGGACAGCCGCGCCGCCCACAACCTGACGCTCAGCATCGACGAACGCCTGCAGGCGCTGGTCTACCGTGAACTCAACAACGCGGTGGCGTTCAACAAAGCTGAATCGGGCACCGCCGTGCTGGTCGACGTCAACACCGGCGAAGTGCTGGCGATGGCGAACAGCCCGGCCTATAACCCCAATAACCTCAGCAACACGCCCAAAGAGATGATGCGCAACCGCGCCATCACCGACATTTTCGAGCCTGGCTCGACCGTTAAGCCGATGGTGGTGATGACGGCGCTGCAGCGCGGCGTGGTGCGGGAAAACAGCGTGCTTAATACCGTACCGTACCGCGTCAATGGTCACGAGATCAAAGACGTGGCGCGCTATAACGAACTGACCCTTACCGGGATTCTGCAGAAGTCGAGTAACGTCGGCGTTTCACGGCTGGCGTTAGCGATGCCCTCCTCAGCGCTTGTAGAAACTTATGCGCGCTTTGGCCTGGGTAAACCGACCAATTTGGGGCTGGTCGGGGAAAGTAGTGGCTTATACCCTCAAAAACAACGGTGGTCTGACATAGAGAGGGCCACCTTCTCTTTCGGCTACGGGCTAATGGTAACGCCGTTACAGTTAGCGCGTGTCTACGCAACCATCGGCAGCTTCGGCATTCACCGACCGCTGTCGATCACCAAAGTCGATCCGCCGGTCGCGGGCGAGCGCGTTTTCCCGGAATCGGTAGTAAAAACCGTGGTTCATATGATGGAAAGCGTGGCGCTGCCAGGCGGCGGCGGCATAAAAGCGGCCATCAAAGGCTATCGCATCGCGATTAAAACCGGTACGGCGAAAAAAGTCGGGCCGGATGGCCGTTACGTCAATAAATACATTGCTTATACCGCAGGCGTTGCGCCTGCCAGTCATCCTCGTTTTGCGCTGGTGGTGGTGATCAACGATCCCCAGGCCGGTAAATATTACGGTGGTGCGGTCTCCGCGCCGGTGTTCGGTGCCATCATGGGCGGCGTACTGCGCACCATGAACATCGAGCCGGATGCGTTGCCGACCAATGACAAAAACGAGCTGGTGACTAACAGAAGTGAGGAAAAAAGTGACAGATCGTAACCTGCGCGACTTGCTGGACCCATGGGTGCCAGGCGCGCCGGCGCGTCCCCTGGGTGACATGACACTGGACAGCCGCAAGGCGGCGTCCGGCGATCTGTTTGTGGCCGTGGCAGGCCACCACGCCGATGGACGGCGTTTTATTCCACAGGCGATCGCGCAGGGCGTTTCTGCGGTGATCGCAGAGGCCGAAGGCGAAGCCAGCGATGGCGATATCGTTGAGATGCACGGCGTGCCGGTGATCTACCTGGCGCAGCTTCAACAGCGTCTCTCTGCGCTGGCGGGCCGCTTCTACGGTCAGCCCGGCGAGAAGCAGAAGCTTATCGGCGTTACCGGCACCAACGGTAAAACCACCACCACCCAGCTGCTGGCGCAGTGGGCGCAGCTGCTGGGGGAAACCGGCGCGGTGATGGGCACGGTTGGTAACGGTCTGCTGGGACACCTGACGGCGACCGAAAACACCACCGGCTCCGCCGTTGACGTGCAGCACCAGCTGCAGGCGCTGCAGCAGCAGGGCGCGACGCTGACCGCTATGGAAGTCTCCTCGCACGGTCTGGTGCAGCACCGCGTGGCGGCGCTGCCGTTCGCTGCGGCGGTCTTTACCAATCTGAGCCGCGATCATCTCGACTATCACGGCGACATGCAGGCCTATGAGTCGGCTAAAAAACTGCTGTTCACCGAGCATCAGGTTGGCAGCATGATCCTGAACGCCGACGATGAGGTTGGCCGCCGCTGGCTGGCAACGCTGCCTGATGCCGTCGCCGTTACTATGGAAGACAATTTGCAGCCCGGCTGCCGTGGCCGCTGGGTAAAAGCGGAAGAGGTGACCTATCAGGAGAGCGGCGCGCATATCCGCTTCAGCTCCAGCTGGGGCGAGGGCGAGTTCGACAGCCGTCTGATGGGCGCCTTTAACGTCAGTAACCTGCTGCTGGCTTTTGCCACGCTGCTGGCGCTGGATTATCCGCTTGCCGATCTGGTGCGGACCGCACCCCAGCTACAGCCGGTATGCGGGCGCATGGAAGTCTTCAGTGCGCCAGGCAAACCCACCGTAGTCGTCGATTATGCCCATACGCCAGACGCGCTGGAAAAAGCGCTGCAGGCGGCGCGCCTGCACTGCACAGGCAAGCTGTGGTGTCTGTTCGGCTGCGGCGGCGACCGCGATAAAGGCAAGCGTCCCCTGATGGGTGCCATCGCCGAGCAGTTCGCGGACGTGGTAGTGATTACTGACGACAACCCGCGCAGCGAAGATCCGCAGGCTATCGTTAACGACATTTTGACCGGCCTGCTTGAGCCGCACCGCGCACGCGTCGTCGCCGGACGTGCGCAAGCTGTCACTAACGCCGTTCTCCAGGCGCAGCCTGACGACATCGTGCTGGTGGCGGGTAAAGGTCACGAAGATTATCAAATCGTGGGAAATCGCCGTCTGGATTACTCCGACCGCACCACGGTTGCCGCGCTATTAGGAGTAACGGCATGATCCCGGTTTCCCTGAAAACTCTGGCTGAAATCAGCGGTGGTACGCTCCACGGCAGCGATTTGACCCTTAACGAGGTGACTACTGATACGCGTAAAGTGACGCCTGGCAGCCTGTTTGTAGCGCTGGTCGGCGAACGCTTCGATGCCCACGACTTTGCCGCTGACGCTATCGCCAGCGGCGCGCAGGCGCTGTTAGTGAGTAAGCATTTACCTCTTTCTGTCCCGCAGGTGGTGGTCGCCGACACGCGTATCGCGTTCGGCAAGCTGGCCGCCTGGGTGCGCCAGCAGTCGAAGGCGCGCGTCGTGGCGCTGACCGGCTCCTCCGGCAAAACCTCGGTGAAAGAGATGACCGCCGCGATCCTGCGTGAGTGCGGTGAAACGCTCTATACCGCTGGCAACCTGAATAATGATATTGGCGTGCCGATGACGCTGCTGCGCCTGGCGCCGCAGCATCAGTACGCCGTGATTGAGCTGGGTGCCAATCACCAGGGCGAAATTGCCTACACCACCGAGCTGACGCGTCCAGAGAGCGCGCTGGTGAATAACCTGGCGGCGGCACACCTGGAAGGCTTCGGCTCGCTGGCGGGCGTGGCGAAGGCGAAAGGGGAGATCTTCAACGGTCTGCCGGCGAACGGCACCGCTATCCTCAACGCCGACAGCAACGACTGGCCGCACTGGCAGAACAACCTGCACGGCAAGCGCGTCTGGCGCTTTTCTCCTCAGGCGGCAGAGAGCGACTTTAGCGTGCGTGACGTACGTATGGGCGTTGATGGAACGCACTTCACGATGCAGACGCCGGGCGGCGATATTGCCATTACGCTGCCGCTGCCTGGCCGCCATAACATTGCCAACGCGCTGGCTGCCGCCGCGCTGGCGCTGTCGGTCGACGCGCCGCTCAGCGCCATTCAGCGCGGGTTGAAAAACCTGCAGGCCGTGCCTGGCCGCCTGTTCCCCATCCGTCTCTCTGAGCATCAGCTGCTGCTGGATGACAGCTATAACGCCAACGTCGGCTCAATGACGGCCGCCGCACAGGTGCTGGGCGAGATGCCTGGCTATCGCGTAATGGTGGTGGGCGATATGGCTGAGCTGGGAGACGAGGCGGAGCAGTGTCACCGTGAAGTGGGCCTGGCGGCAAAGGCCGCAGGGGTCGATCGCGTTCTCAGCGTTGGTGAACTGAGCGCATACATGAGTGAAAGTAGCGGAGTTGGCGAACATTTCGCCACTAAAACCGCATTGACTGAACGTTTACGGACGCTGTTGTCCGAACATCGGGAATTAACCGTTTTGATTAAAGGTTCGCGGAGTGCTGCCATGGAGCAGGTCGTGCAGAACCTACAGGAGATGGGAACATGTTAGTCTGGCTGGCCGAGCATCTGGTCGCTTTTTATTCCGGCTTCAACGTCTTTTCATATTTGACGTTTCGCGCCATTGTCAGCCTGCTGACCGCCTTATTTATCTCTTTATGGATGGGGCCGCGCCTGATCGCCTGGCTGCAAAAGCTGCAAATCGGCCAGGTGGTACGCAACGACGGCCCGGAGTCGCACTTCAGCAAGCGCGGCACGCCGACCATGGGCGGGATTATGATCCTCACCTCGATCACCGTTTCGGTGCTGATGTGGGCCTATCCTTCCAATCCCTATGTCTGGTGCGTACTGGTGGTGCTGGTGGGCTTCGGCATTATCGGTTTTGTCGATGACTACCGCAAAGTGGTGCGCAAAGATACCAAAGGGCTGATCGCGCGCTGGAAATATTTCTGGATGTCGGTGATTTCGCTCGGCGTGGCGTTTGCGCTCTACGCCGCCGGTAAAGGCACGCCTGCCACGCAGCTGGTGGTGCCGTTTTTCAAAGACATCATGCCTCAGCTTGGCCTGTTCTACGTGGTGCTGGCCTACTTCGTTATCGTCGGTACCGGCAACGCCGTAAACCTCACCGACGGTCTGGACGGCCTGGCGATTATGCCGACCGTTTTTGTCGCGGCAGGGTTCGCGCTGGTGGCCTGGGCGACCGGTAACGTCAAGTTCGCCGAGTATCTGCATATTCCCTATTTACGCCATGCAGGCGAGCTGGTGATCGTCTGTACCGCCATCGTCGGGGCAGGGCTGGGCTTCCTGTGGTTCAACACCTATCCGGCGCAGGTCTTTATGGGCGATGTGGGATCGCTGGCGCTGGGCGGCGCGCTGGGCACGCTGGCCGTGCTGCTGCGTCAGGAATTTTTGCTGGTGATTATGGGCGGCGTGTTCGTGGTGGAGACGCTGTCGGTGATCCTGCAGGTAGGATCGTTCAAGCTACGCGGACAGCGCATTTTCCGCATGGCGCCGATTCATCATCACTATGAACTGAAAGGCTGGCCGGAACCGCGCGTGATTGTGCGCTTCTGGATCATTTCGCTGATGCTGGTGCTTATTGGCCTGGCCACGCTGAAGGTACGTTAATTATGGCTGACTATCGGGGCAGAAAAGTCGTCATTATCGGGCTGGGCCTGACGGGCCTCTCCTGTGTTGATTTCTTTTTAGCGCAAGGCGTAACGCCACGCGTGATGGATACCCGTGTGTCGCCGCCGGGACTCGACAAGCTGCCTGAGCAGGTTGAGCGCTACACCGGCGGCCTTAACAGCGACTGGCTGCTGGCAGCGGATCTGATCGTCGCCAGCCCAGGCATGGCGCTGGCGCATCCGGCACTGACCGAAGCAGCCGAGGCGGGCGTTGAAATCGTCGGCGATATCGAGCTGTTCTGCCGCGAGGCGCAGGCGCCGATCGTGGCGATCACCGGCTCTAACGGCAAAAGTACCGTTACCACGCTGGTTGGCGAGATGGCGCGAGCCGCGGGCTGGCAGGTTGGCGTCGGCGGCAATATCGGCCTGCCGGCGCTGTCGCTGCTGAAATCGCCCGCGCAGCTTTACGTGCTGGAGCTTTCCAGCTTCCAGCTGGAAACCACCTGGAGCCTGAAAGCCGCGGCGGCGACCATTCTCAACGTCACCGAAGATCATATGGATCGCTATCCGCTCGGTATGCAGCAGTATCGTGCCGCCAAGCTGCGCATCTATGAAAACGCGCGCGTCTGCGTGGTGAACGCCGACGATGCGCTGACCATGCCAGTACGCGGTGCCGATGCGCGCTGCGTCAGCTTCGGCATCGATTTCGGCGACTACCACCTTAATCGTCAGCAGGGCGCCACCTGGCTGCGGGTGAAGGGCGAAAAGGTGCTGAACACCGATGAGATGAAGCTGGTGGGGCAGCATAACTATACCAATGCGCTGGCGGCGCTGGCGCTGGCCGACGCCGTGGGCCTGCCGCGCGCCTCCAGTCTGGCGGCGCTGACCAGCTTTACCGGGCTGGCGCATCGCTTCCAGCTGGTGCATGAGGCCAACGGCGTGCGCTGGATTAACGACTCAAAAGCTACCAACGTCGGCAGCACCGAAGCGGCGCTTAACGGCCTGCAGGTGCAGGGCCGCCTCTGGCTGCTGCTGGGCGGCGACGGTAAGTCGGCGGATTTCACTCCGCTGGCGCGCTACGTGCAGGAGGAGAAGGTTCGCCTCTACTGCTTCGGCCGCGACGGCGACGCGCTGGCGGCGCTGCGGCCCGAGAGTGCGGTTCGCACCGAGACGATGGAGCAGGCGATGGCGCTGATTGCGCCGCAGGTTCAGCCTGGCGATATGGTGCTGCTCTCGCCCGCCTGCGCCAGCCTCGACCAGTTCCGTAATTTCGAACAGCGCGGCGATCGCTTCGCGCAGCTGGCGAAGGAGTTAGGCTGATGCGTATTCCTGGCGGCGGAATGATAATCGGACTCTTCGCCTTTATCGGCAGTCGGCTGAAAGACTGGGTAATGGGCGCGCGCGAAAGCGACGACTCCGCCCTGGTGCTCTATGACCGCACGCTGCTGTGGCTCACCTTCGGCCTGGCTATTGTCGGCTTCGTGATGGTGACCTCGGCCTCGATGCCGGTCGGTCAGCGTCTTAACGACGATCCCTTTTATTTTGCCAAGCGCGACGCCTTCTATATCGTGCTGGGACTCGGCATCGCGCTGGTTACGCTGCGGGTGCCGATGGATTTCTGGCAGCGCTACAGCAACGTTATGCTGCTGGCCACGGTGGTGATGCTGCTTATCGTGCTGGTAGTCGGCAGCTCGGTGAACGGCGCCTCGCGCTGGATCGCCCTCGGCCCGCTGCGTATCCAGCCGGCGGAGCTGTCGAAGCTGTCGCTCTTCTGCTATCTCGCCAGCTATCTGGTGCGTAAGGTCGAAGAGGTGCGTAACAACTTTTGGGGCTTCTGCAAGCCGATGGGCGTGATGGTGGTGCTGGCGGTGCTGCTGCTGGCGCAGCCTGACCTCGGCACCGTGGTCGTACTCTTCGTCACCACGCTGGCAATGCTCTTCCTGGCGGGCGCGAAGCTGTGGCAGTTCCTGGCGATTATCGGCTCCGGCATGTTCGCCGTGGTGCTGCTGATTATCGCGGAACCCTACCGTATGCGGCGCGTGACCTCATTCTGGAACCCCTGGGAAGATCCCTTCGGCAGCGGTTACCAGCTGACCCAGTCGCTGATGGCGTTTGGCCGCGGCGAATTCTGGGGGCAGGGGCTCGGCAACTCGGTGCAAAAACTGGAGTATCTGCCGGAAGCGCATACCGACTTTATCTTCTCTATTATCGGCGAAGAGCTGGGTTATATCGGTGTGGTTTTAGCCTTGTTGATGGTATTCTTCGTCGCTTTTCGTGCGATGTCGATCGGCCGCCGCGCGCTGGAGATCGATCAGCGTTTTTCCGGCTTTCTCGCCTGCTCTATCGGCGTGTGGTTTAGCTTCCAGGCGCTGGTTAACGTCGGCGCGGCAGCGGGTATGCTGCCGACCAAAGGTCTGACGCTGCCGCTGATCAGCTACGGCGGCTCCAGCCTGTTGATTATGTCGACCGCCATCGTGTTTTTGCTGCGAATTGATTATGAAACGCGCCTGACCAAAGCGCAGGCGTTTACCCGAGGTGCCCGATGAGTGGGAAGCGTTTGATGGTGATGGCGGGCGGAACCGGCGGGCATGTTTTCCCCGGTCTGGCCGTCGCCCATCATCTGATGGAGCAGGGTTGGCAGGTTCGCTGGCTCGGCACAGCCGACAGAATGGAAGCGGATCTGGTGCCGAAACACGGTATTGAGATTGAGTTTATCCGCATCAGCGGCCTGCGCGGCAAAGGCCTGAAGGCGCTACTGCTGGCGCCGATGCGTATTTTTAACGCCTGGCGTCAGGCGCGCGCCATTATGCGGGCGTGGCAGCCGGACGTGGTGCTGGGCATGGGCGGTTACGTTTCCGGTCCCGGCGGCCTCGCCGCCTGGAGCTGTGGCATTCCGGTGGTGCTGCACGAGCAGAACGGCATTGCCGGACTGACGAACAAATGGCTGGCGAAGATCGCCAGCAAGGTGATGCAGGCGTTTCCCGGCGCTTTTCCGCATGCGGACGTCGTCGGCAATCCGGTGCGCACCGACGTGCTGGCGCTGCCGCTGCCAGCGCAGCGTCTGGTCAGCCGCAGCGGCCCGGTCCGCGTGCTGGTGGTCGGCGGAAGCCAGGGGGCGCGCGTGCTGAACCAGACGCTGCCGCAGGTCGCGGCCGCGCTGGGCGACAGCGTGACGCTGTGGCATCAGACCGGCAAAGGCGCGCTGCAGGATGTGCTCAGGGCGTACCAGCAGGTCGGGCAGACGCAGCACAAGGTTACAGAGTTTATTGACGATATGGCGGCCGCCTACGCCTGGGCGGATGTGGTGGTTTGCCGCTCCGGCGCGCTGACCGTCAGCGAAATCGCCGCTGCGGGCTTACCGGCGATTTTCGTGCCTTTTCAGCATAAAGATCGTCAGCAGTACTGGAATGCGCTGCCGCTGGAAAAAGCGGGCGCGGCCAAAATTTTTGAGCAGCCGCAGTTTACCGCGGATGCCGTGGCGGAGACGCTGCGCCGCTGGGATCGCCCAACGCTGTTGAGCATGGCGGAAAAGGCCCGCCAGGTGGCGATCCCCGATGCGACCGAACGGGTTGCGCGAGAAGTGGCGCGCGCCGCGAAGTGAATAATCGGGCCAGCGTTGCTGGCCGGTGCCGTAACGGGCACGGATAAAGATGACAGGTAACTAGGAACGATGAATACACAACAACTGGCAAAACTGCGCTCCATTGTGCCCGAGATGCGTCGCGTCCGGCACATTCACTTTGTCGGCATCGGCGGTGCCGGCATGGGCGGTATTGCCGAAGTGTTGGCGAACGAGGGTTACCATATTAGCGGCTCCGATCTGGCGCCGAACGCGGTGACGCAGCATCTGGCGGCGCTGGGCGCCACCATCTATTTCAACCATCGCCCGGAAAACGTCATCGACGCCAGCGTGGTGGTGGTGTCCAGCGCGGTGGCGCAGGACAACCCGGAACTGGTCGCGGCGCGCGAACAGCGTATTCCCGTTATCCGCCGCGCTGAGATGCTGGCGGAGCTGATGCGCTTTCGTCACGGCATCGCCATCGCCGGCACGCACGGCAAAACCACCACCACGGCGATGGTGTCGAGCATCTATGCGGAAGGCGGCCTGGATCCGACCTTTGTTAACGGCGGTCTGGTTAAGGCGGCGGGCACGCACGCGCGGCTCGGCAGCAGCCGCTACCTGATTGCGGAAGCGGACGAGAGCGACGCCTCTTTCCTGCATCTGCAGCCGATGGTGGCGGTGGTGACCAATATCGAAGCTGACCATATGGACACCTACCAGGGCGACTTCGAAAACCTGAAGCAGACGTTTATTAATTTTCTGCACAACCTGCCGTTTTACGGTCGTGCGGTAATGTGCATCGATGATGTGGTGATCCGCGATCTGATCCCGCGCGTGGGACGTCATATCACCACCTACGGCTTCAGCGACGACGCCGACGTGCGCATTGAACACTATGAGCAGCGCGGCGCGCAGGGGCACTTTACCCTGGTGCGTCACGACAAGCCTCGCCTGCAGGTGACGCTGAACGCCCCAGGCCGCCATAACGCGCTTAACGCGGCGGCGGCGGTAGCGGTCGCGAGCGAAGAGGGCATCGACGACGACGCCATTCTCGCCGCGCTGGAGAGTTTCCAGGGCACCGGGCGTCGCTTCGATCTGCTGGGCGAGTTCCCGACGGAGCCGGTAAACGGCAATCCGGGCACGGCGATGCTGGTCGACGATTACGGTCATCATCCGACCGAAGTCGACGCCACCATCAAGGCGGCGCGCGCCGGCTGGCCGGACAAGAAGCTGGTGATGGTATTCCAGCCGCACCGCTATACGCGCACTCGCGACCTGTTCGACGACTTCGCCAACGTGCTGTCGCAGGTCGACGTGTTGCTGATGCTGGATGTCTATTCGGCGGGCGAAACGCCGATCCCCGGCGCAGACAGCCGCGCGCTCTGCCGCTCTATTCGCGGACGCGGCAAGGTCGATCCGGTGCTGGTACCGGATCACGACGCGCTGCCGGAAATGCTGGCGCCGCTGCTGTCGGGCAAGGATCTGATTCTGGTGCAGGGCGCCGGTAACGTAGGCAAAGTGGCGCGCAAGCTGGCGGATTGCAAGCTGCAGCCCGAGCGTAAAGCGGAGGAGCGTCATGGCTGATAAAGTCGCCGTCCTGATGGGCGGTACCTCGGCAGAGCGCGACGTGTCGCTGATGTCGGGCAGCGCGGTGCTGGCGGGTCTGCGCGAGGCGGGCATTAACGCCCACGCGGTCGACACCCGCGATGTGTCGGTGCTGACGCTGAAAGAGCAGGGTTTTGACGCCGCGTTTATCGCGCTGCACGGCCGCGGAGGCGAAGATGGCACCCTGCAGGCGGTGCTGGAATTTTTACAGCTGCCCTATACCGGCAGCGGCGTGATGGCGTCGGCCATTACCATGGATAAGCTGCGCACCAAGCTGCTCTGGCAGGGACGTGGATTGCCGTCTGGCCGGTTTGTCTGGCTGACGCGCGAGCAGTATCAGGCGGGTTTGAACGCTGAAACGCGCGACGCCGTCGAGGCGCTCGGCCTGCCGCTGTTCGTCAAGCCGAGCAGCGAAGGCTCCAGCGTCGGCATCAGCCGCGTCAACACGCCGGAGACGCTGCCTGCCGCGCTGGAAGAGGCTTTTCGTCATGACGATAACGTGCTGATCGAGGCCTTTCTCAGCGGCGAGGAGTACACGGTCGGCATTATTGGCGACCAGATTCTGCCGGCCATACGCATTCAGACCGCCAGCGAATTTTATGACTATGAAGCAAAATACATTTCTGACGATACTCAATACTTCTGCCCGGCTGGTTTGAGCGCCGAGCGGGAGGCAGAACTGCAGACGCTGGTCTGGGACGCATGGCGCGCACTGGGCTGCAGCGGCTGGGGACGAGTCGATGTCATGGTGGACGGTGAAGGCAACTTCCAGCTGCTGGAGGCGAACACTTCGCCGGGCATGACCAGCCACAGCCTGGTGCCGATGGCGGCAAGCGTTGCGGGAATGAGCTTCTCGCAGCTGGTGGCGCGTATTCTGGAACTGGCTGACTGATATGTCACAGGCGGCACTTAACGCACGGAACCGCGAACCCCAGGAGCGCGTGCGCACGGGGCGCAGCAACGGGGCCAGACTTTTCGGCATCGTTTTTCTGCTGATGGTTATTGGCATTATGATTTTCGGCGGGCTGGTGGTACTGAAGTGGATGAACGACGCGTCGCGCCTGCCGCTTTCACGGCTGGTGGTGACGGGCGAAACCCACTACACCACGCACGATGATATTCGCCAGGCGATTTTGTCGCTGGGCGCGCCGGGCACCTTTATGTCGCAGGATGTTAACATCCTCCAGCAGCAGATTGAGCGACTGCCGTGGATTAAACAGGTCAGCGTGCGCAAGCAGTGGCCTGACGAGCTGAAGATCCACCTGGTGGAATATGTGCCGGTGGCGCGCTGGAACGATCTGCATATGGTGGACGCGGACGGCGTCTCCTTCAGCGTGCCGGCCAGCCATATCGGCAAGGAAACGATGCCGATGCTGTATGGGCCGGAAGGCAGCGAAAAAGAGGTGTTGGCGGGCTATCACAGCATGAGCGACGTGCTGAAGGCCAACAAGTTTACCCTGAAGGTCGCGTCGATGACGGCGCGGCGGTCATGGCAGCTGGTCACCAGCGACGATGTCCGCATCGAGCTGGGGCGCGGCGAACCCATGAAGCGTCTTAACCGATTTATCGAGCTCTACCCGGCGTTGCAGCAGCAAGGGCAAAATGAGCACAAGCGTATCAGCTATGTGGATTTGCGGTACGACTCGGGTGCAGCCGTGGGCTGGACGCCGGAGCCCGTAGAGCTCCAGGACAGTAATCAGCAACAGAACCAGGCACAGGCTAAACAATGATCAAGGCAACGGACAGAAAACTGGTAGTTGGACTCGAAATTGGCACCGCGAAGGTTGCCGCCCTGGTTGGGGAAATTCTGCCCGATGGTATGGTCAACATTATCGGGGTGGGCAGTTGCCCGTCTCGCGGCATGGATAAAGGCGGCGTAAACGACCTCGAGTCGGTGGTGAAATGCGTACAGCGCGCCATCGACCAGGCTGAGCTGATGGCGGATTGCCAGATCTCGTCGGTCTACCTCGCTTTATCGGGCAAACATATCAGCTGCCAGAACGAAATCGGGATGGTTCCGATTTCAGAAGAGGAAGTGACTCAGGATGATGTGGAAAATGTCGTACACACTGCGAAGTCAGTGCGCGTGCGCGATGAGCACCGCATCCTGCATGTTATTCCTCAGGAATACGCTATCGATTATCAGGAAGGCATCAAAAATCCGGTCGGCTTGTCGGGCGTGCGCATGCAGGCAAAAGTGCACCTGATCACATGTCACAACGATATGGCGAAAAATATCGTTAAAGCCGTTGAACGTTGCGGCCTTAAAGTTGACCAACTGATTTTTGCCGGTCTGGCGTCCAGCTTCGCCGTACTGACCGAAGATGAACGTGAGCTTGGCGTCTGTGTTGTCGACGTCGGCGGCGGTACAATGGATATCGCTGTTTATACAGGCGGCGCGCTGCGTCACACTAAAGTGATCCCCTATGCGGGTAACGTAGTCACCAGCGATATCGCCTACGCGTTCGGCACGCCGCCGACAGATGCGGAAGCGATTAAAGTTCGCCACGGCTGCGCGCTGGGTTCGATTGTCGGCAAAGACGAAAACGTCGAAGTGCCGAGCGTTGGCGGACGTCCGCCGCGCAGTCTGCAACGGCAGACGCTGGCTGAAGTGATCGAGCCGCGCTACACCGAATTGCTGAATCTGGTCAACGACGAGATTTTGCAGCTACAGGAACAACTGCGTCAGCAGGGCGTTAAGCACCATCTGGCAGCCGGGATTGTGCTGACCGGTGGCGCGGCGCAAATTGAAGGGCTTGCCGCCTGCGCGCAACGCGTTTTCCATACGCAGGTGCGCATCGGGCAGCCGCTCAATATCACAGGATTGACAGATTACGCGCAGGAACCTTATTACTCGACCGCAGTGGGACTGCTGCACTATGGCAAAGAGTCCCATATGAACGGCGATGCAGAGACGGAAAAACGCGCATCGGTGGGCAACTGGTTCAAGCGCATCAATAGCTGGTTGAAGAAAGAATTTTGATTTTAGAAAGGAGACCATGCTGGCACTGTTTATGGTCTCCAGGCGACAGGCACATAACGGAGAGAAATCATGTTTGAACCGATGGAATTAACCAATGACGCGGTGATTAAAGTCATCGGCGTCGGCGGGGGCGGTGGCAACGCCGTAGAGCACATGGTACGCGAGCGTATCGAAGGTGTGGAATTCTTCGCTGTGAACACCGACGCCCAGGCGTTGCGTAAAACAGCAGTTGGCCAGACTATCCAGATCGGTACCAATATCACCAAAGGTCTGGGTGCCGGAGCGAATCCGGAAGTTGGTCGTACCTCTGCGGAAGAAGATCGCGAAGCACTGCGTTCTGCGCTGGAGGGAGCAGACATGGTGTTTATCGCGGCCGGTATGGGCGGCGGTACCGGTACCGGCGCTGCGCCGGTGGTGGCGGAAGTAGCCAAAGACCTGGGCATTCTAACCGTTGCGGTCGTGACCAAGCCTTTTAACTTCGAAGGCAAAAAGCGCATGGCCTTTGCCGAGCAGGGCATCGCCGAGCTCTCTAAGCATGTGGATTCGCTGATTACGATCCCGAACGACAAGCTGCTGAAAGTGCTGGGTCGCGGCATCTCTCTGCTCGACGCCTTCGGCGCGGCAAACGACGTGCTGAAAGGCGCAGTACAGGGCATCGCCGAGCTGATTACGCGTCCGGGCCTGATGAACGTCGACTTCGCTGACGTGCGCACCGTTATGTCCGAAATGGGCTACGCCATGATGGGTTCCGGCGTTGCCTGCGGCGAAGACCGCGCGGAAGAGGCGGCGGAAATGGCGATCTCCAGCCCGCTGCTGGAAGATATCGACCTTTCTGGCGCGCGCGGCGTGCTGGTCAACATCACGGCGGGCTTCGACCTGCGTCTGGATGAGTTCGAAACCGTGGGTAACACTATCCGCGCCTTCGCCTCTGACAACGCGACCGTGGTTATCGGTACCTCGCTGGACCCAGAGATGAATGACGAACTGCGCGTCACCGTGGTGGCAACCGGTATCGGCATGGACAAGCGTCCGGAAATTACCCTGGTGACCAACAAGCCAGCCAGCCAGCCTGTGATGGATCATCGCTACCAGCAGCACGGCATGTCGCCGCTGCCGCAGGAGCAAAAGCCGGCGGCTAAAGTGGTCAACGACCAGACTGCGCAGTCAAACAAAGAGCCCGATTACCTTGATATTCCAGCGTTTCTGCGTAAGCAGGCCGATTAGGAATAAGCTGAGAATTGGGATTCTCCGCTCTTTGTGCTAAAGTGTTCGCCCGCTGGTAAAGTATACTAGCGGTCGGATGGGTAATATTGCGAGATAATACGATGATCAAACAAAGGACATTAAAACGTATTGTTCAGGCGACTGGTGTCGGTTTGCATACCGGCAAGAAAGTCACGCTGACCTTACGCCCTGCGCCGGCTAATACCGGGGTCATCTATCGTCGCACTGACTTGAATCCACCGGTTGATTTCCCGGCTGATGCAAAATACGTGCGCGACACCATGCTTAGTACCTGCCTGGTGAATGATGAAGGCGTACGTATTTCGACGGTTGAGCATTTGAACGCCGCGCTGGCTGGCCTGGGTATCGACAACATTATCGTTGAAGTGGATGCGCCGGAAATTCCGATTATGGACGGCAGCGCCGCGCCCTTTATCTATCTGCTGATGGATGCGGGTATCGAACAGCTGAACAGCGCGAAGAAATTCGTGCGCGTTAAGCAGACTGTTCGCGTGGAAGATGGCGATAAGTGGGCCGAGATCAAGCCGTACAACGGTTTCTCTCTCGATTTCACCATCGACTTCAACCATCCGGCGATCGACTCCAGCTCCCAGCGCTATCAGCTGAACTTCTCTGCCGACTCTTTTGTGCGTCAGATCAGCCGCGCGCGTACCTTCGGCTTTATGCGCGAAATCGAGTATCTGCAATCCAAAGGCCTGTGCCTGGGCGGTAGTCTGGATTGCGCTATCGGTCTCGACGATTTCCGCGTGCTGAATGAAGAAGGCCTGCGTTTTGAAGATGAATTCGTTCGTCACAAAATGCTGGATGCGATCGGCGACCTGTTTATGTGCGGCCACAATATTATCGGCGCGTTCACCGCGTTCAAATCAGGCCACGCACTGAACAACAAGCTGCTGCAGGCCGTCCTGGCGAAACAAGAAGCCTGGGAATGGGCTACCTTCGAAGACGAAGCGGAACTGCCGCTGGCGTTCAAGGCACCGAATCTGGTTCTGGCTTAATTACCCCGGAACCCTGAAAGGCTGGTTATGCTGACACCCTCTCCGGTCAGCGGCACCAGCCTTTTTTATTGCGCTTTTTTGCCCCTCTGATTTTTCGACACGTCTCGCACTAAATGGCATAGCGTTGCTGAAACGCTGAACAAACAGGCGGCTTTTCTTCCAGAGCGACTTTAAACACTGATGTGGGCGCCCCACATTAATGGTACTATCAGGCGCTCTGAAAAGCTGAGCGCCGCTGTTCAAAGACGAGCGGCAAACCCCTGACAACGACGCGCTCGTTGATGCGCAATGGAAGAGTTGTGATCGGAATTTTTCTACGCTGGCGACATTTAGGCAGACGCTATTTCTGGCCTCATCTCCTGTTGGGGATGGTGGCGGCCAGCTTTGGCTTGCCTGTCTGCGCTCAGAGCGCCGAGTTCAACACCTCATCCGAATCCTCCTCCAGCAGCCTGTTCGTCGGCAACGCCGCGCGCTTCGATCATCTGATCCGGCTGCAGGAGACGGCGCGCCGTCCCAGCTTTACGATAGATTACTGGCATCAGCACGCTATCCGCACGGTTATCCGCCATCTTTCTTTTACCCTGACGCCGCAGGCGGAAACGCCCGATATGCTGCCGCTGGCTGCGCACAAGCTGGCGTTGATCGACTCGCTTCAGGCGTTGCTGACTACCCACACCTCTCTGCGCCAGCCGTCGCAGCCGGTCGCTGAGGCGCCGCGCGATACGCTCGCGCCTGCCACCTCGCTGGCCGACTGGCGCAGCAAAACCCATGCAATTCGCGCCGGACCGTCTACGCTGCTTGTCTGAAACCCTTTTTAAAATACCTTTATTTATTATCGCAGCCCGCGCGACGCGGCTGAATTGAGAAGTTTTTAATATGTTAATCAAACTGTTAACTAAAGTATTTGGCAGCAGCAACGATCGTACCCTGCGCCGCATGCGCAAAGTCGTAGACGTCATCAACAAGATGGAGCCGGATTTCGAGAAACTTTCTGACGATGAGCTGAAAGCGAAAACCGACGAGTTCCGCGAGCGCCTGAAAAAGGGCGAGACGCTGGAAAGCCTGATCCCGGAAGCCTTCGCAACGGTGCGTGAAGCGAGTAAGCGCGTCTTCGGCATGCGTCACTTTGACGTACAGCTGATCGGCGGCATGGTGCTGAACGATCGCTGTATCGCAGAGATGCGCACCGGTGAAGGTAAAACGCTGACCGCGACCCTGCCGGCGTACCTCAACGCGCTGAGCGGCAAAGGCGTGCACGTTGTCACCGTCAACGACTATCTGGCGCAGCGCGATGCGGAAAATAACCGTCCGCTGTTTGAATTCCTGGGCCTGAGCGTCGGCATTAACCTGCCGGGCATGCCTTCAGTGGCGAAGCGCGAAGCCTACGCGGCAGATATCACTTACGGCACCAACAACGAATATGGCTTTGACTATCTGCGCGACAATATGGCGTTCAGCCCTGAAGAGCGCGTGCAGCGTAAGCTGAACTACGCGCTGGTGGATGAGGTCGACTCCATTCTGATCGACGAAGCGCGTACGCCGCTGATTATCTCCGGTCCGGCGGAAGACAGCTCGGAAATGTACACCCGGGTCAACAAAATCATTCCTGGCCTGGTACGCCAGGAGAAAGAAGATTCTGACACCTTCCAGGGCGAAGGCGATTTCTGGGTAGATGAGAAAGCGCGTCAGGCGCACATGACAGAGCGCGGCCTGATCAAGGTCGAAGAGCTGCTGGTCAGCCAGGGCATTATGGAAGAGGGCGAATCACTCTACTCGCCAACCAACATCATGCTGATGCATCACGTCACCGCGGCCTTGCGCGCTCACGCGCTGTTCACGCGCGATGTGGATTACATCGTGAAGGATGGCGAAGTGGTTATCGTCGACGAGCACACCGGCCGTACCATGCAGGGCCGCCGCTGGTCAGATGGCCTGCATCAGGCGATTGAAGCCAAAGAGGGCGTGGAGATCCAGAACGAGAACCAGACGCTGGCCTCTATCACCTTCCAGAACTACTTCCGTCTCTACGAAAAACTGGCCGGTATGACCGGTACGGCGGACACTGAGGCCTTTGAGTTCAGCTCTATTTATAAACTCGATACGATCGTCGTGCCGACCAACCGTCCGATGGTACGTAAAGATCTGCCCGATCTGGTCTATATGACCGAAAAAGAGAAGATCGACGCGATCATCGAAGATATCCGCGAGCGTACCGCCAATGGGCAGCCGGTGCTGGTGGGGACAATCTCTATTGAAAAATCAGAGGTGGTCTCTAATGAACTGACCCGCGCGGGCATCAAGCACAACGTGCTGAACGCCAAGTTCCACGCCCGTGAAGCGGACATCGTCGCTCAGGCGGGTCAGCCGGGTGCGGTCACCATCGCTACCAACATGGCGGGTCGTGGTACCGACATTATGCTGGGCGGCAGCTGGCATGCAGAGGTCGCCGAACTGGTCGAGCCAACAGAAGCGCAGATCGAAGAGATTAAAGCGGCCTGGCAGCAGCGCCACGATGCGGTACTCGCCTCAGGCGGTCTGCATATTATCGGCACCGAGCGCCATGAGTCGCGCCGTATCGACAACCAGCTGCGCGGTCGCGCCGGTCGTCAGGGCGACGCCGGTTCTTCCCGTTTCTACCTGTCGATGGAAGATGCGCTGATGCGTATTTTCGCCTCGGATCGCGTCTCTAATATGATGCGTAAACTGGGCATGAAGCCGGGTGAAGCGATCGAGCACCCGTGGGTGACCAAAGCCATCGCTAACGCGCAGCGTAAAGTCGAGAGCCGTAACTTCGATATCCGTAAGCAGCTGCTGGAGTATGACGACGTGGCGAACGACCAGCGTCGCGCTATCTACAGCCAGCGCAACGAGCTGCTGGACGTTTCCGACGTCAGCGAAACCATTAACAGCATCCGCGATGACGTGTTTAAAACCACCATCGACACCTACATTCCGCCGCAGTCGCTGGAAGAGATGTGGGACGTGCCGGGTCTGGAAGAGCGTCTGCGCGCTGACTTCGATCTCGACCTGCCGATCGCCGAGTGGCTCGATAAAGAGCCGGATCTGCATGAAGAGACGCTGCGCGAGCGCATTATGACGCGCGCCCGCGAGAGCTACGCCAGCAAGGAAGAGGTGGTTGGCGTTGAGATGATGCGCAACTTCGAAAAAGGCGTCATGCTGCAGACGCTGGATTCGCTGTGGAAAGAGCACCTGGCGGCGATGGACTATCTGCGTCAGGGCATCCATCTGCGCGGCTATGCGCAGAAAGATCCTAAGCAGGAGTACAAGCGCGAATCCTTCGCCATGTTCGCAGCCATGCTTGAGTCGCTGAAATATGAAGTGGTCAGCACCCTGAGCAAGGTTCAGGTACGTATGCCGGAAGAGGTCGAAGCGATGGAGCAGCAGCGTCGCGAAGAGGCGGAACGCCTGGCGCAGCAGCAGCAGCTCAGCCACGTTGACGACGAAGCGGCAGCCGCCGCATCGCTGGCAGCGCAGAGCGGCGAGCGCAAAGTCGGACGTAACGATCTTTGCCCGTGCGGCTCTGGTAAAAAATATAAGCAGTGCCACGGCCGACTGGCCTGACAGCTGTAAAAAAGGCGCTTCGGCGCCTTTTTTCTTGCCTGCGCGGCGTGATTAACTTTGCGCCGCCCATGCTTTAAAATCAGCGCACATTCACCCACCTGACGTGGAAAAAATTGTATGAAGCACCTGCAGGTTGCCGTTGGCATCATCCGTAACGCCGATAAAGAGATCTTTCTGGCCCAGCGCCCGGCGTCGTCCCATATGGCAAATATGTGGGAGTTCCCCGGCGGCAAGATCGAGCCGGGCGAGAGCGCTGAAGAGGCGCTGAAGCGCGAACTGCTGGAGGAGACCGGCATCGAGGTAACGCAGGCGACAGCGATTGGCTCGGCGGATCATACCTATGAAGCGCTGCGCGTGACGCTGAACTTCTTTCTGGTGGAAGGCTGGAAAGGGGAGCCGTGGGGCCGCGAAGGACAGCCGCAGCGCTGGGTTGCGCAACGCGCGCTGGTGGCGGAGGAGTTCCCGCCGGCTAACCATGCGCTGGTTGCGCGTCTGGTCGCCGGCGAGCTTTAATAGCAGGGGCGCCAGCCCCTGCTGTCAGCGCTGCTCTTCGCTCCAGTCATCGCTGTCGTTCAGATCGCCCTCGCTGGGGATGCGCTTCTCTTCGTCCGCCCATTCGCCTAAATCAATCAGCTGGCAGCGCTTGCTGCAGAAAGGACGCCACGGACTGAGCTCATCCCAGATTACATCTTTCCCGCAGTGCGGACACTGAACGGTAATCACTTCATTTTGCATAGCTACCTCTAACAACAGGCCAGTTCAAAGTTGAGTCGTGCGGGCACCTCGCCGCGTTCGCTGTCCAGCGGCAAAAAGCGGATGGCGTAACGACTTTTATGGCCGGAAACCTGGGGGTAAAGCGCATCTTCCAGCTGTAACTGCAGGCGCAGCAGCTCTGCACCTTCGGCATTGTCCTGATAGAAACCGTTCAGGCTGGTCTGATGGCGAAACGCGCCCGACTGGCGAATAAGATCCAGAATCATCGCCAGGCTCTGGTGCAGCGGCGCCAGCGTCTCCAGCCAGGCGGCGACATGGCCGTCGCGCACCTCTTGCGGCTGATGCAGCCAGATATGTAGCCCTGGCAGATCGAAGCTGCAGCAGCCGCCCGGAATGCTGAGCCGCTGACGCACCAGGCCGATAAGCCGATCTTCGCGCAGCTGCTGCCCCATACGCGGTGCGCTGTTGAGCTGAACCGCCTGCGCTTTGAGCTTGTCACGCAGCGCATCGACCACGGCCATATCAACGCCCGGCACATCAGCCCAGGCGCGCAGTTTTTGCTGCTGACGCTCCAGCTCTTTCAGCAGTTCGGTGCGCATATCGCCGCGCTCGAAAATATCCAGCAGCTCGCCAATGATGCGGAAAAAGGTGAGCGCCGAAGCGGTGCGGGTCAGCGGCACGGTTTCATGCAGCTGCTGGATCAGGAACTCCACGCGCAGCCAGGTGCGCATTTTTTCATTCAGGGGATGTTCAAACAGAACGACTGTGCTCATGGCGTTAATCCTGTTGCGTTGCCGCCAGCGCCAGATAGCGCTGGTGCAGGGCGGCAACCTGCGGCAGCGCCTCATCGGGCGTGCCGCTGTTATTAATAACGTCGTCAGCTACGGCGAGGCGCGCGCTGCGCGTCGCCTGAGCAGACAGAATATTTTGCGCCTGCTGGCGGTCGATGCCGTCGCGCTGGATAGTGCGCCTGAGCTGCGTCGCTTCATCGACGTCAACCACCAGGACGCGATCCGCCTGATGCTGCAGGCCGTTTTCGACCAGTAACGGCACAACCCACAGCACATAAGGCGCGGTCGACAGCGCTTTCAGCTGCTGCGTGCGGGCGTTAATCAGGGGATGAAGCAGATTGTTCAGCCAGGCTTTTTCATCGGGCGACTGGAAAATAATCTCTCTCAGTCGGGGGCGATTCAGCGCGCCTTGCTCTGTCAGGATACGTTCGCCGTGGCGTTCCGCAATCCGCTGCAGCGCCGCGGATCCCGGCTCGACGACTTCGCGCGCGATCACATCCGCGTCGATGATGGGCACGCCAAGCGCCGCAAAAGCATTGGCGATGGTGCTTTTTCCACTGCCGATTCCTCCGGTCAGCGCCACGGTATAAGGCATATCACTCTCTCAGGCGCGCTACGCAGCAGGTAAACCGCAGCGTAAAACTGTGTGCGCGATCACAATAAAATTCTCAGTTAAATTTATCGGATTGTAGCTTAAATAAAGTGAAATTCGCAGTCTTGTCGGCAGGCGTATGGCGCGTATGATTAGGCCACTGGAGCCGTGTGCGCTACCCGAACTGCGATTCGCCGCCACTTACCAGGACAATTTTTATGCGTATTGAAGAAGATTTAAAGCTGGGTTTTAAAGACGTGCTGATCCGTCCTAAACGATCCACGCTGAAAAGCCGCTCTGAGGTCGAACTGGAGCGTCACTTTACCTTTAAGCATTCTGGCCTGAGCTGGAGCGGCGTGCCGGTGATTGCCGCTAACATGGACACCGTCGGCACCTTCAGCATGGCGGAAGCGCTGGCTGGCTTCGATATCCTTACGGCGGTGCATAAGCATTACGACGTCGAGGCGTGGCGCGCTTTTATTCAGCGTTCCCCGGTCGCGGTGTTGAATCATATTATGGTGTCGACCGGCACCTCCGACGCCGACCTGCAAAAGCTGACGGCGATTCTGGCGCTCTCCGCCGATCTCAAATTCATCTGTATTGACGTGGCGAACGGCTATTCCGAGCACTTTGTTACCTTTCTGCAGCGCGCGCGCGAACGCTTCCCGGATCGCACCATCTGTGCAGGCAACGTGGTTACCGGCGAAATGGTGGAAGAGCTGATCCTCTCCGGCGCGGATATTGTTAAGGTGGGCATTGGCCCGGGGTCGGTATGCACCACGCGCGTGAAAACCGGCGTTGGCTATCCTCAGCTTTCGGCGGTCATCGAGTGCGCAGATGCGGCGCACGGCCTGGGCGGGCAGATTGTCAGCGACGGCGGCTGCGCGGTGCCGGGTGATATTGCTAAAGCGTTTGGCGGCGGCGCCGATTTCGTGATGCTGGGCGGCATGCTGGCCGCGCACGATGAGTGCGAGGGCACGCTGGTCGAAGAGAACGGCGAGCAGTTTATGCTGTTTTACGGTATGAGTTCAGAGTCGGCGATGAAGCGTCACGTGGGCGGCGTCGCACAGTATCGCGCGGCGGAAGGCAAAACGGTGAAATTGCCGCTGCGCGGTCCGGTCGCCGAGACGGCGCGCGACATTCTCGGCGGCCTGCGTTCAGCCTGTACTTACGTTGGCGCAGAGCGGCTGAAGGAGCTGACCAAGCGAACCACCTTTATCCGCGTCGCCGAGCAGGAAAACCGCGTTTTTAACGGTTAACGACCGTCCGGCATTAGGGCGCCTTGTGCGCCCTAATAGATCACACTCCCCAGCCCAAACACCGGCAGATACATCGCGATCACCAGCGTGCCGACGATGGCGCCAACGATCACCATCATGGCGGGCTCCAGCGAGGCGGCGAGCCTGTCGGCCCGCGCCAGGGTTTGCGCCTCATGCCATTCCGCCAGCCGCGCCAGCATGGTATCAAGCGCGCCAGCCTCCTCCCCGACGTGTATCAGCTGCATGCAGAGCGGCGTAAACAGCGGGTGGTCACGCATCGCCTGATGCAGCGGCGCGCCCTGCGTAATATGGAGCTGAAGCTCTACCACGGCGTCGCGCCACAGCCGGGTCGTCAGCGTCGCCTCCGCCGCCTGCAACCCCTGCAGCAGGGTGATGCCCGCCTGCTGTGTAAGCTGCAAAACCGCATAGATTTGGCTGAGCTGGCTGCCGCGCCACAGCTCCGAGAGCAGCGGCAGGCGCAGCATCAGACGCTGCTCCCACAGCTGCCACGCAGGCGAGCGTCGACGCAGCGCGCGCCAGGCAGCGGCGACTGTCAGCAGCGCGACCGCGATCCAGCCGCCCCAGCGCTGCAGGCCCACAGAGAGCGCCATCACCGCGGCGGTGAAGGCGGGCAGCGGCGCATTAAACGAGGCGTAGACCGAGACGAATTCTGGCAGTACGAACAGCAGCATGGCGGCGCTTACCGCCACGGCCACCAGTAAAATAAACAGCGGGTAGCGCAGCGCTTTTATCACTTTATTCCACAGCTGCTGCTGACGCGCCTGCTGATCGGCCAGCTGCGCGCAGCAGACGTCAAGCTGGCCGGTGAGTTCGCCCACCTGCATCAGCGCGGCGAACAGGGGCGGAAAAATTTGCGGCCACTGGCTTAACGCCTGCGAGAAGGGCTCGCCGCTTAATATCCGCTGGCGCAGCGCATGCAGCAGCAGTCGCCAGCCGGGTTGCGGATGGCCCTGCGACAGCAGCTCCAGCCCCTGCGCCAGCGGCAGGCCCGCTTTAAGCAGCGTGGCAAGCTGTCTGACAAGGTCGATTTTCTGCTGCCATTTCCAGTCGCGCGCGCGCCATACCCTGGCGCGCTGCCAGCTAACCGGCAGCAGATCCTGTTCAGCCAGCTGGCGCAGCAGGCTCTCTTCGTCAGCCGCCAGCAGCTCGCCCTCATGCAGCTGCTGCTGGCCATTGACCGCCTGCCAGCGGTAGAGGCTAAGACGGGACATCTTCCAGTCCGGTCACGCGCTGCATCTCCTCCAGCGAGGTCTCGCCGCGGCTGACCGCCTCTAGCCCGCTGCTGAACAGGGTGCGCATACCCTGCTTTTTCGCCAGCGCCAGCACGCTGTCGAGCGGCATTTCCGCGGCGATGGCGTTTTGCAGCTTGCCGCCAACCGGCAATATTTCAAACAGCGCCAGCCGCCCAAAATAGCCGGAAAAGCAGTGGTCGCAGCCGGGCGCGCGCCAGGTTTGCAGGGTGCCGGGCCAGATGTCGGGCGGGAAATGGGCGAGCGCCTGCGCCGGCTGGCGACAGTGCGGGCAGAGCCGCCGCACCAGCCGTTGCGCCACGATCAGCCGCAGCGCCGGGCCGAGCAGATAGCCGGGAATGCCCATCTGCCGCAGCCGCGTCAGCGTTTCCGCCGTGGAGTTGGTGTGCAGCGTCGATAATACCAGGTGGCCGGTCTGCGCCGCTTTGACCGCGATTTCCGCCGTTTCCGCATCGCGGATCTCGCCCACCATAATCACGTCGGGATCCTGACGCAGCAGCGCGCGCAGCACCCGGTTGAAATCAAGTCCGCATTTTGGATTGATCTGCGTCTGGTTAACGCCGACCAGCGGAATTTCCACCGGATCCTCGACGCTGCTGACGTTTACCTGCGGCTGATTGAGCGTGCTCAGGCAGCTATAGAGCGTAAAGGTTTTCCCGCTGCCGGTCGGCCCTGTCACCAGAATCAGGCCCTGCGGCTGCGCCAGCGCGGCGCTCAGCAGACGGCGCTGCGCGGCGGGCAGGCCCAGCTTATCCAGCGAGAGGGTGCTGCTTTCGCTCTGCAGCAGACGGATAACCGCCTTTTCGCCGTACTGCACCGGCAGCGTCGCCAGACGGAAGGCGGCGGCTTTGCCCTCCAGCGTCAGGGTAAACTGCCCATCCTGCGGCAGCCGTCGCTCGGCAATATCCAGCCCGCCGAGAATTTTCAGTCTGGCGAGCAGCGCGGCGGGCGGCGCCTCGCTCAGCGGCGTCAGCGGCTGCAGCACGCCGTCGATGCGCAGCCGTATCCTTACGCCGTCGCGCTGCGGCTCGATATGAATATCGGACGCCCGCCGCCGTAGCGCCTGTTGCAGCATCTGGTTTACGGCGTCGACCGCCGACTCCGGCAGCGCCTCGCGCGGGGCAGCCGCAGAGGCGCTGCCGTGCTGATGGAGATCGAGCCGCGCCAGCGGCCAGCATTCAATTTCAATCTGACACTGGCTGGCGAAGTGCAGCGCCTCGCTCAGCCCCTCCGGCACCGGTTCTGCCACGGCGACGCGCAGCAGCGTCGCATCGTGATGCAGCAGCACGGCCCGATAGCGCTGGCACAGGGCGCGAATAGCGGCATCAGGCATCGTCAGCTCCTTTATCATCGAAGCGGAACTGTTCCAGGCAGTTATCGCGCAGGCTGTCGCTGCTGCTGTTACAGCTGCGTTGCCACCTCAAACCGCCTTCCGCGCTGTCCCATACCGGCGTCATTTCGACGCTCAGGCCGTTCAGGCTCTCCTGACCGGTTAAGGTAATGACGCCGTTTACGACGCTGAGGGTAGAGACGTAACGTGAACCTTTCGCCGCCGGCACGCCTTTCTCGCCAGCCTGACACTGCGCCGGGCCGCCGCGCTCCAGCGCGCAGAGCTCAACGGCCGTTTTATAAGGCACCATGGTTTGCAGCATGTCGGTAAGTGCCGCGCGCTGCAGGTAGTTTTGGTAGGCCGGTATGCCGATAGCGCTGAGGATCGCCACGATCCCCACCACAATCATCAGCTCGACCAGGGTAAAGCCCTGTTGGTTGCTCATTGCATCGCCTTTCTTATGGGTAAGAGACGGCAGAGTAGAAAAGCGCAGGGGTCAGGCCCAGCGGCAGATTTCCGGGCCGGAAAAAGGCGCGCAAGAAAACGGCGGCGTTGCAGCGAGGGAAACAGCAGGGTGGGAGTGGACGCGCAAAAAAGCCGTGCGCGGCGGCACGGCCCTGACGGTTTACAGGCTGGTGAAGCGCATCGAGAGATCGAGCGCGCGCACGTGTTTGGTGAGCGCGCCGACGGAGACATAGTCGACGCCGGTCTGGGCAATCTGCGGCAGCGTCGCTTCCGTCACGTTGCCGGAGACCTCAAGCTGCGCGCGTCCCTGCGTGCGCACCACGGCGTCGCGCATCGCGTCGAAGGTGAAATTATCCAGCATAATAATGTCGGCACCCGCCGCCAGCGCCTGATCCAGCTCCTCCAGCGACTCCACTTCGACCTCTACCGGCACGTCCGGATGCAGCCAGAACGCTTTCTCTACCGCCTGACGAATCGACCCGCTGGCGATGATATGGTTTTCCTTAATCAGAAAGGCGTCCGAGAGGCCGAGGCGATGGTTCGCGCCGCCGCCGCACAGCACGGCATATTTCAGCGCAGTGCGCAGTCCCGGCAGGGTTTTGCGCGTGTCCAGCAGCTGCGTGTCGCTGCCTTCCAGCAGTTGCACATAGCGTCGGGTTTCGGTCGCTACCCCTGACAGCGTCTGGACGAAATTCAGGGCGGTGCGCTCGGCGGTCAGCAGGAGGCGGGAAGGGCCGCTCAGGGTGAACAGCGTTTGATCGGGTGTCAGGCTGTCGCCATCTTCGACCTGCCAGCTCAGCGTCACATGGCCGCCAAGCTGGTTAAACACCTCTTCTACCCAGCGTTTACCACAGAAAACACCCGCCTCACGCGTGATGACCCGGGCGTGCGCCTGGCTCTCTTCAGGAAGCAGCTGGGCGGTAATGTCGCGGTCGGCGTCGATTTCGCCGCCTAAATCCTCCTGCAAGGCGCGCGCGACCGTAGCGGGAATGTCCTGCTCGATGCGGGCGATCAGCGCCTCGCGGCGGCTATCAACACTATAACGGCGGGTTGGCATAACGATTTCGCTCCTGATGACCTCAATACAGAGGCAGCCACAATAGATCGAAACGGCGCTTTTCACCAGACGCAGCCGCACTTTTGTTTAGTATACTTAACTCTCGTCCGGCAGCGTCGCCTGGCCGCACCTTTAGGCTGCAAAAAGTTATCGTAAATCATGCTATTCTCAGCCGGACTCTGCTAAGGAAAAACCAGCATGAAACTGGAACAGGGCTGGCTGACCGACATTCGTCAGGTGCCGTCGCCGCATTTTAATCAACGTCCCAATGACGAGACGCCCTCGCTGTTGGTGATCCACAATATCAGCCTGCCGCCGGGCGAATTCGGCGGGCCGTGGATCGATCGGCTGTTTACCGGCACCTTGCCGCCCGACGCCCATCCCTATTTTGCCGACATCGCCCATCTGCAGGTCGCCGCGCACTGCCTGATTCGCCGCGACGGCGAAATCGTGCAGTATGTCTCTTTCGATCATCGCGCCTGGCACGCCGGGGTTTCCAGCTATCAGGGCCGCGAAAACTGCAACGACTTTTCTATCGGCATCGAGCTGGAAGGCACCGACGATCTGCCTTATACCGATGCGCAGTACCAGGCGCTGGCCGCCGTCACACAGCTGCTGCTGCAGCACTATCCTTTAACGCCATCGCGCATTACCGGCCACAGCGATATCGCCCCGACGCGCAAGACCGATCCGGGGCCGGCTTTTGACTGGGAGCAGTATCAGCAGCTGCTGGCGCAGACTTCTTTTTGATTTTCGCGGAGTGGGTATGACGTTGTTTTCCTTGTTACTGGTTTTAGGTTGGGAACGCCTGTTTAAGCTGGGTGAGCACTGGCAGCTCGATCATCGGCTGGAGCCGATCTTTCGCCGCCGCCGCCGTTTTTCGCTGCCGCGCACGCTCGGTATGACCCTGCTGGCGATGGCGCTGACGGCGCTGGCGATCTGGAGCGTAAAAGGCCTGCTGTTTGGCGTCGCGCAGCTGCTGTTCTGGATCCTGATCGGCCTGCTCTGCATCGGTGCCGGATCGGCACGCCGGCACTATCACGCCTATTTAAAAGCGGCGAGTCACGACGATGTGGCAGCGCATCAGGCGATGGCGGCGGAGCTGACGCTGATCCACGGCGTGCCGGTGGAGTGCAGCGAGCGGGAGTTCCTGCGCGAGCTGCAAAACGCGCTGATCTGGATTAATTTTCGCTTCTATCTGGCGCCGATGTTCTGGTTTGTGGCGGGCGGCCCTTACGGGCCGGTGCTGCTGGTGGGTTACGCCTTCCTGCGCGCCTGGCAGAGCTGGCTGGCGAAGCATCAGTCGCCGCTGGAGCGCGCGCAGTCAGGCGTCGACGGCCTGCTGCACGTTATCGACTGGATCCCGGCGCGGCTGGCCGGCGTCGCCTATGCGCTGATGGGGCACGGCGAGAAGGCGCTGCCCGCCTGGTTCGCTGCGCTGACCGACCGTCACCGCTCGCAGTATCAGGTGCTGACCAGCCTGGCGCAGTTTTCGCTGGAGCGCGATCCGCACCTGGACAAGGTTGAAACCCCGCGCATCGCGGTGGCGCTGGCGAAGCGCATCTCGCTGGTGCTGGTGGTGGTGGTGGCACTGCTTACCATCTACGGCACGCTGGTATAGTCCGCAGGCGGCACGCCGAAGTCAGGTGTGCCGTCGTCGCGCCAGATAAAACTTTTTAGCCGCGTATGACGATTGGGGTCCCACAGCGGATCCCCTTCGATTTCCGTGTAGTTGCGTGCGTGATAGACCAGCACATCCTCGCCGTTCTCATCCTGAGTAAAGCAGTTATGGCCCGGACCGTACTGGTGGTTATCCCAGTTTGAGGTAAAGACCGGCCGCGCCGACTTGCGCCAGTTAGCGGCATTAAGCAGATCCTGCCGCACGTCGATCGACAGCAGCCCCATGCAGTAGTTTTCGTCGGTGGCGCTGGCGGAGTAGGTAACGAACAGCCGGTCGCCATGCTTAATCACCGCCGGCCCTTCGTTAACGCTGAACCCGGCGCACTCCCACTCATATTCCGGCCGGCTCAGCATGGTCGGCGCGCCTTTCAGCGTCCAGGGATTAAGCAGTTCCGCCAGATAAAGGTTGGAGTTGCCCGGAATCGCCGGATCTTTCTGCGCCCACAGATACCAGTTTTTACCCTGATGGACGAAGTGCGTGGCGTCCAGCGCAAAGCTGTCGAACTGGCTAAACACCCGGCGCGGCGCCTGCCAGCGTCCACTGAGCGGATCGGCGTCGTCGCACACCAGCGCGTACATGCGGTGCTGAAACAGCCCGTCTTTAATGTCGCGCGTCGGCGCGGCGGCGAAATAGATCACCCACTGTTGGTCGATGCGGTGCAGCTCCGGCGCCCAGATCAGTTCGCTGCAGGGGCCGCTCTCTGGCTTGCGCCAGACAACGACCGGTTCGGCATGGCGCAGATCGTGCAGCGTGCTGGCGCGACGCAGCTCCAGCCGGTCATAGGCGGGTACGGAGGCGATAAAATAGTATTGCTGCTCATGACGCAGGATAAAGGGATCGGCCCGCTGTTCAATAAAGGGGTTCGGCCAGGGTTTGCTCATTTCGCTTCTCCGGGTTGGGTGACGACGCCGTCGCGCTGATGCACTTCATGCAGTTCGCGGAAGTTGGCGCGGCGCAGTGCGAGATCGTCCTGAATTGTGCGCATTAGCGCGCGGTCGACCTTCAGCAGGCGCACGACGCCTGCGGTAATCAGATAGCCCACGCCCGGAATAACGGTGAACAGCAGCATAATGCCGTTTACCGCCTGCGAAGACTGCTGTTTCGCGCCCGCGTCGTAGCCGTAAATCGAGAGTAAAAAGCCGACCATCGCGCCCGCGACCGCCAGGCCAACCTTGAGGAAAAACAGGTTGCCGGAGAAGCTGATGCCGGTGATGCGCTTGCCGGTTTTCCACTCGCCGTAGTCATCGACATCGGCCATCAGCGACCAGTGCAGCGGCGACGGGATTTGATGCAGCACGTTCAGCAAAAAGTAGGCGACGACCACCGCGACGGTGGCGTGCGGATCGATCCAGTAGAAGCCGCAGGAGAACAAGGCCAGCGCGATATTGGTCCAGAAAAAGACCTTCAGCTTGCACCAGCGGTCGGTAAGCAGCTTCGCCAGCGTGCTGCCCAGCATCATGCCCACCACGCCGAGGCTGATAAACAGCGTGGCGAAGTGGGTCGACTGCCCCATCACCCAGGTGACGTAGTACATGGTGGCGGCCATGCGGATAAAGCCGGGGCAGACGTTGCAGAAGGTGAGCAGCAGAATGCGCACCCACTGGTCGTTTTTCCACACGTCGCGCAGATCGCTTTTTAACGCGTCATGGGTCGGCACCGCCGGGCGAATACGTTCGCGCACCGTGGCGAAGCAGAACAGAAACATTGCCAGCCCAATCAGCGCCAGTACGCTCATCGCCAGCTGATAGCCGCGCGCCTTGTCCTCGCCGCCGAACCACTCCGCCATCGGCAGCAGCGACAGGGAAAGGATCAGCGTCGCAATGCCGACCATGACAAAGCGATAGGACTGGCAGGAGACGCGCTCGCCGGGATCGCTGGTGATCACGCCGCCCAGCGAGCAGTAGGGAATATTGATGGCGGTGTAGGTCAGGGACATCAGAAAGTAGGTGACGAAGGCCCAAATCACCTTGTTTTCATAGCTCCAGTCCGGCGTCGTGAACATCAGCACGCTAAAAAGCACGTAGGGCACAGAGATCCAGAGCAGCCAGGGGCGGAAGCGCCCCCAGCGGCTCTGGGTACGATCGGCGATGGCACCCATAATCGGATCGGTAACCGCATCAAGCACGCGTACCGAGAGTAGCAGGGTTCCTACCAGCGCAGGCGCGAGACCGAAAACATCGGTATAGAAGTAATTAAGAAACAGCATGATGGCGCCGCCAATCATATTACAGCCAGCGTCGCCCATGCCGTAACCCAGCTTTTCGCGAAAAGAGAGGGCGGAATCCTTCATGATAATTATCCTGCGCATTAGGTATGAGCAGAGAATTATCGTTGCTGTATCAGCGGGATGGCTGGCAACAAATAGTCAGTAAGATGGACAAAACAGGCGCGGCGGGAAAAGTGTGAGCTGGATCGAGAGGGAAAACAGCCCGCCGAACGACGTCGGCGGGCTAAACATCAGGCGCGCTGCACCTTGTTTTTGATGGCGTAGCCGATAGCCAGGATCACCAGCCAGACCGGGATCAGCCAGACCGATATCGCCATACCCGGCGTCATCAGCATAATAACCAGAATACCTGCAAGAAAGGCCAGGCAGAGCCAGTTTCCGAACGGATAGAGCAGGGCCTTGAAGCGCGTCGTCACGCCCTGCTGATCTTTCTTACGACGGAACTTCAGGTGCGCAAGGCTAATCATCGCCCAGTTGATCACCAGCGCAGAGACCACCAGCGACATCAGCAGGCCGAAGGCTTCGCCCGGCATCAGATAGTTAATCAGCACGCAGAGGGCGGTCGCTACGGCAGAGACCAGAATGGTGGCCACCGGTACGCCGCGACGATCCACCTGCAGCAGCGCTTTCGGTGCGTTGCCCTGTTGCGCCAGGCCGAACAGCATGCGGCTGTTGCAGTAGACGCAGCTGTTATAGACCGACAGCGCGGCGGTCAGGATTACCACGTTCAGCGCGTTCGCCACCAGCGCGTCGCCAAGCTCATGGAAGATCAGCACAAAGGGGCTGGTATCTGCGGTAACGCGCGTCCAGGGCATCAGCGACAGCAGCACCGCCAGCGAGCCGATATAGAAAATCAGAATGCGATAGATAACCTGATTGGTGGCTTTGGGGATGCTCTGCTCTGGATTATCGGCTTCCGCGGCGGTAATGCCGACCAGCTCCAGACCGCCGAAGGAGAACATAATGATCGCCATCATCATCACCAGCCCGCTCAAACCGTGCGGCAGGAAGCCGCCCTGCGCCCAGAGGTTGCTGACGCTGGCCTGCGGGCCGCCGGTGCCGCTGAAGAGCAGCCAGCCGCCGAACAGGATCATGCCGATCACCGCGATCACTTTAACGATAGAGAACCAGAACTCCATCTCGCCATAGACTTTCACGTTGGTGAGGTTAATGGCGTTGATCAGCACAAAGAACACGGCGGCAGTAATCCAGGTGGGGATATCGGGCCACCAGAACTGAACATATTTGCCAACGGCGGTCAGCTCGGCCATGGCAACCAGTACGTAGAGCACCCAGTAGTTCCAGCCAGAGGCGAAGCCGGCGAAGTTACCCCAGTATTTGTAGGCGAAGTGGCTGAAGCTGCCGGCGACCGGCTCCTCGACCACCATCTCTCCCAGCTGACGCATAATCAAAAAGGCGATAAAGCCGGCAATGGCGTAGCCCAGAATAACGCCCGGACCGGCAGCCTGGATCACCGATGCGCTGCCCAGAAACAGGCCGGTTCCCACCGCGCCGCCCAGCGCGATCAGCTGAATATGACGGTTTTTCAGCCCGCGCTTCAGCGTGTCGCCATGCTGTTGTTCCATACGAACCTCGTGTTGTTTTAATTCTTCTGTTGCAGCGCGTGATGGCTGTCAGGAAGTGGTTACAATAACGTACTGATTTATTTACGGTATCAGGCGCCTTCTCTGTAAGCGGATGCTACCCTGGCGACAAGAATAGTGATATGCGATGCGCTTTGCACCTGCTTTCTCTTTTCGTGCTGAGAGTTGACTGAAAAAGCATCGTCGCCATCACACTGCCGCCTGCGCCTGTTCTGCCATGAATTGAGGCCAAAGACGAATAAGGTTGTCTTATGGCCAGGGAGGGAATCGCCCTTAACGCCGTGTAAGGTTTGGTAAAAGTAGCGAGATTTAACATCGGCTTCACCGCGCTATTTCTGTTTTTCCGGCGGCAACTTAAGGGCATGAGGAGGCCGGTATGGCAAGGATTGTGACCGGCGTCATATAGACACAAGGTGAATACTTTGTTACTTTACGGCCAACTTTTTGGAATTGGTATTACCAATTTACTCCGGACGACGGCTTGATAAGAAGGGAAGATGGCTTACAGTAAGATTCGCCAACCCAAGCTCTCAGATGCCATTGAGCAGCAGCTGGAATCGCTGATTATGGAAGGGACGCTGCGTCCTGGTGAGAAGCTGCTGCCTGAGCGCGAACTCGCCAAACAATTTGATGTCTCACGTCCATCCCTTCGCGAAGCCATACAGCGTCTGGAAGCGAAAGGTTTGCTGCTGCGCCGTCAGGGCGGCGGTACTTTCGTCCAGCAGAATCTCTGGCAAAGCCTGAGCGATCCGCTCGTCAGCCTGCTTACTAAGCATCCGGAATCCCAGTTTGATTTACTGGAAACGCGCCATGCGCTGGAAGGGATCGCGGCTTACTACGCGGCGCTGCGCGGCACGGAAGAGGATATCGAGCGTATCCGTCACTGCCACGTGCAGATACAGCAGGCTCAGGAGAGCGGCGATCTCGACGCCGAGGCAAATGCGGTGATGCAGTATCAGATCGCTGTCACAGAAGCTGCCCATAATGTGGTGCTGCTGCATTTGCTGCGTTCGATGGGGCCGATGCTGGAACAAAACGTTCGACAGAATTTTGAATTGCTCTACTCGCGCCGGGAAATGCTGGCGAAAGTAAGCGGTCACCGCGCCAGTATTTTCGAGGCGATTGTGGCGCGCGAGCCGGAACAGGCGCGCGAAGCTTCGCATCGTCACCTGGCGTTCATAGAGGAAATCTTGCTGGACAGAAGTCGGGAGCAGACTCGTCGTGAACGCTCCCTGCGTCGTTTACAGCAACGTAAGGAATAACGCGCGGCAAAGAACGCGCGGACATTAACGACGGGCCTGTCTCCTTGTGCTTTGGCGAACCACACAAGCAGAACACATGGAGACAGGCTCCTGACAATTCAACGTATTAGACACAGATAAGGAATACCCCCCATGTCAGAACGTTTACAGAATGACGTGGATCCGATCGAAACTCGTGACTGGCTACAGGCGATCGAATCGGTCATCCGTGAAGAAGGTGTTGAGCGTGCGCAGTATCTGATCGATCAGGTGCTGAGCGCAGCCCGCAAAGGCGGCGTAAAAGTGGCGGCAGGCGGCAACGCCGTCAGTAACTATATCAACTCTATCGCCGTTGAAGACGAGCCGGAGTATCCGGGCAACACGACTCTGGAGCGTCGTATCCGTTCCGCAATTCGCTGGAACGCCATCGTATCGGTGCTGCGTGCCTCGAAAAAAGATCTGGAGCTGGGCGGCCATCTCTCCTCATTCCAGTCTTCCGCGACCATCTATGAAGTGTGCTTTAACCACTTCTTCCGCGCGCGCAGCGATAAAGACGGCGGCGATCTGGTTTACTTCCAGGGTCATATCTCGCCGGGCATCTACTCGCGCGCCTTCCTGGAAGGTCGTCTGACCGAAGAGCAGATGAACAACTTCCGTCAGGAAGTACACGGCAACGGCCTTTCCTCTTATCCGCACCCGAAACTGATGCCGGACTTCTGGCAGTTCCCGACCGTTTCCATGGGTCTGGGTCCGTTGAATGCCATCTATCAGGCGAAGTTCCTGAAATATCTGGAACACCGTGGCCTGAAAGACACCTCTAACCAGACCGTTTACGCCTTCCTCGGCGACGGCGAGATGGATGAGCCAGAATCCAAAGGCGCGATCACCATCGCGACCCGCGAGAAGCTGGACAACCTGGTGTTTATCATCAACTGTAACCTGCAGCGTCTGGACGGCCCGGTTACCGGCAACGGCAAGATCATCAACGAACTGGAAGGCATCTTCGCGGGCGCCGGCTGGAACGTAATCAAAGTGATCTGGGGCGGTCGCTGGGACGAGCTGCTGAAGAAAGACACCAGCGGCAAGCTGATTCAGCTGATGAACGAAACCGTTGACGGCGACTACCAGACCTTTAAATCCCGTGACGGCGCCTACGTGCGCGAACACTTCTTCGGTAAATACCCGGAGACGGCGGAGCTGGTGAAAGACTGGTCAGACGAAGAGATCTTCGCCCTGAACCGCGGCGGTCACGATCCGAAGAAAATCTACGCGGCACTGAAGAAAGCGCAGGAGACCAAAGGTCAGCCGACGCTGATTCTGGCGCATACCATTAAAGGCTATGGTATGGGCGACACCGCGGAAGGTAAAAACATCGCGCACCAGGTGAAGAAGATGAACATGGATGGCGTTCGCTACATCCGCGATCGCTTCAACGTGCCGGTTGCCGACGACAAGATCGAAGAGCTGCCGTACGTCACCTTCGAGAAAGGTTCGGAAGAGTACAACTACCTGCACGGCCAGCGCGAGAAGCTGGGTGGCTACCTGCCAACCCGTCAGGCGCAGTTCACTGAAAAACTGGAAATGCCGAAGCTGGAAGAGTTCAAGGCGCTGCTGGAAGAGCAGAGCAAAGAGATCTCTACCACTATCGCTTTCGTGCGCGCCCTGAACGTGATGCTGAAGAACAAGTCGATCAAAGATCGTCTGGTGCCGATCCTTGCGGACGAAGCCCGTACCTTCGGTATGGAAGGTCTGTTCCGTCAGATTGGTATCTACAGCCCGAACGGCCAGCAGTACACGCCGCAGGACCGCGAGCAGGTTGCTTACTATAAAGAAGACGAGAAAGGCCAGATTCTGCAGGAAGGGATCAACGAGCTGGGCGCAGGTTCATCCTGGCTGGCGGCGGCGACCTCTTACAGCACCAACAACCTGCCGATGATCCCGTTCTACATCTACTACTCTATGTTCGGTTTCCAGCGTATCGGTGACCTGATGTGGCTGGCGGGTGACCAGCAGGCACGCGGCTTCCTGGTGGGCGGCACGTCCGGTCGTACCACGCTGAACGGCGAAGGTCTGCAGCACGAAGATGGTCACAGCCATATTCAGTCGCTGACTATCCCGAACTGTATCTCTTACGATCCGGCCTACGCCTATGAAGTGGCGGTCATCATGCATGACGGTCTGGTGCGTATGTACGGTGAAGCGCAAGAAAACATTTACTATTACATCACCACGCTGAACGAAAACTACCACATGCCAGCGATGCCGGAAGGCGCTGAAGAGGGTATCCGTAAGGGTATCTACAAGCTGGAAACCGTGGAAGGCAGCAAAGGTAAAGTGCAGCTGCTGGGCTCAGGCTCTATCCTGCGTCACGTACGTGAAGCGGCGCAGATCCTGGCGAAAGATTACGGCATCGGCTCCGACGTCTACAGCGTGACCTCGTTCACTGAACTGGCGCGCGACGGCCAGGACTGCGAGCGCTGGAACATGCTGCATCCGACTGAAGAAGCGCGCGTGCCGTACATCGCTCAGGTGATGAACGACGCGCCGGCGGTGGCATCGACCGACTACATGAAGCTGTTCGCTGAACAGGTTCGCAGCTATGTTCCGGCCAGCGATTACCGCGTGCTGGGCACCGACGGCTTCGGCCGCTCTGACAGCCGCGAAAATCTGCGTCACCACTTCGAAGTGGACGCCTCCTACGTGGTCGTGGCTGCGCTGGGCGAGCTGGCTAAACGTGGCGAAATCGACAAGAAAGTGGTAGCGGACGCGATCGCTAAGTTCGACATCGATGCCGATAAAGTTAACCCGCGTCTGGCTTAAGAGGTAAGAGAGTAATGGCTACTGAAATTAAGGTACCGGATATCGGGTCTGATGAAGTTGAAGTCACCGAAATTCTGGTGAAGGTTGGCGACAAGGTGGAAGCCGAGCAGTCGCTGATCACCGTAGAAGGCGACAAAGCCTCTATGGAAGTTCCCTCGCCGCAGGCGGGCGTGGTGAAAGAGATCAAAATCGCCACCGGCGACAAAGTCGAAACCGGCTCGCTGATTATGATTTTTGACGCAGAGGGTGCAGCGGCAGAAGCTGCGCCTGCGGCGGAAGAGAAGAAGGCCGAAGCCGCTCCGGCGCCGGCGGCCGCCTCTACCGCAGCCAAAGACGTTAACGTGCCAGACATCGGCGGCGACGAAGTTGAAGTCACCGAGATCCTGGTGAAGGTCGGCGACAAAATCGAAGCTGAGCAGTCGCTGATCGTCGTTGAAGGCGATAAAGCCTCAATGGAAGTGCCTGCGCCGTTCGCCGGCACGGTGAAAGAGATCAAAATCGAAACCGGCGCGAAAGTCAGCACCGGCTCGCTGATCATGGTCTTCGAAGCGGAAGGCGCAGCGCCTGCCGCTGCCGCGAAGCCGGAAGTGAAAGAAGCGGCAACCTCGGCACCGGCTGCAGCCGCGGGCGCGAAAGAGGTTAACGTACCGGATATCGGCGGCGACGAAGTGGAAGTCACTGAAGTGCTGGTGAAAGTCGGCGACAAAGTGGAAGCCGAGCAGTCGCTGATTGTGGTTGAAGGTGACAAAGCGTCTATGGAAGTGCCTGCGCCGTTCGCGGGTACCGTCAAAGAGCTGAAAGTTTCCACCGGCGATAAAGTGAGCACCGGCTCGCTGATCATGGTGTTCGAAGTAGAAGGCGCGGCGAAAGCCGAAGCGCCGAAGCAGGAGGCTGCACAGGCTTCGGCTCCGGCAAAAGCTGACGCGCCTGCCGCTGCTGCACCGGCTGCGCCGAAAGCGGACGCGAAGGGCGACTTCGCTGAGAACGACGCCTACGTGCATGCGACGCCGGTTATCCGTCGTCTGGCGCGCGAATTTGGCGTGAACCTGGCGAAGGTAAAAGGCACCGGTCGCAAAGGTCGTATTCTGAAAGAAGACGTTCAGAGCTACGTGAAAGAGGCGGTGAAGCGTGCGGAAGCGGCGCCGGCTGCTGCTGCCAGCGGCGGAAGCCTGCCTGGCCTGCTGCCGTGGCCGAAAGTGGACTTCAGCAAGTTTGGTGAAGTGGAAGAAGTGGAACTGGGCCGCATCCAGAAAATCTCTGGCGCGAACCTGAGCCGTAACTGGGTGGTTATCCCACACGTAACCCACTTCGACAAAACCGATATCACCGATCTGGAAGCGTTCCGCAAGCAGCAGAACGCCGAAGCCGAGAAGCGCAAGCTGGACGTGAAGTACACCCCGGTGGTGTTCATCATGAAAGCGGTCGCTGCCGCGCTGGAGCAGATGCCGCGCTTCAACAGCTCGCTGTCAGAAGATGCGCAGCGCCTGACGCTGAAGAAGTACATCAATATCGGCGTGGCGGTTGATACGCCAAACGGCCTGGTGGTTCCGGTCTTTAAAGACGTGAACAAAAAAGGCATCACCGAGCTCTCTCGCGAGCTGATGGCGACTTCGAAGAAAGCGCGCGACGGCAAGCTGACCGCCAGCGATATGCAGGGCGGCTGCTTCACCATCTCCAGCCTTGGCGGCCTCGGTACGACGCACTTCGCACCGATCGTCAACGCGCCGGAAGTGGCTATCCTCGGCGTCTCCAAATCGGCGATGGAGCCGGTCTGGAACGGCAAAGAGTTTGTGCCGCGCCTGATGATGCCGATCTCGTTGTCCTTCGACCACCGCGTGATCGACGGAGCTGATGGTGCGCGTTTCATCACCATCATCGGCAATATGTTGTCTGACATTCGCCGTCTGGTGATGTAAGCACAATCAAGGCCGGCAATCGCCGGCCTTGTTGTAAAAGATTCGTGGCATCGCGGTTTGCAGTTTGTTAACAATTCTGTAAACTCTTGCGGTGATAAATGTCCCGGTGGAGCAAAGGACATCGTGAGCCTGTTTCGTCAGGCGTACCTGGCGCAGTCAGTTGTTGACGCCCAGCGCGCAGAACCCGCAGCGTACTCAAGATACGCAAGGCGTCGCGCACTGCCCGGATGCAAGTGGCCGACCAGCCTGATGAGAAGCGCTCTACGTCTGACCCGCCGGATCACAACTAAGAGGTCATGATGAGTACAGAGATTAAAACCCAGGTCGTGGTACTTGGGGCTGGTCCTGCAGGTTACTCTGCAGCCTTCCGTTGCGCTGATTTAGGTCTGGAAACCGTACTGGTAGAGCGTTACAGCACCCTCGGTGGTGTCTGTCTGAACGTAGGCTGTATCCCGTCAAAAGCGCTGCTGCACGTTGCTAAGGTGATCGAGGAGGCGAAAGCCCTGGAAGAGCACGGCATCGTGTTTGGTCAGCCCTCTACGGACATCAACAAAGTCCGCACCTGGAAAGAGAAAGTCATCAACCAGCTGACCGGCGGTCTTGCTGGCATGGCGAAAGGTCGTAAAGTTAAAGTGGTTAACGGCCTGGGCAAATTCACCGGTGCAAATACTCTGGTTGTGGAAGGAGAAGGCGGCGCGACCACCATCAACTTCGACAACGCTATTATCGCGGCTGGCTCTCGTCCGATTACGCTGCCGTTTATCCCGCACGACGACCCGCGCGTATGGGACTCTACCGATGCGCTGGAGCTGAAAGAAGTGCCAGAGCGTATGCTGGTAATGGGCGGCGGTATCATCGGTCTGGAAATGGGTACCGTTTATCATGCGCTGGGTTCGCAGATTGACGTAGTTGAGATGTTTGACCAGGTTATCCCGGCAGCCGATAAAGATGTGGTGAAAGTATTCACCAAGCGCATCACTAAGCAGTTCAACCTGATGCTGGAGACCAAAGTCACCGCGGTTGAAGCGAAAGAAGACGGTATCTACGTCACGATGGAAGGCAAGAAAGCTCCGGCTGAACCGCAGCGTTACGACGCGGTGCTGGTGGCGATCGGCCGCGTGCCGAACGGTAAAGGTCTGGATGCTGGCAAAGCGGGCGTGGAAGTGGACGACCGCGGCTTTATCCGCGTCGACAAGCAGATGCGTACCAACGTGCCGCACATCTACGCTATCGGCGATATCGTCGGCCAGCCGATGCTGGCGCATAAAGGCGTGCATGAAGGCCACGTGGCGGCAGAAGTTATCGCCGGCATGAAGCACTACTTCGATCCGAAAGTGATCCCGTCAATTGCCTATACCGAGCCGGAAGTGGCGTGGGTTGGCCTGACTGAGAAAGAAGCGAAAGAGAAGGGCATCAGCTACGAGACGGCGACCTTCCCGTGGGCGGCTTCTGGCCGTGCTATCGCCTCTGACTGCGCTGACGGCATGACCAAGCTGATTTTCGATAAAGAGACGCATCGTGTTATCGGCGGCGCGGTTGTCGGCACCAACGGCGGCGAGCTGCTGGGTGAAATCGGTCTGGCGATCGAGATGGGCTGCGACGCGGAAGATATGGCGCTGACCATTCATGCGCACCCGACGCTGCACGAGTCGGTTGGCCTGGCGGCTGAGATCTTCGAAGGCAGCATTACCGACCTGCCGAACCCGAAAGCGAAGAAGAAGTAAGTTTCTTTTGCTGAGATAAAAAGCTCCCGAAATGGGGGCTTTTTTTTCGCCTTGTGATTGCTGGTTCGCTTGGGTAAAGTTTGGGCTGTCAGGCTGGTAGAATTAAGGGTATTGGAAAAGGTATTATAAATCAGTGGTATATTTTTAGAGTGTTCCCCGCGCGAGCGGGGATAAACCGGTTTTTGCCGACATTTTCAGTCAGGGGCTGGGGTGTTCCCCGCGCGAGCGGGGATAAACCGCGTCCAGTGCATTCACAACGCGGCGCGTGAGGGTGTTCCCCGCGCGAGCGGGGATAAACCGGCCAGATCCACCGAGATTTATATCCATCGTGAGTGTTCCCCGCGCGAGCGGGGATAAACCGTTAGATTGCAGCTTGCGCATGCCGACCAGTTTGTGTTCCCCGCGCGAGCGGGGATAAACCGAATCGAGGCTGGAGCATCAGCCTTAGTTAAGTGTGTTCCCCGCGCGAGCGGGGATAAACCGATAACGGGCAGTCCGATAGTTCCGCGCAATAAGTGTTCCCCGCGCGAGCGGGGATAAACCGAGTGCATCGATCGCGAGGTGGAGGCCATGATGGTGTTCCCCGCGCGAGCGGGGATAAACCGGGGATCTGATGGTTGATGGCAACATCAGCTCAAGTGTTCCCCGCGCGAGCGGGGATAAACCGCACCAAATCGTCAATTTGTCATAATTCCGGCCGTGTTCCCCGCGCGAGCGGGGATAAACCGGATACAATCCGGTTTCCGGGTTTGGCTCCGGAGTGTTCCCCGCGCGAGCGGGGATAAACCGCAGCTGCAGCACAGTAGCAGAGCAGAGAGCAGGTGTTCCCCGCGCGAGCGGGGATAAACCGGATGCGGGCGACGCGCGATATCTGCAGTGCAAGTGTTCCCCGCGCGAGCGGGGATAAACCGGCTCGTGAAAACCTCGGTATCGAGGCAGCTGGGTGTTCCCCGCGCGAGCGGGGATAAACCGGCTACCGTTGCCGTTGCTCACGTCTAGTGCTGGTGTTCCCCGCGCGAGCGGGGATAAACCGGGGCGATCTTGCGCTGGGCAATGATGCTCATCGTGTTCCCCGCGCGAGCGGGGATAAACCGAGCCATGACTCACCTCACGTAACGATGATGGAGTGTTCCCCGCGCGAGCGGGGATAAACCGCTTCAGGCGTTTGTATACGGTAGTCATTCTTCGTGTTCCCCGCGCGAGCGGGGATAAACCGTGATGGGTTGCCCGCGTGGACAGACATACCTGGTGTTCCCCGCGCGAGCGGGGATAAACCGCGATCTGGCCGATGGCAACGGCAACGTCTTTGGTGTTCCCCGCGCGAGCGGGGATAAACCGCGAGCTTTCACGCCGCCGCTTTAATTCGCGCTGTGTTCCCCGCGCGAGCGGGGATAAACCGTTCACTGGCTCGCTGGCTCGCTGGCTCGCTGGCTCGCTGGCTACAGGCTCACGCGCGTGTTCCCCGCGCGAGCGGGGATAAACCGGCGGAGTGGGTTGATGATCGAAAACGCTTTGAGTGTTCCCCGCGCGAGCGGGGATAAACCGCGCCCTGTACACCCAGGACGGCACCCGCATTGGTGTTCCCCGCGCGAGCGGGGATAAACCGGCCATCGCCGTCGCGCCATTCCACCTTGCTGAGTGTTCCCCGCGCAAGCGGGGATAAACCGGGAAATAAATGGATTGGTGGCCAGACACGTGGGTGTTCCCCGCGCAAGCGGGGATAAACCGGACTTTGACGGCAAAGCGGGCATTACTGATAAGTGTTCCCCGCGCAAGCGGGGATAAACCGGAGTTTTCCCGTATGCCGGAAGCCGCAAAACAGTGTTCCCCGCGCAAGCGGGGATAAACCGACGAAACTGAAGACCATCCGAAACAGGCTGTCGTGTTCCCCGCGCAAGCGGGGATAAACCGCTCTCCACGATGAAAAATGGCGCTGCCCCCGCGTGTTCCCCGTATGCGCGGGGATGAACCGATTAACCTTGGCGGAGTGGCGCAGGATTTATAATGCAGCGCGGGTATTCTGCCCAGAATATATTCATTCTGCGATGTTGCTTGTGTTAGTTATCGGGCAACGACGCGGTTACATCGTTCGGCTGCATCGGCTATTAATCTGGGATGATCATTTACACATTGTGCAGCAGAAAACTGGCGCGCAAATAGCGTTACCGCTGGCTCTACGCTGTGAGGCGCTGGATTTGTCTTTGCATGAGCTGTTAGAGCAATGTCCGGGTGACGGGCTGTTTATCAATGACACTACGATCGGACCCTGGAATCTGACGCACTGGTTCGCTTACGCTCGCGATATCGCGTTTAGCCGCGCATCATGGCTGGGTGCTCCGCCTAAATTTCATGAGCAGCGATCGCTGGCGGAACGGCTCTATCGCGTCCAGGGCGTCGATACTAAAACGCTGCTGGGGCATGGGCATAAATCAATGTCACAAACCGATCGCTACAATGACGATCGCGGGCGTGAATGCCGCAGGTTCATCCTGTAAACTCAGCCCCCATTAAGGGGGGCTTATATGTACAAAATTTACGTAATCAAACAACGTCGCGGCGGCAGTGAGCGCGTGCCGGGCAGTCAGACACAATCAGAATATGCTGATGTAGCGCGAGCGGGATGGCGCGCGGCGTATTACGATCTGCGCTGGCAGACATCCGAGCATTTGCTGTTACTTACGCACAAAAATGAAAAACTGTATGTGCATCGATTCGGCTCTGCGCCCGGTGATGCAGATTATGTTGCCCCCGACGAGGATCTATCGCTATGACTAAAACCCCACAATCTCAGCTGAAAGCCGTGGCGGCATATCACGAGAGAAACAAGGACGTGTGTTCCCCGCATGCGCGGGGATAAACCGGCGGCGGGGATGGTGGGTTTGGTAACCATTCAGTGTTCCCCGCATACGGTCGATAAAAGCAAAAAATATTACACAGAAAGTACGGAGTTAATAATCAGCGCATCTATGAAAAGATGAATAATTATATCATCCTTATTCAAGATTAAAACCGCTCAGGTAACCACAAAGGATGTGATTAACCATGCCTTTATTAAAGGAATGAGAAGGCAGGGTTATAGAAAGCATAATATTAAGGTTGAAGTAAAAACCCAAAAATCGGCGAGGCATAAACTCGATAAGTTCAGCCGTAACTCGCTTAACTTTCTACGTAAATCATCAGGTGATTATGTGTTTTATACGGTGAGCCTTTTTGGGATGGCTCTCTTATTTATCATTCATTGCTGATAAGAGAGAAGACAGCGAAAAATTAATATCAAAGGAGAGGGCATATCTTTCTTTTACAGCGAGCGCTTGTTAATTCAGGCCGGCTTGTTATCTGTGAAATATCTCTGCTGCGGCAGTGATCGCCTGCTGGACATCATAAACCATAACCAAACCGATTGATTAACAGCTGGTTGCGCTGCTGTAAGTTATGCATCGCCCCGCGAAGTCCCTGTTTCAGCGACTGGGTGCCTGGCCTGCGACCGTTTTCTAACTGTATGCAAACCGCACAATTTACCCCTGTTAATTATGTTGTGTTTTTGTAAACAGATTAACAAACAGCCTGAACCCTGCTATGCTGCCCCACGCGGAACCGGGCACCTTACCCTACTCATGGAATGCTTAGCATCAGGGTGCACCGGAGACCCATACAATGTGAGCGAGGAGAACGTCGTGCTAGTAGAATACCGTAAGCACGTTGCTGAGCGTGCTGCCCAGGGGATCGTACCTAAGCCGTTAGATGCTTCCCAGATGGCCGCGCTGGTTGAACTGCTGAAAAACCCGCCAGCGGGTGAAGAAGAATTCCTGACCGATCTGTTGGTCAACCGTGTCCCACCCGGCGTTGATGAAGCCGCCTACGTTAAAGCGGGTTTCCTTGCCGCGGTTGCTAAAGGCGAAACGACCTCTCCTCTGGTATCCCCTGAAAAAGCGATTGAACTGCTCGGCACTATGCAAGGCGGTTACAACATTCATCCGCTGATTGAGGCGCTGGACAATGAGAAGCTGGCCCCGATTGCCGCCAAAGCGCTGTCGCACACGCTGCTGATGTTTGACAACTTCTACGACGTTGAAGAAAAAGCGAAAGCGGGCAATACCCATGCGCAGCAGGTAATGCAATCCTGGGCGAACGCCGAGTGGTACCTGTCACGCCCTGAGCTGGCAGAAAAAATTACCGTCACCGTATTCAAAGTGACCGGCGAAACCAACACCGACGACCTCTCTCCGGCGCCGGATGCATGGTCTCGTCCAGATATTCCACTGCACGCGCTGGCAATGCTGAAAAACGCACGTGAAGGCATCAACCCGGATGAGCCGGGCAACGTCGGCCCGATCAAGCAGATTGAAGCGCTGCAGGCCAAAGGCTATCCGCTGGCTTACGTCGGCGACGTCGTCGGCACCGGCTCTTCGCGTAAATCTGCAACCAACTCCGTACTCTGGTTCATGGGCGACGACATCCCGAACGTCCCGAACAAAAAAGGCGGCGGTCTGGTGCTGGGCAGCAAAATCGCACCAATCTTCTTCAACACAATGGAAGATGCGGGCGCGCTGCCGATCGAAGTTGATGTAGGCGAGCTGAACATGGGCGACGTGATCGACGTCTACCCGTACAAAGGTGAAGTGCGCAACCACGAAACCGGCGAGCTGCTGGCCAGCTTTGAGCTGAAAACCGACGTGCTGATCGACGAAGTCCGCGCTGGCGGCCGTATTCCGCTGATTATCGGCCGCGGCCTCACCAGCAAAGCGCGCGAATCGCTGGGCCTGCCGCACAGCGACGTGTTCCGTCAGGCAAAAGACGTGGCAGAAAGTACGCGCGGCTACTCGCTGGCGCAGAAAATGGTTGGTCGCGCCTGTGGCGTTGAAGGCGTCCGTCCCGGCGCTTACTGCGAACCGAAGATGACCTCGGTAGGTTCTCAGGATACCACCGGTCCTATGACGCGCGACGAGCTGAAAGATCTGGCGTGCCTCGGCTTCTCCGCCGACCTGGTGATGCAGTCATTCTGCCACACCGCCGCCTATCCGAAGCCGGTCGACGTTAACACGCACCACACGCTGCCGGACTTCATTATGAACCGCGGCGGCGTCTCGCTGCGTCCGGGCGACGGCGTTATCCACTCATGGCTGAACCGCATGCTGCTGCCGGACACCGTCGGCACCGGCGGCGACTCGCACACCCGCTTCCCGATCGGCATCTCGTTCCCGGCGGGTTCTGGCCTGGTGGCTTTCGCCGCCGCGACCGGCGTCATGCCGCTCGATATGCCGGAATCTGTACTGGTACGCTTTAAAGGCAAAATGCAGCCGGGCATCACCCTGCGCGATCTGGTGCACGCCATCCCGCTGTACGCCATCAAACAGGGCCTGCTGACCGTTGAGAAGAAAGGCAAAAAGAACATCTTCTCTGGCCGCATCCTGGAGATCGAAGGTCTGCCGGATCTGAAAGTCGAGCAGGCGTTTGAACTGACCGATGCGTCTGCTGAGCGTTCGGCGGCGGGCTGTACCATTAAGCTGGATAAAGCGCCGATTATCGAATACCTCAGCTCCAACATCGTGCTGCTGAAGTGGATGATCGCAGAAGGCTACGGCGATCGCCGTACGCTGGAGCGTCGTATCCAGGGCATGGAAAAATGGCTGGCGGATCCGCAGCTGCTGGAAGCGGACGCCGACGCCGAATACGCGGCGGTTATCGAGATCGATCTGGCCGATATCAAAGAGCCGATCCTCTGTGCGCCGAACGATCCGGACGACGCGCGCCTGCTCTCTGACGTGCAGGGCGAGAAGATCGACGAAGTGTTTATCGGTTCGTGCATGACCAACATCGGTCACTTCCGCGCGGCAGGTAAGCTGCTCGACAGCCATAAAGGCCAGCTGCCGACCCGCCTGTGGGTTGCGCCGCCGACCAAGATGGATGCGGCTCAGCTGACTGAAGAGGGCTACTACAGCGTCTTCGGTAAGAGCGGTGCGCGTATCGAGATCCCGGGCTGCTCGCTCTGCATGGGTAACCAGGCGCGCGTGCAGGACGGCGCGACGGTGGTTTCTACCTCGACGCGTAACTTCCCGAACCGTCTCGGCACCGGCGCTAACGTCTACCTGGCATCGGCTGAACTGGCTGCGGTCGCGTCGCTGCTCGGCAAACTGCCGACGCCAGATGAGTATCAGCAGTTTATGGTGCAGGTGGATAAAACCGCCAGCGACACATACCGCTACCTCAACTTTGACCAGCTGGATCAGTACACCGATAAAGCAGACAATGTGATTTTCCAGACTGCGGTCTGAGTGACTCACTAAAAAACAAAGGGGCGATAATCGCCCCTTTTTCTTTTGCCTTTTCCCCGCAATAATGTCGCCCCGATCTCACTTTAGCGTTGATGATGCGCACACACTATTCTGGTGCGGATTCACTCGCGTCATTAACCAAAGGGTTAGCCCATGGAATACGAATTTTTACGCGATCTCACCGGGCAGGTGAAAGTACGCATGTCGATGGATCACGAAGCGGTAGGCCACTGGTTTAACGAGGAAGTGAAAGAAAACCTGGCGCTGCTGGACGAGGTCGAAGCCGCGATGCGGGGTATCAAGGGCAGCGAGCGCCAGTGGCAGCGCATTGGCCATGAATATACGCTGTGGATGGACGATGAAGAGATTATGATCCGCGCTAACCACCTCGCCTTAGAGGATGACGGGCTGGAAGAGGGCATGAACTACTACGACGAAGAGAGCCTGTCGTTCTGCGGCGTGGAGGATTTTCTTGCCGTTATGAACGCCTACCGCCAGTTTTTACAGGGGCGCTGAGTCAGCGCGGCCACTCCGATCGCTCAACGCCGTCAGCATCGCCGTTTCAAGCCACTCTTGCAGGCGGGTAGCCTGATCAATATCGCGCCGCGTTAAACGTAAAAAGGCTCCGATCGCCATCAGAGCCTTTTTGCCCGCGCCTGTCAGACGCCGCTGGCGACCGCCTGCGGCTCTGGCGCTTTCTCTTTATCGACAATCGGCTCAACCTTGCCCATCAGGAACAGATAGTTGAGGATGCCGATAACCACCAGCACGGCGGAGAAGACCAGCGCCCAGGTAAAATTGCCGGTGGCGCCAACAATCGCGCCGGTGATAATCGGGCCGACCGCGCCGCCCATATTCGACACCGTATTCTGCAGCCCGGCGACGATAGAGACGCTGTTTTTCGGCGCCACGTCGCCCGGCAGCGCCCAGACCTGCGAGGCGGCCACGGTGGTGCCCGACTTGGCGATACAGAGCAGCAGCACGGTCATAAACATCGATTCGGTAAAGGGCGCGAACCCGATGCAGAGCGCCATCAGCAAGCCAATGGTCAGAAACAGCTTGCGCGTGGCGGTCAGCGACAGCACCTTTTTATGCACCATGCGATCCGACGCCCAGCCCGCCAGCACCTCGATCACCATGCCGCAGATCAGCGGCAGCGCGGCGACGAAGCCCATCTTCAGAAAGTCCATGCCCTTGTCTTTCACCAGATAGGTCGGCAGCCAGGTAATAAAAAAGTAGGAGGTGTAATTGATGGTGAAAAAGCCGATGCACATCGCCCAGATATTGCGGTAGCGCAGCAGCCGGTACCACTTCATCGGCCGCACGCCTTTGTCGCCATGTTTCTGCGCCTGGCCGTCGCGGATCAGACGCACTTCGTTCTGGTCGATCCTTTTATGGTCTTCCGGGTTCTCGGCATAGATAAAATACCAGGCGATGACCCAGAACAGGCCGATGGCGCCGATAACCAGAAAGGTAATGCGCCAGTCCACCATGGCGATCATCCAGACGATCAGCGGCATCGCCACCGCGCCGCCGAATTTCGAGGCGCTGTCGAACAGCCCCGATACGGTGGCGCGTTCGCGATCCGGGAACCAGCGCGCGGCGATGCCCGCGTTGCTGGGATAGGCGGCCGCTTCACCGACGCCCAGCGCCAGGCGCAGCGCCAGCAGCGATTTAAAGCCGGTCGCCAGGCTCATCGCCATGGTGGCGATCGACCACCAGCCGACCGCGATGCCGAGTCCTTTTTTCTGGCCAAAACGGTCGGCGAACCAGCCCGCCGGGATTTGCAGCAGCGCATAGGACCAGAAGAAGGCGGCCATAATCAGGCCCATCATCTCCGGGTTGATCTCCAGCTCGGTGATCAGATGCGGTGCGGCGGCGGAGAGCACCGTCCGGTCAATATAGTTAATGGCGACCGCCAGCCACATCAGGCCAGCGATCCACCAGCGAATTTTGGTCGAGCGCAGCGTAGGGTTCATCATTATTTTCCACTCGAATCAGGTTGCAGGCGAGGGCGGCGCTTACGCCAGCCCGTTCATAACGTTGATCGGCCGCTCGCCCTGTCGGACGCACTGCACAATCTGCGCCACGCAGCGTTCGCCGATAGCGCTGATGGCGCCGTCGGTGTAGCCAGCGATATGCGACGTTGGAATAAAATTCGGCAGGCTAAACAGCGGGTGCGAAGTGAGTGGCTCCTGGACAAATACGTCGGCCGCCGCACCGGCAATTACGTTGTCCTGCAGCGCATGGAAGAGATCCTCTTCATTGACGACGCCGCCGCGCGAAACGTTGATCAAAAAGGCGCGCTTCTTCATGCGGCGCAGACGCGCACCGTCGAACAGGTTGCGCGTCTCGTCGGTCAGCGGCGTGTGCAGGGTAATAAAATCGCTCTCTTCGGTCAGCTGGTCGAGGCTGACAAAGGTGATGCCATGCTCGGCGGCAAAGGCTTCGTCAGGATAGAAGTCAAAGGCGATGACGCGCATGCTGAAACCTTTTGCACGCAGCGCCACCTGCTTACCGATATTGCCCAGCCCGATAATGCCCAGCGTTTTGCCGTAGACGTCGGTTGCGAAAATACGCGGCCAGTTGCCCGCGCGCGTTTCCGTTATCGCCTGAGTCAGCTGGCGCGCGCCGCTGAGGATCAGCGCAAAGGCGAAGTCGGCGACGGCATGCTTGTTGGCGTCCGGCACGTTGGTCACGTAAATCCCGCGCGCGCGCGTGGCGTCGAGGTCGATATTATCGACGCCGACGCCGTGCTTGCAGACAATTTTCAGCGCTGGCGCCTGCGCCAGCAGCGCGTCGTCTACCTCGGTAAAGGCGACGATCATCGCCACGGTCTCTGGCAGATGCGGCGCCAGCGCGGCTGCTGGCGCGTCGGCGGGCAGGGTCACCAGCTCAAAGCCGTGCTGTTTCAGGGTATCAATCGGCGTCGTGTCATATCTGGCGAACGACGGCGAGGTGCAGATTATCTTCATCGCGTTTCCCAATGGGTTTAAAGCAGAAAAGGGCAGCAACGGCTGCCCTGACGGCCATTACTTCAGGTACTGATTGACGACCTGACGGATTTTTTGCTCTTCGTCGGCGCTGAACCGCACCGCATAGCGACTGTCGCCTACGTCGTAGCCCAGCAGCGATACCGCCTTCTTCACCGCCGCTGGCGAGAAGCCGATGCTGTAGAGATCGGTCCGCAGGCCGGTGACGTTCTCCTGCGCCGCGCGCGAGCCCTCAATATCGCCTGCGTTGAAGCGCGACCAGATGGCGTTGATTTCGTTCGGGGCGGCGTTGGCCAGGCCCGAGATACAGGCGGAGCAGCCGTCGACGAAGCCCTGATGGATCAGCGAGTCCGGCCCGTTAAGCACGTCGAAGTTCTCGATGCCTTCCGCCGCCTTAATAAAGCCGCTCAGGCTCTCATAGCTGCCCGCCGAGTCCTTGATGCCGATAATGTTGGGATGGGACGCGAGGGTACGCACGGTGTCCGGCTGTAGCGTATTACCGGTGCGTGCCGGAATGTTGTAAAGGAACAGCGGCACCTCAAGCGCGTCAGCGACCGTCTGGTAGTGATAGATCAGCTCTTCCTGACGAAGCGGCACGAAGTAGGGCGTGATCACAGAAACCGCATCCACGCCCAGCTTCGCGATCTGCCTGCCGAGACGGATGGTCTCACGCGTTGAGATCTCGCCGATATGCGCCACCACCGGCGCGCGGCCGTTAACTTCATCAAGACAGGTCTCGGTGACGGCTATCTTCTCCTGCTCGTTCAGCACAAAGAACTCGCCGTTGGTGCCGCCGCAGAAGATGCCGTTGCCTGCGGCCAGCTGGCGTTTTACCTGTTCGCGCTGGGCGGCGGGGTTATAAGCACCTTCCGAATCGAAGCAGGTCACGATAGCGGTCAATACGCCGGTAATTTTCTGACTCATATAATCCTCTTTATTCCTGATGTGAAGGGAACAGCGTCAGGTAGACGTCACGAACGTCATTCGCGCTGACGGCAGCGGGTACGTTCTTCATCAGACGCTGCACGTCGAGCGCCGCTTCCACTAAATAGGGCAGGTGATCCGGGCCGATGCCAAGCTCTTCCAGGCTGGCTGGCAGCTTCAGTCGTTTAACCAGCGCGGTGAACCAGGCCACCAGCGCATGCGATTTGCTCTCGTTATCCAGCGAGGTATCCGCATCCGGCAGCAGATCGTAAGCCTGCGCGAATTTGTCTACCGCGGCCGGTCGTACAAAGGCCATGCAGGGTGCCAGCAAGATGGCGTTGGCGACGCCGTGCGGCAGATGATATTTGCCGCCCAGCGGATAGGACATGGCGTGAACCAGATGCGTGCCCGCATGGGCGATCGCCGCGCCGCCGTAATAAGAGGCCCACAGCATATCGAGCCGCGCCTGCAGGTTGTGCGGCTCGGCAACGGCAGTTTCGAGGCTGGCGAACAGCTTCTTCAGGCCGATCAGCGCGTAATTGTCGCTTACCGGATTCGACACCGTGGCGGTAAAGCATTCAATCAAATGACAAAGCGCATCGATGCCGGTGGAAGAGGCGATATGCGGCGGCATGCTGGTGGTCAGCTCCGGCACCAGCGCCACGAAGTCGGGCAGCATCACCGGCGAGATAATGCCGACTTTGGTTTCACGTTCGGGAATAGCGAGGATCGCATTAGGCGTCGCTTCCGAGCCGGTGCCGGCGGTAGTGGGGATCAGCAGCGAGGTGGTGCGCGCGGTCGGCTTTTCGCCCGCCAGCAGCGCCTCCAGCGACGGGGCATTACTGACGCACAGCACCGAAAGCAGCTTGGCGACATCGAGCACGCTGCCGCCGCCGACGCCGATAACCAGATCCACATCGCGCGTGGGCAGCGCCGCCAGCACCGCGGCGACATCATGCTGGCTCGGTTCCGGCGGTACGCTGTTAATCACGCTGACGCGAACAATATGCTGTTTCAGCTGGGCGATAAGCGCCTGCACCGCCGGGATGGTTTCAATATTCTTGTCCGTCACCAGCAGCGCGCTGGCTTTTCCTTTCAGCAGATAGCTAATGTCGTTCAGCGCCTGAAAGCCGCTAATTACCGTGCTGTTGATATTCATTTTATACCCTTATTACTGCGAAGCCTGAGCGAATGATTAAATTTGGTCAATCGGGTGCGATGTCTGTCACTTGCTGTGGTTAAATTTATAGAGCATATCGATTTCGATTAATTTGATCTTGCTCACATATAATCAACCATGATTGAATATAATCATTCGGTAGCAGCATGCAGCTCAACGGGAGAGAAGATGACGCAGAAGTCATGGAAAACGCCGGTGTTGGTTATCGCCGATGACTTTACCGGCGCTAACGACGCCGGCAGCGGGCTGGCAAAGGCGGGCGCCCGCGTGCACGTCCTGTTCAGCAGCGAAGCGCCGCTGGATGTCGCCGCCGCTGACGTCTGGGTGATCAGCACCGACAGCCGCGCCGTCAGCGCCGCAGAGGCGGCGGCGCGTACCGAAGCCGTGGTGCGGCGGCATCAGGATTTTATTGCGCAGGGCTGGCTGTTTAAAAAGATCGATTCCACGCTGCGCGGCAATATCGGCGCCGAAGTGCGCGCCGCGCTGGCTGCCAGCGGCAAGCAGCGGGCGCTAATCGTCCCCGCCGTGCCGCGGCTGGGACGGGTGACGCGCCGCGGCGAGGTGCAGGTCAACGGCGTGCCGCTGACCGAGACCGAATACGCCAGCGATCCAAAAACGCCGGTGATCAGCGCGCGGGTGTTAACGCAGCTTGGGATCGCGGGCAGGGAGATCGATCTCGCCGCGCTGCGCAGCGATCGCTTTGCCGCACTGCTGGCGGAGCAGCAGGGCGCAGTGGTGATCGATGCGGAAAGCGAGAGCGATATTGCGCTTATCCTGGCCGCCGCCGCGCAGCTTGACGAAACGCCGCTGCTGGTGGGTGCCGCCGGACTGAGCGACGCGCTCGGCGCGCAGCTGGCGGTACGCGCCACCGCGCCGGTGCTGGCCGTTATCGGCTCGATGAGCGCCAGCGCGCAGCAGCAGATCGCCCGGCTGGCGGCACAGCGAGATATCACGCTGGTGGATATCGATATCCGTCAGCTGTTTGAACGCCCTCGCTGGCCGGACGGCGCGCGCTGGGCGGAGCAGGCTCTCGCTGCGCTGCGCGCCGGTCGCCATACGGTGCTTCGCACCTGCCAGCACGCCGGGCAGCGTCATGAGATCGAGGCGCTGTGTCGGCAGCAGCAGATAACGCGCCAGCAGCTGGGCGAAGCGATTTGCCAGTTTCTGGGCGAACTGACCCTGATGCTCTGTCGCGCGCAGCGGCCCGCAGCGCTTTATCTCTCTGGTGGCGACGTGGCGATTGCGGTTGCGCAGGCGCTGGGCGCCAGCGGCTTTCAGATTCAGGGCATCGTGGCGGACTGCGTGCCGCACGGCGTCCTGCTTAACAGTGAATTTACCCTGCCGGTGATGACCAAAGCGGGCGGTTTTGGCGACGAAAACACCCTGGTAGCAGCCATTGGTTTTATTGAGGAGAAGTCGAGTGAGTAAAATTATTGCGGTGACCATGGGCGATCCGGCGGGCATTAGCCCGGAGATCATCATCAAAGCGCTGGCGGAAGGCGATCTTAACGGCGCGCCGGCGGTGGTGGTGGGATGCGCGGCGACGCTGCGCCGCATCCTTGCTCTGAACATTACGCCGCAGGTTGAGCTGCGCGTGCTGGATAGCGTAAAAGAGGCGCACTTCGCGCCAGGCATTATTAACGTCATCGACGAGCCGCTGGCCGATCCCGATGCGCTGAAGCCGGGCGTGGTGCAGAAGCAGGCGGGCGATCTCGCCTGGCGCTGCGTGAAGCGCGCCACCGAGCTGGCGCTGGCGGGCGAGGTTCAGGCCATCGCCACCGCGCCGCTGAACAAAGAGGCGCTGCACTCGGCGGGCCATCTCTATCCTGGCCATACTGAGCTGCTGGCGCATCTGACCGACACCAAAGATTACGCGATGGTGCTTTATACCGATAAGCTGAAGGTTATTCACGTCACCACGCATATCGCGCTGCGTAAGTTCCTCGACACGCTGAGCCGCACGCGCATCGAAACGGTGATTGGCATGGCGGATACCTTCCTGCGCCGCGTCGGTTTTGAAAAGCCGCGTATCGCGGTGGCGGGCGTTAATCCGCACGCTGGTGAAAACGGTCTGTTTGGCGACGAGGAGATCACCACCGTCGCGCCGGCGGTGAAGGCGATGAAGGCACAGGGCATTGAGGTTTTCGGCCCCTGTCCGCCCGATACGGTGTTCCTGCAGTGTCAGGAAGGACAGTATGACATTGTGGTGGCGATGTACCACGATCAGGGACATATCCCGCTGAAACTGCTTGGCTTTTACGACGGCGTGAATATCACTGCCGGTCTGCCGTTTATCCGCACCTCTGCAGACCACGGCACCGCTTTTGATATCGCATGGACAGGTAAAGCGAAGTCTGAGAGCATGGCGATCTCCATTAAACTCGCGATGCAGTTAGCATAGGGAAATATGAAGGGACAAAGTCGCCTTGACCAGATTATGGACTATCTGAAAAGCCATAATCTGGTGACTGTTGATCAGCTGGTGAGCGCTATTTCCGCCTCGCCGGCAACCATTCGACGTGATTTGATTAAGCTGGATAAAGAAGGCGTGATTAGCCGCAGCCACGGCGGCGTTACGCTGAATCGTTTTATTCCGGCGCAGCCTACCACGCTGGAGAAGATGCAGCGTAATCTGGCGGAGAAGCAGGCTATCGCCCACCACGCCGCCACGTTCGTGCAGTCGGGCGATGCGGTAGTGCTGGACGCCGGCACCACCATGCTGGAGCTGGCGCGTCAGCTGACGCATTTGCCGCTGCGCGTGATTACCGCCGATCTGCATATCGCGCTGTTTCTCTCGGAATTCAAACAGATTGAAGTGACCATTATCGGCGGCCGCATCGACGACTCGAGCCAGTCGTGCGTAGGTGAGCACGGGCGGCGTCTGCTGCGCAGCATTAATCCCGATATCGCTTTCGTCAGCTGCAACTCCTGGAGTTTGGAGCGTGGCATCACCACGCCGACAGAGGAGAAGGCCGGGTTGAAGCGCGATCTGCTGGCGAATGCGCGCCGTCGCATTCTGCTGGCTGACAGCAGCAAATATGGCTCCTGGTCGCTGTTCTGCGCCGCCCCGGTGGATGAGCTGACCGATGTGGTGACCGACAGCCGGTTAGACGAAGAAGTGTGCCGCACGCTGCGCGAGCGCGGAATTGCGCTGGCGCTGACGGATTAACGTTGCGGGTCGTTTAGCTGGCACCCGCTGCGCTTTCTCTCGTTGAAATAAGGGGAAGGGCAGGACGGCCGCGCCTGTTTATTGGGCATGCGTGGGATTGAGCGCTTCGGCTGAAAAGTACGATCCTGTTTTTTATTTCAAAAGTAATCAGCCTTTCTCGCCTGGACTTTTTTCGGCATCCTTTTGCACACCCTTTTTTAAAGGCTGGCTGTAATTTATTGAAAAATAAGGCGCGGAAGTGCGTGTCTGATAAAAGGGGGTTTGGCTCAATATTGCTGCTTTTTAGTGGGATATGAGCAGGTTAGTTTGGTAAGGTAACAGTTCACTGCCGTACAGGCAGCTTAGAAATTAAAACCCCCAAAGAAATCGGCGCGCGTCTGCCGCTATGGCGTGACATCGCGCGCCTGGTCATTAAAAGGTCTTCAGGCCCACAGCCGGAATATTGCGGCCGTAGTAAATCTCGCGCATCTCCTTCCACAGCAGGTCGGTAATGCGTTTGTGTTCCGCCGGGCTGAGATCTTCAGGGCGGGTATTGAACAGGTAGTGCTTCAGGTCGAACTCTTTCAGCAACATCTTGGTGTGAAAGATATTTTCCTGATAGACGTTCACATCCACCATGTCATACATCGCCTTCATATCTTCCGACATAAAGTTCTGGATCGAGTTAATCTCATGGTCGATAAAGTGTTTCACGCCGTTTACGTCGCGGGTAAAGCCGCGCACGCGGTAGTCGACGGTAACGATATCGGACTCCAGCTGGTGGATCAGGTAGTTCAGCGCCTTCAGCGGGGAGATCACGCCGCAGGTTGAGACTTCGATATCCGCACGGAAGGTGCACAGGCCGCCTTCAGGATGGCTTTCCGGGTAGGTGTGCACGCAGATATGGCTCTTGTCCAGGTGCGCCACAACGGAATTAGGCAGCGGACCAGGATGCTCTGAATTGTCGATATCCTTTGGATCGATCGGCTCTTCGCTCACCAGAATGGTGACGCTGGCGCCCTGCGGTTCATAATCCTGGCGCGCAATATTAAGCACGTTCGCGCCGATAATCGAACAGGTTTCCGTCAGGATCTCCGTCAGGCGATTGGCATTGTATTGCTCATCGATATAGGCGATATAGCCATCGCGTTCGGCTTCAGTATTCGCATAACAAATATCGTAAATACAAAAACTCAGGCTTTTGGTCAGGTTGTTGAAGCCATGCAGTTTAAGCTTTTGCAATTTGGTTCACCTCCTTATAAAGGCTGTTCAGCGGACAGGGCGGTCAGCAGGTACTGCGGCAGCGCAAAGCTGCCGGCATGGATAGCCGGGTTATAGTAGCGGCAGGTCAGGCCCGACGCCGCGAAACGCGTTTGCAGCGTGGCGAGGTCAAGGTGACGCAGCGCCGGATTATCGCTTGCCCAGGCGAAAGTCATAATGCCGCCGTAGTAGGTCGGGATCGCCGCCTGATAAAAACTGACGTCGGCGAAATAGTGGCTGAGTTTACGATGGCTGTTGATCGCTTCCTCCTGCTGCAGAAAGCAGACGCCGTTCTGCGCCACGAAAATGCCGCCAGGATTAAGGGCGTTTTTGCAGCCAGCGTAAAATTCTGAGGTGAACAGGCTCTCGCCCGGTCCGACAGGATCGGTGCAGTCGGAGATGATCACATCGAATTTTTCCTGAGTCTGGCTGACGAAGTTTACGCCATCGTCGATCACCAGATTGAGACGCGGATCCTGATAAGCGCCCTGGCTGTGATTAGGGAGATATTGCTGGCAAAAGGTCACTACGCCGGCGTCAATCTCTACCATCGTTATGCTTTCCAGCTGCTGATGACGTGCCACCTCGCGCAGCATCGCGCCGTCGCCGCCGCCGATAATCAGCACGCGCTTCGCCGCGCCGTGCGCCAGCAGCGGCACGTGCGTCATCATTTCGTGATAGATAAATTCGTCGCGCTCGGTGGTCTGCACCACGCCGTCCAGCGCCATTACGCGGCCCATCTGCGCGTTTTCGAAGATGATCAAATCCTGATGCGCGGTCTTTTCCCGGTACAGCTCTTTATCGACCGTGAAATATTGTCCGAAACCGGCATGAAGGGTTTCATACCACATTTCTTTTTGCGCCATGGTGGGCTCCTCTCTGATGACTTGGCCATGAAAAAGAGCGGCACATCATAACCAGGAGTGACCGTGCATGCACGGTCAAATGAACGGCGTAAAGGCGGGCGTGCGGCTTATTTAACGTAGGCGAGCAGGCTGAGGGAGTCGCGCGCCAGCGACTTGCACTTCTTGTCGTTGGTAATGGCGATGCCGCTCAGATCTTTATAGCTCGCTTCGCCAAGCGCCTTCATGTTGTAGGCCGCGTAATTACTCAAATCCCAGCGGTTCTGCTGAGCGAAAAACACCAGGGCTTTGCGGATTTGCGCATCAGGCAGATCCTGATAGCCGCAATCATTTTTCAGGTAAACGAATACCGCGGTGAGATCGGCCAGATCTTCTGCTTCGGATTCGCTTAGTGCGAAGCTGGTGGAGGAGAAGCCAAAGAGTCCTGCCAGTAACAGGATCCTGATGCTTTTCTTCATAGTAATTCTCATTCATTAATCATCATGTGACGATAGCACAGTGACTGGCAGGATTCCGATTATTTTGCCGCTGGAAGGCCGCTCGAGCACTTTTTTCAGGCGTTTCCGCTAACAGGGCTTGACCCTCCCGCAGGGGAAGGGTTTAGGCTGTGGTTCCCTTATCACACGGATGAATAAGCTATGCATCGTCGCCACTTTCTCAAACTGACCGCAGCGCTGAGCGCGGCCGGGGCGCTGCCGCTCTGGAGTCGATCCCTGATGGCGGCCAGCCGTCCGCTGCTGCCGATTCCTTCACGGCTGGAGCCAGATCCGCGCGGCCAGATCCAGATCACCGCCATGACCGGCACCAGCCAGTGGCAGGGCAAGGATGTGCCGACATGGGGCTACAACGGCGCGCTGCTGGGGCCAGCCATTGTGCTGCGCCGCGGCAAGCAGGCCACGGTTAATATCCTTAACCGCCTGCCGGAAGCGACCACGCTGCACTGGCACGGGCTGGCGATCCCCGGCGACGTCGACGGCGGGCCGATGGCGCGTATTGAACCGGGTGCGACGCGCCAGGTCAGCTTTACGCCAGATCAGCCCGCCGCTACCTGCTGGTTCCATCCCCATTTGCATGGCAAAACCGGCCATCAGGTGGCGCAAGGGCTGGCGGGCCTGATCCTGCTGCAGGATGAGGAAACCGACAAGCTGCGCCTGCCGTCGCAGTGGGGCTCAGACGATGTGCCGCTGATTTTCCAGGACAAGCGGCTAACCCAGGACGGCAGCCGCATCGACTATCAGCTCGATATCATGAGCGCCGCGGTAGGCTGGTTCGGCGATATGATGCTTACCAACGGCGTACAGTATCCGCAGCAGGCGGTGCCGCGCGGCTGGCTGCGCCTGCGCCTGCTGAACGGCTGCAATGCGCGCTCGCTGCATATCGCCGCCAGCGACAACCGACCGCTCTATGTTATCGGCAGCGACGGCGGCCTGCTGGCGGAGCCGGTGAAGGTGACGTCGCTGCCGCTGCTGCCGGGAGAACGCTTCGAGGTGATGGTCGATACCTCTGACGGCAAAACCTTCGATATCGTCACTCTGCCGATTGAGCAGATGGGCATGACGCTGGCGCCGTTCGACCAGCCGCTGCCGCTGGTGCAGATCCTGCCGCTGCGCGTAATGGCGAGCGCGACGCTGCCGGATAGTCTGGTGCAGCTGCCGCCGGTTCCCTCGGCGGAAGGCGCTAACGCACGCTGGCTGCAGCTAATGATGGATCCGCAGCTCGATCGGCAGGGCATGGCGGCGCTGATGCAGCGCTACGGCGATAAAGCGATGGGCAAGGCGGGCGGCCATCACGCCATGCCGGCAGCTGGCGGCCATGAGGCGATGGGCGGTCATGAGGGGATGGCGATGAACGGTCACGATATGTCGACGCATGACGCGCACGGCGGCGGCGCAGCCCAGGGCTACGATTTCCACAGCGGCAACAAGATCAACGGCCAGGCCTTTAATATGGCGAAGCCGATGTTTAACGTCACGCCCGGCCAGCTGGAAAAATGGACCATCTCCGGCGAAGGCGACAAGATGCTGCATCCCTTCCATATCCACGGCACGCAGTTCCGCATTCTTTCAGAAAACGGCAAGCCGCCTGCGCCGCACCGGCAGGGCTGGAAAGATATGGTCAATGTCGACGGCTGGCGCAGCGAAGTGCTGGTGCGCTTTGACCACCGCGCCGCCGCCGAACATGCCTATATGGCGCACTGCCACCTGCTCGAGCATGAAGACACCGGCATGATGCTGGGCTTTACCGTCGGCTAATCAGGCTTTCTCGAGCGCCAGGCGAATATCTTCCACCAGATCGCCGGCGTTCTCGATGCCGATAGAGAGGCGGATAGTGGCGTCGCTGATGCCGATGCGCTGCCTGACCGTCTCCGGCACGCCAGAATGGGTGGTGCTGCCGGGGTGGCTGGCAAGGGACTCGGTGCCGCCCAGGCTCACCGCCTGTTTAAACAGCCCCAGCGCGTTAAGGAAACGGAAGGCGGCGGGCTGTCCGCCCACAATATCAAATGAGAAGGTCGAACCGGCGCCGCTGCACTGCTGGCGGAAAGTACGGCCTTCGGCGCTGTTCTCGTCGAGGTAGGGCAGCCACTGCAGCTTCGCCACCTTTTCATGGTCGCGCAAAAAGGCGGCCACCGCCTCGGCGTTCTGCCAGGCCTTCTCCATGCGCAGCGACAGCGTCTCCAGCGAACGGCCAATCATCCAGCTGGAGTGGGGATCGAGCTGGGTGCCGATAGCGCTGCGCAGCGAGCGTATCTGGGTAATCAGCGCCTTGCTGCCCATCGCCGCGCCGGCAATCAGGTCGGAGTGACCGCCGACATATTTGGTCAGCGAGTAGAGCGAAATATCGGCGCCGAAGTTCAGCGGACGCTGAAACAGCGGGCCGAGCAGGGTATTGTCGCAGGCGACCACCGGACGCGATCCCTGCTGCTGGCCAATCTCATCAGCGATGCGCGCGATCAGCGCAATATCGACCAGGCTGTTGGTGGGGTTGGCCGGCGTCTCGATCAGGATCAGCGCGACGCGACCCTTGCTCAGCGCCGTCTGCGCGGCGGCGCGCACTTTCTCTTCATCGGTGCCGTCGCTGAAGCCCACCGGCTCAATATTCAGGTTATGCAGCGTTTTGCTCAGCAGCGTCTCGGTGCCGCCGTAGAGCGGCTGCGAGTGCAGGATCACATCGCCCGGGCGCGCAAAGGTCAGCAGCGTGGTAGAGATGGCCGACATGCCCGACGAGAACAGGGCGCAGCTCTCCGCCTCTTCATAGATCGCCAGCCGATCTTCAACGATTTCGCTGTTGGGATGGTTAAAGCGCGAATAGACCAGCCCGCCGCTTTTGCCTTCCGGCGGTTCACGCCGTCCCGCCACATAATCAAAGAAGTCACGCCCCTCTTCGGCGCTGTTAAAGACAAAGGTCGAGGTCAGAAAGACCGGCGGTTTGACCGCACCTTCCGACAGGCGCGGATCGTAGCCGTAGTTAAGCATCTGGGTTTCGGGATGCAGCTTACGATCGCCAATATGGGTTTTTTTACTGGAGTTATGGGACATGGGATCTCCTGCTCAGCGCAGATGTAAGGTAACGATATGTTGGTCATAAGCTAACACGCAGCGGAATGTTCTGTTAAAGGCCGGTAAGTTCTAAGTTTATATCATCTGCGTACCCTGAGCCTGACGGCGGCTTAGCGCTGCATCTCGCCGCGTCTGGCAAGCTGTGATACTCTCCTGCGAATCGCTACCCGCTCAGGTCTGTGCGGGTTCTCTCTGTTCATCCGCTGCTGAGGATGAACGATCCCTTTAAAATCAACGAGAAGTACAGGTTTTGAAACATACTGTTGAAGTGATGATTTCCGAAGAGGCGATCGCAACGCGCATTGCCGAACTGGGTAAAGAGATTTCCGAGCGCTATCGCGACAGCGGCAGCGAGATGGTGCTGGTCGGTCTGCTGCGCGGCTCCTTTATGTTTATGGCCGATCTCTGCCGCGCCGTCGAGGTGCCTCACGAAGTCGACTTTATGACCGCCTCCAGCTACGGCAGCGGCATGTCCAGCTCGCGCGACGTAAAAATCCTCAAGGATCTCGATGAAGATATTCGCGGCAAAGATGTGCTGATTGTCGAAGATATCATCGACTCCGGCAATACGCTGAGCAAGGTGCGCGAGATCCTGCGCCTGCGCGAGCCGAAATCTCTCGCCATCTGCACGCTGCTGGATAAGCCCGAGCGTCGCGAAGTAGAAGTAACGGTGGAGTATGTCGGCTTCACCATTCCTGACGAGTTCGTGGTCGGCTTCGGCATCGACTACGCCCAGCGCTATCGTCATCTGCCCTTTATCGGCAAAGTGGTGCCGCTCGAATCCTGAGCCTGACCGCACGATCTTCCAAGGCCGACCGCCTCGGCCTGGTGTAGGCTGTGCTCCGATTCAGGAGTTCAGCCTTCACCTCCGCAAAAAAATGCCCACCCAGGAAGATTTTACGCTCAGGGTGGCTCATCATAAGTAGCAACGTTGCGGCGACATCGCGTCAGCCAGCGGCTCGCTATGTCTATCGCGACTCACCGACATTAAAACAGGATATGGATTCGGAATGACTTATGCACTGGAACTTTCCCGGCTGACCAAGACCTATTCCGGCGGCGTGCAGGCGCTGAAGGGCATAGATCTTAAGGTCGAAGCCGGCGATTTTTATGCGCTGCTGGGGCCAAACGGCGCGGGCAAATCGACCACCATCGGAATTATCAGTTCGCTGGTGAACAAATCTGGCGGCAGCGTACGGGTGTTCGGCTACGACCTCGAAAAAGAGGTGGTGAACGCCAAACGCCAGCTCGGCCTGGTGCCGCAGGAGTTTAACTTCAATCCGTTCGAGACCGTGCAGCAAATTGTGGTGAACCAGGCGGGCTACTACGGGGTAGAGCGCCGCGATGCGCAGCAGCGCGCAGAGAAGTATCTGACGCAGCTCGATCTCTGGGGCAAGCGCAACGAGCGCGCGCGGATGCTCTCTGGCGGCATGAAGCGCCGTCTGATGATCGCCCGCGCGCTGATGCATGAGCCGAAGCTGCTGATCCTCGACGAACCGACGGCAGGCGTCGATATCGAGCTGCGTCGCTCGATGTGGACCTTCCTTAAAGAGCTGAACGAAAAAGGCACCACCATTATTTTGACCACGCACTATCTGGAAGAGGCAGAGATGCTGTGCCGCAACATCGGCATTATCCAGAGCGGCGAGCTGGTGGAGAACACCTCGATGAAGGGCCTGCTGGCCAAGCTGCAGTCGGAAACCTTTATTCTCGATCTGGCGCCGGGCAGCGCGCTGCCGACGCTGGAAGGGTTCCAGTATCGTCTGGTGGACGCCGCAACGCTGGAGGTTGAAGTTATGCGCGAACAGGGTCTGAACAGCGTGTTCGGCCAGCTGAGCGCGCAGGGCGTGCAGGTATTAAGCATGCGTAACAAGGCGAACCGCCTGGAAGAGCTGTTTGTCAGCCTGGTGCAGGGTAAAGGAGTAAAAGCATGACACATTTGTACTGGGTGGCGCTTAAGAGTATCTGGGCCAAGGAGATTAACCGTTTCGCGCGCATCTGGATCCAGACGCTGGTGCCGCCGGTGATCACCATGACGCTCTATTTTATTATTTTTGGCAACCTGATCGGCTCGCGCATCGGCGATATGCACGGCTTCAGCTATATGCAGTTTATCGTGCCGGGCCTGATTATGATGGCGGTGATCACCAACGCCTACGCCAACGTCGCCTCGTCGTTCTTCAGCGCCAAGTTTCAGCGCAATATCGAAGAGCTGCTGGTGGCACCGGTGCCGACGCATATCATTATTGCCGGCTATGTCGGCGGCGGCGTGGCGCGCGGTCTCTGCGTCGGGGTGCTGGTCACGGCGGTTTCGCTGTTTTTCGTGCCGTTCCACGTTCACTCCTGGCCGATGGTGGCGCTGACGCTGCTGCTGACGGCGATCCTCTTTTCGCTGGCTGGCCTGCTGAACGCGGTATTCGCGCGCACCTTCGACGATATCAGCCTGATCCCGACCTTTGTGCTGACGCCGCTGACCTATCTGGGCGGGGTGTTCTATTCGCTGACGCTGCTGCCGCCGTTCTGGCAGGCGGTGTCGAAGCTTAACCCGGTGGTCTATATGATCAGCGGCTTCCGCTTCGGCTTCCTCGGCATCAACGACGTGCCGCTGGTATTTACCCTGTCGGTGCTGATCGCCTTTATCCTGGTGTTTTATATTCTGGTCTACACGCTGATTCAGCGCGGACGCGGCCTGCGCACCTGATAAAAAAAGCAGCCGGATGGCTGCTTTTTTTTGCCAGACGGCTCAAAAGCCTGACAAGTGGGCGACGTGAACCGAAGAGCAAAGCGTCCCACGCCATGGAAGGCGTGGGCCGAGCGGGCAGGGATGCCATCTTTTGCGTCTTTGCGATCGGTTCACGCCGCCCACGTCAGCACCGCCCCTCAGGCGACCTGCACCGGCAGCGCCTTCGCCAGACGCTTCATCTCATTGTCGCCCTCAAAATAGGCTACCTTCGGCTGCCACTGGCGCGCTTCCGCATCCTCCACCTGCACGTAAGAGCAGATAATCAGGATATCGCCTTCGCAGGCGCAGCGTGCCGCCGCGCCGTTTACCGAAATAATCTTCGATCCGCGTTCGGCGGCGATAGCGTAGGTGGAAAAGCGCTGGCCGTTGGTGACGTTATAGATATCGATGGCTTCATACTGCAGGATGCCAGAGGCGTCGAGGAAATCCTGATCGATGGCGCAGGAGCCCTCATAGTGTAAATCCGCCTGGGTCACCTTCACGCGATGCAGCTTGCCTTGTAAAACGGTACGTATCATAACCAGAAGACCTTGTTGTTCTGCCTGAAAACGACCCCGCTTACTGCGTGAGGTCGACCTGTTGATTATCAATAAGACGCGCTTTGCCCAGCCATGCCGCCATCAGGATCACCGCACGACGGCTCTCGACCGTCAGCGGCTCCAGCGTATCGGCGTCGCAAATCGCCAGTCCGTCCGGACGCAAACCCTTCTCGCCAAGTTCTGCCTCGGCGGCTTCGATAATCTCTTCGATATGGCGTTCGCCGTTAGCGAGGCGCGCCGCCATCCCGTTCATCACCTGCGCCAGCGCAGGCGCAAGCTGACGCTCGTCGTCGGTGAGATAGCCGTTGCGCGAGCTGAGCGCCAGACCATCTTTGGCGCGCACCGTTGGTACGCCGACAATCTCGATATCGAAGCCCATATCCGCCACCATCTTGCGGATAATCGCCAGCTGCTGAAAATCCTTTTCGCCGAAACAGGCGATATCGGGCTGCACCAGATTAAACAGCTTGCTGACGATGGTGGCGACGCCGCGAAAGTGGCCGGGACGGCTTGCGCCTTCCAGCAGCGATGACAGCACCGGCACCTCGACGAATGTCTGGTTCGCCAGCCCGTGCGGATAAACCTCCGCAGGCGAAGGCGCGAACACCACGTCGACCTTACGCCGGTTAAGCTTCTCGCAGTCCTCCTGCAGCGTACGCGGATAGCGCGCCAGATCGTCGGCGCGATCGAACTGCATTGGGTTAACGAAAATCGACACCACGACAATATCGCCGCGCTCGCGCGCCTCGTCCACCAGCGTCAGATGACCGTCATGCAGGTTGCCCATGGTCGGCACCAGCGCGATGCGTTTTCCCTGCTGCCGCCAGCGACGAATTTCACGGCGCAGCATCGGCAGCGTTTCAATGATCAGCACGGTAAAGCTCCTGGATTACTGGAAACTGTGTTCAGCCGCGGGGTAGGTTCCCGCTTCGACTTCGGCGATATAGTGACGGATAGCGGCGCGCATGTCGCCCGCCTCCGCGAGAAAGTTTTTCGCGAATTTCGGGATATGGCCGCCGGTAATGCCGAAGGCGTCATGCATCACCAGAATCTGGCCGTCAGTGACGCTGCCCGCGCCAATGCCGATAACCGGAATTGTCAGCGCCTGGGTAATGCGCTGCGCCAGCGAAACCGGCACGCACTCCAGCACCATCAGCTGCGCGCCCGCGGCTTCCAGCGCCAGCGCGTCGGCCAGCAGCCGCTCGGCGGCCGCCTCATCGCGGCCCTGCACCTTATAGCCGCCGAAGATATTCACCGACTGCGGCGTCAGGCCGAGATGGCCGCACACCGGCACCGCGCGCTCGGTCAGCATACGCACCGTCTCCACCAGCCACTCGCCGCCCTCCAGCTTCACCATATTGGCGCCGGCGCGCATCAGCTGCGCGGCGCTGTCGAAGGTTTGCTGCGGCGTGGCGTAGCTCATAAAGGGCAGATCGGCCATCAGCAGCGCCTGCGGCGCGCCGCGGCGGACGGCGGCGGTGTGATAGGCGATATCGGCGACGGTGACCGGCAGCGTCGACTCATGCCCCTGAACGGTCATGCCGAGCGAATCGCCAATCAGCATCACCTGAATGCCTTCGTCGGCGAACAGGCGGGCAAAGCTGAAATCGTAGGCGGTCAGGGTGGCGAACTTACGTCCGCTGGCTTTCCACTGACGCAGATGAGAAATAGTGGTGGGTTTCATTGCGCTCTCAACTCAGGTATTTCAGATGGGCGCAGTGTACTGGATAGCGGGGGAGAGCGGAATCTCCCGCGTATCAATCTGTGCGGCGTCAGCCGTGCCAGGGGCGAATGGCGCTGGCGTCGAGGCGAGCCAGCAGGTCGCGCAGCGGGCGGCCGTCCGGCAGCGTCGCGTCGGGCGCGATCTCCAGCAGCGGCACCAGCATAAAGGCGCGGTTGTGCATATCGTAGTGCGGCACGATCAGGCGCGGCGTGTTGAGGTGCTGCTGGCCGAAAAGCAGGATATCGATATCAAGCGTGCGCGCTCCCCAGCGTTCCGCCTTGCGTACGCGACCGTGCTCAAGCTCGATACGCTGGGTATGATCCAGCAGCGCTTCCGGCGCCAGATCGGTTTCCAGCGCCACCGCCGCGTTCAGGTAATCCGGCTGGTCCGGCGGGCCGTAAGGCGGCGTGCGGTAGAAAGAGGAGGTGGCAACGCGCGCCGTATCCGGCAGCGCGTCCAGCGCCCGCAGCGCCGCGTCGACCTGGTGCAGCGGATCGGCAAGATTGCTGCCGAGCGCCAGGTAGACGCGCGTCACGAGGCGCTCTGACCGTCGCGGCGCGGCGCAGCCGGACGGCGGCGCGGACGACGCGTTTTGCGGCGCGGCGCCGGGTCGTCGCCCAGCGTATTGAGCATGGTTTTCTGCTGCGTCGGCGCGGCGGCCTGGAATTCGCCCCACCAGTGGCTGAGGCGGATCAGTTCCGGGTTATTCTCCACCTCGGCGCGCAGCGCCAGCAGATCGTAGGCGGCGCGGAATTTTGGATGCTCCATCAGCTTCCAGGCGCGTTTGCCGTGGCGGCGCGACATGCGCAGCTGCAGCTGCCAGATATCGCGGATCAGCGTGGTGATGCGTTTCGGGATAGCCAGCGCGCGGCAGGCTTCATCCAGCGTATCGTTCATCGCCATCGCAAAGGCGTCGAAATAGGTCAGGCCGCTCTCCTGGGCGATGCGCTGCGCCGCCTCAAGCTGCGGATACCAGAACATCGCCGCGAACAGGAAGGCCGGGTTGACGCGCATATCGTTATGGATGCGGTTATCGGTGTTTTTCAGCACCTGCGCTACCATCCGCTCCATATAGCTGTCGCCATCTTCGGTGAAGTTGCGCGTGATGGTAGGGAACAGCGGCTGGAACAGCTGGAACTCGCGCAGCTTAACATAGGTGCTGTAGCCGTAGCCCGCCTGCAGCAGCTTCAGCGACTCTTCAAACAGGCGCGCCGGCGGAATATCGCGCAGCAGCGTGGCGAGACGCGGGATCGGCTCGGCGGTTTCCGCCGCAATGGTCATATCCAGCTTGGCGGCGAAGCGCACCACGCGCAGCATACGCACCGGATCTTCGCGGTAGCGCGTCTCGGGATCGCCAATCAGGCGGATAATGCCCTGCTGCAGATCCTGCAGGCCGCCGACATAGTCGCGTACCGTAAAGTCGGCGACGTTATAGTAGAGGCTGTTGATCGTCAGATCGCGGCGCTGCGCATCATCCTCGATGCTGCCAAAGATGTTGTCGCGCAGCAGCATGCCGCTCTGGGCGCGCTGCGACTGATTGCGATCCTCTTCAACATCCTCTTCGGTCTGATGATGGCCGCGGAAGGTCGCGACTTCGATCACTTCAGGGCCGAACATGACGTGCGCCAGACGGAAGCGACGCCCGACCAGACGGCAGTTGCGGAACAGCTTGCGCATCTGCTCTGGCGTGGCGTTGGTGGTGATATCGAAGTCCTTGGGCTTTTTACCCAGCAGCAGGTCGCGAACGCCACCGCCCACCAGATAGGATTCGTAGCCTGCTTTGTTCAGGCGATAGAGGACCTTGAGGGCATTTTCGCTAATGTCTTTGCGCGAGATGTTATGGCTCTCACGAGGGATAATGGTCATCTGATGACGCTCAGTTTCAACCTCGACAGGCGCCTCCTCATCACGCATGAGGACTTTCCGGCAAAAATTAGCAACTCGGGTAAAAATGGGACACCTCGACAGCGACGTAAAGTGGTGTAAATAAAATCAGCGGCTAATCATAGCCTGTTGCGAATCATTTAGGAATGGTGTTGTCGGCTCAGCCGGTTTCGGGGCGTTCTCCCGGGGTATCAAAGCGATATTCCACTGCGAGAGGGCGCTTTCCAGCAGTTTCTCCTGCGTTTCATCCTGCCAGCCTGCCGAAACGGGCTGCCCCAGAAAGCGCAGCGCCTGTACCAGCAGCGGTCGCGGATCCCCTGCGGGCAGGGAAGGCGCATGATTCTGCTTCGACAGTTTGTTGCCGTCCAGGTTGAGCGCCAGCGGCAAATGCAGATAGTCAGGCACCGGCCAGCCGAACTGCTGATAGAGCGCAATCTGCCGCACCGTCGGCTCAATCAAATCCGCGCCGCGCACAATCTCCGTCACGCCCTGAAAATGGTCGTCGACCACCACCGCAAGGTTGTAGGCAAACAGGCCGTCGCGACGATGAATAATAAAATCTTCCTGCGCCAGGCGCGCATCCACCGATAAGCGGCCGTGCAGCCGATCCTCGAAGCTGAAAACCGGCGCGTGCTGGCGCAGGCGCAGCGCGGCGTTTTCCGGCCCCAGCTGGCGATCGCGGCAGTGACCGTCATAGAACCCGCCGATCTGCTGGATGCGGCGACGGGTACAGGTGCAGTAATAGCTCTGGCGATGCGCCTGCAGCCAGGCCAGCGCCTCGCGATAGGCGTCATGACGCTGCGACTGCCACAGCACCTCGCCGTCCCAGTGCAGGCCGTAGTGCTCCAGCTGTTGCAGAATACGGGTGGCGGCGCCGGGGACTTCGCGCGGCGGATCGATATCTTCAATGCGCACCAGCCAGCGGCCGTTTTGCGCGCGCGCGTTCAGATAGCTACCCAGGGCAGCAATCAGCGAGCCGAAATGGAGGTCGCCAGAAGGCGAGGGGGCGAAGCGCCCGATGCAGGGATGCGTAGACACAGGCTTTAAAATTCACCGCACAGCGGCACAGCAGCGTGCTTTTCCGCAGTGCGGTGAGTCAGGCGTGGCGTTAGCCAGCCATCTGTTTTTCGCGGATTTCTGCCAGCGTCTTGCAGTCGATACAAAGATCGGCGGTCGGACGCGCTTCCAGACGGCGAATGCCGATCTCCACGCCGCAGGATTCGCAGTAGCCGAAGTCGTCATCTTCAACTTTCTTCAGCGTCTTTTCGATCTTCTTGATCAGCTTACGCTCGCGGTCGCGGTTGCGCAGTTCAAGGCTGAATTCCTCTTCCTGCGCAGCACGGTCAACCGGATCCGGGAAGTTCGCCGCTTCGTCCTGCATATGCGAGACGGTACGGTCAACTTCATCACGCAGCTGATTGCGCCAGGCTTCCAGAATCTTGCGAAAATGTTGCAGCTGGGCTTCGTTCATATACTCTTCGCCCGGCTTCTCCTGGTATGGCTCCACCCCAGCGATGGCGAGAATACTCAGGGACGATGTTTTACGGTTTTGCCCTTCTTGCATGTTGTTTCTCCTGGATAACACGCACTATACCTTTTGTGGTTCAGCGCCAGCGATTAGGCGTCAGGCGGATGAGTGTAGTCAGTGATCTACATTTTGCCTGGCGGGTGTCGCCGCGTTGCCGCAAATGGGTACATCGATCCCCCTACGGGGAAAAACAGGCCGCTATAAATAACAGAAGCAGTCAAGGTTGGCAATTATTGATGAACGCACCTTGACAAGCCTGTGAGGAACAGCGTATTTGGCGCCTCGCGTTAACCCTTCATACCACAATAATTTGCAAAAGATATTACAAGGTTACGGCAACCGGTTTTTTCAGAAACAGGCCTGCCGGTGATAAATCCGCGCGATATGCCAAAATCTCTACGCCATCCTGCTGCGCCTGGACCAGTTGGTCTGCGTAACGTGCATCGATGTGACGCGCGGGGGAGACGTCCTCAATCCCCGAGTGCAGAACCGCAAACAACAAAACAGCCCGATGGCCGGCAGCCGCGACGGCGCTTAGCTCGCGCAGATGCTTCTGGCCTCGAACCGTCACCGCATCCGGAAAATAGCCTTTTCCTTGATGTAAAAGGGTCACGGACTTGACTTCAATATAGCAGTTGCGCCTGCCGCCTGCCTGAAGCAGAAAGTCGATTCGGCTCTTTTCCGCGCCGTACTTTACTTCAGCCTGGCAGCGTTCGTATCCCGCTAATTCCGGTAGCGCTGCGGCGAGCAGCGCCTCTTTCACCAGCTGGTTGGCGCGCAGCGTATTAACGCAGATCCAGTGGCCCTGCTGCGTTTCGGTCAGCTCCCAGCTGTGCGGGTATTTGCGCGTCAGGCTGTCGGAGGTGGAGTACCACACTCTGTCTCCCGGCGTGGCACAGCCGGTCATGGCGCCGGTGTTGGCGCAGTGAATCGTCAGGGTTTCCCCTTCCGGCGTCACCACGTCGGCGAGAAAACGCTTATAGCGGGTAATCAGTCGGGCGGGCTTTAACGGCGGTGAAAACAGCATAGCGCTCCAGAATCAGCTCAGCGGCCAGCTCGCCAGCGCCTGATAGCGCGTGCGGCCCCGCGCGTAGTGCGAGGAAAACAGCGAAAAATGGTCGACGCGAAAGCGCCAGTGAAAGTCGCGCGGCGGCAGCGCGATGCGCGGGGCGGCGTCGCGCAGCAGCGTAACGTGTGGATGAAACGGCTGCGCGCTCTGGGCGCAGCCGTGGCGCGCGGCCTGGGCGCGCAGCAGAGCGGCGAGCTGCAGCAGGCCGCGCGGCGGCCGCTGGCAGCCGATCCATACCACGCCCGGACGCGGCCAGTGGCCGGCGTCGTCGAGATCGAGATCGAAGCCGGGCTGCTGAATGCGCGCCGCCAGCTGTTGCAGCTTTAGCGCGGTCTCGTTTTTGACCTCGCCGAGAAAGGCGAGCGTCAGGTGCAGATTGGCCGCCGCGATGGGGCGGCCGGCGTCGTCGGCAAAGCGATCGGCGCGCCAGCGCACCAGCTGCTGCTGCAGCGCATCAGGCAGCCCGATGCCGAAAAACAGGCGTTGCGTCTCCATGGCGGTCTCCGGCAATCCTCGCGGATGAGTGCTACAATGCGCGCCATCTTAACACAGGCTGAACGGGAGTTTGCCGTGAGTGATTTACCGGTCAGCGCCGTGCTGCCCGACCTGCTTCAGGCGCTCGACGTCGCGCCGCAAATTCTGCTGGCGGCCCCGACCGGCGCGGGCAAATCAACCTGGCTGCCGCTGCAGCTGCTGCAGAAGGCGAACCTGACGGGGCGCATTATTATGCTGGAGCCGCGGCGGCTGGCGGCGCGCAACGTGGCGCAGCGGCTGGCGGAGCAGCTCGGCGAACAGCCCGGCACCACCGTTGGCTACCGTATGCGCGGCGAGAACTGCGTCGGGCCAGCTACCCGGCTGGAGGTGGTGACGGAGGGCATTTTGACGCGCATGCTGCAGCACGACCCCGAGCTGAGCGGCGTGTCGCTGGTGATCCTCGATGAATTCCACGAGCGCAGCCTGCAGGCCGATCTGGCGCTGGCGCTGCTGCTCGACGTCCAGCAAGGGCTGCGCGACGATCTGAAAATTCTGCTGATGTCGGCGACGCTGGACAACGCGCGCCTCTCGGCGCTGCTGCCCGACGCGCCGCTAATCGTCTCCGAAGGACGCAGCTATCCCGTGACGCGCCGCTTCGCCTCGCTTAGCACCACGCTGCGCTTTGAAGAGGCGGTGGCGCGCGAAACGGCGCAGCTGCTGCGCGAAGAGAGCGGCTCGCTGCTGCTGTTTCTGCCCGGCGTGGCGGAGATTGAGCGGGTGAAACGCGAGCTGGAGTCGCGCGTGGCGGAGGATGTCGATCTGACGCCGCTCTATGGCGCCCTGCCGCTGGCGGCGCAGCGCCGCGCCATTCTGCCCGCGCCGCCCGGCCGCCGCAAAGTGGTGCTTGCCACCAATATCGCCGAAACCAGCCTGACCATTGAAGGCATTCGCCTGGTGGTGGACAGCGCGCTGGAGCGCGCCGCGCAGTTCGACGCGCGCAGCGGCGTCACCCGGCTGCTGACCCAGCGCATCAGCCAGGCGTCGATGACGCAGCGTGCCGGCCGCGCCGGTCGTCTGATGCCCGGCATCTGCCTGCATCTGATCCCCGAAGAGCAGGCGTCGCGCGCTGCCGCCCAGAGCGAGGCGGAAATCATGCACAGCGATCTCGCCGCGCTCTGGATCGAGCTGCTGCAGTGGGGCTGCCAGCAGCCGGAGCAGCTTACCTGGCTCGATGCGCCGCCAGAAAAACACCTGCGCGCGGCGCGCGAGCTGCTGACCCGACTCGGCGCGCTGGACGAAAGCGGCAAGCTGAGCGCGACGGGACGACGCATGGCGCAGCTCGGCGGCGATCCGCGCCTCAGCGCCGTACTCTGCGCCGCCGGACAGGCGCCCGACGCCGCTGCCAGCGCCGCGCTGCTGGTGGCGATTCTGGAGGATCCGCCGCGCAGCGGCTCGCCCGATCTGCGCGACGCGCTGCATCGCCCGCAGCCGCAGTGGCTGCGGCGCGCAAAGCAGTGGCAGACGCGGCTCGGCGTCAGCGGCGGGCGCGTCGATGAAGATCGCTTTCCCGCGCTGCTGGCGGCGGGCTTCGGCGATCGGCTGGCGCGGCGGCGCGACAGCGGCGGCCGCTACCAGCTCGCCAATGGCCTGGGGGCGATGCTTGACGCACAGGAGGGGCTGAACCGCTACGAATGGCTGATCGCGCCCGCCCTGCTGCAGGGCAGCGCGATGCCGGACGCGCGCATGCTGCTGGCGCTGCCGGTCGATATCGACGCGCTGCGCCAGGCGCGGCCGGCGCTGGTAGAGGTGCGCGCCGAAGTCGAGTGGGACGAAGAGAAGGGCACGCTGCGCGCGCTGCGTCGCGAGCAGATTGGCGCGCTGGTGCTGAAGGCGCAGCCGATGGCGCGTCCGGAACCTGAGGTGCTGCACGCGGCGATGCTGCGCTGGGTGGCGCAAAAGGGGCTGGGGGTGCTGGGCTGGAGCGAGGCGGCGCAGCAGCTGCGCGTGCGGCTGCAGTGCGCGGCGCAGTGGCTGCCGGAAGAGAACTGGCCCGCCGTGGACGACGAATCGCTGCTGGCGACGCTCGACCGCTGGCTGCTGCCGGAGATGGGCACGGTGCGCGATCTCAAATCGCTACAGGCGGTCAACCTTGTCAGCGCGCTATTACATTTGCTGACATGGTCGCAACGCCAGCGGCTGGATAGTGCGCTGCCAACTCATTACACTGTGCCAACCGGAAGCCGACTGCCTGTTTGCTACCATATCGATAAGCCGCCCGTGCTGGCGGTGCGCATTCAGGAGATGTTCGGCGAGGCGAGCAATCCCGCCGTGGCGGAAGGGCGCGTGCCGCTGGTGCTGGAGCTGTTGTCGCCCGCGCAGCGTCCGCTGCAGATCACCCGCGACCTGGCCGCCTTCTGGCGCGGCGCTTATCCGGAAGTGCAGAAAGAGATGAAAGGGCGCTATCCCCGCCATCCCTGGCCCGACGATCCGGCCAGCGCGCTGCCGACAAGACGCACGAAAAAATATTCCCCGCAAGGTTGAGCCGGCTGGATCGATTTCAGAGGGTTGCACCATACGGAAAAGGTAAAAGTCGCTAGAGTAGCGGCGCTGCTAACGTAATACCTGGAGAATGAAACCAATGTCTGGGAACGATCGCGAACCCATTGGGCGTAAAGGAAAACAACCCAGGCCGCCGCGTAACGCTACGCGCCGGGGTCGCCGCAGGGATGAAGAGGATTTTGATAATGATGATTTTGCCGATGAGGTTGAGGAGAAAACGCCTGTGCCGCGTAAAAGTAAAGGAAAGCGTCCGCCGCGCGGGAAGCGCCGCTGGTTAGGCTGGTTGATCAAGCTGTTCCTTGTGTTTGTGGTGATTATGGCCGGCTGGGGTATCTACCTCGACTCGGAGATCCGCGCACGCATCGACGGCAAAGTGTGGCAGCTGCCCGCGACCGTCTACGGCCGTATGGTCAGCCTCGAACCGGGCATGGCCTATAACAAGAAAGAGATGATTGCGCTGCTGGAAGGCACGCAGTATCGCGAGGTGTCGCGCATCACGCGTCCCGGCGAGTTCTCGGTGAAAGGCAATACCATCGATCTGCTGCGCCGTCCGTTCGATTTCCCGGACAGCAAAGAGGGCCAGGTGCATGCGCAGATGGTGTTTGACGGCGACGAGCTGGGCGAGATTAAAAACCTCGACTCCGGCCGCGACTTCGGCTTTTTCCGTCTCGATCCGCGCCTGATCACCATGCTGCAGTCGCCCAACGGCGAGCAGCGCCTGTTCGTGCCGCGCGCCGGTTTCCCGGATCTGCTGGTCGACACGCTGATCGCTACCGAAGACCGCCATTTCTACGAGCATGACGGCATCAGCCCCTACTCGATCGGCCGCGCCTTCCTCGCCAATATCACGGCCGGGAAAGCGGTGCAGGGCGGCAGTACGCTGACGCAGCAGCTGGTAAAAAACCTGTTCCTGACCAACGAGCGCTCGCTGTGGCGTAAAGCGCGCGAAGCCTATATGGCGGTCATTATGGACGCGCGCTACAGCAAGGATCGCATCCTGGAGCTCTACCTGAACGAGGTCTATCTCGGCCAGGCGGGCAACGACCAGATCCGCGGCTTCCCGCTGGCGAGCCTCTACTACTTTGGCCGTCCGGTTGACGAGCTGAGCCTCGATCAGCAGGCGATGCTGGTGGGCATGGTGAAAGGCGCTTCGCTCTACAACCCGTGGCGCAATCCGAAGCTGGCGCTGGAGCGACGCAATCTGGTGCTGCGCCTGCTGCAGCAGCAGAAGGTGATCGACCAGGAGCTTTACGACATGCTCTCGGCGCGTCCGCTCGGCGTACAGCCGAAAGGCGGCGTGATCACGCCGCAGCCCGCCTTTATGCAGATGGTGCGTAACGAGCTGCAGGCGAAGCTGGGCGACAAGGTAAAAGATCTCTCCGGCGTGAAGATCTTCACCACGCTCGATCCGGTCTCGCAGGACGCGGCGGAAAAAGCGGTGCTCGACGGCATTCCGGCGCTGAAAAAACAGCGCGGTCTGAAAGATCTGGAAACCGCGATGGTGGTGGTTGACCGCTTCAGCGGCGAAGTGCGCGCCATGGTCGGCGGCGCCGATCCGCAGTTCGCGGGCTACAACCGCGCGCTGCAGGCGCGACGCTCAATCGGCTCGCTGGCGAAACCGGCGACCTATCTGACCGCGCTCAGCCAGCCGAACACCTATCGTCTCAACAGCTGGATCGCCGATGAGCCGATCGCGCTGAAACAGCCGAACGGCACCGTCTGGAAACCGATGAACGACGATCGTCGCTTCAGCGGCAAAGTGATGCTGGTGGATGCGCTGACCAACTCCATGAACGTGCCGACGGTCAACCTTGGCATGACGCTGGGGCTCGACGCGGTGGTGGATACCTGGACCAAACTGGGCGTGCCGAAAGATCAGCTCAACCCGGTGCCGTCGATGCTGCTCGGCGCGCTTAACCTGACGCCGATCGAAGTGGCGCAGGCGTTCCAGTCGATCGCCAGCGGCGGCAACCGCGCGCCGCTCTCAGCGGTGCGCTCGGTGATTGCGGAAGATGGCACCGTGCTCTATCAGAGCTACCCGCAGGCGCAGCGCGTCGAGCCGGCGCAGGCCGCCTATCTGACGCTCTACACCATGCAGCAGGTGGCCGATCACGGTACGGCACGCGCGCTGGGCGCACGCTATCCGAAAGCGCATCTGGCGGGCAAAACCGGCACCACCAACGACCTGATCGACAGCTGGTTCGCCGGCGTTGACGGCAAAGAGGTCGCTATTACCTGGGTGGGCCGCGACAATAACCAGCCCAGCAAGCTGTACGGTGCCAGCGGTGCGATGCAGATCTACCGCCGCTATCTGGATAACCAGGCACCGATGCCGCTGGTGCTGACGCCGCCGGAAGATGTCTCAATGATGAACGTCGATTCCGCCGGCAATTTCGTCTGCGGCAACGGCAGCAGCACCTGGCGCTCGCTGCCGGTGTGGGCGCTCGATCCCGACGCGCTCTGCCAGCAGCAACAGCAGCAGCTGCAGGAGCAGCAGAACCAGCAGCAAAATCAGCAGCAGATGCAGCAGCAACAGCAGCCGCAGCAGCAGAAAGAGAGCGACGGCGTTGCCGGCTGGATTAAAGATATGTTCGGCGGCAACTAACTCGGCGATTAAAAAGGGCGCTACGGCGCCCTTTTTTTGTGCCTGATCAATACTGCGCGAAGGGCCGCCAGACGGCGCTGCGCGCGGGATTATCCCTTGCAGAAAGTAAAGCGTTTCGCCTAGAATCCACTCGGCATAATAATCATTCTCGTTTTCATTCGCCTGCCCATACTTTTATTCAAGAGACACTACTATGAATGCGCGAACGACGTTTTCCTGTTATCTGCGCGGCCCATTTTTGCGCCGTCCTCTGGCTTTAAGCATTGCCGTTATTTTTGGCTCAGTAAGCGCCTCTGCGCTGGCTGAAGAGACGCTGGTAGTATCGGCAGACGCCGCGTCCGGCGCGGCGCAGGAGAGCGCGTGGGGCCCCGCGCCGACCATCGCCGCGAAAAAGAGCGCCACCGGCACCAAAACCGATACGCCGATCGAGAAAAACCCGCAGTCGGTTTCGGTGGTGACGCGTGAAGAGATGGAAAAGCGACAGATAACCACGGTAAAAGAGGCATTCAACTACACGCCAGGCGTGCTGACCGGCAACCGCGGCAGCTCGCAGGTGATCGACGCGCTGTCGATTCGCGGCTTCAGCGAAACCAATACCAACCAGTATCTTGACGGCCTGAAGCTGCAGGGCGACAACTACTCCGAATTCGCTATCGATCCTTACTTCCTTGAGCGCGCCGAGCTGCTGCGCGGCCCGGTTTCGGTGCTCTACGGCAAAAGCAATCCCGGCGGGGTAGTGGCGCTGGTAAGCAAGCGCCCGACCCAGGAAACCCTGCGCGAAGTGCAGTTTCAGATGGGCAGCGACAACCTCTTTTCCACCGGATTCGATTTTGGCGGCGCGCTGGATGACGACGGCGTCTACAGCTATCGTCTGACCGGCCTGGCGCGCAGCGCTGACGCGCAGCAGGATAAAAACAAAGAGAAGCGCTACACCATCGCGCCGTCGTTCAGCTGGCGTCCGGATGCAAATACCCGCTTCGACCTGCTGACCTATTTCCAGAACGAGCCGGAAACCGGCTACTACGGCTGGCTGCCGCGTCAGGGCACGGTGGTGCCGATTACGCGCGCGGACGGCAGCGAGTACAAGCTGCCGACCAGCTTTGACGAAGGCGAAGAGAGCAACAAAATCTCACGCAACACCAAAATGGTGGGCTACAGCTTCGAGCACAGCTTTAACGATACCTGGGCGGTGCGTCAGAACCTGCGCTACGCCGATCTGCGCACCGACTACCGCAGCATTTACGGCAACGGCTTCGACGCCGCCACGCAGTCGATTACGCGCGGTTCCGCAACGTCGCAGGAGAGGCTGAATCAGTTCGCCGTCGATACGCAGGCGCAGGCGAAATTCGCCACCGGCGAGGTGGATCATACGCTGCTGCTGGGAGTGGATTATCAGCGTACCCATAATGATATTGATGCCGCCTTCGGCAGCGCCGCCCCCCTTAGCGCCATCGATCCGCAGTATGGCAACGACGCCAGCGTCGGCACGCCGTTCCCCTACCAGTATCTTAACCGCCAGGAGCAGACCGGCCTTTACGCCCAGGATCAGATGGAATGGGATCGCTGGGTGCTGACGCTGGGCGGACGTTATGACTATGCGATGACCTCGGCGCTGAACCGTAACGGCGATAGCGAAGTGAAAAACCATGACCAGGCCTTTACCTGGCGCGGCGGACTGAACTACGTATTCGATAACGGCATCGCGCCTTACTTCAGCTACAGCGAATCCTTTATCCCGACCTCGGGAACCACGGTAAGCGGGCAGCCTTTCGATCCGTCGCGCGCGAAACAGTATGAAGCGGGCGTGAAATATGTGCCGAAAGATCGGCCGATTACCCTGACTGCCGCGCTCTATCAGCTGACCAAAACCAAAAACCTGACCGCCGACCCCTCAAGTCCGCTGTTTAGCGTGCAGAGCGGCGAAATTCGCTCGCGCGGCGTGGAGCTGGAAGCCAAAGCGGCGGTGAACGCCAATATTAACCTGACGGCCGCCTACACCTACACCGACGCAGAATATACCCACGACACGCTGCTGAAAGGCCGCACGCCGGTGGAGGTGCCGAAGCATATGGCGTCGCTGTGGGCGGATTACACCTTCCACGAGACCGCGCTCTCTGGGGTCTCCGTCGGCGCAGGGGTGCGCTACGTTGGTGAAAGCAAAGGGCTTTACAGCACCGGCACGCAGAACAATCAGAACTTCGACGTCGCGGGTTACACCACGGTGGATGCGATGCTGAAATATGACCTTGGCCGATTCGGTTTGCCGGGCTCGTCGGTGGGCGTCAACGTGAAAAACCTGTTTGACCGCGACTATGTCGCCAGCTGTTACCGCGACTACGCCTGCTACTGGGGTGCAGAGCGTCAAATCGTTGGCACCGCCACTTTCCGTTTCTGATGCAACCGGGCGCCGCGGCGCCCGTTTAACCTGGGATGATCATGCAGCCTATGCACGACGCAGCCACTTTTACGCTGGATAATGTCAGCTTTCACGTGCCCGGCCGCACGCTGCTGCATCCACTCTCGCTGACCTTTCCCCCTGGCAAAGTGACCGCGCTTATTGGCCATAACGGCTCCGGAAAATCGACACTGCTCAAGATGCTGGGACGCCATCAGTACCCCAGCGAGGGGAAGGTGCTGCTTAATGCGACGCCGGTCGAGGCGTGGAGCAACAAAGCGTTCGCGCGCGAAGTTGCCTATCTGCCGCAGCAGCTGCCCGCCGCCGAAGGTATGACGGTGCGCGAGCTGGTGGCGATAGGCCGCTATCCGTGGCACGGCGCGCTGGGCCGTTTTGGTCAGGAGGATCGCGTGCGGGTTGAAGAGGCGATCGCGCAGGTCGGGCTGAAGCCGCTGGCTGGCCGCCTGGTGGACAGCCTCTCCGGCGGGGAGCGCCAGCGCGCCTGGCTGGCGATGCTGGTGGCGCAAAACAGCCGCTGCCTGCTGCTTGACGAGCCGACTTCGGCGCTGGATATCGCCCATCAGGTCGAGGTGCTGGCGCTGATCCAGCGCCTCAGCCGCGAGCGCGGACTGACGGTGATCGCCGTGCTGCACGATATCAATATGGCGGCGCGCTACTGCGACCATCTGGTGGCGCTGCGCGGCGGCAAGACCATTGCCGAAGGCGCGCCGGACGCCATTATGCAGGCCGAGGTGCTGGGGGCGATTTACGGTATTCCTATGGGCATCCTGCCGCATCCGCAGGGCGGCGCGCCGGTCAGCTTTGTCTACTGAGGGCCTGAGCATGGAGATCTCTCGTCGTCGCCTGCTGGCGGCGCTGGCGCTGACGCCGTGGCTACGCGCGCTGCCGCTGCACGCCGCCGCGCCATCGCCGCAGCGCATTATCGCCCTGGAGTGGCTGCCGACCGAGCTGCTGCTGGCGCTCGGCGTTGCGCCGCTGGCGGTCGCCGATACGCGCAACTACAACATCTGGGTCGGCGAGCCGCCGCTGCCGCCGCACACCGTGGATGTCGGGCTGCGCACCGAACCTAACCTGGAGCTGATGACCCAGCTGCAGCCCTCGCTGATCCTCTGTTCCAACGGCTACGGCCCGTCGCCGGAAAAACTTCAGCGCATCGCGCCGATTATGGGCTTCGACCTCAACCGCGGCGACGGCAAACCGCTCTCCGCGGCGCGCGATTCGCTGCGCATGCTGGCAAAGCGCATCGGCCGCGAAGCCGAAGCGGAAGCGCACCTGCAGATGCTGGATCGCGAGCTGGCCGCCGCGCGCCAGCGGCTTGCGCCCTGGGCCGCGCGTCCAGTGCTGCTGATGTCGCTGATGGATAGCCGACATGCGCTGGCGTTCGGCAAGAACAGCCTGTTTCTGGAAGTGATGGAGCGGCTGGGGTTAACCAACGCCTGGCAGGGAGAAACCAACTTCTGGGGCAGCGCGGTGATCGGCATTGAGCGGCTGGCGCATCTGCGCGACGTCGAGGCGATCTGCTTCGATCACGCTAACGACGCCGATATGGCGCAGCTCGCGCGCAGCCCGCTGTGGCAGGCGCTGCCCTTTGTTCGTGCCGGACGCTTTCAGCGCGTGCCGGCGGTGTGGTACTACGGCGCGACCCTGTCGGCGCTGCACTTTGTTCGCGTGCTGGAACGCGCGCTGGAGACGCGCTGATGCGCCATCGTTATTTTCCTGCCGCGCTGCTGAGCCTGCTGTTCCTGCTGGCGCTGCTGCTGAGCGTCATCAATCTGCGCGCGGCGCTGCTGCCGTCGCAGTGGACACAGGCGCTGCTGTCGCCGGATCGCAATAATATCGATCAGATGCTGTTTCACTACAGTCTGCTGCCGCGCCTCGGGCTGGCGCTGCTGGTTGGCGCCGGGCTCGGGCTGGCGGGCCTGCTGTTTCAACAGACGCTGCGCAATCCGCTGGCGGAGCCGACCACGCTGGGCGTCTCTTCCGGCGCGCAGCTCGGCATTACCGTCGCCACGCTGTGGCAGCTGCCGGGCGGCGCGGCCACCACGCAGCTGGCCGCGCTGATCGGCGCGCTGGCGGTTGGCGCGGTGGTGTTCGGCGTCGCCTGGGGCAAACGGCTGTCGCCGGTTACGCTGATCCTTTCCGGGCTGGTGCTGAGCCTCTACAGCGGGGCGGTGAACCAGATCTTCGCGATTTTCAATCACGACCAGCTGCAGACGATGTTCCTCTGGAGCACCGGCTCGCTCAACCAGATGGGCTGGGAGAACGTCAGCCTGCTGTGGCCGCGCCTGCTGCTCGCCTTCGCGCTGGCGCTGGCGCTGCTGCGTCCGCTGACGCTGATGGGACTGGACGACGGCGTGGCGAAAAACCTCGGTCTGGCGCTGGCGCTGGGCCGCGTCGGCACGCTGGCGCTGGCGATCCTGCTCAGCGCGCAGCTGGTGAGCGTGGCGGGCATTATCGGCTTTATCGGCCTTTTTGCGCCGCTGCTGGCGAAGCTGCTGGGGGCGCGTCGGCTGCTGAGCCGCATGCTGCTGGCACCGCTGATCGGCGCGCTGCTGCTGTGGCTGGCGGATGCCTGCGTGCTGTGGCTTACCGCGCACTGGCGCGAAGTCTCAACCGGCACCCTGACGGCGCTGACGGGGGTGCCGCTGCTGCTCTGGCTGCTGCCGCGGCTGCGCACCGGCTCGACGCCGCCCGCGCTCGATATGGGCGATAAGGTGCCGGCTGAACGCCACGCGGTGTGGCGCTGGTCCCTCGCGGGGCTGGCGCTGCTCGGCGTGCTGGCCTGGATGGCGCTCGCTTTCGGCCGCGACGCGCACGGCTGGCTGTGGTCGAGCGGCGAACTGTTTCATCAGCTCTTGCCGTGGCGCGCGCCGCGGCTGGTGGCGGCGCTGGCGGTGGGGCTGATGCTTGGCGTGGCGGGCTGTTTGATCCAGCGCCTGACCGGTAATCCGATGGCCAGCCCGGAAGTGCTGGGCATCAGTTCCGGCGCGGCGTTCGGCGTGGTGGTGATGCTGTTTTTCGTGCCGGGCGACGCGCTGGCGTTTCTGCTGCCGGCGGGGGCGCTGGGTGCGGCGGGAACGCTGCTGATTATTATGCTGGTGGCGGGACGCGGCGGCTTTTCGCCGGAGCGTATGCTGCTGGCAGGCATGGCGCTTAACAGCGCGTTCGTTACGCTGCTGATGCTGCTGCTGGCAAGCGGCGATCCGCGTATGGGCGGCTTGCTGAGCTGGATTTCCGGCTCGACCTATAACATCAGCAGCAGGGCAGCGATGCAGAGCGCCGCGCTGGCGCTGGTTTTGACGGCGCTGGCGCCGCTCGCCAGCCGCTGGCTGACGCTGCTGCCGCTCGGATCCGCCACGGCGCGCTCGGCGGGCATGGCGCTTAACGCGTCGCGACTGGCGCTGATGCTGCTGGCGGCCGCGCTGACTGCCGCCGCGACGCTCACTATCGGGCCGCTGAGCTTTGTCGGTTTGATGGCGCCGCATATTGCGCGCATGCTCGGTTTCCGCCGCGCGCTGCCGCAGATGGCGATGGCGGGGCTGTTTGGGGCAGGGCTGATGCTGCTGGCCGACTGGTGCGGACGCATGCTGGCGTTTCCAGATCAGCTGCCGGCGGGGCTGATGGCAACCTTTATCGGCGCGCCCTATTTTATCTGGCTGTTACGGCGCTCGCGGTAAAAAAAAGACCGGCAAGTTGCCGGTCTGATGTTGTTGACTGCGTGCTCACGCGCAAGACAGGGTCCGATCGCAACGTCGCGCAAGACCTCCCTGAACGCGCGTCCCGCACACGGGTGCCGTTGTCGGGCTAGCGCGCTGGGTTGTTCAAAACGCTCCCGGCGTTTTGTCTCTGGCGCGGAACGCCTGGCTCTTCAGCCCCTATCATCCGCTGTTTGACTGAGCCAGCCATCAGCGTCAATCCCACGTTTACAGCTTCGCAAAACAGCGGCGAGCGGCGTCGATGGTGCGCTCGATCTCCTCGGGGCCGTGCGCCAGCGACATAAAGCCCGCCTCAAAGGCGGAAGGCGCAAGGTAAACGCCCTCTTCCAGCATCAGGTGGAAGAAACGCTTGAAGCGCTCAACGTCGCATTGGGTTACGTCGGCGTAGCAGGTGACGCTGTCGGCGTCGGTAAAGAAAATACCGAACATGCCGCCAACGTGATTCACCACCAGCGGGATATTTTCCGCCTTCGCCGCCGCCAGCAGACCCTGCGCCAGCTGCGTCGTGCGCTCGGTCAGCGTCTGATGGGTGCCCGGCTGGGCAATCTGCGTCAAACAGGCGAAGCCGGCCGCCATCGCAATGGGGTTGCCGGAAAGGGTGCCCGCCTGATAAACCGGCCCGGTTGGTGCCAGCGCGTCCATCACTTCGCGGCGTCCGCCGAAGGCGCCTACCGGCATGCCGCCGCCGATAATCTTGCCGAGGCAGGTCAGATCTGGCCGCACGTTGTAATACTCCTGCGCGCCGCCCAGCGCCACGCGGAAGCCGGTCATCACCTCATCGATAATCAGCAGCGCGCCGAACTCATCACAGAGTGCGCGCAGGCCCGGCAGGAAGTCCGGCAGCGGGGGAATGCAGTTCATATTGCCCGCGACCGGCTCGACGATAATACAGGCGATCTCCTCCGGGTACTGCTCGAACGCAGCGTGCACGGAGTCGAGATCATTATAGGTGCAGGTCAGGGTGTGGCGGGCGAAATCGGCCGGCACGCCAGGGGAGTTGGGCTGACCCAGCGTCAGCGCGCCGGAGCCCGCTTTTACCAGCAGGCAGTCGGCATGGCCGTGATAGCAGCCTTCGAACTTCACAATCTTGTCGCGGCCGGTAAAGCCGCGCGCCAGACGAATGGCGCTCATGGTCGCTTCGGTGCCGGAGTTCACCATACGCACCATATCCATGCTCGGCACCAGCTCACACACCAGCTGCGCCATCTTCACTTCCATCTCGGTAGGCGCGCCGAAGCTCAGGCCATGCGTGGCCGCTTCGATCACCGCGTTGCGGATCGCGGCGTTGTTGTGGCCCAGCACCATCGGCCCCCATGAGCCGACATAGTCGATATAGGCTTTGCCGTCGGCATCATACAGGCAGGCGCCGTCGGCGCGCTCGATGAACAGCGGCGTGCCGCCTACGCCGTTAAACGCACGCACCGGCGAGTTAACGCCGCCGGGGATCAGGCGTTGCGCTTCGGCAAACAGGTTTTCGGACTTACTCATTTATTCGGCTCCAGCGGTTCATAAAAATTCTCGCGCCATTCTACGGGAAGATAACGGCCGGGCGAAAGGCCGGAAAGGGCGCGCTATACTTACCTTAGCTGAAGGCCGGCGGCACAGAGTGCGAAGGGCAAAACTTGATTGCGCTATCGCGCTGGCGGATAATAGCGCAATTAAGGTCGTTTTATGGCCTGGACCTTTACCGGAGTATAAGATGAGTGATGATGTTGCAGCACTGCCGTTACAGTTTACCGATGCGGCGGCCAGCAAGGTAAAGAACCTGATTGCCGACGAAGAGAACCCCGATCTGAAACTGCGCGTCTATATCACCGGCGGCGGTTGCAGCGGCTTTCAGTATGGCTTCACCTTTGACGATAAAATGAACGACGGCGACATGACCATTGAGAAGCAGGGCGTGGCGCTGGTGGTGGATCCGATGAGCCTGCAGTATCTGGTCGGCGGCTCGGTGGACTACACCGAAGGTCTGGAAGGGTCGCGTTTTATCGTTACTAACCCGAACGCTAAAACCACCTGCGGCTGCGGCTCCTCTTTCAGTATCTGATGCAAAAAGGCCGTCTTGCGACGGCCTTTTTATTACCATTCAACGGTTACCAGCTTCGCCGTTTCCTTACGAATTCCATCCTTCTTTAGCACGCTTTCCGTTACGCGCGGCTGCGCGTTGAGGCGGCGACCGCAATCGATCTGCGGCATTGCTCGCTGCGGCTGGCTGTTAACTTCACAGCGCGAATAGATAATCAACTGGACGCCTATCGTTCCCGTGGTTGACGCAGCCGCGAAGGGCGCGACGGTCGCGAGCGCGAAGGCCAGCAGCAAGGCTCTGGTCATACAGGATTCCTGGTGTGCAAAATGCGCGGTGCGCATAAAAGGACGCTGAGCTTACGTGGCGTCGGCGTCTCGTTAATTGATTAACGGCAAAGTTAGCGGGATCTTTAACCGATTTATGCTGATTTACTGTGCCGGATGCAGGGCGGCGCAGAGCTGCTTTGCCGCCAGCAGCATACGTGGGCCAGGACGGCTAATCCAGTCATCGTTAATGGCGATAACCGGCACGGCTAGCTGAGGCTGCCAGAATGTTGCCACGCTTTGCGCCTGCGCGGCGTCGCCGGCGACCACAATCGCCTGCGGATGACGCATCAGCACCTGCTCGCGGCTGACCTGCGGCCAGCTGACGCGGCTGTCGGCGAAAATATTCTTTCCGGCGCACAGCGTGATGATGTCGTTCTGCAGGGTATCGCGCGCGGCGGTAAACAGCGGCTGCTGGCCGAACTGCAGAAAAAGCGGCACGGCGGGCAGGGCGGCGTAGCGCGCGCGCAGGGCGTTTTCCTGCTGTTTCAGCTGCTGCGCGACATCCAGCGCCTGCTGCGGATGGGGGCTCCAGCGCTGTAGCGACGCGACGGCGTCCGCCATCTCTTTCAGCGAGCCGGGATCGAGCCACTCGACCTTAACGCCGAGCCGCTGCAGCTGATCGATCTGGCGCTGCGGATTGCCGCCGCGCCAGGCCAGCACCACATCCGGCTTTAGCGCCAGAATGCGCTCGACCTTAACGCCTTGCCAGTTGGCGACCTGCTCCAGCGCCTTCGCGGCGGGCGGATAGTCGGACCAGGCGCTGACCGCGACCGGCGTGATGCCCGCGGCGAACGCCATTTCGGTGAGATGTGGCGCGAGAGAGATAACGCGCGGGGCGGCGGCGAACAGGCTGCTGCAAAACAGCAGCAGCCCGATCGGCCAGAGCGATTTAGCCACGCGCCAGGCGCGCCAGCAGCTTCTCCACCATCAGCGACGACTGCTGCGCCGCAACGCTGAGAAACTCTTCAAAGCTCAGATGCGACGCTTTGTCGGCCACGTCGGAGATGGCGCGCACCACCACGAAAGGCACCTTAAACTGGTGGCAGACATGGCCGATTGCGGTCGCTTCCATCTCTACGGCGATCGCCTGCGGGAAGGTGGTGCGAATACGCGCCAGCGGCTCGGCGCCGTTGATAAAGGCGTCGCCGCTGACCACCAGGCCGCGTACCGCGTTCAGATTCAGCTCGCTGATGCAGGCTTCCGCAGCGGCGATCAGCTGCGCATCAGCGGTAAAGGCCGCCGGGCAGCCCGCCATCTGGCCCGGCTCGTAGCCAAAGGCGGTGACGTCGGCGTCGTGGTAGCGCACTTCGTCTGAGACCACGATATCGCCAACCGAGAGCGTCGGCGCCAGGCCGCCGGCCGATCCGGTATTGATCACCAGGTCCGGCTTGCACAGCTCAAGCAGCAGCGTAGTGCCGAGCGCCGCTGAGGTTTTACCGATACCCGATTTCAGCAAAGCGACCTCAACGCCATTCAGCGTGCCGGTGTAAATTTCGCATCTGGCCAGCGTCAGGGTCTGGCGGTTCTCGATTTTGTCACGCAGCAGGGTCACTTCCTGCTCCATCGCGCCAATAATGCCTGCTTTCATAAAAGAGTCTCGCTAATGTGGTGGAAGTGGTCGTAAAAAGTGAGGCATAGTCTAGCATGGCTGGCAGGGGATTGATTCACGAAGGTATAAGGGGAAATGATGGCGACGGTTAATTTCAGGAAGAAGATCAGTTTTACCCGCCCTTATAACACGCGCAAAGAGCCGGAAGGGGAATACTTTATTACCCGCCACTTTGAGAGCGATCGCGGCCGCATTATCAACTCGGCGGCAATTCGCCGACTGCAGCAAAAAACCCAGGTCTTTCCACTGGAGCGTAACGCCGCGGTACGTTCGCGCCTGACCCATTCGCTGGAGGTGCAGCAGACGGGGCGCTATATCGCCAAAGAGATCCTGCAAACCCTGAAAAATCAGGGCGGTCTGGCGCAGTATGGGCTGGACGGGATGGAGGGCGCGTTCGAAAGTCTGGTGGAGATGGCCTGTTTGCTGCACGACGTCGGCAATCCGCCGTTCGGCCATTTCGGCGAGGCCGCCATCAACGACTGGTTTGAAGAGCACCTTCCGCTGGAGCTGGTGGATCCGCTGGTGGCCGGGGTTGAAGGCGAGCAGCAGCGCGCTGACTTTAGCCAGCTAAACGCCATGATCCGCCAGGATCTGTGCCACTTCGAAGGCAACGCGCAGGCGATCCGTATGGTGCATACCCTGCTGCAGCTCAATCTCAGCTATTCACAGGTCGCCTGCATCCTGAAATATACCGCCCCCGCCTGGTGGCAGGGTGAGAAGCCGGAACAGTTTAGCGCCCTGATGAAAAAGCCCGGCTTTTATCTCTCCGAGCGCGACTATATCGCCGAGCTGCGCGCCGCGACCCATATGGAAGAGCATCATCGCTTTCCGCTGACCTATATTATGGAGGCGGCGGATGATATCTCTTACTGCATCGCCGATCTTGATGACGCCGTTGAAAAAGATATATTTAACATTGATGCGCTTTATGACTATTTATGTAAAAACTGGGGCCCGATTAAAAATAACGACGCATTTAGTCGAACGGTCGGCGATGCCTGGCGCGAAGCCTGTAACAAAAAGCGTCGCAGCAGAAGCGATCAGTTCTTTATGTCATTGCGGGTTAACGTTCAGAACGTGCTGGTCAGCCATGCGGTGAGACGTTTCGTCGATAATCTGCCGGCTATTTTCGACGGCGATTTTAATCATGCGCTATTAGAGGATGACGGCGAAGAGGGGCGGCTATTGCAGATGTTTAAAACGGTGGCGCGTCGCCACGTATTTAACCATGCCGAAGTCGAACAGCTGGAATTACAGGGTTATCGCGTTATTAAGGGATTGTTAGAAATATATCAACCTTTAATGACGCTGACGTATGAAGCCTTTACCACGCTGATTAATGACGATTTTTTGCGCCAGCATCCCATTGAAACGCGCCTGTTCCATAAACTTTCCGGCAAACACCGCAAAGCCTATCAGCAAAAAATGCGCACGCTAGTGGTTGAGCATAAATATCAGCGCCTGCTGTGGGAGCGTTATTATCGCTTTCGCCTGATTCAGGATTATATTAGCGGCATGACCGATCTCTATGCATGGGATGAGTATCGCCGACTAATGGCGGTGGAATAACTGGACTTTTGTAAAGGGCGTGCATAAATTTTTACCTTTCCCGCAAACTTTTGCTGGAACTTCGCGTTAAAAGATAAATCTCATAACTGACCACAGCAAGGGTCTGACGTTTATTACTGGATGAGACTAATACGAATGAAAAAAAACACCTTAACGTTGAGCGCGCTGGCGCTCAGTCTTGGCCTGGCGTTAAGCCCTGCCGCCGTTTTTGCCGCCGAATCGGCTTCTTCTACCAGTCAGCAGCTGCCGAGCCTGGCGCCGATGCTGGAAAAAGTAATGCCATCGGTAGTCAGTATTAGCGTTGAAGGCAGCACCACGGTTAAAACCCCGCGCCTGCCGCAGCAGTTCCAGCAGTTCTTCGGCGATAATTCGCCGTTTTGCCAGGATGGGTCACCTTTCCAGAGCTCGCCGATGTGTCAGCAGGGCGGCGCTGGCCCTGATACCCAGCAGGAAAAATTCCGCGCGCTTGGCTCCGGCGTGGTGATTAACGCCGAGAAAGGCTATGTGGTGACCAACAACCACGTGGTCGATAACGCCACCAAAATTCAGGTGCAGCTCAGCGACGGCCGTCGCTATGACGGTAAAGTGATTGGTAAAGATCCCCGTTCCGATATCGCGCTGGTGCAGCTGATCGACGCGAAAAACCTGACGGCGATTAAAATTGCCGACTCCGATAACCTGCGCGTCGGCGACTACACCGTCGCTATCGGCAACCCATATGGTCTGGGCGAGACCGTCACGTCAGGCATCGTCTCCGCGCTGGGGCGCAGCGGGCTTAATGTGGAAAACTACGAAAACTTTATACAGACCGATGCGGCGATTAACCGCGGCAACTCCGGCGGCGCGCTGGTCAATCTCAACGGTGAGCTGATCGGTATTAACACCGCCATCCTCGCGCCGGACGGCGGCAATATCGGTATCGGCTTCGCTATTCCAAGCAATATGGTGAAAAACCTCACCGGGCAGATGGTGGAGTTCGGTCAGGTGAAACGTGGCGAGCTGGGCATCCTGGGCGCCGAGCTGAACTCCGAGCTGGCGAAAGCGATGAAGGTCGACGCGCAGCGCGGCGCCTTCGTCAGCCAGGTGCTGCCGAATTCCGCTGCGGCGAAAGCGGGCGTGAAAGCGGGCGACGTCGTGGTGTCGATGAACGGCAAGCCGCTGAGCAGTTTTGCCGCCCTGCGCGCCGAAGTAGGCTCGCTGCCGATTGGCACCAAACTGCAGCTTGGCCTGCTGCGCGACGGCAAGCCGCTGAGCGTCACCGTCGAGCTGCAGCAGAGCACGCAGGATAAAGTGCAGTCGGCCACCATCTACACCGGCATCGAGGGCGCCGATCTGAGCAACGACAGCGGCAGCGATAAAGGGGTGCGCGTCGATAACGTGAAGGCCAACAGCGCCGCAGCGCGTATTGGCCTGAAAAAAGGCGACATAATCCTTGGCGTCAACCAGCAGCGCGTCACCAACCTGGGCGAGCTGCGCAAAATTCTCGATACCAAACCTTCAGTGCTGGCGCTTAACGTCAAGCGCGGCGACACCAGCCTCTATCTGCTGATGCAGTAAAGCGGGTTATGCTGTCAGGCGGACTTCGGTCCGCCTTTTTTATGGGCGCGGTTCAGAATGTGACCGGAGCCGCAAAATCTGCAAATCCCTGTCTGGCTCTGTGCATCTGCACAATGCCGACCTCTTCCGCCATGCGTATGCTGGACTATTCACTTCCTGTCAGGATTTAAGGATGGCAACCTATCATCTCGATGCGCGCCTGGCGCAGGATATCGTGGCGCGCACCATGAAGATTATTGACAGCAATGTCAACGTGATGGACGCGCGTGGCCGCATTATCGGCAGCGGCGATCGCGAGCGTATTGGCGAATTGCACGAAGGCGCGCTGCTGGTGCTGTCGCAGGGACGTATCGTGGACATTGATGAGGCGGTAGCGAAACATCTGCACGGCGTGCGGCCAGGTATTAACCTGCCGCTGCGCATTGATGGCGAGATCGTCGGGGTGATCGGCCTGACCGGCGATCCGGTGGCGCTGCGCCACTACGGCGAGCTGGTCTGCATGGCGGCAGAAATGATGCTGGAGCAGGCGAGGCTGCTCAATATGCTGGCGCAGGACAGTCGACTGCGCGAAGAGCTGGTGCTAAACCTTATCCGCAGCGAGAGTCTGACGCCGCAGCTGACAGAGTGGGCGCAGCGTCTCGGCATCGATCTCAATCAGCCGCGCGTGGTGGCGGTGGTGGAGGTCGACAGCGGACAGCTCGGCGTCGACAGCGCCATGTCGGAGCTTCAGCAGCTGCAAACGCTGCTGACGACCCCGGAGCGCGATAACCTGATCGCCATTGTTTCCCTGACGGAGATGGTGGTGCTGAAACCGGCGCTGAATGCGCACGGGCGCTACGATCAGGAGGATCAGCGCAGGCGCGTCGAGCAGCTGCTGCAGCGTATGAAAGAGAGCGGCCAGATGCGGATGCGCATCGCGCTCGGCAACCACTTCACCGGGCCGGGCAGCATTGCGCGCTCGTATCGCACCGCGCGCACCACCATGATAGTCGGCAAGCAGCGTATGCCGGAGCAGCGCAGCTATTTCTATCAGGATTTGGTGCTGCCGGTGCTGCTCGACAGCCTGCGCGGCGGCTGGCAGGCCAATGAGCTGGCGCGTCCGCTGGCGCGGCTGAAAAGCATGGATAATAACGGTCTGCTGCGGCGCACGCTGGTGGCCTGGTTTACCCATAACGTGCAGCCCAGCGCCACGGCGCGCGCGCTCTTTATTCACCGCAATACGCTGGAGTATCGGCTGAACCGCATTTCCGAGCTGACCGGGCTGAATCTCAGCCAGTTTGACGATCGTCTGCTGCTTTATGTGGCGCTGCAGCTGGATGAGCAGAGCTAAGGCAACAAAAAGGCCAGCGTTAGCTGGCCTTCTGTTGAGGAGTCTGAGCGCTGGCGCGGATAGTATGGCCCGATCGCATAGTCGCCTGAGGCATCCATGCGCGCTCGGCCCGCGCCCTCCCTGTAATATCAGACGCGTTAGCGGTTGTTGCGCGTCAGCTTTTCCAGATCGCTCTCGATCTCGCTGATTTTGTTGGTGACCACGCTCTCCAGATGACGCAGATCCGCCAGGATTTTGCGCTTGAGATCGACTTCCACCTGATCGCGCTGGCAAATCTGATCCAGCTCGTCGATCACATAGCGCAGGTTGGGGCTGATTTCCTGCACCTCTTTGTAGCCCTGATTGATATTGTCGGCGACGACGGTTTTGCGCTGGCGCGGATATTTAAACTTCACGCTTTTAGCGAAGAACTCGCCTTTGTCTTTGCGGAAGTAAATTTTCAGAATGTCGTTGTTCGCTTCCTGACGCAGGCTGTAGCGATCGATGTCATCGGGATTGTTAATGCCTAAACTTTTAAGATTGTCATACATAGCGATTTTTCCACCAAAAAGAGAGAAGCGCGCATCTGTGTTCACGGCACAAAAATAACTGTAGACAAAAAAACGGATTGAACACTGCGCGACGGGAGATAACTGGCGCGGATTATGACCTGGGTGAAAAGTAAACGCACCTGTTAATTCGTCGCGCGAATCAGGTTGTAAGAGAGGGAAGTGTAAAGAAAAGATGACGGGCCGCAGCGGCCCGTCAGAGAAGCTTAGTCGATAGTGCGCAGCAGTTCGTTGATGCCCACTTTGGCGCGCGTCTTCGCGTCAACCTTCTTCACGATAACCGCGCAGTAGAGGCTGTAGCTGCCGTCTTTAGAGGGCAGGTTGCCGGAAACCACTACGGAGCCCGCCGGTACGCGGCCGTAATGTACTTCGCCGGTTTCGCGATCGTAGATTTTGGTGCTCTGGCCGATGTAGACGCCCATGGAAATCACCGCGCCTTCTTCCACGATAACCCCTTCGACGATCTCCGAGCGCGCGCCGATAAAGCAGTTATCTTCGATAATGGTCGGGTTCGCCTGCAGCGGCTCCAGCACGCCGCCGATGCCGACGCCGCCAGAGAGGTGAACGTTTTTGCCGATCTGCGCGCAGGAGCCAACGGTCGCCCATGTATCGACCATGCTGCCTTCATCAACGTAAGCGCCGATATTGACGTAGGAGGGCATCAGCACGGTATTGCGTGCAATATAGGCGCCCTGACGAACCGCCGCTGGCGGCACGACGCGGAAGCCTGCTTCTTTAAAGCGTGCATCGTCCCAGCCGGCGAACTTCATCGGCACCTTGTCGTAAAAACGGGTTTCTGCGCCTTCCATTACCTGGTTTTCGTTAATGCGGAACGACAGCAGAACCGCCATCTTCAGCCACTGATGCGTTACCCACTGACCGTCGATCTTTTCTGCTACGCGCAGCGCGCCGCTGTCCAGCTGAGCGATCACCTGGTTGATAGCTTCACGGGTCACCGGATCGACGCTCGCTGGGGTAATCTCGGCGCGACGTTCGAAGGCCGTTTCAATAACGCTCTGTAACTGTTGCATAATTTTTTCCTGATCTGTCTGGTGCATGCCGGGCCACGCCCCGGCACAAGAGTAAATAAGTAAATCGATTGCGGTCACACTTTATCGTTTGGATTAAGGGCTTCTGTCAACCGTTGTTGCAACGCTTTGCGCATTTGCGCGTCAAGCGCGCGACGCTCGCTGTTGGCCAGAATAAATAAATCCTCGACGCGCTCGCCGATGGTGCTGATGCGCGCGCCGTGCAGCGAGACGCCCATATCGGCGAAGACTTCCCCTACGCGCGCCAGCAGGCCGGGCTGATCGAGCGCGACCAGCTCCAGATAGCTGCGGCGGTCGGTATGGGTCGGCAAAAAGTTAACCTCGGTATCGACGCTGAAGTGGCGCAGCTTGGCCGACGCACGGCGCGTGCGCGGCGGATTCCAGCTGGTCTGGGCGATCGCCTGCTCCAGCGCCTGGCGGATCATCAGGTGGCGATCGGGCGCCAGCGGACTGCCGTCCGGCTCCAGCACGATAAAGGTATCCATCGCCATGCCGTCGCGGCTGGTAAAAATCTGTGCGTCGTGGACGCTGAGGTTGCGGCGATCCAGCTCGCCCGCCACGGTGGCGAAGAGGTAAGGACGGTCGGGGCTCCAGATAAAAATCTCGGTGCCGCCGCGCGTCGCCTGCGGGCTGACCAGCACCAGCGGCTGGCGCAGGTCGTGCTCCATTAAATGACGCGCATGCCACGCGAGCTGGTTGGGCGTGTGGCGCAGGAAATAGTCGGCGCGGCAGCGGTTCCAGATATTGTGCAGCCGCTCTTCGTCGATATTGTCCATGCGCAGCAGCGCCAGCGCCTGCAGTCGGTGATGGCGCACGCGTTCGCGCAGGTCCGGGCTGTTTTCCATGCCGCGCCGCAGCTGTTTCTCGGTGGCGAAAAAGAGCTCGCGCAGCAGGCTCTGCTTCCAGCTGTTCCACAGCGTTTCGTTGGTGGCGCAGATATCGGCCACGGTCAGGCAGACCAGATAGCGCAGCCGGTTCTCGTTCTGCATCACCTCGGCGAACTGCTGGATCACGGTGGGATCCTGAATGTCGCGGCGCTGGGCCGTTACCGACATCAGCAGATGATGGCGCACCAGCCAGGCGACCAGCTGCGTCTCGCGTGAGTTAAGGCCGTGCAGCTCGGCGAACTCCAGCGCGTCCTGCGCGCCGAGAATCGAGTGATCGCCGTTGCGGCCTTTGGCGATGTCGTGCAGCAGCGCCGCCATAAGCAGCAGCTCCTGCTGCGGCAGACGCGGCCAGAGTTCAACGCAGAGCGGATGCATCGGGCGCGTGGTCTCGCTGGCGAAGCTCTCCAGCTTTTGCAGCACGCGAATAGTGTGCTCATCGACGGTATAGGCGTGGAACAGGTCAAACTGCATCTGCCCGACGATCTGTCCCCACAGCGGCGTGTAGGCCCAGAGCACGCTGTGGCGGTGCATCGGCAGCAGCGCGCGCCTGACCGCGCCCGGATGGCGCAGTATCGCCATAAAGAGCTGGCGCGCTTCCGGGATCTGACACAGCGGCTGCTTGAGGTGACGTCGCGCGTAGCGCAGCTGGCGCAGCGTGGTGGAGTAGATGCCGCGAATATTTTCGTTGCGCACCATCACGTAGAACATGCGCAGGATCGCCTGCGGCTCGCGCTCGAACAGGGTTTCGTCGCGCAGATCGATCAGGTTGCCGCGCAGCTGAAAAGTGTCATCCAGCGGGCGCGGCTTCTCGGTGGTGGAGAGCGCCAGAATCGCTTCGTCAAACAGCTGCAGCAGCATCTGGTTCAGCTCGCCGATACGACGCGTTACGCGGAAGAAATCCTTCATCATGCGTTCGACCGGCTCGTTGCCTTCGCCCTGGTAGTTAAGGCGCTGCGCGACGTTGAGCTGCCGATCGAACAGCAGCCGGTTGTCGTAGCGCGTCAGCGTCAGATGCAGGGCGAAGCGGATGCGCCAGAGAAAGGCCTGGCATTCGTTAAGCTCGTTGCGCTCCGCTTCGGTCAGAAAGCCGAACCCCACCATTTCATCCAGCGTGGTGGCGCCAAAGTGGCGGCGCGCCACCCACTGCAGCGTATGGATATCGCGCAGGCCGCCCGGGCTGCTTTTAATATCGGGCTCAAGGTTGTAGCTGGTGCCGTGATAGCGCTGGTGGCGCGCCTGCTGCTCTTCGATCTTGGCGGCGTAGAAGGTCGCCGACGGCCAGAAACCTTCGCTAAAGATGTTCTTCTGCATCTCCAGAAACAGGGCGACATCGCCGGTCAGCATGCGCGATTCGATAAGGTTGGTGGCGACGGTCAGGTCAGCTAAGCCTTCCAGCAGACACTCTTCCAGCGTGCGCACGCTGTGGCCCACCTCCAGCTTAAGATCCCACAGCAGCGTCAGCAGTTCGCTGGTCTGCTGCGCGCTCGCGTCGTCGAGGGGATCGCGGCTGAGGATCAGAATATCGACGTCGGAGAGCGGATGCAGCTCGCCGCGGCCGTAGCCGCCGACCGCCACCAGCGCAATAGCGGGCAGGGCGTCGAAGCCGTAAAAGCGCCACAGGCGGCGCAGCAGGCGGTCAATAAACAGGGTGCGCGCATCGATCAAGGTTTCAGCCGATTCGCCGGCGTCGAACGCCGTGGAGAGAAAGGCGTTAAAGGTTTCCAGCTTCTGCTTCAGGGCGTCGCGGGTCAGCACCGCATCATCCCAGTGCGCCGGGGAGTCTTTCAGGCCGTCAATGACCTCATCCGTCAGGATCGCGCTCATACCGCATCTCTCTTCTTGAGCCATAAAAAAGCCGGCGCAGGGCCGGCTTTTTATCAGTGGGGGACGATTACCCTTCGTTGACCAGCACCGCGTCGATGGTGTCGTCGCTACGCAGGGTCAGGATTTCGCAGCCGTTATCGGTCACCACAATAGTATGCTCGTACTGTGCGGACAAGCTGCGATCTTTGGTTTTTACCGTCCAGCCATCTTTCATGGTGCGGATGCGGTAGTCGCCGGCGTTGACCATCGGCTCGACGGTAAAGGTCATACCCGCCTGCAGCACCACGCCGCCGTCGTCTGCGTCGTAGTGCAGCACCTGCGGCTCTTCATGGAAGCCTTTGCCGATGCCGTGGCCGCAGTATTCACGCACAACGGAGAAGTCGTGGGACTCAACATATTTCTGAATAGCGCGGCCCAGCTCGCGCAGACGAATGCCCGGCTTCACCAGACGCAGCGCCAGGTAGAGGCTCTCCTGCGTAATGTGGCACAGGCGCTCGCCCTGAATCGTCGGTTTACCCACGATAAACATTTTCGAGGTGTCGCCGTGGTACTCATCTTTAATAACGGTTACGTCGATGTTGATGATGTCGCCATCCTTCAGCAGACGGTCGTCGCTGGGAATGCCGTGGCACACCACCTCGTTGACCGAGATGCAGACCGATTTCGGGAAGCCGTGATAGCCGAGACAGGCGGAGATGGCGTGCTGCTCGTTGGTGATGTAATCGTGGCAGATGCGGTCCAGCTCGCCGGTAGAGACGCCAGGTTTGACGTGCGGGGCGATCATCTCCAGCACCTCGGCGGCCAGCCGGCCCGCGACGCGCATTTTTTCGATTTCTTCAGGGGTTTTAATTGAAATTGCCATTAAATTAATCCGCAGTTGCCGAAAATTTCAGCAATAATGAACGATGTGCTGTCATGTTAGCAGCCGAAAACCAGGCCGCCAAACAGTTCGCGTCGCGCGGCCGCGCGCTGAACAAATTCTGGCTTCAGTAGCCTGGTTGTGGTATAAAGCGCGCCGACGATTCTCTGTCAGACCCTTATGGTCGGCGAGAAACGCGAAAAACTCACTTTGTGTACTAAAACACACATGTATCGACACATACGCCGGGGTGCTTCGAAAGAGGTCGGTCGTATGGGATACATGGAGGCCCAACCCCAAACTTAATCTAGAGGTAATCATGGCAACTGTTTCCATGCGCGACATGCTCAAGGCTGGTGTTCACTTCGGTCACCAGACCCGTTACTGGAACCCGAAAATGAAGCCGTTCATCTTCGGTGCGCGTAACAAAGTTCACATCATCAACCTTGAGCAGACTGTACCGATGTTCAACAACGCTCTGGCTGAGCTGAACAAAATCTCTGCCCGTAAAGGCAAGATCCTGTTCGTCGGTACCAAGCGCGCTGCCAGCGAAGCGATTAAAGAGTCTGCACTGAGCTGCGACCAGTTCTTTGTAAACCACCGCTGGCTGGGTGGTATGCTGACCAACTGGAAAACCGTTCGTCAGTCTATCAAACGTCTGAAAGATCTTGAGACTCAGTCTCAGGACGGCACCTTCGACAAACTGACCAAGAAAGAAGCGCTGATGCGCGGTCGCGAACTGGCCAAGCTGGAAAACAGCCTGGGCGGTATCAAAGACATGGGCGGTCTGCCGGACGCGCTGTTCGTTATCGACGCCGATCACGAGCACATCGCGATCAAAGAAGCGAACAACCTGGGTATCCCGGTATTCGCTATCGTTGATACCAACTCTGATCCAGACGGCGTTGACTTCGTTATCCCGGGTAACGACGATGCGATCCGTGCTGTTAGCCTGTACCTGACTGCCGTTGCCACTACCGTGCGCGAAGGCCGTTCACAGGATCTGGCTGAGCAGGCTGAAGAAGCGTCTTTAGAAAACGCTTAATAAGGTTCGCTCTGACACAGAGCCCTTAGACATCAGATGTAATCTGTTAAGGGGCCAGTCTTGGCCCCTTTATTTTATCTCCGTCTGTCACGCCTCCTTCCTGGCGGGCGGGACAGAGTAAATTTTCCGCAACAGGTGCCTTAGTGCGTAAGCACGGGGGTACGAACCGAGGATTCTGGAATGGCTGAAATTACCGCTGCACTGGTAAAAGAACTGCGCGAGCGTACTGGCGCGGGCATGATGGACTGCAAAAAAGCGCTGACCGAAGCGAATGGCGACATCGAGCTGGCGATTGAGAACATGCGTAAGTCCGGCGCGATCAAAGCGGCGAAAAAAGCAGGCAACGTGGCTGCTGACGGCGTGATCAAAACCAAAATCGACGGCAACTACGGCGTGATCCTGGAAGTTAACTGCCAGACCGACTTCGTTGCGAAAGACGCTGGTTTCCAGGCCTTCGCTGACAAAGTGCTGGACGCGGCGACTGCAGAACGCATCACCGACGTTGAAGCGCTGAAAGCGAAATTCGAAGAAGAGCGCGTAGCGCTGGTCGCGAAAATCGGCGAAAACATCAACATCCGTCGTATCGCAGTGCTGGAAGGCGAGCAGCTGGGTTCTTACCTGCACGGCGCACGCATCGGCGTGCTGATCTCCGCGAAAGGCGCTAACGAAGAGCTGATCAAGCAGATCGCTATGCACGTTGCAGCCAGCAAGCCGGAATTCGTTAAGCCGGAAGACGTCTCTGCCGACGTGGTTGAGAAAGAGTACCAGGTTCAGCTGGACATCGCGATGCAGTCTGGCAAGCCGAAAGAGATCGCAGAGAAGATGGTTGAAGGCCGCATGAAGAAATTCACCGGCGAAGTCTCTCTGACCGGTCAGGCTTTCGTTATCGATCCGAGCAAAACCGTTGGCCAGGCGCTGAAAGAGCAGGGCGCTGACGTCATCAACTTCATCCGCTTCGAAGTGGGCGAAGGCATTGAGAAAGTCGAAAGCGACTTCGCTGCTGAAGTAGCGGCAATGTCCAAACAGTCTTAATGCTGTGAAAGGAACCGCCAGAAGGCGGTTCTTTTTTGTCTGCTACGCTAAGCAGACACTTTTCAGTCTCATCCCAATAGTAATTTACGCGCGCTAAGCGGATGATCGATCAGATTTAATTTCTCCTTTTCAACTCTTCCAGGAAGAACCGACCATGGCGACCAACGCAAAACCTGTATATCAACGTATCCTGCTGAAACTGAGTGGCGAAGCACTGCAAGGTGCCGAAGGTTTTGGTATCGACGCGAGCGTGCTTGACCGCATGGCGCAAGAGGTGAAAGAGCTGGTCGAGCTGGGCATTCAGGTAGGCGTGGTAATTGGCGGCGGCAACCTGTTCCGCGGCGCGGGACTGGCGCAGGCGGGAATGAACCGCGTCGTCGGCGACCATATGGGCATGCTGGCGACCGTGATGAACGGCCTGGCGATGCGCGATGCGCTGCACCGTGCGTATGTCAACGCGCGCCTGATGTCTGCCATCCCGCTCAATGGCGTGTGCGACAACTACAGCTGGGCCGAAGCGATCAGCCTGCTGCGCAATAACCGCGTGGTGATTTTCTCCGCCGGCACCGGCAACCCCTTCTTTACCACCGACTCGGCGGCCTGCCTGCGCGGCATCGAGATCGAGGCGGACGTGGTGCTGAAAGCAACCAAAGTCGACGGCGTTTACTCCGCCGATCCGGTGAAAAACCCGGATGCAACGCTCTACGATCAGCTCTCCTACGCCGAAGTGCTGGAAAAAGAGCTGAAAGTGATGGATCTGGCCGCCTTTACGCTGGCGCGTGACCACCAGCTGCCGATCCGCGTATTTAATATGAATAAACCTGGCGCACTGCGTCGCGTCGTTATGGGTGAAAAAGAAGGCACCCTGATTACGCATTAATACCCGACGCAAGATAAAATAAGGTATATTCTGTCGGCGCGGTGAACCTCACCGCGCACCATTCAGGATTATCGCTCAACAGCGATACCGCTTCCGGCGCCGCCGGAATGGCCAGGTCAAACCGAATCCAAGGGTTTCAACGTGATTAACGACATCAAAAAAGATGCTGAAACGCGCATGGACAAATGCGTCGAAGCGTTTAAAAACACCATCAGCAAAGTGCGCACCGGTCGCGCTTCTCCTTCACTGCTCGACGGTATCGTGGTCGAATACTACGGTACGCCGACGCCGCTGCGTCAGCTCGCTTCCGTTACCGTAGAAGACTCACGCACGCTGAAAATCAACGTGTTCGACCGCTCCATGGGCCCGGCAGTGGAAAAAGCCATTATGGCTTCCGACCTCGGCCTGAACCCGAACTCAGCCGGTAGCGACATCCGCGTTCCGCTGCCTGCGCTGACCGAAGAGCGTCGTAAAGATCTTATCAAGATCGTGCGCGGCGAAGCTGAGCAGGGCCGCGTTTCCGTGCGTAACGTGCGCCGCGACGCCAACGACAAAATCAAAGCCTTGCTGAAAGATAAAGAGATCAGCGAAGACGATGAGCGTCGTACGCAGGACGAGATCCAGAAAATGACCGATGCGCGCATCAAGAATGTTGATGCAGCGCTGGCTGAAAAAGAGAAGGAGCTGATGGAGTTCTAATCCCATCGGTTGCTCTCTATACCCGATATCCTTGGGTATAAAACGCCGTTCAGGGCTGTATTCATTGCGAATGCGCTCTGGCGGCGTTTTACATTATGCTGCTGCGCAAGCGGCGTTATTCGACGTCTTCACAGGGATAGCTTAATGAAGCGATTAACTTTGCTGGGTTCTACCGGATCGATCGGCGCCAGCACGCTGGCGGTGGTTCGCGCCAATCCTGAACTCTATCAAATCACCGCGCTGGTCGCCGGACAAAACGTCGCGCTGATGGCGGAACAGTGCCAGGCATTTCAGCCGCGCTACGCCGCAATGGCGGATGAAGTGGCCGCGCAGGCGCTGCGTGAACGACTGAAAGCACTCAACGTCTCTACCGAAGTGCTCTCCGGCGTTCAGGCCGCGTGCGAGCTGGCGGCGCTTGACGAGGTCGACCAGGTGATGGCGGCGATCGTCGGTGCCTCGGGTTTGCTGCCAACGCTGGCGGCGATCCGCGCCGGAAAAAGCGTGTTGCTCGCCAATAAAGAGTCGCTTGTCACCTGCGGCCGTTTGTTTATGGAGGCTGTGCGTCATCATCAGGCGCAGCTGCTCCCCGTCGACAGCGAGCATAACGCCATTTTTCAGAGTTTACCCGCTTCCATCCAGCATCAGTTAGGATACGCTGACCTGCGAGAAAATGGCATTGAGTCCATTATCCTTACGGGATCGGGTGGTCCTTTTCGTGACACGCCGCTGGCTGACCTTGCGACCATGTCGCCGGCGCAGGCCTGCGCGCATCCGAACTGGTCGATGGGACGTAAAATCTCCGTCGACTCGGCCACCATGATGAATAAAGGTCTCGAATACATTGAAGCCCGCTGGTTATTTAATGCCAGCGCAGCGCAAATGGAGGTGATCCTGCATCCGCAGTCGATGATCCACTCCATGGTGCGCTACTGCGACGGCAGCGTGCTGGCTCAGCTCGGTTCACCGGATATGCGCACCCCCATTGCACACTGCATGGCCTGGCCCGCGCGTATTTCGGCAGGCGTTACGCCGCTGGACTTCACCCGCATGTCCGCGCTGACGTTCGCTGAACCCGACTTTGCCCGCTACCCTTGCCTGAAACTGGCGATAGATGCCTGCGAGGCAGGGCAGGCGGCGACCACCACGCTCAACGCGGCCAATGAGGTTGCGGTGGCGGCCTTTCTGGATAACCAGATCCGCTTTACCGACATCGCGGCGATCAACAGCGAAGCGCTGGCGGCTCAGGCGTTTGCGGAGCCAGATTCGGTTGAGGCCGTGCTGGATATCGATCGCGCCGCACGCGCCAGCGCCACAGCGATGCTGCCGCGTTTCGCGACCTCGCGTTAACGCGCGCCGCTATTTGTTCGCCTGTAGCGAAAATGGTATAGTCGCTCGCTCGCGTTTCCGGGTATGGCATCGCATCTGATGCGCCTCGCCCCTTTTGGGCGGGAGAAGACCGGGCGCAATGTATTCAGAAACCACAGCATTTCTGACAACAGGAATTAATTACGCGTTATGTCGTCCAATAATCACAACAAAACCGATGACCAACAGGGAACAGGCCCGCGTCACGTGGCTATCATTATGGATGGCAATGGTCGTTGGGCTAAAAATCAGGGAAAACTGCGTATTTCCGGCCATAAAGCGGGCGTTAAAGCGGTGCGCCGCTCCGTCAGCTTCGCCGTCAGCAATAATCTCGAAGCGTTGACGCTCTATGCCTTCAGCAGTGAAAACTGGAGCCGTCCGCCTCAGGAAGTCACGGCGCTGATGGAGCTGTTTGTCTGGGCGCTCGACAGTGAAGTAAAGAGCCTGCACAAGCACAACGTGCGTCTGCGCATCATCGGCGACGTGAGCCGTTTCAGTAACCGTATTCAGGAGCGTATTCGTCGCGCCGAGGAACTGACTCAGCAAAATAGTGGACTGACTCTCAATATTGCCGCGAACTATGGCGGACGTTGGGATATTATCCAGGGAGTGAAAAAACTCGCTGAGCAGGTTCAGGAAGGTTTGCTGCGTCCTGACCAGATCACCGAGGAAAACCTGTCTGCCCATCTGTGCATGCAGGGACTGGCTCCAGTGGATTTAGTGATAAGGACCGGGGGAGAGCATCGGATTAGCAACTTCCTGCTGTGGCAGATCGCCTATGCTGAGTTTTATTTTACCGATGTTCTCTGGCCTGATTTTGATGAACACGTTTTTGAAGGTGCACTGAATGCATTCTCTCTGCGGGAGCGTCGTTTTGGCGGCGCTGCACCAGGCGGCGCCTGAGCAAACAGGGGGTAACCTTTGCTGAAGTCTCGTCTGATTACCGCGCTTATTCTTATTCCGCTGGTGATTGCTGCGCTTTTCTGGTTACCGCCCGTTGGTTTTGCGATTACGATGATTATTATCTGCATGCTCGGCGCCTGGGAATGGGGCCAGCTTGCGGGCATGGCGTCGCGCCAACAGCGCATCTGGCTTTCCCTGCTGTGCGGGCTGCTGCTGGCGGGGATGCTCTTTACTCTTCCTCCCTATCAGCGTGACGTGCATCTGCCGCAGGTCGCCACGTCGCTCTGGGCGTCGCTGGCGTGGTGGATTGCGGCTCTGCTCCTGGTTCTCTCCTATCCCGCATCGGCCGCGCTGTGGCGTCAATCGCGTCCCCTGCGCCTGCTGTTCGGCATTCTCACACTCATCCCCTTTTTCTGGGGCATGGTAGCGCTGCGTCAGTATCACTATGAGAGCGATCGCTTTGCGGGCGCCTGGTGGCTGCTGTTCGTGATGTTCCTGGTGTGGGGCGCCGATTCCGGTGCCTACATGTTCGGCAAGATGTTTGGCAAGCATAAGCTGGCACCCAAAGTCTCGCCCGGTAAAACCTGGGAAGGCTTTCTCGGCGGTCTGGTCTCCTCCGCGCTGCTCGCCTGGCTGTTCGCCAGCTTCGCGCCGCTGACCGTTTCCGCCGGCACGCTGATCGTCTGCGCCGTCGTGGCGACGCTCGCTTCGGTGCTGGGCGATCTAACGGAAAGTATGTTCAAACGTGAAGCGGGCATCAAAGACAGCGGCAGCCTGATCCCGGGTCACGGCGGTATACTCGATCGCATCGACAGCCTTACCGCTGCGGTGCCGGTTTTCGCCTGTTTGCTGCTGCTGGTGTTCCGCACTCTCTGAGGACAGGCGTAGATGTTGAGTATACTGTGGAGTTTTGTCGCCTTTATCATCGCCCTTGGCGTGCTGATCACCGTTCATGAGTTCGGCCATTTCTGGGTGGCGCGCCGCTGCGGCGTGCGCGTAGAGCGCTTCTCGATCGGTTTCGGCAAGGCGCTCTGGCAGCGTCGCGACCGTCAGGGCACCGAATATGTGATTGCACTGATCCCGCTCGGCGGCTATGTCAAAATGCTCGACGAGCGCGTGGAAAGCGTGCCCGCCGAGCTGCGTCATCAGGCTTTCAACAATAAAGCCATCTGGCAGCGCGCCTCGATTATCGCCGCCGGTCCCGTCGCTAATTTCATCTTCGCCATCTTCGCCTACTGGGTCGTGTTTATTCACGGCGTGCCCGGCGTGCGCCCGGTCGTTGGCGAAATAGTGAACGGTTCGGTGGCGGCGCAGGCGCAAATTGTCAGCGGAATGGAACTTAAAGCAGTCGACGGTATCGAAACGCCTGACTGGGATGCCGTGCGTATGGCGCTGATCGGCAAAATCGGTGACGCGCAGACGGTGCTGACCGTCTCACGCTTCGGCGAAGAGGCGACGCAGCAGAAAGCGGTTGACCTGCGCGACTGGCAGTTCGAGCCAGACAAAGAGGATCCGGTTGTGGCGCTGGGCATTCGTCCGCGCGGCCCGCAAATCGAAACCACGCTGGCGGAGGTGCAGGCAGATTCCCCAGCGAGCGTTGCCGGTTTGCAAGCGGGCGACAGGATCGTTAAAGTCGATGGTCAGCCGTTAACGCAATGGCAGACTTTTGTCATGCAGGTGCGGGATAATCCTGGCAAAGAGATGGTCCTGGACGTCAATCGCAACGGCGAAACGGTGCAGCTGCACCTGACGCCGGAAGCCAGGCCGGGCGCGAAGGCAGAAGGGTTCGCCGGGGTTATCCCGCGCGTTGTTCCGCTGCCGGAGGCCTATAAAACGGTAAGGCAGTATGGCGCATTTGACGCTATCGGTGAGGCCAGCGCGAAAACCTGGCAACTGATGAAGCTGACGGTCTCCATGCTGGGCAAGTTAATTACCGGCGATGTGAAGCTGAACAACCTGAGCGGGCCGATTTCGATTGCGCAGGGTGCAGGATTGTCAGCGGAATATGGGATGATTTACTACCTGATGTTTCTGGCGTTGATTAGCGTCAACCTTGGGATCATCAATCTCTTCCCACTGCCGGTGTTAGATGGTGGGCATTTGCTCTTCCTGGCGATCGAAAAGATCAAAGGTGGACCGGTGTCCGAGCGAGTTCAGGACTTCAGTTATCGCATTGGCTCAATCCTGCTGGTGTTGTTAATGGGGCTTGCACTTTTCAATGATTTCTCACGTCTGTAATCGCTGGAACGCAGACAGACGCGGGATGTGTTAGGAAAACGCATAATAACGATGGCGATGAAAAAGTTGCTCATAGCGTCGCTGCTGTTTAGCAGCGCCACCGTTTACGGTGCAGACGATTTCGTGGTGAAGGATATTCATTTCGAAGGGCTGCAGCGAGTCGCCGTCGGCGCGGCTCTGCTGAGCATGCCGGTACGAGTGGGCGATACGGTTAATGACGAAGATGTCAAAAATACCATTCGTTCACTCTTCGCTACCGGCAACTTTGAGGATGTTCAGGTCCTGCGCGACGGAACTACGCTGATTGTTCAGGTTAAAGAACGTCCTACCATTGCCAGCATTACCTTTACCGGCAACAAAGCGGTGAAAGAGGAGCAGCTCAAGCAGAACCTTGAGGCCTCTGGCGTACGCGTAGGCGAAGCCCTGGACCGCACCACCATCTCCTCGATTGAGAAGGGACTGGAGGATTTCTACTACAGCGTCGGTAAATATACCGCCAACGTGAAGGCGGTGGTGACGCCGCTGCCGCGCAACCGCGTCGACCTGAAACTGGTCTTCACCGAGGGCGTCTCTGCCAAGATTCAGCAGATTAACATCGTCGGCAATAAGGCGTTTAGCTCTGACGAGCTGATCTCTCGCTTCCAGCTGCGCGACGAAGTGTCGTGGTGGAACGTGGTGGGCGATCGCAAATATCAGAAGCAAAAACTGGCGGGCGACCTTGAAACCCTGCGCAGCTTCTATCTCGATCGCGGCTATGCGCGCTTCAACATCGATTCCACGCAGGTCAGCCTGACGCCGGATAAAAAAGGCATCTATATCACCGTTAACATCACCGAGGGCGAGCAGTACAAAATCGCCGGCGTGATCGTCAACGGCAGCATGGCGGGCCACTCGGCAGAAATCGAACATCTGACACAAATTCCATCGGGCGAGCTCTATAACGGCACCAAAGTTACCCAGATGGAAGATGACATCAAGAAGCTGCTGGGCCGCTACGGCTACGCCTATCCGCGCGTGATGACGCAGCCGGAAATCAACGACGCCGACAAAACGGTGAAGCTGCATATCAGCGTGGACGCCGGCAACCGCTACTACGTGCGTAAAGTGCGCTTCGAAGGCAACGACACCTCGAAAGATGCGGTGCTGCGTCGCGAAATGCGTCAGATGGAAGGTGCATGGCTGGGCAGCGACCTGGTAGAGCAGGGTAAAGAGCGCCTGAACCGTACCGGCTATTTTGAAACCGTCGACGTGGATACCCAGCGCGTGCCGGGTGCGCCCGATCAGGTAGACGTGGTCTACAAGGTAAAAGAGCGCAATACCGGTACCTTTAACTTCGGCGTCGGCTACGGCACCGAAAGCGGCGTCAGCTTCCAGGTCGGCGTAACCCAGGATAACTGGCTCGGCACCGGCAACACGGTAAGCATCAGCGGTACCAAGAATGATTACCAGACCTATGCTGAGTTCTCGCTGACCGATCCGTACTTTACGGTAGATGGCGTGAGCCTGGGCGGCCGCGTCTTCTACAACGACTTTAAAGCGGACGATGCGGACCTGTCGGACTACACCAACAAGAGTTACGGCGTAGACGGCACCCTGGGCTTCCCGGTCAACGAAAACAACACGCTGCGCGTGGGTCTGGGCTATGTCCATAACGACCTCTCCAACATGCAGCCGCAGGTGGCGATGTGGCGCTATCTCGACTCGGTCGGCAAGCCGCAGGAGCTTAACGACAAAGGCGATTTCTCCGCGGATGACTTTACCTTTAACTACGGCTGGACATACAACACCCTCGATCGCGGCTTCTTCCCGACCGCGGGTAACCGTACCAACCTGAACGGTAAGGTCACGATTCCGGGCTCCGACAATAGCTTCTATAAAGCGACGCTGGATACCCAGCAGTACGTGCCGCTGAACCGCGATCGCACCTGGGTGCTGTTAGGCCGCGGCCGCGTCGGCTACGGCGATGGTCTGGGCGGCAAAGAGATGCCGTTCTATGAGAACTTCTATGCGGGCGGCTCCAGCACGGTGCGCGGCTTCCGCTCCAACACCATCGGTCCAAAAGCCGCCTACCTGAACGACCGCTCATCAACCTGTACGCTGAGCGATCCGAACGGCATCTGTAAGTCGGACGATGCGGTCGGGGGCAATGCGATGGCGGTGGCCAGCCTGGAGCTGATTACCCCGACGCCGTTCCTGAGCGAAAAATATGCTAACTCGGTACGAACTTCGCTGTTCGTGGATGCGGGTACCGTCTGGGACACCAAGTGGGAGAATACGGCTGAAACCCGTGCCGCTGGCATCCCGGACTATAGCGATCCAAACAATATCCGCGTTTCAAGCGGTATTGCGCTGCAGTGGATGTCCCCGCTGGGGCCGCTGGTCTTCTCCTATGCCCAGCCGGTCAAAAAAGTGGAAGGGGACAAATCAGAACAGTTCCAGTTTAACATTGGTAAAACCTGGTAAGGTTCTGAGCAAGGAAGCATAAGCTGAAGTCTTGCTACCGAACCGCGGTTTTTCAGGCGGTTCGGAGCAAACACTGTGTCGCTGACACAAACGTTGATGGTAAGGAGTTTATAGTGAAAAAGTTGTTGTGTGCCGCAGGACTGGGTCTTGCTTTAGCTGTATCCGCAGGCGCTCAGGCTGCTGACAAAATCGCAGTGGTAAACGTGTCCAGCATTTTCCAACAGTTACCGCAGCGTGCGACCGTTGCTAAACAGCTGGAAAACGAGTTTAAAGGCCGCGCAACCGAGCTGCAGAGCCAGGAACGCGACCTGCAGACCAAAATGCAGCGCCTGCAGCGCGACGGTTCAACCATGAAGGCCAGCGAGCGCAGCCGCATGGAGAAAGATGTCATGTCGCAGCGTGAAGCGTTCTCTTCAAAAGCACAGGCTTTTGAGCAGGATAACCGTCGTCGTCAGATGGAAGAGCGCAACAAGCTGCTGAGCCGTATTCAGGACGCCGTGAAGAAAGTGGCGAGCGACGAAGGTTATGACGTGGTGATCGACGCCAACGCCGTAGCTTACGCAGCGAACGCGAAAGATATTACCGCTGACGTGCTGAAACAGGTTAAATAATCGATGTCATCAATTCGACTGGCTGATTTAGCCCAGCAGTTGGATGCAGAATTGCACGGAGATGGCGATATCGCCATCTCCGGCATTGCTTCTATGCAATCCGCCCAAACCGGCCAAATCACATTTCTTAGCAACAGCCGCTACCGCGAGCAGCTCGTCCAGTGTCAGGCATCGGCCGTGGTGCTGACGGAAGCGGATCTGGAGTGGTGTCACTCGGCCGCGCTGGTGGTGAAGAATCCCTATCTGACCTATGCGCGCATGGCTCAGCTGCTGGATACCACGCCGCAGCCTGCGCAGAATATCGCGCCCAGCGCGGTAATCGATCCCAGCGCGACGCTGGGGCAAAACGTCTCTGTCGGCGCCAACGCGGTGATCGAGTCGGACGTGGTGCTGGGTGACAACGTGGTGATTGGCGCGGGCTGCTTCGTCGGTAAAAAGACGCGCATCGGCAACAACAGCCGCCTCTGGGCCAACGTCACCGTCTACCATGAGATCGAAATCGGTCAGGATTGTCTGATTCAGTCCGGCACCGTGATCGGCGCGGACGGTTTCGGCTACGCCAACGATCGCGGCAACTGGGTGAAAATCCCGCAGCTTGGCGCTGTAATTATCGGCGATCGGGTAGAAATCGGCGCCTGTACCACTATCGATCGTGGCGCGCTGGATAACACTCTGATCGGCAATGGTGTTATCATAGACAACCAGTGTCAGATCGCACACAACGTGGTTATTGGCGACAATACCGCGGTTGCGGGTGGTGTGATCATGGCGGGTAGTTTGAAAATTGGACGTTACTGTATGATTGGCGGTGCCAGCGTCATTAACGGCCATATGGAAATCTGTGACAAGGTGACTGTGACCGGTATGGGCATGGTTATGCGTCCTATCACAGAGCCTGGGGTATACTCCTCGGGCATTCCGCTACAACCCAATAAAACCTGGCGCAAAACTGCAGCGCTGGTGATGAACATCGATGACATGAGCAAGCGCTTAAAAGCCATCGAGCGGAAGGTCGGCAAAGACGACTAAACGCCATCCCACATGCGACCGGCTTGCTAATAAAAACTGTTAAGCAGGCAAGCCAGGCGCCATTGAACCGATTTCGGCCTGCGGAGGATCATTTTGATCTGTGCAGGCCGTGTTATTGATGTCATCAGATTTTTAGGACAGGAAGAGTATTTTGACTACTGAAACTCATACTCTGAAAATTGAAGAAATTTTAGAGCTGCTGCCGCACCGCTACCCGTTTCTGCTGGTTGACCGCGTGCTGGAGTTTGAAGAGCACAAGTATCTGCGCGCGGTAAAGAACGTCTCTGTTAACGAACCGTTTTTCCAGGGGCATTTCCCTGGTAAACCGATTTTCCCCGGCGTTCTGATCCTCGAAGCGATGGCGCAGGCTACCGGTATCCTGGCGTTTAAAAGCGTGGGTAAACTGGAGCCGGGCGAGCTCTACTATTTCGCCGGCATCGACGAAGCCCGTTTCAAGCGTCCGGTTGTACCGGGCGATCAAATGATCATGGAAGTGACTTTCGAGAAAACCCGCCGCGGTTTGACGCGTTTTAAAGGCGTTGCTACCGTTGACGGCAAGATTGTCTGTGAAGCGACCATGATGTGTGCCCGTAGCCGGGAGGCATAATCTGTGATTGATCCAACCGCCACCATACATGCCAGTTCCGTCATCAAAGAAGGGGCCATTATCGGCCCTAACGTTCACATTGGCCCGTTCTGCTTTATCGGCGCGCATGTGGAGATCGGTGAAGGTACCGTCCTGAAGTCGCATGTGGTCATTAATGGCCACACGCGTATCGGGAAAGATAACCAGATCTATCAGTTCGCCTCTATCGGCGAAGTGAATCAGGATCTTAAATACGCCGGCGAGCCGACGCGCGTTGAAGTAGGCGACCGCAACCGCATCCGCGAAAGCGTAACCATTCATCGCGGCACCGCACAGGGCGGCGGCGTCACCACTATCGGCAGCGATAACCTGCTGATGGTGAACGCGCACATCGCACACGACTGCGTGATCGGCAACCGCTGCATCTTCGCCAACAACGCCACGCTGGGCGGCCACGTGACCGTGGACGACTTCGCGATTATCGGCGGCATGACGGCGGTGCATCAGTGGTGCACTATCGGCGCGCACGTAATGGTAGGCGGTTGTTCAGGCGTTGCACAGGATGTGCCGCCGTACGTTATCGCGCAGGGCAACCACGCGACGCCGTTCGGCATCAATATCGAAGGCCTGAAGCGCCGCGGTTTCAGCAAAGAGGCGCTGCACGCCATTCGCAACGCCTACAAAGTGCTCTACCGCAGTAACAAAACGCTGGAAGAAGCCAAGCCGGAAATTGAAGCGCTGGCGAAGCAGCATAGCGAAGTGCAGCCCTTCTACGACTTCTTCGCTCGTTCCACGCGTGGATTGATTCGTTAATTCATGTCAGAGCGTCCCCTTACGATAGCCCTGGTCGCCGGAGAAACCTCCGGCGATATTCTCGGCGCCGGTCTTATCCGCGCGCTTAAAGCGCGCCATCCCGATGCTCACTTCGTCGGCGTGGCGGGCCCGCGCATGCAGGCCGAAGGCTGCGAAACCTGGTATGAGATGGAAGAGCTGGCGGTGATGGGCATCGTAGAGGTGCTCGGCCGTCTGCCGCGCCTGATGAAAATCGGCCGCGACCTGACGCAGCGCTTTACCGAACTCAAGCCGGACGTCTTCGTCGGTATCGATGCGCCCGATTTCAATATCACGCTGGAAGGGCGGCTGAAGCGTAACGGCATTCGCACCATTCACTACGTCAGTCCATCGGTGTGGGCGTGGCGACAAAAGCGCGTGTTTAAGATTGGCCGTAATACCAATCTGGTGCTCGCGTTTTTACCCTTTGAAAAAGCGTTTTACGATCGCTTTAACGTGCCGTGCCGCTTTATCGGCCATACCATGGCGGATGCGATGCCGCTGCAGCCGGACAAGTCCGCCGCGCGCCGCGCGCTGGGCATCAGCGACGAGGCGCTCTGCCTCGCGCTGCTGCCCGGCAGCCGCCATGCGGAGGTGGAGATGCTCAGCGCCGATTTTCTGCGGGCGGCGCAGCTGCTGCGCGTACGCTATCCGGCGCTGGAAATCGTCGTGCCGCTGGTCAACGCGAAGCGTCGCGCGCAGTTCGAACAGATCAAAGCGGAGGTCGCGCCTGAAGTGCCGATGCATCTGCTGGACGGTCAGGGGCGCGAGGCGATGATTGCGAGCGACGCTGCAATCCTGGCATCCGGCACCGCCGCGCTGGAGTGTATGCTGGCAAAATGTCCGATGGTGGTTGGCTATCGTATGAAGCCCTCAACCTTCTGGCTGGCGAAGCGGCTGGTGAAGACGCCTTACGTCTCGCTGCCTAACCTGCTGGCGGGGCGCGAGCTGGTGAAAGAGCTGCTGCAGGAGGAGTGTGAACCGCACGCGCTGGCGGCGGCGCTCGAGCCGCTGCTGCATGCCGGTCCGCAACGCGACGCGCTGCTCGCGACCTTCAGCGAGCTGCATCAGCAGATTCGCTGGAACGCAGACGAACAGGCAGCGGACGCCGTACTGGAGATCGCCAATGGCTGATTTTATCTATCCCGATGCCCGCCTGATTGCGGGCGTTGACGAAGTGGGCCGCGGCCCGCTGGTCGGCGCGGTCGTCACGGCGGCGGTTATTCTCGATCCCACAAGGCCGATTCAGGGGCTGGCGGACTCGAAGAAACTGTCGGAAAAGCGCCGCCTCGCCCTGTTTGACGAGATTAAAGAAAAAGCGCTGGCGTGGAGTTTAGGCCGCGCCGAGCCGGAGGAGATCGACCGGCTCAATATTCTGCACGCCACCATGCTGGCGATGCAGCGCGCGGTCGCAGGCCTGGCCATCACGCCCGATTTCGTGCTGGTGGACGGCAACCGCACGCCCGCGCTGCCGATGCCCTCGCAGGCGGTGGTGAAGGGCGACAGCCTGGTTGCGGAGATCAGCGCGGCGTCGATTATCGCCAAGGTCTCCCGCGACAGCGAAATGGCGGAGCTGGATCGGCTCTTTCCCCAGTATGGCTTCGCGCAGCACAAAGGCTATCCCACCGCGCTGCATATGGAAAAACTGACGCTGCACGGCGCCACGCCGCATCACCGCCGCAGCTTTGCGCCGGTGCGCAACGCCCTGATCGACGCTGAAGTCCTGGCCGCTGGCCAGCCAGCTACGCTTTAATAGCCTGATGCTGTTTTAACCGGAAACCGATATGGCTGAACCCCGTTTTATACATCTGCGTGTCCACAGTGACTACTCTATGGTCGATGGCCTGGCGAAAACCGGGCCGCTGGTCAAGAAGGCGGCTGCGCTCGGCATGCCGGCCATCGCTATCACGGACTTTATGAACCTGTGCGGGCTGGTGCGTTTCTACGGCAGCGCGCACGGCGCGGGGATCAAACCGATTATCGGCGCGGACTTCAAGGTCGCCAGCGAACTGATGGGCGACGAGCTGACCCAGCTGACGGTGCTGGCCGCCAACAATACCGGCTATCAGAACCTGACGCTGCTGATCTCGCGCGCTTACCAGCGCGGCTACGGCATCGCCGGCCCGGTTATCGATCGCGACTGGCTGCAGGAGCTGAGCGAAGGATTAATTCTGCTCTCCGGCGGACGCTGCGGCGACGTGGGCCGCAGCCTGCTCCGCGGCAACAGCGCGCTGGTGGCGCAGTGCCTCGACTTCTATCAGACTCACTTTCCCGATCGCTACTACCTCGAACTGATGCGCACCGGCCGCGCCGACGAAGAGAGCTATCTGCACGCTGCGGTTGAGCTTGCCATCGCCGAGGGCGTGCCGGTGGTCGCCACCAATGAGGTCTGCTTCCTTAACGAAGAAGATTTCGACGCCCATGAAATCCGCGTGGCGATCCATGACGGCTATACGCTGGACGATCCCAAACGCCCGCGCAACTACAGTCCTCAGCAATATATGCGCAGCGAAGAGGAGATGTGCGAGCTCTTCTCGGACATCCCGGAAGCGCTGGAAAACAGCGTAGAGATTGCTAAGCGCTGCAACGTTACGGTGCGCCTCGGCGAGTACTTCCTGCCGCAGTTCCCGACCGGCGATATGACCACCGAAGATTTCCTGGTGATGAAGTCGCGCGAAGGGCTGGAAGAACGCCTTGAGTTCCTCTTTCCCGACCCGGCGGTGCGCGCGGAGAAGCGGCCGGAATATGACGAGCGTCTGGAGATTGAGCTTAACGTTATCAACCAGATGGGCTTCCCCGGCTACTTCCTGATCGTAATGGAGTTTATCCAGTGGTCGAAAGATAACGGTATTCCGGTCGGGCCGGGACGCGGCTCCGGCGCCGGTTCGCTGGTCGCCTACGCCCTGAAGATCACCGATCTCGATCCGCTGGAGTTCGATCTGCTGTTCGAACGCTTCCTGAACCCGGAACGCGTCTCGATGCCGGACTTCGACGTCGACTTCTGTATGGAGAAGCGCGACCAGGTGATCGATCACGTCGCCGAAATGTACGGGCGCGAAGCGGTATCGCAGATCATCACCTTCGGCACCATGGCGGCGAAAGCGGTTATCCGCGACGTCGGCCGCGTGCTGGGGCATCCGTACGGCTTCGTTGACCGCATCTCCAAGCTGATCCCGCCCGATCCCGGCATGACGCTGGAGAAAGCCTTCGCCGTCGAGCCGCAGCTGCCGGAAATGTATGATGCGGACGAAGAGGTCAAAGCGCTGATTGACATGGCGCGCAAGCTGGAAGGCGTCACGCGTAACGCCGGCAAGCACGCCGGCGGCGTGGTTATCGCCCCGACGCAGATCACCGACTTTGCGCCGCTCTACTGCGACGAAAACGGCAACCATCCGGTGACGCAGTTCGACAAGAACGATGTGGAGTATGCCGGGCTGGTGAAGTTTGACTTCCTGGGTCTGCGCACGCTCACCATCATCGACTGGGCGCTGAAGATGATCAACCCGCGCCGTGAGAAGCAGGGGCTGCCGCCGATCGATATCGCCGCTATCCCGCTGGATGATAAAAAGAGCTTCGACATGCTGCAGCGCGCGGAAACCACGGCGGTGTTCCAGCTTGAATCGCGCGGCATGAAAGACCTGATTAAACGCCTGAAGCCGGACTGCTTTGAAGATATGATCGCGCTGGTGGCGCTGTTCCGCCCCGGTCCGCTGCAGTCGGGCATGGTAGATAACTTTATCGACCGTAAGCACGGGCGCGAGGCGATCTCCTACCCGGATATTCAGTGGCAGCATGAGAGCCTGAAGCCGGTGCTGGAACCCACCTACGGCATTATCCTCTATCAGGAACAGGTAATGCAGATTGCCCAGGTGCTCTCCGGCTATACGCTGGGCGGCGCGGATATGCTGCGCCGCGCAATGGGTAAAAAGAAACCGGAAGAGATGGCCAAGCAGCGCTCGGTGTTTAAAGAGGGCGCGGAACGCATGGGCATCGACGGCGAGCTGTCGATGAAGATCTTCGACCTGGTGGAAAAATTCGCCGGCTACGGCTTTAACAAATCGCACTCCGCCGCCTATGCGCTGGTTTCTTACCAGACGCTATGGCTGAAGGCGCACTATCCGGCCGAGTTTATGGCGGCGGTAATGACTGCCGATATGGATAACACCGAGAAGGTGGTCGGTCTGGTGGATGAGTGCTGGCGCATGGGCCTGAAGGTGCTGCCGCCCGATATCAACTCCGGCCTTTATCAGTTCCACGTTAACGACGACGGCGAGATCGTTTACGGCATCGGGGCGATCAAAGGCGTTGGTGAAGGCCCGATCGAAGCGATCATCGAGGCGCGCAACCAGGATGGCTATTTCCGCGAGCTGTTCGATCTCTGCGCGCGCACCGACACCAAAAAGATCAACCGCCGCGTGATGGAGAAGCTGATCATGTCCGGCGCCTTCGATCGTCTCGGCCCGCACCGCGCGGCGCTGATGAGTTCGCTTGGCGACGCGCTGAAGGCGGCGGATCAGCACGCGAAAGCAGAGGCGATCGGCCAGGCTGATATGTTCGGCGTGCTGGCGGAAGAGCCGGAGCAGGTTGAGAAATCCTACGCCAGCGTCACCCCCTGGCCGGAGCAGGTGCAGCTCGACGGCGAGCGGGAAACGCTCGGCCTCTATCTCACCGGCCATCCGATTAATCAGTATCTGAAAGAGATTGAACGCTATGTGGGCGGCATGCGCCTGAAGGACATGCATCCTACCGAGCGTGGTAAAATTACCGTTGCTGCCGGTCTGGTGGTGGCGGCGCGCGTGATGGTGACCAAGCGCGGCAACCGAATTGGTATCTGTACTCTGGACGACCGTTCCGGCCGTCTGGAGGTGATGTTATTTACCGATGCGTTAGATAAATACCAGCAGTTGCTGGAGAAAGACCGTATCCTGATCGTCAGCGGACAGGTCAGCTTTGATGACTTCAGCGGCGGCCTTAAAATGACCGCCCGGGAAGTCATGGACATTGACGAAGCGCGCGAAAAATACGCGCGCGGACTTGCTATCTCGCTGACGGACAGGCAAATTGATGACCAGCTATTAAACCGGCTCCGCCAGTCTCTCGAGCCCCATCGCTCGGGGACGATTCCGGTGAATCTCTACTATCAGAGAGCCGACGCGCGAGCGAAGCTACGCTTTGGTGCAGCGTGGCGTATTTCGCCCAGCGATCGCCTGCTCAACGAACTGCGTTCGTTGATAGGGTCGGAGCAGGTTGAACTGGAGTTTGACTAAAACAGGAACATTATGAGTCTTAATTACCTGGATTTTGAACAGCCGATCGCGGAACTTGAAGCGAAAATTGATTCGCTTACGTCGATTGGTCGTCAGGATGATAAACACATTAATCTGGATGAAGAGGTACAGCGCCTGCGCGAGAAAAGCGTTGAGCTGACCCGTAAAATCTTCGCCGATTTGGGCGCATGGCAGGTCGCGCAGCTGGCGCGCCATCCGCTGCGTCCTTATACGCTTGACTACGTTCGCAACGCTTTTGACGACTTTGACGAGCTGGCTGGCGATCGCGCCTATGCCGACGACAAAGCGATTGTCGGCGGTATCGCCCGTCTCGACGGCCGCCCGGTAATGATCATTGGTCATCAAAAAGGTCGCGAAACCAAAGAGAAAATCCGCCGCAACTTCGGTATGCCGGCGCCGGAAGGCTACCGCAAAGCGCTGCGTCTGATGGAGATGGCCGAGCGCTTTAAAATGCCGCTGATCACCTTTATCGACACGCCGGGTGCCTATCCGGGCGTGGGCGCGGAAGAGCGTGGACAGTCGGAAGCGATCGCGCGCAACCTGCGTGAAATGTCCGGTCTGAAAATTCCGGTTATCTGCACCGTGATCGGCGAAGGCGGCTCAGGCGGCGCGCTGGCGATCGGCGTGGGCGACAAAGTGAATATGCTGCAGTACAGCACCTACTCGGTGATTTCGCCGGAAGGCTGCGCCTCAATTCTGTGGAAAAGCGCGGATAAAGCCCCGCTGGCGGCAGAAGCGATGGGCATTACGGCCAACCGTCTGAAAGAGCTGAAGCTGATCGACTCGATCATCCCTGAACCGCTGGGCGGCGCGCACCGTCAGCCGGTGGATATGGCGCTGTCGCTGAAAAATCAGCTGCTGGCGGATCTGGCCGATCTCGACAGCCTGAGCACTGAAGAGCTGCTCGATCGTCGCTATCAGCGCCTGATGAGCTACGGCTACGCTTAAGCGTATTCAGCGGTAAAAAGCGGACTCCGGTCCGCTTTTTTTATGCCTCTGATTTACCGGCTGGCAACAGAGTAGAGCATTCCGACGTACCCAATCGCCATCCTTCGCTATGATTAGCCCTGCCACATTAAAAGGGAGGTGCGCATTGAATATTCTGGCGATTATGGGTTCACACGGCATGTTCTACAAAGACGAGCCGCTGCGCGAACTGAATACGGCGCTGACGCAGCAGGGCTTTCAGCTGATTTATCCCACTAATATCGACGACCTGCTGAAGCTGATAGAGCATAACCCGCGCATCTGCGGCGTGATCTTTGACTGGGATGCGCACAACAGTCCGGCGCTCTGCGCCGATATCAATCAGCTCAATGAATATCTGCCGCTCTATGCCTTTATCAACACCCATTCGCAGATGGATGTCAGCATCAACGAGATGCGTATGGCGCTGCACTTCTTTGAATACGCGCTGAGCGCCGCAGATGATATTGCGCTGCATATCCGCCAGTACACCGACGACTATATTGAGCAGATTACGCCGCCGCTGACCAGGGCGCTGTTTACCTACGTGAAAGAGGGCAAGTACACCTTCTGTACGCCTGGCCATATGGGCGGCACCGCTTTTCAAAAAAGCCCGGTCGGCAGCCTCTTTTACGACTTCTTCGGGGCCAATACGCTCAAGGCGGATATCTCTATCTCCGTGACCGAGCTTGGCTCGCTGCTCGATCATACCGGGCCGCACCTTGAAGCCGAGGAGTATGTTGCGCGCACCTTCGGCGCCGAGCAGAGCTATATGGTGACGAACGGCACCTCAACCTCCAACAAGATTGTCGGTATGTACGCCGCGCCAACCGGCAGCACGGTGCTGATCGACCGCAACTGCCACAAGTCGCTGACGCATCTGCTGATGATGAGCGACATTGTGCCAGTCTGGCTCAAGCCGACGCGCAACGCGCTGGGGATTCTCGGCGGCATTCCTAAACGTGAATTCACCCGCGCCAGCATCGAGCAGAAGGTTGCGGCGACGCCACGCGCCAGCTGGCCGGTGCACGCAGTGATTACCAACTCCACCTACGACGGCCTGCTCTATAACACCCAGTACATCAAGCAGACGCTGGAGGTGCCGTCGATCCATTTCGACTCCGCCTGGGTGCCCTATACCAACTTTCATCCCATCTACGCCGGCAAAAGCGGCATGAGCGGCGAGCGCACGCCCGGCAAAGTGATCTACGAGACGCAGTCGACCCATAAGCTGCTGGCGGCCTTTTCGCAGGCGTCGCTGATCCATATTAAAGGCGACTACGACGAGCACACCTTCAACGAAGCCTACATGATGCACACCACCACCTCGCCCAACTACGCGATTGTATCGTCGATTGAAACGGCGGCGGCGATGCTGCGCGGCAATCCCGGCAAACGGCTGATCAATCGCTCGGTCGAGCGCGCGCTGCACTTTCGCCGCGAGATCCAGCGCCTGCGCGAGGAGTCCGACAGCTGGTTCTTCGATATCTGGCAGCCGGAGCATATCGACGAAGCCGAATGCTGGCCGATCCAGCCGGGCGAGGAGGCGTGGCACGGCTTTACCCAGGCGGATGCCGATCATATGTATCTCGATCCCATCAAGGTCACTATCCTGACGCCGGGGATGAGCGAGCTGGGCGAAATGGCGGATGAAGGGATCCCGGCGGCGCTGGTGGCGAAATTCCTCGACGAGCGCGGCATCGTGGTAGAGAAAACCGGGCCCTATAACCTGCTATTTCTGTTCAGCATCGGCATCGACAAGACCCGGGCGATGAGCGTGCTGCGCGGCCTGACCGAGTTTAAGCGCGCCTACGATCTCAACCTGCGGGTGAAAAATATGCTGCCGGATCTCTATGCAGAAGATCCTGACTTCTACCGCAATATGCGCATCCAGACGCTGGCGCAGGGTATCCACCAGCTGATCCGTCAGCACGATCTGCCGCGCCTGATGCTCAAGGCGTTCGACGTGCTGCCGGAAATGAAGATGACGCCGCATCAGGCGTTCCAGCAGCAGGTGCTGGGCAGGGTAGAGACGGTAGATCTGAAACAGCTGGTCGGGCGCGTCTCCGCAAATATGATCCTGCCCTATCCGCCAGGCGTACCGCTGGTGATGCCGGGGGAGATGATCACCGAAGAGAGCCGCGCGGTGCTCGACTTCCTGCTGATGCTCTGCACTATCGGCCGCCACTATCCCGGCTTTGAGACCGATATTCACGGCGCGACGCTGACGGAAGAGGGCGATTATCGCGTTCGGGTGCTGAAATAGAGAAAAAAGGCAGCGGCTTCAGACAATTGCGCATTGCAAGCCGCCGCCGCACGTCTCAGGATAGGCAAAACAGTCAGGGAGTCTATTAATGTTGCAGTTATCTTCTGTTCACCATATCGCCATCATCGCCACAGATTATGCGCGCAGTAAGGCCTTTTACTGCGATGTGCTCGGCTTCAGCCTGATGGGCGAGGTTTACCGCGAGGCGCGCGATTCATGGAAAGGCGATCTGGCGCTGAACGGTCAGTACACCATCGAGCTGTTCTCTTTTCCTTCGCCGCCGGCGCGCGTCAGCCATCCTGAAGCGTGCGGCCTGCGTCATCTGGCTTTTACCGTTCCGGACGTTGGCGCGGCGGTCGCGACGCTGGCGGAAAAAGGCGTGGTGTGCGAACCCATCCGCATCGACGATTTAACCGGCAAGCAGTGCACCTTTTTTGCCGATCCGGATGGTTTGCCGCTGGAGCTCTATCAGGCGTAAAATAGCGCGCGCAGGGGCTGCATCCGGCAGCCCTGATTCTGGAACGCGTCATGCCTTTGTCTCATCTCGCCTCGCTGTTGCCTGACGATGCCGCGCTGGTGGTGGCGTTTAGCGGCGGTCTCGACTCCACCGTGCTGCTGCATCAGCTGGTTAGCTGGCAACAGACGCACCCGCAGGCGCGCCTGCGTGCGCTGCATGTCCATCATGGATTAAGTCCCAACGCCGACGGCTGGGCGGCGCACTGCCTGGCGCTCTGCGAAGCCTGGGCGCTGCGCTGCGAGGTGCTGCGCGTGCATATTGACGCGCGCGAGCAGGGCGTTGAGGGGGCGGCGCGCGCGGCGCGTTATCAGGCGCTGACGGCGGCGATGCAGCCAGAAGAGTGGCTGCTGACCGCGCAGCATCTCGACGATCAGTGTGAAACCCTGCTGCTGGCGCTGAAGCGCGGCAGTGGCCCTGCCGGGCTGGCGGCGATGCCGGTGCGGCACGAGCGCCACGGCCGCGTGCTGCTGCGTCCGCTGCTTACCCAGTCGCGGCAGCAGCTTGAAGCCTATGCGCAGCAGCATCAGCTGCGCTGGATCGAAGATGAAAGTAACCAGGACGCGCGCTACGATCGCAATTTTCTGCGCCAGCGTCTGCTGCCTGAACTCCAGGCGCGCTGGCCGCACTTCGCCGCGGCGTGCGCGCGCAGCGCGGCGCTGTGCGGCGAGCAGGAGCAGCTGCTGGACGAACTGCTGGCGGAACAGCTGGCCAGTCTGATGCATCCTGACGGCAGCCTGCATTTTCCGCCACTCTTGCAGATGAGCGAGACGCGCGCCAACGCGCTGCTGCGGCGCTGGATAGCCCGGAACGGCGCGCCGATGGTGTCGCGCGCCGCGCTGACGCGGCTGCGCCAGGAGGTGATGCTGAGCCGCGAAGATGCGCAGCCGCGCCTGCGCTTTGGCGAGGCGGAGGCGCGCCGCTATCGCGACCGGCTCTACTGGCTGCCGCGCTGCGCCTCGCTAAAAGCGCTGCAGCTGCCCTGGCCCGATCGCCGCACGCCGCTGCCGCTGCCGCAGGGGCTCGGCGTGCTCTGTGCGCGCAGCGCGCCGTCGGCGCTGCGCCAGCCCGACGCGGACGAGCAGATCAGCGTGCGTTTCCATGCGCAGGGCTATTTTCATCTGGCGGGCCGCGCGGGCGGTCGTGAAATCAAGAAGCTGTGGCAGGAGCTGGCGATCCCGCCGTGGCAGCGCGAACGAATTCCGCTGATCTATTACAATCAGACGCTTGTCTGCGCGCCCGGCCTGTTTGTCACCCGGGAAGGCGCCGCCGTTGACGACAGCGGCTGGCAGGCGCTCTGGCAAAATAACGCGTGTGCTGGAGAGCAACTATGAAGAGAGTACTGGCCATCCTGCTGCTGGCGGCGGCGCTGCCGGCGCTGGCCGATGGCGACGTCAACGCGGGCGCGCAGAAGTCGGCCGCTTGCACCGCCTGCCATGGCGCACAGGGAAAAAGCAGCGTGCCGCTCTATCCCAGTCTGGCGGGACAGAACGCCGCCTATCTTAATCATGCGCTGCAGGCCTATAAAAAAGGCGAGCGCAGCGGCGGGCAGGCGGAGGTCATGAAGGCGTTTGTGGCGGGATTAAGCGAGGGGGATATGGCGGATCTGTCGGCTTACTATGGATCGCTGAAACCTTAGGGAAGGGGGCGGGAATATCCCGCCCGAGGCGCTGTCGTTACTCTTCGCTGACGACAACGGTGCCCAGCTCAGGATGGCTGAAGCTGGCGATGTGATCGAGGCGCAGCTCGCGTGTTTCGCCTGAGAGATCGATAGAAAGGTATTCGACGTTTTTACGTGAAACCATATCCGTCGCTTTTGCCTTTAGCGCTTCCCCGTTTTTCAGGGTCAACTCAAGGGTCCAGCGTTTCGTGCAGGCGAGTTCCAGGTTGTCGTAATCATCACAGTTGATGGGTCTATAGGCTTCATTCGTCAACATAGTCGCTCACCAGTAAGTTTGCAGCGGCGTAAGCTGCCTGTTCCCTGACAGAAGAGTTTAGCGCAGAATTTGCGGCAATATCATCGAGTGCCTTCAAAACGCATCCGATCGCATCGGGCACATATCCCAGTTCGCCGCTGCCGATCTCGGCATACTTCTGGCGAACCAATTCACAATATTTTTGCACGTTCACCTCCTCAGCAGAGCAAGAATACTCTGGTTGCCTGAGGAACTATATCACAGGCATTTCCAGGATTTCAGCCAGGGTAAAGCAGGATCATCGCGTTGAAAGCGGCTAAAGTGACAGAATCCGCTGGCTACGCGCCATAAACAGCAAGCACAAAAGGTTAAGTTGATGAACGGGTTAAACGAGGCAATGCTCTCTCAGGTGACAGATGATTAAAGTTTCACGTACGGTCGAGCTGCCCGACAGCGAAGTTGAGCTAAGCGCCATTCGCGCCCAGGGCGCGGGCGGGCAGCATGTGAATAAAACCAGCACCGCTATCCACCTACGTTTCGATATCGCCGCGTCGTCGCTGCCGCCGTTTCACAAACAGCGCATGCTGGCGGCGAAGCACCATCTGATTACGCCGGAAGGCATGGTGATAATCAAAGCGCAGGAATATCGCAGCCAGGAGATGAACCGCGAAGCGGCGGTGCAGCGGCTGGTTAATTTGATTCAGGAGCTGACGCGCGTAGAGAAGATCCGTCGCGCTACGCGGCCGACGCGCGCGTCGAAAGAGCGGCGGCTGGAAGGGAAAGCGCGGCGCAGTTCGACCAAGTCGATGCGGGGAAAAGTGCTGTAAAAAAACGCCCCCGAGATCGGGGGCGGGAAGATTATGACTTGTTAAGCGCTTTCAGCAGGAAGTCGACGATTTCGCTCTGCTTAATCATCTCTTTCTCGCCGGCGCGACGCGCTTTGTACTCGATCTCTTCGTTATCGAGATTGCGGTCGCCGATAACGATAGTGTGCGGCACGCCAATCAGCTCCATATCGGCGAACATTACGCCCGGACGCTCTTTACGGTCGTCGAGGATCACCTCAACACCTTTGGCGCGCAGGGTGTGGTAAAGCTCTTCCGCCAGCTCTTTCACGCGGAAAGATTTGTGCATATTCATCGGCAGAATCGCGACGTCGAACGGTGCCAGCGCCGCAGGCCAGATAATGCCGCGATCGTCGTGGTTCTGCTCAATTGCCGCCGCGACAACGCGCGTAATGCCGATACCATAGCAGCCCATGGTTAACACCTGATTGCGGCCATCTTCGCCCTGAACCGCCGCTTTCATCGCTTCCGAGTATTTGGTGCCGAGCTGGAAAATATGGCCCACTTCGATGCCGCGTTTGATCTGCAGCGTGCCTTTGCCGTCCGGGCTTGCATCGCCTTCCACCACGTTGCGGATATCGGCTACGATCGCCTGCGGCAGATCGCGTTCCCAGTTAATGCCGACATAGTGTTTACCGTCGACGTTGGCGCCGGCGCTGAAGTCGCTCATCTTGTCGACGCTGCGATCGGCAACGATCGGCATCGTCAGTCCTACCGGGCCGAGCGAGCCTGGACCTGCGCCCACTGCGGCGCGGATCTCTTCTTCGGTGGCGAACGTCAGCGGCGTGGCGACGATATCAAGCTTCTCTGCTTTGATCTCGTTCATCTCGTGATCGCCGCGCACCAGCAGCGCGACCAGCGTGTGGCCGCTCTCTTCGCTGGCTTTCACCATGAGGGTTTTCACGGTTTTCTCGATCGGCAGCTGGAACTGCTCCACCAGCTCGGCGATGGTTTTGGCGTTCGGCGTATCAATCTGCGCCAGCGCCTGGGTCGGCTGCGGACGATCGCCCGCCGGCGCCACCGCTTCGGCCATTTCGATATTGGCAGCGTAGTCCGATTCGGTTGAGAAGATCACATCATCTTCGCCGCTCTGCGCCAGCACCTGGAATTCGTGCGACGCGCTGCCGCCGATAGAGCCGGTGTCCGCCTGAACTGCGCGGAAGTCGAGGCCCATACGGCTAAAGATGTTGCTGTAGGCGCGGTACATCGCGTCGTAAGTTTCCTGCAGCGACTCCTGCGAGATATGGAAGGAGTAGGCGTCCTTCATAATGAACTCGCGCGAGCGCATTACGCCGAAGCGCGGACGTACTTCATCGCGGAATTTGGTCTGGATCTGATAGAGGTTCAGCGGCAGCTGCTTATAGGAGCTGAGCTCGTTACGGATCAGATCGGTGATGACTTCTTCATGCGTCGGACCAAGTACAAACGGGCGCTCGTGGCGGTCGGCCACGCGCAGCAGTTCCGGGCCGTACTGCTCCCAGCGACCGCTCTCCTGCCACAGATCGGCAGGCTGAACCACCGGCATCGAGATCTCAATCGCGCCCGCGTTGTTCATCTCTTCGCGCACGATGTTTTCGACTTTTTTCAGCACGCGTAAACCGGTCGGCAGCCAGGTATAGAGACCTGAAGCCAGTTTGCGGATCATCCCGGCGCGCAGCATCAGCTGGTGGCTGATCACTTCCGCGTCGGAGGGCGTCTCCTTAAGGGTGGAGAGCAAGTATTGAGTAGTACGCATTGATTAAGGTTCCAGTTGAACGGAAAGTCACTGACAAAAGTTGTGGTGGCGGCTAGTGTACCAGCGAGATCACGGGCTCAAAAGCGCGTTTTCGCGCGGGTCGATGCCGGTCACTTCAGTGCCGGTTTGATCGACGCGCCAGCGCACATTGAAATCGAGCAGCCAGACGGCATATTCGCGCGACTGCGCTTCGCCTTTGCGGTAGGCGGGACGCGGGTCCTGCGCCAGCACCTCCTGGATAAAACGCGCCAGATGGGGATAGCGCTGCCGCTGCTGCGCCAGCTGATGTTCCGCCTGCGGCGAGAAACGCACCGGCATATCGGCCGCGGGTGCCTCCTGTGCGAAGCCGGCCCGCGCCTGCGGCAGCGCTTCGGCAAAGGGGAGGTAAGGCTTGATATCCACCACCGGCGTGCCGTCCACCAGATCCAGGCTGCCGAGCTGCAGGATCACCTGACTCTTCTCGCAGCGTATCGCCTTCAGCTCGACCAGCGACATGCCGATGGGGTTCGGGCGAAAGGTCGAGCGCGTTGCGAACACCCCCATGCGGGCATTGCCGCCGAGGCGCGGTGGGCGCACCGTAGGTCGCCAGCCGCCTGCCATGGTCTGATGAAACACGAACAGCACCCAGAGATGGCTGAAACTCTCCAGGCCGCGCACCGCCTCCGGCTGGTTATAGGGCGCCATCAGATGCAGCTCGCCGTGGCCGTCCTGTACCAGACCAGGCTGGCGCGGAACGGCGAATTTCTCTTTCCACGGCGAGCGGATCACGCCGATCTGCTCGAAGGCGAAAGTGCTCATTGATTTACTTTCAGCGCCGAGCCCTGACAGATCGCCTGGCGATAGCAGCCCGGCGTGCTGCTGACGATTTCACACTTGTGCAGCAGAACGGCATTGGCTTTCAGGTAGGAGGCTTTAATCTGCAGACGCTTGCGCGCGGTGGCGAGGTTCGGCGGCGAATCCTGGCGGCTGCTCTGGCAGTCATCGCCAGCAACTTCGCCCAGATCGCGGAACGGTTTGCTGACCAGATCGGCGGCATCGGTATAAACTTTAACTGGCGCGGGGCGCGGCGCAGGTTTGCGCGCGGGCTCGCGGGATGGCTGCGAATGAGCGGGTGCGCTGCTTATCGGGTGATATTCGTGAACGCACCCGGTCAGCATCAATGCTAACAAGCAGAGCGGTAATAAACGCATGGCAACATCCTCAAGGTTGTAAAAAAGTGGCGTTATTGAAACAAGGACCAGGGGAAATAACAAGTCGCGCCGGATGCGGCGCAAAAGAAAGGGCGGCTAAGCGCCGCCCCGGTCAAAAGTGTCAGGAAAGGGATTACCAGCCTTTCACTGCGCCACCGTTAAAGATTTTGTCCGCGGCTTGCGCGACTTCGTCAGAGTGGTAGGCCTCTACGAATTTCTTCACGTTTTCAGCGTCTTTGTTATCTTCGCGGCTGACGATCAGGTTCACGTACGGCGAATCTTTATCTTCAACGAAGATGCCATCTTTAGCCGGCGTCAGGCCGATCTGGCTGGCGTAAGTGGTGTTGATCACCGCCAGCGCGATCTGCTGGTCATCCAGCGAGCGCGGCAGCTGCGGCGCTTCCAGCTCGACGATCTTCAGGTTTTTTGGGTTCTCGACGATATCCAGCGAGGTAGGCAGCAGGCCAACGCCATCCTTCAGCTTGATCAGGCCCACTTTCTGCAGCAGCAGCAGAGAGCGGCCGAGGTTGGTCGGATCGTTAGGGATAGCAACCTGAGCACCGTTCTGCAGCTCGTCCAGCGATTTGATTTTTTTCGAGTAGCCCGCGATCGGATAGACGAAAGAGTTGCCGACCGGCACCAGCTTGTAGCCGCGATCTTTGATCTGCTGATCCAGATAAGGTTTGTGCTGGAAGGCGTTGGCGTCGATATCGCCTTTGCTCAGCGCTTCGTTTGGCAGCACGTAGTCGTTAAAGGTCACCAGCTCGACGTCGAGGCCATACTTATCCTTCGCGACTTTCTGCGCCGCTTCGGCGACCTGCTGCTCTGCGCCAACAATCACGCCCACTTTAATATGGTTAGGATCTTTGGCTTTCTGATCGCATCCTGCCAGCGCAATCACGCCAATCAGTGCACCCACAGCGGCAATTTTTTTAAATGTAATAGTCATATCTCTTCCTTAATGGAGACGTAATGATATTGCTGACTTATTTATGGGACACGGCACGCACGATGCGGTCGCCACAAAACTGAATTAAATACACCAGAACGACCAGTAACACGAGAACCGTATTCATCACCGTCGCGTTGTAGCCGATATACCCGTACTGATAGCCGATCTGTCCCAGCCCGCCTGCGCCGACGGCGCCGCCCATGGCGGAGTAGCCCACCAGCGTAATCAGCGTGATGGTGGCAGCGTTCACCAGGCCAGGCAGCGCTTCCGGCAGCAGCACCTTGCGCACAATCTGCAGTGGCGTAGCACCCATGGCGCGCGACGCTTCGATCAGTCCGGTCGGCAGCTCAAGCAGCGCGTTCTCAACCATACGCGCGATAAAAGGCGCTGCGCCAACGGTCAGCGGGACGATAGCCGCCTGCAGGCCGATAGAGGTGCCGACGATGGCGCGGGTAAAGGGGATCATCCAGACCAGCAGAATAATAAAGGGAATAGAACGGAAAATATTCACCAGCGCGGAGATAGTGCGATAGAGCGCCCGGTTTTCCCGAATCTGTCCTGGACGGGTGACGTAGAGCAGCACGCCGACCGGCAGGCCCAGCACAAAGCCAAAGAAGCCGGAGACAAAGGTCATCATCAGCGTTTCCCAGACGCCGCGCGCCAGTAAAGCCATCATCGCCTCAGACATAACCCAGTACCTCTACTTTCACATGATTTTCCTGCAGCCACGCGATGGCGGCGTTGGCGTCGCTCTCGGCGCCGTCCATTTCGGCCAGCATAATGCCGAACTTCACGCCACCGGCGTAATCCATCTGCGCGCTGATAATGTTGTTATTGACGTTGAAGCGGCGCGCGGCTTCAGAGAGCAGCGGTGCATCAACGGATTTGCCGGTGAACTCAAGACGCAGCAGCGGCACGCGCTCGGCTGCGGGCTGCGGCACCATGCGCTGCTGATAATCTTCCGGGATATCGAGGTGCAGCGTCGACTGGATAAACTGCTGGGCCAGCGGCGTTTTGGGATGAGAGAAGACTTCGCTGACGCTGTCTTTTTCAATCAGCTCGCCATGGCTAATGACCGCCACCTGATCGCAGATGCGCTTCACCACGTCCATCTCATGCGTAATCAGCAGAATGGTCAGGCCGAGGCGACGGTTAATATCTTTCAGCAGCTCGAGGATAGAGCGGGTCGTGGCCGGATCGAGCGCGCTGGTGGCTTCGTCGCACAGCAGCACTTTGGGATTGCTGGCCAGGGCGCGGGCGATAGCGACGCGCTGTTTCTGACCGCCGGAGAGGTTGGCGGGCCAGGCGTCCTGCTTATCCGCCAGGCCGACCAGCTCCAGCAGTTCCGTTACGCGCTTTTTAATCTCTTCGCGCGACAGGCTACCCAGCTCAAGCGGCAGCGCCACGTTGCCGAAGACGGTACGCGAATTCATTAAATTAAAGTGCTGGAAGATCATGCCGATTTGACGGCGCGCCTGCGTCAGCTGACGTTCGCTCAGGAGGGTTAAATCCTGGCCGTCCACCAGTACGCGACCTGAGGTTGGGCGTTCCAGTAAGTTAACGCAGCGGATAAGCGTGCTTTTACCAGCGCCGGACGAGCCGATAACGCCATAAATTTGTCCCGCAGGCACGTGCAGAGTGACGTCAGAGAGCGCCTTAATCGTGCGTGAGCCCTGCTGGAACACTTTGGTAATATTTTCGAGTTTAATCATTAGGTTATTTATTATCGTCTTGCGTTGTCCGTGGTGTGGAACCTTTCGCGGCGATCTTCCGGGCGAAAGCTGAACGGATGGTAAGGCATCCAGACGTCTAAATCAATCAAAGTCATCTTATCTGCCATTCTCTCTTTTATTGCAATCATGCAATACTAGGCGGCAATTTTAGTAGCATCTTTAGTAGCAGGAGTTTCTCAGTGGCGAATAAAGTCCCGGCTGTATTTCTCGATCGTGATGGCACCTTGAACGTCGATCACGGCTATGTCCATGAAATCGACAACTTCCAGTTTATCGACGGCACTATCGAGGCGCTGCAGGAGCTGAAAAAGATGGGGTTTGCGCTGGTGGTCATTACCAATCAGTCTGGCATCGCCCGCGGCATGTTCAGCGAAGACCAGTTTATGCAGCTGACAGAATGGATGGACTGGTCGCTGGCGGACCGCGACGTCGATCTCGACGGCATCTATTTCTGTCCGCACCTGCCGGATGCCCCCGTTGAGGAATATCGTCAGGAGTGTGACTGCCGCAAGCCGCATCCTGGCATGCTGCTCTCCGCGCAGAAGCATCTGGATATCGATATGGCCGCTTCTTATATGGTGGGCGACAAAACGGAAGATGTACTGGCGGGCAAAGCGGCGGGCGTGGGCACAACCGTGCTGGTACGCAGCGGTAAACCCGTTACGGCGGAAGGGGAGGCGGCTGCGGATTGGGTGCTTAACAGCCTCGCTGAGCTGCCTCAGGCGATTAAAAAGCGCTAAAAACGCGCGTTTTGCGCATTAATCAGACGAACGACACAAAACTTTAAAAAAGGGTATTGCGCTCTCTGAACGACTCCCTATAATGCGCCTCCATCGACACGGCACAACGGCTTACGGAATGCGGTGTTGAGGTGATGAAAATCACCGCCGGTTAAAGCGAAAATAAACGCTTGACTGGCACGGAGGAAAGCGTAATATACGCCACCTCGCAGCAGCAGGCTCCGCCGCTGACTGCACCGCTCTTTAACAATTTATCAGACAATCTGTGTGGGCACTCGAGAGCAGATATCAAAAGCCTCCGGGCTTTAAAAAATA